>Ga0194134_10000021_pt1 | contig 239934 bp, 217 predicted proteins | sample TA2KigOff0mmetaG_FD_148602 | JGI IMG/M metagenome (GOLD analysis project Ga0194134, IMG submission 148602) | Freshwater microbial communities from Lake Tanganyika, Tanzania - TA2015056 Kigoma Offshore 0m | ecosystem: Environmental > Aquatic > Freshwater > Lake | place: Tanzania: Lake...
TCGATCTATTGGCCGACGTGATGATCGAGCGGGGCATTCCTGAACACATCCGCTCCGATAACGGCCCGGAGATGGTGGCTAAGAGCCTGCGCGCTTGGCTCGGGCGACTCGGTACGAAGACCCTCTATATCCAGCCCGGCAGTCCTTGGGAGAACGGCTACTGCGAGAGCTTTAACGGCAAGCTGAGAAACGAGCTTTTGAACGGCGAGCTCTTTTACACCCTACGTGAAGCGCAGGTGCTGATCGAACAATGGAGATGTCACTACAACCGAGTTCGGCCGCACAGCGCTCTCGGCTATCGACCCCCGGCGCCCGAGAGGCCTGGGGGCTCGCCCCCAGCCCTCGGATCATCTCTATAGCCGGCAAAAAGGCTGCCTAAACTAACTTCAACACTGGACCAATCAAAGCGGGCTGGACACTTCTCCGCTCGCGGGGGTGTTTATTTTGGGGGTGGCGTCCTCCCTAAACTCTGGCCGATGGTGGCAGACAGTCCGCTGATCGAAAGATTCGATGCCAAGGGTCGGATGACATCCTGGATCTCGAAGATTCCTCTCAAGCTGATTCATGATGACTCGGCGGCCCTGCGCGGCGCTGCCATCGCCGTCGATCAACGTTGAAACCTGTCGCTCGATCGGCTCAAATCGGATCTATGACCCGTCAATCTGCGCTCGATCGTTTTCTCGATGTCGTCGAACGGGGCGGTAACGCCCTTCCTCACCCGGCGACCCTTTTTGCCTTGTTGGCACTGTTCGTGGTGATTGCATCTTGGTTTGCCTCGTTGGCAGGCCTTGCCGTGCAACACCCCACCACTGGCGCCACCGTTACGGCGGTCAATCTTCTGAGCCTTGAGGGCTTACATCGCATCCTGACGAGTCTCGTGACCAACTTCACGAGCTTCGCACCCCTTGGCACCGTGCTTGTCGCCTTGATCGGTATCGGCGTGGCGGAGCACTCTGGGCTCATCGGTGCCGCACTACGCAAGTTGGTACTTGCCGCGCCGCGCTCCTTGCTGACGCCGATTGTGGTCTTTGCGGGCGTGATGTCGAACATGGCGAGTGAAATCGGCTACGTGCTGTTGATTCCGCTCGCGGGACTCATCTTCAAGTCGGCAGGGCGGCATCCCATCGTCGGCATGGCTGCGGCGTTCGCCGGTGTCTCGGGCGGATACTCCGCCAATCTATTGATCGGTACCATCGATCCGTTGCTGTCGGGACTCTCCCAAGAAGCTGCGCGCATCGTTGATCCTGACTACACCGTGAGCCCGGTCGCCAATTGGTACTTCATGGCATTCTCGACGCCTGTGATCACCGTACTCGGCTGGTTTGTCGCCGAGCGTTTCACCGCACCTCGGTTCCCCGACGATCAACCCGTCGCCGCGACGGGCGATTCCGGTCTCGTCGGAGAGCTCTCCCACGAGGAACGTCGCGGTCTGCGTTACGCCGGCTACGCCAGCCTGATGCTCATCATCTTGCTGGTATGGTCGATGCTCCCACTGGGCTCTTTACCAGGGGCAGGGTTCCTGCGTAATCCGGAAGATGGCGACCTGCTCAAGTCGCCTCTGCTCTCGGGGGTGGTCGCCATCATTTTTTTGTTTGGCGTGGTGAGCGGTATCGCTTATGGCATCGGCGCGCGGACGATCAAGAACGACAACGACGTGATCAAGGGTATGAGCGCGAGTATGGCGACGCTCGGTGGTTATCTCGTGCTCGTATTCTTTGCAGCGCAGTTCGTGGCCTTCTTCAACTGGACTCAGCTCGGGCTGATTTTCGCCGTGAATGGCGCCGAGGGTTTGAAAGCGCTCGGTCTGCCGGCGATTCCGCTCTTCGGTATGTTTATTTTGCTGACGGCGACCATCAATCTTTTGATGGGATCGGCTTCTGCAAAGTGGGCGTTGATGGCGCCCGTTTTCGTGCCGATGTTCATGTTGCTCGGCTACTCGCCTGAGCTGACCCAGACGGCTTATCGCGTGGGAGACAGCGTCACGAACATCATCTCGCCCATGATGAGCTACTTTGCGCTCATCATCGCGTTCTTCCAGAAGTACGAGCCGAAGACGGGACTGGGTACGATCGTCGCCGTCATGCTTCCGTATTCGTTCACCTTCCTCATCGGTTGGTCGATCGTTTTCGCTATCTGGCTTACCCTCGGATTACCCATAGGGCCTGACTCGCCGCTTGTTTATCCGGCGACTGCGAACGAGTAAGCGAAGGACGCGACGACCGCAATCAGTACGGCGACGGCCCAGCGCACCGCGATGAACGAAAAGAGCGGACGCACCGGGAAGACGTGCGTCGTATCGATGGCCGCCCACTTGTGGATCATCACGTCTTTGCCGACGACCGCGCGGACGCTGCGGATGAAATCCCGACGACTCCGATAGCGGATCATCGCAACCACCTGCCAAGGCTCGGCCCGTTGAGGCTCGATGAACGAGCCGCTGCGGCGCGAGATGAAGACCGGCACATTGCCGTAGCGCAGCAGATGGGGAAAAAACGCGCGTGCATACCGCTTGTCGGCCTCAATGGCGTTATCGCCGTACGGAGAGCCGGGCGGGTAAGCCGCCTTCTCACGATATTTAATGAGGTTGACCATGACGAACTCGCGCCCGTCGTCGCGCGAGAGTAATCGCTTCAAAGCCTCGAAAAGCTCGGGGTCCTCGCGATCGATGCCGCGGGAGGTGATCAGGGCGAGAAAATCATTGATCTCTTTTTCGACGAGCGGTCGACCGCGACCCCCATACCAAACCAGGAAAAGCGCGTAGGTGAGCAAGGGGAGCAGTAAGGCGGTGATCATCGCTGCGCCATGAAACGATTGATGTGTTCGACAAGTTCGAGCGGTTTATCTTCCTGTACGAAATGCCCCGCACCACAGATTCGCTTGTGGGGTTGGTGGGCTGCGCCCGGCACCCGCGCTTGAAAGAGGCGTTCTCCGCCGCGGGTGATCGGGTCTCGAGTGCTGAAGAGCGTCAGGAAGGGTTTTTGCCACGACTCAAGGATTCGCCACGCCGCTTCATTGGCTTCGCGCTCCGGGTTATCTGGCTCGGCAGGGACGAAGCGGGGAAACATCCGCGCGGCGACGCGGTGACGGCGTGTCGGGAAGGGTGCGTTGTAGGCGGCGATCTCCTCGGCGCTGAGGGGTGACACACAGCCGGTCGCGACGATACGGCCGATTGGGAGCCATGGGCTCCAGCGGGCGAAAGCGCGCCAGATCTTGAACGCAGGCGGTACGCTCCGTCCCGCTCCAGTGGGCAGACCGCCGTTGGAGAGCACGGCGCGTGCGAAGCGGTCCGGGTTTGCGGTGAGCATCCGCAAGCCGATCAATGACCCCCAGTCCTGACAGAAGAGCGTGATGTCTCGAAGGTCCATGGCCTCGAGCCATGCATTCATCCACCACACGTGATGACGGTACGAGTAGTCAGCGGGGTGGGAGGGTTTGTCCGAGCGACCGAATCCGACGAGATCCGGCGCGATGACGCGATGGCCCGCAGCGAGCAACGGCGGAATCATCTTGCGATAGAGAAAAGACCAGGTTGGCTCGCCATGCATGAGCAGGATCGGCGAGGCGTCACGCGGTCCTTCGTCGATGGTAGCGATCCGCAGTCCGCCGATTTGAAGATAGCGTGGCTCGTAGGGGAAGTCGGGCAAGCGGGCGAAGCATTCGTCCGGCGTGCACAGCACACGGTCGGCATGAATGACAGGCAGTGTCGCGGTGGTCATAGGTCAGAGACCTAGCGAGAGAATAGACCGCGAGTGTCTGGCGACACCGGGCCCTTGATGATGAAGATCAGCGAGGCCTCAATGAAACCGATAGCGTAGGTCAGGGCGACGAGACGGATCAGCAGCGTCGTATCGATGACGAACGATGCCAGCATGACTACGAATAGAAGCACTCCCGAATATCGGCTGATATGCGTATGGAGCATGATGACCCGCCCACACTGTATGCGTGAGATCAGTAGCGCTCCTGCAAGCGCCGTGAGCGTGACGTAGATGTAGGGCAGGTTGGGGCTGAGATAGGACGGAAAGAGGATGGCCAATACGAGGGCGGAGCAGGGGTAGAACACGAGATCGGCGATGGCATCGAGCTTCGAACCATAATCGCTCGTCTGGTTCCAGCGTCGTGCCAGCGCGCCGTCGAGGGCGTCCGAGAGTCCGAGCAGCACAAACCAAATCACCACCCAAAACTGATTAGCCGTCTGACTCAAAGGGAGCAACAGCGGACTACCGAAAAGCCTGAAGAAGGACAGCGCGTTCGGGATCGTGAGCGTACTCAAGCAGAGAGGTCCACCATTGAGAGAGCAGGAGGGGGCGATGAGGCGACCGCCCGCGCCACAGACACCTCCACACCATTCAACGCCGAGTTTCCACAGAGTTCGTCAATGAAGGTCTCATCGGTCAGATCGTTGACGCTGACACCCGCGTGTTCTCGTGCCACTCGCAAGCGGATACCGGGTCGGTGATGGCCCCAGCCGTGGGGAATGCTGACGACGCCCCGCATCATATCGGCACTCGGTTCGACGGTAATCTCCACGCTCCCGGAGCGTGAGCTCACGATAGCCATATCCCCTGCCGAGAGTCCGCGTGAGGAGGCGTCATCGGGATGCATGAGCAAGGTACAGCGCTTCGGGCCTTTGACGAACCGTCGTGAGTTATGGAGCCATGAGTTGTTGGTGCGTGGATCGCGGCGACCGATGAGTCGTAAAGACTCTGGCGAGCGGGACGATTCTTTGACGAGTGCTTTAGCGAGACGGCGGAGATCTGCAACCAGGGGCTTTGGCGCCAGATCGATACGTTTATCTTTGGTCTGCAGACGGTTCGGCAGGCATGGCTCGAGCGCGCCGAGATCGATACCATGAGCGCTCGCCGCAACTTTTGAAAGCGTGAGTCCCCGCGAAAGTGGATTCCATTTCGCGCCACGACTGCCAAAGCGAATACCGAGTGCAACGCTGCGTTGGGGTGTGAGCACCCTCGACATCCATCGAGCGAGCCCTTTGGGTTTGCGTGAGGGATCGAGCTCTTCCAGTCGCGCCCCCAGACGATCGAAGATTTCGAAATCATGCAAAGCGCCGCGTGGCTTATCGAAAAGCGGCTTCGAGTATTTCACCGTGTTGCGGATCGCCAGCACGTGAAAGATGAGATCGAAGTGATCGCGCTCCAGCGCCGAGGTCGGCGGCAGGATCAGGTGGGCGTGGCGCGTCGTCTCGTTGAGATAAAAATCGACGGATACCATGAAGTCGAGACTCTCGAGTGCGCGTTCGAGCTGTCGTCCGTTGGGCGTCGAAATCACCGGGTTTCCCGCAGCAGTCACCAGCGCCCGAATCTGACCCTCGCCCGGAGTGAGGATTTCCTCCGCGAGCGCTGCGACCGGAAACTCACTACCAAACTCAGGTAGCCCTCTGACGCGGGTCCGTCGTTTCTCGAAAGACCCGCGCTGACCGAATCCTGCAGCCAGATCGAGTACGTCGAATGCGGGTTTCGTGAACATCGCACCCCCGACGCGATCGAGATTGCCGGTACAGAGGTTGATCAATTGGATCAGCCATTGGCAGAGCGCACCAAATTGTTGAGTCGAGACACCCATACGGCCATAACACACGGCCGAATCCGATTCCGCGAAGTCTCGCGCGAGTTGCGTGACGACATCCGACGAGATACCCGTCGACGATGCGGTCACCGCAGGCGAAAACGGCAAGGTTAGGTCGCGGACGACATCGAGCCCATCGATGGCGGTGCTGAGCATTCCCGTGGAGATGAGGTTTTCCTTGAAGAGCACATGCAGTACGGAGAGTAGAAACAGAGCATCCGTACCCGGGGTGATGAACAGGTGAGTGTCAGCGAGCTCGGCGGTTTCGGTGCGGCGTGGATCGACCACGACCAAGCGGCCCCCACGTGCACGAAGATCTTTGAGACGGCGAGTAACATCTGGCGCGGTCATCAGGCTGCCGTTGGAGACCACGGGGTTACCGCCGAGCACCAACAAAAACGCCGTCCGATCGAGGTCGGGGACCGGAATCATCAGTTGATGGCCATACATGAAATACGCCACGAAATGATGAGGGAGTTGATCAACGGAAGTGGCCGAGTACCGATTTCGACTTCGCAAGGTCCGTAAAAACTTTGCTCCGCCGAGTAGTCCAGAGTAGCTGTGAACTTGGGGGTTGCCGAAGTAGCTCGCAACCGAGTCCATGCCGTGTTGGCGTTGGATGGACACCAATCGCTGCGCAACATCCGCGAGCGCCTCATCCCAAGATACTTCCTCCCAGCCGGTGGCCGTACGCCGCAGCGGATGACGAATCCGGTCGGGATCTTCGTGTACATCTTTGATGCCAAGCGCTTTCGGACAAACATGACCGCGACTGAACGGATCTTTTTCGTCGCCGCGAATGGAGAGGATCTCGGTTCCGCGAACTCGGACTTCGACGCCACACATCGCCTCGCAGAGATGGCAGGTGCGGTAATGCGTGTATTCGGAGAGGTTCACGACTTGGCTCGATCCTTGAGATATTCCGAGTCTTCGAATACGAATTGATGCCAGTTGGCCGTGTCAAAGATTTCAGGGACGAAGCGTCGGGCACCGTCGATGACGGACTTGGGTAGAGCGTCCAGGCTGTCAACCTTGCCACCAAACCCGCGAGCTACGGTGCCACCGGGACGATCTCCCATGCCCATCCAAGGAGCCCAGCGGTTCTTGTTTTGCAGTTGGAGATGAACAGGCGCGGACAGAACGGCAGGGTTGGTCATGTCAGCGAGGGAGGCCGACATCGTCATGAACGAGTTGGTGTAACTCGTGCGCGTGGGATCCAACATATCCGGTCGATTCTCGATCGACTGCGTGGCGAGAAAGACTCGATCGCCGATCACTTCGATCGGCAAGAGCTTTGGCGTATAGCCCATGGCGATAACGCCTGTTGGCGTGTACAGCCGCGGAACGGGCCCCAGGCGAAAGTGATGGATCGCTGAGGTGCGTCCGGTGACCGGGTTGAAAAATTCTTCGAGCGGCTCTTGGCCATCGTATCGGGTGTAGAAGCCCACCTCGTACTTACGCATTTCGTGCTGGTCGCCGCCTTTGGGCTGCCAGTAGTCGACGAGAATGTTGTTCATCGTGAAGAGCGGAATGAAGTTTCCCTCTCCAAGATCAGCATAAATATTCAGTCGCATGAACGAATAGACAGTGGTCTGACCCAAGCTTCCCACCATCTTCACGTGCGTGCGTAACGCCGTGACGGGATCGGTGAAATCAGGAAGGGGGTTTTTACCCGCCGCGTCAGCCGAGGGTACGATCAGTCCGGCAAGGCCGGCACTTCCCCAGGCGGCGGTGGCCATGAGAGTCGAGCGACGAGAAACCTTCATGCCTATCCCCCGAAGACAGAGCGCATCGGGGTCAGGGTAGCCCCGGTCGAGGTCAGTCGCCAAGCGTCTAGTAGAGCCCGAGGGCCGCAGCGACCGCAGGGCAGGTGACCTTACCCGCGCTGACGTTCAGCCCCGCCGCGAAGCCCGGGTCGCTCGAGAGTGCGGCCTGGAGGCCACGATCGGCGAGCAGCCTGAGATAGGGCAACGTGGCGGCGTTCAGCGCAAAGGTCGAGGTCCGCGGAACAGCGCCCGGCATATTGGTGACGCAATAGTGGGTCACGCCGTGCACGACATAGATGGGTTCGGCATGGGTGGTCGGCCGACTCGTCGCGAAGCAGCCGCCCTGATCGATGGCGATATCCACCACCACGGATCCTCGGCGCATACCGGAGATCATTTTTTCGGAGACGAGCTTCGGTGCCGCGGCGCCCGGAACGAGCACGGAGCCGATGACCAGATCGGAGGCGGCCACTTCACGTTCGATCGTATCGGCGGTGGAGGCGAGGGTGCGGACTTGGCCTCCGAAGCGAGCGTCGAGTTCACGAAGGCGCGGCAGCGATTTATCGATGACCGTGACCGCAGCGCGCATTCCGAGGGCGATCTCTGCCGCAGCGGTGCCGGCCACGCCTCCGCCGATCACGAGCACGCGTGCCGGAGCCGTCCCGGGGACACCACCGATGAGGATGCCGCTACCCCCTGCCGCCTTTTGTAACAGCGTCGCACCGACCTGTACCGACATACGCCCCGCCACTTCGCTCATCGGCGTGAGCAGCGGCAGACTGCCGTCGCGCGCGGAGACCGTCTCGTAGGCGATCGCGTGCGCGCCTGATGTCATGAGCGCCTCAGCTTGGGGTCGATCGGCCGCAAGGTGCAGATAAGTGAACAAGATTTGTCCGGGTCGGAGGAGGGCGCACTCTGACAGCTGGGGCTCTTTTACTTTGACGATGCACTCCGACGCCTCAAACACCGCACGCGCCGTCGGCAGGATGACTGCACCGGCGGCGCGATACTCATCGTCGCTGCATCCGATGCCCGCGCCTGCGAGTGTCTCGATGAGGATCTCGTGGCCCGAGCGGACCAGCTCTCCGACCGAGCCAGGCACCAGACCAACCCGATACTCATGAACCTTGATTTCCTTGGGTACGCCGATTTTCATACGGCGAAGTGTAACCCGATCTGACCGATCGGGCGCAGCACCCGGTCAAGCGATGGCAGCGATCCGACGATGAGAGGCTCTGGGAGCCATTGACACGCGATCATCGAGAGAGAGGTCGTGACATTCGCACGAGGCGTTACGCAAGAGCTGCCGATCGCGCAGGCTTACTCTTCCCCGCGTCGTTTCGATCGCGCCGGCGAGAGACAACCTAGAGAGACTTTCCGTGACGGCTTCCCGACGAACACCCAGTAGGCTCGCTAACTCCTCGTGGGTCAGCTCAAAACTTTTGGCCGAGGATGCATCGGCTGCCGACAGCAGCCATCTCGCGAGCCGCCGCTGCAGAGGATGATGCATGTTGCACGCTGTCGCGACATGCTCGAGAGCGAGGCCTGCGAGTGCTACCAGGCGGGGCTTGAGGTGGTGAATCTTCGGCGCATGAATGGTCAGTATCCGCGCCGAAGTTGTGAGCGCGTCACGATTGATACGACGTGTTGGGATCGGGCGACGCCCGTGATGCGACGAAAGTAGACGAACCAGGTAACTCGCTTAACGAGTCATCCGGGTCGTTCGGGCTGTCCGGGCCGACTTGGTCGTATGCGTCGCCTCGAGCGCGAGCAGTTTTTGCTTCCGCTTGACGCCCCATCGATATCCGGAAATCGAGCCGTCGCGGTGCACGATACGGTGGCAGGGAACGGCAATGGAGACAGGATTCGCGCCGCAGGCGCCCGCCACGGCGCGCGTCGCTTTCGGGGCACCGATGGCATGCGCGATATCCTGATAGCTCGCCTTGCGGCCTGCGGGTACCCGCCTCAAGGCGCGCCACACCTTTCTTTGAAAGTCGGTGCCGTGCATGTCGAGGGGAAACGACGGACCCTCCCAGGGTGTTGCGACATGACGCACGGCTTGTCGGAGCCACGTCATCGAGGGGTGTCGGGTGGGTACCGGTACCGCACCGGGGAATCGGCGCACCACGTCTTTGATGAGCTCGCCTCGAGAGTCGGCGAACGCGAGCATGCAGATTCCCTTGGGGCTCGCGGCGGCTAAAGTCTGGCCGAGGAGGGAGTTACCGACGAGATAGACGAACGGTATGGCGTGTTTCGACGTGCTAGGCATGGGCGAATTATCCCACGCAGCGCGATCGGGTACACTTTTGCCATGCTCGACCCGGTTAAAGCCCAAGTCATCGTCGTTCTCGGCCTGCTCTCGCTTTTTGCGGTGATCGAGTTCGTCCGGGGTGGGTTCTTTCCGCGAGAAGCTGGCACCGAGGACAACAAACTCGATATCGCGATTCTCGTGATGTTCCCGATCGTCTCGGGTGGGGTAGGTCTTGCCGCGGCTGCGTTGTGTAGCGCGTTCATACCCGAGTATCGCGGTGCACTCGTCGACTGGCCGTGGTGGGCGATGGTCGGAACATTGTTGATTGCGGACGATCTCACTCAATATCTTTGGCACCGCTTGTCGCATACCAGCGTGTTGTGGCCCTTGCACCGTGCTCATCACTCGGCGAGCTACATGAGCGTGCGCATCGTGTATCGCAATAACGCCCTGTATTACGCCTTCATGCCGGGGTTGTGGCTGTCAGGGCTTCTTGTGTTCCTGGGATTCGGCTGGGTGTATATCGGCTACATCTTCGTGAAGTTGTCTGTGATCATCGGCGCCCATTGCAATTGGCGTTGGGATGAAGCGTTGTACCGCATTCCGGCGATGCGGCCGCTGATGTGGGTGGTCGAGCGTACGATCTCGACGCCTGCCACCCACCATGCTCACCATGCGTTATCCGACAAGGATGGCATCGGGTATTACTCGGGTAACTTCGGCAACCTCTTGTTCTTTTGGGACGTACTTTTCGGAACGTCGGTGATCACGCGCAAGTTTCCGCCGGCTTACGGACTCGCAGACGACCGAAGTTACGGCCAAGAGAAGTGGTACGTGCAATTGCTCTATCCGTTCCTCCGATCGAAGCGCGAGGCCTCGGCACTGGCCATTCCGCCGGGACGGCCTCCGGCCTGAGCCCTGGATCTCCATGAGTTCTCGATCCGCGTACGTCATCGACCCGCCGGCGATGGCGTCGTTGCCCGTTCGGGGTAGGGATCAAAGATTTCCCGTCCGCCGTATCTATTGTGTGGGGCGGAACTATGCGGCGCATGCGAAAGAAATGGGAAAGGACCCCGAGCGCGAGCCGCCCTTTTTCTTCCAGAAACCCGTCGATGCCTTGGTGGACAATGGCGTCGCCGTCCCGTATCCGCCGCAAACCAAAAACTTACATCACGAAATCGAGTGGGTGGTCGCGATCGGCCTCGGAGGTCGAAACATCGCTGCCCAGGATGCGAATGCGCATGTTTTTGGGTATTCCGTAGGCATCGATCTCACCCGGCGTGATCTTCAAAATGCCGCCAAAGATTTGGGGCGACCGTGGGAGTGGGGTAAAAGCTTCGACCACTCGGCGCCGTGCTCGGCGATTGTGACGGCGGCGGACATTGGCCACCCGAAGCGAGGACGAATCTGGCTCTCGGTCAACGGCGCGATGCGTCAGCAGGGGGATATCGCCGATCTCATCTGGTCGGTGCCTGAGGTGATCGCCGAGATTTCAGCGTCGATGAGTCTCGAGCCGGGAGATCTCATCTACACCGGGACACCCGCGGGTGTCGGTGCCGTGACGGTCGGCGATGTGCTCGAGGGAGGTGTCGAGGGTGTCGCAGACATCCAGATCGCCATCGGAGCGCCTCAATGATTTTGCACGACTTTTGGCGTAGTTCGGCGTCGTATCGAGTACGGATCGCGTTGCATTTGAAGAGCTTGACGTTCACGCAAGCGAGTCACAGCTTGCTGCAAGGCGAACACCGAACGACCGAGTTTTTGTCGATCAATCCGCAGGGTTTGGTACCCGCACTGCAATCGGGCCGCGATGTCGTCACGCAGTCCCTCGCGATCATCGAATATCTCGATGAGACTCATCCGGAGCAGCCTTTGCTGCCGGCGAGTCCGGCCGATCGTGCGACCGTCAGGGCGATGGCGCTCAGCGTGGCTTGCGATATTCACCCGCTCAATAATTTACGCGTGCTCAACTACCTACGAAGCGAGTTCGGCGCGAGCGATGAGGCGGTCACGCGCTGGATTCGTCAATGGATCGGACTTGGATTCGAGGCGCTCGAGGTTCAGGTCAAGCGCGAGTCCGCGGGCGGGCGCTATTGTTTCGGCGATCGGGCAACCCTTGCGGATGTCTGTCTCATCCCGCAGATGTACAACGCTCGACGCTTCGGTTGTGATCTCACGCCGTACCCGGTGATCGTCGGCATCGATGCGCATTGCCGAAGCCTCACCCCCTTCGTGAAGGCGGCGCCCGAAGCCCAGCCCGACGCACCCTGAGACTCAGGCGGCCAGCGCGACCGTGACTTTGTTGTCGGGTCCGATGTCGGAGATGTCGAGCGTGACGCCCAAGACTTCGGCATAACCCTTCAGACGTGGCTTCATCCAAAGCTCATGAACTTCACGATCGGTGAGACTGAACTCACCCGACTTCCGAGAGAGCTCCAAAACTTTGGTGTAGGGGAACGTGAAGGACCGCTTGCCAGGCTCGGACTTGAGATCGAGGCAGAGCTGATAGAGGCATGTGGTGCGATCGAAGATGCCGGCGAGCGCGATTTCTTTTTCGCCGGTTTTTTCGATCATGCCCTTGAGGCGCTGCAGCATGGGCTGCATGGTTTTGACGTCGTGCGCGACGTAATCGGCGATGCGGCCGTTGTCTTTTGCGAACTGCACTGAACTCAAATGCATTTTCACGAGCGCGTCGTTCATGTCGTGCGGGTAGGGCGTGTGGTCATCGAGAGTGCGCAGCGCCATCGAGACCGCGTCACCCAACAGCTTTTCACGACCCTCGAATCCGCTCGAGGTCGCGAGCATGGCCGCCATGCTTTGATTACCGCCGCCCGCCATCATTGCCTTGACCCAAGGCGGGGGTCCGCCGCCACCCGAACCCGGGGGGCCGCCGGCTCCAGCCATCATTTTCTTCATGGCCCAAGAGATGAGTCGCGCCTTGATGCCTTTCTTTGCAGTGCCTGACATGAATTCACCCTCCGGCGGCGGTTATACCGCAGTTTTCGGCGTCGTACACGAGAACGAATTCCTCAATCCAAAATGGCATCTCCGGCGTGACCGAGAGCCCGAACGGGGTGAGGTGGGTATTCCAATAATGGGTATGCAGCGGGATCCACACCGCGGGGTCGCGAACGGATGAGCCATCGATCGCCGTGTGTTGTGGCTCAACGCGTCCAAATACGGCGGAGTCGACCCTCACGGTCCGGGTCAACAAAACCGGACGGCCTTCGAGATCGACGAGCGTGATCCAGTTGCCGACATGAGGCACGCGACTACCGGTTTTTTCGATGATCCACGGCAGCGAGAAGGTGCCGCGTTTATCGCCCTGCCGAATCAACTCAAAGACCCGTTGAGTACTCGGCCCATCGAGTCCGATCCATCGTACGTCGAGCATGTGGGGCGTCAGCGCCACATCGTGCAGCGTACGATTGGCGCCCGCACAAAAAACTCGGAGTGCATCTGCTGTCGGTGCGCGAGCGGGCGCGGGTAGGTATCTCGTCATCGCTTCAAAATCTTGGGCTGAATGAATACCGTCGAGATGATGATCAGGACGCCCACGTAAAAAGTGATCGTGAGATCGGTGTACTCCTGAAAGAGTAGTGCCGCCAGGGCGATCGCATAAACAGGCTCGAGGTTAAGGGATAGCTGCGTGGTGAATACGCTCACGTGATGGAGCGCTCGAAGCCAGAGCATGAATGGCAGCAGCGTGCAGACAACGACGAGCACGAGTAACCATGCGAAGTCGCTCGCGCTGGGTGGGATCAAGGCAGTCTCCACACCGAAAACGGCGACGCCAAGTACCGTGATGAAGATCGTACCGAGACCAATTTGGATGGTGGTCACCGTCGCGGGATCGGCGTGTGGATCAAGATTGCGTTTATTGAGACTGCCGAAGAGCGCGGAGAGCGCAGCCGCCGCGATGCCTGCGACGATACCGCTACGCATCTCCAACGGTACGCCGCCGACGAGCAGCCAGACGCCAGGAAGGGCGATAAGGCCGAGAACCAATTCGCTGCGATCGTGTGGGCGCCCCGTGACCATCGGCTCGAGAATGGCCGCAAACACCGACCCGAGCGCGAGGCAGGCCACGGCGACGGAGGCGTTCGATAACTTGATTGAGCCGTAGAAGGCCAGCCAGTGCAGACCGATGACGCAGCCGGCCACGGCGTGATGGCGGAGGGTTCGACGATCGAGCCCCCGCAAACCCCGCCAGACCCGGGGCAGGAGCGCGATCAGGGCCGTCGCAAGAGCCATGCGCCAGATGACGAGAGCCGTGGCGGGAAGGGTGATGAGACGGCCCAGGATGGCCGTAAAACCCCATAAAAATACGCAGAACTGTAGCTGCCAGAATGCGGAACGTTCGGCGTGGTCGACCATGCCGACATTCTATTCGGACCCCCGGAGCGACGGGGCGTCGAGATCATGACTCGTGGGGAACTCGGGACTGTGTGGGCGGTCAGTGTGGCAACGCTCGGTTAGGGCCGATACACTCCCCACCCCCCGAAAACGCTGGACCCCAGACCCTCAATCCATGCTGGCCGCAAACCCCTTTCGCCTCCGACGTCTCCTGATCGCAGCGCTCGCTGCGGTGGCCGTCGCGCATGCGCAGCCGGTGATGGCCAACACGGAGGCCGATACCTCGGCCGAGCAAGCCTCCCCGGTGTTCAGCTTGCAATCAATCTTGATGCAGGGCGTCGTCAATCGCGCGCTGCAGCATATCGGTGTCCCGTACCGTTTCGGGGGGAGCAACCCCAAGAGCGGTTTCGATTGCAGTGGTCTCGTTAATCACGTGTATCGCGAGGCGCTCGGCGTCGCACTGCCGCGTACCTCGCGACAACTCGCTTCCGTCGGAACACCGGTCGCTGCGACGGACCTTCGCCCCGGTGATCTCGTGTTCTTCAACACTCGCGGCGCCGCGAACTCTCACGTCGGTATTTATTTGGGTGACGGTCGCTTCGTCCATGCGCCGCGTGCGCGCACGCTCGTGCGCATCGATCGTCTCGATGATCCGGGGTACGTCAATATTTTCGAAGGAGCGCGTCGACTCGATCCTCTTTCGATCGTGATGTCCTCCGCAGATCCGCGCATCTAGCAGGCCCGCGGCGCTCTTTAATCTGCCCTCTTTGGCAGCGTGCGCTCTTCAGCGAGCGCGACTCAGCATGACCAGCCAGGTACACCCTACGATCGCTGACAGCGCGGATCCGGTCAGCACACCCAGCCTCACCGCCGTGTCGTAGTCGTTCGAGGTGAAGGCGAGCGATCCGACGAAAAGCGACATCGTGAATCCGATACCCGTGATGATGGCGACGCCATGCAGCGACGCCCAGTTGCTACCCGCCGGTAGCTGAGCGATACCGCTACGTACTGCGAGCCAGCAGGCGGCAAAGACGCCGACCTGCTTACCCACGAACAGCCCAAGAATGATGCCGAGCGCGACGGGCTCGGTGAAGGTGTGGAGGCCGACGCCCTCGAGTGATGCACCGGCATTCGCGAGAGCAAAGATCGGCATGATGCCGAACGTGACCCAGGGGTGCACCGCATGCTCGAGTTTCGGCATCGCCTTGCGAGGGATCAGCGTTCCGATGACCACACCTGCGATCGTGGCGTGGACACCCGACTTGAGTACGGCCAGCCAAAGAAAAAAACCTATCGCGAGAAAGGGCCAGAGACGTGTGACGCCGAAACGATTGAGCAAGGCGAGTACGGCGATGCAGACGCCCGCGAGCGTCAAGGCTTGGCTCGCAATGTCTGCCGTAAACAAGATGGCGATGAGGATGATGGCGCCGAGGTCGTCGATGATCGCCAGACCAAGCAAGAACACCCGAAGGCCCGGTGCGACATGACGACGAACCAATGACAACACGCCGAGCGCAAAGGCGATATCCGTCGCAGCGGGGATCGGCCAGCCCGAGAGTGTGTTCGGACTTTCAAAGTTGATTGCAGCGTAGATCCCGGCTGGAACCAACATCCCTCCGATCGCGCCCATGACCGGCAGTGCCGCGCGACGACGGTCCGATAACTCTCCCTCCAGCAGCTCGCGTTTGATCTCGAGACCGACGAGCAGGAAAAATACCGCCATCAGGGCGTCGTTGATCCAGAGCAGCACCGATTTTTCCAAACCAAAATCTTCGAGTCCGATACGAATTTTGGTGCTGAGGGTGCCGGTGTACAGATCGGCGAGTGGCGAATTCGCGAGTACCATCGCGATGATCGCGGCGATCACGAGCAGAGTGCCCGCTCCGACGTCGGATTTGAGGAATTTCAGCATGCCGTCCGTGGCCTTTTAGGGTGGGGTCTATTTCTTTTGAGCGTCGGCGTAGCGAGTCGAGACCACCGTCCAGTCGACTACTTGCCACCACGCATCGAGATAATCGCCGCGGCGATTTTGGTATTGTAGGTAGTAGGCGTGCTCCCACACGTCGTTACCGAGCAGCGGTTGGCCGCGCTCGGAGACGACATCCATCAGCGGGTTGTCCTGGTTCGCCGTCGCGGTGACTTTGAGCTTGCCGTCTGTCGTGACGATGAGCCACACCCAGCCCGAGCCGAATCGACCCAGACCGATCGATTTGAACGCCGCCTTGAATTGATCGAGCGAGCCGAAGTCGCGGGTGATGGCGGCAAGCAGATCGGGTGAGGGCGAACCCCCTTGCGACGGACGCGTCATGGATTGCCAGAAGAAGGTGTGGTTCCAATGACCACCGCCGTTGTTGCGTACGGCCTCTCCCGTTTTGGAGATCTGCGTCATCAGCGCTTCGATCGAGAGTCCGGCGAGTGCAGGCGTCGCGGTGACGGCTTTGTTGAGGTTGTCGAGGTAGGCTTGATGATGACGACCATGATGGATGCGCATGGTTTGCTCGTCGATCACCGGCGCGAGCGCGTCATAGGCGTACGGCAGGGGCGCGAGCGAAAAACTCTGACCTTGAGCCCAAGGTGATACCAAGGCGAGCGCAAGAATCGTGAGGATTCGGTTGAGAGCATTCATGGGCGATACGTTACCGGAATTCGCGTCGAACTTTCATGGGGTGCCGCCCTGTGGTCGATCAGAAGAAGGTGTTGATTAATCGAGCCGAAGGGTTGCATCTGACCGTTGAACGGGCCTAACTTCGGAGGGCAGTCGGGTGGGGTCAGCATGTTCGCCAGCGCTTTCAAGGCCGGAGTGGTTTTTTTCGCTGTTGCACTGCTCTCCGCTTGTGGCGGGGGCGGAGGGGGCGGTCAATCAGGCGGTAATGTCGCGACGACTCCACCGGCCGCGACGCCTCCGACGACCACTCAGTCTCCCATCGACGCGACGCTGGGCACGTTGCTCCAGCGCCCAGTCATGCAATGCGGATCGTCCACCGACACCTTGACTGCTGATTCCGCCCCGAACAGCCTAGTCGTATTCGAGAGCGGCCCGGTGAGGCCGTTGGCGCTGTCCTCCGACGGCCAGCGGGTGTACGTGACCAACGCGCCGGCCAATTGCCTCGAAATCTATGAGGTCGACGGCGACGCGCTGCGCCTCGCCAGCACAGTCAGTGTGGGCCTCGAGCCTGTTGCGGTGGCCGAGCGTCATGCGAATGAGGTCTGGGTGGTGAACCACCTCTCAGACTCTGTCAGTGTCGTCCGGCTCGATGGCACGCCAAGAGTATTGAGAACGTTGCAAGTCGGCGATGAGCCTCGCGATATCGTGTTCGCCGGCGCGAGCCGCGAGCGGGCCTTCATCTCCTCGGCCAATCGCGGACAGAACCGCCCCGGCTTTACGTCGAGCTCGCTCGTCACGCCCGGGGCAGGGCGGGCGGACATCTGGATTTACGATGCGGCTCAGCTGGATGATTCTTTGAACGGAAAGCCGCTGACCGTCTTGACGCTTCCGTCGGATGTGCCGCGAGCCTTGGCCGTCAGCAACGACGGTCGCACGGTGTACGCGGCGACGTTCATGTCCGGAAATCGAACGACCGTTCTGCATCGAGACGCGCTCAACATCCCGAAACCCGGGATCACCACGAGCCTAGATGGCGTACAGGCGCCAGCGACCGGACTCATTGTTCGCTTCGATGGCACGGCGTGGCGCGACGAAGCGCGGAACGATTGGTCGAGTCGTGTCAAATTCACTCTGCCTGACGAGGACGTATTCACGATTGACGCCGCGGCGACGACGCCGGCCTTGGGAGCGCGCCACGCGGGCGTCGGGACAACGCTCTTCAACATGGCGGTCAACCCGGCGGATGGCCGGCTGTTCGTGACCAATACCGAAGCGTTCAACGAGGTGCGATTCGAGGGCTCGGGACAGCGCGGCAACACCACGGTGCGCGGGCGAATCGCTGAGAGTCGTGTGACGGTGATCACGCCGTCATCGGGCGTCGTGACGCCCGTTCACCTCAACCGACACGTCAGTTTCGCGCTGCCGCAGGGTGCGAGTCTGCCCGCTGCAGAGAAAGCGAAATCGCTCTCGCAGCCGACAGCCTTGGTCTTCAGTCCGAATGGCGAGACCCTGTACACGGCCGCCTTCGGTTCGTCGAAAGTGGCTGCATTGCCGTCCGCATCGCTCGTCTCAGGAAGTTATTCCCCCGATTCGAGTCGACACATCGATGTGCCGGCCGGGCCTGCAGGTCTTGCGATCAATGCGTCAGGCAATCGACTTTTTGTGTACTCGCGGATTGCTCACGCAGTCGTCGTGGTCGATACCGTCAATCGTGCTGTGCTATCGACCCGAAATCTTTTTTCGCCAGAGAGCGCTGCTATCAAGGAGGGGCGTCGTTTTCTCTACGACGCGACGCTGAGCTCAGCAAATGGCACGGTCTCGTGTGCGAGTTGCCATGTCTTCGGCGATCTTGACCATCTCGCTTGGGATCTCGGCAACCCAGACGATCGAACCCAGCTGAATCCCAATGCCTACTTACCCCTGAGCCCGAGAACGACCATTCGCTTCCATCCTCTCAAGGGACCGATGACGACTCAAACGTTGCGCGGGATGAAAGGGAATGGACCCATGCATTGGCGGGGTGATCGGACGGGTACCACGCGAGCGGTGGTTCGCGGTCAGACCGAAACGCTCGAAGAGGCCGCTTTCAAAGAATTCAATGGTGCGTTCGTCGGTTTGCTGGGGCGTGAGACGCCGATTTCTCCGGCGCAGATGCAGGCGTTCACGGATTTCGCGATGCAGTTGGCCATGCCGCCCAATCCGGTTCGAGCGCTCGATAATTCTTTGACTACCGAAGAGTCTGCCGGGCGTGATTTGTACATGAATTTTCCGGTCACGCTGCTTGGCTCCTGCGATAACTGCCATCGGCTTCGTCCGGACAACGGCCAGTTTGGCACCAACGGTCTCATGACGTTCGAGGGCGGGCGAATCACGGAGAACTTCAAGATTCCGCAGCTGCGCAACATGTACACCAAGGTCGGCATGTTCGGCTTCAGTTTGGGTACCGGTGCGACGACCGGTGCACAAATTCGCGGATTCGGTTTCAGCAACGACGGAACGCTCGACACGCTCGACAACTTTTTCCGCGATCCGGTCTTCAACTTTCCGCCGCCGGCCGCCGACTCTCGCCGACAGGTCACCGCCTTCGTGCTCGCCTTCGATTCCGATTTACTTCCTGCGGTAGGTCAGCAGATTACTTGGCGGCCCAATTCGAGCGAGACCATCGAGAGTCGACTGTCCTTGTTGCGGGCGCAGGCGCTCGCGGGTGGACGCCGTCGGGGTTGTGACCTCGTCGCGCGAGCAACCGTCAACGGCACGTCTTACAGCGCGTTATTGCAGTCTGATGGCACGTGGACTATGCGCGGCGGTGGCACGCGCAGCGACACGGAGCTCCGTGCACTGGCGACGGCCACGCAACCCATCACCTTTACTTGTGCGCCGCCGGGGACGGGGAGTCGCCTCGCGCTCGATCGAGCGTGATTGCGACGGATTTGGGTGCCTCGAGCAGCTCGATGAGATAGCCGTCGGGATCGCGGACGTGAAACACGCGTCCCTGTAGCGGCGATCCGTCGGGTGCCGTTCGGCTTGAGACGTAAACTTGCGGCGGCTCGAGAACGTCGGCACCGGACTTCAAAAATATCTGGTGAACGGCCTCGGCATTGGCTACATCAAACACCAGGACGACATCGCCGAGGCCCGTTCTTCGCGTATTGGCTCGGTTGTCCGTGGGTATCGGCGCGGAAAACTCGACGAGACCGATACGGCCGCCGTCTCCGGTTGAGCTGCCGAGAATGACGAGTCGTACGGCTGTCGACGGCGTATTGAGTGGAAAAGGGTTGCCCTCAGGCCGTCGCGCGTTCGATTGATCGAGCTCGATTCGAAAACCGAGCTGCTCGTAAAAGCGGATGGAGTCCGCGGCGTTTTTGACGATGAGCGAGGCGCGTAGCAACGTCGGCGCGGGCGCGGGCGCGGGCGCGGGCATAGCGGGCGTCGCGAGACCTATGAGAAGAGCTAGCGGCAAAGTCATGCGTAAAGCGCTGGCCACTGCGCGGCGACCGTAGATGAGGACTTTCATGGGTGATCCTCCCAAGTGTTCGAGGCTGCTAACGTAGCACCGCATGGAGATTTACGTGCTCACTAAGTGGGTTCACGCGCTCGTGATGGGCTACTGGCTCGGCAGTGAGCTCGTCATCAACGCGCTTACGCATTACATCGCCCGGACCACCACGCTTTCGGGCAGCGAGCGGATACGACTTTGGGATTTTCTCCTCGACGTCGATCAGCATGTGCGCAATGCCATGATCATGTCGGTTCCGCTCGGTTTCACCTTGGCGGCGATGCTTGGTCTGGTGCCCCTCACTAGAATCTGGATGGCGTTGCTCTGGATCGTCTCGGCAGTCTGGCTCTGGTTCATGTGGCTCGTTCATTGGCGTCGCCAGTCGCCCGAGGGTGCGACGCTGGCGCGTTGGGATTGGCGCCTACGTTATCCATTGATCGCCTTTTTCGCCGCGAGCGGGTTGTGGTCGCTGGTGACGGGCTGGCCGTACCCCACGCATTGGCTCGCTCTGAAAGTGCTGTTGTTCGCCGCCGGGATGATTTGCGGGATTTTCGTGCGGTACTACATTCGCGAGGCTTACCGTTCGGCGCTGCCCGCGATCGCGGCGGATCGGGCTACCGCGACGGACAACCTCGAGTTTCAGACGCTGATGCGCAAGGCGACGTGGGCCCTCGTGGTGCTTTGGGTGCTCTTGTTCACGATCGGGGCGTTCGGCGCGCTGAAGCCGCAGTTCGGATAGAATTCGGGCATGTCACTTCGCGCCCTTTCAAGCGGTCTTTCGAGGTCGCTACTCGCCCTTGCAGCCCTCGTTTTGCTGTCGAGCTGTCTCTCGAGTGCGGGTCCCGAAGCCCCGAAAATCACTGATCAGCCCAAAGACCGAGTGTCATTCGTCGGTCAGCAGGTGAAGTTCGACTTCGGCGTGGCGGGCAAGCCGCCGCTTACTTTTCAGTGGCTGCGAAACGGTGTCGCCATCACGGGCGCAACGAGCGCCACCTACGTCACCGATCCGCTCCTTGCTACGGATGACGGGGCCAAGTACTCCGTTCGCGTGACCAATGCGCAGGGCTCGGTCACGAGTGGCGAAGCCACGCTGACGGTCAAGCCGGGTCCGACGATCACTGGGCAACCGAGCGCCGTCACCATCAATGCCGGCGCGGCAGCGACATTCTCGGTTACTGCAACGGGTGAACAGCTGCAGTACCAGTGGCTTAGGGACGATCAACCGATCGCGGGTGCCAATGCGGCGACCTACACCCTGACGGCCGCAGCAGCGGCAGATGACGGTGCGCTTTTCACGGCGCTCGTGGTGAATCCGGGCGGTGTCGTGGCGAGCCAGACGGTCGCGCTCACGGTGCTGTCGTCTCCGACCATCACGATGGCGCCCATTTCGCAGACCGTCATCGCTGGCGAACCGGCCGTCTTCGTCGCTCGCGCAATCGGCGGAAATCTCGGGTTTCAATGGCGTCGCAACGGTGTCGACGTTGCGGGAGCCACGAGCAGGGTGTTGCGACTGACCAGTGCGTCGGCTGCCGACGACAACGTGGTGTACACCGTGATCGTCAGCAATTCGCTCGGTAGCGTGACGAGCAGCGCAGCGACCTTGCGTGTCGTGACGGCAAGCGCGGCCGCGGTTCCGAATGCTGCGGCGCAGGTGGCGCTTGGCAAACCGCTTGCTGCCGCAACCGCTTTTACTTTGGTTCGTCGTAGCAACGGTACCGTGGCGAGCTGGGGCTTCAATACGGACGGACAGCGCGGCGACGGCACGGTGAACACGGCGAGCGATACGACTGGAACCGTGACCTTGCCGGCCGGTCGGACCGCGCGCCAGATTGCGGCGGGCGGCGCTCATGCGCTCGTGCTACTCGACAATGGCGACGTCTATGCCTGGGGTGGTAACGAATCGGGCCAGCTTGGAACAGGCGATCTGCTCTTCAGGTCTGCACCGGTCAAGGTGAATCTGCCGGCTCCGGCCACTGCGGTGGCGGCAGGCCGATCGCACTCGGTCGTCTTGCTCAACGACGGTCGCGTGTTCGCTTGGGGCGGCAACAACCTCGGTCAATTGGGGAATGGTGGGCGTGATTCGTCCCTCACGCCGGTGGCGAGCCTGATCGTCAGTGTCGTTCAGATTGCCGCGGGCAACAATCACGTGCTGGCGCTGCGTCTCGACGGCAGTGTGTGGGCCTGGGGCGCCAATGCGTCGGGGCAAGTCGGTGACGGTAGTTTCAAGTCGGCGAGGGTGCCGACCGCGACGGGACTCATCGAGATTCAGCGGATCCGTGCGGGCGCTGAGGTCTCACTCGCCATCAGCCAGCGTCGAGGGCTCTACATTTGGGGCGAAAACGCCGATGGGCAGCTCGGCCTCGGGCTGCCATCGACCATGGATGCCGGGGTACCCACAGGCGTCCGTCGTGGCGTCATCGATGCGGCCTCGGGCGAGCGTGGCACGCTGGTACTCGGAGGCGACGGGCTGCTGGTGGCGGCGGGCGCCAACGACTCAGGATCGCTCGGCGACGGTAGCACCACGGGGCGAACCACTTTCGCGGCGGTCAGCGTGGTGAGCCAAGTCATTGCCGTCGATTTCGGTGGGTTATCTTATGCGGCCGCGATCGGCGCGGAGGGGACCACCTGGACTTGGGGCGACAATTCCGCCAAGCAGCTCGGCAACGCCACGCTTCCCGCGACGGGCACCCCAACCCCGACGATCGTGCCCTCGTTCGACGCGATCCCCTAAACCGGATTAATCGGGCTTATAAGGCGCCCAGGCGCCCGACTTATCGCGGATTAGCCAACCGCCCGAGGGGCGGCCGGCAACATCCAGCAGGGCCGCCGTCTCGGCGTCCGGTACGCCGTCGAACTTGGCGGGTCGATATCTCATCTGGAAATTGGCGATGACCCGACGGGTCGGCTCGTCGAATTCCCCGTGCCGAGGAACCTCGAAGCCGATGGCGTCGAGTTGCTGTTGGAACCAGCTGACCGGGGGTAGGGAGGCTTGCTGGGCGGGCAACGCTGCAGCGACCGCCGCCGGGTCGGGCCAGGGGATGAGGCCCTCCTCGGCGAGGCGTCGCCACGGAAACTTTGGACCAGGGTCTGTCTTGCGCTGCGGGGCGATATCGCTGTGCCCGAGCACCCGATGCGGCGCAATCCGATGGCGGGTCACGATGTCGCGAACCAGCGCCACCACGGCGTCGATTTGGGCAGGTGGGAAATCAACGAAATTGACCCCCGGCGCGGCGTCGTCGCCCAGGTTGACGATTTCGATGCCGATGGAGCTCGCATTGAGCTGGGTGTCTCCGCGCCAAAAACTTTGGCCGGCATGCCAGGCGCGGCGATCTTCGTCGACGAGGCGGAAGATGGTGGGCGGCTCGAGCCCGACCAGATAGTGGCTGCTGACCCGGCGAGGACCCTCGGCACGGGTGAGGGCCTGAACTGAGCGGTCGAAATCGAGCTGAGTGAAGTGCAGGATCAAATAACGCACCCGGCTATCGTGATTAGTGCTTTGATAGCGGGTATCGATAAGGCGGCCGTCCAGAGTCATCGTCGAGCAAGCTCCTAGCCCGAGCAGCGAGATGAGTATGATGGCACGCCCGGAGGTTGTCATATGGATCGCTCCTATTTTCCGCTGCTCGCGACGCTTATGGTACTCATCGTGAACGCCGCAGCCAACATCGTGCCGATCAACGGCCTCAACACGGGTGAGCTTTCGCGGCTGTATCCGACCGGCTTCACGCCACCCGGATATGTGTTCTCGATCTGGTCGATCATCTATCTCGGGCTGCTCGCTTTCGGCATCTCCGCCTGGCGCGGATCGCCGAGGCTGCGTTCGCGCATCGCCACGATCACGAATCCCTATCTCCTCAATGCGCTCGGCAATGCCGCCTGGATTTTCGCGTGGCACTATCGGCAGGTGTTGTTGAGCGTCGTGATCATGCTGTTCATTCTCGCCACGCTCATCGTGATCTTCACGCGCTTGCGTCGACTCTCGCCGCCCACGACAGGTGAGTTCCTTTGTGTCGATGGTGTATTCGCCATCTACTTCGGTTGGATTACGACGGCGACCCTCGTGAACCTGGCCACGCTTTTCTTTGATCTCAGCTGGTATCCGTTCGGGCTTTCGATGGACGCATGGGCCCTCGCTACGGTTTGCGGGGCGACCGGCGTGTACGTGTGGATGGTGGCGGTTACGCGCAATGCCGTTTATGGCGCCGTGTTCGTCTGGGCGGCAGTCGGTGTATTTCTCGGTGAAGCGAGTATCACCGACGGGGTACGCACCGCAGCGATTTCAGGTGCGGTGGCCGTGTCTGCGGCGATCGTCTGGGCCTTGCTTATGCCACGTCAGCGAGCGCTCTTTCGAGGGCGCTGAGCGCAAGCGTCCGATCCGGCTCGTTGAAGATCTCGTGGTACATCGCGGGAAAGCACTGCGCTTGGACGATGTTCGATGGCGCCGCTGCGGCGAATGCGCGGCTGCCTGAAGGGTCGACCGCGCGATCATCTCCGGCATAGAGCACACAGGTGGGCGTCGCCCAACGACTCGCTGATGCGAGCACGTTTTCGCCTTCCAGCGCCACGAAAGCACCGAGCCGCGCGCAGATGCGATCGTGTACGAGCGGGTCTGCAAGGTAATCCGCGACGACCTGCGGGTCGTGCGAGAGCTTGGTGGGATCGAGTCCGTTGCCGAGCGTGAGTGCGGGTGCAAGCCGCGGTAATACTTTGACCGCGGCGCGTTGCCACGGCGCCATACGTACGGCGAGTGCAGGCGAGGAGAGCACGGCCAGTGTCGGAGCGACGAGACCGCGTCGAATGGCCGAGGCGACGACGAGTCCGCCCAGGCTGTGGCCGATCAGCGCGAGCGGCCGGTTCGCGAACGAGGGTTCGGCCATGGTCGCAGCAGCCAAGTCGCCTAGATGCTCGGGGAGTTGACCCTCTCGCAACAGGCCGCCGCGCGGTCCTTCGGAATGCCCATGCCCGAATTGATCGTACGCGCGCACCGCGACGCCCCTCGAGTTGAGCCATCGGGCGAGCAGTTCGTAGCGACCCGAATGTTCGCCTAGACCATGAACGATGAGCGCTGTGAGTGCAGCCCCCTCGACTGGCCAGTCGTATACGGTGAGTTGCGAGCCGTCTCGAGTGCGGAAGGCTCCTCGGGTGATCAAGGGTTTGACTCGTTCAAGGCGTGTCGAGGGTCGATGCTGCCGTCGCTGCGGGGGCTGAACCTGCGGCGCCGGCGCCAATGTACTTGTCGAGGAAGGCCGCGACTTTTTCTCCGAATTCGACTTGGTTGTCGAATTTGGCGTAACCATGCCCCTCGTCTTTTTTGACGATGAGTTCGTAGGGGACAGCGTTTTTCTTGAGCTCGCGTTCCATCATTCGTGCGTGTTCGAGCACGACCCGCGGATCGCGGGCGCCGTACGCCATGAGCACCGGCGCCTTGATGCGATCGGCAAAACGCGTGGGTGAGCGTGCTTCGAGCTCTGCGAGATCGCTTTTGCCCTCACCAATCTGCAGCTTGATGTCTTCGCGCAGGGGTTCCCATGCGCGAGGGATCGTGCGCAACAGCAAGGGCAGATCGGTGACCCCGACGTAGTTGATGCCACACTTGAAAAGCTCGGGGTTCTGTACGAGGCCCATCATGGTCGCGTAGCCGCCGTAGCTTGCACCGAAGATGCAGATACGTTGTGGATCGGCGATACCCTCGGCGATGGTCCACTTGAGCGCATCGATGAGATCTTGCTGCATTGCGCCGCCCCACTCACGCCACCCTGCCTTGTCGAAGGCCAGTCCGTAACCGAGGGACCCGCGGAAGTTGACCTGCAGCACTGCATAGCCGCGATTCGCCATGATCTGCACGAGCGGATCGAAGCCGTAAAAATCGCGTGCGCGGGGGCCGCCGTGCGGCATGAGGACTAGCGGAAGATTTTTTCCGTTCGACTCTCGCGGAATCGTGAGATAGGACGGCAGCATCAGCCCGTCACGCGCGGCAATCTTGAGCGGCTTCATGGGCGAGAGCTGCGGTTCCTTGAGCCAAGGCAGAACCGAAGCGAGCTCTTCGAAAGCGTTCTTACTGCGATCGAACAAGAAGAATCGGCCGGGATTGGTGCTCGAGGTGACGGCGAAAATCATTTTCTGTTCGTCGCGCGACGCGCTTGAGAGGAACACTTGCTGATTCGTGAAACGCGCCTTCAGGATGTTCTGCAAATCCTTCAGGCGCGAATCGAACATCAACTGCTGCGGTTTCTCGGCCGAGTAGGAGACGCCGACCATGTCGTCGGTAATGCGCGAGCCGATGACGCCGCTGACGTCGACATCGGGGTGTTCGTAAACGAGCTCGCCTATCTTTCGAGTCTTGGGGTCGAAGCGGAAGATCGCTGCTTTGTCACGCGGGTTGCCGGCGGCATCGAGTCGAGAGGAGACATACCACTTCTGGCGATCTTGACTGATGTACGCCGGAGACCAGCTCGGTTGGCCCGTGCGCGAGCGTGACCACTCCTCGAATTCTTTGGACTCGCCGTCACGAAACAGGAAGGATGTTTCGACACCGTCGACGCGTACGGCACCGATGACCTCGCCATTGCGATCGGCGAGCCAGTTCGTGATCTTGCCGGGGTTCTTGATCTTGCGGAGGCGCTTACCGGTGTAGATGTTGAGCGTCTCGATGTCCTGGACGATGCCTTCCTCCTGGACCCGTGACACCGAGATCAGTACTCGCTCCGGATCGTTTTCCATGAGCGAGACAATATCGGCACCCAACACCTCGAAGCGTCCCGCGCGGATTTGCGATTCGGGCGGCTCGATGAGCATCTTCGGGTTCTTGCCATCTCGGTCCACCGCAAAAATACCGCGCGACTCGTTGCCCTCGTTATCGAGGAAAAAGAGCAGCCGATCGTCGCTTGCCCACACGAAGCCACCGATGTCCTGCTTGGTGATGGAGGTGACGGGCCAAGCCTTGCGAGTTTCGAGATCGATGACGGCAACGTTGCGACGCTGGCCGATCGGCACGACCGCGGCGAGGTATTTGCCGTTGGGCGAGAGTTGGAATCCCGTCATCGGTGGCCGCTTGTAGAAGTCGGAGACCGGGATGGGGTTTGCCCACGCGAATACGGGTAGAGCGAGGAGGAGTGTCGCGACGAGGCGCGAGAGGGTTCGGGAAAGTGTCATACCCGAATATTCACATTTTTCGGGACCCAAAAAAAGAGAACCCGGCCGAAGCCGGGTTCCCCTCAACGCGAGTCAGGCGAAGATCAGAACTTATAACTGATGTTTGCGTTGTAGCGACGTCCGAGCGGGTCGGCACCGAGGTAGTACTCGAAGAACGGATAGCCGGTAAAGCTGGCGTCTTCGCGGTACTGGTTGTTGAACAGGTTCACGACCGTGAGCGAGGCGCGCAGGTTGTCATTGATGCGCTTGCCCACCTGGAAGTTGTACAGCATGTACGGCTGCAGACGTGGCCCGTAAGCAGTGCCGACGGCGTTCGTGCCCGCGGCGTTCACGGAGTTACCGTTACTGCCATAACGGGTCGCGAACAGCGTGGCATTCCAGTCACGCAGCCCCCAGCCCACCGTTGCACGGACGCGGCTACGTTGGTTGAAGCCCGCGATGCTGTTGCGGTAGTCGATCAGCGGGTCGGCCGCGAACTGCTTGTACTTGTCCGTCAGCACCACCGAGTAGGAGGTGTCGAAGCGGAAGGTACCCCACTTCTCGGTCGGCACGACCAAGCGCAGCGTGGTGTCGACACCGCTTGTTTCGATGAGCGCGGTGTTGATGTACGCCGAGTTGATGCGCTGGACGGTCTGATCGGCATTGGTACCCGGAGCACTCTGGCGAGTGATGAGTCCAAGGACGTTTTGGCAGAACGCCGAGTCGATGGCCTGATCGAACGGACGTCCGTCCGGGAACTTTTGCAAGCGGCAGTTCGCCTCGTTCGTCAGCAAGAACGTCGAGCTCAGCTGAGAAGAGGCATCTTCAAGTTTGATCTTGTAGTAGTCCGAGGTGATCGACAGATTGTCGTTGATATCCCAGACGAAGCCGACGGTCAGCGACTCGCCTTCTTCCTCCTTTAGGAGAGGATTTCCGGCGATCGTCGTTTGCGTGGTGTAAATCGTCGGGTCACCTGAGACGTTACACTGAGCGGTTGTGCGAGCTCCCAAAGAGCTCGCGGGACCAATACCTGCACGGCACGCATAAGCGTCCAAGATGCTAGAGAATGACGCTGCGCCCTCCGCGAAGACGAGCTGCATGTCCGGCGCACGGAAGCTCGTGCTCATATTGCCGCGAACTAGGAAGTCTTCGACTGGGCGCCATTCGAGGCCCATCTGATAGGTGACGGCATCGTCGACGGCCGAGATATCGTCGTACTTGTCCCAACGCCCGGCGAGGGTCGCCGTCACGGTCGAGAGCAGGGGTACTCGCATTTCGAGACCGGCGGCCACGCGATCACGCGTACCGGACGTTCGGCCCGAGCTAACGAGGTTGTAGACCGTCTGATCGTCGACAGGACGCAGCGGATTGAGCCGCGGATCGCTACGCAGGTCCACCGACTGAGAGCCGGATTCGAGAACCGCCGCGAAACCTAACGGGCCGTTTGGTAGCGTGAACAATTCGCCCGACAAGGTGAAGTTGATCGTCTCCGAGCTCGTATCGGCGATGTTCTGCACGCGCGTCGAAACCGACCTGTACTGCTCCGGCGTGAACGGGGTGATCCAGGCCGTACGGTTCAACTGGTGCACTGGGAAGCCGCTGGTGAAACCGAGACGAGGTCCAAGGAACAGATCGTGCATCGCCTTCGCGAGCAGGCGCGGGCGGTCTTGCACATAGTCGTACTGCGAACGCATGTACGTGAGTTCGTACTCGTAGTCGCTAAACACCGTCCCTTTCATACCGACGGTAATGTCGTATGTCTCTTCGTCGAAAAGTGTCGAGACTGCTTCTGAGCCTCCAAGCTCGAAGGGGTTGAGGACACGTTGCAACTGAAGGAAGTCTCCGAACGTCGGATCGAAGAAGAACTGTGTCCGGGTACCCGAGGAGGTCAGGTTGAACTGGTTACCGCTGGTGCCCCAGAACTCCGTACCGCTCGAGGCCTTCGCGTCCGACTTGTAGTAAGTGAAGCCACCGAAAAGCTGCGTGTTTTCTGTGAGATCGAAGGTGGAGTTCAGATAGGCCGAATAGAACTTGTAATAGTTTGAGATCGAGCGTGAGCCCGGCTGGGTGAACGAGCCGCACCAGTTGCCGCGAGTCGTCGGGACACCTGGGGTCGGTCGGGAGTAACCGAAAGCTTCGCAGGTCGCATCGGTAGGATTGAAGACGTTAGGACCACCAGCACGCGTGCCGCTGATAGCTACGAGTGAAAGGCTCGGGTTAACGAACGTCCCGAGAGGGCCATTACGGGTATCGGCAAACTGCTTGCGCTGTGTGCCGAATACCGGATCCGACTCGCTGTACTGCAGTGCATACACGGCACTCCAACGATCACCCGTGCGACCGCCGGTGTACGCGACGTTGACATTGCCGCCACCGCCTTCATCGGTGGCACCACCGGTGAGCGTAACTTGGTTACCGTCGAAATCTTTGCGCGTGATGATGTTCACCACGCCCGCGACCGCATCGGCACCGTAAATGGCCGAAGCTCCGCCGGTGAGAATTTCGATGCGCTCGATCGCCGAAGACGGAATCGCACGAACGTTCACAACATTATTGTCGCGGTTATACGGCTGCGGGTACTGCGCCGGACGACGACCGTTGATCAGCGTGAGCGTGTAGCCCGGACCGAGGTTACGAAGGTTGACCACCTGCGCGTTCGGCGAGAAGCCCGTGACGGCGAGGTCGCCCGTGAACGAGCTCGTCGTGTTCTGGCTGAGCGTCTGCAGCGCATCGGCCACAGTCTGGAAGCCTTCTTTCGCGATGTCTTCGTTGGTCAGAACAACGACTGGCGAAGCGCCGTCGGTTACGGCACGCTTGATGCGCGAACCGGTGACGACCACTTCCGCAAGGCCTTGGTCCTGCGCCGTCGACGTGGTCGACGACGATTGCGGAGCAGCTAACGCCGCTGCGCTGGCGAGTAAACCCGCGACGCAGGAGGCGATCACGGTAGAACGACTGACGGTGTGCATGCGGTGACCTTCTCTTTAACTGTAAAAGTTACGAAACCGAATGGGGTTGCTGACGCACCAGCAAGTCCCTAAGTAAACATCAAAACCGCGCGGCGCTCAAATTCTCGTGTTGCGGAAGTGCAACGCAGTTTCCCCGCGTCCCCACGGGATCCAACTGGGACGAGAAAAGTGCACTCGTGATACCAAGAGCGCACTTTTTCGGGTCCGATATGGGTCTGCATCAAAACGCCTTCCGGAGCGTTACACCATACGTTTTCGGCTGGTTCGGATACGCCGAAAAGCTGCCTGCCTGAGCGACCGAGGGGAAACCGCTGAGCAGGTATTCATCGTCATTGAGGTTACGCCCCCAAAAGAGGACGTCGAACCCGCCCGCCTCGAAGCCGATGCTCGCGTTTAAGGTGTTGACCTCGCGTGCAGCGATCGCCTTTGAGACATTTTCGGTGAGCTGAACTTTGCTCTCATGCAGATAGTCGGCGCGAACGAACCCGTCGACACCGCTGACCGACCATAAATAGTTCACCCCGAGCGAGATGCTCTGCTCGTGGATACCGGCGGGTTTACGACCGGACAAATCGGCTGGACCGTCTGGGCCTTCGGCACCGACGAACGAATCGTATAAGGGGTCAAGGAACGTACCGGCGAGGTCGATCTGCCACTGCCGGCCCAGTCGCCAGTTGGTGTCGATTTCAATGCCCTTTGTGGACTGCTTACCCGCATTCGCAAGGTTGAAGCCCGTCCCCGTGAAAAGATTCGTCTGGAAGTCTTCGATACTTTGATCGAACACCGCGACGTTGATTGCGAACGTCTCCCATCGACCTTTCAAGCCGAGTTCAACGACCGTTGATTTCTCAGGCTCTGCCTTGCGCGTGCCGGAGCGGGGGTACCAAGGGTTGGCCGCGCCGCCGAGCGGCGAACGGGCCGCCGTGGTCAGGGGATCCTTGCTATCACGCGAGAGGTTCCAAGAGGTCGCCTTGTAACCCGTCGAGATGCCACCGTAGAGTGACACCGAATCGCTCGCTTCGTACGCGAGACGGACGGTGTAGGTTTCCTCGCTGTCCTCCGACCGATCGGAGTATGGGACGATCGGATGCAGGAACTGCAAAGCGTACAGGCCGATGAAGGGATTACAGATCGGATTAACCCCCGGAAGCCCCGTCGCCGCGCACGGGACACGGGTGCCGTCAGCGACGCTCGCCCGATCCGCGATAGAGGCGGCCACCGCAGGTGTCAGGAGACCTAATTGACGGAACGGCGCGAGTTGTGGGTTTGTCAATAAGTTCCCTTGAACTGCGGCGAACCCGAGCGTCACGAGGTTGATTGAGGAAAAGAGTTCATTCGTATTCTGGTTAAAGTTAATCGTCTTATCAGTGCTCGTATGGGCGAGTCCGACCGTCGCCGTGAGGCGCTCCGTCAAGTCGAAATCGAGCTGACCGAAGAGCGTATTCGCATCGGTATCTTGAACGGTGCTGATGAGATTCCCCGTTCCGCTTCGAAATAACGCACCGGGCGCGAATGTGCAGCCGATACAATTTGGAGAGATCGATCCCGCCAAAGTGGGTCCGAAGGGCGCGAGATTTTGCTCAAGGCCTACGAGGAAAAGCGGATTCGGTGCACCGCTTGGCGCCGTGGCGAGCAACGACGCGTAGGACCGGAAGTGATCGCCAATTCGAATCTCGTTCGAATACTTCAGGTCCTCTTTCATCGAATAGACGCCAAGGAGGCCTCGCAACTTGCCGCCATTATCGAAGCTGACGCGGAACTCTTGAGTTAAGGTTTCGATGTCACCAAGGTTGCGGTTCACTGTGCCTAGCAAAGCGCCCAAGAAGTCGAAGTCGTAATCAAAATCAGTCTTCTGATCGCGCCACGCCGTGATGGAGGTGAAATCAAAGGCCTCGTCGATTGCCCACTCAACGTGAAGCGAGCCACCACTGTTATCCACCCGGTTCAACGGGGGCTTGCTGAGATACGCCGCGCGATCGAACGGCTTTCCGAGGCCTGGGGTTCCGGGGTAAACCACACGGTTTTGAGGTAACGGCGCTGCAGTTATGGCGAAACCACCGGTCGCAGTAGGAGCAAATGTACCAGTGGAGAGAGCCGCTAGCGCTCCGGTCGGGCCATTAATGAGGTTTGAGACACCGCAGCACGCTTCATCAATGCGACTCATGTCCGCGATGAATCGAACTTCGAGTGAGTCGCTGGCATTCCAAAGCAACTGTCCGCGAAGATCCCAACGATCACGATTGTTAAGGTCGGTGACATCGCGCTGGTTGAGGAAGTAACCATCGCGCTGGTTGAGCACCCCGGTGAGGCTGAACGCTAGCGAGTCGGTGAGCGGACCGGTCACCTTTCCTTTGAGGATTTTCTGGTTGTAGTTACCCACAGTCGCCTCAATAAAACCGCTCGCATCAAACAACGGTTTCTGCGTGACGACGCTGATGACGCCCGCCGAAGCGTTTTGGCCGAATAACGTGCTCTGCGGACCCCGCAGCACCTCGACGCGGGCCACATCGACGAGATCGCCGATTGCGCCGGCGGAGCGCGAGCGATACACACCGTCCACAAAAACACCGACCGAGGGCTCGATGCCGGGGTTATTCGCGCCGTTTCCGAAACCGCGGATAATGAAGTTGGTGTTCGTCGAGGTCTGCAACGTGGTAACGCGCAAAGACGGGACGATCGAGGCGAGATCTGTAACGTCTTGAATTGAGGCTTTGTTGATCGTCTCTACAGTTGTGACCGAGACAGCGACCGGGACATCTTGCAGGGTCTGCTCCCGCTTAGTAGCGGTAACGACTATCTCCTCTAGTGCATCGCTGCCCTGAGCCATGGCAGCGCCCGGCAGCAGCGTGATCGAGACGGCGAGACCAGCAATCGAGAATCTCTTCATCATCTTTGGACCCCTGTGAAAGTTAAGACTCCGTTGGATAAAACCACCGATGACGGGGACTTTGGACGTTAGCAATACCCCCTCCAACCCAGCGCGAAAATACCTCGGTTTCGTTTAAAATACAAAAATCGGGCGAAACCGTATTCTAAGGTCAGCAATAGTGGGTCTCTCGCAACAACCCTGATCTTGCGCCCTGGGAGAGTCTCTACTTGGGAGAGTCTCGTAAGAGAATCACGGGCTGAGTCATGGGCCTAGGGGCCGCGTCCGGGACGCCAAAAGTGTTGCTAGAAAACAACAAAGTAAAGCGTTGAGGTCTTGAGGCTTTTGCGGTTACCTTATGTGGCTTTTTATTCTCGCACCCCCGTAAGGAGCAAAATGTATGCGCGTTAAAAGTGTTGCGATGTTGGTGGCTGCGGTGATCTCGCAGACAGCGTTGGCCCAAACTTCTCCGACGGGCGGCGCTGAAGAACTCGAGCAAGTCGTTGTCACCGGCACACGCGTCGCAAACCGCTCGGCGCTCGACACGGCGGTCCCAGTCGATATCGTGGCCTCTGAGGCGCTCACGAACATCGGCGTATCCGAACTTAATCAATCACTGTCTGTGGCCTTGCCCTCCTTTAATTTTCCCCGTCCCGGGCTGGCAGACGGAACGGATACGGTGCGGCCGGCCGCGCTTCGCGGGCTCGCTCCCGATCAGACGCTGGTGTTGGTGAACGGGAAGCGCCGGCACTCCGCTTCGTTAGTTAACGTGAACAGCACGGTGGGTCGCGGTTCGGCTGCGGTGGATCTCAACACCATCCCCAACTCTGCCGTGCGAGCGATCGAGGTTTTGCGTGACGGGGCATCGGCGCAATATGGCTCGGACGCCATCGCGGGCGTTATCAATTTACGCATGCGAGAGGATCGCGATGGCGGCGAGTTGACGCTCAGCTACGGTGGTCGGGATTCTGAGTACAACACTCTGGTAGGTGCAGCGCCAGCCGGTGCGACATGGTCTGCGCCAAATGTGCTCAAACGCAGTGTGAATGACGGAGAAATCTTCACAGTCGGTGGTTGGAAAGGGTTCGCTATCGGCGACTCAGGGTTCTTGACGATCTCGGCCGAGTACAAAGAGCAAGAACGTACCGAGCGCGGCGGGTACGACATGCGACGTCAGTACCCGTTGCTCAATCCCGCCGTTGCCACTTCGTTCGACCCGCGCGAGCAAACCTTCAACCGCTTCAGCCAATGGTATGGAGAGCCCGAGGTCCAGCAGGCGACGATATTTGCGAATGCCGGGATCGACCTCGATGAATCAAGAAGTTTGTACGGTTGGGCGAGCTATCAAGATCGCTCGGCGTTGTCGGCAGGGTTTCAGCGTCTAGCGGACGATCCGAATGGGCGGAATGTGATTTCAATTTACCCTGACGGCTTTCTGCCGAAACTCCAACCAGATGTGACCGACTACTCGCTTGGGTTTGGTTCGCGTTGGGAGATGGGCGAGTGGGACATGGACGCCTCGGTCGTCTATGGCTACAACGAGATGATGTACACCATTGTCAACACGCTGAATCGCTCGATTGGCGCGGCGAGTAAAACATCGTTTGATGCGGGTGGTTTCGATCACGAACAGACTGTGTTCAATGTCTCGGGTGTGCGCTCGCTTGAGGTGGCGGGTTTAGCCTCGCCGCTCAACCTTGCTCTAGGTATCGAGGCTCGCCAAGAGACTTACAGCATCACCGCCGGGGAGCCAGATTCCTACCGGAATGGTGGCGTCCTCCTCAACGGGGCCCCGACGGCCTCCGGTGCCCAAGTGTTCCCAGGTTTTCAGCCAAAGAATGTGGTTGACGAGAGTCGCGAGGCGGTCGGTGTGTACATCGACCTTGAAGCGAACATCACTGAGCAGTTGCTTGGCTCGATCGCGATCCGTGCGGAGGACTACTCGGACTTCGGCGGGAATGTTTCAGGAAAAGTCGCGGCCCGGTACGATTTCAGCGATTCTTTAGCGATCCGCACCTCGTACTCCACTGGCTTTCGCGCCCCGTCGTTGCAGCAGCAGTTCTTTACGACAACGTCGACCAATTTTGTGAGCGGTGTGCCCTTTGATGTCACGACGTTTCCAGCCACTTCGTCGGTCGCAACCGCACTCGGTGCGAAGCCGCTCGATTCAGAGGACTCCACCAACGTCTCTGTCGGGTTGGTGTTTCGCCTCGGTGAAGGGGCGAGTTTAACGCTCGATGCCTACAAGATCGAACTTGAGAACCGCATCGTACTGTCCGAGAACTTAACCTCGGCGGCGGTCCGGACCTTCCTTACCAACCAGGGATTTGTGGCGATTGGGGGTGGTCGATTCTTCCTCAACGGCGTCGATACGACGACCGAAGGGCTTGATGTGGTTTTTAATTATCCAATTAAGCTTGAGTCGGGTGGACGCGTCGACTTCACGGCCACCGCGAACTTCAACGACACCGAGGTGACAAAAGTTCCAACGACGGCACAGCTGGCAGCTTTAAGCCCATCGCCGATTCTCTTTGACCGTAACAATCGCCTCACTTTCGAGAGGGGTTCACCAGAGGATAAGTTCGCACTCTCCGTTTCGTGGACTCAGGGTGACTTTGGTGTAACAGGGCGTGCAACGCGCTACGGGGACGCGCTCCAGGCGCAGAATGTGCCAACCGTGACTGCCCCAGATTTCCTGATGTCGGCGAAGACCTTAGTCGATCTGGAGGCTCGCTACACCATCAACGAACGAATCAAGTTCGCAGTCGGTGCGGATAACGTCTTTGACGAGTATCCGGATCCGATACCTCCCGGCCTCAACTCGACAGGTGCGGTCGCGTTCCCGCAGCTCTCACCGTTTGGTCGCTCTGGTCGCTTCGTCTACGGTCGGGTGACGTTCGGCTTCTGATCACCGTTGACCATCACGGAGGTCGTTCCGCAGGTCGTGCTTTTGCACGGTTTCGCTGCGACGACCGAACAGTTAGGCGCGGCGGTCGAGATGATTTCGGCCGCCGCGCCGTTTCGGCACCTCAAAACCCCAGGCGGTCGGGTAATGTCCGCCGCCATGACGAGCTGCGGACGCTGCGGCTGGTACAGCGACTCGCGGGGTTATCGCTACGAGTTGCTCGATCCTGAAAGCGGCCAGGCGTGGCCGGCCATGCCAACGATTTTCGCGACGCTCGCACTCGAGGCGTCGATGGCGGCAGGCTTCGGCCCCTTCGAGCCGGACACTTGCCTCATCAATCGTTATGCGTCGACGGCGCAGATGGGCGCGCATCGCGACGCCGACGAGCGCGATTTCTCTCAGCCGATCGTATCGGTCACGCTCGGTACACCCGCGACATTTCTTTGGTACGGCGCGGAGCGTCGCGGCTCACCGTTGAAGGTGCGTCTACTGCCGGGTGATGTGCTGGTGTGGGGCGGGGCAGCCCGCAAGGGCTATCACGCCGTTCAAAAGCCTGAGGGCGGCGTTCGTATCAACCTGACTCTCCGCAAGGCGCTCTAGGCGCTAGACCAACACGCGTTCGATGCCGCCGGCGTTCGCCTGCTCGACATACTCGCGCATCCAGTTTTCGCCGAGCACGTGCTTGGCGATCTCGACAACGATGTAGTCGGCATCGAGTGCGGTTTCGTCTTCGTAGCGCTTGAGTCCTTGCAGGCAAGACGGACAGGACGTGAGTACTTTGACCTCGCCCGTGAAGCCGTCCGAACGCGCTGTACGAACGCCCTTTTGCATTTCCTCCGCTTTGCGGAAGCGTACCTGCGTGGAGACGTCGGGTCGCGAGATCGCGAACGTACCCGACTCGCCGCAGCAGCGATCGTTCTTGGCGACGCGCCCGTTCGCATCGGAATTGACGAGCTGGTTGACCACCTTGAGTGGCTCGTAAGTCTTCATCGGCGAATGACAGGGATCGTGATAGAGATACCGCACACCCGTGACGCCCTCGATGCGCACGCTCTTCTCCATGAGGTACTCATGGATATCGACGATGCGGCAACCCGGGAAGATCTTGTCGAATTCGTAACCCTGCAACTGATCGAAGCAGGTGCCGCAACTCACGACCACGGTTTTGATGTCGAGGTAATTGAGCGTATTGGCGACGCGATGGAAGAGCACACGGTTGTCCGTGATCAACTTGTCAGCTTTGTCGAAATCACCCGAGCCACGTTGTGGATAGCCACAGCAGAGATAACCGGGTGGCAGCACGGTTTGTGCGCCGACGTGCCAGAGCATCGCTTGCGTGGCGAGACCGACTTGCGAGAAGAGTCGCTCAGAGCCGCAACCCGGGAAATAAAAGACGGCCTCTGCATCGCTCGAGGTGGTTTTGGGGTTACGGATGACCGGAACGTAGTTGCGATCTTCGATATCGAGTAGGGCACGCGCCGTTTTCTTTGGGACTCCCGCGGGCATACGTCGATTGACGAAGTGTACGACCTGTTCGCGTATCGGCGCCTTACCGGTGGTGGCGGGCGGCGCCTGCACCTGCGGTTTGGCGAACGCTTTAAGCACTTGATGTCCAACGCGCTGCGCCTTGAAGCCCCACTCGATCATGCCCTTGCGGACGAGCTTGATGGTCTCGGGGTTGGTCGCATTGAGGAACAACATCGAGGCCGCCGTACCCGCATTGAAACGCTTCTTGCCCATGCGGCGCAGCAGATCGCGCATGGCCATCGAGACGTCACCGAAGTCGATGTCGACCGGGCAGGGCGCTTCGCACTTGTGGCACACGGTGCAATGGTCCGCGACATCCCCGAACTCGTCCCAATGGCGAATCGAGACGCCTCGACGTGTTTGCTCTTCGTAGAGGAACGCCTCGATGAGCAAAGACGTCGCGAGGATCTTGTTACGCGGGCTGTAGAGCAGATTGGCACGCGGTACGTGGGTCGCACACACGGGCTTGCACTTTCCGCAACGCAGGCAATCTTTGACGGCAGTCGAAATCGTACCGATGTCGGATTGCTGCATGATGAGCGATTCGTGGCCGAGCAGATTGAAGCTCGGCGTATAGGCGCGGCTGAGATCGCCACCCGGAAGCAATTTTCCCTTGTTGAATCGACCTTCCGGGTCGATACGACGCTTGTAGTCGCGCAGGCCCGCCGTCTCTTCTTGGGTGAGGAACTCGAGCTTGGTGATGCCGATGCCGTGTTCGCCGGAGATCACGCCGCCGAGGTCGCGCGCGATTTTCATGATGCGTGCGACGGCGGCATTCGCCTCCTGCAGCATCTGATAGTCGTCGGAGTTCACCGGGATGTTGGTGTGCACGTTGCCATCGCCCGCGTGCATATGAAGAGCGACCCATACGCGGCCTTTCAGTACGCGCTGATGGATTGCCTGCAACTCAGAGCGAATCGGTGCGAAGGCATCTCCGGCAAAGATTTCGGCGAGCGGGTCGCGCAGTTCGCGCTTCCACGACACGCGCAGACTGCGGTCTTGAAGTGCGGCGAAGACGGTTCTTCCGTCGAGCGGCGCGTCGAGATCGTTCAGCAGTTGCTTCCAGTGATGACGCACCTCGACAACGAGATCACGGGCGCGCGATGGACGATCGGTGAGGATCTCGGCGCGCGAGAGCGCATCGAATTCCGTATCGCCCGTCTTGCCTGGGCGCAGTTCGGTGCGTAGATATTCTTCGAGCGCATCAGCGAGACGCAGCTTGTTAGCGATGGAGAGTTCGATGTTGATTCGCTCGATGGCATCGGTGTAATCGCCAAGTCGCGGCAACGGAATGACCACGTCTTCGTTGATCTTGAAGGCGTTGGTATGCCGGGCGATTGCGGCGGTACGCGCTCGATCGAGCCAGAATTTCTTGCGGGCATCGGCGCCAACGGCGATGAAGCCCTCGCCATTGCGTCCGTTGGCGATGCGAACGACTTCCGAGGTGGTACGCGCGACGGCAGCTTCGTCTTCGCCGACGAGATCGCCGATCAGCACCATCTTCGGAAGTTGGGCGCGCTTGCTCTTGGTGACGTAACCCACGGCCTTGAGGTAACGCTCATCGAGATGTTCGAGACCGGCGAGCTTGACGCCGTGGGTACGGTCCGCCGCGGCAAGATGATCGATGATCTCGACGATCGAGGGGATGGCCTCACGCGCCTGACCAAAATATTCGAGGCAGACGGTGCGGCTGTGACGCGGCATACGGTGGACGATCCACCGTGCTGCCGTAATCAGTCCGTCGCAGCCTTCTTTTTGAACGCCCGGGAGACCGCCCAAGAATTTGTCGGTGACGTCCTTACCGAGACCGGCTTTTCGGAACAGCGACCCCGGCATGCGCAACGTTTCGGCGCGTAAAATCTTGGCTGCCTCGACGGGATCGCGACCGTCTTTCCAGGTGAGACGCCACTCGACCTCCGGCGCCTCGTGGATCTTTCCGAGGTTATGGCCGATACGTTCGACCTCGAGCCAATTGCCCTCAGGGTCGACCATTCGCCACCAAGCAAGGTTGTCGACCGCCGTACCCCACAGCACGGCTTTTTTGCCGCCAGCATTCATGGCGATGTTGCCGCCGATGCACGAGGCGTCGATGGAGGTGGGGTCGACGGCGAACACAAAGCCTGCGCGTTCGGCCGCATCGGCGACCCGCTTCGTCACGACGCCTGCTTCTGAAAATACGGTGGGATAACGTCGCTCTTCGCCGGGCTCGCCGAGGCCAGGTAATGCCACGTGTTCGACTTCGGACACGCGCTCGAGTTTTTCGGTGTTGATGACGGCCGAGAGGGGCGTGAGCGGCACGACGCCGCCGGTGTAGCCCGTTCCGCCGCCGCGCGGGATCACACTCAGACCGAGTTCGATACAGGCTTTCACAAGACCCGGGATTTCATCTTCGGCGTCCGGGCAAATGACCACGAAGGGATACTCGACGCGCCAATCGGTCGCGTCGGTGACGTGGGAGACGCGCGCGAAGGCATCGAAACGAATAGCGTCTGCCCGAGTGTGTTTGCCGAGCAATCGTCGAGCTCGAGCGCGAAGCTTGCCGGTGACCTTGAACGACTCGGCGAAGGCGTCGACGGCGCGTTCGGCGGCTTCGAGTAGCAGACCGACCTTGCGATCGCGCTCGCGATCGAGCGTGGTACCGCCCGAGTCACGGCGTTTGTCGATTTCACCGAGTCGATGCTCGAGCGCATCGATGAGCATTCGCCGACGACGCGGATTATCGAGCAGGTCGTCTTCGAGGTAGGGGTTGCGCTGCACGGCCCAAATGTCGCCGAGCACCTCGTACAACATGCGTGCCGAGCGACCCGTGCGACGTTCGCCGCGCAGTTCGTCGAGCAGGCCCCAGCTCTCGGCCCCGAGCAAACGGATAACGATCTCGCGATCGGAGAACGACGTGTAGTTGTAGGGGATCTCGCGGATGCGCGGAGAGGCGCGCTCGGGATGAGCGAACAAAGGCAGTTCGGCGACGACGGCGTTCATGGTGATGTTCCGACCATCCTTGTCGGGGTCCTTATTGTCCCATTGTTGGCCTATCATTTGAAGGTTATATGACGAACTCCGCCCAACGAAATCCCCAAGCGGCCCAAATGGCTGACGAGTCGATGCTGCGAACGCTCAGGCATCAGATCGAAGCCTTATGGCCGCAGGAGTCGAAGCTTTTTTCCCGCTATGCACTACCTCGGGGCGCTCGCATCCTCGATCTGGGCTGCGGAGCGGGCGAGGCAACTTTGCGTCTGGCTGCAATGTTTCCCGGTGCCGAGTCGGTGATCGGGGTCGACTTGATGCCCGAGTTGCTCTCGGTCGCGCGCCAGCGGGTGGCCGAGGGCGCAGGGGCGGTGACGTTCGAGCAGGGAGACGGCTTCGCCCTGCGCTTTCCGGATGAGCACTTCGATCTGGTCGTCTGTCGACACGTCACGCAGATGGTGCCGGCGCCCGAACGCATGGTGTCGGAGATCCATCGCGTGCTGCGTCGTGGCGCTTGGGCCCACGTGCTCAGCGAAGATTACGGGATGCTGCACTTTCCCGAGCGCGACGGGGTGGATCCGGATCGTCTATGGCATCGGGCGGTGGTCCCGTTCACCCGAGCAACCGGCACGGACGCACGAGTCGGGCGGCGTACTTTGCCCATGATGCGTTCATTGGGCTTCACTCATCTCGGCGTTCAATATTTGACCCTCGATACCGAGCGCGTTCCACGTGAGGAGTTCGCAGGCATTCTCATTGCGTGGCGCGACGGATATGCCGAGCCACTCGCCGCGCACTCGGGTATTTCTTTGGTTGAAGTACGTGCGATGTTCGATGCGATTATCGCGACTCTCCAAGACCCGGACGGCTACGGCGTATGGCAGGTGCCTGTCGTGGCGGGGCGACGCGCATGAGCACGAGACGCACGAGCGTCGACCTTGTCGCGCACCCGACCTGTGGCGATTTGGAGGCGGCGGGTGCCGTGTCAGTTCAAGTGACGGCCACGACCCAAGCGGTGAATTTCATTTACGACCTCAGATCTGGTGTGCCGATCAAAAGCCCTGGTTTGTGTGGCGAGCAGACTGGTCGATTCAACGAGCTTTGGTTTCGGACCTGCTGCGAACTGTTCATTCGAGACCCCCTGCACCCTGGCCCCTACTTGGAGTTCAACTTCTCCCCGGCGGGCGATTGGGCCTCATATGCCTTCGATCACACTCTTCGAGGCATGCGCTCCCATCGTTGGCCGGGTGCCGTTCAGGCGCCAAAAATTTCGCAGATGGCGAGTGATTCGTCTCGACATCGTCTGGTGGTCGAGGTGTCGATTCCGCGAGTGGCGATCGCGGCGTGTACGCAGTGGTATCCCACTGTGGTTCTCGAGACCATGGCTGGCGTTTCTTTGTGGGCCATCTGGCATCCGATCGACCGCCCGCATTTTCATCATCCCGATAACTTTTTAAGGGCGCTAGAGATCCCATGATCCGCTTCGGAATCGATCGACTCATCGACGAGCCTGCGCTGCGCGCACCCCTGGAGGGGCGACGCATCGGCGTGCTCGCGCACCCGGCGTCCATGACAGCCGATTTTTGCCATAGCCTCGATGCGCTGGCGTCGCTACCGAGGATGAACATGACCGCTGCCTTCGGACCGCAACATGGCCTACGCGGTGATAAACAAGACAACATGATCGAGTCAGCGGATTTCATGGATCCGACCCTCGGCATCCCGGTGTTCAGTCTCTATGGGGCGGTGCGCAAACCCACTGACGCGATGCTCGAACACTGCGATGTGGTGTTGATCGATTTGCAGGATCTTGGCTGTCGGATCTATACCTTCATCACGACGCTGCGCTATGTACTCGAGGCCGCCGCCCGGCTCGGTAAGGCCGTGTGGGTGCTCGATCGCCCCAACCCTGCAGGCCGGCCCATCGAAGGTCTCTTATTGCGAGCGGGTTGGGAGAGTTTCGTCGGCGCAGGTGAAATGCCGATGCGTCACGGGCTGACGCTCGGTGAGCTCGCGCATTGGTTCGTCCAGCGCGGTGATCTCGAGCTCGAACTTCAGGTCATCGGCATGCAGGGCTGGCGGCCGGAACAGGCGCCCGGGTATGGATGGCCGATCGGCGAGCGCAGTTGGGTCAATCCGAGTCCTAATGCGCCCAGTTTATCGATGGCGAGGGCGTACGCCGGTACGGTGATGGTCGAAGGCACCACCTTGTCCGAAGGGCGGGGTACGACTCGCCCCCTCGAGGTATTCGGCGCGCCCGATATTCGGGCAGACACGCTGCTCGAGGCGATGCATCGAATCGCGCCGCAGTGGCTGACGGGTTGTCGGCTACGACCGTGCTGGTTCGAACCGACATTCCATAAACATGCGGGCAAGTTATGCGCTGGACTGCAGGTCCATGTCGACGATCCCGCGTATGACCATCACGCATTTCGTCCTTGGCGCCTGCAGGCCCTCGCATTCAAAGCGATTCGCACGCTTTGGCCCGAGTATCCGCTGTGGCGCGATTTCCCATACGAGTACGAGTATGAGCGTTTGGCAATCGATGTCATCAACGGTGGTCCGCAGTTACGTGAGTGGGTCGATGATCCCCGAGCGCAACCCGCAGATCTCGAGGCGTTGGCGAGTGCTGACGAGCGAGCGTGGCGAGCAGTGCAGGAAACACTCGTTGGAGGCTGACATGATCGATGCAGGTGCCGAATATATCGCTGAGGCTGTTCGCGCAGCACGACAAAGGCTTGATGATCTTGAGGAAAAAGTTCGAGACAAGGCTCACGATGCCGCTCGAACGACAGAATATTTTGTCCGGAAACATCCGTGGCAATCTGTTGGCCTCGCGGCCGGGATTGGTCTGATCGTTGGAGTGTTAATCAATCGACGCTGAGGTGTTCGTTTCGAGGAGGCAGGGATATGTTCAACTCGCTTCGACGTCTTCTCGAACAATTACTCACGCTGATCCAGATTCGGCTCGAGTTGATATCGGCTGAGGTATCAGCCGAGATTCGGCGAGTCTTGCGCGGCGTATTGTGGGCGCTCCTCGCATTGCTCTTTGCGGCACTCGGGTTGTTGATGGCGGCGCTCACGCTCGTCATCGCGTTGTGGGAGCACGACCGGCTTCTCGTGAGCCTTTGGGTGATGGGCGGCTTTTTGACAGTCTCTGCCATCTCGGCCTTCATGGTGTGGCGAACGCTCACGAAAGAACCGCGATTGTTTTCTCGAACGATCGACGAGTTACGACGCGACCGTGATGCGATCGCTCAGCGACGCAGTTCGACTCACGACTGAGAAATCGTACGCTTCAGAAATCAAAAGGGCCCTTCACTCATCGTGAGGGCCCTCTTGATGTTCAAGAGTCTTGCGACGGGCGATTAGCCGCGGCGCTTGGAAACTTTGAGACGGCGACCGCGGTTGCTGCTCGGCAGGCGCAGCGACAGTCTCATTGCGAAAGCCTTGAAGGTGATCGCGGCGACGGAGCGACTCAAAAGCTTGGCCAGCTTCGAGGTCGGCATCTTGCCGGCGAACTTACGCAGCTTCGCTTCGTCTGCAGCGGTCCAGGGGGCGACGTTGCGACGGGCTTTCTTTTTGACGGGACGAGCGGTTTTTTTGGCCATAAAAATAATCTACGAGTGATCAAAGAAGGCGCTCATTCTACGACCAAGCGTGTCGTCTGCCTACAGAATTTCCGTGCGATGCCGCCCCAAAAGAGGGCGCATTACGAAGATTTCATTGAGCCGATGACCCCGAGGCGGATGCGGATACAAAACCCCGCTTGCGCATCAGTGCTTCGATTTGCGGATCGCGCCCCCGGAACGAACGGTAGCCATCGGCGGGGTCGATCGTATTGCCCACAGAGAAAATGTGGTCATGAAGGCGCTTGGCGATATCGCGATCCCAGGCGCCTTTGCCCTCCGTGAAGGCCTCCCAGGCGTCGGCGGTGAGCGTATCGGACCAGAGGTAGCTGTAGTACCCAGCCGAATAGCCATCTCCTGAGAATATGTGACCAAACTGCGGTGTTCGATGCCGCATCACGATCTCATTGGGCATCCCCAGCTTGGCGAGGGTCTCTCGCTCGAAGGCATCGGGGTCGATACGCGAGTCGGGTTTTGCCGCAAGGTGCAGCTTCATATCGACGAGCGCAGCGGCGAGATACTCGATCGTGGCAAAGCCTTGATTGAAGGTTTTTGCACGTTCGACTTTCGCGACCAGCTCGGCCGGTATCGGTTTGCCAGTTTGATAATGGACTGCGAATCGATCGAGGACTTCTTTGACAGGCAGCCAGTGCTCGAGGAGCTGCGACGGGAACTCGACATAGTCACGCGTCACGTTGGTACCCGACACACTCGGATAATTCACATTGCTCGATAGACCGTGCAATGCGTGACCGAATTCATGGAAGAGGGTGACTGCATCGTCCCAGCTGATGAGTACCGGTTCGCCGGGCGCTCCCTTCACGAAGTTCGAGTTGTTGGAGACGATGGTTTTGACCTCGCCATCGAATCGCTCTTGGTTACGGTAGGCGTTCATCCATGCGCCCGACTGTTTGCCAACTCGCGCATAGGGGTCGAAGTACCACAGCCCGATGAACTTTCCGGCCTTGTCATCGACGCGCCAAACGCGAACGTCCGGGTGGTAGACCGGTACGCTGCCCTCTGGGAGGGCGGTGAAGGTCATACCGAAGAGCTCGCCGGCGACGTAAAACATACCCTCGCGTAGCTTGTCGAGCTGCAGGTAAGGCTTGAGTTCGTTGGTGTCGAGATCGTACTTCGCCTTGCGAACTTTTTCGGCGTAGTGACGGTAGTCCCACGGTTCGATCTTGATTCGAGCGCCCTCTGCGTCGGCGATTTTCTGCATGTCCGCGACTTCCTCGCGAACCCGTGCGACCGCGGGCGTCCAGACCGCTTCCATGAGTTGCATAGCGCGCTCGGGTGTCCGGGCCATGGAGTTCTCGAGGCGCCAATGCGCATGGGTCTCGAAGCCGAGCAGTCGAGCACGTTCGGCGCGTAACTGCAGGATCTGGCCGATGATCGCGTTGTTGTCGCGTACGTCGCCGTTGTCGCCTCGATTGACGAAGACTTGCCAGACTTTTTCGCGCAAATCTCGCCGGGTCGAATACGTGAGGAACGGTTCTACCGAGGAGCGCGTATTGGCGACGACCCATTTGCCGCTCTGGCCACGCCGGTTTGCATCAGCGGCGAAGCCGGCACGTAACGAGGTCGGCAGCCCCGCGAGGTCTGCCTCGCTCTCAAGAACCGTGTAGCGCTCGCTTTCGTCGGCCAACAGGTTCTGACTGAATTGCGTGAAGAGTCCGGCGAGCGACTGATTGATTTCGCCGAGTCGTTTCTTTGAGGCCGCGTCGAGCTTGGCACCGGCTCGAACGAAGTTGGTGTATGTGAGCCAAGTCAGTCGCTGCTCTTCGGCCGTGAGGCCGGAGGTCGTTCGTGCGTCATAGACTGCTGCAATACGACGAAAGAGTTTTTCGTTCTGCGTGATGGAGTCGCGGAAGGCGGCCATCTTGGGTTCGATATCGCGTTCGACTTGCTGGACGGCGTCGTCACTCAGCGTCGAGCCGAAGATGTAATAGACCGTCGCCGCACGATCGAGTGCGCGACCCGAGCGTTCCATGGCCGCGATGGTGTTGGCGAAGGTCGCCGGTGCGGGATTGTTGGCAATGCGCTCGAGCTCGACGAGGTGCTCAGCCATTCCGGCTTCGAGCGCAGGCGCGAGCAGCGCAGGCGAGGCCTGATCGAAGGGGGGCACGCCCCCGTAAGGGCCAGACCACGGCGCGAGCAGGGCATTGGGAGCGGCGGCTGCAGCCGAGACAAGGACGGTACTCATAACGAGGGGAAGCAGTGTGCGCATGGGTAGGACCTGATCATAGTGGACTGAAAACTCAGACTGCCGGAACGCGTAGCGGTTCCGGATCGTGATAACCGGTTTGCTGATCCAGAGTGGAGTGCAAAGAAAACATTCGTTCTTCGAGCAATCGACGAATGGACTCGTACCCGTCTTCATCGAGCTTAGCTGGAACATCGATTGGCTGACCGATACGCATTCTGACGGTGGCGCCGGGCTTGGGTATCAGGGTGCGGTCCCACGCAGCGTTCCAGCGCCAGCACGGCGAGGCCGAGGCGGCGACGGGCAGCAAGAGGCTCCCGGTTTTCTGCGCAAGGGTGATCGTGCCGAGTTGAGCGATGCCGCGTGGACCGCGAGATCCGTCGATGGCGAGGCAGGAGTTGAGTCCGCGATCGTCGCGTTGCGCTTTGATCATTTCGACCAGGGCCCGCGCACCGCCCTTGCCCGAGGAGCCGCGTGCGACGCGAAACCCGAGCCCTTCTTCGATGCGAGCCATGGCCTCACCGTCACGACTCTGTGAGCACATGAGGATCCAGCGACCTTGTGCGGGCAGACTGAAGTAATGCAGCAGCGCGAACGTGCGCGAGTGATAGAACGCGCCCACTACGGGCTGTCGTGCTGCGACGAGATCATGGAGGATCGACACATCCTCTTCGTCGTAGGCCCAGGATCGACCGAGCGCGCGATACATCCGCCAGCCGAAGGGGGGCAATACTTTGTGCAGAAAGAAACGGCGCAGCGGTTTTCGGGACCGCGCGGGCGCATTCGCCGTGCTCAAAGATTTGGGTGTCGACTCGGTCAAGGGTTCTTCAGGTGTCGCCGGTTCCGCGACCTTTACGGCCGCCCGAAGCATGGGCATTGGCGAAGGCACCGCTCGCCATGGCACCGATGAGCGAGAGTTCGCCAGCGAGAGCGAGCACCGCGCAAATCTCTGCGAACTTCGCCGCCGTACCGGTTCCAGTGCACCCGAGCATGGCGAGACATTCGCGAGCCGTGGGCAGGAAGGTTCCGCCGCCGACGGTACCGACGATGAGGTTCGGCAAAGTGACGGAGGCATAGAGGTCACCGGTCGCGGTGACTTCGAAACGCGTGATGGAGGTGGTCGCTTCGGACACGCAAGCGACATCTTGTCCGCAGGCGATGAAGAGTGCGGCGAGACCGTTAGCGACATTGCCCTGCAAGCCCACCGCGCCAGTTTGGGCCGCGCCGGCAACCGCCTGATCCCAACACCGCGCCATCGCAGCGGGGTCGGCACGCCAGTACCGGCTGACGGTACGTGCCGGGATGATGATTTCAGCCGAGGCATTGCGCCCGCGAGCGCCGAGGAAGGCTTGAGCCGACGAGCGTTTATCGCCCGACAGCGCCGATTCGAGCAGCCAGCTCACCGGTTGTGCGGGCATGCTCGGCAGCAATTGCTGACAGACCGCCTGAGTGGCGAGCGTCACCATATTTTGACCGGCGGCATCACCGGTCGAGTATTCGAGCATCAAGTAAACGGTATTGCCGAGGACCGATATTTTTTGACCTTGCAGTCTGCAGAACCGCGAGGTCGAGGCTGCGGCCTGCTGCATGGATGCGAACTGCGCAGGCAGCCAATCGGCGACACGCATGGCAGTGGGCAGATCAACGAATTCGAAGCAGGGCGCACGACCGACGAGCTGTCGGCTGCAGGCTGCGTTCGCGCCACCACACCGGTTGATGACGTTGAAGGCGTGCTGGAACGAGGCGACGAGCGTGCCCTCGGTGGTGGCGAGCGGCACCATGAAATCGCCCGAGGCATGCAGACCTTTGATGTGTATCGGGCCGGCGACGCCCAGCGGGATCTGCGCGTAGCCGACAAAACCCTCGATGCTTCCGGCGAGTTTTTCGGGTTCGAGTTCAGGAGCGAGGCCGCTGAGAGCATCGATGTCGATACCTTGCTCGCGAAGACGCACGCGCCGTTCATCTCGCGCCTCGCGAGAGGCGTCCGTCGTGGCGGGAAGTCGGCGTGGGCCGCTGCGGGTCTCCTCGGTCATCGTGCCATTTTGAGCGCCAGTGCACGTGGCAGCAAGCAGGATCGTCTGCGCCCCGACCCATCCTGCGGGATAATGACGCCGCGTCATGTTCGCGCATCGTTTTTGGAGGTTTCATGCACCCTTTCCCGCACGTCTATACGGTCAAAGCCTCGGCTGGCGTCTCAGGTGCCGTCAGTCTCGACTCGCCGGGTCTCTCGACTCTGCCGAGCGAACCACCCGTGGAGTTCGGCGGCCCAGGGGATAAATGGTCTCCGGAGACCTTGCTGACCGCCGCGCTCGTCGATTGTTTGGTGCTCAGCTTCCGAGCCGTGGCGGCGGCGTCACGCTTTGAGTGGCTGCATCTCGAGTGCAAAGTGGAGGGCAAGCTCGATCGTGTGGAGAGAGTGAGTCAATTCACTGAGTTCACGGTGCACGCGACGCTCAGGGTTCCAGCAGGAGCGGATCATGACCGCGCACGCACGCTGCTCGCGAAAGCCGAGCAGGTGTGCCTGATCTCGAGTTCGCTCAAGGCGAGCAAGCACCTCGAGATCACCGTGATCAACGGCTGAGTCGTTCCTCGCCGCGCATCAGGGCGCGGATGCGCTCGGGTGCAACAAGATGGCAATAGTGATTACCACGAAAGCTCTTCGGCATGATCTTCCATCGCCAGTCTTCCCACTCGGCGAAGAGTGCCGACGCGCGAAGATGCAGTGTGCCGTCGTTGCCCAGGTAGGCTTCGGCCGGTGAGCCAATCCAGCCTGAGCCGGTATAACTCGTGGTATCGGCGTCGAGCATGACCCGGTGAGGCGCGAACGCGGAGGACGCGCGCGCGTCATTGTCGAAGGTGGCCCAAAGCTGAACCACCATCTCCCGATGGATATCTCGACAGCTTCGGGGTGGCAACGCGGGGTCCCTCGAGGCGGAGGCGCCGTGCTCGGCCCTCAGGTGATCGGCACTCTTGGTCTTGCATGAGATGCCGAGTAAACGACCGTCGGGGGCGCGCTCCGAAAATTGTTGAGTCTCGGCGGGCTTCGCACCGGCCTTCGACTCGGTGAATACATCTTTGGAGGGTTGGATTTTATTGATGAGCGGCAAGGAGGTATCGACCAGCTTGCGTTGCACGAGGGTGCAGAAGTCGCGGTGACTCGTGGTGAGCGACTCTCCTGTCGGCGTTGAGGAGGCCCAAAGATTACCCCCGGCCACTGACGCGACGAGCGCGAGGGCGACGATCGGGGCTAAGTATGCTGAGCGGATCACGCCTGTCATGAGAGTCTCCCCTGATACCTACGACTTCGGTACGAGTTTATCATCGGGTCATGCGAAAGCCTTTGATATCCCAAGTGATGTCACTCGATCCGGCGACGATCGATGAGCTCTATGGTCTCGAACCTGTATTCGAGCCCGGGGATAATTCGGCTGCGACCTCCGAGCTCGGGGTTTTCGTCGAGCTGCAATGCCCGTGGTGTGGCGAGCCGTACGGTTCGATGCTCGATCTCACCGATGCGTCCCGTAGCTACATCGAAGATTGTCAGGTGTGTTGCAGGCCCATCGAGGTGAGACTCGAGGTCAGCGAGCGCGGCGAGCTCGAGCAGGTTTCGACGAGCCGGGTCGATTGATCGGCGCCACGGGCGGCGCTGCCGAGGAATACGCGACGCTTCGGTCACGTCCTGTCGTTTCCTCGTCCCTCGCTGTATCCCCGGATGAGAAGAGTTCAGTTCGCGCCGCCTCGGTGATGATGGCGACGGCCGGATGCTTGATTCGTCGCTCTGTCGAGATGGCGTAGAAACGCGCCTTCGGTTCGTCTATCCGACCGAAGCTCACCACTCCGTACTGCCTAAGAATTTCCCCCTCGATTGCCAAGGGTGCGGCGAACGCACCGACGCCATGTTGAGCAAAGGTTTTGACGAGTGCGCTGTCGTCGAGCTCGCCGACGATGCGTGGCGTGACGCCCTCTCGCTCGAACCAGGCCTCAAGGACTCGTCGATTGGCGCTGCGGTCGGTCGGCAAGAGCATGGGCGCGTCATTCAGGCTTCGTGGAAAGTCGGGTTGCAGCTTGGCGGCGAGCGTCTTGGCGGCGAAGAACCCAATTTCCGACTCGCCCAGTAAATGACTGAAGGCCTTGATCGGTGTATCGGTCGGTGCAGCACTGGTGGCGAGTACGAGATCGAGACGGTGGGCTGCGAGGTCGGCCATCAGGGCGGGCAACGGCGCTTCGTGACAGGTCACGTGAAATCGACCGTCACCTGCCAGTAAGGGTTCGAGTACTCGAAACGTGACGAGCTTGGGCACGGCATCGGCGACGCCGATCGAGACCGCGCGACTACCGCGAGTCCGAGCCCCTCGCAGCACGCTGGCGAGTTCGAGGCCCTTGGGAAAGATTTCTTCGGCGTAGGCGTAGGTGATCCGACCGAGTTCCGTCGGGACGAGGCGCCGTCCCTGACGCTCCAGCAAGGCGCCTTGGAGCTGGTCTTCAAGGAGTTTGATCTGACCGCTGACCGTTTGGGGCGTGATGTGGAGGGCCGCCGCGGCGGACGCCACGCCGCCCTCGCGAACGACGGTCCAAAAGTAGAGCAGGTGGGTGTAGTTGAGGTGGCGCATGGGTTGAGGGATATATTCGGAAAAAACGAAGTATTAATGAAGAATAATCGATTTTTCCGTAATGAGGGGGTGGGTTTAGCCTCCGCCCATGAGTTTTCCCTCGCCTTGGCACACGATCGGACGGCACGGGCTGCTGCCAGCGGCGACGCATGACGAGATGGTGCGTTTCGACATCGTGGCTCATCTCAATGCCCAGATCGCTCAATCCCTGTCGCCGAAGGTGAAGACGGCGTACGAGTCCCGAGCGCGGCAGTCCTTCCGCCTAAGGCACGGCCGAGATCCGGTGGATCGGCACGAAGTGGCTGAGGCAATGCGACAGGAGCCTGCGTATCGAGTCTTCAGCCTCGTGCGTCGCAACACCATGGAGATTCGCCAGCACGCCGGTCGACAACTCGTCGCGCGAGAGGCGGAGTCGCTACGTGATCGTGCGAAGTCGGCCAACGAGGGCGCCGACACTCTGAAACTCGACCCAACGCTCGAGCCACCTCGTTATGTATCGGCGGTCGATACTCACCTGATGCGGGGCGGTTATACCGCCGAGCGCATGACCGATGACGTGACGAATCCGGCGAACTACGACGCCGGCATGTATGCCACGACGGGTGGAGCGGCCGGACCTTGGAACGATGCCGCAGGCAGAGCGCTGGTCGATTGGTTGAGGCGCGAGCATCCGCAGTTCAAACCGCGTCGTATCGTCGATCTCGGCTGCGGACTCGGACACAACACCTTGCCGTTGCGCGCGGCTTTTCCGGAGGCCGAGATCATCGCGATCGATGTGGCAGCACCCATGCTGCGCTACGGCCATGCGCGCGCCCGATCGCTCGGCGTATCCGATGTAACGTTCCTGCAAGCCGATGCGACCGACTCACCGATCGAAGACAGCTCCTGCGATCTCGTCTTCACGACGATGGTCTTGCACGAGACCTCTCGCCAGGCGTTACCGCGAATTTTTTCCGAGGCTCATCGCCTGTTGCGCGCGGGCGGTCTGACGGTACATCTCGAGCAGCCGCCCTATCGCGGCCTCGATCCATTCGAGCAATTCATGCGCGATTGGGATGGTCGGTTCAACAACGAGCCGTTCTGGAGTGCGTTGCATGAGTCGGACTTGCCGGCCCTGCTCGTGAAGGCAGGCTTCGGCGCGGGGAATGTATTCGAGTCGCGATGCGCGGCTTTACCGCCGTCGCAGACGACCCTCAAAAACGAAGATTTCGGACGAGCGCCCTCGTGGTATGTGGTGGGTGCGTGGCAAGCGGCGAAAGGAATCGCCGCACTTGGATAGCACGGACATGGATCACTCCCTCCCGCAGATCGCTGACCCCATCCCGCATGCGACCCCCGCAGAAGCGGGGCGCCGTCCGGAAGCTCCTCAGTTCACCGATGACCCGATGCTCGATCGGCTCTACGGTGTAACGCTCGCGCTGGTGACCGAACTCGCCGTCACCCGTTCGCGTCTCGATGCCCTCGAGCGTGTACTGACCCGTCGCGAGCTCGTCGGTCAGGGCGATGTGGATGCGTTCGTACCCGAGTCCGCCGACGCCACGGCGCGCAGCCGTCTACAAGCGGAGTACCTCGAGCGCGTATTGCGCGCACTCGAGTAATTTCTTTTAAGCGCCGATCAGTCGGTGCGCTGAGGCGGGGTGCGTGCAGAGTACTGCATGACATCGCCTCGCTTGAAACCGCGTTTCGCGCTTTCGCCGCCCCGCAATTCGAGTATCCATTTGACCGGTTCGTCGGGACCGATGGGGTCCAAAGATTGCGGCGTCGTATTTTCGAATACGGCGACCAGGCGCCCTCGCACGTCAAAGAACAGGATGTCGAGCGGAATGAAAGTGTTCTTCATCCAAAACGAGACGACTCGCGGAGCCTCGTTGACGAACAACATACCCTGCGAAGCCGGCAGGTCGCGCACGAACATCAGGCCTTGGCGATGACGGTCCGGAGAATCCGCGATCCAGACATCGAAGTACTGCGGCCCGTTCGCGCTTCGAACGGTGACCTGGCCTTTCGGGAAGGTCGACAGATCTTGCAGCGCGGGCTCGGCGCCCAGAAGCGCGCTGAAAAGAAAGACAGCCCAGATGACGAACGTTTTTTTCATTCTGTTTCGAGCATACGCGGGAAGCGACCGCCGAGGCAGTTGTCGACCAATTCGCTCGTCGCTTTCCAACGGCCCGACCACTCCGCCAGGGTCTGCCGTCCAAGTTCGGTGATCCGGTAATAGCGGCGCGGTGGGCCAGAGTAAGACGGGACGATTCGGCTCGAGAGCAACCCCGCGGCAGAGAGGCTTCGGAGGACGGGATACAGACTTCCGTCGGCGAACGGATTTTCACCCTCGGGTGCCACGCTTCTCAGCCGACGGGAGAGGTCATAGCCGTAGAGGTCCTCGTCGCTGCTCGCCAGGGTGGCGAGCAGCACGAGCGCCAGGGTGCCGGCGTTGAGATCCTTTTGAAATCGATGACCGTGATTAGTATTCAATAATTGATATTGTTAACTAATTAATATTAACTATCAAGTGTTAGTCAGCTTCCTGCTTTCCAAGTGCCCCCCTGAAACCCGCAGCCCACCTCGATGCTGCTCGCCTCACCGTCGTAGTAATGCACCGAGGCGTCGGATTTCGCACAGGTCCCCACTCGGCCCGGCGCCGGGCAAGCTCCCGGCGCAAAGGTGGCGCCGCTGTTCTGATCGCGCTTGCCAGTCTCGTCACATTGAACGGCCGTCGACGGGTCGATGCAGGCCTTATACGGTCCCGCCCATTGGTTCTGAAGATTGAAGCGACAATGACCGCCGGTTTCGCCCGTGTTGATGGGGGCCTGCTGCGCCGCGAGCGTTGTGCCACCGAGCGTGACAATCAGGCAGATCGCAATGCGCAGCAGGGCGTGTTGTACGTGACCAAACATGGGGGACTCCAAAGGATTGGGATGTGTCATCTCGAGCCTACTTCCGCCCCGAGGTAGCGAGTAGACTTGTGGTGTTCTTGGTCCACGTTGCGGGAATCCTGTTCGTGATTCGCAAGCGACTTGTCCTTCTTGTACTGACTGCGCTGCTGCCGGCTTGCGGTGCGTTGGGGCCACGGCTCGAAGCGCCCAAGCTCGCCGTGGCGAACGTCGAGCTCGTGAAGGGCGGTCTTTTTGAGCAGCGGCTGCGCGCACGCATGCGCGTCCAAAATCCCAACGAGCGCGAGCTTCGGGTTCGGGGCATCACCTACACGATCGAGTTGGGTGGTGAAGAGTTAGGTCGAGGACTCTCTGGAAGCAGTTTCGTGGTGCCGGCGCGGGGCGAAGCCGAGTTCGACATGCTCGTGACGGCGAATCTCGCAGGAACGTTGCTCAAGTTGCTCGAGCGGGCCCGCCAGACGGGTGGGGCGCCGAACGAGATCACGTACCAGCTACGCGGTGAAGTGAAGCTCGACAGCGGACTCATCAGAACCGTGCCCTTCAACGAGAAGGGTCAGTTGTCGTTGCGATAAGGAGTTCGCCGGATGACGTTCGGGCGAATCGTGCTGGTGATCGTCGTGACGATGCTCATCGTGGTGTCGATTGCGATTGGATGGTACGCCGCGACCTGGCCTTCGCGCTGACTTCTGCGCGTCCGCGCGGCAAAGATTTTGTGGTCCGAAGATAACGTCAACAACAAACGGAGGATTTCATCATGGCAACGGCACTCTGGATTCTGCTGGCTGCAATGCTCATGCCCATCATTTGCGGGGGAATCGCGAAGTTCAGTGGCGGAAACGATCGGTATGACAATGCCAATCCGCGTGAGTGGCTCGCACGCCGTACCGGATATCAGGCGCGCGCGAATGCCGCTCAGGCCAACTCCTGGGAAGCACTTGCGACGTATCTCGCAGGGTTAGCCGCCGCGTTCATCGGGGGCGTCGATCCGGCTTCCGTCGGACTGATTGCGTCGATTTTCTTGGTATCCCGTATTGCCTACGTGGCGTGTTACGTCGCCGATCTGTCGACCTTGCGATCACTGACCTGGCTCATCGGCTTCGGCAGCTGCGTGTGCCTCATCGTGATGGGTGCTCAACGCGTGGTGTGATGGCGTTATCACCCTACAAACAACTCGAGCTCGAATGGAAACGGTTGCACGCCCTTCGCGGAGCCGTTTCTTTGTTGCGCTGGGACGCCGCGGTCATGATGCCGCGGGCGAGCGCCTCGGGTCGGGGTGAGCAGCTCGCGGCGCTCGAAACGGAGTGTCACGCCGTGCTGACCTCTCCCAAGGTCAGCCGGCTCATCGAGCGCGCAGTGGCCGGTCAGGGTTCGCTCGAAGAATGGGAGATCGCGAACCTTCGTGAAATGCGTCGCCAACGTGATCACGCGATCGCGATGCCGGTCTCTTTGCTCAACTCGCTCGTTCGGGCCACGGCCGCAGCGGAAGCGGCGTGGAGCGAGGCGCGGCAACAGAACAAGTTTGAACTCTTTGCGCCCTACCTTGAGGAGGTCGTTCGGCTCGTTCGCGACAAAGCGGCGCTGCTCGGGCAGGCACGATCGCTTGAACCCTACGATGCGTTAGTCGAGGAGTTCAGTGCCGGAGTCAGCTCGGAGATCATCGATGCCTTGTTCAAGGCGTACGCTCGCCGTTTGCCGGGACTCGTCCGTCAAGTGATCGAGCATCAGCATGCGGCGCCCGTCATGCCTTTGGTGGGTACGTTCAAGGCGCGCCAGCAACGCGCACTCATCAGCGAGGTCTTGCGCGCGATCGGTTTTCCCTTTGATCGCGGCCGTATCGATGAGGCCTCTCATGCGTTCACCGAGGGAATTCCAGGCGATATCCGCATCACTTACTGCGTGTCGCGACAGGATCCTTTCATTGCGCTGCTCGGCGCGTTGCATGAGGCGGGACATGCGCTCTACGACCTCGGCCTACCCAAGGATTGGCTCGATCAGCCGGTGGGCCAGGCTCGCGGGATGGCGCTTGAGGAAAGTCAGTCCTTGCTACTGGAAATGATTCTCGGGCGCTCCCGCGCGTTCGTTCGATATCTTCGTCCGCTGCTCGAGAAGCATTTTGGCGTGACGGGGCCTGAGTGGTCCGAGGACAATCTTTATCGACAGCTGACTCGAGTCAGGCGCAGTGCCATACGCGTCGATGCCGATGAGCTGACCTATCCGTTGCACGTCATGCTGAGGTTTGATCTCGAGCGCCGCATGCTTGCAGGCACCTTGGCAGTCCGTGATTTACGCGAGGCTTGGAACGAGGGAATGAGACAGCGTCTCGATCTCGTGCCGGCAAGTGATGCCGACGGCGTACTGCAAGATGCACACTGGGCGAGTGGCTCGTTTGGATACTTTCCGTTGTATGTCGTGGGGGGTGCCATCGCGGCGCAACTCTCCGAGCAGATGCGGCGTGATCTTCCGCAGCTCGACGAGCAGATCACAGCCGGCGACTTCTCAGGGCTTCGCGCGTGGTTAAGAGAGGCGGTTCACTCGCAAGGAGCGCGGCTCCCGATGGCTCAGCTGATGGAAAGTGCCACGGGAAAACCTTTGGGATCGACTTCGGCCTTGAGATACCTCGAACGAAAATATTTGGAGACTGCAGCCTGATGGACATGCCCGTACGCCAATCATCGAACACCTCGCGGAAGCTGCAGGCTCATATCAGGGGCCTCGTCGGCAAGGCGATCGAGGATTATTCGATGATCGAGGAGGGCGACAAGGTCATGGTCTGCCTCTCTGGCGGCAAAGATTCCTACACGCTGCTCGATATCTTGATGTCGTTGCAACGAAGCGCGCCGGTGAAATTCGAGTTGGTCGCGGTCAACCTCGATCAAAAGCAGCCTGACTTTCCGGAGCATGTGCTTCCCGAGTACCTCACCGCACTCGGCGTGCCTTTCCATGTGATCGAGCAAGACACGTACTCGGTCGTCAAGCGTGTCATCCCCGAGGGCAAGACGATGTGCGGGCTCTGTTCCCGACTGCGGCGAGGCGCGCTCTATCGGTGGGCGTCGGAAAACGGGGTGACCAAGGTGGCGCTGGGTCATCATCGTGACGATATCGTCGAGACGCTCTTCCTCAATATGTTCTTCGGCGGTCGCCTGAAGGCGATGCCGCCCAAGCTGCGCTCCGAAGACGGGCGGCACATCGTCATCCGTCCGCTCGCCTACGTGCCCGAGCGAGATATCGAGCGGTACGCTCGCGCGCGGCAGTTTCCGATCATTCCCTGCAAACTCTGTGGCTCTCAGGACAACGCGCAGCGCCGCACGATCAAACAAATGTTGCAAGAGTGGGAGCGCGTACATCCTGGTCGTACAGAATCTATTTTTTCTGCCATCCGTAGCGTCGAGGCCGGGCATTTGGCCGATCCCACGCTGTTCGATTTTTCAGGCCTTCGGGTCATGAGCGAAGCGAGCGACGAGTGACTCCCGACGCGGGCATTCCTGAATTCGACGGGGAGGCTCTCGCTACGGTCGCTCGCTTGCGCAGTCGTTTTCGAGGTGCGTTGCTGGGTCTTGCCGTTGGGGAGTCGCTTGCTGCACCCGCGCAGTGGGCGAGACCGGGGAGTTTCTCGCCCATTCGCGATCTCATCGGCGGCGGACCCTTCGATCTCGCCCCGGGGTCTTGGACTGACGACACGGCGATGGCGTTGTTGCTCGGTCGCAGTCTTCTCGAGTGTCGAGGATGCGATCCGTCCGATCAGTTGACTCGATTCCGACGTTGGCAACGCGAGGGTGAGGGATCGATCTCTGGAGAATGCCTCGGGATCACCGCGAGCGTCAGTCGCGCCCTCGTCGAGGGAAGCGCGTCGGTCGAGATACGAGATGGCGCTGATGCGCTGGTTCGCGTCGCTCCGCTTGCGCTGTGGCATTACGTCGACGAGCGGGCCTTGTTGGCAGATCTTGAGCCGATGATGCGCGTGACCTCTCGAGAGGCTGCGACGCTCGATGCGCTGCACGAGTTTGCATCGATGATGCATGGTGCGCTACGCGGTAAGCCGCTCGATGATTTCTCGAACTCGGGATCAGCGGGCCCGATCGGTGCTCGTATCGACTCGCAATCCGCCCGTGCGCTCGCGATCGTCAAGGAGTCCATGCACGGTGCAAAGAATTGGAAGGATGCCGTCTTGCGTGCGGTCAATCAGGGTGGCGATGCCGATGTGTACGGTGCGACGACCGGACAGCTTGCCGGCGCGGTGTTTGGCGTGGAGTCGATTCCAGCCGGATGGCTCGCGATGCTTGCCGGTCGACCGATGATCGAAGAGCTCGCCGATGCGTTGCTCGCGGAAGTGCTTGTTCGGCTAGATACCGAAACCTGAGCCGTGAGACGGAAGTCCCCTCATTGGGCCCGTTACTCCGACGCGCAACTCCTGCGCCTGAGATTTCGCGATCTGCATCTCGGTCTGCCGAGGCGTGCCGTGTTGCAACGCGCCATCCGTCGTCTGCGTGACGAACTCGCGGCGCGCGACATTTTGTTGGAGCCGCACTTTTGGTTTTCGGACGAGTGGTTTTCACCCGATGGTGTACCAGGGATCGCGATTCCGTTTTATCTTGCGCATCCGCGCCTCGAACGTCTCGAGCGTCGTATGTCGAGCTCGGTGGAGGGCGGTAATGCGGCGGGCTTGATGCGTATTTTGCGACACGAGGCCGGCCATGTTGTCGATACAGCCTTTCGACTCCGGAGACGAAAACTTTGGCGTGATACGTTTGGGTCGGCTGCGCTGCCGTACCCGACGCGTTATGTGGCTGACCCGTCGAGCCGCGAATTCGTCACTCACCTCGATGGCTGGTATGCCCAAGCGCATCCGGCAGAAGATTTCGCCGAGACCTTTGCGGTTTGGCTGGCGCCACGCTCCAATTGGCGGCACCGCTACGCCGGTACGCCTGCGTTATCCAAGCTCAAGGCGATGGATGACTTGATGCGGAGTATTCGCGGCCGTCGGCCAGCGATTCGTACGGCCAGCCGGATCGATCCGGTCGCCTCCAACGATTTATCGTTACGCGATTACTACCGACGCCATTTACAGCGCCGGGTCGACTGTGATTTTTCAATGATTGATCGGACGCTCGACCGTGGGTTGTCCAAAGTCAGGCCGCGTGGTCCGAATCATCATCATCGCCGTGCCGATAGTTGCCTTCGCGCCCTTCGGTCTGATCTGATCCGGCATGTGATGGCGCACAGCACGATCGACCGTTATGGTGCGGAGCAACTCGTGCAGTTCGCCGTCGAGCGCGCGCGCGAGCGTCGGTTGTGGCTGCGAGGTTCTGTACGAGAGCGTCGCGTTGCCGCCGAGCGGACGATTCGCAGGTTGGCGAAAGCCGCCCTGAGCGGGGAGACGATGCGGTTCACGTTATGAAGCAGCTCAAAGTTCTGGTGGTCGTTCACGAGACGCTGGTGCCGCCCGAAGACGTGTCGGGCTTGACCGAAGATCAGATGTCGGAGTGGCGTACGGAGTACGACGTGATTCGTACGCTCCGTCAAGCGGGGCACGAGGTACGGGTATTGGGTGTGCTCGACAGTCTCACCGAGCTCCGTGCGGCGATTGCCGATTGGAAGCCCAATATCGTTTTCAACCTGCTCGAAGAATTCAACGGGATCGTCACCTACGACCAGCATGTCGTCGCCTTCCTCGAGTTGATGCAGCAGCCTTATACGGGGTGTAATCCCCGCGGCTTACTGCTCTCGCGAGACAAACCGCTCACGAAGCAGTTGTTGTCCTATCACCGAATTCCGACGCCGCAGTTTGCGTTGCTGCGTAAAGGCATCAAGTTTCGTCCGCCGAACAAGATGCGCTATCCGCTCTTCGTCAAATCGGCGACTGAAGACGCTTCGCTCGGCATTGCACAGGCGTCGGTCGTGGAAGATGCCGTGCATCTCAAGGAGCGTGTCGCGTTCATCCATGACCAAGTCGGTACCGATGCACTCGTCGAGGAATACGTCGCCGGGCGCGAAGTCTACGTAGGGGTGCTCGGTAACGAACGACTCACGCGGCTGCCGGTGCGTGAGCTGCACTTTGGATCTTTGCCAGGAAATCAGGCGACCATCGCGACGCGAAAGATAAAGTGGGATCGAAAATACCAAGAGAAATACGGTATCGATTGGCGTTCGGCCACCGACCTTCCGCCGGCCGTCGAGGCGTCGCTCGATCGCCTATCCAGACGTATCTATCGTGCACTCGGGCTCTCAGGTTATGCGCGCATGGACTTTCGTGTCCGAGACAACGGCGAAGTGTTCGTGCTCGAAGCGAACGCCAACCCCAACATCGGCGAAGCTGAGGACTTTGCTCAGTCAGCGCTCACCGCCGGGATCGGCTATCAAGATCTACTCAACCGTCTCATCATGCTCGGCATCGCCTACAAGGCAGAGTGGCGGGCGGGGTACGGTTGAGATCGTTACTTCTTGAGATGACGATCGAGCCAGCCGAGTACTTCGTCGTGCCACTGGATGTTGTTGGCAGGCTTCAAGATCCAATGGTTTTCGTCGGGGAAGAACACGAGACGGCTCTCGATGCCTTGACGCTGCAGGGCTGTGAAGGTCGCGAGACCTTGTGAGTAAGGCACGCGATAGTCGAGCGCGCCGTGGGTCACAAGCATCGGTGTTTTCCATTTCGTGACGTAATCGGCCGGGTTGAACTTCTCGTGGATCTTCGGCGTCACGTAGTACGGACCGCCATTTTCCCACTCGGTGAACCAGAGCTCCTCGGTGGTGTAGTACATGGTCCGCTGGTCAAAGATTCCGGCGTGGTTGACGATGCACTTGAACCGATCCGACCAATTGCCGGCGATCCAGTTCTGCATGAATCCGCCGTACGACGCGCCAAGCGAGCAGGCGCGCGAACCGTCGAGCCAGTCGTAACGGGCGAGGGCGGCATCAAGACCCTTTTGCAGATCGACGAGAGGCTTGCCACCCCAGTCTTGGCTGATTGAGTCGGTGAAGGCCTGGCCGTACCCGGGCGAACCGTGGAAGTCGATGAACACGACGCCGTAGCCCGCGCCGGCATACACCTGCGCGTTCCAGCGCCAAGACCACTGGTTGGCGAAGCTCACCTGAGGTCCTCCGTGCACGATGAAGGCGATCGGATATTTTTGCCCCGGTTGCCAGCCCTGCGGCTTCATGACGTAGCCGTAGACGTTCTGATCGTTCGCGCCGGCGAACGAGAATTGTTCGAAGGCCGAGAATTCTTTGTCGGCGAGCGCCGTGGCATTGACCGCCGTCACACGCTGCAGAGTCCCGCGCTGGCGTACCCAATGCAGATCAGGCGGCGAATCGAGCGCGGCCCATGCGACGATCGGACCCTTCGGGCCGGCAGAGACGCCCTGAACCTGGCCTTTGTCGACAAGCGCGGTGCGGCGACCATTCGCCGGATTCACTTCGAAGAGCGCCGCCTGACCGATGTTGTCGGCGACGGCGAGCAGAGTGGTTCGGTCGTGGTTGGCGATCAAAGTGCCGACCGATCGATCCCAGTCTTGCGTCAGGGCGCGGACACGTCCGTCTTGGGCGCTGCGGAGTTTGATGACGAAACGATCGGCCTCGAACCCGGGGCGCGCCATCGCAAGCCAAGCCAGATCGCCGTTGGCGAGGAACACCGGATGCGCGTCCCAGGCCGGATTGTCCGCCGTCAGATTGCGGGGCTTGGCAGAGCCGTCGGCCGGTACGTCATAGAGATCGAAGTTGGTCGACCAAGATTCGGTTCGATCGGCGAGTCTCGCGCTGAAGACGATGCGCGAGCCGTCGGGGCTGAAGGCGTAGTCTTCGTCGCCGCCGAAGGGTTTCGACGGCACGTCGCCTGGCACTTTGCCCGATACGTTGATCGGTGCACTTGCCTTCAGGTCAGGGCCGAGGGTCAACGTGAAGAGGGTCGATCGCGTGCCGTCCTTCCAGGTGTCCCAGTGACGCACGAACAACTGGTCATAAATTCGGGCACTGGCTTTTTTCTTTGACTGAGCAGCCTGGCGATCCGTCGTGCATTTGAGATCGGCGCAGTCGGGATAAACCTCCATCGAGACTGCGAGGCGATCACCCTTGGACGAGACTTCGAAGGAGCCGACGTCGAGCGGCAGGGTCGTCACTTGCTGTGCTTCGCCGCCAGCGAGACTGATATGCCAGACCTGAGACGAGCCACTGCGGCTCGAGAGGAAAAAAAGACCCGAGCCATCCGGGGCCCAGCGTGGGCTGCTGTCCGAGGCAGGGTGTTGCGTGAGGCGACGTGTCTGCGCGAGAGCCGTACCCGAGAGTTCGGCGAGCCACACATCGGTGCGACCGCGGTTGGCATCGAGGTCGGTCTCTCGCAGCGTGTAGGCCACGTGACGACCATTGGGCGACACCTGAGGGTCGGAGACGCGGGCGAGCGTGTTGAGGTCCTTCGCCGTGAACGGTGCGGCGAGGCTGCGGTCTGCGCCGAGGGCGAGTGCCATCGTGAGGGCGACGATCGAGACAAGTTTCGGGGACGTCATGGTTGTGCTCCGCATCAGGGGCCTGTAAAAAGCGATGCCCTATTGTAGACGAGCGGCTACGCCGACTCCGAATGTCCGATCTACCTCGCGCCATCTGCTTTGATCTCGACGACACGTTCTGGGCCGTGCAGCCGGTGCTGCAACGGGCAGAAGCGCGTATGCGGGCATTTCTTGAGGATGAGCATCCGGCGCTCGCCGCCTGTCTCGGTCCCGACGACTTACTCGAGGCGCGTCGCGCCTTGGCGGTCGATCAGCCCGATCGCGCGCATGACATGACTTGGCTGCGCACCGAAGCGCTTCGTCGTCTGGCGGTACGGCATGGACATGATGCAGCGATCGGCAACCGCGCATTCGAAGTGTTCATTGAGGCGCGACACGAGGTCGAGCTGTTTTCAGACGTACGGTCTGCGCTCGCGCGCCTCGGCGGTCGGTTTCGGCTCGCGACGTTTTCGAATGGGAACGCCTGCGTTCACCGCATCGGGATCGGCGATCACTTCGAGTTGAGTCTTAACGCCGAGTCCGTCGGCTATGCCAAACCGAATCCCGTCGTGTTCGAGACGCTCGCCCAGCGCCTCGGCGTACAGCCTTCGCAGATGCTGCATGTCGGCGATCATCCGGAAAACGACATCACGGGCGCGGCGGCAGTGGGTTGCCGCACGGGGTGGGTGAATCGGCGCGGGCTCAGTTGGTTGCCGGAGTTTGGCGCGCCGCCTGATCTTGAGGTGCCCGATCTCGAGGCGCTTGCGCACCGGCTTTGCGGATGAGGAACCACACGGCGAGGATTGCGCCACCTTTGATGAACACTTCGCCGAGGTTGTCGAGTCGGTGACGGTTGAGCGCTGGAACAGCGGCGGTGAGCAACATCACGATGCCGCCGACAGCCATCCACGGAAATCCTTTGCGAATCCACAGAGCGATCCCAGTACCGATGACGACGAAGCAGGTGATGACCGGTGCGAGCGGAAATTCGCCTTGGACAAGCACTTGATCGGGTGAGCACCGGTTAGCCTCTGTGACCGACCCGCTGTAACGGATGAGGTCGTACTCGCAGACCGGATAAATTTCTTTGGTCCAGAAGAGCGGCAGGTCGTGCAGCATGAGCGCCGCCGTGACCACGCAGAAGGCGCCCATGGCGATGCGCGTTTGTGCGAACTCGAAGCCTGCGAGTCTCAAAATGGAGCCGCTCGCGATGATGAGCCAGCAGCCTGACAGCCAGTGCGCCCAGAAAGCCGGCCAGGTGAGCCAGTAGAGGGGTTCACCGAAGCCAATGACGATGCCGGAGGCGACGCGAAGGTTGTCCCAGATCAGGAAGAACTGCGGAACCAGGATGACAGCAAGGGGTTTGGCGCAGGTCTCGCGCCACAGTCGGACCGCCCAGACGAACAGCGCCGTCTGCGCGATCGCGAAAAACAGAAACATCAGGCTGTACATGCCACCACGATCTTGCCCACGGCCTCACGCCGCAACAATTTTTTGATGGCCTCTCCACCCTGTGGCAGCGCGAAGCGATCAGATATCTTTGGTCGCAAACGACCGGCGAGATAGAGCGAAATCAGCTCACGGACATTGTCGGCATCGCGCGCCGGCTCTTGTTCACGGAACGCACCCCAGAAGACACCGCGGATATCGCATCCTTTGAGCAGCGGCAAGTTGAGCGGAATCTTGGGGATACCGGCTGGAAACCCGATGACGAGGTAGCGGCCTTTCCAGGCCGCCGTGCGCAGGGCGGGCTCGGCATAGTCGCCGCCCACCGGGTCGTAGATGACATCGGCGCCTTTCGGGCCGCAAGCTTCTTTGAACTGTGCGACAAGTGGCTTGGGGTCGATGCCATCGCGCGGATAGATCACCACCTGATCGGCGCCATGTTCGCGAGCGACGGCCGCTTTGGTCTCGCTCGAGACGGCTGCAACGACGCGTGCGCCCATCGCCTTGCCGAGCTCTACGGCGGCGAGGCCAACGCCCCCGGCGGCGCCGAGCACGAGTAGCGTCTCGCCAGGGCGCAGCTCGCCCCGATCTTTGAGTGCGTGATAGGACGTACCGTAGGTGAAGATCAGGCCCGCCGCGACGTCGAAGGGCATACCTGTCGGAATCGGAATGCAGGCGCGCGCATCGGTGACCGCCTTTTCAGCAAGGCCACCGCCGAGGGCGGCAGCGATCACGGCCTCTCCGGGCTTGAGATGAGTCACACCCTCGCCGATGGTGTCGACGACACCCGAAATCTCGAAGCCGGGCGCGAAGGGGCGGGGCGGACGAATTTGGTATTTGTCTTCGATGACGAGGGCATCGGGGTAGTTGATGCCGCAGAAGCGGACGATGATGCGCACCTGACCGCGGCCGGGCGAAGGCTCGGGCACCTCGCGCAGAACGAGCGTGTCGGGGCCGCCGGGGAGTTCACTGAGTAAGGCTTTCATTTATGGTGACGTCTCAAGCTACAAGTCGGGATACTTTCAAAGATTTTCGGCGTTTTTCGGCTCGCCACAGGTCGTATTGCATTTGCTGGTTGAGCCAGCTTTCGGGGGTCGTGTCGAAAGCTATCGAGAGTCGAACAGCCATTTCTGGAGTGATGTTAGCGCGACCGTTGAGGATGGCTGACAAAGTTTTTCGGCTGACGTTAAGCGCCTCGGCGGCTTCGGACACTGTGATATTTAGGGGTTCGATGCACAGCGCACGCAAGGTCTCACCCGGGTGCGGGGGATTATGCATTTTGATTTCTGCGTTCATGGCGAGTGGTAGTCCTCGTAATCGACCAAGGCTGCGTTTCCGCCCCTAAGCGAATGTAGTCGAAGTCCCGGGAGGTCCATGTCTAGGGGAGTAACCGACGCATCGAGTCTTCCCAGGATGAGCCTCAACCGATCCGCGTGATCGGGTTGAATGCCGACTTTCGAGCCCGTCGTGAAAAACGACCGCAACCCCCGATGGCGGAAGCTGACGATCCCGTGCAAAGTGTAACCTTTAAGGTTACACCGTCAAGGGAAAAACGTAATTTTTAGCGTCACCGAAAGGTGGCTATGTTCAGCGCGTGACGCCTCGGAAAAGAGAGTGTCGCGCCCGCAGCAGACCGACGACGGTTTTGGAGTCGTCGATTTCACCTTCGAGGGCGCGTCGTACGGCCTCTTCGAGTGGCACCCAGTGTACGTCGAAGACCTCGGCGGCCTCGCGGGCATCGGGGGCGGGTGTGAGATCGGTGGCCAGAAAAAGATGAATTCGCTCGGTGAAGATACCCGGAGAGCTTAGAGACTCGCCGAGCGGTACGACCTGCGCGGCGCGAATGCCCGCTTCTTCGATGAGTTCGCGTCGAATGGTGTCGATCGGCAGTTCGCCTGGCTCGAGGCGCCCTGCGGGTAACTCCCACACGGAACCTCCGGCTGCGTGCCGGAACTGGTGCAGCAGGCAGACACGACCTTCGCGATCGATCGCGACCGCGGCAGCGCCTCCGGGATGGTGGAGGATTTCGAGGTCTGCCGTATGTCCATTCGGCAGGGTGACGGTATCCACGGTGAGTCGGGCGATCCGTCCGCGGAACACCTCGCGAGAAGAGAGCAGCATGTACGATTCCTTTGGCCGAGTTCGGCTTCAGCGCGAGCGCGCGAGATATTCTTCGTTCGGCATCATGTCGGTAGCGGCCGCGACGCGATTGGTCATATTAAAAAAACCGGTCACGGCGATGATGTCCCAGATTTCGCGGTCCTTGAACCCGACACGCCGCAGCGCTGCGCGCTCGGCGGCGCCCGTCTCGGCGGGTGACACTGTGAGTTGGTGCGCGAAGTCGAGCATGGCGCGTTGTTTTTTGGTGATCTTGGCGATGCGATAGTTCATGACGAGCGCTTCGCCGAGTGAAGGATCGCCCGACATCTCGCGCAGCGCTTGTCCGTGCGCGGTGAGGCAGTAGTAACAGCGATTCGCCGACGAGACGACCACGGCGATCATCTCGCGCTCGAGCATGCTTAGCTTGGAGTCGCCGAGCATTAGGTCGTTGTACATCGCGATGAACGCGCGCAGCTTCGTTTCATTGAAGCTGTAGACCTCGAGTACGTTCGGCAGGAAGCCGATTTTCTCGTCGCAAATCGAAAAGTATTTGCGAAGATCAGCCGGCAGTTTACTGCGCGGCGGGATCGGCAACCGCAGCGCTATTTTTTTACGAGGTTGGGCGCGATAACGTCGGGCCATCAGTTGCTCCGGACGTCGAACGCCCCCTGGCGGTGGATCAGCGGCGGAATCCGCCACCACCCGGACGCGGCGCGCGCTCCTGCGCTTCATTGATGCGCAGGGCGCGGCCGTTCATCTCGTATCCGTTGAGCGCAGCGATCGCCGCTTGCGCCTCGGAGGCCGGCATATCCACGAAGCCGAAGCCGCGTGGACGACCCGTCTCACGATCGTTGATGAGTTTCACCGAGTCGACTTTGCCGTAGCGCTCGAAGAGCACACGCAGGTCGGCCTCGTTCGCCGAGAAGGGTAAATTACCCACGTAGATCGTTGTCATTCGACCGTCTCTCTATCTTTGATCGGTTGACCAATGGGGCGATGCTACTACCGGACTCGGCGGCAAGACAACGGGGCCAAAGTGTCTACTTTTTGACGGGTGTCGTCGGTTCCACCTTTTTCTTGAAGTAGGTCCAGCTGGTCTCGTTTTCCCGGGTATCGGACCCTACGGGCGGCGTTCGGTATTCGGGGTAGTCGGACGCGATGGTCTTTTTCATAAGCTCTGGCAACTGGTCGTAGTTCTCGAGCTTGCGTCCCGCGGCGTGCATGTAAATGAGACCCGCGCGTCCGCTCATTTCCATCCACGGCAGCCAGTCGGCCATGCGCACCCAGCCCACCTCGATCGGCGGGTTGGGGATTTTCGGGTCGGCGATGGAGCTGACCTTACCGAAGAAATTGAACATCTCGGTGGCGTGGTAATAACCGCCCACGTTCTTCTGATAGCCGCCACCGAGCGGATTGACGTAAAAGAGCGGCACCGTGATCGTGTACCACCAGGTGTCTCCGCTGATGGTCGCTGGCCAAGCGTTCGGCTTGCCATCGGCGCCGATCGGGAACACCGGACGCTGGTTCACCGGATCGTTTGCCGTCTGCAGCACCTTGACGGTCTGACCGGACCACGGATTCTTCCATTCTTTGAGCAGCTCGCCGGTCGCAGGGTCGACGTACAGCAGCAATTCGCGCGAGACCAATCGCCAGCCCGTGCCGCGTACGGGATCGGTGACGGTCACGCATTGACGAATGTTGTATCCCTCGACGTCGAAAAGCTTCCGATCGCGCTCGCCCGGGACTCTGGCGAAGGCCTCGCCGTGAAACGAGTAGACGGTCGGCGTGTTGTCGACTGATCCACATTGGATGCGACGTTGAGCCAGCGTAGCGCCTTCGGCCGTATTGAGATCGATGCGCTTGCTCTGGGTGGCCGCTTGGGCCGAGCTCAGCGTGATACAAGATGCCGCGAGGGCGGCGATCGTCAGGGCGATCAGAGGTTTCGACATCAGTGTTCTCCTATTAAAAATCATTCGAGGTAAGCGTAGCCGTTGAGCTCGCCTTCGTAGAAGCGTTTGAGCGCCTGGCTCTCGGCGACCGTCATGCGGCCCTCGCGAATGGCGCGTTCGCAATCGCGGGCGAGCGCTGGATAAAGCTCAGCGACGTCGTATTCCATGTATTCAAGAACACGATTGGCCGTGTCGCCTTTGACGACTTCGTCGATCCACCACTTGCCGTCGTCCTCGAGTCGGATGTGTACGACATGCGTGTCTCCGAAGAGATTGTGAAGGTCGCCGAGCGTTTCTTGATAAGCGCCCACCAGGAACGCCGCGAGATAGTACTCGTCACCCTCCGCAATATCGTGAAGCTCGAGTGTTTTTTTGACCTCTCGATGACTCACGAAGTGGTCGATCTTGCCGTCAGAGTCGCAGGTGATATCGGCCAAAACCGCGCGGCGAGTCGGACGTTCATCGAGCCTGTGGATCGGCATGATCGGGAACAGGTGATCGATGGCCCAGCTATCGGGCAAAGATTGAAACACCGACATGTTGCAGAAGTAGATATCGGAGAGGATGGTCTCGAGATCTTCGAGCTCTTCGGGAACTTCTTCGAGCTTGCGCGCGAAGTCACGGATCTTGGAACAGGTGGCCCAATAGAGTCTTTCGGCCAGAGCACGAAACTCCAATGAGAGCAGACCGAGGTTGAACATCTGCAGACATTGCTCGCGTGCCGTGAGCGCATCATGCCAGCACTCGACCAGCCGACGATCGCTTACCTCGCGATAAGCGCCGAGCAGATCTTGAACCGGTTGAGGGAGCGAGCGTCCGGCGTACTCCTCATCTTCACGGCCAGTGACATTGAATTTGTCGAGAGCCGAGGAACCAAGCGTATTGAAGATGAGTACGCTATGGTGGGCGGCGATGGCGCGTCCGGATTCGCTCACGATCATCGGGTGGGGAATACCGCGAGAATTACACACGCTCGCGATCCGGTAGACGACGTCGTTCGCATACTCCTCGATGTTGTAGTTCATGGAAGATGAATCGTTGGTCCCTGAGCCGTCGTAATCGACGCCCAGACCTCCGCCGACATCGATGTATTCGAGTCCAGCACCGAGCAGCTTGAGCTCGGCGTAAACGTGGGCGAGCTCGTTGATGGCGTCCTTGACGCGTCGGATGTCTTGCAACTGGCTACCCGGATGGCAGTGCACGAGCTTGAGGCAGTCGAGCATGTCGTGTTGGCGCAGAACCGAAACCGCTTCCAGGATTTCGGTGATGAAGAGCCCGAACTTGGACTTCTCACCCGCGGAGTCACTCCATCGCCCCGACCCCTCGCTTGCAAGCTTCACGCGTACGCCAATCTGCGGACGTACGCCGAGGCGCTTGGCATGTTTGATGATGAGACCGAGTTCCGAGAAATTTTCGACTACCGGTACGATGCTACGACCGAGTTTGGTCGCGAGCATCGCAGTCTCGATGTAGCTGTCGTCCTTGAAGCCGTTACAGATGATGAGACGATCCGGCGAATTTTCGCTCATCGCCATCACGGCTAGAAGTTCCGGTTTACTGCCTGCTTCGAGACCAAAACCGAACTCGGCCCCGTATCGATAGACCTCTTCGACGACCAATCGCTGCTGGTTGACCTTGATGGGAAACACGGCCGCGTATTTATTGCGGTACTCGTTTTCGGCGATCGCGCGTGCGAAAGCGTCGTTCAGTTGACGCAAGCGATGAGCGAGGATGCCCGAGAAACGTACGACCACGGGCGTTGTGAGTTCGCGCTCCTTGAGTCCTTGAACGACCTCGAAGAGATCGATCTCGCGGTCCGGCATTTGCTCGGGTCGAACCACGACATGCCCGGCCTGGTTGACACCAAAGTAACCTTGACCCCAAGCCTGCACGTGGTAGAGCTCAAGAGAGTCCGAGACACCCCAAGACGAGCTGCGACGCATCGCGGGCGAGGTCGCTCGAGCATGAGGCTCGCGGGTTGTCAAAGAATTAGGCGTTGCGTTCATCGTCGATCAAAGTCCTCTGGCCACAGGCCGTGCAGCATCGCGCACCCACTCGCTCCATGAACCTGGAAAAAGTCGTGCGCCTTTGAGTCCGGCGTGCTCGAGCGCCAGCAGATTGACACAAGCGCTAACCCCCGAGCCGCACATCATCGAGATGTTACATGGGTCCGCACCGGAGAGTGTGCTCTGCCACATCGCCTCGAGCGCGGCGACCTCGTGAAAACGCCCGTCCGCGCGATAGTTTCGGGCGTAGTGATGATTGATGGCGTCGGGCACGTGTCCGCCGACCGGATCGATGGTTTCGTTTTCGCCGGCATAGCGGTCGGCGCCGCGCGCATCGATGAGACGTCTCGCGCCCGATGCGTAGTCTCCCGCAGAGACCGATCGCATGACGTCATCGAGCTGCACGACGAATTCATTGTTCGGTCGCGCGATGAAGCGCTGGGGTGTCACATCGGGAGCGCCTTGCTCGAGCGGCTGGTTGGCCTGCCGCCACGCCGAGAGCCCGCCGTCGAGCACCGCAACGGCCTCGTGGCCTAACCAGCGGAACACCCACCACGCGCGAGCGGCAAAGAAACTGTTGCCCTGGTCGTACACGATGATCTGCGACTCGGGGCCGATCCCCCAAGCGCTCGCCTTCGCTGCAAAGATCCCTGGGTCGGGTAGGGGATGGCGCCCCGTGGTCGGACCGACAGGCGCGGCGAGGTCACGGTCGAGGTGAGCGTACCGAGCGCTCGGGATGTGTCCGCTGGAATACGCGTCTTCGCCGGCTTCCGGTTTGCCGAGCTCGAAGCGGCAATCGAGGACTACCCAGCCGGGCGTGCGCAGATGCGCGGCGAGCGAGTCGACATCGATTAGGGTGGTGACGCGCATGAGCAGATCCTGTCGCAAGATGGGCCGATTCGGGCGTGGTCCAAGGGCGAATTCTCCGGCGGGGACGTTACCGTTACAATCCCGCCCTATGTCCATCGACCTCTGGTGGGCCAGCGGCAGCGCCTACTCCTGGCGGGTATTGCTGGCGCTGGAGCACAAGCGCCTCACCTACAACAGCCATCTTCTCCAGTTGGCGTTTCAGGAACACAAATCGCCCCAGATGTTGGCGATGAACCCGCGTGGCCGACTTCCGGTATTGAAGCATGACGATTATGTGGTCTTTGAGTCGGTCGCGATTTTGTATTACCTCGACCGCAAGTATCCGGAGCCACCTATTTTTGGGCGGACGCCGGAGGAGGCCGCGGTCATCGTGCGAGTGATCGAAGAATTCCAGGCGTACACCGAGCCTCACATCATGGGGATCTGTCGGACGCTGCTCGGCGGAGGATCGAACCCAGTCGACGAGCCGCCGCTCAGCGAGGATGCGTTGACCGATGCGATGCATGTCGTCGCTCGCGAGGCGCGTACGATCGAAATGCGCGTCTCGCGCTTCGATTGGATCGTCGGCGATGATTACAGCGCCATCGACATGGTGATTTTTCCGTCGATCCAATTGTTGCGTCGCGCACTCGCGCGCCCCGGCGCCGAAGATCTTTCGCGGCGCTTCCTGCCGATCGAAGTGAATTATCCGGCGCTCGGTCGCTGGTTGGCGCGCATCGAGGCGCTACCGGGGTACGATCGCACCTTTCCTCCGCACTGGCGTGCGGCTTAACACCACGGAGTCAACATAGAAAACATCATGAGCGAGCATAAGGTTCACATGAATTTCCCGGGGCGTATCGTGTTTGTCGGTTTTGGCAGCATCGGGCAGGGCGTTTTGCCGCTCATCTTGCGCCATATCGGTACGAGCGCCGATCGGATCACCATCGTGTCGGCCGATGAGCGCGGCGCGGAAGTCGCCGTACATTACGGTGTGAAGTTCATCGTCAACCCGATCTTGCCCGGGAATCTTGAGAGCACGCTCGCTCCACTCGTCAGCAAAGGCGATTTTTTGATCAACGTATCCGTCGATGTGTCATCGGTAGCGCTCATCGAGTTTTGCCATGCTCGCGGCGCTCTTTATCTCGACACCTGTATCGAGCCTTGGGCGGGCGGTTACACCGATAAAAACACGCCGGCGAGTCATCGTACCAACTATGCGCTTCGCGAGCAGGCACTCGCGCTGCGTAGGGGTCGAGAGAACGGGCCGACTGCAGTGATCACCCACGGGGCCAACCCCGGTATGGTCTCGCACTTCGTGAAGCAGGCCATGCTCAATATCGCTGCGGACACGGGTGTCGCAGCGGGTGATCCGCAGACTCGTGACCAGTGGGCGAAGCTCGCGCACGTGCTCGGCATCAAGGTCATTCATATCGCCGAGCGCGACACGCAAGTCAGCCCCGTGCGCAAGCGACCGGGCGAGTTCGTCAACACCTGGTCGTGCGACGGTTTCGTGAGCGAGGGGTGCCAACCCTGCGAGCTTGGTTGGGGCGCTCATGAAAAACATTTCCCCAAAGACGGAGAACGCCACGACTTCGGGCACGGCTCGGCGATTTTTTTGACGCAGCCGGGCGCCGCGACGCGTGTACGAACCTGGACTCCGAAGGCAGGCCACTTTCATGGCTTCGCCATCACGCACGGTGAGTCAATTTCGATAGCCGATTACCTCTCCGTGAAGGAGGGAGACAAAGTCGTCTATCGACCGACCGTCCATTACGCCTATCACCCCTGTGACGATGCGGTGCTATCCGTACACGAACTCGCCGGTCGAAACTTCGTCATGCAGTCGCAGCAGCGAATCTTGATGAACGAGATTGCTTTAGGCGGGATCGACGAACTCGGTGTGCTGCTCGCCGGCCACTCGCGCAACGCCTATTGGTACGGTTCGCAATTGTCCGTCGATGAGGCGCGCAAATTGTGCCCGTACAATAACGCGACGAGTTTGCAGGTGACGGTAGCCGTGCTCTCGGGCGTCATCTGGGCCATGGAAAATCCCAATCGCGGCGTCATCGAGCCCGACGAAATGGATTTCCGTCGCAATCTCGAAATCTGCAGACCCTATCTCGGCCCGGTCGTGGGCGAGTACACGGGCTGGAATCCGCTGACCGGTCGCGAGAGTCTCTTTCCGGAAGACATCGATCGCGACGACCCCTGGCAGTTCAAGAACGTCAGGGTCTGAGGCAGCGAGGCCTCGGCAGTCAGGTGTAGCGGATCTCGGTGATCAGCCAAGTCCGCTCGCCTGCCGGGGTCGAGACTCTGACTTCGTCGTCAAGTCGCTTTCCGAGTAAAGCTCTTGCAAGGGGGGCGTCCATGCTGATGTACCCGGGGGCGAGATCGAATTCGTCGGGTCCGACGATGCGATGATGCGCGAGCTCTCCGGAGTCGTCCTCGAGTGTGACCCACGCACCAAAGAAAATACGTCGAAGGTCATCGGGCGGACGCTCGACGACCACCATCCCGTCGAGGCGTTCCCTCAAAAATCGTACCCGTCGATCGATCTCTCTCAGGCGACGCTTGCCATAGGTGTAGTCGGCATTTTCGGAGCGATCGCCCTGAGCAGCCGCTTCGCTGACGGCTTGCGTGACCTGAGGCCGCTCGATTCGCCACAGCTGATCGAGTTTGGTGGTGAGGCGAGCGTGACCCTCCTGGGTGATGAATTTGGAGCCCGGAGTCGTTGGAGGTCGGTATCGGGACATGATTCGATATAAGGATAATGGTGCGCGGTGTCCGCGGCGAGGCGGGACGCGGTAATCTTGCGCTCCAGTTTGGATCACCTCAGTTCAGGAAATCGAGCATGAACCTTCGTCTGTGTGTTTTTTCGATGGTCGCCGCGGCGGGCCTCAGCCTTGCGTCCGATGGGTTTGCGGCCGACTCGGCCGCCGCCGTGCCGCTCCCAGCGGGCGCCTCTTCGCTGCGTTCGGGGCTCGACCTCGAGGGCTTTGATCGCAGCGTACGTCCGCAGGACGACTTGTATCGTTTCGCGGGCGGCGCCTGGCTTGCCCGCACCGAGATTCCGGCAGACCGCTCCAACTACGGAACGTTCAGCAAGCTCGAGGACGATGCGCTCGGGACGCTGCGAGAGCTGGTCGAATCCGCAGCGGCCGATCCGAAGCGCGCACGCGATTCTGATGCTCAAAAGCTCGGAGATTTTTACAGCGCTTTCATGGACACGAAGGCCATCGAGACACGAGGCATCGCGCCGCTCGAGTCGGAGCTCTCACGAATTGCTTCGCTTGCCTCCTATGACGACGTGTTCGCGTTCTTCGGGCGAGCGCAGCGTCTCGGCATCGGTGCGCCGATCGGCGCGTACGTCGGTCAGGATCGTCGACAGTCGACTCGCTACATCCCGGGTTTGTCGCAAAGCGGACTGACGATGCCCGATCGCGAGTACTACCTCTCCGATGATGCGCGGAATGCGAAAGCTCGGGCCGATCTCGCCACTTATGCGGAGAAGCTGTTGTCGCTGTCGGGTAGTTCCGAGGCAGGGGCCGCAGCCGCGCGGATCGTAGCGCTCGAAACGTCGATCGCCCGCCTGCATTGGACGCGAGTCGAGAATCGTGATCCGGTGAAGACCTACAACCGTACGTCGATCGTCGATGCGATCGTCGCCATGTCGGCCTTCGGCTGGCGGCCTTTCATTGATGGAATGGGCCCCGAGGCCGCGGCGATCACGGAGTTCGATATCCGACAGCCGAGTTACGTGAAGCAGCTCGGCGAGCTCGTACGCGCCACTCCGGTGACGACGTGGCGGGAGTATTTTCGATTCCGTCTGCTCGATGCCAATGCCTCGTTCCTGCCTACCGCCTACGATACGGCGCGCTTCGACTTCCGCGAGCGTGCGCTGCGCGGCGTGCAGGCTCAGCAGCCGCGCTGGCGTCGATCTTTGACACTCATCGACCGCTCGATCGGCGAGATCGCCGGCCGACTCTACGTGGAGCGCACGTTCCCGCCCGAGGCTCGCACTCGTATCCGTGAGCTCGTCGCGAACCTGCGAGTGGCCTTCGAGCAGTCGATCGACTCGCTTGAGTGGATGGGCCCTCAGACCAAGGAAGAGGCCAAACGAAAGCTTGCGGCGTTCTCGGTGAAGGTTGGCTACCCGGACAAGTGGCGCGACTACAGTCGACTTGAAGTACGACCAGACGATCTGCTTGGCAACCTTCGTCGAGTCAATGAATTCGAGTTCTTGCGGCAGATGGATCGTCTCGGCAAACCTGTCGATCGCAGTGAGTGGGGGATGACGCCGCAGACGGTCAACGCGTACTACAGCCCGCCGATGAACGAGATCGTCTTCCCGGCGGCGATCCTGCGCCCGCCGTTCTTTGATCCGAAGGTCGATGACGCCGTGAACTACGGTGGTATCGGTGGGGTGATCGGGCACGAGATCAGTCACGGGTTCGACGACTCGGGGCGTCGCTACGACGGTGAAGGGAATCTGCGCGACTGGTGGACCTTCGACGACAACGTTCGATTCCGTGAGCGCGCGGGGCGGCTCTCGGCGCAGTACAGCGCGTTCAAGCCGATCGACGATCGCTCGGTTAACGGCGATCTCACCTTGGGTGAAAACATCGGCGACCTTTCCGGGCTCGCGGTGGCGTATCGAGCATATACGCTCTCTCTGAATGGCCAACCCGCGCCGGTGATCGATGGATTCACGGGTCCTCAGCGTTTCTTCTTGGGTTGGGCGCAGATCTGGCGCCGAAAATACCGCGACGATGAGCTGCGTGTGCGTCTGGTGACCGACACTCACAGCCCCAGCGAGTATCGCTGCAATGGTGTAGTCGCCAACATGACGGAATTTTATGACGCCTTCGATGTCAAACCCAGCGACCGGCTGTACCGTGAGCTGAAAGAACGCGTCAAAATTTGGTGATCAACGCGCGCCGAGTCGGCGCTCTGATGGGAGATGAACTCATGAAAAAGATCGTGGCCATACTCATGCTGATGACAACGCTCGGCCTGTCGGGCTGCGGCTACAACACCATTCAGACTCAGGACGAAGCCATCAAGGCGTCTTGGTCTGAGGTGGTCAACCAGTATCAGCGTCGTGCGGATCTCATCCCGAACCTCGTCAATACCGTGAAGGGATTCGCGGCACAGGAAGAAAAGGTGCTCGTGGGTGTCACCGAAGCGCGTGCTCGGGCGACGTCGATCCAAGTGACGCCAGAGCTCGTGAACGATCCGGCGGCGTTGCAAAAGTATCAGGCGGCACAAGGCGAGCTGACGCAGGCGCTCAAGAGTTTGCTGATGGTCACCGAGAACTATCCGCAACTGAAGTCGGATCAAAACTTCCGCGATCTGCAGGCGCAGCTCGAAGGCACCGAGAACCGCATCGCCGTCGCTCGCAACCGCTACATCGCAGCCGTACAGGACTACAACGGCACGATCCGCAAGTTCCCGTCCAATCTGACCGCGATGGTGTTCGGCTATGAAGTGAAGCCGAATTTCACCGTCGAGAACGAAGCGGCCATTTCGGCGGCACCGACCGTCGATTTCGGTAATCCGACACCCTGACTCTGACGTCCATCGACGTGCGTCGCGCGTTTGCATCTCTGCTGCTACTTGTCGCGGCGATCCCCTGGATCGCCTCGGCGCAGGGTTTGCAGCCCATCCCGTCGCTCGAGCGTCGAGTGACGGATACGGCTGACATTCTCGCGGCAGATCGGGAAGCGGCGCTCGAAGAAAAGCTGGCGGCGTTCGAGGCCCGAAAGGGCGCTCAGATCGCTGTACTCACCGTGGCGAGTACGGCGCCCGAAGAGATCGAGCAGTACTCCATTCGCGTGGTCGACGCTTGGAAGCTCGGTCGAAAGGGTGTCGATGACGGTGCGTTGCTCATCATTGCGGTTGAAGATCGAGCACTGCGCATCGAAGTCGGGCGCGGTCTCGAGGGTGTGCTCACCGACCTCACTTCAAATCGCATCATCGATGAAACGATCACGCCACTTTTTCGAGGTGGCGATTATGCGGCCGGCATCGATGCGGGCGTCGATCGCATGATCTCGGTCGTCGACGGCGAGCCCTTGCCCGAGCCTGAGCAGTCATGGCAGGCCCGTGAGGGGGGCGGTTTCGAAGACATCATCGGGCTGGTGTTCGTGTTGGCCATCGTGCTCTCGGCCATCCTGCGAAAGATTTTAGGGCGCATTCTTGGCGCGGTGACGACGGGCGGCGTGCTGGGCGCACTCGGCCTCATGGTGACGGGCGCTTTCGGGCTCGCGATGCTCGCGGGTGTGGTCGGCTTCGTCGTCGCACTCGCCGGCGGCGTGCCGACAGGGCGCTTCGCGAGCCATGGGCGTCGTGGTCGTTGGGACGGCGGTGGCTTCGGTGGGGGCGGTTTCGGCGGCGGTGGTTTTGGCGGCGGTGGCTTTGGCGGACTCGGAGGCGGATTCGGAGGCGGCGGCGCCTCGGGTCGTTGGTAAGAGGCTTCTCGCATCATGAGCACCTTCAAGCGCTGGACCAAAAATTTATTCGCGACACCGCTTGTCACGCGACGACGCTTCCCCGCCCATGCCTTGCGCACTATCGAGAAGGTCATCACCACCGTCGAGGCCCAGCACGCCGGGGAAATTCGCTTCGTAATCGAGACATCGCTCGACCTCGGTGATTTATGGGCGGACCGGACACCGCGACAACGCGCGGTGGCCTTGTTCGGCCGACTCGGCATCTGGGATACCGAGCGAAACAACGGCGTTCTGATCTACCTGTTGATGTCCGAGCACGACGTGGAAATCGTCGCCGACCGCGGCATCGCCTCGCGCGTGTCGTCCGACGAGTGGGAAACGGTCTGTCGGACCATGGAACAGCATTTTCGTGAGGGGCGATTCCCGGAAGGTGCAGTAGCCGGTATCGAAAGCGTTGGCGCCTTGCTCGCCCGGCACTTCCCGAGCGAGGGCGGCGATCGCAACGAGCAGCCGAACCGACCCGTCCTGCTGTAATCTTTGCGCCCATGAGGACGCTCTGCCTCGTTGTCGGTCGGCTCGCCACGCTCGGTGCTTTAGGTCTGCTGGTCGCGTGCGGGTCCGTGGCCCAGCGCCAATCCGTCGCTCCCGTTGTCGTGCCGCCCATCGCCGGTATCGACGAACCTTATTCTTTGAGTACGCATCGGTTCGAGCTCGCCGACGCCACCTCTGACCTGGTTGGTGAACTTCGAGTCACCCGAGCGAGTGATGAAGATACCTTCACTGATCTCGCACGTCGCTTCAACGTCGGATACGAGGAGCTCGTGAGAGCCAATCCGGGCGTCGATCCGTGGTTGCCGGGCGAAGGTCAAGAGATCGTTCTGCCCACGCAGCACCTGCTGCCCAATGCACCTCGTGAAGGTATCGTCATCAATCTTGCTGCGATGCGGCTCTATTATTTTCCGCGAGTGGGGCGGGGTGAGCCGCAAGTGGTCTACACGTTTCCCATCGGCATCGGTCGCGTCGGTTGGGCGACGCCCGTCGGTTCGACCACTGTGACGCGCATGGCGCGGAATCCGCCGTGGCGGCCCGGTCCCGGGGTACGTGCAGAGCATGCAAAGGACGGTGAGATTCTTCCGACTGTCGTGCCGCCGGGCCCCGATAACCCGCTCGGCACACGGGCGCTGTATCTCGGTTGGCCGAGTTATCTCATCCACGGCACCAACAAGCCCGCGGGCGTGGGGTTGCGCTCGAGTCACGGCTGTATCCGGCTCTTTCCCGAGGACGTCGAGTTTTTGTATGACCTCGTTCGGCCGGGCACCAAGGTCACCGTGGTCAACCAGCCCTTCGTATTCGGTTGGCGGGGAGATCAGCTCTACATGCAGGCCTTTGACGTGCTTGAGGACGACCCTCGCGACTGGAAGAAAGCCCAACAGAAGCTACTGTCTCGAGGTGTGGCGTCAAAGATTCAGAAGGATTTGAAGACTCGAGGTGCCAGCATCGATTGGCAGGCTGTCTCGCGCTTCAGCCACACGCCCCGCGGGTTACCCGTGGCGATCTCGCGGGCCGATGCGAGCTACGACAGTCTGGTCGCTGAAGCGACCCGTGTACGTAATGCCGTGCCAATCGGTGCCACCTGGGGTGGACTCACCGCCCCCCCCGATCAGGAGCCGTAAGCAGCCCTCCGTCCTCGTCACCGCGCGCCGGCGGCTGGGGGTACACTTGGCGCCGTGGGGGCTAAAACGATTGTGTTTTCGCATGGCAAGGATTCCGAGCCATGGGGTACGAAAATTGTCGCGCTGGCGGAGGTCGCCCGAGCGCTGCGATGGCGTGTCGAGTCTGTGGACTATCGGGGAATCGATACCGTCGAAGGGCGACTCGAAAAACTGCTCGAGGCTTGTCGCGGTCTGCCGCCACGACCCGTGTTGGTGGGTTCGAGTCTCGGGGGTTACCTTGCTGCGGCGGCGTCCCGTCCTGTCAGCGCCTCCGGCCTCTTCCTGATGGCCCCTGCCTTCGATCTGCCGGGACTCCCGCCCACACCCGTGGCGGAGCCCTGTCCGACGGTCGTCATTCACGGATGGCGCGACGAGGTCGTTCCGGTCGCCAAAGGGCTAGCGTTTGCCGAGACGCAGCGGGCGCTGACCTACCTCGTCGATGACGACCATCGATTGCACGCTTCATTACCTCGCATGGTCGGCTGGTTGCGAGAGTTCCTAGGAGGCTTCGATGCCTGAGGTGCGAGCGCTGAGCGCCGTGCTTCGACGCGGCCTCGATCTTTGGGTACGACCTGAAGTTCGGCCCGAATCGGCGACCGCTGCGATCGGTGCCGTTCAAGCATCGCCCGTGTGCTACGTACTTGAGCGTCGTAGTGCCGTCGATCTCGCTGCGCTCGAAAATCTTTGTAGACGTGAAGGACTGCCGCGACCGTCGGGGCGCATCCTGGGTCGTAAAAAAAGCGCTGTTCGTGCAGCGATACCACTTTTGAGAACGCGAGGAGTCTTTGATCCACGTATCGATCGACGACCGCCTGCCGAGCTGGTGCGAATGATCGAGGTGCTCGAGCGCGATTCGACGCTCGATGTGAGACTCGTACCGATCGCCGTGTATTGGGGTCGCGCGCCGCAGAAAGAGGGTTCGTGGTGGCGCTTGCTGTTCACCGAAAACTGGGCGCTTGCGAGCGGGTTCCGGAAGCTGATGCAAGTACTGATCAACGGGCGCTTCACGATGATCGAAGTGGGGGAGCCGACGAGCTTGCGAAGCTTGCTCGTCGAGGGTGGAAGCCCCGCGTCGCAGGCTGCGCGTATCGCGCGGGCGCAGCGGGCGAGCTTTCGTCGGCAGCGTGCGGCTCGTATTGGGCCTGATCTTTCGCATCGACGCACGATTTTGCATCGTGTGCTGTCGACTCGGGCAGTGCGTGCCGCGATGGCCGCTGAAATGCGCGACAAACGCGTACCGAGACGTCGCGCCCTCATGGTCGCCAAGAGCTACCTCGAAGAAATCGCTGCAAACTACTCGCACGTCTTCATCACCTTCATGGAGGGTTTTCTCGGCAGGCTGTGGAACCGACTGTATGACGGCGTGACGTTCAATCATGCCGAGACCTTGCGCGAGATCGCCAGAGATCGCGAAGTTGTTTTCGTACCTTGTCATCGCAGTCACATGGACTATCTGCTGCTGTCCTACGTGATTTACAAGCAGGGTTACGCGGTGCCTCATATCGCCGCAGGAATCAATCTCAATATCCCGATCGTCGGTCGCTTGTTACGGAAAGGCGGCGCGTTTTTCATTCGCCGGAGTTTCGCGGGTAATTCGCTCTACACCGCGGTATTCATGAAGTATCTGGCGACCATCATGGCCCGCGGGCATTCGATCGAATACTTTGTTGAGGGTGGGCGATCGAGAACTGGACGATTGCTGCAGCCAAAAACCGGCATGATTTCCATGACGGTTCGCAGCCACTTACGTGATCCGCGTAGACCCGTCGTGTTCGTGCCGGTGTATTTTGGTTATGAGCGTATCGTGGAGGCGGGTACCTACGTCGGCGAGTTGTCCGGGCAGGCCAAGCGCAAAGAAAGCATCGGCGATCTTGTACGGGCGATTCGCGTATTGCGCGAGAAGTTCGGTCGAGTACATGTGAACGTCGGCGAGCCAATTTTGCTTGACGATGTACTACAGCATCAGGTGGGCGCCGCGGACCGTGCGGCGCTCGATGAGGAAGGCCGAGCGCCGTGGGTCTCAGCCGTCGTCGATGATCTCGCACATCGCATCATGCGAAACATCAACTCGGCCGCTGCGGTCACGCCGATCAATCTGCTTGCCGTGACCTTGCTCGCCATGCCGCGCCAAGCGATGGCGGGTAGCGATCTTGCGAAGCAGTGCGATCTTTATCTAAAGCTGCTGCGGATGGCGCCTTACGATGCTCGCGTCACCATTACCGATCTCGACGGTGCCGCCGTGATCGCCTATGGCGAGTCGATGAAAGTATTGCAGCGCCAGTCTCACAAGCTCGGCGATCTCGTACGAATTAGCGACGAGATGGCTGTGCTCATGACTTACTACCGCAACAATGTATTGCACCTCTTTACGCTGCCTTCGCTCGTCGCCTGTGCGTTCATTTCCAACTCGGTAGTGCGCACCGAAGACATTCAGCGACTCGCGTGGCGTATCTATCCCTATGTGGCATCCGAGCTGTTTCTCAAATGGACGGAGCAGGAGCTGCCGGGTGTCATGCGTCGCTTGCTCGATGCGCTCGCGACGCTCGGTATTCTCGAACGTCTCGAGGAGCAGGATGCCTGGCGTCGTCCTGCGCCGAGCTCACCGCAGTCGTTGCAGTTGTCGTTGCTGGCGCAGGCCTCCGTCCAGACCATCGAGCGGTATTACCTCGCCATTGCGACGCTGATGCATGCTGGTTCTGGGGTGCTGACCTCGCGTGAGCTCGCCGAATGCTGTCAGCTCACCGCTCAGCGCATCAACATGATCTACGGCTTTAATTCTCCGGAGTTTTCGGACCGGTCGATGTTCGACAACTTCATCTCGTTACTGCTACGTCGGCGCGTCATTCGCAGCGACGAGGCAGGACGAATCGTCTTTGACGAGGTGTTCTTGCGGGTGGCGGCGGATGCTGAGTTCGTGCTGTCCGAACAAATCCGTCACAGTATCTTGCAGGTGACGCAGGTCGACTCGACCGCTCACTCCTGATCGCGTACGCGCCCGCGTTGCCGCTTTACGGACGAACGACGCGTCTTGCCTTCGAGACGACGCAAGCCCGAGGCTCGGGTGGGCTTGGTCTTGCGGCGGATTTTGGGCTCGATCAATGCCGAGCGGATGAGCTCAGCCAATCTTTGCTCGGCTTCGCGCCGGTTTTGTTCTTGGCTACGATGCTCTCGCGCCACGATGAGCACCGAACCCTCGTCGGTGAGGCGACGTCCTGCGAGACTCCGCAGTCGATGCTTGACGACGTCGCTGAGGGCGGCCGAACCCGCTAGATCGAAGCGCAACTGAACGGCGCTTGCGACCTTGTTGACGCTCTGACCTCCCGGGCCGCCCGCACGAATGAACGACACCGACAGATCGGAGTCGGGGATCAGCACCTTACCCGCGAGGATCGGCATCGTAGGGCAGCCGCGCGCGCGTCGGCGCCGCACCGGGCTCAAGTACGCGCACTTCCTGCTGCGCCACCGGAATCTTGATGCCGTGTTCTTTGAAGAGCTTCCAGATCCGGCGGTTCACGTCCGAGCGGACATTGTTGACACCGTTCATCGGATCGCGGATCCAAAAGCGCGCTTCGAGCTTCATGCCGTAGTCCTCGAAGGACAGGAGGCGCGAGACAGGGGCGGGATCGACGAGGATGCGTGGATGATCGCTCGTGGCCTTTATGAGTAGTTCGAGCGCGAGTTCGGGGTCGTCGTCGTAGCTGATCATCACGGGCAGCCGCAGGCGGACGCGTTGATCGGAATAACTCCAGTTGATCACCGAGGCCGTAATGAGATTTTGATTGGGGACCAGGGATTCGACACCGTCTCGATCGCGGACGACGACATAGCGGCCTCGCAGCTCTTGGACCCAACCAAAGTTATCGGAAGTCGTGCCGGTGTGCTGATGAAAGCTGATGACGTCACCGGGTTTGATGGATTTGTCCATAAGCAGCACGAAGCCGCTGACGAAATTACTGGTGATGTCGCGGATACCGAAGCCGAGCGCGAACACCACGGCGCCCGTCAGTACGGTGAGCGACGTGAGGTCGACGCCGGCAGAGTTGACGCCCAGCAGCAAGCCGATGGAGATGAGCAGGAAATAGCTGCCTTTGACGATGCCCACGCGGGTCGAGGGAGCAATGTCCTCGAGCGACATCACACGGCGTTCGATGGCCTTGGCCGCGAGGCTGGTGATGACGACAAACCCACCCACGATCACGATACCGCGCAGCAAAGCCCAAAGACTGAACACCGCCTTGCCGGGCAACAGATCGACCGTATCGAGCGTTTGTTCGAGCCAGTCGAAGCCGCCGAGCAGTTGAAGTCCGAGACTCGCCCAGACGATCAACGTCAGTCTCACTTCCCAGCGCGCCGCCCAACTTTCCTCACCGAGCAGTAGTCGCAACAGGAATACGCTGAAACGCACGGCGCCGAGTACGACGACGAGTTGTAGGGCGAGGACGAGGATGGCGTCCGGCGCGCCCGCCTGACGCATCAGACCGATCGCCAGTGCGACGAGGACCGTCGCAACCAAGAACGGCGCGAGGATGATGGCGCCCTCAGAGAGCGTGCTGCGTCCACGACGTTCGCGCAGGCGCTTGAGCGAGCTGCGCATCAACCGGTTGACGAGCAGCGAAACGACGACGGCAAGCAAGATCGCGATCAATTCATTGATGCCATCATTGCTCAGGAGCTCCCGCAGCAGGTTCTCGACGGTGCTGGGTGTGGGGTTCATCGAAGCACTCTCGCGTGGGAAATCAGGCGTTGAGATCAGGGATGAGTTCGCTGCTATAGCGTTCGATCTGGTCTTTGATAATCAATTTTCGTTTTTTCAATCGCTTGAGCTGGATTTCATCGATATGGATGTCCATCGAGAGGCGCGAGATGATCTCGTCGAGATCTCGGTGTTCGATTCGCAACTGACGCAATTTTTCGACATTGCGAAACAGTTCGCGGTCGACTTTATCGTTGTCGTCCTTCTCGGTCATCCGAGCCGCGCCGCCAAGGGTTCGAGGTCGGCCGGTAGCTTAGCGAAGCGTCCCGGAGGATTCCACGGCACGGCCGGATCGTGGAAGTCTGAGCCCGTGGAGGCTGCGAACCCGAGATTTCGGGCCAAGGTCGCGAGCCGATCGAGATCGGAGGGTCCGATCCCCGCGACGGAGACCTCAATCGCCTCCCCACCGGCTTCGCGAAACTCACCGAGTAGACGTCGCAACGCGCCGCCCGAGAGACGATATCGATGCGGGTGGGCGAGTACCACCCGTGCGCCCGCCGCACGTAATGCGGCGACCGTGACAGCGAGTGCGGGCCACTCCTCAGGGACGTGACCCGGCGTGCCACGGGACAACCAAAGATCGAAGGCCTCAGACACGTCTCGGGCATGACCCGCGGCGATCAGCGAGCGGGCGAGATGCATACGGGTCGGCACGTCCGTCTCGCCCAGAATGCGAGTCACCAAAGGTCGTACGGCAATCGAGGCCTTGCGCTCGAGGCGTTCACCGATCTCGATGAGTCGATCTGCGCGCCGCGCACGAATATGAGACAGATGGGCCGTGAGTTCCGCGTGAGCAGGGTCGAAATCGAGTCCGATCACGTGCAGGGTTTGACCGTTCCAGCCGCAGGACACCTCGACACCGGTGACGTGCTGCAAGCCGTGCCGGTCGCAAGCGAGGCGAGCGGATTCGCAGCCGGCGACGGTGTCATGGTCGGTGAGCGCCGCCAGCGTCACGCCTCGGGACGCGCAAAGTTCGATGAGCGCCTCAGGCGTGAGCAAGCCATCTGAATGATGGCTGTGCAGGTGTAGATCGGCGAGAGGAGGAGGGCTCATCGTCGGTATGATAGTCCCATGTCATTGCTCCCCGGACAGTCGCCCCGTTGGGATGAGATCGATACCGTGCTGCTCGATCTCGACGGTACGTTGCTCGACCTCGCCTTCGATAATTACATCTGGCTCGCTCGGGTCACCGAGATCTATGCCGAGAACAATGGTTTGTCGCTCGCCGAAACCCATGCCGAACTCGCACCTCGCTTCAAACGGGTACAGGGTACGCTCGATTGGTACTCGATCGACTACTGGAGCGCACAACTCGGCATCGATATCGAGCGCGTCCACCGTGAGGAGTCGCACCGAGTCGCCTGGTTGCCGGGCGCTCGGGGGTTTCTGGAGCAGGTTCGCGAGTGCGGCAAGCGCCTCGTGCTCATGACCAACTCGCACCCGGTCATCCTAGGCATCAAGGAAGAGCGGACCCGGGTACTCAGTTACCTCGATGCCGCGTATACCTCGCACGGCTTCGGTGCACCCAAGGAAGATCAAAGATTTTGGATCGCGGCGCGCCGTGCGGAGCCTTTCGATCCGGCCCGCACGATGTTCGTCGATGACAGCAAAGCCGTATTGCACGCCGCCATCGAGGCGGGTGTGCGTTGGGTCTACGGCGTGAAGCGGCCCGATACCTCACGCGAGCCGCACAACCACGAAGAATTTGCGGCGATCGACGGCGTGGTCGATCTGATCTGAAATCGTTGCTCAGCCCGGGCCGCGACGCCCGCGTGAACGTCCGCCGCCGGGTCTCGGGCCGCCACTGGGGCGACCTCCGCCGGGTCTTCCGCCGCCGCCCGATCTACCGCCGCCGCCCGGTCTACCGCCGCCGGGCCGACCTCCGCGCTCTGCGAAGCTGCGCCGGGGCGGCCATTTGATCTCGGGGAGCATGTCCGGCGTGATCGGCTCATAGGGCAGTTTCCGTCCAATGAATTTTTCGATGTCGGGAAGACCGACGGCGTATTCCTCGCACGCAAAACTGATGGCGTCACCCTCGGCGCCTGCTCGAGCCGTACGACCGATCCGGTGCACGTAGTCCGCGGAGTCTTGAGGCAGGTCGAAGTTGAAGACGTGGCTGACGTCCGGAATGTGCAGCCCGCGCGAGGCTACATCGGTGGCGATGAGGACAGCGAGCTTGCCGGCATGGAAATCTTCGAGGAAGCGCAGTCGCTTCTTTTGAGGGACGTCACCCGATAGTGCCTGAGCGTTGGTGTCGTTCGCGCGAAGCACGTCTTCGAGACGCTCGGCCATGCGCTTGGTGTTGACGAACACCATGCTGCGGAACGGGTCCATCTTGCGAAGCAAGCCCACGAGCAGCGGAATTTTCTCTTCCATCGCCGGGTAGTACATGACCTGTCGAACACGATCGGCCGTGATTTTTTCGGGCTCGATGCGCACGAGCTCGGGATCGTTCATGTGCTCGTAGGCGAGTTCGAGCACGCGCTGCGAGAGCGTGGCCGAAAAGAGCATGGACTGTCGCTGCTCGGGTGGTGGCAGACGACGCATGATGTACCGGATGTCGGCGATGAAGCCGAGGTCGAACATTCGATCGGCCTCATCGAGCACGATGGCCTGCGTCTCGCGAAGTTCGAAGACGTGCTGCTTGAAATAGTCGATCAGACGTCCCGGCGTGCCGATGAGTACATCGACGCCCCCTTCGAGATCGCGTCGTTGCTTCTCGTAATCGACACCGCCGTACACCACCGCGATGCGCAGGCCTGTGTAACGGCCGAGCACGATGGCATCGTTGTAGATCTGAACGGCCAGCTCACGGGTCGGTGCAATGGCGAGCGCCCGAATCGAGGTGGCGCCCCGCGTGGGTGGCGAGGGGTGGGTGAGCAGGTTCTGGAAGAGCGCGACCAGGAAGGCTGCCGTCTTGCCGGTGCCCGTCTGGGCTTGTCCGGCGATGTCGCGTCCCGAGAGCGCGTGGGGCAGGGTCTGGGCCTGGATCGGCGTGCAGCGCGTGAAGCCTGCCTCGTTGATGCCCCGCATGAGGGGCTCGGCCAGATTGAGAGCGGAGAAGGTTAAGTCGGAAAGGTGGGTATCAGACATTACGAACCGTGGTGAACGAAAAAATTGACAGTGCTTGCAAACGTCCCGGGAATTGGCTAAAAATCGGTCTTAGTAGGGCGTTCTGCCCCCCGGAATCCGGCTTCGCCCCCTCGCAAACCACAAGCAAACCTGGTCAATCCAGAGGCAAAACCCAAATCGCAAAGACGGTCTAGTGTAACCGTTTGAAGGCTTCCCGACATGGCGTTCAGCCTCGGGTCCGCAAACTCCCCGTTCAATTCCTATCGTTTCTATCCCATCAAAACCACTCCAACCGGAGGTTTACCCGCGTGAGCAGCCCTCACATCATCAATACCACTGACTCCACTTTCGCCAATGACGTGCTCAAGTCCGACAAGCCCGTCCTGCTCGATTTTTGGGCAGAGTGGTGTGGCCCATGCAAGATGATCGCCCCCATCCTCGATGAGCTCGCTCCGGCGTATGCCGATCGCGTTCGCATCGCGAAACTTAATATCGATGAGAATCCGCAGACGCCTCCCAAGTTCGGCATTCGCGGCATTCCGACGCTGATTCTGTTCAAGAACGGAACCGTCGAGGCGCAGAAGGTCGGCGCGGTATCGCGCTCGCAACTCGCTGCGTTCCTGGATAGCCACCTGTGAGGGGCGGATATCTAGGCGGCCAAGGCGGGTCGCGACGTCAGGGGAAAGGACCCCGTCACGGTGGTCATCGCGATCCTAATCGCGGTGGTGGCATGCGCAACGGTAACGTCGGCGGGCCGATCCACGACGATATGCCGATGGATCACGCGCCCTTCATCGAGTCGGGTGAGGACGCTGAAATCATCAGCCGCGCGGAGCTGGCTGCCTCGCGCAATTCGATGAATCTGACCACGCTTAAGGCGATGCCCATCGCCAAGCTGGTCGAAATGGCGAGTGCGCTCGGTGTCGAGGGCATGGCCCGTTCGCGCAAGCAGGACATCATCTTCAGCTTGCTTAAGGCGCACGCGCGTAAAGGCGAGGATATCTACGGTGATGGCGTGCTCGAGATTCTGCAGGACGGCTTCGGCTTCCTGCGCTCGGCGGACGGTTCGTATCTCGCCGGGCCTGATGACATCTACATCAGCCCCGCCCAGATCCGTCGATTCAATCTCCGCACCGGCGACTCGATCTCGGGGCTGATTCGCCCTCCGAAGGACGGCGAGCGTTACTTCGCGCTGCTCAAGGTGGGCGAGATCAACTTCGACTCGCCCGAGAATGCTCGGAACAAGGTGCTCTTCGAGAACCTGACGCCGCTGCATCCGACCAAACGTCTGAAGCTCGAGCGCGGTAACGGCTCGACCGAAGACCTCACCGCTCGCGCCATCGATCTGTGCGCGCCGATCGGCAAGGGTCAGCGTGGCCTCATCGTATCGCCGCCGAAGGCCGGCAAGACGATGCTGCTGCAGAACATCGCGACGGCGATCACGGCCAATCATCCTGAGGTGTATCTCATCGTGCTGCTCATCGACGAGCGCCCCGAGGAAGTCACCGAGATGCAGCGGACGGTGAAGGGCGAGGTGGTGTCCTCAACCTTCGACGAGCCGGCTGCGCGTCACGTTCAGGTGGCCGAGATGGTCATCGAGAAAGCGAAGCGTCTCGTCGAGCACAAGAAAGACGTGGTGATCCTGCTCGACTCGATCACCCGTCTCGCACGTGCCTACAACACCGTGGTGCCGAGCTCCGGCAAGGTGCTCACGGGTGGTGTCGATGCCAATGCGCTACAGCGTCCGAAGCGATTCTTTGGTGCAGCCCGTAACATCGAAGAGGGCGGTTCGCTCACGATTTTGGCGACGGCGCTCATCGACACGGGTTCGAAAATGGATGATGTCATCTACGAAGAGTTCAAAGGCACGGGCAATAGCGAAATCCATCTCGATCGTCGCATCGCCGAGAAGCGAGTGTTTCCGGCGATCAATATCAATCGATCGGGCACCCGCAAAGAAGACCTCATCACCGATGCGGGAGAGCTCGCGAAGATCTGGATTCTGCGCAAGCTCCTGCATCCGATGGACGAGCTTGCAGCGATCGAGTTCCTGCTCGACAAGATGAAGGATACGAAGACGAACTCGGACTTCTTCGAAGCGATGAAGCGCTGAGGTTCCGTCAGCGACCAGCCTCGCGCTCGATGGCGCGATGGCCGATGTCGCGGCGGTACTGCATGCCTTCGAAGCGAATTTTTTCTGCGAGGTCGTAGGCGGCGTGTTGAGCGTCGCTCACCGTGTCGCCGAGACCGACGGCGCAGAGCACACGACCGCCGCTCGTGACGACTCGTCCGTCGTGCATCGACGTACCGGCATGGAAAACTTTTCCCGGCAGCGTGGCGGCTTCCTCGAGCCCGGTAATCGCATCGCCTTTGCGTACGGCCTCGGGATATCCCCCGGCAGCGAGTACGACACCGAGCGCCGCCCGCGGATCCCAGTCCATGCTGACCTGATCGAGTCGACCATCGAGCGCCGCGTCGCAGAGCAGCGTCAGATCGGATCGTAGCCGCGCCATGATGGGCTGGGTCTCGGGATCACCAAAGCGGCAGTTGAACTCGAGCACGTTCGGCGTGCCATCCGGTGCAATCATGATGCCGGCGTACAGAAAACCGGTATACGGCATGCCGTCGGCGGCAAGCCCGCGGAGGGTCGGATGAATGACCTCGCGCATGATGCGCTCGTGCATCGCAGGCGTCACCACAGGGGCGGGTGAGTAGGCGCCCATCCCGCCCGTATTGGGGCCGGTGTCGCCATCGCCCACTCGCTTGTGATCTTGTGAGGTTGCGAACGGCAAGACATGTTCGCCATCGGCCATCACGATGAAGCTTGCTTCTTCGCCCGGCAGGAACTCTTCGATGACGACTTCGGTGCCTGCGCCACCGAACTGGCCATCGAACATCGCACGAGTTGTCGCGATGGCCTCCTCGACGCTATCGACGATGACGACACCCTTGCCTGCGGCGAGTCCACTCGCTTTGACGACGACGGGCGTGCGTTGCCGGCGAAGCCACTCGGGATCGAAGGTGTCACGGGTAAAGGTGGCATAGGCTGCCGTCGGAATACCGTGACGATGCAGAAATTCTTTGGTGAAGGCTTTGGACCCTTCGAGCTGCGAGGGCGCCTTACGCGGACCGAAACAGCGTAGACCCGCCGCTTCGAACGCATCAACGACACCGAGTACGAGAGGCGCTTCGGGCCCGATGATGGTGAGATCGATTTTTTCTCTCTGGGCGAGCGCGACGAGTCCGGCGACGTCTTCGGCGTTGACCGCGACATTGCGAACCTTGGGTTCGGAGGCCGTGCCGGCGTTGCCTGGCGCGACAATCACCTCGCCGACTCGGCTCGACTGCGCGCATTTCCAGGCAAGCGCATGCTCACGCCCGCCGCTGCCTACGATGAGAACTTTGATCATGGGTGTTTGCGGTCAGTGCCGGAAATGGCGCATGCCCGTAAAGACCATCGCCATGCCACGCTCGTCCGCTGCAACGATGACTTCGGCATCGCGCATGCTGCCGCCCGGCTGGATGACGGCGGCGATTCCGTAAGTCGCTGCGACATCGAGTCCGTCGCGGAACGGAAAGAAGGCGTCGGAGGCCATCACGGATCCGCGTACTTCCAGTTTTTCGTCGGCCGCTTTCATTGCGGCGACGCGGCTCGAGTACACCCGACTCATTTGTCCAGCGCCGATACCGACCGTCGAGCGATCACGCGCATAGACGATGGCATTGGATTTCACGAACTTGCAGACCTGCCAAGCAAAGAGCAGATCGTCGAGTTCCTTATCGCTTGGCTTGCGCTGGCTGACGACGCGCAGCTGATCGCGCGTCACCATGCCGAGGTCACGAGTTTGAACAAGTAGACCGCCCGAGACACTGCGATAGTCGAGTTCGGCGCCGTGGTCGGAAGGCAGGTCACCAAGTTCGAGTACGCGAACGTTGGGTTTGCTGGCGAGCACCGTCTGCGCTTCAGGAAGTACGCGCGGCGCGGCGAGCGCCTCGACAAATTGTCGATCGAGGATCGCTTTGGCGATCTTCGCATCGACAGGGCGATTGAAGGCGATGATGCCGCCGAACGCCGATGTCGGATCGGTGCGATAGGCAAGCTCGTAGGCGGCAAGCGCATCGGCGGCGGTCGCAACCCCGCACGGGTTCGCGTGTTTGACGATCACGCAAGCCGGCGTCGTGAACTGGCGGACGCATTCGATGGCGGTGTCGGCATCGGCGATATTGTTGAAGGAGAGTTCCTTTCCTTGCAGCATGCGAGCGCTCGATACCGACGGCCCTCGCGGCGTGACGTCGCGATAAAACGCGGCCTGCTGATGCGGATTTTCGCCGTAGCGCAGGTCTTGTGCTTTTTCGTAGACGAGCGGTAACGATTGAGGAAACGCGGCGCCGGGCGCCGGGTGTCTCGATTGCAGGTAGTTGGCGACCATGGTGTCGTAGCGCGCGGTGTGCGCAAAAGCCTTGGCGGCGAGCCAGGCGCGCAAGGCCGGCGACGTCGCGCCATCGTGAGCATCGAGTTCCGAGAGTACGGTCGCGTAATCCGCCGGATCGACCAGCACCGTGACCGCATCGTGATTCTTTGATGCCGCTCGCACCATCGCCGGTCCGCCGATGTCGATGTTTTCGATCGCTTCGGAATAGGTGCAGGCCGGTCGAGCAACCGTTTCAGCAAAAGGGTAAAGATTGACGACGAGCAGATCGATACGCTCGATGTTGTGAAGCGACATCACGCTCTCGTCGACGCCTCGTCGACCGAGCAAACCGCCGTGGATGCGCGGGTGCAGCGTCTTGACGCGACCATCCATGATTTCGGGAAAATCTGTGTGCTGCGAGACTTCTTTGACGGTGATGCCTTGTTCGGCGAGTAGTCGTGCCGTGCCGCCCGTCGAGAGAATCTCGATGTCGCGCGCGGCGAGCGCCTTGGCAAGTTCGATGACGCCGGTTTTGTCCGAAACCGAGATCAGGGCGCGACGCAGGACGACGGGCATGGGTTCACTCCGGGTTGATGCCAAATTCGCGCAGTTTGCGACGCAAGGTGGCGCGATTGATGCCGAGGATTTCGGCGGCACGAGACTGGTTGCCGTCGGCGTGCTTCAGCACGACACGAAGCAGAGGTTCTTCGACTTCGCGGATGACGAAGTTGTAGAGGTCGGCGGGAGCGTGACCGTTCAAGTGACGGAGATAGTCTTCGAGTGCGCGCTCCGCGTGCCCGCGCAGCGGAAGCTCGCGCTTGATTCCGTCGTTGCCATCACCCGACATCGCTCGCCCCTCACCATCAATGTTCTTGCGCCCACGCGCCGAACAACTCGTTCGCACACGCGAACTGCGACGACGTGGAGGCCTTTGCCATGAGACGGGCCCGTGCATCGGGCGCCGAGTCGAGCAGTTTTGCGTACCAGCCGAGATGTTTGCGTGCGATTCGCAGGCCGGACTCTTCGCCGTGAAAGGCGTAGATAGCCTGTAAATGCGACAAAACTATATCACGCCGCTCTGCACGAGAGAGCGGCGTGGGCAAAGCGCCTTGCGTCAACAGACCGTTGATATCGCGAAAGATCCAAGGTGTTCCGTGGGAGGCGCGACCTACCATCACGCCCGCGGTGCCGGTGTACTGCAGTACCTCGCGCGCCTTGTCGGGGCTCGTGATGTCGCCATTGGCCAACACCGGGATGCGAACTGTGGTCCGGATCGCACGGATGGTGTCGTATTCGGCGTCGCCCTCATAAAAATCCGCACGCGTTCGACCATGGATCGCGAGGGCGGCGATTCCGCTCGCCTCCGCAATCTGCGCGACGCGGACGCCGTTACGATGTTCTCGGTCCCAGCCAGTGCGGGTTTTCAGGGTGACCGGGACACCGCGACCGGTGGCGTGGACCGCCGACACAACGGACTCGAGGATGCGACCGACGAGCGGCTCGTCCTGCAGCAGGGCTGAACCACACAGACGGTTGCAGACTTTCTTTGCTGGGCAACCCATGTTGATGTCGATGATCTGCGCACCGAGATCGACGTTGCAGCGCGCCGCTTCGGCGAGCGCCTCGGGATCTGCGCCGGCTAACTGCACCACTCGAGGTTCAGGTTCGCCCTCGTGATTCATGCGTTGCCGCGATTTGCGCGAATTCCAGAGACGAGTATCGGAAGTGATCATCTCCGAGGCGGTGAGCCCCGCGCCGAGTTGCCTCGCAAGAATACGGAACGGTCGATCGGTGACGCCCGCCATGGGCGCAAGCACGGCGGGTGCCGGGATACGCCAAGGACCGATGCGGAACGCTTCGCTCATGCCAGACGCCCCGAGAGGCAGCTCCAGCCTTCGAGGTTACGCCAACGCGTCAATGAAATCGCGGGGGCATAGGCGGTGATGACGTCCTCCGCCTGCTCATCGAGTAAGCCGGCCAGGACGATTTCGCCACCCGGCGCGAGTAAGGCGGTCAGTTGCGGTGCGAGCTCGCAGAGCGGGCCAGAGAGAATGTTGGCGAGCACGAGTTCCGCTCCACCCTGCTGCCTGAGGCGTGTCGACAGATCGACCGCCTCGACGAATGACTCGATGCGCTGATCGACATCGTTCGCTCGCGCGTTATCGACGGTCGCGATGAGCGCCTGAGGGTCGATGTCATGTACGAACGCCCGCGCGGCCGGCTGCAGTCGCAGGGCGGCGATGGCGAGCACGCCCGAGCCGCAACCGAAATCGACGATACGGTCCGCTTCACGTGCGCGACGCGCGGCTCGTGTATCGAGGTACTCGAGGCAGAGGCGAGTGGTCGGATGCGTGCCCGTGCCGAATGCCAGACCGGGATCAAGTCGAACCACGATGGCTTCGGGCTCGTTCACCTCCGCATGGGAGGGGCAAATCCAGAGTCGATCACCGAATCTCATGGGCTTGAAATCTTTGAGCCACTCGCGCTCCCAAACGCGCTCTTCGACGTCCTCGACGGAGAGGCTCGAGCGCTCGCAACCGAGACGCTCAGCGAGTACGTCGAGTTTTTCGACACTGGCAAAGTCGTCGGGAAAGATCGCTTGCAGACGCGTGGCCGGCCAGAGTCGGATCTCGCCGGGTTTCGGCTCGAGGATGGCGTCGTCGCGCTGATCGGTTAGTACGACGGAGTAGGCGCCCGCCTCGAAGCAGGCCGCTTCGACTGCCTCGGCGTCGAGTCCATCTAGATCGAGCGTCACCGCGCGCATGAGGGCGCGGGTCACTTCAAGCCGAGCCGACGCTCGAGGTAGTGAATATCGAGACCGCCTTGGTGGAAGGCAGCGTGCGCCAAAATCTCTTGGTGCAAGGCTGCATTGGTCTTGATGCCCTCGACCACCATCTCGGCGAGTGCATTGCGCATGCGAACGATGGCGGTCTCCCGATCTTCGCCATAGGTGATCAACTTGGCGATGAGCGAGTCGTAGTGAGGCGGCACGGCATAGCCCGAGTACATGTGACTGTCGACGCGCATGCCCGGGCCGCCGGGCGCATGCCACAATCTTACCGGCCCCGGTGAGGGCATGAACGTTTTCGCATCCTCCGCATTGATGCGGCACTCAAGAGCGTGCCCGCGTAGCACGATGTCCGATTGCCTCCAAGGCAGTTTTTCGCCCGACGCAATACGCAACTGCGCCTTCACGAGATCGATGCCGGTGATTAGTTCGGTGACCGGATGCTCGACCTGGATACGCGTGTTCATCTCGATGAAATAGAACTCGCCATCCTGGTAGAGGAATTCGAGCGTACCCGCACTGCGATACCCCACAGCTTTACAGGCCTCGACCACGCGCTCACCCATCTTGTGGCGTTGCGCGTCGGTGATGCCCGGCGCAGGGGCTTCTTCGATGACTTTCTGGTGCCGGCGCTGCATCGAGCAGTCGCGTTCACCGAGATGGATGACGTAGCCGTGATGGTCGGCCAAGATCTGAAACTCGATGTGCCGTGGCTTCTCGAGGAACTTCTCCATGTAGACCTGATCGTTTCCGAACGCGGCGAGCGCTTCGGATCGGGTGACGTTGATGGAGTGGATCAGAGCGGCGGGGTTATGCACCACACGCATACCGCGTCCGCCACCTCCACCCGAGGCCTTGATGATCACCGGATAACCAATATCTTTGGCGATCTTGAGGTTCTCATCGTTGTCGAGCCCCAGCGGCTCGCCTGAGCCCGGTACGCAAGGCACGCCATGCTGTTTCATGACTTTAATGGCCGAGACTTTGTCGCCCATCATGCGGATCGTTTCGGCCTTGGGGCCGATGAAGGTGAAGCCGCTTTGCTCCACGCGCTCTGCAAAGTCCGCGTTCTCGGAGAGAAACCCGTAGCCCGGGTGAATCGCTGCCGCATCCGTGAGTTCGGCCGCTGCGATGATCGAGGGCATGTTGAGGTAACTTTTGCCCGATGCCGGAGGGCCGATGCACACCGACTCGTCGGCGAGCAACACATGCTTCAGATTGGCATCGGCCGTCGAGTGTACGGCGACTGTCTTGATGCCGAGTTCGCGACAGGCCCGCAGTATGCGCAGCGCGATTTCACCTCGATTTGCGATGACGATCTTGTCGATCACGGCGAAGCGAGCGATTACTGGATCGAGAACAGCGGCTGACCGAATTCGACCGGATCTCCGCTCTGAACGAGTACGGAGGTGATCTTGCCGGCGCGATCGGACTCGATCTGATTCATCATCTTCATGGCCTCGATGATGCAGAGCACCTGGCCCACTTTGACTTCATCACCGATCTGCACGAATGGTTTCGCACCGGGAGCCGGCGCCGAATAGTACGTACCGACCATGGGCGCTTGCACGACATGATCAGCGGCGCTTGCTACGGGTGCCGAGGGCACCACTGCGGGCGCCGCGGCAACCGCTGACGCGACGGGCGCAGGCATCGGAGGCGGAGCGAACATCGCAGGCTGAGCGACGATTGCACCGGTCGACATGCGACTGATGCGCACCGACTCTTCGCCTTCCTTGATTTCGATTTCGGCGATGCCCGATTCTTCGAGCAGCTCGATGAGTTTTTTGACCTTGCGAATGTCCATGGGACCTCCGTGGGGCAGAAAATGTACCCTAGTTTGTCGTCAGCTTGGAGATTTCTCCGCCCTCAGGGCGTCGAGTCGCTTGATTTCGTCCCGAATCATGACTCGAGCCTGCTCGACGTGAAGCTTGCCGGCGTTGATGCGTTCCACCTGATCAAGAATGAAATTCGCTTCATCGCCATGCAGCTCGCCGATCTTCACGGCTACGATACGGCGTTCGCCGTCAGAGAAAATCGTGAAGGGAAACGCGGTGCTGATGCCGAAGAGATCCGCCGCAGCCACACCGTCTTCTTCGCCGATCAGCAACGGATAATCGAGGCCGATTTCTTTGGCGTACTTGATGACATCTTCGCGAAAATCGACGGCGACGCCGACGACTTCGACGCCGCGATCCGCGCGCTCGGCGCGCAGCTGACGCAGCAAGGGAATTTCTCGACGACACGGCGCACACCACGTCGCCCAAAAATTCACGATCAGAGACGGTTGCTGGAAACTCGACAGCGCGCGAGGCGGTCCCTCCAGTGTGGCGAGCGAGAAGTCGGGAAGCACGTCGGGGACCGCGCGGGCGACGGAGGCCGGCGCATCGGTCGACTCGGTTGATGCGCCCGGCATGGGAGCGATTTCCGTCGAGTTTGGCGCGGGGGCCTTGGGACCGAGAAAACTACGTATCGCGACGAAGGCGATGGCACCGGCAACAACGGCGACGACAATGACCAGAGTCGTTGATTTTTTCATGAGTCTAGGGGCCTGATGAATTACTTGATCGTGTCGGTGCCGCTGGTCGCTTCGGCCGCGACGCGTGCGAACTCATCGGCCTTCATGAAGCCGACGACGCGATAGTTTTTTCGCTCGACGCCGTCAGATCCCCAGAACGCGATGGTCGGCGGACCAAAGATTTCGAAGCGACGGAGCAAGGCTTGATCGGCTTCGTCGTTCGCGGTGACGTCGGCTTTGAGCAATACGGCGTTCGCGAGCGAAGCTTGTACTGCGGCATCGGTGAAGGTGTAGCGTTCCATTTCTTTGCAGGACACGCACCAGTCTGCATAGAAATCGAGCATCGCCGGACGACCGCCGGCTGCCGCTGCGGCGATTGCGCGATCGAGATCGTCCACCGTCTTGATCACGGTGAACTCCAGGGTTTTTTGCGGCTTGGCAAGTTGTGGGATCGGTGCGAGCGGATCGCGACCCCCTAAGAAAACGCCGGCGATCAAGGCGAGCGCGTAGAGTCCGAGAACTGCGCCAAGGCCGCGCATGATCCAGCCTGTGACCGAGCGCGTCTTCACCTCACTGAACAGTAACCCGGCGCCGATGGCTGCAGGCACAGCCCACAGTAACAAGGACCAGCGATCTTCGACGAGGCGACTCAACATCCAGGCGGCTACGGCAAGCATCAGCACACCGAAGAATTTTTTGACGGTATCCATCCAACCGCCCGCTTTGGGCAGCAGACGACCGGCGGACGTACCGATGACGAGCAGCGGCACGCCCATGCCGAGTGACATCACGAAGAGAGCGCTGCCCCCGCGCACCATATCGCCGGTTTGCGCGATCACGGCGAGCGCAGCAAAAAGAGGCGGCGCGACGCACGCGGAAACGATCAACGCCGACAAGGCGCCCATCACGGCGACTCCGCCGAAGGTGCCGGCCCGTTGTCGATTGCTGACGTCACTTAATCGAGTTTGGAGTGATGCAGGCATCTGGATGGTGAAGAGTCCGAACATCGACAAGGCGAGGGCGACGAAGATCAAAGAAAAGAGAACAATGATCCAGGTTTGCTGGAAAAGCGCCTGGATCTGCTGTCCGGCAGCCGCTGCGGCGACACCGGCGAGGGTGTTCATCACCGCCATGCCGAGCACATAAGAGAGCGACAGCGCGAACGCGCGGCCCGTGGTGACGCCACTACCTTGTCCGGCGATGATGCCGGAGAGAATCGGTACCATCGGCAGTACGCAGGGCGTGAAGGCGAGCAGCAGACCGAGCCCGAAGAACGTTGCGAGCACGAGTGAGAGATTTCCCGTGCGGATGAGCTCCGCGAGACGGTCCTGCTCCGACACAAACCCCTGAGTACCGCGAGATTGCGCTCCCCCCGATGCAGACGAGGTGCGGTCGACCGAGCGATCGAGGGCGTTGGTATTTGCTGCGGAGTCGGTCGCCGGGAGCGACACCTTGAAGCGACGTTTTTCGGGCGGGTAGCAGAGGCCTTTCTCCGCACAGCCCTGGAGGCCGACAACGATCGGCAGCTCCACGGCGCCACCCGGTGCGCGCGACACGGGGATCGAGACGCTGACCCCTTCGTGGAACACCTGCTGGCGCCCGAAGAACTCGTCTTCCTTCCAGTCGCCTTGCGGAATGTCCGGCGAGCCGAGCGTAGCGCTGGGCGTGCCTGCGGCCGAATCGAGACTGAAGTTGAACCGATGTCGATAAAGGTAATAGCCGGGAGTCACCAGAAAATCGACCCGGACCATGTCGGCGCCTTGGGCGACCACTTCGACCCGAAAGGCCTGATCGGGAGGAAGAAACTCGGATTCCCCGAGCTGGGCAATGGTCGATCCAGCGAAAAAACTCGAAAAAAGAACGAGCCCGGACAGTAATAAATTCTTAAATTTCATTGGCTTAACGGAGTTTCGAGGGTCCAAATGCCCGTCTGCACGAAGCAAAACAGGATAGCCGGGTCTGCCCTTGAAATGGAACTTTCCGTCGCTATCATTAGCAGCCTTAAGAGGGGAGTGCTAACACCTCCCGGTATCCTTTCAGTCAACCGTCGTATTTAGGAGCGAAACATGAAAATTCGTCCGCTTCATGACCGCGTGATCGTGAAGCGCCTGGAGGAGGAACGCACCTCCCCAGGCGGTATCGTCATCCCCGACTCGGCCGCCGAGAAGCCCTCGCAGGGCAAGGTCATCGCCATCGGTAAGGGCAAGATTCTCGAAGACGGCTCGGTCCGTGCGCTCGACGTGAAGGTCGGCGACAAGATCCTCTTCGGCAAGTACAGCGGTACCGAAGTGAAGGTCGATGGCGAAGATCTCCTCGTCATGCGCGAGGAAGACATCATGGCCATCATCGAAGGCAAGTAAGCCTAACTATTTCACCTAAGGAACAATCACATGGCTGCTAAAGAAGTTCGTTTCAGTGATGACGCTCGCCAGCGCATGGTGCGCGGCGTCAACGTCCTCGCCAACGCCGTCAAGGCCACTCTCGGTCCCAAGGGCCGCAACGCCGTGCTCGAGAAGAGCTTCGGCGCTCCGACCGTCACGAAGGACGGTGTCTCGGTCGCCAAGGAAATCGAGCTGAAGGACAAGTTCGAGAATATGGGCGCCCAGATGGTCAAAGAAGTCGCCTCGAACACCTCCGACGAGGCGGGCGACGGCACGACTACGGCCACGGTGCTCGCTCAGGCGATCATCCGTGAGGGGTTGAAGGCGGTGGCCTCGGGTCGTAACCCGATGGACATCAAGCGCGGCATCGACAAGGCCGTCATCGTCGCCACCGAAGAGATCAAGAAGCTCGCCAAGCCCTGCAAGGACAACAAGGCGATTGCTCAGGTCGGCACGATCAGCGCCAACAGCGACGAGTCGATCGGTAAGACCATCGCGCAGGCGATGGAGAAGGTCGGCAAGGAAGGCGTGATCACCGTTGAAGAAGGTTCGGGCCTGCAGAACGAACTCGACGTCGTCGAGGGTATGCAGTTCGACCGCGGCTATCTCTCGCCGTACTTCATCAACCAGCAGGCCAACCAGACCGTCGAGCTCGAGAAGCCCTTCATCCTCCTCGTCGACAAGAAGATCTCGAACATCCGCGAAATGCTGCCGGTGCTCGAAGGTGTCGCGAAGTCGGGCCGTCCGCTGCTCGTGATCGCCGAAGACGTCGAGGGCGAAGCGCTCGCGACGCTCGTTGTCAACAACATCCGCGGCATCCTCAAGGTCGCTGCCGTCAAGGCGCCGGGCTTCGGTGATCGTCGCAAGGCCATGCTGCAGGACATCGCGGTCCTCACGGGTGGTACGGTCATCTCCGACGAAGTCGGTCTGCAGCTCGAGAAGGCCACGTTGAATGATCTCGGCGAGGCCAAGAAGATCGTTGTTGAGAAGGAAAACAGCACGATCATCGACGGCGCCGGCAAGGCGGGTGACATCAAGGCTCGCATCGAGTCGATCCGTCAGCAGGTCGAAGAAGCCACCAGCGACTACGACAAAGAAAAGCTGCAGGAGCGCGTTGCCAAGCTCTCCGGCGGCGTGGCCGTGATCAAGGTCGGTGCGGCCACCGAAATCGAAATGAAAGAGAAGAAGGCGCGTGTCGAAGACGCCCTGCACGCCACGCGTGCGGCCGTCGAAGAAGGCGTGGTGCCGGGCGGCGGTGTGGCGCTCATCCGCGCCACCAAGGCCCTCGAGAAGCTCGAAGGTGCGAACGAAGACCAGACGGTCGGTGTGCGCATCCTCGCTCGCTCCATCGAAGAGCCGCTGCGTCAGATCGTCGAGAACGCGGGTGAGGACGCGGCAGTCGTTCTTAACCAAGTGAAGGCGGGCAAGGGTGCCTACGGCTACAACGCCGCGACGGGCGAGTATGGCGACATGCTCGACTTCGGCATCCTCGATCCGGCGAAGGTCACGCGTCTTGCGCTGCAGAACGCGGCGTCGGTCTCGGGCCTGCTGCTCACCACGGAAGTGATGATCGCCGAAGCTCCGAAAGACGACCATGACCACATGCACCCGGCTCCGGGCGGCATGGGCGGCATGGGCGACATGGGCATGTAAAGTCCGGCGAACCGGCGGCGCGCGCGTCACCGGCCTGTTCGTTCGTCGAACGAGAAGCCCCGTCGGGAAACCGGCGGGGCTTTTTCTTTACGGGCTCGTGGCCGAATGCGCGCCATCGGGTATCGTGCTGCGGTATGACAGGGGCGGAGTTTGTGAAATCGCGTCGCGCCTCGCTGACGGCAGCCATTTTTTTGATGGCGACTTCGGCGATCGGTCCGGGCTTTATCACCCAGACGGCGACCTTCACGAGTGCGCTGGGGGCGGCCTTCGCCTTCGCCATTGTCGTGTCGATCCTCATCGACTTCGTCGTACAGGTGAACATCTGGCGCATCGTCACGTTGACGCGGATGCGCGCATCGGAGCTCGCCAATGCCGCGATTCCCGGCGCGGGCTACCTGCTGACGGCGCTCGTCGTGATCGGCGGATTGTTTTTCAACATCGGCAATATCGGCGGTACGGGTCTTGGTCTGAATGCGCTCGTCGGGCTCGACGCCAAATGGGGTGGGGCCGTGAGCGCGTTGCTCGCGATCGGTATCTTTCTTTCTCGACGCGCAGGAATCGCTTTTGATCGCGTAATCATTATTGCGGGGGTCGTCATGATTGCCTTGACGATCTATGTTGCCGTCATTTCTTCGCCACCGATCGGTGAGGCCCTGCGTCAGACGGTATTCCCCGATCGAGTCGACTTCGCGACGATCACCACCATCGTCGGGGGCACCGTCGGCGGCTACATCACGTACGCCGGCGCGCATCGGTTGCTCGACAAAGGAATGGTCGGGCCCGAACACTTATCGGCGGTCAGTCGTGCCGCCCTAACGGGCATCGCCGTAACGGGCGTGATGCGTTTCGTATTGTTTCTCGCAGTGCTAGGCATGGTTCATGGAGGCGCGGCGATCAATCTGTCGGGTGGTAGCGCCAATCCTGCGGCGCAAGCTTTTGAGGCTGCGGCCGGTGAGGCGGGCTTACGGATATTCGGGGCTATTCTTTGGGCGGCCGCCATCACAAGCGTGATCGGCGCGGCGTACACCTCTGTTTCGTTCCTCACGGTTTTCAAAGCGGACCTGGGCGAGCGTGCCCGCAGCCTCATCACTGTCGGGTTCATCGGGCTTTCTCTTGCGCTCTATCTCGTCATCAACACGCCGCCCGCTAAAATGTTGGTATTCGTCGGCGGATTGAATGGGTTGATCCTCCCCATCGGCCTGTCGATTTTTCTGAATGCCGGCTGGGCCCGCTCCGACTTGATGGGCGGTCACCGATATCCGCGAGGGCTGCTTGGTCTCGGCGTGCTTGTTTGCGCGCTCACGTGGTACATGGGAGTCAAGTCGGTCGGTCCGATCTTCGCGCTGCTCGATCCGTAAGGGTGGAATCAAAGAATGAAAACGATCGATCTCAACAGTGATCTCGGTGAGGGCTACGGCGCGTGGTCCATGGGCGACGATGCGGCGATGATCGATATCGTCTCGAGTGCCAATGTCGCATGCGGTTTTCACGCTGGTGATCCCGCTGGCATTCTTCGAACACTCAAAGTCGCTGCCCAACGTGGTGTCGCCATTGGTGCGCACGTGTCGTATCCCGATAGGGTCGGTTTCGGTCGGCGCGATATGGACATCGCATCTGCCGATCTCATTGCCGATGTGGTGTATCAGATCGGTGCGTTGCAGGGTCTCGCGACGACCGTGGGTGCGACGGTGAGTTACGTGAAGCCGCACGGCGCACTCTACAACCGCATCGCCGTCGATCCTGTGCAGGGTGCGGCGGTGATCGAGGCCATCCAGTCAATCGATCCGTCGCTCGTACTGGTGGGTCTCGCCAATGCACCGATCATCGCCCAAGCGCGCGCAGCGGGGTTGAAGACGATCGCTGAGGCGTATGCCGATCGCGCCTATACGAAAGAAGGGCGTCTTGTATCGAGGCGTGAGCCGGGCGCCGTGCTGCACGAGCCTTCGCGGATTGCCGAGCGCATGGTCCAGCTCGTCTTGCACGGAACATTAGAAGCCATCGACGGCAGCGCCATTCGTGTTGAGGCGCAGTCGATCTGCGTTCACGGCGATAGCCCGGGCGCGGTGGCGATCGCGCGCGAGGTACGACGTCGTCTCGAGGCCGAGGGCGTCAGCGTGTCGCCCTTTATCAGGCCGCGCGGCGTGTCGCGAAGCGCCAGATGATGGAGCGTCGCGCCTGACGATGCGCGTGTTGTTCGTCAATCGTTCGACGGTCCTCGTCGAGCTTGCCGATCTCGATGAGGTGCTCGCGCTCCATGCGAGTCTCATGTCTGTGCCTCTCGACGGGATCCGCGAGATGCTTCCCGCGGCGCAGACACTCATGCTGCGGTTCGATCCCGCGCGTTGGACTCGACAGACGATTGTCGAGGCGCTTTCGCGACGCGATCTCACTACGACGAGCCGAGCTCAAGGAAATCTGGTGGAGATCCCGATACGCTACGACGGTGAGGATCTCGCCGAGGTTGCGCAACTCTGCGGGCTCAGCATCAAGGAGGTCATTCGTCGGCACGGCGCGAGTGAGTTCACGGTGGCCTTTTGCGGATTTTCCCCAGGGTTCGGCTATCTCGTTGGCGGTGATCCGATGCTACAGGTACCGCGAAGATCGACGCCGCGCACGACCGTTCCCAAGGGGTCAGTCGCACTCGGAGGACTGTATTGCGGGGTGTATCCGCAAGCGAGCCCGGGGGGCTGGCAACTCATCGGCACGACGTCGATGTCGATGTGGGATCCCGCGCGCGAATCACCTGCGATTCTCACGCCGGGCACGCGAGTGAGATTCGTCGATCGCGAGAGTACCCGGATCGTCGAGACGACGACCAAAGAAAAGACGTTCGCTCGTCCCTCTCTCGAAGTGACCGCGGCGGCGCTCCCTGCGCTCGTGCAGGACCTGGGTCGACCCGGTCATGCTGCGATCGGCGTCACCGCTTCGGGTGCGCTTGATCGCGAGGCCTTGCAGACGGCGAACGCGGTGGCGGGCAATCCGCCGGATCTCGCCGTCCTCGAGATCGCTTTCGGTAACTTCTCCCTCAAATGTTCCGATGAGGTGGTGATCGCTTGCGCAGGCGCTCCGACGCCGATCACGATCACTCGCGCCTCGGGTGAAATCTTTCAAGCCGCCATGCATGAGGCGATTTGTTTGCGGTCGGGTGATAGCGTGACACTCGGCTATCCCACGCAGGGCGTACGAACCTATCTCGCAGTGCGTGGCGGCATCGACGTGCCGCAAACGCTCGGTAGTTCGTCGCGGGATGTACTCGCCGCGCTTGGACCGGCGCCGGTCGTGAAGGGTTCGATGCTTCCGATTGGGCGTGCTGCGCAAGTCCCGACGCGACCGCTCGTCATGGCGCATGCCGCAAAGGCACTGCAGAAGGCGGGTGATGAGGTCGTACTCGATATCTTTGTAGGCCCGAGAGCCGACTGGTTTACCGAGGATGCGCTGCAAGTTCTGTGTCATCAGGTTTGGCGGGTGACGCCACAATCGAATCGCGTCGGGCTCCGGCTGCACGGAGAAAAAACGCTGACGCGACAGAGGACGGACGAGCTGCCGAGCGAGGGCATGACGAGCGGCGCCATCCAGGTGCCTCATGACGGTCAGCCGGTGTTGCTGCTGGCCGATCATCCCGTGACCGGAGGATACCCCGTAATCGCTGTGGTGGCGGAGCATCATCTCGATCTCGCCGGCCAGATACCGCCTTCGGCCACGATCCGGTTTCGGGTGATCGTCAATCCGTTGACTTGACCGCGCCCATCCGGGCTATAGCGGATCTAATTTCTTTGAGATGAATACGTATGCGGGGTATTCGCAATGCGAGTCGAGGCAGATAGTCAGGAGGATTCGATAGAAACTCAATGGGGAAATGTCATGAAAATAACAACTCAGATGTTCGTCATCGGCTTGATGACGCTGATTGGTGGAGGGATCTCGGCGTAGAGTTCCGCGCAAGACGCCGCGATGGGACCCAACTCCATCGTGTTGCGACTCAATCTGGAAAAATCGGCATATCAAACTCCTGCGCCCAAATCCGATCGACGAGTCACCTCGCTGGTGAACGACGACTTCAAGATGTCTATTCGGGGTGTCAATGGGAGCGGGATGTCGTTTGCAGCGATCTACGATGGAAAGGTCGACGGCAAGGAGTATCCGGTTAAGGGAACACCTAATGTGGATACCTTTTCTTTGACGCGTTCCGGTCCTAAATCGATTGCGGTACTGGCGAAGAAGGGCGGTAAAGTGGTGGTCGAAGGTGACTCGTTCACCTCTGCAGACAATCGCACATGGATCTTGGCTTATCGACTGATAGACGAAAAAGGTCGAAAGTCTCCGACGACCGTCGAGGTTTACGACATCATCGATCCCGTAGAGGGTACGTGGGGTCTCAATCTTGCGAAGTCGAGCTATCAGACGCCGGCGCCGAAGGGTGAGACGAGAAACATCCGCATGAATGGCGATACCGTCGATTTCGTTTCGATCGGCACCGATGATGCGGGACTTCCTACTCGACTGAGTTGGAGATCGCGGCTCGATGGCAAGGACTATCCGATCCAAGGTAGCTCGTCGTTCGACACGATTGCATCGACGAGTAGCGGTCCAGGGGCGGTCAGTAGCGTGCTGAAGAAGAACGGACAGGTGGTGACTACGGCGGAGCGGACCATCTCGGCGGACGGTATGACCATGCAGCTCGTGTCCAACGTCACCCGTGCCGACGGCTCGACAGCCCGTAACGTCGCGGTGTACGACCTACAGCAATAAATAGGCCGACCGACCGTCGTTTGACGGGCGGGTGGGGCGTCACGCTGTCGTGCGTGGCGCCCTTTTTTTAGGGGCGTCGTTCTATCGCGGCGGTCTACTTTGAGGCGACCGGGTACACTGCGTCGCCTATGACCGAGTACGACTACATCATCGTCGGGGCGGGGTCTGCGGGCTGTGTGCTCGCGAATCGATTGACCGAAGATCCGGCGGTTTCGGTGCTGCTGCTCGAGGCGGGTGGGCGCGATTGGCATCCGCTCATCCATATGCCGGCGGGTCTCGCGCGCCTTGTCAGTAATCGACAGATCAACTGGAGTTACTACACGGAGCCCGAGCCGCAATTGCTCGGACGACGCCTCTACTGGCCGCGAGGTCGAGTGCTCGGCGGCAGCAGCTCGATCAACGCCATGTGTTACGTGCGCGGTGATGCAGCAGACTACGACGAGTGGGCTGCGCTCGGCGCGACGGGCTGGAACTTCGATGCGGTGCTGCCTTACTTTAAAAAAGCGGAGCATCGACCGACGGGGGACCCAAACTTTCATGGGGCGGGTGGACCGCTGCATGTCGAGGATCTGCGTCATCGCAATGCGCTCAGTGAGCGTTTCTTGCAGGCCGCGTGCGAGCGCAATCATTCTTTGACCGACGATTTCAACGGCGCCTCGCAAGCGGGATTCGGTCCCTATCAGGCGACCCTCAAAGAGGCGAGACGCTGCAGCACGGCAGTAGCTTATCTTCGAGCCGCCATGACGCGACCGAATCTCACGGTGCTTACCGGAGCCTCCGCCGAGCGCATCGTTCTTGAGGGGGATCGCGCCGTAGGCGTCGAATTTGAGAGGCGCTCGGCACGGCATCGCGCTCGGGCTCGGGCTCGTCGAGAGGTGTTGCTCTGTGGCGGCGCAATCAATTCGCCGCAGCTGCTGATGTGTTCAGGCATCGGACCTGCGAACGAGCTCGAGTCGGTGGGCATCAGGGTCGCGGTGTCGCATCCAGAGGTGGGACGCAACCTGCAGGATCATCTCGATTACTGCACCTTGTATAAGAGTAGGCGTTCCATCAGCTACGATATGAACCTGCTCGAAGAAGGGATAGCGGGCTTGCGTTATCTCGTGACCCGCTCGGGTCCCGGCGCGTCGAACGTCGCCGAGGTCGGCGGATTTTTCCGCTCGCGTCTCGCAACAGACTCACGCGCGGACATTCAGTTCCATTTCGTGCCCGCTCAGCTCGACGACCATGGTCGCAATCGTTTGCCCGGTCACGGCTATACCCTGCACGCGTGTTTTCTACGGCCAGCGAGTCGCGGCCACATCGGTCTGCGGTCGAACACGATGAGGGACACGCCGCGTATCCATGCTAATTATTTGAGCGCCGAGGGGGATCTCGAGCGTCTCGTCGAGGGCGTGAAGTTGTCGCGCGAGCTTCTCGCCGCGCCAGCCTTCGATGATGTGAGGGGCGAGGAGGTTTTTCCGGGCGCCTCGGCGCGCAGCGATGCGGCGCTTGGGCAGGCGATCCGAGAAAAAGCCGAATCGATTTATCACCCCGTGGGCACGTGCCGCATGGGTAGTGACGGGCGATCGGTGGTCGATCCCGTCTTGCGGGTACGCGGCATTCGAAGCCTGCGTGTGGTCGATGCATCCGTGATGCCGCGCCTCATCGGCGGTAATACGAATGCGCCGACCATCATGATCGCCGAGCGTGCGGCCGATCTCATCAAAGGCGCGGCTGCCTGAGTGATTGCTTCGAGTCGGCCCTTCGAAGAGTTGACGCCCGATGCGGTGCTCGCGGCCGCTGAGTCGCTGGGCATCGACTGCGACGCGCGACTCTTCGCGCTCAACTCTTACGAAAATCGCGTCTATCAGCTCGGTTCGACCTCGCATGGCATGTTGGTACTCAAGTTCTACCGACCGGCGCGATGGAGCGATGCGCAAATTTTGGAAGAGCATGTCTTCGCTGCGGAGCTCGTGGCCGGAGAGTTGCCCGTCGCTGCGCCGATGACCTTTGACGGTCGCACCTTGCATCAACACGGAGGGCTGCGCTTTGCAGTGTTTCCTCGGATCGCGGCGCGAGCCGCCGAGATCGATGCGCGCGGTTCAGCGGATCTTATTGGACGAACGCTCGGAAGAATGCACGCCATCGGTGCCACGCGGTCGTTCGATCAGCGTCCGGCGTTGACGAGTGAGCGGCTAGGCTGGCGAGCGCGTGAAGCCTTACTCGATTCGTCGTTTCTGTCGCGCATGATCGAGGAAGGTGCACTGGATGAGGGGCTGATCGACAAGTACGCCGAGGTCTCGGAAGAGTTACTCGAGCGCGTCGATGACGCGTTTGCAGACTACGGACCGACGTCAAAGATTCGTCTACACGGCGACTGTCATCTCGGCAATGTGCTCTGGAACGAGCGCGGTCCCGTCTTCGTCGACCTCGACGACTGCATGAGTGGTCCGCGGATGCAGGACTTGTGGATGTTCCTGTCCGGATCGCTCGATGAGCGGCGCGGCCAATGGCAGGAGCTCATCACGGGCTATCGTGAGTTCCATTATGTGGAGTCGCAGGAGTTGGCACTTATCGAGCCGTTACGAGCGCTACGTATGGTGCATCACTCAGCGTGGGTGGCGGCGCGTTGGGAGGATCCGGCCTTCCCGCGAGCCTTCCCGTGGTTTTCGAGTTCGCGTTTTTGGCAAGAACACGTGAGCGATCTCTGGCAGCAACTCGATGCGCTGCGCAGCGGAGATTGGATGGCACTCGAGAAAGGCCTATGACGAGGCGAGTGCTTTTCGTTTGTATGGGCAATATCTGCCGCTCGCCGACTGCGGAGGTGGTGTTTCGCGACATTGCCAGGCGAGAGTTCCCGCAACTCAAGCTTGAAGTCGACTCGGCAGGTACACATGCCTATCACGTTGGAGAGCCCCCGGATCCACGATCCATCGATGCGGCGAGACGGCGAGGGTATGACCTGACTCCGCTGCGGGCTCGCAGGGTGAATCAGTCGGATTTTGATCGGTTTGATCATTTGTTTGCGATGGATGCCGACAACCATTCTAGATTGCTCGAGATCGCGCCCGCCGCGAGGGCGACTCGCGCCGTCCGATTCCTGGAGTTTGCGTCGAATGACGACCGGCGAGATGTGCCGGATCCGTCCTATGGAGATCGCGAGGCCTTCGAGCTTGTGCTCGATCTTTTGGAGCAGGCTTCGCGTGCTGTGCTCGTACAGCTTAGCGGTCGTGTTCAGCGACGAGTTTGAATCTGTAGTTCACGACGACGGTAATCGAGGATGAAGGTGTCCAGAGCACCGATCACATCCATGCCGATGAGCATGGCCGGCTCATCGTTGAGGCGCCAATGCTCAAAGATGTGAAGGTCGAGAAAATTGATACGCGCGTGATTAATTCGCACGCTACCCAAGCGGATCGTTGGCACCCGTAGGCTGATACCGTCCTGCACATCACCGGTCACGCCGATGACGTCCTCCGGATACCCTTCTACGCCGCGACGCCGCGCCTCGATGAGCGCCATCCGGAGTGCGACGTTTCCGAGCGTCTGCTGCGCGCCCGTATCAATCACGGCCTTGACCTTCACCGGGCCGACCCAGGCCTCCACCCACGGCACACGCTTTGGAGCGAATTGCACCGGGATGGTGGAGAAACCCGGTGGGGCAGGCTGGCCGCGTGAGCGGGTGATCTCGATTCGATCCTTCCGAAACTCGGCGACGATACGCCGCTCGCTGAGAGTGCCCGGTGCCAGCACGCCGTCGGCTCCGCCGAACGCATCCTCGACGAGCACGAGCCGCTGGTTTTCGGCGAGGAAGTCGCCGATCTCGACTCGCTTTGCTTTGACGAGGGTTGCCGGCGCGACGCCCGTCGTCCCGCGGAGTAACACCCTGCGCGACCGGTCGGCGGGTAACGCGAGTAGATTCGCGGCGTCATGAGTGAGTGCCGACGTGGTGGCGCCGGTATCCAGGACGAGACGAAGAGGGCCTTGCCCATCGATGTAAACGGGCGCCCAGATTCGCCCGATTCGATCGCGTAACGTCGGCGCGACATAGCGAGGCTCCGGCGCCGTGACCAGTACCTCCGCCATCTGCGGGTTGCTGGCGGGCGTACGCGCCGAAATCAGCAGCCCGAGCATGATCGCGACACCAATGAAAACGGCGCCGGCGGGCTTCGTCACTTGCCTCGGCGCGCGAGGCTGATCATGCTGGAGGTCATTGAAGCGGAACATGTCGCTTTTCTTCGTTGAGGGTCAGATCGGTGAACTATCGTAACGCGACTATTGGGCTTTGGATCATTTCGCTAGCGTTCTTCGACGCAGTCTCCACGACCGCGAATTCCGCGAGTCCGCCGGCATGGGTCGCGACGCCGCCGTCGTTCATCAATCCTGATCGTCGCGAACAACTCGCCACGGCGTTTCCGGAGATCGACGAGCGGGTACGTACCTTTCTTGCGCGGGAAAAAGTTCCGGGCGCCGCCTGGGGTGTCGTGATCGACGGCCAGCTCGTCCACGTCGGTGTCGAGGGTTTACGCGACGTGGCATCGCAGGCGCCGGTGCAGCGCGATACGGTCTTTCGAATCGCTTCGATGACCAAGAGTTTCACGGCGATGGCGATCCTGCAGTTGCGCGACGCCGGTAAGCTCTCGCTCGACGATCCCGTCGAAAAACATGTGCCCGAGTTGCGAACGCTCCGCTATCCGACCGCTGATGCGCCGAGACTGACTCTGCGGCATCTACTCACGATGTCGGCGGGCTTTCCCGAAGACAATCCGTGGGGCGATCAGCAATTAGCGATCTCCGAGTCCCGCTTCAATGAGTTATTGCAAGAGGGCATCGCCTTTTCGAATTCCCCCGGCGTGGCTTATGAGTACTCAAACTACGGATACGCGATTCTCGGACGAGTCGTTGCGAGAGTCTCGGGCGTCGGCTACCGCGAGTATGTCCGTCGAAAAATTTTCGAGCCACTCGGTATGCGCTCTACGACGCTCGAGCCCAGCGAGGCGCCCGCCGATCAATTAGCCTTGGGCTACCGACGTGAAGATGACATCTGGAAACTCGAGCCTCAGCTTGCCGATGGGGCGTTCGGTCCGATGGGCGGGATGCTCACCTCGCTCGAAGATCTATCACGCTATGTCGGCGTCTTCCTCGATGCCTGGCCGGCGCGTGACGGCTCTTCACAGGGACCGTTGTCGCGATCCTCGCTGCGTGAGATGCAGCAGATCTGGCGAACCCGTCCGAGCGCCGTGACGCGCGATACGACGGGCGCACTCCAATTGACGTCGGGCGGTTACGGATACGGGCTGCGTGTTTCGCAGACCTGCGACTTCGGACACGTGGTGGCACACAGCGGTGGCCTGCCGGGTTTTGGTTCGCAGATGCGTTGGCTACCGGAGTATGGGGTCGGACTCATCGCGTTTGGCAATCGCACCTACACGGGTTGGGGTGCGGTGTTCGACGAGGCGCTCATGAGCCTACGTCGTACTGGAGCCCTCATGCCGCGCCAGGTACAACCCGCGCCCGCACTCGTCGAGGCGCGACGCGGCGTGAATTCTTTGCTGCAACGCTGGGACGACGCTGAGATCGATCGACTCGCCGCGATGAATCTGTTTCTCGATCGCTCCAAGGATCGCCGTCGGACGGAATTCAGGGTGTTGAGCGAAGCGATGGGAGCATGTCGAGAGCGACCCGGATTTCTCTACAGCGAGAATGCGCTGCGCGGCGATTGGTTACTCGACTGCGAGCGGGGTGTGGTTCACGTGTCGGTGACTCTGGCGCCGACTGCGCGTCCCGGCATTCAGCATCTCGAACTTCGAAAGTGGCCGCTCAATGCTGACGTGTCAGCGATGACCGGATTGCCCCCGCAGGCCTGTCCTCGATAAGCGCCTAAAACTTCAGTCGTGATCAGCCGCCGCTTGCCGAGAGCAAGCGCGGTGACAAGCCCGCTTTGGTCAGCGCTGCGATCAATGATTCGGTGTGATTGGCATCGCGCGTTTCAATCGTGAAGTCGAGATCCGCAGCTTTCGCTGGAACGTCGAGAAACAGACGGTGATGGGTGACGTCGATGATGTTGCCACCGGCCTCGCCGATGATCGAAGCGATGCGGGCGAGGGTGCCCGGTTGATCCGCACTTTCGAAGCGAAGGGTCACGAGGCGGTGCTCGCGAACGAGTTGTCGCTGTAGCACGATACCGAGTAGGCGAGTGTCGATGTTGCCGCCACACAGAACGAGCCCGACTTTTCGGCCCTTGAATCGATCCGGGTAGGCGAGTATCGCGGCAAGGCCCGCAGCTCCAGCCCCTTCGGCGACGGTTTTCTCGATCGAGATCAGAAGACTGATGGCGCGTTCGATGTCTGCTTCGTCGACGAGAACGATATCGTCCACGAGCGTTGAAATGAGTTCGCGAGTGATGTTGCCGACGTTACGAACCGCGATACCTTCGGCGATCGTCTGGGAGCCAAATGCATGCGCTTCGCCACGGACCGCATTGACCATGCCGGGGAACGCCTTGGCTTGCACCCCGATTAATGTGATGTCGGGATTGATTCCGCGCGCAGCGACTGCCATGCCGGAGAGCAAGCCGCCACCACCGATCGGCACACACAGCATTTCGATGTCGGGATGCTCCTCGAGCATCTCGAGTGCAATCGTGCCCTGACCTGCGATGACGTCTTCGTCATCGTAAGGGTGGACGAAAGTCAGATTCTCCCGCACGGCGAGAGCGTGAGCGTAGGCCTCGGCTTCGGCTAACTGGTCGCCATGAAGTACAACCTTTGCACCGAGCAACTGGGTCTGTCGCACCTTGTTGAACGGCGTGTTGGAGGGCATGACGATCGTCGCCGGAATACCCATCTTCGTCGCGTGATGGGCGACGCCTTGGGCATGGTTTCCGGCCGACATCGCGATGACACCGCGTTTGCGTTGCTCTGGGTCGAGCTTTAGCAAGCGGATGAGCGCGCCACGCTCCTTGAAGGCCGCGGTGAATTGCTGGTTTTCGAACTTGAGATAGATCCCGGCGCCCGTGATAGCCGATAGCGTCAAAGAGTGGCGGCAGGGCGTGCGTACGATACGGCCCTTCAGGAGCGAGGCGGCCTCGCGAACTGAGTCGAGGGTAACAGTCATGTGAATATGATACCCGTCAGGCTGTACACTTCGCTGCGCAACGCCAAATTTAATAATGAGCGAGTCTCCGAAGTCCCGTTTTCAGCGCTGGCGCGCATCCACCCTCGCGCCGTTCCGACATCGCATTTTCGCGACGCTTTGGTGGGCCTCGCTCGCCTCGTCGTTCGGTGGGCTGATTCAGACGGTCGGTGCCTCGTGGCAGATGGCGCTCATCTCGCCATCGCCCGATCAGGTCGCCCTGGTGCAAGCCGTCGGCGCCTTGCCATTTTTCTTCTTGTCCCTAATCGCCGGGGCCCTTGCGGACAATTACGACCGGCGTCTCATCATGCTCGTCTCGCAATGGCTGGCGCTGTCGGCGTCGGTGGCCTTGGCGGCGCTCGCCTTCCTCGACATGATCACGCCGGCCTCATTGCTCTGGATGACTTTCCTCATCGGTTGCGGCGCCGCGGCATTTGCGCCGGCTTGGCAGGCGAGTATCGCCGAGCAGGTTCCCCGCGAGGTGATTCCCGCCGCCGTCATGGCCAATGCGATGGGGTTCAATTTGGCGCGCAGTATCGGCCCTGCGATCGGAGGCGTGATCGTCGCGGCCGCCGGCGCCGTGGCTGCATTCGTGATTAACGCAGTCTCCTATATCGGTCTGATCTTTGTTCTGAGCCGCTGGAGGTTGCCGAAACCTGAGCGCTCACTCCCGCCCGAGCCGTTGGGTACGGCCATTTCGGCGGGTATCCGTTATGTGCGTCTATCGCCGAACCTGATTGCGATCATGGTTCGAGCGGTGCTCTTTACGGTACCGATCACGGCGGTGCCAGCCTTGATGCCCGTCGTTGCTCGAGACTTGCTCGGTGGCGGTGCGCCGACCTACGGTTTGTTACTGGGTGGCTTCGGTTTCGGCGCCATGCTCGGCGCACTCTCGAGTGCTGCGTTCCGTGCGCGCTTCTCGAGCGATGCGCTACTGCGAGGGTTATGTGTCGTGGCGGCGTTCGCGATGCTCGGCATATCGCAGAGCCCTTGGGCCATCACGACTTTTCTAGCGCACGTCGTCGCCGGTTTCGTTTGGACCTTGAGCCTTGCTACGTTCAATATTGCCGTGCAGCTGTCTTCGCCGCGCTGGGTGACGGGTCGAACCCTTGCGACCTACCAAACCTTTGCGTTCGCCGGCATGGCAGCGGGCGCATGGTGTTGGGGTCTGGTCGCGTCCGAAATGGGTCTCCGTCCCACGTTGGCGATCGCGGGTGTCACGGTACTGATCACGCTTGCGGTGGCACGCTGGTTACCGGTTGAGGTGGCGCGATCGGGGTCACTCGACCCTCACGTCGCGGCGTCGTTCGAAGCGCCCCGCGTGACGCCGCATGAGTCGGCGGGACCTATCGTCGTCACACTCGAGTATCGGGTTCCTGAGGCTAACGCGGTCGAGTTCGTGGGTGTCATCAATGAATTAGGTCGGATTCGTCGGCGCGACGGGGCGAGGCGTTGGTCGGTATGTCAGGATCTCGACGATCCTGTGCTGTGGACAGAACGCTTCGAAAGTCCGACTTGGATCGACTACCTGCGCAGACAGACTCGACCGACGCTCGCAGATCAGGATATCCGTCGTCGGCTTTCGCAACTCATCGAGGGCGAGCGGGGCAAGATGCGACGATACATCGAGCGACCGCCGGGTGCGGCGCCGCTCGGGTCCGACGGTTCGCGTCTCGAGCCGCTTGATGACACATTTGGTCACGGTTGACTCGTTTTTTAGGGGGGTGATTCATGAGTGATCTTTCTGATCGAACACTCGTCGCGGATCCGATGGCTCGCGTGGCTCGGTCACGGCATGAGTTCGGCGAGCACGGCGGCGTAAACCTCTCCATCGAAACGAGTGCGACCTTCACCGTCATGGAGGCCGGCAAGATGCCGGCGCTGTTTGAAGGGCGCGAAGGACCGAAGGGTGGGTGCTTCCTGTACGGACGTCATTTCAATCCCACCGTGATGGTGCTCGCGAGACATCTCGCTGCACTCGAGGCAACGCCTCACGCTTATTGCACAGCAAGCGGTATGGCGGCGATTTCAGGTGCGCTCTTGCACGCCTGTAACTCGGGTGATCATGTGGTGGCGGGTCAAGCACTTTACGGCGGTACCTGGGCGTTGTTGCACGACTTTCTGCCTCGAAAGGCGAATGTGCATACGAGCTTCGTCGACCTCTCTGACCTCAAAGCAGTCGAAGATGCCTTCAAAAAAAATACTCGAGTACTGTATTGCGAGACGGTTTCAAATCCCACCTTGCGAGTGGTCGATCTCCCGGCGCTGGCTGCTATCGCTCATCGGCACGGTGCTCGTCTGATCGTCGACAATACCTTCTCTCCTTTGACGATCACTCCGGCTCTGCATGGGGCGGACGTAGTCATCCATAGTCTGACCAAGTTCATCAACGGTGCCTCGGATATCGTCGCCGGTTGTGTGTGTGCAGAAGGCGAATTCATTGATGGCATGTATGATCTTCACACTGGAAGCTTGATGTTGCTCGGTCCAGCGATGGATCCGCGGGCTGCCTATGAGGTGGCGACGCGATTACCAAATTTAGGTCTGCGTTTGGCCGCGCATGCGGAACGCGCCTTGGCGTATGCGCAGCGTCTCGAAGCACTCGGCGCGAAGGTCGTCTACCCAGGATTAACTTCACACCCCGACCATGCGCTGTTCCGTCGATTGGCCAATCCGGGCTATGGTGCTGGCGGTTTGTTGAGTGTCGATTTTGGCAGTGCGGTGAGAGCCAATCGCTTCATGGAGCATCTGCAAAATACCGAAGATTTTGGTTACATGGCGGTGAGCCTCGGCTTCAGCGACACGCTCATGAGTGCGAGCGCCTCGAGTACCTCGAGCGAGCTCGACGAGGGCGCCCTGCGGGCGGCTGGAATTAGTCCGGGCTGGGTACGCCTCTCGGCGGGGTATACCGGACGACTCGAGGATCGCCTCGCGCAGCTCGAGCGCGGCTATCGTGAGGCGCTTGAGGTAAGCTGAAGGCTATGAACATCCAAGATGCCTCTTTGACTGCGCGGCCTGTCGACCGGTGGTTCAACGCCTACTCGCAAGATCATCAGCATCCGCTCAACCAGCGTTTGCATGTGTTTTGCGTTCCGGCAATTGTTTGGTCGCTGATGGCGATTCTCTATGCCATACCGACGCCGGGTGCGCTGGGGTCGCTCCTGCCGCCCTTCGGTGTGTTTGCTGCGCTGCTCGCCGGACTGTCGGTGATATTCTGGATCTGGATGTCGTTGCCGCTTGGACTCGGCATCACGGCGCTGACCCTGGCAGGGTTGTGGGTGAATGCGCTCATCCTCGAGGCGATGGGTTCAGTGACGTTGCTCGCGATTGGTGTCGCAGTCTTCGTCATCGCCTGGATCGGTCAATTCATCGGTCATCATATCGAGGGTCGACGACCCAGCTTCTTCACCGATCTCGTTTATTTGATGATCGGACCACCGTGGGTGCTCGCCAAGGGTTATCGCAGCCTCGGTCTTCGTTGGTAATCATTCGATCGGAGTTCCTCTGATGACTCATCCCTCCCGATACTCAGTGCACCTCGGTGCGCTGATGGTGGCTTTTTCTTTCATTTCTGTCGCCTCTACGGCAAGTGCCGATGATGCGCTGCTCAAATTCGTCGAAGCCCGACGAGCAAGCGATCACGCTGTCGCGCTACAACTTTGGAACTGGGCAGAGGTCGGCTACCAGGAAGAGCAGAGCAGCGCTCGAATTCAGAAAGAGTTACGCGATGCCGGTTTTTCCGTGAAGGCCGGGGTCGCCGGCATGCCCACGGCTTTCGTCGCCGAGTACGGCAGCGGTAAGCCTGTTATCGCGATCCTCGCCGAAATGGATGCGTTGCCCGGCGTCTCGCAAGCCGCGGTGCCTGAGCGATCTCCGTTGCGCGGTCGTCTCTCCGGGCACGCCTGTGGGCATCATCTCTTTGGTGCCGGTTCGACGTCCGCTGGCATTGCCATCAAAAATTGGCTGATCGCCAATCGTCGGAGCGGCACGATCCGCGTGTACGGAACACCAGCAGAAGAGGGTGGCGCGGGCAAGTCCTACATGGTTCGAGAAGGCTTGTTCAGCGATGTCGACGTCGCGTTGCATTGGCATGCGGGCGATCGCAATGCGGTGACCAACGAGCCGACGCTCGCCAACAAGAGCGCAAAGTTTCGATTCAGCGGTGTGGCGGCGCATGCGGCGGCGGCGCCCGAGCGCGGACGCTCTGCGCTCGATGGTGTCGAGGCGATGAATTTCATGGCGAATCTGATGCGCGAGCATGTTCCCGAGGATGCCCGCCTGCATTACATCGTGACTCGCGGGGGTGATGCGCCCAACGTGGTGCCAGAGTTTGCCGAGGTTTTTTACTACGTTCGTCATCGCAACCCGATGGTGATGGCTGAAATCTTTGATCGATTGGTGGCGGTCTCCGAAGCTGCGGCATTGGGGACCGGCACCACGGTCAAGCACGAGGTGATTCACGGTGCGTACAGCCTGCTCCCCAATGACGTGCTGGCGACGGCCGTCGACGTCAATCTGCGACGCGTGGGTGGGTTGACCTACGACGCCACCGAGCAGGCGTTCGCCGAAAAACTATTCGCCACCTTGGGCAAGACTGATGTGGCACTCGGATCGGAGCGTGAAGTACAGCCGATCGGTCGACGTCTCGGGATGGGATCGACCGATGTGGGCGATGTGAGTTGGGTGGTACCCACGATCGGTTTTCGAACTGCAACCTGGGTGCCGGGGACGCCGGCTCACTCGTGGCAGGCGGTCGCGGCCGGCGGAATGTCCATCGGTCTCAAGGGCATGGAAAACGCGAGCAAAATTCTCGCGCTGACGGCGACAGAGTTATTCACTCAACCCGAGCTCATCACGCGTGCCCGTGCGGAGTTCGAGCAGCGGCGCGGTGCGGGCTTCGCGTATCGGAGTGCAGTGGGTGATCGGGCTCCGCCGCTCGATTATCGTCGTTAAATTACTGATGGAGAGGTGAGTATGAGAATTGTAAAACTTCTGATCGTCTCTCTGTGCGTCGGCGCTTTCATTTCTTCCGCGGCCGCCGACGAGGGTAAGGTTCGTCGTTGGGTCAGCATCGTCGATAGTGGAAATCGGGCGGGTGAAATCGTCGAGCGCTGCACGACGCCGACTGAATGCGAAGTCCGTTTCATATTCAAAGATAACGGTCGCGGTCCCGAGATCAGCGAGCGCTACTCGCTTGCGGCCGATGGTTCGTACACCCGCTATGCCGCGAGCGGTTTGACGACCTTCGGCTCCCGAGTCGACGAGCGATTCCAGACACGTGGCGCTCGCGCGAGTTGGCAGTCCACCACCGAACGGGGGCAAAGCGATCAGGCGACTGGCAAGTTGTATCTGCCGATGAACGGCAGCGAGCTGATCTATGAGCGGATGGCGAAGCTCACCGCGAACGGCCGCTCCGCCTCGATATTGCCCACCGGTTCGGTGGTTCGGCGGACGCTCAAGACGGCGACTTTAGGAGAGGGTGCCTCTCGGCACGATATCGAGCTCGTGATCTTCAGTGGTCTCGGGCTCACACCCGATTTTGTATGGCTCACCCGTGGCGAGACACCCGAGTTCTTTGCCTACGTGATCCCGGGCTATAGCACCACGTTGCCCGAGGGCTACGAGCGAGATGTGCCAAAGCTCGTCGAGTGGCAAACGGCTGCCGAGGCGGAACTGCTCGCGGGCTACTACAGCCGTTTGTCGACGCCACTCGATGGCCTGAGTGTCATCCGCAATGTGCGCGTATTCGACAGCGAGAATGCCCGTCTGCTCGATGGACTACGCGATGTGTATCTACTTCGCGGACGCATCTCGGCGATCAAGCCTGCGGGAGTCGGCGTCGAGGCGATCCAAGCTGAGCGTAGTCTCGATGCGGCAGGTCGAGTTCTGCTGCCCGGTCTGTTCGACATGCATGGCCATGTAGGTCGCTGGGAGGGCGGACTCAATCTGGCTGCCGGCGTCACCACCGTACGCGATCTCGGTAATGACAACGCGACGCTACAGCAAATCATTGATCAGACCGAAACAGGGCAGGTCTTCGGACCGCGTATCGTGCCGACGGGCTTTCTGGAAGGGGAAAGTCCGTACTCGGCGCGTAACGGCTTTGTCATCAGCACGCTGGATCAGGCGAAGGCGGCGGTCGACTGGTACTCGGCTCACGGGTATCCGCAGATCAAGATTTACAACAGCTTCCCGCGAGAGCACCTCAAGGCAACGGTCGCCTATGCGCACGAGCGGGGAATTCGTGTCAGTGGGCACGTACCCGCCTTTCTGCGGGCGCGAGATGTCGTCGAGGCGGGCTTCGACGAAATCAATCATATCAATCAGGTGATGTTGAATTTTTTGGTCGACGACAAGACGGACACCCGGACCTTGCAGCGGTTTTACCTGCCCGCGCAAAAGACGGCGGCGCTCGACTTCGAGGGGCGAGAGGTTCGTGACTTCCTCGACCTTCTCAAGTCGCGCGGTACGGTGATCGACCCGACGCTCACTACCTTCGACTTTCTGAGACAACGCGACGGTGAAATGTCACAGGCTTATGCGTCGATCGCCGATCATCTCCCTGCAACACTGCGGCGCGGTTTGATGAGCGGAGGAATGGAGATTCCGAATGCGCGTTTGCACGCGCTCTATAACAGCTCCTACTCCCGCATGATCGACTTCGTTGGTCGTTTACACCGTGAGGGAGTTCCGATCGTTGCCGGCACGGATGCGATCGCGGGCTTTACCTTGCAGCGGGAGCTCGAGCTGTACGTTCAGGCCGGTATCTCGCCCGCAGAAACCCTGCGTATCGCCACCTGGAACGGGGCCAAATACAGTCGGGTGCTCGCCGATCGTGGCAGCATCGAGGTGGGCAAGCTCGCCGATCTCATCCTCGTTGAAGGCGATCCGACACGCGATATCTCAGCGATCCGCCATGTCGCGCTCGTCGTGACGCAGGGACGGAGCATTGATCCGTCGGCGGTGTTCTCCGAACTTGGTATCAAACCCTTCGTTGAGACGAGACCGCGATGGCAAGACTCCACCATGCGCTGAGCGCAAGGTGGAGCCTCGAGTAGTTTGAATTTAGGTTATCGACGCGATGGGCGCCGATCGGTATTCGTTTTCTTCTCTTCGGCGCCCAAAGGCGTAAAGGAATACTTTTGCCCAGCGAGTGCGGCCTCGTACATGAGACCGCCCTTGGCGATGGTGAAGACCGCAAACCCTCGATAAAACTCGCCTGTGGTGGTGGCGTCTCGCTTTCCGCCGCTCATGCCGGCACTGGTGCCGGTTGTGCCTGCCGTCGCGCTTGCTGCCGCCGTGATGGCCACTGCGCTCACGCCGGCGCCGAAGGTGAACTCGCCGCCCGTGAATTCGTCGAGCGCGCGTTTGTCCTGCAGAAAAATGACCTGGCTGTAGGCCTGGCCACCTGCCTGAAAGCCGACGCTGAGCTGAGTCAGTCGGACGTCACCGATGTAACGGCCTTGCTCGTAGACGCGTCCGCGTCCGCTCGCACCACCGAGGCCGAGGCCGCCTTTGCCGACGGTCGGGAAGATGGCGTACCCGTAACTGCGATCAAAGAACGAGGCGCTCTGACCCGCGTTGCGGAAGAGTTCTTTCGTCTCGGCGTACTCGTCGGCGACGGATTGTGCCGTGAGCGTGAGGGCGGCGAGGGCGGCAATCAGAAGGCTAAGTAGCGAACGTTTCATCCTTGCAGTCTCCGTGAACCGATGCCCGATCGCGGGCGATCCATGGTGCGAATGCTATCGCGTTTGACGAGCGGTTACACTCTATCGATGAGTACCGAGTTCGGGATTGTGATGGAGGCGTCGCCGGGTTATACCGCGACGCTCGCCCGAGAAATTGAGGCGATGGGATACGACACGCTACTGTGTCCTGACACGCAAAACCTCAGCCCCGATCCGTTTTCGCAACTGGCGCTGGCGACTCAGACGACACGAACCCTGCGTCTCGGCACAGGCGTGACCAATCCGGTGACTCGCGATGTCGCCGTGACCGCGTGTGCGTTCTCCACGCTGCAAGCGGAGTCCAATGGTCGGATGATCTGCGGTATCGGTCGTGGAGATTCCTCAGCGGCTCACATCGGTGTCCGAAATGGCACGACCGCGCAGCTACGCACCTTTGTCGAGCGCTTACGCGCCTATACGCGCGGTGAAACCATTGATCGCGAGGGGACGGCGTCGAGGATCCGGTGGTACGACTCGCTACCGGTGACGCCGCTCGTGATCGATGTGGCCTGCACCGGGCCGCAGACCATCCGTATGGCGGTCGATGTCGGCGATCGAATCAGCTTTGCGGTAGGCAGTGCGCCGGAGCGTATCCGTTGGGCGATGGATGTGGCGCTCGCGCGGCTCGCGGAAACAGGCCGCTCGCGTGACTCCATTCGGATCGGTGCCTACGTCAATCTGGTTTGTGATCCCGATGAGCGTCGGGCGATCGCGCTTGGACGAATGATCTCCGGGATGGTGGCGCATTTCGCTGGTATGAAAGACGCGCCGCTCGACCACTTGCCGCCACAGCTCAAAGATCTCGCGGCCAAGATGCAGACCGGCTACGACATGACGCGTCACGCTCAGGAGGCCGGGAGTCATCTCGCCGAGGTGCCCGACAGTTTCGTCGATTGGTTTTCCATTTGTGGGCCGCCGACCAAATGCCGCGATCGCTTGGGAGAGTTACTCGCCATGGGGCTCGATCACGTCTATCAGCTCGGCGGTTCGCCGGTCGCGCATCCGCATGGCGCGCGTCAGGAAGCCATGGTTCGACAGGCGGCGCTCTACGCGAGCGATGTCATGCCTCATTTTCGTTGAGTTTTTTTGAGTGTTCGGATGAATCGAGAGAACTCCCCTGACTCCTTAACGGCGGCGACCGTACTCGAGCTCGCGCGACTCAACGGCGTGCCCGTCGACGACGAGGCGATGGCCTCGCGGATCGCCCTCGGGGCTGCCGCAGCGACGACCGCGGTGCGCGCCGCGGTCGGTCAGCTCAGACAGGCGTCACTTACCGCAGTCGAGGCGGCCGATTATCTACCGAAGCTTGAATCGCTCGCATCCCCGTCACCCGATCCTTCATCGCAGGATGTCGATTCTCGACGCGTCAAAGATTTCCTCAACACAGATCTTATCTCCACTTCCGAGCGACTCATCGCCGGCGAGTTGCGCAGTATCGATCTCGTACGCGCGGCACTCGAGAGCGCTGAGCGCGCGGAGGCGAGAACGCATTGTTTCTTAAGCCTCGAGAAAGAGGGGGCGCTGCGCGCTGCGGAAATCGCGGACGCGTTGCTGGATGAGGCGAGACGACAGGGCCGCAAGCCACTCGCTCCGCTGCTCGGTATCCCGCTGGCGCACAAGGACATGTTCGATCGTGCCGGGTATGCCGCGACCTTCGGCTCCAAAGCCCTCCAGCCCGTCGTGGCCTCACGGAGCGCTACGGTGTTGCAGCGTCTGGAGGTGGCGGGCTCGATCCCACTCGGCGCACTCAACATGGCGGAGTTTGCGCTCGGCGCCACCGGACACAACGCGGCTTGGGGCGACTGTCGCAATGCGTGGGACCCGGACTATATCTCCGGAGGCTCTTCCAGCGGATCGGGCGCGGTGGTGGCCTGCGGCGCGACCTTCGCGAGTCTCGGCTCCGACACGGGTGGATCGGTTCGCATACCAGCGTCTGTGCAGGGCGTGTTCGGGTTGAAGCCCACCTACGGACTGCTGCCTCGAACCGGGAGCATGAAGCTTGCACCGTCGATCGATGTCCTAGGTCCGGTTTCGCGCTCAGTTCGTGATCTCGCGCTCATTCTCGGGATCGTGGCGGGAAGCGATGGGGAGGATGTGCAGTGTTCGATGCGACCCGTGCCCGACTATCTCCACTCGCTCGGTCGAGGCGTCGAGGGTCTGCGTATCGGGGTCCCGAGAAACCATTTCTTCGAACGACTCGATCCGCAGATTCGATCGGCCTGCGAGCATTCGCTCGGCATTTTCGAGGCCGCGGGCGCTCGTATCGTCGAGATCGATATCCCCTTCGCCGCGCACTTGGCCGAGCTCAGTCGTGCGATCGTGTACTCGGAGGCCACCGCCATTCACGCCGACACCCTCAGAACCCGTGGATCAAAGTATTCGCCCCAGGTGCGGGTTCGAGCGAGTACGGGCCTTGCCATTTCGGGTACGCATTATTTGGAGGCGTTGCGGGTTCGCATTCCCATGCTGGAGCGTTTCGTCCAGGACGTCTTCGGTCGTTGCGAGATCCTGTTCACGCCGACGTTGCCCATTCGTGTGCCACGTCGCGACGAAACGGATGTCGGCGCGGGAGCGCGCCTCTGGGAGGTACTCGGCGAGCTCGTGCGATGCACGGCACCGTTCAATTATCTAGGGCTGCCGGCGCTCAGTGTACCGGCGGGACTCGACGATCGAGGTTTGCCGATCGGAGTTCAGCTCATTGGTCTGCCGTTTGGCGAGCCTTCGCTGCTCGCCGCCGCGGCGGTTCACGAACTCGCTTTGCCGCCTCCCAGGCTCGCGAACTGACCTCTGAAGTACGCAAGCGGAGAGCCCTCACGCGCGTCGACTGAAACGACTTCACCGAAGAAAATTCGGTGAGTCCCGACGTCCGTCTGCGTGGCGACTCGACACTCGAGATAGGCCAGTGCGCCATCGATGATCGGATTACCAAGGAAGCTGTCGTGTGAGGAACCGAGTCCGAGTCCTGCGAGCGTCGCGAATTTGTCCGACGTCCTAGACGCGAAATGCCTTGCGAGTTCGAGTTGATCGTCTGCGAGAATATGCACACAGAATCGACCCGATCCGCTGACCGCATGACAGGTCGCCGATTGACGATTGAGGCAGACCAGAAGCGTGGGGGGCTCTAACGTGACCGAGGCGACAGCACTCGCCGTAATGCCGTGTGCGAGCCCCTCATGTCGGGTGGTAACGAGGGTCACTCCGGTCAAAAATCGGCTGATCGCTGTGCGGTAATCGGTACTCGAGACGTTCATGTCGGCCACGGTAGGTACTACTCCGTACATACTGCCAAGGCTTTGGGCATTAGTCTCCTACTCGTGCTCTGATCATCTTCCCCCTCCGATCAGAGCATGCAGAGATAGCCCCGCCTCGTGCGGGGCTTTTTTGTATCCTCATGACCCTCATGTCCGGATCCATTGCCGTAGATTTTCCACCCGAATGGCGCGATGACGCCGCGCACGTCATGGCGTGCAGCGACTTCGTCGCGGAGAGTTTGGGACGCGATTCTGAGCTTTTTGGTGATCTGCTGCGCGCCAACGCCCTGCAGCAGCTGCGCATCGCCGGAGGATCATTGTGTTGGCCCCGGGGCGAGGAGCCGCCAGGGCTCGACACGCTTGAGGCAGCTTGGCAAGCGTGGCTGCGCCGTTGGCGTCGACGTGAGATGGTGCGGATCGCCTGGCGAGACCTCACCGGTCGATCGAGCCTTGAAGAGACACTCGAGGATTTATCTGCCTTCGCCGACGATGCCGTCAATCGTGCCATGGCGGTCGCTTGGCACAGCACCTGCGAGCGCTACGGAACGCCGCAGTATGCCGAAGGTGGTGCGATGCCACTCGTCGTCGTCGGTATGGGAAAGCTCGGCGGCCGCGAACTCAATTTTTCGTCTGACATCGATCTCGTTTTTCTTTTTCCGGGGTACGGAGAGACGGTTCACGCTGCGCCGGTGAGTCACGAGGAATTCTTCGCGCGCCTCGGGCAGGCACTGCTGCGACTGCTGTCATCGATCACGGTCGATGGGTTCGTGTTCCGAGTAGATATGCGGCTTCGTCCCTTCGGAGACTCCGGACCGCTCGCGTGTGGCTTTTCTTCTTTCGAGGACTATCTGCTCCAGTACGGTCGGGACTGGGAGCGTTACGCCTGGATCAAGGCGCGACCGATCACCGCGTCCGAGGCTTATGCCGAGCTGTACGACTCGGCAGTGAGGCCGTTCGTGTATCGACGTTATCTCGATTTCGGCGTCTTTGAGTCGCTTCGCGAAATGAAGCAGCTCATCGAGAAGCAGGTGGCGCGCAAGGAACTCATCGATCACGTGAAGCTCGGACCCGGCGGAATCCGGGAGATCGAGTTCATCGTGCAGTCGATGCAGTTGATCCGGGGTGGTCAAGATCGTCGCCTCCAAGGTTCGAGGCTGTTCGAAATCTTGCCCCAACTGGCACGCAGTCGTTTGTTACGCCATCAGGCTGTCGATGAGCTCGATGCCGCGTATCGCTTTCTGCGGATACTCGAAAACAGACTGCAGATGATTGCAGACGCTCAAACTCATTCGCTGCCACAAGACTCCGCTTCACAACAAAAGTTAGCGCGGGCCATGGGCAAGGAGAGTTGGGAGGCCTTGCGACACGACTACGAGCGACATGCAGCGCACGTCCATCGTGAATTCAACGCGCTCGTGTTCGCTCCAACCGCTTCTGATGCGACGGGCGATGCTGCGATAAAGCCATCGACCGATAGCGCCGGACTCTCGCTGATGTGGGACGACACGGCAGGGGTGGCCGCACTCATCGAGATGCTTTCATCCCGAGGGATGGCGCACCCGGCTGAGCTGGCGCAACTGTTGATCGATTTTCGCGGAAGCTCGCAGGTGAGACGGCTCGATGCGACCGGGCTGCGTCGTCTCGAGCTGTTGGTGCCGCAGTTAATGGGCTCGCTTGAACCCGATGACGACCACCTCGTCATGGGTCGTCGACTACTGCGGGTGCTGGAGGCGATCGGCGGGCGTTCGGCCTATTTTGCGCTACTCAACGAAAACCCGGCCGCCCGACAGCGCTTCGTTCGAGTCTGTCGAGGCGGTGATTTTTTGGTCCAGCAGCTTGCGGCGCATCCGCTCCTGCTCGATGAGCTGCTCGATGAGCGAGCCCTGACGGTACCGCCGGCGCGTGAAGAATTGCTCGCGGATCTCGATGATCGTCTCGCTCGGGTGGATGCGGATGATCCGGAGCGACTCGTCGAGGCACTCGCACAATTCAAGCGAGCGGCGATGTTTCGCGTCGCGATCGCGGATCTCTCGGGTAGTTTGCCGCTGATGCGTGTGTCGGATCGTCTGACCGACATCGCCGAGCTCATCCTCGAAAAAGCGATGCAGCAAGCTTGGTCACAGATGACGGGTCAGTATGGTGTGCCGACTTGTCGCGCCACCGACGAGGCCGTGCCTCGCGAAGTCGAGGTCTGTGCCGTGGGTTACGGCAAGCTTGGCGGGATCGAGCTCGGTTATGGCTCCGACCTCGATCTCGTATTTCTCCATGACTCGATCGGTGCAGTACAGGAAACCGCCGGCGATCGCCCGATCGAGAATCAGCTTTTCTTTGTGCGACTCGCGCAGCGCATCGTCCATATCCTCACAGTGCACTCGGCGGCGGGCCGCCTGTACGACGTCGACGTCCGACTGCGCCCGGGCGGGAAGGGCGGTATGCTGATCACGCAAATCGACGCCTTCGTCGATTATCAGCATTCCTCGGCCTGGACTTGGGAGCACCAGGCGCTTCTGCACGCACGGGCGGTAGCGGGTTCACCGCGCCTTCGTGGGCGATTCGAGCAGGAGCGTGTACGAATCCTCGGAGAATTCGTTCGGCGCGATACGTTACGCGAGGAAGTCGGGTCGATGCGTGAGCGCATGCGTCGCGAACTCGCCAAGTCTAGGGGCGGAGAGTTCGACCTCAAACAGGATCGCGGCGGTATTGCCGATATCGAGTTTCTGGCTCAGTACTGGGCGCTACGCGAGGGGGCGAGGCATCCGGCGGTACTGATGTTCAGCGACACGATTCGTCAGCTTGAGACCTTGGCCTCGGGAGATCTCGTACCGCAGGAAACGGTCGATGTTTTGACCGGAGCCTATCGCGCATATCGCATGCGCAATCACCATCGCTCGCTGCGTGAGGAGCGTGGGATCATTGATGCCAGCGAGTTCGTGGCCGAGCGCGCCGCGGTCGCCCGCATCTGGGAAGACACCTTTGCCGGAACGGCATCGCCGGTATAATCAGGCCATGTCGAAGACGCCTCTCATCCAACCGAACGCGCAGGACACGTACGACGTCACGTCCGACGATCTGCCGCTCTCGTGTCCGATGCCGCAGATGCAACTTTGGAACTCGCATCCGCGAGTCTATTTGCCCATCGAAAAAACGGGTTGGGCCAAGTGTCCCTATTGCGGGGCCGAGTACACCCTGCAGCGTTGAGCGCTGATCAAGCCGGACGGTAGGGCTTGTAAGACTTCTCTTCGACGATACGCGAGCCGAGCGCCACATTGATGCGCTTCTTGACGGCTGCACGCTCGTCGTTGGTCACGTACACCGCACGCGCGAGCTCAATGAACTCCGCGTCGAAAGCCTGAGCGAGTTCTTTGTCGCGAATTTTGTCCTCGATGTCCCAGAGTGCTTCGTTCACCTGCTGCAGGGCCGCTTCGTCCGCCGCAACTTCCGGAATGGCAGAACTACTGTCGCGCCAGGTTTTTTCGAGCAGGTCGAGCTCGAGGCGCACGTTGCGAACCTTGGTCGCGTCGGTCATGCGCGCAGCCTTGATGCGCAGGATGGTGATTTTGTCGAGCAGTTCGCCCGGCGAGATAGGCACGAGGATGTCTTTCATGATCGAGATGCTAGCAGGGCGTCGAGGTGCTTGCAGACCTCGGGCACTTCGATCAGCTCCATGACGCCGGGCTCTTCAATTTTAATGGCCCAAGGCAGGGCATCGGGCGTACTGCGTCTGAACTTTTGAGCGGCCCTCGGGAAGGCGTCGATGCACCACTGCCTCGAGAGATAGGGCCCGCTGCGAGCTGGGTTGGTGGCGGCATAGAGCCCGATGACAGGTGTTCCGACCATAGTGGCCATGTGGGCCGGGCCTGTATCGGGTGCGAGCAGTGCCGTCGCTCGCCCGAGCAGGGCGAGCAGTTGTGGCAAGGTGTCTTTGCCTACTTGATCAATGACACCGGGGCACTCCGCAGCGATGGCGCGCGCCATCGACTTTTCGGTGTCGCTGGGACCCCCAGCGAGAATGACTTGCATGCCATGGGTGTCGATGGCGTGGCGAGCGACCGCGGCATAGCGCTCGGCGAGCCAGTTCCTGCGTACGTGGCTTGAGCACGCACTGATCACCAATGTGCGCGGTGCGCCATCGGGGATCAGCCGCTGCGCATACTCGATGGCATCGCCGGGAAGAGGAAGATTCCAGTCGAACACCGGAGGTCCGACACCTGCGGCGTCGGCGAAGCCCATGAAACTGTCGAGCACGTGTTCGCGTTGGCGTGGCGCAATACGCGAGTCGGTGACGAGCCACTGCAGCTCGCGAGCTCGGGCCCGGTCGAACCCGAGCTTGATGCGCGCCGGGACGAGCGCTGCGACGACACTCGCTCTGAACGAGAGCTGAAGATGCATCAGCAGATCAAACTGCCGACCTCGAAGCGTCGCGCTGAGGGCTTTGAGGCTCATCAAACCGGCGCGTTTGTCCACGGTGATAAACTCGACCTCGGGTAGGAGGGTCATGAGTCGCGCTTCGGCGCGTCCGATGATCCAGGTAAAGCGTGTGTCGGGCCAGGCGCGCTGCAACGTGCGCAGCAGGGGCACGACATGGCAGGTATCGCCGATGGCCGAGAGCCTCAAGAGGCAAACGGATTCGGGCGGCGTGATGAGCGGCAGCATGGCTTTAGGCGGTGAGGGCGGAATGAACGAAGGTCGCGCACACGAACCGCTGGAGGGCAGGATCCAAGTCGGCCGCTGCGTGATGCTATATGACCCCTCCCTCGTCGGCAATTTTGATCCACGCTGGTTCGAGCCCGAGCACTGGAGGCAAACCGGTGCACTGCGCGGCGAGGCATCGGGGCGCGGGAGCACCCTGTTCTTCGAGGCCGAGGGGGGCGCCTATGCGTTGCGCCATTATCGACGCGGCGGCCTCGTTGCCGCGGTGCTCAATGATCGCTACCTCCAGTTCGGTGAGTCGCGTTCCCGTCCGTTCCGAGAGTTTCGCGTGACCCAACGATTGCAGCGTCTCGGTCTACCTGTCGCCCCAGTGGTGGCGGCGCTGCATGAGTCGCTCGGCCTGTGGTGTCGGGGTGATCTCATCACCCGCCGCCTCATCGGCGTCAGCACGCTCGCCGAGTGTCTCGCACGATCGCCCGGTTCGATCGACTGGTTCGGCGTGGGCGCGACCATCGCCCGTTTTCATCGGGTTGGATTGCATCATGCGGATCTCAACGCCCATAACCTGCTCGTCGACGGGGCCGGTCGGTGGTCTCTCATAGACTTCGACCGAGCGAGTTTTCGCGACCCGGGCTTGTGGTGCGATGCCAATCTCGTTCGTTTACGTCGCTCGATACTCAAGGTTCTCGATTCTTTGAACGCTCGACTTGACGAAGAACTCTGGACGACCGTGCTGCAGGGTTATCGCGAGGGCGCATCGAGAAGCGGATCGTCATGATGCATTCTGTTTATCGTGTGCTGGTAATGATCGTACTGCCCTTCGCCTTCGCGTTGTTCATTGTGCGCGGCCTGCGCGGCAATCCAGGCGAGTTACAGGGACTCTCGCAGCGCTTGGGTTTCGGAGCTCGTCAGCCTACGAAAACGATCTGGATTCACGCAGTCTCGGTCGGTGAGGTTCAAGCCGCCGCCGCGCTCGTACGCGCCTTGCGAGACCGTTACCCTGCGGCGCCGCTCACGCTGACGACGACCACCGGGACGGGCGCGGCGCGCGCCCGAGAGATGTTCGGCGATGCCGTGGATGTGCGTTTCTTACCGTTCGATTCGTTGGGCTGTGTGAGGCGTTTTCTCGATCGTGTTCAGCCACGTGTCGCGATCATCATCGAAAAAGAGTGGTGGCCGAATGTATTCGGCGAGTGCGCGGCGCGAGCGATTCCCATCGTCCTCGCGAGTGCAACCGTATCGGTGCGTACCGTCGGCCGATGGCGCTTTCTCGCCCCGTTGTTCCGCGAGGTCTTCGAGCACAGCGTTTTCGTCGCGGCGCAGTCCCAAATCGACACTGACCGTTTTCGACAGCTTGGGATTCCGCCGTCGCGGGTACAGGTTGTGGGTAACCTAAAGTTCGATCTTTTAGTGTCGCCGCAGCTCTCGGAGCAGGGCGCTGCGCTTCGGGCGCGTTGCGGCTGGCAGCATCGGATGCTACTCGTCGGCGGCAGTACCTACGAGCCCGAGGAGACGGCGTTACTCGAGACTCAGCGTCGTTTACGAGCCGACGGCGTCGATGTGGCGCTCGTGCTCGCGCCACGCCATCCCGCCCGTTTCGAGTCTGTGGCGGCTCGTCTGCAGTCGGCGGGCGTTGCGTTCGCGAGGCGATCGTCATTGACCTCAAGCACCCAGAGCTCCCCGCCCGACGTCTTGCTACTCGATACGCTCGGTGATTTGATGAGCGCGTACGCCGCGGCCGATCTGGCGTTCGTGGGTGGCAGCCTCGTCAGTGAGGTCGGAGGACATAACTTGATCGAGCCGGCAGCACTCGCGGTGGCGACGCTCACAGGTCCGCACGGCGATAACGCGCCCGACATTGCCCGCGCGCTTCAGGCTGCCGGAGCGCTCGTGATCGTCTCGGATGCAGAGCGTTTAGTGATGGAAGTGAAGCGCCTCGCCACGAATGTTGAGGAGCGAGCCCAACGTGGCGAGCGGGGTCGGGCGTTCGTCGAGGAAAATCGAGGCACGCTCGAGCGACTGCTCGCGCGCCTCGAGCCGATTATGGTTGAACTGCAGCCGCAGTCGTCGACAGCCAGCCGTTGACATCCTCGAGCGTGGCGCGATCGAGCGTTCCCGAGGCGAGACGCAGACGCATCACGTTCAAAATATAGTCGTAGCGGCTGCGCGAGTAGTTCGTTTGCGCAACTGCGAGGCTTCGACGTCCTTCGAGAACATCGACGGCCGTGCGCGTGCCGACTTCGTAACCCGCTTCGGTGGCCTTGAGTGCCGTTTGACTCGACTCGAGCGCTTGCCGCAGTGCATTCACGCGGGAGATTTCACTGATCACACCGAGGTAGGCGTCGCGCGCCTGACGTTCCGTCTGTCGTGAGACGCGGGTCAGACGCTCGCGCGCAGCGCGCCATTGGAACTCGCTCTGGCGAACCCGCGACTGTGCGGCACCGCCGCTGAAGATCGGCATGGTGACCTGCAGTGAGTAGCTCTCGTCCTCGGTGTCGGAGAGACGGGTGCCCACATTGCCGCTGACGAAGTTGATCTCACTGGTCGTTTCGACTTTGCTCTTGCTCGCCACGAGATCGAGTTCCGGCAAGTGGCCGCCGAAGGCTGCGCGAACGTTGTCTCGGGCGATGTCGGCGGCGAGTCGACTCGAGACGAGGGCGAGGTTCTGCTCCATCGATCGCTCAACCCATTGCGCTTCGTCGGCCGGCTCGGGTGACTTGAGCGGCATCGCATCGCCTGGCTTGGCGAGCGTCGTGTATTTCTCGGCGGTGATTTCGCGCAGGAGCTCTTCGGCTGAGGCGAGCTGGCGCTTGGCCGCAATGACGGCAGCCGCTGAACTGTCGCGAGCCGCTTTGGCTTCTTGCACATCGGTAATGGCGATCAGGCCCACCTCGAAACGTTTTTCCGCCTGTTCGAGTTGACGCGAGATGGCCTCGAAAGACGAGGACTGCGCGTCGACGGCGTCTTGCGCCGCGAGTACGTTGAAGTACGCCTCGGAGACGCGAAGGATGAGTTGCTGCTCGGCCGCTTGGAAATCGGCTTCGGCCTGCGCAACCTGCCGACTCGCGCGGCGGATCGCGACCCAGTTATCCCAAGAGATCAGGCTTTGTCGCAGATCGAGGCTCCAGCGGTCGGTTTCGGGTTCGGCCACGCTCGCGGAAAGGAAATTTAGGACCACGGTCTGCCCATTGGGGAGGCGTTGTTCTTGCGGAAACTGGCCCGTGCTCGTGGTGTCGGACTTGGTTTTGCTCGCTGAGCCGGAGATCTGCGGAAGGATCGCGGCCCACGCCTGGGGCCTGGATTCGCGCGCTGCGCGGCGCAGGGCCTCAGCCTCGCGGATCTGAGGGTCGTTGGTGAGGGCACGCTCATACACGGCCTTGAGGTCTTCGGCGGGCGCTGCGGTGGCCGCGAGGAGCATGCCGAGGGCGAGTACGAATAGGCGCGACATCATTCAAACCTCAATTGGTGTTATATATCACTATAACAGATCATCATGAATCCCGACAACCCGGGCGAGGCGTCAGTATGGACGTAACGAGGGGTCGATGCGTTCCCCCCACGCCAGAATTCCGCCCGTCAAGTTGGCTACCGAACCAAAGCCTCGCGACTCGAGCGCCCGGGCGACCTGCATGCTGCGTCCGCCCGAGCGGCACATGATGATCAACGGGATCTTCGGGTCGAGTTCTTCGAGGCGGTCGATGATTTGACCCATCGGAATATGGCGCGCGAACGGCAAGCTCGAGATGTCGAGTTCCCAGCCTTCGCGTACGTCGATGACCACCGGTTGCTCGCCGGCATCGACGCTGGCCTTCAGCTCTTCAACGGTCATTTCCTTGATCATGGGCGCATCCTGCGTGCGGTCGATCAGAAACTGAAGCGTTCGGGTTGATGGGCGCCAACCAGCGGCTTCAATGCGGTTTCGAAGAGCGTGGTGGACCGGAAGGCCTCGACGCCGGTGCGCTCGATGAGTTTTGCTTCCATCACGAGACCCGAACCGATCACGACGAACAGTCTGCCGCCGATGGCGAGCTGCCTGGCAAACCGCTCATCGGAGACGGGCAGTGAGCCCGCGAGCACGATGATGTCGTAGGCGCCGCTGCCCAAGGCTTCGGGTTCGAAGGCATTACGGCACTCGACGGTGACATTACGGACACCTGCGGTATTGAGGTGGGTTGTGGCTGTCGCCGCGAGGTCCTCACGCAATTCGAGACCCCGAACGCTGCAGGCCCGTGCAGCAAGACAGGCGGCGAGAAAGCCGCTACCTACGCCGACGAGTAACACGCGGTCGGTCGGTTGAGGCGCGACGGCCTGGACGATGCGACCGGCGACTTTCGGCGCAAGCATGCGATCGCCACCCCCGAGCGGGATTTCGATGTCGGCGAAAGCGAGTTCGGTATACGCGGTCGGTACGAACTTCTCGCGCGGTACGCGCGCGAAGATGTCGAGAACGTTTGGGTCGAGTACCTCCCAAGCCCGCAGCTGCTGATGAATCATCTGCTCGCGTGCGGCCTCGGTGGCGGCGGGGGTCATCGGCATCGGTCGATATCCGTAAGGTTCAAACGAAGGGGCGGGAAAATACGGCTTTTCCCGCGGACTGCCAAGACGTAGAAGTACTGAGGGTACCGACCAGGGAGTCGCCGACCCGGGTTTTAAGCGGGCCGGCGACTGATCTGATGACGGTCAGGCCACGATTACTTGGCCGCCGTCTTCTCGAAGTCACCTGCCTCGACGATGCTGAGCACCTCGGGCTTGATCCAGCGTTTCACCGCCGCGTTGACGTCGGCCACCGTGAGCGCCGAGACGCGTCGCTCGAAGTCGGCGTCCCACTCGAGGGTGCGGTCGAGGAACAGATAGCTCGACAGACGCCCGACGAGCTCGCGATCCTGCGAGCGACTGACGTTGCGGCTTTGCAGCCAGCCGTTCTTGGCGTCTTTGAGTTCCGCCTCGGCGAAGCCTTCGGCCAGGATCTTCGCGAGTTCTTCCCGATATGCGGCGATGAGGCGCGCCGAATTTTCCGGGTTGTAGATCGCAAAGGTACCGAAGTTGCCATCCTTGTCGAGCGGATCAGCGGTGAGGAAGGACGACACGCCGTAGCTGATGCCTTCCTTCTGACGGATGCGCACGGCCAGACGAGAGTTCAGGAAACCTCCGCCCAGCATGTAGTTGGCCATGACGAGTGCCGGGTAATCCGGATGATCGTCACGCAGCTCGAGGTTGACGCCCGCGATCATCACCGCGTTCGCCTTGTCTGGCGTGTTGATCTTGCGGATCACAGAGGGCACGTCGAAGAACGGCGAGACCGCACGCTCGTACGGCATCTTCGACGTCCACCTGGCGAGGATGGCGCCGAGCGCAGAACGCACCATGCTTTCGTCGAAGTCGCCGACTACGGCGGCTGTCGCGCGTCCCGCACCGTAGAAGTCCGTGTGGAACTTGCGCAGATCCGCTGCTGTCACGGCTCGGACCGCCGCCGCCTGCTCGTCGAAGCTGAGCGTGCGTCGGAAATCTTTGGCCGGGAAGGGCGAGGTGATGCGATTGATCTCCTGTGCCGCGATTGCCTGCGGCTCGCTACGTTGCTGCTCGATCGCCGCCAGCACTTCGTCGCGAAGCTTTGCGAGTTCAGCCTCCGGGAACACTGGATTACGCAGGATGTCCCCCACGATCTCGAGTGTTGGCAACAGATTTTCTCGTGTCGAGGTGATATTCACCGACACGGTCTGTCCGCTACCCCCTGATATATTCACCGATGATTTCAGCTTGTCGAGCTCGTCGTTGATCTGCTGCAGCGTGCGGTTCTTCGTGCCGCGCCGCAACATGGCTGCCGTCAGTTCCGCAGTGGTGGCCTTGCCTTCAAGCGAGGCGAGGCTACCCACTCGCAAGGTCATCGAGACGCTGACTGAGCTGCCACGCGTCGACTTGCTGAGGAAGCTGTATTCCGCACCGCCCGGGAAAGTCTCGGTACGGGTGCGCGAGACGATGTTGGCCGGCGAGGGGTCGAATACCTCAGCCTGCTTGAGCGCCTGTTTGCCTTGGTAATCTTTGAGAATCACCGCCGGATCCGGTGCCTGCGGGATCGCAGCCCGATCCGGATTCGCCTCGGGGACGAACAAGCCGGTCGTGCGATTGGCCGCCTTGAGATAAGACGCCGCGACGCGATTGACATCAGCCGCCGTGACTTTTTCCATCTGATCACGCGAGAGGAACCAAAGCCGCCAGTCACCTTTGGCGATGTACTCGGAGAGACCGAGACCCACGCGGTCGCTGTTGTTATAGGTCTGCTCGAAGAAGCGTAGGAACTTGTTACGCGCGCGTGCGACTTCCTCGTCAGTGATGGGCTGAGACTTCAGGCCATCGAGCACGGCGAGCATGGTCTGCGTGGCATCAGCGACTGGCTTGTCCTTCAACACCTCCGCTGCCAAGTACATGTAGCTGGGATCTTTGAAGCTGAAGGCTAAGCCACCGACGTTGCTGGCCTTGCCGGTTTCGACAAGCGCCTTGTAGAGACGCCCGGAAGGTTCGTTCGTCAAAACGTCTGCGAGAACCTGAACGGCGACCGAGTCCGGGTGACCGCCGGGCGGGATGTGATAGCCCGCCGCCGTGACTTGCACGTCACCGACACGACGGAGCACCACGTGCCGCTCGCCGTCCTGTATTGGTTCGACCGTGTAGGTCGGTTGCAGGATGCGGTTCGGGCGCGGGATCTTGCTGAAGAATTCATTAACCCAGCCGATGGTCTTGGCTTCGTCGATTTTGCCGGCGACGACCAGCACGGCGTTATCAGGCTGGTAGAACTTTTTGTAGAACGCACGAAGGTTCTCGATGGGAACGCGCTCGATGTCCTCTTTCGAGCCAATCGTCGATTTGCCGTAGTTGTGCCAGAGGTAGGCCGTCGACATCACACGCTCGAGCAGCACGCCACTCGGATCGTTTTCACCGGATTCGAACTCATTGCGCACGACCGAAAATTCGCTGCGCAGATCTTCTTCCTTGATGAACGAATTGATCATGCGATCGCTCTCGAGATCGAGCGCCCAGCGCAGGTTATCGTCCGTTGCGGCGAAAGTTTCGAAGTAGTTGGTGCGGTCGTACCATGTGGTGCCGTTCGGACGCGCACCGCGCGAGGTCAGCTCCTGCGGGATATTCGGAAAGCGTGGCGTCCCTTTGAACACCATGTGCTCAAGCAGATGCGCCATGCCGCTTTCGCCATACCCTTCGTGGCGTGAACCGACGAGGTAGGTAATGTTGACGGTGATGGTGGACTTGGACGGGTCGGGAAACAGCAGGACCTTCAAGCCATTGGCGAGACGGTACTCGGTGATGCCTTCAACGGAGGTGATCTTTGTGGGCGGTGCGAGCCGCCTTGACTCGGCCTTCTTGGACGAGGCAGGCTTATCGGACGCGACGCCGATGGGCAGGGCGAGAACCAAGGCGAACGCGACGAACGCCGTGGTCAGGCGGGAGACGAGATTGCGCACGGAAGACACTCCAAGCTTGAGGGCAGGGGCCGCCAATGTAGCCGTCCGCACGGTCTTTGCAAGGTCTTGTGTGGTAAGCCTTGTTTTGGGCATGTCGCCGGCCATGGCTGAGCCGGTCGCCACCGATCCGCCGCCCGTCCGCAAGCCCCTTGACTTCTCAGTCGGTCGATTAAACACCTTCATGGCGCCCAAAGACTGGTTCTTGCCGTTGCCCTCGGACATTGACGAGATCATCGTCCGGGGTCGTCGTCAGCCTGGAGAGCTCCCGGAGCGCAAGGCGGTACCTCCGGGCTTGGGAGGACTCTTCTGGGGTCTGCGTAATCCGGGTGAGAGCTGGCGACTGCTCGTGCCGGACCCGAACGTTAGGGTGCCGGAGCAAGACATTGACGAATCGCGAGAGCCGCCCGGCGCCCATCGGGTGCGCATCGGCGAACCTGGAAAAATCTACTGATTGACCGCCGCGATCACCCCCGGGACCGCATGTCGGTTCCAGGGACGCCCGCGCGTATCCGGACAAAGAAAAAGCCCCGCCTTTCGGCGGGGCTTTCAGGAAATCGACACCCTGTCGATGCGCACTTAGAGCAGCGGCACCAACAGCAGCGCGACAATGTTGATGATTTTGATCAACGGGTTGATCGCCGGACCCGCGGTGTCCTTGTACGGATCGCCGACCGTGTCACCGGTGACCGCAGCCTTGTGGGCTTCAGAACCTTTGCCACCGAAGTTACCTTCTTCGATGTACTTCTTGGCATTGTCCCAGGCGCCACCGCCGGTGCACATGGAGATCGCCACGAAGAGACCGGTGACGATGGTACCGATGAGCAGACCACCCAAGGCCTTGATGCCTTCGCCCGGACCCATCAACGCGTTGATGCCGAAGGCCACCACGACCGGTACGAGGATCGGCAGCAACGATGGCACGACCATTTCTTTGATCGCCGCCTTTGTCAGAAGGTCGACGGCCTTGGAGTAGTCGGGCTTCGCCGTGCCTTCCATGATGCCCTTGATCTCGCGGAACTGACGTCGGACTTCCGTGACGACTGAGCCCGCGGCGCGACCGACCGCTTCCATCGCCATCGCAGCGAAAAGATAGGGCACGAGACCGCCAATGAAGAGACCGATGATCACGGCCGGGTCGGAGAGCGAGAAGTCGACGAGCTTGCCAGCCTCTTCGAGCTTGTGGGTGTAGTCGGCGAAGAGCACGAGGGCGGCGAGACCAGCCGAGCCGATAGCGTAACCCTTGGTGACGGCCTTCGTCGTGTTGCCCACGGCGTCGAGCGGATCGGTGATGTTGCGGACCTTCTTGTCGAGGCCCGACATCTCGGCGATGCCACCTGCGTTGTCCGTGATCGGACCATAAGCATCGAGCGCGACGATCATGCCCGTGAGCGAGAGCATGGCGGTCGCAGCGATCGCGATGCCATAAAGACCCTCGAGCGTGTAGGCACCCCAAATGGCGGCGCAGACCGCGATGACGGGCAGGGCAGTCGACTTCATCGACACGCCGAGACCCGCGATCATGTTGGTCGCGTGTCCCGTCTGAGACGCTTCGGCGACCTTGCGAACCGGGCTGTACTCCGTTGCGGTGTAGTACTCAGTGATGACGATCATCGCCGCGGTGAGCGCAAGACCAATGAGCGTGCAACCGAACATGCCGATGAAGTTGTCGGGCATGATCATGTCGGTGATGAACCAGAACATCACGGCCGAGATCACTCCCGAGACGATGACGCCCTTGTAGAGCGCGTTCATGATCTTGCCGCCTTCGCTCGCCTTCACGAAGAAGGTGCCGACGATCGAGGCGACGATCGAGGCCGAGCCGAGCGCGAGCGGGTACATGATCGCAGCGCCGTCGACGCTTGCGAGCATCAAACCCCCGAGCAGCATCGTGGCGACGAGCGTCACCGCGTAGGTCTCGAAAAGATCGGCGGCCATGCCGGCGCAGTCACCGACGTTGTCACCGACGTTGTCAGCGATGACAGCGGGGTTGCGCGGATCGTCTTCCGGAATACCGGCTTCGACCTTACCGACGAGATCGGCGCCGACGTCTGCACCCTTGGTGAAGATGCCGCCGCCGAGACGCGCGAAGATCGAGATCAACGAGCCGCCAAAGGCGAGGCCGATCAGCGAGCGCAGCGCGAGATCGTCACCGACGACACCGCGCATGGCGAGGTAGTAGCCGGCCACGCCGAGCAGGCCTAAGCCGACGACGAGCATGCCGGTGATCGCACCGCCCTTGAACGCCACGCCGAGCGCTGCGTTGAGACCCTGATTGGCAGCCTCTGCGGTACGCACGTTAGCGCGCACCGAGACGTTCATACCGATGTAGCCGGCGACGCCCGAGAGGATCGCACCGACCGCGAAGCCGCCCGCCGTCGCCCAATCGAGGGCGAGACCAAGCACGATACACAGCACCACGCCGACGACGCCGATCGTGGAGTACTGACGATTGAGGTATGCCTGCGCACCGGCCTGTATGGCGGCGGCGATTTCCTGCATTCGGGCATTACCCGCAGGCAGAGCGTTAATTTGAGCTGCGGCGATCGCGCCGTACACCACGGCGAGAGCCCCGGCGCCGATGGCGATCCAGAGCCAGAGATTGGCATCCATGTTCTTGAGTCCCCCTGAAAAAATCTAGGAATATGTATGTAAACGGCGGCGAAATATAACATAGGGCCGCCGGACGCCGCCGAAGGGCGGTCTGGGCCCGAGTCCTACACCTTGAAGGGCGGTAGCTTCTTCTTGACGGCGACGCCCTTGAGTTTGACGTACACCGGCAGACCGTCATTGTACGGCGGCGGATCACCACCGCCGATGAGAGGCAGCAGATAGCGACGGCATTTCTCGGTGATGCCGAAGCCATCGGTCGTGATGAAGTCGCGCGGGACCTTCTTCTCGACGTTGGCGACCTTGGCGAGCGGCACGTGACCCACCGTCCAGCGGTAAGGCTGCGATGACTTGCGCACGACGATGGGCATGACCGCGTTGTGACCTTTGACGGCGAGCTCGACGGCGGCCTGGCCCATGGCGTAGGCCTGCTCGACGTCGACCTTCGAGGCGATGTGTCGCGCGGCACGCTGCAGGTAATCGGCGACGGCCCAATGATATTTATAGCCATGCGCTTCGCGCACCATGTTGGCGACGACTGGACCGACGCCACCGAGCTGGGTGTGACCGAACGCATCTTTGGTGCCGGCATCGGCCAAGAAGCGACCCTCGGCATACGCAGTGCCCTCAGAGACCACGATCACGCAATACCCGACGCGATCGACGGTTTCTTTCACGCGCTTCAGAAAAGCCTTTTGATCGAAGGCGATTTCCGGAAACAGGATGATATGGGGTGCCGCGTCTCGACCTTTGCCCGCGAGACCGCCCGCTGCAGCGATCCAGCCGGCGTGCCGACCCATGACCTCCATCACGAATACTTTGGTCGACGTACGTGCCATCGAGGCCACATCGAGCGACGCCTCGAGCGTCGAGACGGCGACATACTTGGCGACCGAGCCGAATCCTGGACAGGCATCGGTGAAGGGCAAGTCGTTGTCGACAGTCTTCGGGACGCCGATGCAAGTGATCGGGTAACCGAGCTGCTCGCCCATCTGCGCCACCTTGTGCGCCGTATCCATGGAGTCGTTGCCGCCGTTGTAGAAAAAGAATCCGATGTTGTGGGCTTTGAAGATCTCGATCAGACGCTCGTACTCGCGACGGTTTTGGTCGAGTCCCTTGAGCTTGAATCGAGCTGAGCCGAAAGCGCCCGATGGCGTATGACGCAACCCTGCGATCGTCGCCTTGCTCTCTTTCGAGCAATCGATGAGATCTTCTTCGAGGGCACCGACAATGCCATGACGACCGGCATACACCTTGCCGATGGCCTTCGGGTAGCGAGCGGCGGTTTCGATGACGCCGGCGGCCGAGGCATTGATGACGGCGGTGACGCCGCCGGACTGGGCATAAAACGCATTGCGTGGCATGGTCTTTTTCATGGGCGGCGAGCATAACGCAGGGTTTGACCTGTCGGAATCGCCCGGTTACTGTGCCGGCCTCTGCGTCTTCAATAAGAACCATTGATTCAATGCGAATCGTTTTTCTTGGGGCCCCCGGGTCCGGTAAGGGCACCCAGGCCCAGCGCCTCATCGAACGCCACGGGATCCCTCAGGTGTCGACAGGCGACCTGTTGCGCGCGCATGTCCGTCAGGGTACCGAGCTCGGCCGTCGTGCGAAGTCGGTCATGGATGCGGGGCAGCTCGTCGATGACACCACGATCCTCGGCATGGTTCGCGAGCGTCTCGCCGAGCCGGATGCCGCGCGCGGGTTCATCCTCGATGGATTTCCTCGCACCATCCCGCAGGCCGAAGGGCTTTCGACCCTGCTCGCGGAAATCGGCAAGCCGCTCGATGCAGTGATTCTGTTCGACGTTGATCCGGCGCTGCTCGTCAAACGCATCTCGGGTCGTCGCAGTTGCCAGGACTGCGGCCGGGTGTTCAATGTTCATACGGCCCCGGTGCCGGTACCGCCGCCGTGTAACGGGCAGTGCACCACGCCGAGGTTGATGCAGCGACCTGATGACGCCGAGGAGACGGTAGCCAAGCGTCTCGAGGTGTACGAGGCGCAGACGGCGCCACTCGTCGGATTTTATAAAAACCGGGGATTACTGAAGACGGTTGCAGCCGATGCGCCGCTCGCGGACGTGACGGCGCGAGTCGAAGCGGCGTTACAGCGCGGCGCGTAATCGATCGGCGAGCAGTTCGGCTCGCCAACCGCAGAGCGTGCCCGCCGCATCTTCGCCGCGCGCGATTTCTTCGAGATCTTTTCGGGTCGCCAAAACTTCCGGTGCGATCGACAACTCCTGCGCGACCGCCTGTACCGCATGAGAGAGTCGTTTCGTTCTGGCGAGAAACGCTGGATCGGGGCGTTCGCGTCGCGGGAGTGGCGGCGGGGGATGATCGATGCGAGCACCTTCGACAAACCCCAAGATTTCGTCGCCCGAGTGCTTGACGACACCCTCAGGTATTTCGGGAATCTGTGCGAGTGCCTCGCGGTCTCTCGGGACGCGCTGCACGATCTCCCGCAACACCGAATCGTCGAGAATCCATCCGCGCGGTCGATTCTTTGAGATCGCGCGGCGTTCGCGCCACGCGGCAAGATGACGCAGCAAGGTCATCCGACCTTCGTCCCAACCCTGCGTGCCCTTGAATCGTTGCCAGGCTTTGTCTGGGTCGATGACGAGCAACTTCGGATCGTGCAGCCCCTCGAGATCTTCTTTGAGCCAATGCTCGCGTCCGAGTCGAGCGAGCTCCTCCAGCAGCCGGTCGCGCAGGGCGTGCAGGTAACGAACGTCGTCGAGGGCGTACTCGATTTGCTCGGGGGTCAGCGGTCGTCGCGACCAGTCAGTGCGGGTTTGACCCTTGGCGAGTTCACGATCGAGCAGTCGACGGACGAGTTCGGCGTAACCGACTTGTGCTGGGAAGCCGGCGAGGGCGGCGGCGATCTGTGTGTCGAATAGTGGTGCAATGGCGCCGACGACGGGCGCGAGCACTTCAAGATCTTGACGGCCGGCATGCAAGATTTTGAGGGGACCCCCTGCGCAAAGCGCAGCACGCAAAGGCCCAAGATCAGCCAGCGCGAGCGGATCCACGCAGACCGCCTCGCGGGATGAGGCAAGCTGCAGCAAGCAGAGCTCGGCTCGATAGGTGCGTTCGCGGAGGAATTCGGTATCGAGCGCGAGCGCCTCGCCGTCGAGTCGACCGGCGAGGTCCTCGAGGGCCGCGGGGCTCTCGATGAGTGCGGTGGACGACGACATGACCCGACTATGCAAGAATTCGGACCCAAGGGGAACGGACGCTCATGAATTCGACGCTCAAAACCTTCCTGGACATCCTCAGTCTGCGTGCGGGACCTGAAGATCTGCCGAGCTCGCCGCGGTTGCTGGTGGGGACGTTCGTGCTGCTCGTCGTACTACAAACAGGCCCCGGTGCTTGGTTGCTGCCGAGTGAAGGCGCATTGTTTCCTCAAGCGCTGTTATCGGGCCTCGTGTCGCTCGGCTGGCTCGCGCTCGTGCTCCGTCTCTTTGGCAAACCTGAGCGGCTCGTTCAGACCGGGACCGCAATGCTCGGCATCGCCTGCGCGTTCGCGCCCATCGCCATTCCCGTGCTTGCCACCGTGCGACCCGAGCCTGGCGGCCAGCCCGTCGCATTCTCACCGCTTGCTTTGCTCGCTTTCGCGATCAGTCTGTATCTCATCTATATCAATGGTCGTATCCTGCGCTCAGCCATCGAGCGGCCCTTGTTCCAATGCATCGTGCTGTTTCTGCTCGGCGAGTTCTTCGTGTTCACGTTGACGCTCGCGCTCGGACTCGGTGGCCCCGAGACCTGAGCATGCACGTTCATATTCTTGGGATCTGCGGCACCTTCATGGGCGGCATCGCAGCGATCGCGAAAGCCGCAGGTCATCGTGTCACCGGATCAGACCGCAACGTTTATCCGCCGATGAGCACACAGCTTGCCGCGCTTGGCATCGAAGTGGTTGAAGGTTTCGATGCCGCCCAGCTCGAGCCCGCGCCCGATGTGGTGGTGGTCGGCAATGTCTTGACTCGTGGAGCGCCGGTAATCGAGGCGCTACTCGAGCGATCCATCCCGTTTGAGTCCGGTCCGGAATGGCTCTCGCGCGAAGTATTGCGTGATCGCTGGGTGTTGGCCGTCGCGGGCACACATGGCAAGACTTCGGCGACGAGCATGCTCGCGTGGATACTCGAATGCGCCGGACTTTCTCCCGGATTTTTGATTGGTGGCGTGCCTCACGATCTCGGTATCAGCGCGCGACTCGGCGAGAGTCCTTTCTTTGTCATCGAAGCCGACGAGTACGACACGGCTTTCTTTGATAAGCGTGCAAAGTTTATTCACTACCGTCCACGCACCGTCATCCTCAACAACCTCGAGTTCGATCATGCCGATATTTATCCGGACGTCGAGGCGATCGAGCGGCAGTTCCATCACCTCGTCCGAACTGTCCCGGCCTCGGGACTGATCGTTCATCACGCGACGGATCCGCATCTTGCCCGAGCGCTTGAGATGGGATGCTGGACGCCGCGCGAATCCTTCGGACGCGATAGCGCCCCAGAGGCGCGATGGAGCGCCCGTCTCGGCACGCCGGTCGATGGTTCACAATTTGACGTGTTACTCGATGGCGCTGAAGTCGGTCGAGTGCGTTGGTCGCAGATTGGCGGTCACAATGTCGACAACGCTTTGGCGGCGATCGCCGCAGCCCGGCACGCTGGCGTGCCCCCCGAGGTCGCGTGTGCGGCCCTCGCTGAATTCCGCGGCATCAAGCGACGCATGGAGTTACGCGGTTCGGTACGCGGCATCCACGTCTATGACGATTTCGCACATCACCCGACGGCGATCGCGACCACGCTCGAAGGATTGCGCCGTCGTGTGGGAGGCGAGCGCATCATCGCCGTGCTCGAACCGCGCTCGGCCACCATGAAGCGTGGTGTACACAAAGACACCCTCGCCGCGTCGCTCGCGCTTGCGGATGAGGTCTGGTTTCACGTACCGCCTGATCTCGGCTGGGATGCGGCGGCGGTCGTCCGCGCGCTTGGTAGCCGTGGGCATCTCTCGGATGAGATCGACACCCTTGCCGGGGATCTTGCACGGCGCTTGCGCCCGGGAGATCACGCGCTGATCATGTCCAACGGTGGATTTGGCGGATTGCACGGAAAGTTATTGGCGGTGCTCGAACGCGGCGCTGCCTGAGGGAGGTCGCATGGCACGCAAAGACGATCGCACCGTATCGGTGGGCCTGACCGGCGCCTCAGGCGCGCAGTACGGACTACGGCTGATCGAGTGCCTGGTCAAAGCGGACTACACCGTCTACGTGATGTTCACCAAGGCCGCGCAAATCGTGGTGGGCTCCGAGACCGACTGTCGCTTGCCGGGGCGTACCGCGGAGCAAACTCGATATCTCTCCACGCTCTTCGGTGCACGCGATGGTCAGTTGCGCGTATTCGGGGACGAAGAGTGGACCTCGCCCGTGGCGAGTGGTTCGGGAGCGCCGCTGCGCATGGCGGTGTGCCCGGCGAGCATGGCGACGGTTTCCGCCATCGCCAATGGCGCGAGTGAGAATTTGCTCGAGCGTGCGGCGGACGTCGTACTCAAAGAGCGTGGCAATCTCGTGATCGTGCCGCGCGAGACACCGTTCTCGACCATACATCTCGAGAATATGTTGAGGCTCTCTCGCGCCGGCGTCAGCATCCTACCGGCTAACCCCGGTTTCTATAATCGCCCCGCTCGCGTTGAAGAGCTGGTCGATTTCATTGTCGCGCGAGTCCTCGATCAATTCGGAATTGAAAACGAACTCATGAAGCGCTGGGGATGACCGGCGCGACTACGCTACCGCTTTTTCCGCTCAATACCGTGCTCTTTCCGCACGGTCCGTTGCCGCTGCGGATCTTCGAGACCCGTTACGTCGACATGGTCAAGCGCTGCATGCGCGAAGAGGTCTGCTTCGGCGTGGTGCTCGTGAGCGGAGGCTCCGAAGTCGGCCAGCCTGCAGGCTACGCCGACGTGGGTACGACGGCGCGCATCGTCGACTTCAATTTGTTACCCGATGGTTTGCTCGGCATCACGTGTCGAGGCGAGCGACGGTTTCGCGTGCTCGATCGTTGGCGCGAGCCCGATGGGCTCAACATGGGATCGATCGAGTGGCTGGATGCGGCAGTCCCCGAAATCGCCCGAGTCCCCGCAGAGTTCCGCCATCTCGCTGATCTTTTGCGTCGGGTGTTACCGGAGCTCGGCGATGTCTATGCGGGTCTCGAACCCCGCTACGACGATGCCGAGTGGGTCGGTTCACGTCTCATCGAGATCTTGCCGCTCGCGCTCGAGGACAAACAAAGTTGTCTCGAGCTCATGGACCCGCTCGAGCGGCTGGCGCTCATCGCGCCGCTGATCAAGAGATCAGATGAGGAGCCGGATTGAGCGGGTTGCGCTTGGCGTAGAACCGCCAGAGCACTGCGCCGATCACGGTCGTCCAGACTAGGACCAACCAGCCGACGACGCCATCGAATTGCGATAGGAGAAATCGCAGTGGGTTCGCTTCATCGGGACGCGAAGTCTCGCGCAGAAAGCTAATCACCCACACCCAACCTGCATGCAGGCCGATGCAGGCGGCGATATGGCCGGTCAGCGCACGCACCATCCCGAGCAGGACACCCACGGCGAACAGCGCGAGCCAGGCATCGGCGATATCGAGCGGGGTCGCAAAATCGGCGAGGGTGCCGAGCACGTGACGAAGACCGCTGTCGGGCCCGAGTTCTTCCACCGGAATGCGATAGCGACCCACGAAGTGCAACGAGGCGTAGAGCGCTGCCGTCAGCAGGATGGCGACTCGCGTACCCGATTCGCGCGCGATACCCGTGTGCATCGCGCCACGAATGAACGTTTCTTCGATGAGTGCAACGGTGATGCCCGTTGCGAGACCGCCCGCCGCCAAGCTCAGCCACGGTACGTTTGCAGGATCGAGACCTTCTCGAAGCACACGCAAATCAAGACCCAGCATGAGGACGGCGATGGGCAGCATCGTGGCGACGCCGATCAGCAAGCCGAGCACACTTTGGCGCAGAAATTGGCTGCGGGGCAGACCATAGCCGAGACTTGATCGATCGGCGAGTGCGAGTCGGCGGGCCAAGAGCACGAACGTGATCAATAACACCAGCATGCCGAGTCGATTGGCGACACGATGGAATTTGAAGTCGAAGGTCGGTGTCAGCCAGTCGTAGAGCGGCCATGCCAGCAGCGCCATCATGGCGAAGCCAAACACGAAGAGGCCCATGAACCAGGCAAAGGCTTTCATTTCGTCGCCACAACCGCCGAGGGGGAATAGCGTTCGATCTTCAGACCTTCTTTTTCGAGTAGCGCGATGAGTCCGCGATCGCCGACCAGATGCAGGGCGCCGACCACGACGAGCGTATCACCTGATTTTTTCGTGAGTGATGTCACTTGTGGCACCCAACGCCGATTTCTTTGATCGACGAGATCGTCATAGAGCTTCGGCATGGCTTTATAGCCTTCGAGTAGCAGCTCTTCGAGGCGTCGGGTATCGCCGCGACGCCAGGCGAGATAAAGATCGTCGGCCATCGTCGACATCTCGGCGATGTCGGACAGCGTCATGTCGAGTAGTTGCAATTGCTCGTCGAGGGGCAGCGAATCGAAGAGGCTGATCTGGAACTCCGGGGTTTCGAGACCCGCGATCGCTTTTTTGTCGGCCGCCGCAAGCTTTTGCAGCTGCTTTTCGACACCGACCTCGGCATCGAACCCGAGCCTCGCGTATTCGAGGGTGGTAAGCAAAATCGAAAGCCCCCAAGGTTCGAGCGTGGCGGCGAAGGGCGCGGGAAACTGAAGCGTCGCAAGCACGGGCTGAAGTGCGTTCCAGCGCGTCTCACCGGCCACTGACGGCAGCGTACATCCGTCGCTAAATGAGGCTGCGCCCAACATTTGAGCGGCCATGGCCTGCTCGTTGATATCGTCGACATCGAGCTCCATGACCAGTGACTCGGACTCTCGATACGCTTCGGTAATGGCCTCGGGCAGGGCAGGTCGATCACGGCGCAACAGATGCATGGAACCTGCGATGTAGACCTTACCGCCCGTTCCCTGCACGACCCACACGAGACCCTCTTTGGGTGTCGCGTACGCCGGAGCCCAGATGAAGACGAGGAAGGCTGATAGCCAGCCGACCCAACTTGGGGTACGAGGGCTTTTGGTCCGAGAAAGGAAGCGGTTCATTCAAGCCATCCTACCGTTGTTTCGATTCGCCCGTCCTCGTGTAGGGTCAGGCGACGGTAACCGGGCGGACGGTCGTCGATCTCGAAGTCGGGAACCTTCGGACGGAACTGGACGCAGGTGGAGGGTGTCGCCATGAGCTGAACGACACCGAGAGGCCCGGGGCGTTCGTCATCGAGGACTTGATGGGCATGTCCCCACAACACACCCCGAACTTGAGCGTGTCGATCAAGGACAGCAAAGAAATCTGCGGCGTTGTCTAGACCGATGGCATCGAGCCACGCGCTACCCATGGCGATCGGTGGGTGATGCAGCACCACGAGCGCGTGGGGCTGTCGGGCTTCGCTGAGTACTTTGTCGAGTCGTCGTCGCTCGCATTCATCGAGTCGACCACCGACCTGACCCTCTTGCTGCGAGTCGAGCAGGACGATCCGCCACGCGCCGATATCGTGGTGACCACGGATCCGGAAGGGCGGTGCATCGAGGATGTCGACCATCGATTGAGGGATGTCGTGGTTACCGGGGATGCAGAGGACGGGAATCTTCCGATCGAACGCTTCGCGCAGCCGCTCGTAGCCGCGTGGATCGTCGTGAACGATGTCGCCCGTCAACAAAATGAGATCGGTGGGTTCACGCAGGGCTTGGGTCAACACGGCTCGCAAAGAGTCGAGCACGACGAGGCCGCGCTGACGACCGGCGGGGTCGCCCACGAGATGCGTATCGGTGATTTGGAGGACGCGGACAGCGGTCATGGCGTTGATGCTAACGCCATGACCGCCCCGGTGTCAGAGGCCGCAGATCGCGGCAATCGATTTAGTAGCGGTAGGTCTCAGGCTTGTAAGGACCCTGCTTGGCCACGCCGATGTAGCGAGCCTGCTGGTCGGTGAGCTCAGTGAGCTCCACGCCAAGCTTCTTGAGCTGCAGCCGGGCGACCTTCTCGTCGAGGTGCTTCGGCAGCACGTAGACACCGACCGGATACTTCTCATGGTTCGCCCACAGCTCGATCTGCGCGATCGTCTGGTTGGCGAAGGACGAGGACATCACGTACGAGGGGTGACCCGTACCGCAACCGAGGTTCACGAGGCGACCCTCGGCGAGCAGCGTGATGCGCTTGCCGTCCGGGAAGATCACGTGGTCGACCTGCGGCTTGATGTTCTCCCAGGTGCACTGCTTCAGCGAGGCGCAGTCGATTTCGTTGTCGAAGTGCCCGATGTTGCAGACGATGGCCTGGTCCTTCATGCGCTTCATGTGATCGTAGTTGATCACGTGGAAGTTGCCGGTCGCCGTGACGAAGATGTCCGCCTTGTCGGCGGCGTATTCCATCGTGACGACACGATAGCCTTCCATCGCGGCCTGCAGCGCGCAGATCGGGTCGACTTCCGTGACCCACACCTGAGCGGAGAGGGCGCGCAGCGCCTGCGCTGAGCCTTTACCGACGTCACCATATCCGGCGACCACGGCAACCTTACCCGCGATCATTACGTCGGTGGCACGCTTGATGGCATCGACCAGCGACTCACGACAGCCGTAGAGGTTGTCGAATTTCGATTTGGTGACCGCGTCGTTGACGTTGATGGCCGGGAACGCGAGATCGCCGTCCTTCGCCATCTGGTACAGGCGCTTCACGCCCGTGGTCGTCTCTTCGGTGACGCCGCGGATCTTGCTGATGCGAGTGGAGTACCACTTCGGATCGCGCTTGAGCGTTTCTTTGATGGAGGCGAAGAGGACTTCCTCTTCTTCGCTGCCCGGGTTGGTGAGCACCGAGAGGTCCTTCTCGGCCTTCGTACCGAGATGCAGCAGCAAGGTGGCATCGCCGCCGTCATCGAGGATCATGTTCGAATAACGGCCGTCCTTCCACTCGAAGATACGATGGGTGAAGTCCCAGTATTCCTTGAGCGACTCACCCTTGTAGGCGAACACCGGCGTGCCATTGACGGCGATCGCCGCTGCGGCGTGGTCCTGGGTCGAGAAGATGTTGCACGATGCCCAGCGCACCTGCGCACCGAGAGCTTGCAGCGTCTCGATGAGTACGGCGGTCTGGATGGTCATGTGCAGCGAGCCCGTGATGCGGGCGCCACGCAGCGGCTGGGTGGGGGCGAACTCCTCGCGGATCGCCATCAGTCCCGGCATTTCGGTTTCAGCGATACGGATTTCCTTGCGGCCCCACTCGGCGAGCGAGAGGTCAGCAACGAGGAAATCGCCCTTTCCCTGGGCGGGTTTGATCACAGCGTTCATGTCAGGTCTCCGTTAATCTTTGGTTGAAGATTGACGGGCGCCGTTGACGATGTACGCCGTTCCGCGAGCCTGGCACCGGCCGACCCGGTGCTGCAGCGCCCCTCACGGAAGCGGTTTTTCAATTATACCCGGCGACGCCCCCGCTTGCCGAGACCCGCATCCGCCGCAAGTGCGGCAGCACGGTCGGTGCGTTCCCAGGTGAAATCGCGGTCTTCACGACCGAAATGGCCGTAGGCCGCCGTCTTGCGGTAGATCGGACGGGCCAGTCGAAGCATTTCACGCAGGCCGTAAGGGGTGAGATCGAAGTGGCGGTCGACGAGCTTGGTGAGCTTCTCGCGTGACACCTTGCCGGTGCCGAAGGTTTCGACCATGACCGACGTCGGCTTTGCGACGCCGATGGCGTAGGAGACCTGAACTTCGCAGCGGTCGGCGAGACCTGCCGCAACGATATTTTTGGCGACATAGCGTGCGGCGTAGGCCGCCGAGCGGTCGACCTTGGACGGATCCTTACCGGAGAACGCGCCACCACCGTGACGGGCAAAACCGCCGTAGGTGTCGACGATGATTTTGCGGCCCGTCAGACCACAATCGCCGACCGGACCACCGATGACGAATCGGCCGGTCGGGTTGATGTGGAACTTGGTGCCACGATGCAGCCACTTCTTCGGCAGCACAGGCTTAATGACCTCTTCCATGACCGCTTCACGAAGCGTGTTCGTGGAGACGTCGTCACTGTGCTGAGTCGAGAGCACGACCGCGTCGATCGCGACCGGACGGTCGTTTTCGTAACGCAGCGTGACCTGACTCTTGGCGTCGGGGCGCAGCCACTTGAGCTTGCCTTGTTTGCGAACCTTGGCCTGACGCTCGACGAGGCGATGCGACAGCGTGATCGCGGCGGGCATGAGTACGTCGGTCTCATTGGTCGCGAAGCCGAACATGAGGCCCTGATCGCCAGCGCCCTGTAAGCGCGGATCTTTGCGATCCACGCCTTGAGCGATATCCGGCGACTGTTTGCCGATGACGTTGAGAACACCGCAGCTCGCGCCATCAAAGCCCATCTCTGAAGAGTTGTAGCCGATCTCAAGCACCGTTTTGCGGACGATGGATTCGATGTCGACCCAAGCGTGGGTCGTGACTTCGCCGGCCACGATGGCAACACCCGTCTTGACCAACGTCTCGACGGCGACGCGACAGCGCTTGTCCTTCTCGAGGATCGCGTCGAGGATGGCGTCGGAAATCTGGTCGGCGACTTTGTCCGGGTGGCCCTCGGAGACCGACTCAGACGTGAAAAGGTAGCTGTTGGCCATGGTGCACTCTGAATTTCTGAGGAGGAATTCGGGCGCGGATTATAGCGGCTTAACGCCAATCATCCGCCGCGGAGAGGTCCTTTTTCGTTGAAAAACCGTGCTCTGGTAATGGACAATTGCGGTTTCCTGTAAACAACCCGGGTTTCCCATGTCTCAACGCCGCCTCCTCGCGAACGCCGTTCGCGCCCTTTCCATGGATGCGGTGCAACGCGCCGCCTCGGGTCATCCGGGCGCACCGATGGGGATGGCGGACATCGCCGAGGTCCTTTGGCGCGACATCATGGACTACAACCCGGCTAATCCGCGCTGGGTTGATCGCGATCGATTCGTGCTCTCGAACGGTCATGCGTCGATGTTGTTGTACTCCGTGCTCCACCTCACGGGTCATCCTCTTTCGATCGACGACATCAAAGATTTTCGTCAACTCGGCTCGCGTACAGCGGGTCATCCCGAGCACGATCCGGATATCGGCATCGAGACGACCACGGGCCCGCTCGGGCAAGGTATCGCGACCGCGGTCGGCATGGCGCTCGCCGAGCGGCTGCTTGCCGCCGAGTTCAATCGGCCAGGGCATGACATCGTCGATCATCACACCTACGTTTTCTTGGGTGACGGCTGTGTCATGGAGGGCATCTCTCACGAAGCGGCGTCGCTGGCCGGCACGCTCAGCCTCGGCAAACTCATCTGTGTCTATGACGACAACGGCATTTCGATCGACGGCAAGGTCAAAGATTGGATGGCCGACGATACCGCGAAGCGCTTTTCCGCCTACGGTTGGCAGGTCATCAAAGATGTCGATGGTCACGACAGTGAGGCGGTCGCCAAGGCGCTCAAGCGCGCTAAGGCCAATCGTAAACAACCGACGTTGATCTGTGCGCGTACGGTCATCGGTTACGGCGCGCCCAACAAGCAAGGCAGCAAGTCCACGCATGGCGAGCCGCTTGGGGCCGACGAAATCGCCGCCACTCGAGCCGCGATCGGTTGGAATCACGAGCCGTTCGTCATTCCTGCAGAGGTTCGCGAGGCGTGGGATCAGCGTGAGCGCGGTGCTCGCGCCGAAAAAGCTTGGCGGCGACGCTTCAATCGATACAAACGCGAGTTCCCGGAACTCGCCGCGCAGTTTGAGCGCCGCATGCGAGGCGAGTTACCGGCGAACTGGTCGCAGCTGCGCGAGGCCGCAATGGCGGCTGCCGCCGGCATCGGTGCCGCGCAAGCGACTCGCGCGTCGTCGCAGCTGGTTCTGAATGCCATCGGTCCAGGTATGGGTGAGTTACTCGGTGGCTCGGCCGATCTCACAGGGTCCGTCAATACGTTGCGCAAAGATTCCAAAGCCGTCACACCGGCCGATGTGTCAGGCAACTACATCTATTTCGGCGTTCGCGAGTTCGCAATGACGGCCATGATGAACGGCCTCGCGTTGCATGGCGGCTTCGTGCCGTATGCCGGAACCTTTCTCGTATTCTCGGACTACGCGCGTAATGCGATTCGTCTCGCAGCGCTCATGCATCAGCGCGTGCTGCTCGTGTACACGCACGATTCCATCGGATTGGGCGAAGACGGCCCGACGCATCAGCCCATCGAGCACCTCGCAAGCCTCCGAGCGATGCCGAATCTCGGGCTCTGGCGTCCCTGCGATGCGACCGAAACGGCCGTATCCTGGACCGCCGCCATCGAGCGTAACAATGGACCGAGTTGCCTCGTGCTCACGCGCCAGGCCCTGCCGCAACAACCGCGCAGCGCCGAGCAAGTCGCTCAGATCCGTCGAGGCGGGTACGTACTGATCGAGCCTGAGCTCGCTTCGGGCGCCCTGCCGGAGGCCATCGTCATCGCCACGGGCAGCGAGGTCGCGCCCGCCGCTGAAGCGGTGCGCGCGGCCAACGCGGCGGGCCGCCGCATTCGTCTCGTTTCCATGCCCTCGACCGACGTCTTCGATGCGCAGGATGCCGCGTGGCGCGATCAGGTACTGCCGAAAGCCGTACCCCGTCGACTCGCCATCGAGGCTGCGGCCTCGCAGAGTTGGTGGAAGTATGTGGGTGGCGGCGGTTGCGTGATCGGCATCGATCGCTTCGGCGCCTCAGGCAAAGCGGGCGCGCTTTTCGAGCACTACGGACTCACGGCCGCGCACATCGGCCGTGCGGTCGATAACCTGCTGACCGGCTGAAATCAAAGAAAATTCAAGAGATCTCAAGGAGAGGACAACGCATCATGGCAATCAAGGTAGGCATCAACGGTTACGGTCGCATCGGACGCAACGTCTTGCGTGCGCTTTACGAAGGCGCTCGTCGCAAGGACATCCAGATCGTCGCCATCAATGATTTGGGCGATGCGAACACCAACGCCTACCTGACGCGTTACGACACGGCGCACGGCAAATTCCCGGGCGAGGTCAGTGTTGACGGTGATTCGATGGTCGTGAACGGCGATCGCATCCGCGTGGTCGCTCAGCGGGACCCATCCAAGCTGCCCTGGGGCGAGCTCGGCGTGGATGTCGTACTTGAGTGCACCGGGCTCTTCACGAGCAAGGCCAAGGCCTCGGCCCACATTGCGGCGGGTGCGAAAAAAGTGGTGATCTCTGCGCCGGGCGGTGACGACGTCGACGCGACCGTGGTCTACGGCGTGAACCACAACGTACTCAAGTCGTCGATGACCGTCATTTCCAACGCCTCGTGTACGACCAACTGCCTCGCCCCAGTCGCCAAGGTGTTGCAAGAGAACATCGGCATCGAAAGTGGTTTGATGACGACCATCCACGCGTACACCAACGATCAGGTGCTGACGGATGTGTATCACTCGGATTTGCGCCGCGCCCGCTCAGCGACGATGTCGATGATTCCGACGAAGACCGGTGCGGCGGCGGCGGTCGGTCTCGTGCTGCCTGAGCTCAAGGGTAAGTTCGACGGCTTCGCGGTTCGCGTGCCGACGATCAATGTGTCCCTGGTCGATCTCACGTTCACGCCGAAGCGCGCGACGACGGTGGCCGAGATCAATTCCCTGATGAAGGCTGCGGCCGAGGGTCCGCTCAAGGGTGTGCTCGCCTATACGGACGCGCCGCTCGTCTCCATCGATTACAACCACGACGCGCACTCGTCGACCTACGATGCCACGATGACCAAAGTGATCAATGGCAATCTGGTCAAAGTCTGCTCCTGGTACGACAACGAGTGGGGCTTCTCGAACCGCATGCTCGACACCACGCTTGCGTGGTCGAAGGCGGGTTGAGGAGCGTATCGATGAATGTGTTGCGGATGACCGATCTCGATCTGGCGGGTAAGCGAGTCCTCATTCGTGAAGATCTCAACGTTCCGATCGAGGGCGGGTCGATCACGAGCGATGCGCGTATCCGTGCGTCGCTCCCGACGATTCGTCAGGCGATCGAAAAGCGTGCGCGCGTCATCTTACTTTCGCATCTTGGTCGGCCGAAGGAAGGGGAATTCTCGTCGGAGAACTCGCTCGCGCCGGTGGCCAAGCGCCTCGGCGAACTCTTAAACCAACCGGTGAGACTCGTCCCCGAATGGCTCGACGGCGTCGCCTGTGAGCCCGGCGAGGTGGTGCTTTGCGAGAACGTTCGTTTCAACAAGGGTGAGAAAAAAGATGATGAGACGCTGTCCCGTCGCATGGCGGTACTTTGTGACGTCTACGTGATGGATGCGTTCGGGACGGCTCATCGTGCCGAGGCGAGCACGCACGGCGTTGCGCGTTTCGCGCCGATTGCCTGCGCGGGGCCTCTACTCGTGGGCGAGCTCGAAGCACTCGAGCGTGCGCTCGCCAAGCCCGCTCGTCCGCTCGTCGCCATCGTCGCCGGGTCGAAAGTGTCCACCAAGCTCACGGTACTCGAGTCGCTGCTCGCCAAGGTGGACAAACTGATCGTCGGCGGAGGTATCGCAAATACTTTTCTGGCGGCTAAGGGCGTGAGCGTAGGGAAGTCGCTGCACGAGCCGGAGATGCTCGAGACCGCCTGTCGCTTGCTCGAACAGGCTCGCGCTCGAGGTGCCGAGATTCCGCTACCGACCGACGTCGTCGTCGCCTCGGAGTTTTCGCCGACTGCAGCGGCGACGGTGCGCGCCGTCGGCGCCGTCGGGACGACCGAACTCATTCTCGATATTGGCCCCGAGACTTCGAAGCAGCTCTCTGAGATTCTGCAGTCCGCCGGGACCATTCTCTGGAACGGTCCGGTCGGCGTATTCGAGTTTGACCAATTTGGTGCGGGTACTCGTTCGATCGCGGAAGCGATCGCGAAAAGTCGGGCGTTTTCACTCGCCGGCGGCGGCGACACGCTGGCAGCGATCGAGAAGTACGATGTCGAGCGCGGGATCTCCTACATCTCGACGGGTGGCGGGGCGTTCCTCGAGTTCGTTGAAGGAAAAACCCTACCTGCTGTTGCAGCACTCGAGGCGAGCGCTGCACACTGACGGTATTCGCGCCTCAGGGCTTACGGAGATTAAGTAGCTCATGACGACTCCGCGCAGGACCAAGATCGTGGCGACGCTCGGACCCGCGACGGACGACGTCGACGTATTGCTCGAGATGTGTCACGCCGGCCTCGACGTGGCGCGCATCAATTTTTCCCACAGCACTCATCAAGATCACCTTCGTCGCATCGAGTTGCTGCGTGAAGCCTCGGTGAGGGCAGGGCGCTACGTCGCCATTCTGGGAGACCTCGCCGGGCCAAAGATTCGTGTTGAGAGTTTTGTTGAGGGAGCCGTGCAGCTCGTCGAGGGGCAAGCCTTTGCCCTCGACACCTCGCTCGATAAAAAATCGGGTAACTCTCGTGAGGTGGGCGTCGCCTACAAAGAGCTCGTCGCCGATGTGACGGCTGGCGATACGCTGCTGCTCAACGATGGTCTCATTGTGCTCGAGGTGCTGTCGGTCCAGGGTACGCGTATCGAGACTAAAGTGGTCGCGGGCGGCGAGTTATCGAATCGAAAGGGTGTAAACCGCAAGGGCGGCGGAATTTCCGCTCCAGCGCTGACCGACAAAGATTTCGAGGATATCCGCTTCGCTGCGGCCAACGGTTTCGACTATCTCGCGCTGTCTTTCGTGCGTGATGGGTCGGACATTCGACAGGCTCGCGGGTTGTTGCATGCTGCCGGCGCGCCCTTCACGCGTATCGTCGCCAAGATCGAGCGACACGAGGCGGTGGCTCAACTCGCAGGCATCATCGAGGCGGCCGACGTCGTGATGGTGGCGCGTGGCGATCTTGGCGTCGAGATGGGACAAGCTGCACTCACCGGCCTGCAGAAGACCATCATTCATGAGACCCGAAAGCGCAATCGCGTGGCGATCACGGCGACGCAGATGATGGAGTCGATGATTCAGAACCCCGTGCCGACGCGTGCCGAAGTGAGCGACGTCGCCAATGCGGTGCTCGATGGGACAGACGCCGTGATGCTCTCGGCCGAAACGGCGACGGGCAAATATCCAGTGAAAGCCGTGGCAGCAATGGCCGAGGTGATCCTCGGCGCGGAGACGTATCACCTCACCATGAACGGACCGCGCGAGCGGTCTGATTTGACCTTCTCGCAGACCGAGGAAGCTATCGCGCATGCGGTGATGTATACCGCCAACCACCTTAACGTTCGCGCCATCGTGGCATTGACGGAGAGTGGTTCGACAACCCTTTGGATGTCCCGTTTGCGCTCCGACATCCCGATCTACGCCTTCACGCGACACGAAGGGACTCGACGGCGAGTCACGCTTTATCGCGGCGTCTACCCTGTGTCGTTCGATATACGACCCGATCAGACGTCCTCGTTGCAACAACAAATCTTTAATCTGCTCATGAGTCTTCGTTTGGTCGAAGACGGGGATCAGATCATCCTGACCAAGGGCGAGCTGAGTGGTGTGCAGGGCGGTACGAACTCCATGCAAATCCTCAAAGTTCATCGCGCCGTCTCTTAAATCACTTCGTACGTCATGAAAAAGTGGATTCTCGGCGGTTTGGTGACGCTGGTCGTCGTCATCGTGATGGTGGCGGGTGTCGCATGGTGGGCGTTACGCGGTTCGTTACCGATGCTCGATGGCGAGATCGCTTCCGTCGAAGGAGGGCCTCAGGCAGACACGCGACTCGAGCGTGATGCGGACGGCGTCGTCACCGTCGTCGGCCAAGATCCTTTTGATGTGGCGTATGCGATCGGTTACGCGCACGGTCAAGACCGTTTCTTCCAGATGGATTTGTCGCGGCGTCTCGCTGCCGGTGAACTCGCAGGGCTGCTCGGTCAGGCGCTCGTCGTCCAAGATCAACGCGCTGGAATTTTCGGGTTGCGCGAGGTGGCACGTCAGGTCATCGCGGATGCGACGCCAACGGAGCGCGCCTGGATCGACGCGTACACGCGAGGAGTCAACGCCGGCCTTGGCTCGCTGTCGGTTCGCCCGTGGGAGTATCTGCTCCTACGCTCGACGCCGCAGGCTTGGCGCAGCGAAGACTCCATACTCGTCGTGCATTCGATGTGGTGGAGTTTGCAGTACGAGTCGCTGGTTGATGAGTTGGCGCGACGGGAGATTTCTGCGCGCATCGAGGAGCGCGTATCGACGGCATCTCAAGGCGAGGCGGACGTTAGACCGGCGAGCGAGGTGATTCGTTTCTTGTTTCCTCGTGGCGACGAATGGGATACGCCTAATTTCCAGACGCTTGCTGAACAACTCGCGGCGAATGGCGGAGAGCCTTACCGTGCGCCCGTCGTACCGCCTCCTGAGTTACTCGATCTGCGTGGCGAGCGCGTGGTGCGTGCACCCATCGCTGCAGAGCGCGCGATGCCAGGCAGCAATGCGTGGGCTGTTTCAGGTCAACGCGCTGCTGGAGGTGGCGCGCTCGTCGCAGGTGACATGCATCTTGGATTACGAGTCCCGACGACTTGGTATCGCGCACGCTTGCGCATGGCCCGGGATACAAAAGGGCTCGCGCGAGAACTCAATGGGGTCACGCTTCCAGGGTTACCGGCGGTCGTGGCGGGAAGCAACGGCGAGGTCGCCTGGTCGTTCACCAACAGTTACGGTGATTGGAGCGACTTGAATCCGGTCGCCTGTGATCCGTCCCGTAACGTCTACTTCACTGCAGAGGGCGAACGACCCTTCAGGGTTCGTCGAGAGACGATTGCGGTCTCCGGGGGCGATCCGGTCGCACTCGAGGTGCGAGAGTCTCCGCTGGGCGTCGTCATGCGCACCAATGCCCCGGATGAGGGCGCGAGCGGAGCGGCCCACACCTGTTGGCTCGCGCGCTGGCTCGTGATGGAACGAGGCGCCACCACGCTGGCGTCGTTCGAGCTGCAACAGGTCAGCGATGTGGCCTCGGCATTGGCGCTCGCCCCACGGGTCGGTATTCCGCATCAGAACTTCACAGTGGGTGACCGATCGGGTCGTATCGCCTGGACGATCATCGGGCGCATTCCTCAAGGAAATCTCGGGCCTGAGACGCCACGTCCCATCATTTGGCGAGGCGAAGGCGAGACGCCCGCGATCGTCGATCCGGAGGTGGGTCGTCTTTGGAGTGCCAACGCTCGGCATGTCGAGGGGTTGTTCGAAGGGTCGCTGGGTAACGACGAAGCCGACGGCGGGATGCACTATGACAAGGGTGTACGACAGCGGCAGATTCGTGATCGATTGCTGGCGATCGATCGCCCCGCGACGCCGTCCGACATGCTGTCGATCCAGCTCGATGATCGGGCGCTGCTGATCGATCGTTGGCAGCGTTTGTTGCTGGCGACCCTCGATGAAGAGGCCGTGCGGAACGAGCCCAAGCGTGCGGAGCTAAGACGACTCGTCGCCGATTGGAAGGGGTATGCGGCCATCGACTCCGTGAGTTATCGGCTCGCGCGAGATTTTCGCGAGCGAACCCGGAGTGTGGTGTGGTCGATGATCACGAGCGCTCTTGGCGCCGGGGAGGGCTCGCAAGCGTTTCCGCTCTTTGAGGGCTCATTGTGGCGTCTGGTGACCGAGCAGCCTCCACACATGTTGAGTGCAGAGTACAAAGATTGGCGAGAGTTGCTCCTGCGTCAGGCCGATGCGGTGATCGATTCTGCGGAAAAATCTTGCGGGACGCTGGTGGGTTGCACTTGGGGTCTTCGGAACACTGCAAACATCCGACATCCGTTGTCGTCGTCACTCGGTCCGCTTGGGCGCTATCTCGATATGCCCGCTCGGCCGCTCGCCGGAGACATGAACTCTCCGCGCGTTACGGGGCCGACCTTTGGCGCTTCGGAGCGCTTCGCTGTCTCGCCCGGCCGCGAGGCTGAGGGCTACATGCAGTTACCAGGTGGCGCGAGCGGACATCCGTTGTCGCCATTTTATCGAGCGGGATATGAGGACTGGGTCAGTGGGCGAATTCGCCCGCTGCTCCCGGGTCCTGCTATCCATCGTTTGACGCTGAAGGCTTCGAAGCCGGACAGCGCCGTACCGAGGACTACTCCATGACTGATCAAAGATTTTCGGGTACCGATCGCTATATCGCGACCGACGACCTTCGCATGGCCGTCAACGCGGCGGTCACGCTTGCTCGACCGCTGCTCATCAAGGGGGAGCCGGGTACCGGTAAGACGCAGCTGGCCGTCGAAGTCGCGCAGGCGCTCGGACGGCCTCTGTTCGAATGGCATGTGAAATCGACCAGCAAGGCGCAGCAGGGGCTTTATGAGTACGACGCGGTGTCACGATTACGCGACTCTCAGCTCGGTGAGGCGCGGGTCGCCGATATTCGTCAGTACATCGTCCGTGGGAAGCTTTGGGAAGCGTTCGAGTCGGAGGTGCAGCCTGTATTGCTGATCGACGAGATCGACAAAGCGGACATCGAGTTCCCGAATGATCTGCTGCGTGAGCTCGACCGCATGGAGTTCTATGTCTATGAGACTCGCGAACTTGTGCGCGCCCGGCACCGGCCGATCATCCTCATCACGAGCAACAACGAGAAAGAGCTGCCCGACGCTTTCTTGCGCCGCTGTTTCTTCCACTACATCCGCTTTCCCGATGAGGAGACGATGACCCGAATCGTCGGTGTGCACTATCCGAGCTTGAAGCGTGAGTTGCTTGCGGAGGCGCTCGGAGCGTTCTATCGCATGCGTGAAACGCCGGGTCTCAAGAAAAAGCCGTCCACCTCAGAGTTGCTGGATTGGATCAAGCTACTGGTCGCCGAGGATATCCCGCCCGAAGCGCTGCGCAGTGAAGATCCGAAGAAATCGATTCCGCCGCTTTATGGCGCATTGCTCAAGAACGAGCAGGACGTTCACTTGTTCGAGCAGTTGGTGTTTCTGAACCGTCGCGCTCGTTAACCGAGGCTCTCGCGTGCTCGTTCGATTCTTTCTCGAAGTGCGCGCCGCCGGCATCCCGGCCTCGATCACGGAGTTTTTGTCGCTGCTGCAGGCGCTCGAGGCTCGAGTGGCGTCGTGTTCAGCCGAGGAGTTTTATTGGCTTGCTCGACTGTCGCTCGTCAAGGATGAGCGTCACTTCGATCGTTTCGATCGCGTGTTCGCCGAGCACTTTGCCGGCGCCGAGAGAATCTTCGATCGACTGGTTGCCGAGGTGCCGGCCGAATGGCTGCAGGCCATGGCTCAGCGACTTTTTTCCGACGAAGAGCGTGCCAAGGTGGAGGCGCTCGGCAGTTGGGACACATTGCTCGAAACACTCAAGCAGCGGCTGGCTGAGCAAAAGTCGCGGCACGAGGGCGGCAACAAATGGATCGGCACCGGCGGCACATCGCCGTTCGGTTCGGGCGGTTTCAACCCCGAGGGGATCCGGATCGGCGACACCGGAGCGAGACAGCGTCGTGCCGTGAAAGTGTGGGAGGCCCGGGAGTACCGCAATTTCGACGATCGTCGTGAGCTGGGCACCCGCAATCTCAAGATGGCGCTACGCCGCTTGCGCAAGTTCGCGCGTCAGGGTGCCGCCGACGAATTGGATCTCGACGGTACGATCGAAGCGACGGCGCGCAACGCCGGCTGGCTCGATCTGAAACTACGCCCCGAGCGGCGCAACGCCGTCAAAGTGCTGTTGCTGCTCGATGTCGGTGGCTCGATGGAAGATCACGTGCGCGTTTGCGAGGAGCTGTTCTCTGCCGCGCGCTCGGAGTTTCGTCAGCTGGAGCATTTTTACTTCCACAATTTCATTTACGAGACGGTGTGGAAGGACAATCGACGGCGGCAGGTCGAGCGCATCAAGACGCTTGAGCTCCTACGGACATTCAATGGTGACTACCGGGTGATCTTCGTGGGTGATGCGGCAATGAGTCCCTATGAAATCGTGCAGCCGGGCGGGAGCGTTGAGCATTTCAACGAGGAAGCAGGGAGTGTGTGGATGCAACGTCTGACGGCTCACTTTCCGCACCTGGTATGGCTCAATCCCGAGGCGGAGGAGCGTTGGGACTGGACTCCTTCGATCCGTCTGACCCAGGACCTCATCGGTGGTCGAATGTTTCCGCTGACGCTCGGTGGGCTCGACCGAGCGATGGCCACCTTGAGTCACAAACTCGTCAGCGCAGGAAGTCGATGATTGCACGACGCTGAGTGATGCCGTCGGCATAGCCTTGTGCGATGAGTTCTTGCGTGTAAGGAGCTTCAAACATTAAGTAGCTCGCGAGCAGGCTTCCCGATTCGCCGCTCGCGCCGATGACCGAGAGCAAGGTGCGAAGTGCTTTCGGTAGAGCGTTCATGTGTCGAGCGGCGCTCGTTCGCGGATCGGCACCCGGTACGAGGCGCAGGGCGCTGATCTCGCTCAGTCCATCAAGCGTTGCGCTTGCCTGACGAACCATGCGGTTGGTGCGCTCGAGCTGATCGAGATCGGCATCGACCTGATCGCTGAACAGCGTGTCGAGCAGGAAGCCGAAGATCTCTCCGGAAGAGGGGGTGTGATGTACGCCGATCGTGCCGCCTAGACCCGCGGCGTTTTGCGCACGGACGCCGATGACGAGAAGACGATTCGCGCCGAGATGAATCGCCGGTGAGAGTGGGGCGAGCTGGCGCATCGCCCCGTCGCCGTAGAACACCTCACCGATCCGCACCGGCGGAAACAAAAAAGGGATCGCCGCGCTCGCCATCAGATGATCGAGATCGAGGGTCGAGCGGGTGCCCGCGCGACGCACGCCAGTCCATTCCTGCACGTGGGGTGCCGCCTCGAAAAAAACGCGGTGATGACCTCCCGCGTAGGTTGTGGCCGTGAGTGCGAGCGCCCGCAGTTTGCCCATGGCAATGTGCCTGCGAATGGCGTCCCAATCCACGCGTTCACCCAGCAAGTTGCGCAGCGGCGAGTTATCGAAGAGCGCAGGCGGAGCGGTGCCGAGACGGCCTCCCGTGAGTGCCGAGCTCATCCAGCGCACGCCTGCGCCGACCATCGCACCGAGGCCGGCCTTGAAGACCTGCTCGACGGTGAAGTTCGCCCACACACGCTCGAGGCGCCGAACGCCCTCACGCCAGTCGGCCGCATGGGTCGCGAGTACTGAGGCACAGACGGCGCCCGCAGAGGTGCCGACGATAACGTCATAGGGCGGTGATTCCTCGGGCCAGATCTCGGCGAGGGCTTTTAGAACCCCGACCTGGTAGGCCGCGCGCGCCCCACCGCCGGACAGAACGATGGCTCGGCAGCCCGGTTCGGTCGCGGATTTGGTCACGGCGTGGTCATCGATACGCTCTGTCACACCGCCTATTGTGCCGCAGCGGCGCAGTCTGGAAGATACGGTGACACCGTTTTGAGAAGGAGTTCCGATCATGACACCTCGCAGACTTGTTCTGACCCTGCTCGCCGCCGCGGCGCTGACCCTCGGCTTCGCGCCGGTACCGGTGGCCCTGGCCGACTCACCCAAAGCGGGTCAGCCGGCCCCCGACTTCCGGCTGCAAGACCAGACCGGCAAGTGGGTCACGCTCAATGAACATCGCGGCAAGTGGGTGGTGCTCTATTTCTACCCGAAGGACAACACCCCGGGTTGCACGACGCAGGCTTGCGAGTTCCGCGACGAAATCTTTGCGTTCCGACGAGCCAATACGGTGATCCTCGGAGTCAGTGTGGATGACGTCGAATCAAAGAAAGCCTTCGCGAAGGAGCACAGCTTGCCGTTCCAGGTGCTCGCCGACCCGACGAAGGCGGTCACCAAGCAGTACGGCGTCCTGACTAGCATGATGGGTCTGATGGAGTTCTCCCGTCGTGACACCTTCATCATCGACCCGCAGGGTCGTATCACCCGTCACTGGGAGAAAGTCGACGCGAAGGGTCACTCGCAGCTCGTGCTCAACGAAATCAAAAAGCTGCAGACGCCCGGCGTCTGAGTCAGCGCATCACGAAAAAGAATCAGGATTTCATCGGGGGTTTTTCATATGTCGAACGATCATGATTTACGTCATCCCGCGCGTCGGGATTTTCTCACCACGGCGGGCGGCGTCGGGGGCGCACTCGCGGTCGGTGCCTCGGGCCTGGCATCGATGACGCTCGGCGGGCCGATGGCGATGGCCTCGGCTCTCACGAGTTCGCGCTATGGCATGGGTCCTGGCCTCAGAGGGCCTTACCTCGACCTGTCGACCGGCAAAGGCAACCAGCTCGCCTATGCGCGCATTCAGGGCGACCTCGATTTCGGTAAGCCGAAGTATTTCTGGTTCAAGGGTTACCTCATGGGCGTCGAGCCCCACAAGAAGGTCGTCGATCTCATGGGGACGTCGGGCTTTGGCGTCATCCGTCTCTTGCCGGGACCGGATGGGTCGATCCGAAGACTGTGCCGCGAGATCATCGTCTACACCGATCTGCGCAGCGGTGAGGTGCTCGACGAGTGGAAGAATCCGCTCACCAACGAGACGGTCAAAGCCGTTCACGTCGATAACGATCCGTTCAATTACCTCATCGAAGAGTACTTTCCAGCGCCGCCGAAGTTCGGTGGGCTCAACCAAGGACCGCCGCCGCCGCGCGTGCCGTTCATCATGCCGTGGTACCAACACGGGGGGTGGGCGGATATGGAAATCCATATTCACTTGGCGTATCCCAATGCGCTGCAGCCCGATAAATGGCCGCGCGAATCCTCGGGTCCCATCGTGCAGGTCTCCGAGATGTTCGCGCATCACGTCAAAGTGGAAGATCTGCAAAATCCGAAGCTGACCACGCTCGATTACACGGGCACTTGGAACCGTATCACCCCGTGGCTCCCGTGGATGCTGATGGGTCAGCGACCGGGCTTCTGTCAGTACGGCTGCTTCATGGGAACGACGAAGAATCTCGACGAGGTACTCTCTCGCCCGGTGCTCGATTACGCTCAAAAGAATTACGCTAAATATTTTGATGCGCCGACCGAGTGGACCGAGGATCGCAGCCTCTCGAGTCTCGAGCATTACGCTCTGCGCCAGAAACCCGCGCCGGTGAAATAAGGACACGGTGCCGAGACCTCTGCAACGCGTCATCGCGGCACAGCGCACCTCCGACGGAGCGGGGGTGACGCTGTACCGCAGTCTCGGCCAGTCGCAGTTCGCGCGACTCGATCCCTTCCTGATGCTCGATGAGTTCGGCAGTGACCGGCCTGAGGAGTACATCGCCGGTTTTCCGCCGCACCCGCACCGCGGGTTCCAGACCGTGACCTATATGCTCGAAGGTCACATGCTGCATGAAGATCATCTGGGGCATCGCGGGCACCTGAGGAGCGGTGGAGTGCAATGGATGACGGCCGGTCGCGGCATCATCCACTCGGAAATGCCGCAGCAGGAGCACGGCCTCATGCGAGGCTTTCAGCTCTGGATCAACCTGCCCGCGCGCGAAAAGATGTGTCCCGCTGCCTACGAGGATATCGAGGCCAAGCGTATCCCGGCCGTTTCGGCCGACGGCGTGACGATCAAGCTGATCGCCGGTTCGATCGCGTGCGGGGGAAAGACATTCAGCGGTCCGGTGAGTGGTGTTACGACTCAACCCATTTTCTTTGATGTCACTTTGGCGGCGGGTGCGACGTTTTCCGAGACTCTGCCGGTTGCGCACAGTGCGTATCTCTATGTCTTCGAGGGCGAGCTCTCGATCGCCGCCTCAGATAGCAGCTGCGTCTCTTTGCCGAAACGGCATGGTGGTGTTCTCGGGGAGGGTGACGCCCTCGTGGTCATGGCGGGCGACGCCGGCGCACGATTTTTGTTGCTCGCCGCGGCGCCTCTCGGCGAGCCGATCGTGCAGTACGGCCCCTTCGTGATGAACACCCGCGAGGAAATCGATCAAGCGATCCGCGACTACCAGTCCGGACGGCTCGTCGCTACAGGCTGAGTCAGACCAAGAAAATCGCGCCGAGTCCAAGCAGCGTCGCAAAACCGATGCAGTCCGTGAAGGTCGTGAGAATGACCCCGGCGGAGAGCGCTGGATCGATATCAAATCGACGAAGGGCAAGCGGTACCAACACGCCCACGGCCGCAGCCGCCAGCAAATTGATGAGCATGGCGACCGCGATGATGATGGCGATCTGCCAGGTATCGAACCAAAAGACGGTCACAGCGCCGACCACGAGCGCCCAAAGCAAGCCGTTCACGCCGCCCACGGCGACTTCCTTGAACAAGAGCCAGCGTGCATTCGACCACTGAACTTGACCGAGTGCGAGGCCGCGAATGATGAGCGTCACGGTCTGTGTGCCGGCGATGCCGCCCATGGAGGCGACGATGGGCATGAGCGCCGCAAGGGCGGCTACCTTCTCGATGGTACCTTCGAAATTTTTGACGACGGCAGCTGCCATGAAAGCCGTGATGAGATTGATGCCGAGCCACAGTAGGCGTCGACGTGTCGAGGTAACGATGCCGGCGAAGAGGTCTTCGTCATCTTGCAGGCCGGCCATCGACAGCACCGAGTGCTCGGCCTCTTCGCGGATGACGTCGACGACGTCGTCGACCGTGACGCGTCCGAGGAGTTTGCCCTCGGCGCCCACGACGGCTGCAGAGACGAGATCTCGGTCTTGGAAGAGTTGAGCGACTTCGTGCGCCGCGGTCTCAGGTTCGATGCGTGGCGCTTCCGTGTCGAGACTGTCGCCGACGGTATCTTCGGGATCGCCTGTGATGATTCGGGTGAGCGGAACCGTACCGAGATATCGATCGTCACGATCGACGACGAACAGGCTGTCGGTCCGCGGTGGCAGTTCGCCCCGCATGCGCAGATAACGCAGCACGACTTCCAGCGTCACGTCAGGCCGAACGCTCACGGTGTCGGTGTTCATGAGGCCGCCGGCGCTGTCTTCGGGCCATGAAAGGACTGTGCGCAGACGCTCGCGATCGCGCTGGTCCATCGAGTGGAGGACCTGTCGCGTGACGGTTTCCGGTAGATCGCCGACGAGGTCCGCGAGGTCGTCGAGCTCGAGGCCTTCTGCCGCAGCCACGAGTTCTTCGGCCTCCATCTCCTCGATGAGTTCCTGACGAACGTTTTCGTTGAGCTCAATGAGGACGTCGCCCTCGAGCTCGGAGTCGACCATGCTCCAGACGGCCTCGCGCTGCCGAGGTGGAACCGACTCGAGCAGCAAGGCAATCTCCGCAGGATGCAGCGCGGACACCATGCGCTGCGCCGGCCTCAAGGTTCCGGAGTCGAGCGCTTCACGCAGCGCGGCGAGCCGCGCTTCTTTGCGACTGACCACGCTCACGGGACACCCAAGTTGGCGAGGGCACTGTGGCGGACTGCGAGCGTAGGAGACTTTCCGCGTAACCGCTCAGCGAGACGATCGACGAGATACACCGAGCGGTGTTGCCCGCCCGTGCATCCGACCCCGACGGTGAGATAGCGTCGTCGAGCGACGCCATGATCTTCGATACGTCTCGAAATGAACTGCTGCAACTCATCGAGCATGGCGCGGACCGCAGGCTGCTCTTCGAGATACGCAGCGACGGCCGCATCGCGCCCTGTGAGCGGTCGCAGTGCGATCGTCCAATAGGGGTTGGGTAGCATGCGCACATCGAAGACGAAGTCGCAGTCACCCGGCACACCATGTTTGAAGCCAAAGGATACCAACGTGACCGACAACTCCATGCCACGTCGTTGGTCGATACGCTGCACGATGGCGTCACGCAGTTCGTGTACGCCCATGTGCGTGGTATCGACCACGAGATCAGCCGCCTGGATGACCGGATCGAGCAACGTCCGCTCGCGTGTGACCGCGTCTTGAAGATTTGCACCTTCGCGGGACAGCGGATGTCGACGCTTGGTTTCACCGAATCGACGTAGCAACTCCGCATCGGAGGCGGTGACCACCAGCAACTCGCAACGAACGCCGCTGCGTCGCAATTGCTCGATGGTGGTGGGGATCGTCTCGAGACCGATGCTGGTATCGCGCGCATCGATGCCCACGGCGACGGTTTGACCCATCGAACTGTCCTCACGAAAGACGTGGGACACGAAGGACTCGAGCATCGAGGCGGGCAGGTTGTCGATGCAGCGATAGCCGAGATCTTCGAGCGCGTTCAGTACAACGCTCTTGCCCGCTCCCGAGAGTCCGCTGACCAGAATAAGGCGCAGAGGTAGGGACAAGGGCGAATAAGGGCGGGGCTCGCGTCAGTGACGCGCCCGTCGCCCCTCCTCGGCGTGATGGTCGGTGGTCTTTTCCTTGCGCTTTTTGACGAGCCGGTCGAGTTTGTCGACGAGCGCGTCGATGGCGGCGTACATGTCTTCGGCCTCGGCGTCGGCGTGAATGTCGCCCCCGCTTACTTTGAGCGTCGCTTCGGCGCGGTGACGAAGTTTCTCGACGGATAGCACGAAGTGGACATCGATGAGGTGATCGAAGTGGCGAACGATGCGGTCCATTTTCTTGTGAACGTAAGCACGCATGGAGTCGGTAACGACGACATGGTGGCCGGTGATGGAAATCTGCATGACATCCTCCTGATGAGGTCAAGGTTAACGCGAACTGGCCTTCTTGCGCTCGGCCGAAGACCCGATTCCTAACCCCTCCCGATACTTTGCCACTGTGCGGCGGGCCACCGGGATGCCCTCGCCAGACAAAATTTCTGCGAGACGACTATCCGAGAGTGGGTTCGCCGGATCTTCCTCGCGGATCAATTTGCGGATTTTGGCTCGGATGGCCGTCGAGGAGGTGCCTTGTCCATCCCCACCCTCGACCTGACTCGAAAAGAAGTACCGAAGTTCGTAGACCCCGCGCGGGGTGTGCATGTACTTGCCCGAGGTGACGCGCGAGATGGTCGACTCGTGCATGCTGATGGCGCTCGCGATGTCTTTCAGGATCATCGGGCGCATGTGCTCGTCGCCCTGGTTGAGAAAATCGGTTTGCCTCTCGACGATGGCGCGGGTGACTTTGACCAGGGTGTCGTGACGGATCTCGAGGCTTTTGAGCAGCCAACGCGCTTCCTGAAGCTGGGTTCGCAAGGTGGTATGCGCACCGCCACGACCGAGCAAACCGGCGTACTCTTGGTTGATCCGAATTCTCGGCATGGTCCCCGGGTTGAGTTCCACCGCCCAGCCTTTCCCTTTGCGTCGTACGAAGACGTCCGGGATGACGTATTCGGGCTTCGAGGAGCTGACGAGCGAACCCGGACGAGGATGACAGGCTAGAACGAGTGCAACGGCGAGAGCCAGTTCGTCTTCCTCGGCGCCCGTCGCCTGACGAAGTGGTGAGGGGTCGCGCTGAGCGAGAAGATCAAGGTGCTGTTCGGCAATCCGACGGGCGAGAGACAGGCCTGGCGTGGTGGGCTCGAGTTGTGCGAGTTGAATGCCGAGGCATTCGCTGAGATTGCGGGCGCCCACACCGACAGGCTCGAGGGTTTGTACGAGCAAGAGCACGCGCTCGATTTCTTCTTCGTCCCAATCGATTTCTGGGCGAAGCGTGTCGCCGATATCGGTCAAAGATTCGCTGAGGTAACCGTCGTCGTTCAGCGCATCGACGAGAGCAGCCGCTACCGAGAGATCGTTGTCGGAAAGTCCGGCGAGTTCGAGTTGGGCGAGCAGGTGGTCGCGCAGGGACTCCCCGCGCTCATCGGCGATGTCGCGTTCGGGTTGCTCATCGTCCTCCGCGCGTGCCGCATCGCTACCGGTACCGGGGCGATCGGCCCAGGGTTGTTCGACCACCTCGATTTCGACCGGCTCGGTCTGCGAGAGGTCCTGGGTTTGCTGGACCGCTGTGAAATGGGCTTCGAGCTCGACCTCGTCCTCGGGGTCTTCCTGCTCGAGCATGACATTGGTTTCGAGAACCTCGGCGAGGTGCGCCTGCAACTCGAGTGCGGGCATCTGCAGGAGGCGGATGGCCTGCTGCAACTGCGGCGTCATGGTCAGCGACTGACCGAGCTTGAGTTGCAGGGACTGCTTGAGCATCGGCGTGCCTAGTTGTGCGCAGCGGCGCTGCCGGCGCCGCGAGGGCGATCCTAAAGACTGAACGACTCGCCTAAGTACACCTCACGCACGCGGGGATTGGCAAGGATTTCCGCAGCCGATCCGGAGGCGATGACGGTCCCGTCTCCGATGATGTACGAGCGAGCGCAGACGCCGAGCGTCTCGCGGACGTTGTGGTCGGTGATGAGAATTCCGATCCCACGGTCGGCGAGCTCTCGGATGATGCGCTGGATGTCGGCGACCGACAGCGGATCGACCCCAGCGAAGGGCTCATCGAGCAGCAGGAACTTTGGATTCGCCGCCAGAGCCCGCGCGATCTCGACGCGTCGTCTCTCACCGCCCGACAGTGACATGCCGAGAGACCCTCGCACGTGATCGATTCTTAGATCAGCGAGGATCTGTTCGCATCGCGCTTGATGTTGGGCCGCGTCAAGATCGGCTCGAGTCTCGAGAATCGCCCGAACATTGTCTTCGACAGACAGGCGACGAAACACCGAAGCTTCCTGCGGCAGGTAACCGATACCGGCCTTTGCGCGAAAATGGATGGGCGAGTGGGTCAGTTCCTGATGGTCGAGTTCGATGCGGCCTGCGTCAGCGGGCACAAGTCCCACAATCATGTAAAACGCCGTCGTCTTGCCGGCACCGTTCGGTCCGAGAAGGCCGACGATCTCACCCGCGGCCACCTCCAGCGACAGATCGCTGACGACGCGGCGTTTCCCGTAGGCCTTGGCGAGATGGGCGGCGCGGAGTGTGCTCATGGTGTCGCCCTGGGGCGAATGATGATCCGTACGCGCTCCTCGCTTCCAGCCGGTTTACCGGCTTGTACGCGCTGCTCGCGTACGTTGTAGACGAGCTGGTCGCCACGGATCTCGCTGCGTCCATCGTCGCTCAGCCACGCGTCTTCGCGTAGCGTCACGGTCGAGCTCGCCATGTCATAGAGGATGTTCCCCGCCCGGCCGCGAGCACGCCCGTCGTTCTTCAATTGCTGCGAGAACTCGGCAGGTCGTCCTCGAATACTCGCGCTGGTGATGCGGTTGTTTTCAAATGTCACGGCGGCTTCGTCGGAGGTCAGCGTACCGCCATCGACGTCGATCCGGACCGCCCCGCTCAACGTCCACGTCGAGTCATTGAAATCGAGACCCGTCGATCGGGCGCGTTGCGCGGCGACGCGTACTTTACCCTGAGTGATGATGATATCGCGAAAGAGCAGGGCATTTGCACGATAGTCGACCTCTGATGAGGCGGCATCGAGCGTGATGTCACCGGTCTGCGCTTGCGGCTCATTGGCGCTCGAGAGAGGAGCCCACAAAAAAATCAGGGCGACGAGCGCGCGAAGCAGACTCGTCAAAGAAATATAGGGTGTCAGACGTTCGTGGTTACGGTACATGAGATCAGCGCGAGAAGCGTCCCTGAACGTCGGTTCGCAGTTGTACCTGACGCGTACGCAGATTGACGTCCAAGCCTTTGGCCGCAAGTTCGTGCCCTTGCATGGTCAGACGGACTTCGCCATTCGTACGGACTCGAGCGGCATCGAGATCATATTGCAGCGTATCCGTACGAAGCCGAAGCGGCTCGAGGGCCTCCGCGGCGCCACCTTCGAGAGCAACGCCCCCCACCAGATCGATGCGTCGTGAATCGCGCGACAAGACGCCTCGTGGCGCCGCGACGCGCCAGATCGTGCCCTCCGTTCCTCGAGTCTCGATGCGTAAATCTTCGATTCGGGTCTCGAGCGACACGGGATTTTGCTCGATCCTCGCGGCCTGCAAACGGTATCGCGGTGCGCCATCGGCCCCGGTTTGAATGATTTCCGCGTCAGTGGCCGAATAACCCGGGTCACGCACGTCCGCAGAAAGCCGGTTTGTACCGTTGTCGTTGATGCCGCAACCCGAAAGACACGTCAGGGCGATGAAACAAGGAAGTCGCATGCCAGCCCAGCCGTTCAAACGACGCCGCTACGCAGCAGATCGTGGACGTTCAGCGCGCCCACGAGCACCCCCGCCTCGTTAACGACCGGCAGCGAGGTGATTCGATGTGTCTCCATGATATGTACGGCCTCGGCCGCGAGCTCGCGCTCGCCGATGCTTTTGCAAGGCGTGGTCATGACATCGCGCATGCGCGCACCGTGAACATCGATGCGACGATCGAGCGATCGCCGCAAATCGCCATCGGTGTAGACGCCCACGGCACGACCCGCATCGTCCACGACAACGGTCATTCCAAGACCCTTGCGTGACATTTCGAGTAGTCCGTCGGCCATGCTCGTGACGGGACCCACGCGCGGGACGGCCTCGCCGCTGCGCATGACATCGCTCACGCGTAGCAGCAGGCGTCGACCCAGCGAGCCGCCGGGATGCGAGCGGGCAAAATCTTCGGCCGTGAATCCGCGCGATTCGAGCAGGGCGACTGCGAGCGCATCGCCCATGGCGAGTGTCGCCGTGGTACTCGCGGTGGGCGCGAGATTGAGCGGACATGCTTCTTCGGCGACGCCGACATCGAGATGAGCACGCGCCTCGCGAGCGAGCGTGGAGTCGGCGTTGCCCGTGAGCGCGATGAGTGGCACGCCGAGTCGAGCGATCGGTGTGAGCAGGGCGAGAATCTCCGGCGTCTCGCCGGAGTTGGAGAGCGCGAGCACCACGTCGTCGCGCGTGATCATGCCGAGATCGCCATGGCTCGCTTCGGCCGGGTGCATGAAAAACGCGGGGGTGCCAGTGCTCGCGAGCGTCGCCGCGATTTTGCTCGCAATGTGGCCGGACTTTCCCATGCCGGTCACGACGACACGGCCTTTGCAGTCGAGGCAAATCTGGCAGGCCGCGACGAAGGACGACCCGAGGCGAGACTCGAGTGCTGCAACGCCCCGGGCCTCGGTGGCGAGGGCGCGACGGCCGGCGGCGATCAGGCGATCAGCCTCGCTGGGCGCTGCGGTTCGTTTCGCAGGTTTATCCATGAGGTGGCATCATACCGCTCCATGCACCCGGAAAAAGTAGCCGAACTCATCCGCGCGGGGCTCCCCGACGCCGAAGTCTGGGTCCGCTCCGACGACCAGACCCATTTTGAGGCGAGAGTCGTTTCGCCGGCTTTTGAGGGTCGCCGTAGCATCGCCCGTCATCAAATGATCTACCGCACCCTCGGAGAACTCGTGGGCCGGGAGATTCACGCGCTGTCGATCGAGGCGCTGACGCCGTCTGAGGCGGACGCCGGCCCCCGCATCTAAGCCTCGCTACCCCACGGCACCCAATACATGGACAAACTTCAAATAGAAGGCGGTACCCCGCTCGAGGGCGAGGTCAGGATTTCCGGCGCCAAGAATGCGGCCTTGCCCATTCTGGCCGGGACTCTGCTCGCCTCTGAACCGGTCGCAGTCGGTAATGTGCCGCACTTGCAGGACGTCACCACCATGATCGAGTTGCTCGGTCGGATGGGTGTCACGGTCACCGTCGATGAGCGCATGAACGTTGAAGTCGACGCCAGCTCCCTCGAGAAACCGGTCGCGCCCTACGAACTCGTGAAGACGATGCGCGCCTCGATTCTGGTGCTCGGGCCGCTGCTGGCGCGTTTCGGCCAGGCCGACGTGTCGCTGCCAGGTGGCTGCGCGATCGGCGCTCGACCGGTGAACATTCACGTCGCCGGCTTGCAGGCGATGGGCGCCGAAGTGTCGATCGAGAACGGTTACATTCGCGCTCGCGCCCGGCGATTGCGTGGGGCACGACTCGTTCTCGACACTGTGACGGTGACGGGCACCGAAAATCTCATGATGGCTGCCGTACTCGCCGAGGGTCAGACGGTGCTCGAGAATGCGGCGCGCGAGCCCGAGGTGGTAGATCTCGCTGATTTTCTCAACACGCTCGGTGCGCGCATTCGCGGCGCCGGCACCGACAAGATCATTATCGAGGGCGTCGAGCGCCTGCATGGCGGAGAGTTTCGTGTCGTAGCGGATCGAATCGAAACGGGTACCTATCTCGTGGCCGGTGCGATCACCCGTGGTCATGTTCACTTGAAGCACACGCGTCCCGAGCATCTCGATGCCGTCCTCGCGAAACTGCAGGAAGCGGGCGCTTCGCTCGAGGTGGGCAGCGACTGGATCGACATCGACATGCGGGGTCGCCGGCCGCGCGCCGTCGATTTGCGGACGGCGCCTTATCCCGCCTTTCCGACGGACATGCAGGCGCAGTTCGCCGCGCTCAATACGGTGGCCGAGGGCGTGGGCACGATCATCGAAACGATTTTCGAAAATCGATTCATGCACATGCTCGAGATGCGACGCATGGGTGCCGAGATTCGGCTCGAAGGCAATACGGCGATCATCAAGGGTGTGCCGCGCTTGCAAGCGGCGCCTGTCATGGCGACCGACCTTCGCGCCTCGGCGTCACTCGTGCTGGCAGGGCTCATCGCCGAAGGTCGCACCGAGATCGATCGAATTTATCACATCGATCGCGGTTACGAGGCGATCGAAGAAAAGCTCGCGAGCTTGGGCGCTGCGATCAAGCGTGTTCCCGGCTAGGCCGAGACGCGCGCTCTCGACACCGACTCTCGAGAAGAGTGCATCCGCGGGGCTCGCGAGCAGCTCTCGTCAGCGGGGGCGTAACTTCTGAGGCGCCTCTTCGACGCGGATCTTGGTCTCACCGCGCTGATTGCCCCGCTGAACTCCGACCGTAATCGTTTGTCCCGGCGAGGTGTCGGCGATACGCAGCTGTACTTCGCGAGAACTGCGCGGAGTTTTGCTATCGAGACCGATGATGAAATCTCCCGGCAACAAACCAGCCCGTTGAGCCGGACTTCCTCCGGCAATTCGCGTGATGCGAACGACGGGGCCGTCGAAGCCTGCGTCTCGCGCTCGCGCTTCGTCGATGGTCTCTGTCCCGACGCCGATCCAGCCCCGCAATACCTTGCCGCGGGTGATGATTTCATTGACGACACCGCGCACGAGGTTGACCGGGATGGCGAAGCCGATGCCTTCGACTCCCAGGCTCTTGGCGATGATCGCCGTGTTGATGCCGATCAACTCGCCCCGCGTGTTCACGAGCGCGCCCCCGGAGTTGCCGGGATTAATGGGTGCATCGGTCTGGATGAAGTTTTCGAATGTGGCGATGCCGAGCTGGTCTCGGCCGGTTGCGCTGACGATACCTTGCGTCACGGTCTGCGCCAGCCCGATCGGATTACCGATCGCCAGCACGACATCGCCCACGCTCAATGCATCGGAGCGACCGAGGCGGATACTCGGCAGGTCGGATAAATCGATCTTGAGAAAAGCCAGATCCGTGTCCGGATCGCGTCCGACGATTTCAGCCTGAGCCGAGCGGCCATCGGCGAGTTGCACGCGAATCGCCGCGGCGTCTTCGATGACGTGGTGATTGGTGATGATCTGACCCGAGGGATCGAGGATCACCCCGGAACCCAGCGACTGTTCGACTCGTCGTCGATAACGCGGCGCAAACTCACCAAACGGATCATCAAGAAAACTGCGAAGAACCGGTTCGGTCGCCACGCGAGTGACATACAAATTGACCACGGCAGGCGCTGCGATGCGAACCGCGGCTGCGTAACTGGCGGCGGCCTCTTTACTTAAGGGGGGAGCGACCGAGGGTTCCAAGGCAACCTCTGTGCTGGTCGGCGAATCCACCGCTGGACTCGCGGGTGCTTCAGACGAGGTCGCTGAATCAAATCCGGCCAGGGAGGTGACCAGCTCCGGACGCCATAGATAAGCGCCCACTACGGCGATAAAGGCCAGGGCGAGGCCGCCGATGACCGATCCGCTCACAAAAATTGCTGCCTTTTGCCAACCGCTCATCGCGACTGCTTACCCCGGGGCGGTGACACCCTCACCGGCGACTCGCGTGTATAATGCCGGGGTTCCACGCATCACGGATAGCGACCCACCTTAGAGGCTGGGTTGGGAGAGCCTTGGCATGAGTGACGAGAAGGTGACTGCCGACGACATTGACGTCAATCGGCGCAAGTTCCTGACAATGGCGACAGCGGCCACCGGCGCAGTAGGCGTCGCGTTTACGCTGGTTCCGTTCATCGCCTCCTGGAAACCCTCGGAGCGCGCTCGCGCCCTGGGCGCTCCGCTCGAGATCGACGTCTCGAAGCTGGGGCCGGGACAGATGATTACGCAGAGTTGGCGGAAGCAGCCGATCTACGTGGTTCGTCGGACGCCCGAGTCGGTCGCAAAGCTCGGTGGCGTGGCTGCCAGTCTCAAAGATCCCAATTCCGAGGCCTCCGATCAGCCGGCGTACGCCAAGAACGAAATGCGCTCACTTAAGCCCGAGATCCTTGTGCTGTACGCGGCCTGCACTCACCTTGGCTGTCTGCCGAAGCAATACTCCACGGTCGCCGACCCGGCGATGGGCGCTGACTGGCCGGGCGGATTCTTCTGCCCCTGTCACGGCTCGCGCTTCGATCTAGCCGGTCGAGTGTTCAACGGTTCGCCGGCCTCGGCCAACCTGCGCGTCCCGCCGCACAAGTTCGAATCCGATTCCCTGCTCGTCATCGGCGTCGATGCCGCACAAGGAGCTGCCTGATGGCCGCCTCGTCTGATCACGCCGGCAAGACCGGCTTCCGCGCCTGGCTCAACAAGCGCCTTCCGGTCGATGAGTTCATCGACTCCCAGCTCATCGGCTATTTCGCGCCGAAGAACTTCAACATTTGGTACTTCTTCGGCGCGCTTGCGCTGCTCGTCTTCGTCATCCAGATTTTGACGGGCATTTTCCTGACGATGCACTACAAGCCGAGCGAGACGGCCGCCTTCGATTCGGTCGAATACATCATGCGCGAAGTCGAATGGGGCTGGCTCATTCGCTACATGCACTCGACCGGCGCGTCGTTCTTCTTCATCGTCGTTTACCTGCACATGTTCCGCGCCATGATCTACGGCTCGTATCGCGCACCGCGCGAACTGCTGTGGATCCTCGGCATGCTGCTCTACCTCGCCCTGATGGCCGAAGCCTTCATGGGCTACGTGCTGCCCTGGGGCAACATGTCTTATTGGGGTGCGCAGGTCATCGTGAATCTCTTCGGTACTATCCCGGTCATCGGGCCGGGCGTCGTCGAATGGATTCGAGGCGACTACGGCATCGCCGACTCGACGCTGAACCGTTTCTTTGCGCTGCACGTCATTGCGCTGCCGTTTGCGATCGCCTTCCTGGTGTTGATGCACCTGGTGGCGCTGCGTCAAACGGGATCGAACAATCCGGACGGTATCGAGATCAAGGAAAAAATGGGATCGAACGGCAAGCCGATCGACGGTATTCCGTTTCATCCCTACTACACCGTCAAAGATGTCGTCGGTGTTGGTGTGTTCCTGATCTTCTTCTGCGGCGTGATCTTCTTTGCGCCGACGTTCGGAGGTCTTTTCCTCGAGAAGCCGAACTTCGAACCGGCCAACGAGCTATCGACGCCTGAGCACATCGCGCCCGTGTGGTACTTCACGGCGTTCTACGCCATGTTGCGCGCGGTCCCCGATCAGCAGCTTGGCGCATTGCTCATGCTGCTTGCCATCGTGGTGCTGTTTTTCTTGCCGTGGCTCGATCGTTCACCGGTGAAGTCGATCCGCTACAAGGGCTGGCTCTCGAAGATCGCACTCGCGCTGTTCGTGGTGTCTTTCGTGGTCCTCAGTTATCTCGGTCTGAAGCCTGCGAGCGATCTCTACGTGATCCTCGCGCGCGTATTCACAGCCGTTTATTTTGCTTACTTCCTTCTCATGCCTTGGTACACGCGCATCGAGAAGTGCAAATCTGCTCCTGAGAGGGTCACGTACCATGCGTAAGTCTTTTCTAGCCGCTGCGCTCGGCTTTACCCTCGTGTTCGCAGGTCCGTCAGCGATGGCCGCCACCACGGGTCCGCATGCTGCGTGGATGGATTGGGAGCCGGGCAACGACGTCGGCAATATTGCTTCGTTGCAGCGCGGTGCCGCCAATTTCATGGGCTACTGCGCGGGCTGCCACTCGCTCAAGTACAAGCGTTACTCGCGCGTCGCCAAAGATCTCAACATCCCCGAAGAGCAGATGGAAAAACTCCTGCTGCTTCCCGGTGCGAAGAAGGGCGATTACATCATCACACCGATGTCGAAGGCTGACGGCGAAGTATGGTTCGGCAAGGCGCCGCCTGATCTCTCCCTCACGACGCGTGCCAAGGGTTCCGACTACGTCTATCAGTTTTTGAAGACGTTCTACGTCGACCCGAAGTCGACGAACGGTACCAATAACCTCGCGCTGCCCAACACGGCCATGCCGCATGTATTGTCGGCCTTGCAGGGTGTTCAGGAAGCGAAGTTCAAGGCGGTGGAAAAGGTGGTCGATGGCGAGACCGTCACCGAACAGCACTGGGACTCTTTCGAATTGACCTCGCCTGGGCAGTTATCGCCTGAGGAATACGACGGCTTCGTACGCGATACGGTCAATTTCCTCGAGTACGTGGGGGAGCCGGTCAAAGCCAAGCGTGAGTCGCTCGGTGTGTGGGTCATTCTCTTCCTGCTCGTGTTCACAGGCTTCGCGTATCTGCTCAAGCAGGAATATTGGAAAGACGTGAAGTAAGGCGCGGATCCGGTCAACGCGGTTCATTACTGGTGAAGCGCCTCTCGTGACCGGATCCCGAAAACCCCGTCGCCCGTATCTCCTGCGGGCGATGCACCAATGGATGACCGATAGCGGTCTCACCCCGCATCTCATGGTGGATGCCACGGCACCGGGTGTCGAGGTGCCGGTTGCTCATGTGCGCGAAGGTCGAATCGTGCTCAATGCGAGCTACGACGCGACGCGTCATCTCGACATCGGCGACGAATGGATCAGTTTCGAGGCGCGATTCTCGGGTGTTCCGCGACTGCTGCGTTTTCCTGCTTCAGCCGTTCAGGGCATTTACGCTCGCGAGACGGGCGAGGGATTGATGTTTCCCCCGGGCGAAGATGATTCGCCGCCGGATTCGCCTCCCGACTCACCGAACGACCCCAAACACGAGGGAACGGTGCCGGATCGGGGCGCGCCGCCGGTCGCGCCCTCGGGCGGGAAGCGCCCAACGCTCAAGGTCGTCAAGTAAGGCTCGAACTTCAGCGACTCGACTCGAAGGCGTGCTTCATCCACTCGAGGTGCCAAGCCTCGGAGCCGCCGTCCGACGAGGGCTTTCGTGACAGCGCGATCACATCGAATCGAACCGGATACCGTGCGAGATCGCGATTTTGCTGAAGGAGTTGTTGAGCGGCTGTCGTGATTTTGCGTTGCTTGATTCGGTCGACGCTGGCCGCGCCATCACCATGCCGGTCGGAGGAGCGGAAACGTACTTCGACGATCAGCAGTACGCCTCGATGCAAGGCCACGATGTCGAGTTCGCCGCGACGCCGGCGATAGTTTCTGAGCACGATCTCCGCGCCCGATGCGATCAAGTGCTGCGCGGCGAGTTCCTCGGCTTCACGACCGAGTGTGAGATGTATCGGGAGCGCGGCGTCAGCCGCCGCCATCCGGTGGGTCGAGCAGTTTGACCTCACCGTCATCGATGCGCGCGAAACGCAGGCTGCGTTGTACGCGACCGTCTTCGTCGATGAAGAACGAACCGATCGCGCCCACCAACGGCGTGGCGGACGAGGGTGATCGGCCGGCACGCAGTGCAGCGTGCAGCAACCAGGCGTCATGACCGAGGGCAAACAAGCGACTGCGTGGGGTCGTATCGCTGAGCGCGGTGTCGGTGGCAGCACGCAGCGCCGAGAGGAGAGGCGACTGCGGGGCAATCATCCAGTCGATGTCGGGGAAGACGAGGCCCTGCAGTTCGTCCCCCGCGCGACCATCGAACGCTTCGGAGGTCGCGAAGGCCGGAAGGTCGCCCGCGCCCTGAAATCGGAGTTGCGGGCGCCACTGACGAAGCGTCGCGGCGGTGCTCGGCATGAAAATCAGATCGACATCGGCCCGGCGTCGAGGTTGGAAGGCGAGCGGCATGTCGAGCACGGACTGGATTCGACGGTGACGGGCGATGCTGGCCTCGAGGCGCAGTAGCGATTGCGCGGCGTTACCGAGGTCACGCCCGGTGATCGTCTCAGAACCGAGCAGAGCGCCACCGCCCGCTTCGAGTTCTTCTCGGAATGCCTGTAAAACCCGTGCGCCCCAATCGCCGGAGGGAATCAGCGCGATCGCTCGTCGATGACCCTCGGCCAGGGCGCGTCGGGCTACGGCCCGCGCCTCATCCTCAGGCGACAACGCGAACTGTCGCAGGTTTGCCGGAGCCGATTGGCCCGTCGGCAGGGCGTTGAGGACGATGACTGAGGGCGCCCCCGGCGCGGCCGCGCTGGTTGCGGCAGCGACGACTTCGTCGCGAGCCAAAGGACCGATGATCGTCACCGCCCCGCCTTGCATCGCGGCGGCGAACGCTTCGGTAACGGACTGTCTCGCCGTATCGTAGAAGCGCAGCGGCGCGCGCATCGCTTGCGGCTCGGCAAAGTAGGCTGCGAGCAGTCCCTCGCGAATCTGCGCGCCGAGCGCACTGTTGCGACCGCTCAAGGGTAGGAGCACGGCGACATGCGCCACGCGTGGCATCGGCGTTCCGAGAGGCAGCAGTGCGGACGTCGCGGTCGGCGCATTGGGCACCGCAGGACTCGCGCCAGCGGACGACGTGGATTCTGCGCTCGCGGAGGGGACGACGAGCGGGGCTTGACCGAGCGAGGCGAGGGCGGTCGCCGCGGGATGTGCGGGGTAGCGCTTGCGCCATGCGGCTGTGATGCCTGCGTTGGATTCTCGTGGTGCGCGCGAGGCCCGCGCGGCGAGGGGCGCCACCTCGAGCCAGCCCCGTGCTGTCGCGTCTCGACCGGCCACGCGCGGATCGAGGGTGATGCCGCGGTCGACGGCCGCGATGAGTTCACGGAGAAAATCCTGTCGCATGCGTTGCGTTGCAGCAGCGTCAGCCGCTGCAGTCTCGCGATCGATTTGGCTGCGTATGGCTTGTAGCGGACGGTTGGTGGCGAGGGCGAGCCGTTGTCGTAACGCGTGGAAGTCGTCGATGCGGAGAGCGCCGACGGGAGCGCTCATCGTTCCGATGAGTTCCCAGCCACGCGCCGCCTCCCCACGGACGAGCGCCGCTTCGGCGAGCAGCAGCAGGCGCGTGTCGGCTTGACCGACTTCGAGCGGCGTGACGAGGCGTGCGAGCGCTGCCTCGGCCGCTGCCGCCTCGTTGGCACGCAGCCATTCTTTGGCTGCGGAGAGCAAGGTGGCGTTGATGGCGCTGCCGCGAGTCGCGATCGAGAGCGCTTCGTACTCACGGGCGGCGGCGGCGTGATCACCGCGCGCCGAAAGGACTGCGGCGCGCTCGAGACTCGCGGGGGGTCGTGCGTTGTGGCCGCAGCCGGCGATCAACAGCCCGAGCGCGAGCAAAGTTAAGACCGGCAGGGATCGAGTGGCCATCATTCGAGGTGTTCCAGACGGTACGTTGGCGGCGTTTGACCGGTGAGCCGTTCGGTCGGCGCCGATTGAATACCGGAGCGCAGCCGGGCACGATGCCCGCGCGCAGTGCAGTTCGGAGCGGGATTATAGTGGCTGGCAGGGGATCGGCGAGCGGGCGTCTCGATGTGGTGGCAACGCCGATCGGAAATCTGTCCGATGTGTCGCCTCGGGCGCGAGAGGTGCTGGCCGCCGCGGATGTCGTCGCGGCCGAGGACACCCGACGAAGTGGTCAGCTGCTCTCGGCGCTCGGTCTGCAGAAACCCTTGATTTCGCTGCACGTTCATAACGAGCGTGAGCGCGGTGAAGCCTTGCTCGCTCGCTTGCTGGAAGGTGAGGTGGTTGCCCTCGTCAGTGATGCCGGTACACCGTTACTGTCCGACCCGGGGTTCGACCTCGTTCGGCGTGCCGCGGCGGCGGGCGTCGAGGTGCGGGCGATCCCAGGGCCGACGGCCATTGCGGCAGCGCTTTCCGTGGCGGGCATTGCCACGGATCGTTTTTGTTTCGAAGGTTTTCTGCCCGCTAAAGCGGGAGAGCGACGGGCGCGACTGCAAACCCTCGCACTCGAGACGCGTACGCTCGTGTTTTTCGAGGCGCCTCATCGAATCGAGGAGGTACTGAGCGACTGCGCCGCAGCCTTCGGAGGCACGAGAGAGGCCGCCGTCGCTCGCGAGCTCACGAAGCTTCACGAAAGTGTCTACCGCGGTACGTTGGCCGAGCTCGCGGGTCGAGCCGCTGACGAGGCGGAATTCAAGCTCGGCGAGATCACGCTCGTGGTCGCCGGTGCCACGGTGGCGAAAAGTGGCGAAGAAACGGACCCCGTTGCCGTGATCGAGCGTCGGGCACTCATGGAGCGCACCTTGCGGGCCGCTTTGCCTCATCTTCAAGCCTCGAAAGCGGCCTCTATCGCTGCGGCCGTGAGTGGCGCGAGCCGCGACGAGGCCTACGCCCGGGCGATCGAGCTCGCCGCCGAGCGTCGCTGACTCGATCATCCCGAGGGACGATCTTTTCAGGTGATCGTGCGGCAGCGCGTTTGTGGAAGCGATCATCGGGGCGTATCGTGACCCTCGGAGTCGGCCAGGCGATCGCTGCATTTCTAACCAGATGTAGAGGAAAGTCCGGGCTCCTTCGGATACGGCGCCAGGTAACACCTGGGGGGCGCGAGCCCACGGAAAGTGCAACAGAAAGATACCGCCGACGCGCGAACTCCCCTCGTGGGAGGGATCGCAGGTAAGGGTGAAATGGTGCGGTAAGAGCGCACCGCGCAGGTGGTAACACCTGTGGCACGGCAAACCCCGCCGGGAGCAAGGCCAAATAGGGAAGTCGCAGGGAAACCTGCAGCGCGGTGTCCGAGCGTGACTTTCGGGTAGGCTGCTTGAGGCATTCGGTGACGAATGTCCCAGAGGAATGATCGTCCACGACAGAACCCGGCTTATCGGCCGACTCCCCCTCTCTTGAGTGCCCGCGTAAGCATTCGCGGGCAACTCTCTGAAACCCCTAAAACTTTATCTGAAATCGACTGTTGCGGAAACGCTCAGTCGACTGTAAGTTATTGGCGTATCGGAAAAAATTTCCCGCCAAACCGTTGACACCCCGTCGCGCCGATTCCTATAGTGGCGCCAAGTGGTAAAAAGTGGGGCGAAGTGGGCGTTTTTGACGCCTGACGGGTCATGTTTCGCGGCGCAAGCAAAGTCACGTTGGACGACAAAGGCCGGATGGTTCTACCCACCCGGCAGCGGCAACGTGCGCTCGAGCGCAGCGAGGGGCAACTCGTCGTCACGATCGATCGCGACCCGTGCCTGCTCATTTATCCGCTGCCCGACTGGGAGCAAATCGAGCGCAAGTTGATGAGTCTGCCCACGCTGCAAGAGCGCTCGCGCCGTTTGCAGCGATTGATGGTGGGTCATGCGACCGAAATCGATCTCGATGCCCAAGGGCGTGTGCTGCTGCCGCCGGAGCTACGCGAGTACGCGGGACTTTCGCGGCATGCCATGTTGATCGGTCAGGGGAACCGACTCGAGCTCTGGGATGAAGCGCGCTGGAGCGAGCGTCGCGACTACTGGGTGAAGAGCGAAGAAACCGCCACCGATCTGTCGGCTGAACTCGATTCGCTGTCACTTTGAGGCGGATGGGAAGGTGGATGAGCACGTCCCGGTCCTTGTTGAGGAGGTGCTGGAGGGACTGGCCCCTCGTGCTGGCGGACTCTACGTCGACGGCACGTTCGGGCGCGGTGGTCACACGGCACGCATTCTCGAGGTCATCGGTACGGACTGTGCGGTGCTCGCGCTCGATCGCGATCCTGCCGCGATCGACGCGGGCAAGAAACGCTTCGTCGATGAGCCGCGACTCACGCTCGTCCAGGCGGAATTCGCCGAACTCGCACGCGTCGTGGGTGAGTACGCGCGAGGGCGGCAGGTTTTGGGTGTGCTGCTCGATCTCGGTGTTTCCTCGCCGCAGCTCGATCAGCCCGAACGGGGTTTTAGTTTTGCGAAGGACGGACCGCTCGATATGCGCATGGACCCGCGCCATGGCGAGTCGGCGGCCGATTGGCTTTCGCACGTCGATGAACGGGAGTTGGCGAGGGTGATCTACGAGCTCGGCGAAGAACGCTTTTCGCGCCGCATCGCAGCGACGATCGTCGCTGCGCGCGCCGAAGCGCCGATCGAGCGTACCGCGCAACTGGCTGCCATCGTACAGCGTGCCGTGCGCACCCGCGATGGCAAGCATCCGGCGACGCGTACTTTTCAAGCGATCCGCATGTTCATCAACGACGAGCTCGGTCAGTTGCGTGCCGCGCTCGAGGCGGCATTCGACGTGCTTGCGCCAGGCGGGCGACTCGCCGTGATCAGTTTTCACTCGCTCGAAGATCGGATGGTCAAACAATTCATTCGAACCAAGAGCACGGTCGATCCGATTTTTGCGGGTTTCCCAGTCATTCCGCCCTCGGCGCGTCCCGTGATGCGCGAGATCGGCCGCAAGCGTCGTGCGAGCGAGGCGGAGATCGCGCGTAATCCGCGCTCGCGCAGCGCAGTACTCCGCGTCGCAGAGAAACTCGATTCGAGTGTCGGAGGTGTCGCATGAACCTGCCGAGTCGTCGCGCCGTCGCCATGCTCATTCCGCTGCTGTGGCTGCTCGTACTCGCCTCAGCCGCCGGGGCAATTTTCGTCAAACACCGCGCCCGAGAGCTTTTCGTTGAGCTCGAGAAGGTCAATCGGGAGCGTGATCGTCTGGAAATCGAGTGGGGTCAGTTGCAGCTCGAGCAGAGCGCTTGGTCGACGCACGCGTTCGTCGAGAACGTGGCTGCGGCCAATCTCGGCATGCGCACACCGCCCCCCAAGCAAATCGAGGTGGTCGCGCCGTGATTCGCTGGCCTTTCGGAAAATCCGAATCGCGTCGACCCGCTGCTGGACAACGCGGTGGTGCTCGATCGTCGCGCAGCGGATTGTCACGGAAGCCTGAGACACCGAATCCGTCCTTCACCTCACGCGCGGTGGTGATCGTCGTGCTCGTCGGTTGCGGTGCTGCGGTCCTCATCTGGAAGGCCGCGACCTTGCAGTTCGTCGAAAGCGCTTTTCTTCGCGGGCAAGGCGATGAACGCTTCACGCGCGTCGCGTCGGTTGTGGCCCATCGAGGCAGCGTGACCGATCGTGCGGGTGAACCACTCGCCGTCAGTACGCCGGTCGATTCGGTGTGGGTGAACCCGCGTGAGCTGACGCTCGCGAACGATCAGATTCCAAATCTTGCTCGGGCGCTCGGCCGCGATCCAGAGGAACTCACGCGCTTCGTCACCACGAAGCTCGATCGAAAGTTTCTCTATGTCGCGCGTCACTTACAGCCGGCCGATGCGGCGAAGGTCCGAGCGCTCGACATTCCCGGCGTGCACCTGACGCGTGAGTATCGCCGTTACTATCCGGCGGGCGAGGTGACAGGACACGTTCTCGGGTTCACTGACGTCGACGACGCGGGTCAAGAAGGCCTCGAGCTTGCCTACGATCATTGGCTCGCCGGAGAGCATGGCGCGAAGCGCGTGATCCAAGACAATCTCGGTCGCACCGTGCAGACGGTCGAGAGCATTCGTCCGATGCGCGCCGGTCGCAACATGCAGTTGTCGATCGATATGCGCATTCAATATCTCGCGTATCGCGAGCTGAAGGCGGCCATCCAAATCAATCGTGCCCGCGCAGGCTCGGTGGTCGTGATCGACGTGACGACGGGCGAGGTGCTCGCCATGGTCAACCAGCCGACCTTCAACCCGAACGATCGTGCGCAGCTGAAACCTGCGGGCTACAAGAACCGCGCGGTGACGGATCTCGTCGAGCCGGGCTCGACCATCAAGCCCTTCGTCGTGGCGGCGGCCTTGTCTTCGGGTAAGTACTCGCCGACGAGCATCATTGATACCAACCCCGGCATGGTGAAAGTCGGGATCAAGATGATCGAGGACAAGAACAACCTCGGTGCGATCGATTTGGCCACGGCGTTGGCCCGAAGCTCCAACGTCGCGATGACGCGCATCGCGCTCAATCTGGGTCCGGAAGCGTTGCACGGCACGTTGACCCGTCTGGGATTTGGCCGCGTGACCACGAGCGGTTACCCGGGCGAGTCAGCGGGCTTGTTGACTCAGCACACCCACTGGCGGCCGATTACCACGGCGACGGTGTCCTATGGTTATGGCCTCTCTGCGACGCCGCTGCAGATCGCGCATGCCTATGCGACGCTCGGGTCCTACGGCCTGCAGCGTCCCGTGTCGTTCACTCGTGTCGATCGTCCGGTCGAGGGTGAGCGGGTGCTGACGGAGCAGGTGAGCCGTGATGTCGTGCGGATGTTGCAAAGCGTGGTATCCGATGTCGGCACCGGCAAGCGCGCATCGATTCCTGGATACACGGTCGCGGGCAAGACCGGCACCGCGTGGAAAGCGAGCGCGGGCGGATACTCCACCAATCGTTATCTCGCCGTCTTCGCGGGGCTCGCTCCGGCGAGCAATCCGCGTCTGGCCACGGTCGTCGTGATCGACGAGCCGAGTGCGGGTCTCTATTACGGAGGCGATGTGGCGGCACCGGTGTTCTCGGGTGTCGTCGGCGGCGCACTGCGTTTGCTTGCCGTCGCTCCGGATGCACCGATCGACATGCCCGTCGATGAAATGCCCGAGACGGCGCCGATGCCGGCCGATCTGCCTCAAAATATCGCCACGGCCGATGCTTCGCGTCGTGCGGCGACCGGAGGTCTGCGCTGATGGGTGCGCGTGCGCACCAACTTGCCGATCTCTGCAGCGGTATCACCGACATTCCGGCCTCGATCCGCGTCACCGATGTCAGTCTCGACAGTCGAACGATCTCCGATGGCGGTCTTTTCCTTGCTTGCACCGGACGACGTACCCATGGGTTGGCAGCACTACCCGAAGCGATTTCACGCGGTGCGCAAGCGGTGCTTTGGGAGCCGGTTTCGGGTGTGTCCGAGCCCATCGTCCCCGCGGGTGTGTATGCCCAGCCGGTCGATCGACTCTCGACGGTCGCCAGCTCGATCGCGGGGAAATTCTTTGATCAGCCCTCCGAGGCCTTGCGCGTGGCGGGGATCACGGGGACCAACGGGAAAACGACGACGGCGTGGTTGTTGGCACAAGCGCTGACGCGCTGCGAATCCCGAGCGGCGTACATGGGAACACTGGGCGTCGGCGTGGCGCCGGATGCGGTTGTCCCGGGTGAATACACCACGGCTGATGCGGTGAGTGTGCAGCGCCAGCTTGCCACCATGCGCGAGGCGGGTGCCGAGTGCATCGCCATGGAAGTGTCTTCGCATGCGCTCGATCAGCATCGCGTGGCCGGTGTCCGCTTTCGTGTGGCCGCCTTCACGAATTTGACTCGCGACCATCTCGATTATCACGGCACCATGGAAGCCTACGGGGCAGCGAAGGCGCGTCTGTTCGAGATGCCGAGGCTCGAGGCCGGTGTCATCAACGTGGACGATGCATTGGGTGCGGAGCTTGCGCGGCGTCACGTCAGCGCATTGCCGTTGACGCTGATCGCGCGACAGGCGGCAGGTCTCGCAGTCATCGACGATATTCGTTCGCGCACCCCGAACGTTCGATCCCTTGTCGCCTCCGACATCCGAGCGCTTCCCGAGGGGCTCTCGTTCTCCATCGAGCTCCGAGGAGACGCGGCCGAATCTGAGACGCAGGTTGTCACGCTGCCCCTCATCGGCGAGTTCAATGTTGAAAACGCCTTGGTCGCGCTCGGGCTGCTGCTCGCCTTGGGGATTGCGCTCAAGCCTGCCTTGCATGCACTCGGTGAGTGTCAGGCGCCGCCGGGACGAATGGAGGCGCTGACGGCCCCGGGGAAAGCGCTCGCAATCGTCGACTACGCGCATACGCCCGATGCGCTCGCCAAGTCGCTGCGCGCTGCGCGTGCGCATTGTCGTGGAAAGTTACATCTCGTCTTCGGATGCGGAGGCGATCGCGATGTCGGTAAGCGACCCCTGATGGCCAGCGTCGCCGCAGCGATGGCCGATGGCATCGTGATTACGGACGACAACCCGCGCAACGAATCGGCTGCGGGGATCGTCGCAGACATTATCGCGGGCTTTCCGCAGGGCATCCGTGCGACCGTCATTCATGATCGGGGCGATGCCATTCGACACGCTCTGGCGAGCGCCCGCGAGGGTGATGTCGTATTGGTGGCTGGCAAGGGCCACGAGAACTACCAGATCGTCGGCACTGAGCGTCGTCCGTTCAGCGATCGAGACACCATCCACGCGAGCTACAGGATCTCCAATGCGTCAGCTCGCTGATATCACCCAAGATTGCGGTGGGCGGTTGATCGGTGCCGATCGTGCATTTTCGTCTGTGAATACGGATACTCGGACGCTCGCGGCAGGACAGTTGTTCGTCGCCTTGCGCGGTCCGCGGTTCGACGGAAATACCTACCTCGCAGAAGCGGCCGCGAGAGGTGCGGTGGGTGCGATCGCCGAACGTGAGGGCCCGGCTGATTTTCCGGTCGTGCTCGTCGATGACGCGCTCGTGGCACTGCAGCGCGCGGCGCAGCGATGGCGGACACGCTTTTCGATGCCGCTCATCGGTGTGGCCGGTAGCAACGGCAAAACGACGAGCAAAGAAATGATCGCGTCGATCCTCTCTGGCTGTGGCGAGACGCTTGCCACGGCGGGGAATCTGAACAATCACATCGGCGTACCGCTCACGCTGCTTCGACTCGACGCCTCGCATCGTCACGCCGTCATCGAGATGGGTGCCAACCACCCTGGTGAACTCGCGCAACTGGCGGGCTTCGCGACTCCGGCGATCGGCATCGTGACCAACGCGGGTGCCGAGCATCTTGAGGGCTTCGGTAGCCTCGAAGGTGCTGCGCGTGCCGAAGGTGAGTTGTTCGCTGCACTCGGACAGGACGGCACGGCGATCTTGAACGTCGATGACAGCTTTGCCGGGCTGTGGCGCGATATGACGGTCGCGCGCATCGTCACCTTCGGCTTGGGCTCGAAGGCGGATTTCAGCGCGCGCGATATTCAAACCGAGATGGGTGCAGACGGATTTCTCACCCGCTTCACGCTCGTCTCTCCTCAAGGCGAGCAAAAGATCTCGTTGCATCTCGCCGGCAAACACAACGTGCTAAATGCACTCGGCGCCGCTGCCGCCGCGATTGCAGCGGGCGCGACACTCGATGATGTCGCCAAGGGCCTCGCGCGAATGCGTCCGGTGAAGGGGCGCCTGCAGCTGCGCGGCGCGCGCCAAGGCGCCTGGCTCATCGACGATTCGTACAACGCCAATCCGAGTTCGCTGCAGGCGGCGGTCGACGTCCTCGAGGCCCTGGGGGGTCGACGCTTCCTCGTCCTCGGCGAGATGGGCGAGCTTGGGGACTTTTCGCGCGAGGCACATCTCGAAGCGGGTCGCTACGCGCGGGCTCATGGCGTTGAACGACTCTTCGCCGTCGGCGAAGCCACCAAGCTGTCGGTCGAGAGCTTCGGTGAAGGCGGAGTGTGGCACGAGAATACCGCCGCAGTCGCCGAAGAAGTGGGTCGCGAGCTCGCCGCCGATGTTCGGGTACTCGTCAAGGGTTCGCGTAGTAATCGTCTCGAGCGTGTGGTCGCTGCCCTCGAGTCCGTACCTTCGGCAGGGGGGATGCACTAAATGTTGCTCTGGCTCTCACAATGGTTGGCCGAGACGATTTCGGCATTCAACGTTTTTTCCTATCTCACTTTCCGAGCGATTCTCGCTGCGGTCACATCACTCGTGATTTGTTTGGCCGTCGGTCCGTGGATGATCGCGAAGTTGACGCGTGATCAAATTGGGCAAGTGGTTCGCGACTACATTCCTGCGGCCCATCAGAAAAAGGTCGGTACGCCGACCATGGGCGGTCTGCTCATCCTCGTGGCCATCATGGTGTCGACGGTGCTCTGGGCGGACCTGAACAACCGTTTCATCTGGATCGTTCTCGCCGTCACGCTCGTATTCGGACTGATCGGTTTCTGGGACGACTATCTCAAGCTGGTCAAGAAGAATCCGAAGGGTCTCATCGCACGCTACAAGTATTTTTGGCAGTCGGTCGGTGGTCTCATCGCTGCGGGAGCTCTGTGGCAGACCGCGAGCTCACCCGTCGATACCACGCTCTACTTGCCGTTACTCAAGCAATTTGCACTCCCCCTCGGCGCATTCGCGTTCATCCTGCTGACGTATCTCATGATCGTCGGGATGAGCAATGCGGTGAATCTCACCGATGGACTCGACGGTCTTGCGATCATGCCGGCGGTCATGGTGGCAGCCGCGCTCGGTGTATTCGCCTACGCGGCGGGTAATGCGGTCTTCGCCGACTATCTCGCCATCCCTGCGGTTCCGCAGGCGGGTGAGCTGCTCATCTTTTGCGCGGCACTGGTCGGGGCGGGCCTCGGCTTTCTTTGGTTCAACACCTATCCCGCCCAGGTCTTCATGGGTGACATCGGTGCGTTATCGATTGGCGCTGCGCTCGGCACCATCGCCGTCATCGTCAGACAAGAGGTGGTATTGCTCGTGATGGGCGGCATCTTCGTGCTCGAGACGGCGTCGGTCATGTTGCAGGTGGCCTCGTTCAAGCTCACCGGCAAACGCATTTTCCGAATGGCGCCGATTCACCACCACTTCGAACTGAAGGGTTGGGCTGAGCCCAAGGTGATCGTGCGCTTCTGGATCATCACGTTTTTTCTCGTGCTTGCAGGACTCGCCACGCTGAAACTCCGATGAGTCATTCCACCGTACATCGCAGGGCGTTGATCGTCGGCCTCGGCAAGACCGGGGTCTCGGCGGCGCGTCATCTTGTCGATCGCGGCTGGCAGGTGGCGGTGACGGATACGCGAGCAGAGCCGCCGGGCCGCAACGAGCTTGCAACGGTCGCGCCGAGCGCTCAATGCAGCTTCGGTCGTCTTGATACCTCACTCCTTGCAGATTCGGAGATGGTCGTCGCGTCCCCCGGAATTGCCCTGCGCGAACCGCTGATCGCCGAGGCGCTTGCTCGAGGAATCGATGTCGTAGGCGATGTCGAACTTTTCGCGCGAGAGGTGAAGGCGCCTGTCGTCGGTATCACCGGTACGAACGGCAAGAGCACGGTCACGACACTCGTGGGTCGCATGGCGGCACGTGCCGGTCGCAAGGTGTGTGTGGGCGGCAATCTCGGTACCCCGGTGCTTGATCTGCTCTCGACCGCGACGCCTGAGATCTACGTGTTGGAGCTTTCGAGTTTTCAACTCGAAACCACGCATTCGCTGCGTCTGTTGGCGGCGACGGTGCTCAACCTCTCGGAAGACCATCTCGATCGTCATGGCACGATGGAAGCCTATGCGGCGGCTAAGGCTCGGATCTTTGATCACTGCACGACGGCCGTCATCAACCGCGATGATCGCTGGGTGTGTGGAATGTCTCGAGGGCCGGCGCAGAAGGTCGTAGGGTTCTCCATCGAGGGCGCGACCGGAGTCGATTACTCGTTGTTGGAGCGGGACGGTGAGCGTTGGCTTGCCGTCCGCGGACAGCCCGTACTGGCCGTCTCTTCGATGCGGCTCGCAGGATTGCACAACGCTGCCAATGCGCTCGCTGCTTTGGCGCTCGGCGAGGCGTGCGGACTGCCGTTGCCACCCATGCTCGATGAGCTGCGTGAGTTCGCGGGTCTCCCGCATCGTTCGCAGTGGGTGGGTGAAAAACGCGGCGTCCGCTACATCAATGATTCCAAGGGCACGAACGTGGGCGCGACCGTGGCGACGGTCTCGGGAATGCCGGGGACCTTGCTGCTCATCGCCGGTGGTGATGGCAAGGGTCAAGATTTCGCTCCGCTTGCCTCAGCGCTCGCGGGTCGCGCGCGGATGGTGTTGCTCATCGGGCGTGATGCGCCGCGGCTCGCCGACGCGCTCAGTGAGTGCTGCGAGATCGTCCGTTGCGCCTCACTCGAAGTGGCGGTTCAGGAAGCGGCAACACGCGCGAAATCCGGGGAGATCGTTCTGTTGTCGCCTGCCTGTGCGAGCCTCGATATGTTTCGTGATTACACCGAGCGTGGCGATCGTTTCGCCGCTGCCGTCGAGAGGTTGCCCTCATGAGTACCTTTACGTTACCGGCTCGCGGTGGCGCTCGTCCCACCACCGTTCATCTCGATCTGATTACCCTGCTGATCGTATCCTCGATCGTCTTGCTCGGTCTTATCATCGTCACTTCGGCTTCGATGTCGATCGCCAGTAAGGAAGCCGGTGATCCGTTCCTTTATCTCGAGCGGCAGTTCGTACTCGTGGTGGCCGGTGCCATCGCAGCAGCATTCGCCTTTGCAATACGGACCGAGTGGCTGGAGAAATCAGCCTTGTTGCTACTCGCCTTGGCGGGCGTGCTGCTGATCGCGGTTCTCATACCAGGGATTGGTCACTCGGTGAACGGCAGCCGTCGCTGGATCCGACTCGCAGGCTTCAACTTTCAGGCCTCAGAGGCGGCTCGTGTGATGGTGCTCATCTTCATTGCGAGCTACGCCGTTCGTCGCGAGGCGGAACTACGCAGCTCGTTGATGGGACTCATTAAGCCCTTGCTCGTCGTCAGTCTATTCTTTGGTCTGCTCCTGATGGAGCCGGATTTCGGCGCCGCCGTTGTCCTGACCGCGACGGCTTTTGGTGTGCTTTTCGTCGCCGGTGCACGTTGGCGCGATGTGATCGGTCTCGCGGTGATCGGTGCGGGCCTTCTGGCCGCGGTGGCGGTGTCCTCGCCGTACCGACTGCGTCGTCTCACCTCTTTCCGTAACCCTTGGGAAGATCCGTTCGACAGCGGCTTTCAATTGACGCAAAGCTTGATCGCCATCGGACGTGGCGGTTGGACGGGCGTCGGGCTGGGTGAGAGTGTGCAGAAGCTCTTCTATTTGCCGGAAGCACACACCGATTTCCTTTTTGCCGTGCTGGCCGAAGAGCTCGGATTGTTCGGCGTGCTGCTGACGATCGGTTTGTTCGTCGCCTTGGCCTGGCGGGCGCTCTACATCGCGCGCCTCGCCAACGAGGCCGGCCTCAAGTTCCAGTCTTATCTCGCCGCGGGCTTCGGCATCTGGGTGGCGATCCAGGCCTTCATCAACATGGGCGTGAACATGGGTGCGCTGCCCACCAAAGGACTGACCTTGCCATTCATGAGTTATGGACGATCGAGCTTGATCGTCACGCTTGCTTGGGTCGGTATCCTGCTGCGCGTGTATCACGAAGCGGCTCAGGCCTCTCGAGGGACAACGGCCGCGAGTCTTCGCGGCGATAGTGCAGTGCGATTACGTGGTGGAGCAGGGGAGGCGGTCGAAGCGTGAGCAAGCCCTGCGTCATGATCATGGCGGGCGGTACCGGTGGACATGTGTTTCCGGCGTTGTCGCTTGCAGGGCTGCTTCGATCCCGTGACATCGACGTCGTTTGGCTCGGCACCCGTGCGGGCATCGAATCACGCCTCGTTCCGGCAGCGGGTATCGATGTCGAGTGGATCGATATCGGCGGCTTGCGCGGCAAAGGACTTTCCACGTTGCTTGCTGCGCCGATTCGACTCGCTCGCGCCCTTTGGCAGGCGCTTACTGCCGTGCGACGTCATCAGCCGCGCGTGGTCGTGGGTTTAGGCGGATACGTCACCGGACCCGGCGGGCTCGCGGCGTGGCTGGCGCGGCGTCCGCTGGTCATTCATGAGCAAAATGCCGTGGCTGGCCTCACCAACCGCATCCTCGCACGGCTGGCGACGCGCGTACTCGAGGCGTTCTCGGGCAGCTTTGGTCCTGGCACGCAGGCGACGACGGTCGGCAATCCGGTACGCACCGAATTCTTTGGACTCCCAGCGCCCTCCGTGCGTTACGGTTCACGGCAGGGTCCGCTGCGTGTGCTCGTCGTCGGCGGTAGTCAGGGCGCACAACGTCTCAATGCTGTGGTGCCCGAGGCCGTCGCCTTACTACGGGGTAAGGTCGACGTGCAGATTCGTCATCAGACGGGTGCGCGCACGCTGGAGAGCACACGCGAAGCCTATGCGTCACACGGGATCGCAGCGGAAGTTAGCGCCTTCATCGACGACATCGCGATGGCGTATGGCGACGCGGATCTCGTGATCTGTCGCGCCGGCGCACTCACGGTGTCAGAGCTTGCTGCGGCAGGGGTCGCATCGATTCTCGTGCCCTTTCCGGCGGCGGTCGATGATCACCAAACTCGCAACGCGCGCTGTCTCGTCGAGCGCGACGCGGCGGTGTTGTTACCGGGGCGCGAACTGACGCCGCAGCGACTGGCCTCCGAACTTCAGCGCTTCGCGACGGATCGAGCATCGCTGTGTCAGATGGCCGAGCGCGCGCGCCAGATTGCTCGACCGGATGCGACCGAAGCGCTCGCAAAGGCGTGTTTTGCGGCGGGAGGTCTTGCGGCATGAACATGGAACGCATGCGTCGCATCCACGGCATCCACTTCGTCGGTATCGGCGGCAGTGGCATGGGCGGCATCGCCGAGGTGTTATTGAACCTCGGGTATCGCGTGCAGGGTAGCGATCTCAAGTCGAACTCGGTGACGGAGCGTCTCGCCGATCTCGGTGCCAAGATCACCTTTGGCCATGCGGCAGAGAACATCGCGGGTGCCGACGTCGTCGTCGTGTCGACGGCGGTTTCCAAAGAAAATCCTGAGGTCGCCGCGGCGCTGGCGCACCGTATCCCGGTCGTACCGCGCGCGGAAATGCTCGGCGAGCTCATGCGTTTCCGTTCGGCGATCGCCGTCGCGGGAACGCATGGTAAGACCACGACGACGAGCCTGGTCGCCTCGGTGCTTGCCGAAGGCGGGGAGGACCCGACCTTCGTCATCGGTGGTCGTTTAAAGAGCGCGGGTACGAACGCTCGATTGGGTGCGGGTCGATATCTGGTCGCCGAAGCCGACGAGAGTGATGCCTCGTTCTTGCACCTGCAGCCGCTGATCGCCGTGGTGACGAACATCGACAATGATCATCTCGGGACGCACGACGGTGATTTCAATCGCCTTCGTCAGAGCTTTGTCGATTTTCTCCACAACCTGCCGTTCTACGGGCTTGCGGTGCTGTGTGCCGACGATGCCGAGGTGCGCGGCATCCTCTCGCGTGTCGGTCGTCCGATCACGACCTACGGAATTGACGAGGGAGCAGACGTTCGTGCCGTCAATGTGGTCCGACAGGGCCCGCAAACGATATTCGATGTGGTGCGACCGGGTCATGCGACGCCGCTTTCGGTGCGCCTCAATCTTCCGGGTCGACACAACGTCCAGAACGCTTTGGCTGCTGTAGCCGTGGCGAGCGAGCTCGGGGTCGAGGACGAAGCGATCCAGCGGGGGCTCGCCAAGTTTCAGGGTGTCGATCGACGCCTGCAGCACGTGGGTGATGTGCGTGTGGGATCGGGTCATGCAGTCATCATCGATGACTACGGCCACCACCCGACTGAGATTCGCGCGACGCTCGATGCCGTTCGGCAGGCGCACCCTGATCGACGTATCGTGCTGGCCTTTCAGCCGCACCGCTACACGCGAACGCGTGACCTGCTCGATGATTTCGCCGGTGTCCTGTCGACGGCCGACGTGCTGCTCATCACCGAAGTGTACGCGGCAGGCGAGGCGCCTATCGCGGGCGCCGATGGCCGCGCCATCTGCCGAGCCGTGCGCTCGCGTGGACAGATCGAACCGGTATTCGTACCGCGTGTCGAGGAGCTCGCAGCAAGCCTGCAAGGTCTGCTAAAAGCGGGCGACGTAGTGCTCGCCATGGGAGCCGGCAATATCAGTGCCGTGGCTCACGGGCTCTCCAAGCAGCTTGGGGAGGGCGGTCGATGAGCGCGCTCGCACTCGACTCCGCGCTGCGTACGACCTTGCAAACGAATTTTGCTGGTCGCGCCGCGCTCGATGAGCCGATGTCACGTCATACCTCCTGGCATGTCGGAGGTCCCGCAGAGGTTTTCTTCGAGCCGAGAGATCGTGCCGATCTGGCGGATTTCCTGCGCGTGCTGCCCGCTGATACACCCTTATGGTGGGTCGGTCTCGGAAGTAATCTCTTGGTGCGCGATGGCGGATTGCGCGGCGCCGTTATTTCTTTGCACGGCGCCTTGAGCGAGCTCGAGCGTCGCGGTGATACCGAAGTATGGTGCGAGGCCGGTGTGCCGTGCGCACGCATCGCTCGCCAGTGCGTTAAGTGGGGGCTTGGTCCGGCTGAATTCTTTGCCGGTATTCCTGGGACGCTGGGCGGTGCACTCGCCATGAACGCGGGCGCCTTCGGGGGCGAAACCTGGCGTCACGTACGCAACGTCGAAGTCATCGATCGTAGCGGCACGATCCGTCTACGCAATGCTTCTGAATACCGCGTGTCGTATCGATATGTGGAATCGCCGATCGAGGGTGAGGCTTTCCTCGGCGCGACGCTGCATTTCGAGCGGCGAGAGGGTGTCAGTAACGAGGCGATTCGCGATTTGCTCGTCGAGCGCAAGCAGAAGCAACCGATCGGCGAGTGGAGTTGCGGTTCGGTGTTCACCAATCCGCCCGGTGACCATGCCGCGAGGCTCATCGAGGCCGCAGGACTCAAGGGCACGCGCATCGGCGGAGCCTTGGTTTCGCCGAAGCATGCCAACTTTATTGTCAATGAGGGTGAGGCGACTGCCGCCGACCTCGAGCAACTGATTCATCGCGTCCGCGAGACGGTGGTTCAGCGTTTCGGTATCCATCTCAACACTGAGGTGCGCATCGTGGGGGAGGCTGCCTGATGCGTCTCGCCCACGATCCTTCCGCCCTGCATGCTGTGAGCGATCCGCGCGAGTTTGGCAAGGTTGCCGTGATGCTCGGCGGGCTGTCGAGTGAGCGCGAGGTGTCGCTACTGACCGGGCAAGCCGTACTCGCGGCGCTCCTGAAAAAAGGCGTCGACGCTCACGCGGTGGATCCGAAAGACATCGAGCTCTCGTCGTTACTCGATCAAAGATTTGATCGCGTATGGATCGCGTTGCACGGGCCCGGTGGCGAAGACGGCACCCTGCAGGGTGCGCTCGAGTGCCTGGGTTTGCCGTATACCGGCAGTGGCGTTCTGGGATCGGCCTTGTGCATGGACAAAGTACGTACGAAGCGACTGGCCGCCGCAGTCGGCATCTCGACGGCCGACTTCATGGTGCTTCGCGGACCCTCTGATTTCGAGAGTGCGGTGGCGAGACTAGGTCTACCGATGTTCGTGAAACCTGCGACGCAGGGTTCTTCGGTCGGCATCTCGAAGGTGGAGCGCGCAGCCGATCTTGCAGCCGCCTACGCGGCTGCCGCGGCGACCGATGACGTCGTACTCGCCGAGGCGTTCATCCCGGGCGCCGAGTACACGGTCGGCGTCCTGCATGGGAAGGCGATGCCGTCGATTCGTATTGCGACACCGAAAACCTTTTACGACTACGAAGCGAAGTATCTCCGCTCGGATACGGTCTACGACTGTCCGTCAGGTCTGTCGGCCGAGACCGAGCGGCATCTTGGAGCCCTGGCGGTCGGTGCGTTCGCCGCCGTCGGTGCCGAGGGTTGGGGGCGCGTCGATTTCATGATGGATGCGACCAGTAGGCCTTTGTTGCTCGAGATCAACACGGTTCCCGGAATGACCGATCACAGCCTCGTACCGATGGCCGCCCGCGCCAGCGGTATCCCCTTCGAGACCCTCGTTTGGCGCGTTCTCGAGACGAGTCTCACTCGTCAGCGCAGGGATTGAGGGCAGGAGAGTAAGCATGGCTCTATTTGCAAATCGAAAAGCCCGCAACCGCCGCCGCGCGGAGAAGTCCTCTTGGGAAATATCCGAGATCGACTGGCGTCGACTTGCCTACGGCGCATCGGGATTTGCCGCCGTGGCTGCATTTCTTTGGTTAATTGTCGCGGCGCTCGACCAGTCAATCGATCGAGTCGTCGTGCAGGGGCGGTTTCAGCGCGTATCACCGATGGATGTCGAGCAGGCTGTGCGTGATCGCATCCACGATGCCGGGCTCGTCACCGTCGATCTTGCGACGTTACAGCGTGCGATCGAAGAGTTACCCTGGGTCGATACCGCAAGTGTCGGTCGTGCCTGGCCGCGCGGTCTTCAGGTCCGTGTGGTCGAACAGGTCGCCGCAGCCCGTTGGGGTGCAAATGGACTCCTCAACGATCGCGGAGAGCTGTTTCTCTCGGAAGCGCGCTTCATTCCTCCCGAATTGCCGCGGCTCTCAGGACCCAAAGGCACCGAAACGCTTGTCGCCAAGCGATATCTCGCGATTCAGGGTCGACTGGTCGAGGGCGGCGTCCGCATTGCTGCATTACGGCTCGATGCTCGCGGTGCCTGGGAGATCGATCTCGACAACGGCGTTCGCATTCGACTTGGACGTCGTCAGGTGGATGAGCGCTTCGAGCGCTTCGTCGCGGCGGCGTTACGCATCGTGGTGCAGCGCTCAGCCGAGATCAATTACGTCGATATGCGTTACACGAACGGATTTTCAGTGGGCTGGCGTGGCAGCACCAAGGTCGCGGCCGTCGATGAATTCGACGACGCTCCAGAAGGTTGACGGACGGACTGAAGGAATATGGCGAAGAAACCAGATAGACAACTCATCGTCGGACTCGACATTGGCACCTCCAAGGTGGTGGCCCTCGTCGGCGAAATCGCCCCGGATCACAGCATCGAGATCATCGGCATCGGTTCGCAGCCGTCGCGAGGCCTCAAGCGCGGTGTGGTGGTGAACATCGAGTCGACCGTGCAGTCGATTCAGCGCGCCGTCGAGGAGGCCGAGCTCATGGCCGGGTGCGAGATCCATTCGGTGTTTGCAGGAATCGCCGGTAGTCATGTCCGTAGTCTCAACTCGCATGGTGTCGTGGCGATCCGTGACAAAGAAGTGCAGCTTGCCGACGTTGAGCACGTGATCGATGCGGCCAAGGCCGTGGCGATCCCGGCAGATCAAAAGATCCTCCACGTGCTGCCGCAGGAATTCATCATCGACGGCCAGGAAGGCATTCGTGATCCGGTCGGTATGTCGGGCGTGCGCCTCGAAGCCAAGGTGCATATCGTCACGGGTGCCGACAGTGCCGCGCAGAATATCGAAAAGTGCATCCAGCGCTGCGGTCTCGATGTCGATGACGTCGTGCTCGAGCAGCTCGCGTCCAGCTACGCTGTACTGACCGACGATGAAAAGGATCTTGGCGTGTGCTTGGTCGATATCGGCGGCGGTACGACCGACATCGCCGTGTTCTCGCACGGTGCGATCCGCCATACGGCGGTGATTCCGATCGCAGGTGATCAGGTCACGAACGATATTGCAGTGTCGATGCGTACGCCGACGCAGAACGCCGAAGAAATCAAATTGCGTTACGCCTGCGCGCTCTCGCAGCTTGCGAACCCCGATGAAACCATCGAAGTTCCGAGCGTCGGCGATCGTCCGGCCCGTCGCCTAGCACGACAAACGCTCGCTGAAATCGTCGAGCCCCGCTACGAGGAGCTGTTTGGCCTCATCCGCGAGGAGCTGCGACGCAGTGGTTTCGAAGAAGTGATCGCAGCGGGCATCGTGCTCACAGGCGGTAGCGCCAAGATGGAAGGAGCGATCGAGCTCGCCGAAGAGGTGTTTCACGTGCCGGTTCGTCTTGGCATGCCGGTGGGCGTGCGCGGTCTTGCCGACGTCACGAGTAATCCGATTCATTCGACTGGTGTGGGGTTGCTGCTCTACGGACGTGATCATCTGGTGCCGCGCGGTTCGCGCACACGGGCGATCGCTGGAAATGCGCGCAGCATGGTGGAGCGTATGCGGGATTGGTTTCAGGGCAATTTCTGATTTTGTTTTTTATTTTGACAACTTCGACTACAGGAGCGACGTGCAATGTTTGAACTCATGGACTCTTACAGCCAGAGCGCGGTGATCAAGGTGCTGGGTGTGGGTGGTGGTGGCGGTAACGCCGTATCGCACATGGTGCAGACCGGCATCGAGGGCGTGGATTTCATGTGCATCAATACCGATGCGCAGGCCTTGAAGAATTCCAACGTGAAGACTTCGCTGCAGATCGGCACCAATATCACGAAGGGTCTCGGGGCAGGCGCCAACCCCGACGTCGGTCGTCAGGCCGCGATGGAGGATCGCGATCGCATCATCGAGATGATCAATGGTTGCGATATGTTGTTCATCACCGCTGGCATGGGCGGCGGGACGGGCACGGGTGCAGCGCCTGTGGTTGCACAGATCGCCAAAGAATTGGGCATTCTCACCGTGGCCGTGGTCACGCGCCCCTTCACCATGGAAGGCAGCAAGCGCTCGATCGTGGCCGATCAAGGAATGAATGAGCTCGCCAAGCACGTCGACTCGCTCATCACCATTCCGAACCAGAAGTTGCTCACTGTGCTCGGTCCGAAGACGACGCTGCTCGATGCCTTCAAGAGCGCAAACGGCGTATTGCAAGGTGCGGTTCAAGGCATCGCTGAGCTGATCACGCGGCCGGGTCTCATCAACGTCGACTTTGCCGACGTGCGGACCGTGATGAGCGAGACCGGTATGGCGATGATGGGCTCAGGTCATGCGACGGGTGAAGATCGCGCACGCGTCGCTGCCGAGATGGCGGTGTCCTCGCCGCTCCTCGAGGACGTCAATCTCTCGGGCGCCCGTGGCATCCTCGTCAACGTGACAGCGGGTCTCGATCTGGGGATCGGCGAGTTTGAGCAGGTCGGCAACATCGTCAAGGAGTTCGCCTCCGAAGACGCCACGGTCGTGGTCGGTACCGTCATCGACCCGTCTCTCACCGATGAGCTGCGAGTCACCGTAGTGGCCACTGGCCTCGCGCGCTCGCAGGCGCAAATGGCCGCGCGGAGCGGGGTGTCGAGTGGGGTCCGTGCGGCGCCCGCGCGTACTGCCTTCGACGCTCCGCGAGTGAGTCGTCGTCCCGTTGCGGTGTCCTCGGACTACAGCAAGCTCGATGTCCCCGCGTACGAGCGCCTGAAGGCGGCGGCCGGCGACGGTCTGCGTCACGAGCCCGAGGCGGCAGACGATATTCTCGACATCCCGGCGTTCCTGCGTCGCCAAGCCGACTGACGGTCGGTTTGGGGTACACTCGCCGCCTTCGATGACTCCCCCGACAGGCCGCCTCGAGGCGGCCTGTCTTGGGGGCAGTCGGGGGACACGATGGTCGGCCAACGCACTTTAAAAAACGTCATTCGCGCGAGCGGTGTGGGGCTCCACACCGGCAAGCGCATTCTCATGACCATTCGTCCGGCTGCGCCGGATACCGGCATCGTCTTCCGTCGAACCGATCTGTCCGTCCCAGTCGATGTTCCCGCTCGCGCGAGTAATGTCGGCGAAACGACGCTCGGCACTTCGCTCGTTAAGGGAGAGGTGCGCGTCTCGACGGTCGAGCATTTGCTGTCGGCGTTTGCAGGTCTCGGTATCGACAACGCGCTCGTCGAGATCAGTGGTCCCGAGGTTCCCATCATGGATGGCAGCGCTGGCCCCTTCGTGTTCCTGCTGCAATCGGCGGGGCTCGAGCAGCAGCGTACGCCGAAGCGTTTCATTCGCATCCGCAAATCCGTCAAGGTCGAGGATGGCGATAAGTGGGCGCGATTCGATCCGTTCGACGGTTTCAAGGTCAATTTCGAGATCGAGTTCAATCACCCGATCTTCAAGCGTCACGGCCAGCGTGCGAGCATGGATTTCTCCACGACGTCGTTCCTCAAAGAAATCAGCCGTGCGCGTACCTTTGGTTTCATGCGTGACCTCGAGTCGATGCGCGCACGTAATCTCGCGCTCGGCGGCAATCTCGACAACGCCATCGTGCTCGATGACTCCAAAGTGCTGAACGAGGGCGGGCTTCGATACGAAGATGAGTTCGTGAAGCACAAGATTCTCGATGCGATCGGTGATCTCTACTTGCTCGGGCACAGCCTGATCGGCGAGTTCTCCGCCTTCAAGTCCGGACACGGCCTCAACAATCGATTGCTTCGTACCTTGTTGGCCGATGAGTCGGCTTGGGAGGCGATTGTGTTCGAACGCCCCGAGGACGCGCCGATTTCTTATGTGCGCGCGCCGGTGCTCGCTGCGACGGGCTGAATTTTCACCACGAATTTTTTGACGGTTGGACGGAAGGCCTTGGCCTCGTCCGTTAAATCCGGCAGCGCGAAGCGGAGTCGAGCGGCCCACGAGGCCGAACTTGCGTGCAAGGTGAGTGTGTCGTCTCGTTCGACATAGTGAACGATGGCCTCGAGCAGTCGAGGTTCGAGCTTTTCAGCAAAAAAATCGCGCCAATCGCGTTGCTGGCCTTTAAATGTGTTGGCGGCCTGAGCCAGCCCCGATCGCGACAACAAGTCTTTGATTTCCCGGGGTTTGCCCGGTCGCGCAGGCGAAATTCCGCGACCTGGCGATTGCCCCAGTTTGGGAGATTTTGGGTTGAGGCGGGGGGGTGGTTTGGGCATATTCGGGGTCCGCCGATTATGGCATCGGACATTCGCCTGGGGGGCCGCCGTGAAATTCGTCGTACTGCGCCAGCGCGCGGCGGAGGTCCGTAGCCTCGATTTGCCCGGTTCTTGGGTGCTCAGCATCGGAGCCGTGCTGCTCCTGGCGGTCATCAGCCTCTCGTTCTGGGTTGGCTTCAGTGTCGGCGATCGAGCCTCGAGCGGACCGTCGTTGCTTGCGCGTTTGACCTCCTCTGAGCAGCGCGAAATCGACGAACTGCGCGCTCGCCTTCAAGAGCGGATCGATGCCATGTCTGCGAGAGTGGGACAACTCAACGCCCATGTCATCCGTCTCGATGCGCTCGGCAAACGACTCGCAGAGATGGCCAACGTCGATTCCAGAGAATTTGACTTTTCCATGGCGCCCTCCGCGGGGGGTCCGGAACCGAGCGCTGGAGTGGCCGTTCAGGCGCCCGAGCTTTCTGCAATGATCGACCACTTCGAATCTCAGCTCGTGCAGCGCGACGCTCAGCTCAATGTGCTGGAGCAGATCATCCTGCAGCGCGAGTTGCGCAAGCAGATCCTTCCCGAAGGTCGTCCCGTCGAGCGCGGTTTTCTCTCATCGGGCTTCGGCAATCGACAAGATCCGGTTTCCGGCGAATTCAGCTTTCATCGAGGCGTCGATTTCGCGGGTAATGCCGGCGACTCCGTCATCGCGGTCGGAGCGGGAGTCGTCACCTTTGCCGGTTATCGGCCCGATTACGGTTACGTGGTCGATGTCACGCACGGCGACGGCTATGTGACGCGCTACGCCCACAACTCCCGTGTTCTCGTGCGTCAGGGCGAGACGGTGTCTCGCGGTGAGCGTTTGGCCATCATGGGCTCCACGGGTCGTTCGACCGGACCGCACGTCCACTTCGAGGTCCTTCGAAACGGGACTCCTGTGAACCCGCTCTCCTATCTTGAGGGTTGAATTCGACCCGTAGCACCCCAACGACGTAAAATGCCGGTCTTTTAGTCGGCGTCTGTCCAGGGGTTCCCCGGGTGCTCAATTTCCTCCAGCGAATTTTCGGAAGCCGCAACGAGCGGATGGTCAAAGCGATGGCGCGCGAGGTGCGTGCGGCCAATGCCTTCGAGCCCGCGTTGCAGGCGCTCTCTGACGAGCAGCTTCGCGCCAAGACCGAGGAATTTCGCGGCCGATTGAAGGGTGGCGAGACCCTCGACGCGTTGTTGCCCGAGGCCTTCGCCGTGGTGCGCGAAGCCGCTCGTCGTACGCTCGGCCTTCGGCACTTCGACGTTCAGTTTCTCGGCGGTATTGCGCTACACCGCGGCCGCATCGCCGAAATGCGCACGGGTGAAGGTAAGACGCTTGTTGCAACGCTGCCTGCCTACCTCAACGCGCTCACGGGCGAAGGCGTGCACGTGGTCACCGTCAATGAATACCTGGCTCAGCGCGACGCGGACTGGATGGGACCGGTCTACCGATTCTTAGGTCTGACCGTTGGCGTCATTCGCGGTCAGCAACCGTCAGCTGAGAAGCGTCAAGCGTATGGCTGCGACATCACTTACGGTACTAACAACGAATTCGGTTTTGACTACCTTCGTGACAACCTCGCGTTTCGCCTCGAGGATCGCGTGCAGCGCTCGCTGGCCTATGCCATCGTCGACGAAGTCGACTCAATCCTGATCGACGAAGCGCGTACGCCGCTCATCATTTCGGGTCCTGCTGAAGAAAGCACGGATACCTACCTTGCGATCAACGTCCTCGTACCTCGCCTCGAGCGTGCCGAGGGTCCGCCGCCGCGCTCGGGAAACATGCTTTCGGGCGAGTCTGAGCCTGAGCCTGCAGGCGATTACATGGTGGATGAGAAACAACGGCAAGTTCACCTGACCGAAGCGGGCCACGAGAAGGTCGAGGCCCTCATGATCGAGGCGGGAATGCTCCGCGAAGGCGAGAGTCTTTACGATCCGTCGAACATCCGCCTCATGCATCATCTCAATGCGGCGTTACGCGCCCACGCGCTCTACAAGCGAGATGTCGAATACATCGTGCGGGGCGGCGAGGTCATCATCGTTGACGAGTTCACGGGCCGCACCATGCCGGGGCGTCGCTGGTCCGACGGTTTGCATCAGGCGGTCGAAGCGAAAGAGGGTGTGCGAGTTCGCGAAGAGAATCAGACGATCGCGTCGATTACCTTCCAAAACTTCTTCCGCATTTATCGCAAGCTTTCGGGCATGACCGGCACGGCCGATACCGAGGCGCCCGAGTTTCTGCAGATCTACAACCTCGAGGTGAATGTCATTCCGACTCACCGACCCATGATCCGCAAGGACATGGCCGACCTCGTGCATCTCACCCAGGCCGATAAGTTCAAGGCGATCGTCGAAGACATCCGGGAGTGCGTGACGAGGCAACAGCCGGTTCTGGTCGGTACCACCTCGATCGAAGCGTCTGAGCTCATCTCCGGGGTGCTCAAAAAAGAAGGTATCGCCCACGAGGTGTTGAACGCGAAGCAACACGAGCGTGAAGCGCCGATCGTGGCGCAAGCGGGTCGTCCGGGTGCCGTCACGATCGCGACGAACATGGCCGGCCGTGGTACCGACATCGTACTCGGGGGCAGTCTCGATTCCGAACTGAATGCGTTGCCAACTGAGTCCACCGACGAGCAACGTGCCGCGGTGCGTGCGGCCTGGCAGCAGCGTCACGAGCAAGTGCTGGCGGCAGGCGGCCTGCACATCATCGGTACCGAGCGTCACGAGTCCCGTCGTATCGACAACCAGCTACGAGGTCGTTCGGGCCGTCAAGGCGATCCAGGGTCTTCTCGCTTCTATCTTTCGATGGAAGACAACTTGATGCGTATCTTCGGTGATCCGAACTTCACCAAGCGCCTGCTTTCTGCGGCCGGCATGAAGGAAGGTGAGGTCATCGAGAGTCGCATGCTGAGCCGACGTATCGAAGTGGCGCAGCGCAAGGTCGAGTCGCACAACTTCGATATCCGCAAGCAATTGCTGTTGTTCGATGACGTGGCGAACGATCAGCGTAAGGTCATTTACCAGCAGCGCACCGAGATTATGGGCGCCACCGATCTGTCGCCCGCCATCCGCGGGATCCAGGCGGATGTGGTGGGACGTCTGCTCGATGAATACTTGCCGCGTAACGTGCCTCACGAAGATTGGGACCTCGAGAGCTTGCGCGATGGGCTGCGCAAAGATTTCCACACGGACGTCGATCCGCGTTCATGGGTCGTTGCGGAGCCCGAGATTGACGAAGTCACGCTCCGGGCTCGAGTGCTCGAGGCGGTGGCCCAGCACTACGACGAGAAGTCGCGGCGTTATGGTGCCGAGCTCATGCAGCATCTCGAGAAAGACGTCATGCTGCGTACGCTCGATCAACACTGGCGCGAGCATCTGGCCGCCATGGACTATCTGCGGCAGGGCATCCATCTGCGGAGCTACGCGCAAAAAGATTATCGTTACGAATATCGTCGCGAGGCCTACGAGCTCTTCAGCAATATGCTCGACCGCGTCAAATTCGATACGGCGTCGTTGCTCGCTCGCATCGAAGTGCGGAGCGAGGCTGATCTGCAGCGTGAAGAAGAAGAGCGTCAAAGAAAACTGCTCGCGGCGCTACAGGCGCAGCACGCCGAGGCTCAATCGCCGTTGGGTGCTCAGCCTGAAGCGGGCGAGACGGCCGCCGACGGACGAGCCGCGCCCGGAACGCTGGTTCGAGGGGAGCGTAAGGTCGGTCGCAACGAGCCTTGCCCCTGCGGATCAGGCCGTAAATACAAGCAGTGTCACGGCGCGCTCGAATCCTGAGCACCGTCTCCGACAACTCACGCATCGTCGTCGTCGCCGGTGCGCTGATCGACGAGGAGGGACGGGTGCTCATCGCGGCCCGGCCGCAGGGCAAACATATGTCCGGTCGCTGGGAGTTTCCCGGCGGCAAGATTTCCGGCGGTGAGTCGCCGGAGGTGGCGCTACGCAGAGAGTTTCGCGAGGAACTGGGGATCGAGGTGCAACGCTGTCGCTTCGAAATGTCGCTCGTCCACGCCTACCCCGATCGCGAGGTGGAGTTGTTGTTCCACGTGGTCGAGGCGTGGCGTGGGACACCCGAGTCGCTGGAGGGGCAGGCGCTGCGCTGGGTACCGATCGCGGAACTTCTCGACCAAGATATCCTCGAAGCGGACTTACCGTTCATCCGTACTTTGCAGCAACACTTCGGCGGCGCAAGATAGCCTCATGAGTCACGGATCCGAGCGCATTGAGGTACGTAACCCTCGCAGCGGGAAGGTCGATTTTGCCTTCGATGCGCCGACGTCGACGGAACTGACCGCACGGCTCCACGCGTTGCGCGCGGCGCAGAGCCGTTGGCGTGCACGCACGCTGGATGAGCGAATCGATATTCTTCGTCGCTGGCGCACCGAGTGGGTGGCTCGTCAGTCCGTGATCATCGATGCGCTCGCCCAAGATACCGGCCGCTTTCTGATCGCGACGAGTGAGGTCACGACCGTCGCTGGAATGATCGATCGCTGGACCGCCCTCGCACCGTCGCTGGCCGTCGAGGAAGAGGCTCGCTCGGCGAGCTTGCCGCAAATTTCCTATCGCTCGCAGTACGTGCCCTACGAACTCGTCGGCATCATCAGTCCCTGGAATTTTCCCGCGACACTCTGCTTCATCGACGCGATCCCCGCGTTGCTCGCGGGCTGCGCCGTCTTCATCAAGCCGAGCGAGGTCACGCCGCGTTTCGTCGGTCCGGCTTTGGAGTCGATCGCCGCCGTACCCGAGCTGGCCGAGGTGCTGCATCTCCAGCCCGGCGGCCGACAGACTGGCGAACAGCTTGTCGAGAGCGTCGATGCCGTGTGCTTTACGGGTAGCGTGGCGACGGGACGGCTCGTTGCCGCCAACGCGGCACGTCATTTCATCCCAGCGTTTCTCGAGTTGGGCGGTAACGATCCGCTCCTCATCACGGCGACGGCCGATCTTGAGCGCGCCACCGATGTGACGCTGCGATCGACCTGTCTCGCGACGGGGCAGGCCTGTCAGAGCATCGAGCGTGTCTACGTCGATCAAAAAATATACGAGCCGTTTGTCGCGCGGCTCGTCGAGAAAGCGAAGGCCGTCGAGCCGAACTGGCCCGACATCCATCAAGGTACGATCGGCCCCTTCGTTTTCGGCAAGCAGGCGGATGTGGTCGCTGCGCAGATCGCCGATGCGGTTTCGAAGGGAGCGCGTGTTCTGTGCGGGGGGCAGATCGAAGACCACGGCGGCAAATGGCTGCGACCCACCGTGCTGGTCGGCGTCGATCACCGAATGAGCATCATGACTGAAGAAACCTTCGGGCCAGTCATTCCCGTCATGGCGTTCGATCACATTGATCAAGCCGTAGCGCTTGCGAATGAAGGCGTCTACGGACTATCGGCCGGCGTGATCGCCGGTACGCTCCAAGAGGCCGAGGCGATTGGTCGCCGTATCGATGCAGGCGGCATCAGCCTTAACGACGGCGCGCTCACCGCCCTCTGTCACGAAATGGAGAAACATTCGTTCAAGTTGTCGGGTCTCGGCGGATCACGCATGGGGCCGGCTGGCTACCTGCGCTTCTTTCGTCGCAAAGTGCTCATCCGTCAGCACGGACAACCGGCTACCATCGCGAGCGTCGCCGAATCGAATCTCAGCAAAGGAAAGACTCCATGAGCAATCAGGACCTCGGGCTCCCCGAAATAAAAATCGACTCCGCCAGCCTATACCGGGAGGACGTGTTCACCGATCGTCGAGCGGGCACGCTACGGCGCATGATTCCGGTGCTGACCGATGGCTCGCCCGATACGTCGCGACCGGTGCTCTGGCTCGGTCAGACCCAGCTCATGACGCCGGGCGGTGTACTGCCTCTTGGCTTCGAGATCGAGGCCAAAGATTTGGCTGAAGCAATCGAAAAATTTCCGGATGCGGTCAGGAAGGCCGTCGAAGACGCCATCGAGGAAGCCCAGCAAATGCGCCGTGAGGCGGCTTCACGCATCGTGGTGCCTGAGTCGGGCGCCGCGCTCGGTCAGACGCTCGGTGGCAAGATCAAGATGCCTTAAGCGTCAGCGACCCGGCGATAGACCTCAGCGAACTCGGCCTGTGATTTCACGCAGACCGAGAGATCTTTGAGTAGTCCATCGTGCAGGTCGTAGATCCAGCCATGGATTTCAAGGGCTTTGCCGCGATCCCAAGCGCTCTGAACGATGGTCGTCTGACCGACGTTGAGCACTTGTTCCATCACGTTGAGTTCGCAGAGTTGCCGTAGACGAGTCGTCTCGTCCGGGAGCTCCGCGAGTCGCGCATGGTGTTTTTTCATGACGTCTTGAACGTGTCGCAGCCAATTGTCGATCAGCCCTAGTCGATCGTTGCGCAGAGCAGCGTGTACGCCACCACAACCGTAATGACCACATACGATGACGTGCTCGACATCGAGTACGTCTACGGCGTACTGCAGGACCGACAAGCAATTCAGATCGGTATGCACGACGACGTTCGCGACGTTGCGATGAACGAAGAGCTCGCCGGGTGGCAAACCGACGATTTCATTGGCCGGCACCCGACTGTCGGCGCAGCCGATCCACAGGTAATCGGGTGATTGCTGTCCGACCAGTTTTTCGAAAAAGGCTGGGTCTTGTGCGGTGATCTCCGCGGACCAGTCGCGGTTTCGATCGAAAAGAGGCTTCAAGCTACGCATGGAAGGGAGTCCTGTCGATCCGTCGTATCGATTCGTTGCTCTTATTCCGCCGCGATGGGTTCGCCCGCCGGGCCCTCGATCTTGGGTCGATCGGGGCGAAGAGTGCGCGCAAAGAATTGCACGATCGTGTCGTAGGCGTGCGGTCCCGTTGAGCCGAAGCGAAGCAGGGCGTGCTTGCTCCCTGGGTAGGGCATGACCTCGAAAGGCTTGCGCAGGTCCTGAAGTCTTTTGAAGAGCGCCGTGCTGTGTGTAAAGAGCACGTTGTCATCGGCCATGCCGTGCATGATGAGCAAGGGACCGGCCAGTTGATCGGCGTAGGTCATGACGTTGCCCTCACGATACCCCTCAGGATTGTCGTCGGGGGTGCTCATGTAGCGCTCGGTGTAGTGGGTATCGTAAAGACGCCAGTCGGTGACCGGCGCGCCCGAGGCGCCCGCAGTGAAATGACCCGGGGCTTTCACCATGCTCATGAGGGCCATATAGCCTCCGTAACTCCAACCAAACACGCCGATGCGCGTACCGTCTACGAAGGGCAGCGTTCGAAGATAGTCGACACCACGGATTTGATCCTCCACTTCGACCGTGCCCATGCGTCGATACAGCGCGCCCTCGAATGCGCGGCCCCGGAAGGCTGAGCCCCGATTATCAACGGTGAACACGACGTATCCCTGCTGTGCAAGGTACTGCCTGAACAGACCGCCCCAGGCTTTTCGAACATTTTGCACGCCGGGGCCGCCATAGACTTCGACGATGACGGGATAACGCCTTCCCGCCTGCATGCCGACGGGACGCGTGAGTTGGTAGTGCAGGGTTTGTCCGTCACTCGCCTTCAGCGTGCCGAACTCCGTGGGCTGGTGCAGCGGCAAGTAGGGTGCGTAGGGATGCGAGTCATCGAGTCGGTTGGCGACGAGTACATCGACGAGGCTGCCATCCGTCCGTCGCAAACTCAGCGAGGGCGGAGAGTCGGGCGTCGAGAAGGTGTTCAGCCAAAATTTACCATCCGAAGACAGCGTGTTCGCATGCCAACCAGCTTCGCGACTGAGTCGCTTGATTCCGCTTTCGATACCCGCGGAATCTGAGGCTCCTTCTAGCGGCGCCACGTAGAGATGTCGCTCGAGCGGCGTATCGCGATTGGCCGTGAAGTAAACGAGGCCTCGTGCTTCGTCGACCGTTTCGATGGCGCGCTCGCGACCACTACCGGCGACCATCCACGGACCCGCCGTAATCGGCCTCAACATTCGGCCCTCATAGTCGAAGAGATAGAGATGGTCATAGCCGCTACGCGCGGATGACCAGATGAATGCTGGGCGCTGTTTCAAAAACGTCAGTTCATCGTGAAGATCGACCCAGGTATCGCTGCGCTCCTCGATCAGCAGACGACCCGCACCCGAGCTTGCATCGACCCGCCAGAGCTGCAGTAATTTTTGATCGCGGGGTTGACGCTGGACGGCGAGCGCCGACGAATCGGGAAACCAGTTGACTCGCGCGAGGTAGCCGTCACTGGCTGACCCTGCGGGTAGTTCGCGATCGCTGGCTTGATCGAGATCATGGACCAACAGGTCGACACGGGCGTTGGGGCGGCCTGCCGCCGGATATCGTTGCCGAATGACTTTGACGCTCTCGGCATAAATCTCGAAGCGCTCGACTTCATCGACCGTGGATTCGTCGACACGGGTATAGGCGATACGCCGTTCGTTGGGAGACCACCAGTAACCGGTGCTGCGATCCATCTCTTCCTGTGCGATGAACTCGGCGACACCGAATGACAGCAGGCCGCCCCCAGTTTGGGTAATCGCGAGCTCACGCCCCGTCGACAGTTCGAAGACGAACAAGTTTTGATCGCGCACGTAACTGACATAGCGACCGCGCGGCGAGAACCGCGCATCGGTTTCGGCGGCGGGCGTCGACGTGAGGCGGCGCACGGCCGCGGCGGCCGAGGCAGCGCGCAGATCGTAGAGATAAAGATCTCCCGAGAGCGGAATGAGCAGATAGCGCGAGTTCGGTGAAAACTCGTATTCGACGATACCCGCGAGCGACGAGGTTCGAGCGCGTTCGCGTCGCGCTTCTTCTTCAGGGGAGAGCGTGCCCTCATCCGCGACGAGCGCGGCGGAATCGACGAGGAGGTGAGTACGACGGGATGAGGTGTCGTAGGCCCAAATATCGAGACGGTCTTTCGCGTCGGGCTTGCCCTGCAGGTAGGTCACGAGCTTCCCGTCCGGCGAGAACCTCGCGCCGCGTAATGACGGCCCGGAAAGATCAGGTGCCGCGAAGAGCCGGTCGATGGTGAGGCGTTGCGGCGTCGCCGCCGAGGCGGCAGCCGAAAGGGCGAGGGCGATCAGCATGATCGCCCCGAGGAACCGTGATTTCAAAGTGCTGCACATCATGCGTAGGTGTCCAGTAACATGCGTCTTCCAGATGAAACCCAGTGTAGAGAGGAATATGTCCCATCGCCACTCGCGACGCCTCGCGCTCGCCACCGCTCTGCTCGTCACCATGACCTCCCAGATTGCCATGCCTGAAAATAAAGCCTCTTCCGCCTCGCTGTCCTATCCGGCCGTGACGCGCGGTTCGGTGGTCGATGTTTATCACGGTACGTCGGTCGCCGACCCCTACCGCTGGCTCGAGCAGCCCGAGTTACCCGCGACCCGTGAGTTCGTCACCGCGCAGAATGCGCTCGCCAAGCCGTGGCTCGAGTCGTTGCCCCAGCGTGACTGGATCCAGAAGCGTCTGACCGAGCTTTGGAACTTCGAGCGAGTCGGGGTGCCACGCAAGAAGGGCGGCAAGTATTTCTTTGTCCGCAACGATGGTCGCCAGAACCAAAGCGTGCTCTACGTCGCCGACTCGCTACAGGGTAAGCTGCGCGTGCTCTTCGATCCCAATGCTGCGAGCAGTGATGCCACGGTGGCGCTCGCGCGTTACGAGCCCTCTCCTGATGGCAGTGTCGTCGCCTATTCCTTGTCGGATGGCGGCACCGATTGGGAGATTTGGAAGTTCCGGCGCACGTCGGACGGCGTCGATCTGCCCGATGAACTTCGCTTCACGAAGTTCTGGGAGCTGTCGTGGGCAGCCGATGGTTCCGGTGTGTACTACAGCCGCTATCCGCGCCGAACCGATGACGCCTCGCGAGGCGACGATCAAGCTCAGCCCGTCGTTCACTTTCATCGCCTCGGCGATGTCCAGGAGCGTGACGCCGAAATCTACCGCGTGACGAATCATCCGCGTCGCGCACCAACGGCCAGCGTCTCGGACGATGGCCGTTGGCTCTTCGTGTCGATGTTCGACGGTTATCGCACGAACGGCATCGATCTCATCGACCTGCAGGATCCCAAAGCCCCACCGCGTACGCTCTTCGGCGCCTGGGATGCGCGCTATTCCATCATCGGCAGCGAGGGCGACACGATTTACGTCGTCACCACGAACAATGCGCCACAAAGCCGGGTGATCGCCGTCGATGCACGCGATCCGTCACCGCAAAAATGGCGTGAGCTCGTTCCTCAAGACACGCTCGCGCTCGATGAAGCGAGTTTCGTGGGCGGCCGGATCATCGTGCGCTATGTACGCGATGCCCATGGTGTGGCTCGAGTCTTCGACCGTGACGGGCGTGCGTTAGGCGAGGTGCCTGTGCCCGGCTTGGGTACGATCGCCGGTTTCGGCGGCAACGCCACCGACACCGAAACCTTCTTTGCCTACGCCGATTATTTGCGTCCAGGCCAGGTGATGCGCCTCGACCTCGGCGATCTCTCGACCCGCATTTGGAGAGCGCCCGCCTTCGGTGCCGACACCTCGCGTTACGTGACGCAACAGGTGTTCTACACCAGCAAGGACGGCACGCGCGTCCCAATGTTTATCACGCACCATCGCGACCTTGTGAAGAACGGCAAGGCGCCGACGCTGCTTTATGGCTACGGCGGTTTCAATATCTCGGTGACGCCGACCTTCCGCCCCACCGTCATCACCTGGCTTGAGATGGGTGGTATCTACGTCGAAGCGAATCTACGTGGTGGGGGTGAGTACGGGGAGCCCTGGCACGAGGCGGGCACCAAGACGCGTAAGCAAAACGTCTTCGACGATTTCATCGCAGCCGCTGAATATCTTATTCGCGAGGGTTATACCCATCCGCGTCGACTCGCCATCTCAGGGCGTAGTAACGGCGGTTTGCTAGTGGGTGCGACGCTACTGCAGCGGCCCGATCTTTTCGCCGCGGCGCTGCCGGGTGTCGGTGTGCTCGACATGCTTCGCTATCACACGGCGAGCGCCAATGCGCGTCAGTGGTCCTCAGATTACGGACTCTCGGAAGATCCGACGGAGTTCAAAGCGCTGCTCGCTTACTCGCCCGTGCACAACGTGAAGCCGGGTACGTGCTATCCGCCAACGCTCATCACGACCGCCGATCGTGATGATCGTGTCGTGCCCTGGCATAGCTACAAGTTCGCCGCGGCGCTACAGCGCGGGCAGGGCTGTGCGTCACCGATCCTTTTGCGGGTCGAAACTCGGGCGGGGCATGGTGCGGGCAAGCCCACGTGGATGCAGATCGAAGATTTCGCCGATCAATGGGCCTTTGCCGCCGAGATGCTCGGCGTGAAGACGCCCTAAGAGATCAGGCTTTGGCGCTCGGACGCGCGGCGATCGCCGCGTGCCAGCGCCCGAGGTTAACCTGGTCGGGCTGCAGGCGAATGCCGGAGGGTTTGCCGAACTCCAGCGTCGTAAATGCGACGATGTCGGCCATGCTGAACGCATCGCCCGAGACGAACGGTCGTTCGGCGAGCAGGGCGTCGATCCGGCGCCATTCCTCGAGCACCTGTTCGCGAGCCAGGATGCCGTAGTCTGGAACCTGCGTGACGCGACCCTGCCAAAACTTGTGGGTATGACGAAACGCATGAGTGGTCGGTACGTACACCCTAAACATGAGCTCCAGCGTCATCGACTCGATCCGCGCACGCTCGAGCGGTGTCTCACCGAAGAGGCAGGGCTCAGGGTAGAGCGCTTCGAGATATCGACAAATCGCGAGCGACTCACGAATGCGAGTTCCATCGTCGAGCTCGAGCACCGGGACTTCGCCGAGCGGATTGACGTCGCGGAATGCGGCGCCACCGGTTTCATTGGCTGCGATATCGACCGGTATCCGAGTGATCGTCACACCGCGTGCATCGAGGCCTTTTTCAGCGATGAACATGCGGACACGGCGCGGACTCGGCGCGACGGCGTTATCGTAGAGCTTCATCAGTTACAGCAGATAAGATCGAAGGGGACGTCGCTTTCGACCTGACGCGCCCGGTCGTTGAGGCCTTGCCAGCTTACGAAGCGCACGCTTGCACGATAGTGGCTGCCGCTGATTTCTGGAAACACGCCGAGCTCCGCAGGTACTGCGACACGCAGGAGCTGTACGGGCTGACCGCGATCGAAGGTGATGTGGAAGACGCCGTTCGCAGCCACCTCGCTGCGCAAGCGTCCGCTTTGTCGCGTGAGCCACAGGAGTTCCGCGATCGAGTCACAGAGCGGACGCAATAGCGCAAACCATTCGGCGAGTGCTTGTTCGCGGGTCTCGGTGGATTGAGCAAGCCAAAACGACAGATCAGGCAGGTCGAAGTCACAGGTACCGCCCGGGATGGTGCTGCGGTGTCGGATTGCCGCGAGGAAAGGTGAGTCCCGCAGCGGTTGTAACCACGCGGAGTCTGCACCGAGCAATTCGGTACGAAGTCGGGTGAGGTTGGCAACGAGCGCTTGCAGTCGATCGACGTCGATATTGGGCCGTCGCTGGAACTCGGTGTACACCGCGATCTGTCGCTCGAGTTCTTTGAGGACGTCGGCCCGGATGTCGCTGCGCGTGATGATGGCCAGGATATCGAGGAGGCTCACGATCGCCGCGCGGCTGCCCCATTGCGAACTCGAGTGCGCGTGAAAGAGACCTTGGATGTAGAGAAAATCGATGCGCAAATAGGCACGCATCCGCTCGTTAAGCGGTTGTTCGAAAACAAGAGGCCCCTCGCTGCCCGCAGGCGCCGCGGCTGCCCCCTCTGCGGCCACCTCGGTCATCCCGATATTCTGTTACAGCCGGTTGCCGACCGCCACCCAACTTACTCCGGTCAGGAACTTCAGCCCCGCCGAGCGAGTTCGAGGTAGCGCCCGTGGAGCGTTCGGACGGCGCTCTGGAGGGCTTCGAGATCACCGTCGTTCAAAATGACATCGTCGGCGAGGGCGAGCCGCTCCGCGCGGGATGATTGGGCAGCAAGCACCGACCTGGCTGCCGCTTCGTCGATCTGGTCACGGGCCATGACCCGAGCAAGTTGCAGGTTCTCAGGGCAATCGACCACGAGCACCCGATCGAAGTCGCGACGCCCTCCGGTCTCAGCGAGCAACGGAATTGCATTGATCACATAAGGCGCCTGCGCCGCCTGGTTGAGAGTCGCCATTCGGGCGCGTATTCGCGGGTGGGTAATGGCCTCGAGGTCGCGCCGAGCGACCGGATCTGCAAAGACGATCGATCTCAGGGCGCGGCGATCGAGTTGACCGTCCGGCGCCTGAACGGTCGGTCCAAATCGTTGCACGATCGCGGCGAGACCCTCGGTCCCCTTCGCAACAACTTCGCGTGCGATGACATCGCTGTCGATTACCGTGATACCGAGCGATTCAAAGATATCGGCGACGCGAGACTTGCCGCTGGCGATTCCTCCGGTCAGGGCGACCTTGAACATCGATCAGAACCCCGTCCAATCTTTGATCAGTAGACCACCAGGCGCGTTTTGTCCGACGAGCATCACGAACACGCCCGCCGCAGCGAGGAAGGGTCCGAAGGCGAGCGGCTGTTCGCGTGATCGTTTGAAGAAGAACACCAATGTGAGTCCGACGACTGCCCCCGCGATCGAGGCGAGGAGGATGATCGGCATGAGGGCAGCTGGTCCGAGCCAGGCGCCGAGCGCGGCGAACAACTTGAAGTCGCCGTAGCCCATACCCTCCTTGCCGGTGATGAGTTTGAAGAGGTGATAGAACGCCCACAGCGAGAGATAACCCACGATCGCACCGATCACCGCGGTCCGTACATCGCCCGCGAGGCTCGCAGCAAGTCCGATCCAGAGCAGCGGGAGTGTCAGTTGATCGGGCAGATAGTGCGTGTCGAAATCGATGACGGCGAGTGCGATGAGAAACGCTGTGACGAGGAGGGCCGCCCAGGCTTCTGGTCCCGCACCGAAAGTCACCGCGACGATCGCGAAGGCGATCGCGGTGCCGAGCTCGATGAGCGGATAGCGCGACGAGATGGAGGCGCTACAAGCCGCGCATCGCCCCCGCAGCGCGATCCAGCTGATGACGGGTACGAGATGCCAAGAGCGAATGGGTGTCTTGCAAGCGGGGCAGTGCGATCGCGGCGCGATGAGATCGTAGCGAGGCGTGGCGACCACATCGCGACCATCGAGCTCGGCACATTGCTCGCGCCACTCGTGCCTAAGCATGCGCGGAAGTCGGTGAATGACGGTGTTCAGAAAACTACCCACGACGAGACCGAGCACCGCCGCCACGATGGGAAACATCCCCGGGGCGGACCGCGTCGCGAGTCCCTGTAGCAGCGAGGAGAACGCATCCGTCATTAGCGGTTCCCTTAACCTCGGGTTTCGATGAAAATGGGAGTTTAGTCCAGCAAGTTGGGGGTCTCGATGAATCTTCACGAATATCAGGCGAAAGAAGTCTTTTCGGCGTACGGAATACCGGTTCCGACCGGCCGCGTAGCGGCCACGCCTGAGGAGGCGGTCGCTGCAGCGGAGGCGCTCGGCGGTCAGGTCTGGGTCGTGAAGGCGCAGGTCCATGCCGGCGGGCGTGGCAAGGCGGGCGGCGTCAAGCTGGCGCGCGACACCCAAGCCGTTCGAGAGGCTGCCAAAGCGATGCTCGGCACGCGTCTGGCGACGAAGCAGACGGGCCCCGAGGGGTTGCCCGTCGATCGCGTCTATGTCGAGACGGGCTCGGCCATCGATCGCGAAATCTATCTCTCACTCACGCTCAATCGCGAAAGGGGTTTCATCGCGATGGTCGGTTCTGCAGCGGGCGGCATGGATATCGAAGAGGTTGCTGAGCATTCGCCCGAAAAAATCACAACGGTGAATATTCACCCGGCGGCGGGCTTGCAACCGTATCAGTGCCGGCGCATGGCGTTCGCCCTCGGATTCAAAGATACGCAGAGCGCGCAGTTCCAGAAAATTGCGATGGCGCTATATCAGCTCTACCTCGACAAGGACGCGAGCCTTCTAGAGGTCAATCCGCTGATCGTCACCAAGACGGGCGAGCTCGTCGCGCTGGATGCCAAGATCAATATTGATGCCAACGCCACGTACCGTCAGAAGGCGCTCGCGGCCATGCGCGATACCGCACAAGAGGACCCTATGGAGTTACAGGCGAGCCAGCACGATCTCAACTATGTCTCGCTCGATGGCGACATCGCGTGCATGGTCAACGGTGCAGGGCTCGCAATGGCCACGATGGACCTCATCAAGTTGTATGGCGGTTCACCGGCGAACTTCCTCGACGTGGGTGGTGGTGCGACCGCCGAGCGCGTCACCGTGGCGTTCAAACTCATTCTCTCGAACCCAAAAGTGAAGGCGATCCTCGTCAATATCTTTGGTGGAATCGTACGCTGCGATCTCATCGCCGAGGGCGTGATCACAGCCGTCAAGAACGTCGGCGTCAAGGTTCCCGTCGTCGTACGTCTCGAAGGAACAAACGCCGAGAAGGCGCGGGAAATGCTTGCCTCGAGCGGTCTCAAGGTCATCGCCGCCAAAGATCTCACCGATGCGGCGCAAAAAGTCGTCGCGGCTGCGCGCTGACGCACTTCGTCGTTCGCGCACGTACCACAAGCTGACAGGATTCGATTCATGAGTATTCTCGTCGACAAGAACACCAAAGTGATTTGCCAAGGTTTCACCGGTAAACAAGGCACCTTCCACTCGGAGCAATGCATCGCCTACGGCACTCAGGTCGTCGGGGGTGTCACGCCGGGGCGCGGGGGCGAGAAGCATCTCGACCGTCCGGTTTTCGACACTGTGCACGATGCCGTCGCGGCGACCGGGGCTAACGCCTCAATGATTTACGTGCCGGCTGCCTATGCGGCCGACGCGATTCTCGAAGCGGCCGATGCAGGCATCGAGCTCATCGTCTGCATCACCGAGGGGATCCCGGTGAACGACATGGTGCGCGTGAAGACCGCACTCGCAGGCTCGAAGTCACGGCTGATTGGTCCGAACTGCCCCGGCATCATCACGCCGGGCGAGTGCAAGATCGGCATCATGCCGGGCTTCATCCATAAACCGGGCTGCGTCGGCATCGTCTCGCGTTCGGGCACGCTGACCTACGAAACCGTCTTCCAGACCACGAATAACGGTCTCGGCCAGAGCACTTGCGTCGGTATCGGCGGAGATCCGGTGCGCGAGATGAATTTCATTGACGTACTCGCGCTATTCCAGAACGACCCGAAGACTGAAGGTATCGTGATGGTGGGCGAGATCGGCGGCAGCGACGAAGAGGCGGGTGCAGAGTTCATCCGTCAGCACGTGACCAAGCCCGTCGTCGCCTACATCGCCGGTGTCACGGCTCCGCCGGGTAAGCGTATGGGTCATGCGGGTGCGGTGATCGCCGGCGGCAAGGGGACGGCCGGCGATAAATTCCGCGCCCTCGAGGCGGCAGGTGTGCGCACGGTTCGATCACCGGCCGAGCTCGGGTCGGCGATCGAAGAGCAGCTGCGCAAGCGCCGGAAGGCTTGACGAGCGAGTCGCTGCGAATCGCCCTCGCGCAGGTCAACCTGCTGGTGGGCGATGTAGGCGGCAACGCCTCCCGCGTGCTGCAGTCGGCCGCCGAGGCGGGCGCAGCAGACGCCGATCTCGTCGTGTTTCCTGAGTTGACGCTCGCGGGTTATCCGCCCGAAGACTTGCTTTTTCATCGCGGATTCCGCAGGCAGATCGACTCGGCGCTCGCGCACTGCATCGAGACCACGAAGCGTCCCGCCATGTTGGTGGGCTTTCCCGAATACACCGATCAGGGTATTTACAACGCGGTCGCTTGGATCGAAGGCGGCGCCGAGCGCGCTCGTTATCGCAAAGCCTGTCTGCCCAACTATGGCGTGTTTGATGAACAGCGCTACTTCGCGCGGGGCGGTGCGCCCTGTGTGCTCGAGCATCGCGGAATTAAGATTGGTCTGCTGATCTGCGAAGACATCTGGCAGGAGGCGCCGGCGAAGGCTGCTCGCGCTGCCGGCGCCGAGCTGCTGATTGTGACCAACGCCTCGCCCTATGAGCGCGGCAAGCAAGCTTCGCGTGAGGTCACCTTGCGAACGCGCGCCCTCGAGACGGGAGTGCCTGTGATCTACCTCAATCTCGTGGGGGGGCAGGACGAACTGGTATTCGACGGTCAGAGTGTCGTCGTCGACGCCAAGGGCGTCGTGGTGCATCGCTCACCCGCCTTCGTCGAATCGCTGGAGTACATCGAGTTCACGCGAGAGGCTTCGGGCGCAGTCGTGCCTGTGCCGAGCGGTCGGGTGACCGCACCGCTCGACGATGTGGCAGAGGTTTATCGCGCGCTGGTGCTCGGCGTGCGCGACTACGTTGGCAAGCATCGATTTCCCGGCGTGGTGCTCGGGCTCTCAGGCGGCATCGACTCGGCGCTGACCCTCGCCATCGCCGTCGATGCGCTCGGTGCCGATCGCGTGCAGGCGGTGATGATGCCCTCGCGTTACACCTCGCAACTCAGTCTCGACGAGGCGTCTGCGCAGGCGATTCGTCTTGGCGTCAAATATTCTGTGATCCCGATCGAACGGATGTTCGATGCCACGCTCGCGGCGCTGCGGGAAGAGTTCGCGGGTCGTGAGCCCGATGCCACCGAAGAGAACATTCAGTCGCGATGCCGTATGCAGCTGCTGATGGGCATCTCCAACAAAACGGGCCGTATGTTGCTCACCACGGGAAACAAGAGCGAAATGGCCGTGGGATACGCCACGCTCTACGGCGATATGGCCGGCGGTTTTGCACCGATCAAAGATTGCAGCAAGCTGTTGGTCTACAAACTGTCGGCGCATCGCAACGCGATCGCTGTCGCAGCGGGCGAGGCCCCAGTCATTCCAGTCAAGGTCATCGAGCGACCGCCGTCGGCGGAGCTACGCCATGATCAGAAAGATGCCGACTCATTACCTCCGTACGACGTGCTCGATCCGATTCTCGAGGCCTTCATCGAGCAGGATCTCTCAGTCGATGAAATCGTATCGAGGGGATTCGATCGAGCGACGGTCGGTCGAGTGCTCGATCTCGTCAAAAGAAACGAGTACAAGCGGCGACAGGCACCGCCCGGTGTACGCGTGAGTCGCCGAGGTTTCGGTCGCGACTGGCGCTATCCGATCACGAGTGGCTATCGGCGCTGAGTTCAGCGCCTTCGTATCAGCCCCAGATTTTCCACCAAGGTTTCTTGATGGGGACGACTTTCTCGGCGACACCGCCGTAGTTGGCGGCGTAGATCTCGCGGGTTTGATCGGCGAGTTCTTTCATTTCGAGACGGTCGTAGCACTCGATGAGAATTTCCAAGGCGTCTCGAATAGCGGGAGCGCCGTCGTACTGTTCGATGGCTTCTTTGGCGCGTCGCGACGCACCGATCCAGGCACCGCGTTCCATGTAGTGACGCGCGACGTGGATTTCGTAGCCGGCCAAGCGATTACGCAGGTGGATCATGCGACGCCGGGCATCGTGGGCGTATTCGCTGCGCGGATAATCTTCGACGACTTTGCGGAAAGAGTTAAACGCGCGCACAGCCGTTTGCGGCGGCCGCTCGTCGAGATCGACATTGAACCAGCGTTCAATGAAGTTTGCGGAGCGCTCGAAGTCGACGAGGCCTTTGACGTACCACGCGTAGTCGAGACGGGGATGCGTCGGATTTTCGCGCATGAAGGTGTCGGCCTGATCGAGCGCCGACTCGGTCTCACGACCCTTGTAGTAAGCGTAGATCAGATCGAGGCGCGCCTGCCGGGCTTCCGGTCCGAACGGATAACGAGCGACGAGCGCCTCGTAAATGCGGATGGCGTTTTCGTAGTCTTGGTTGTCGAGTGCCTTTCGCGCCCGTTCGTAGACCACGCCAGCACCGCCGCGGGCGGGATCGATCTCGTCTCGACCCGAGGCGCAGGCCCCGATCGCGAGCAGAAGACCGAGCACGAGCCCGATCCGCAGCAGGCGCTGCAGGGACCGCGTCGCGGAAAATTCGCTTTTGTGCTCTCGCATCGGGATGGTTGGATTCCGGGTGGCAGGGCCGGGCATTATATCCGAGCGCATGTCCCCCCCGAAGATTCACGAATTCACGCTGCCCGAGTCCCTTGCGGGCGAGCGACTCGACGTCGCCTTGGCGCAATTGCTGCCGCAGTATTCGCGGGCACGATTGCAACGCTGGATCGACGACGGGCGCGTGCGGATCGAGGGTGTGGTGCCTGCGCGGCGCGACCCCGTGCGCGCCGGCGCCCAGGTTCGAATCGAAGCGGAGTTCATCGCCGATGAGCGTGTGAGCGCCGGCGAGGCGGCCGTCCCGTTTCGCGTCGTCCATCGCGACGCAGCGATTTTCGTCATCGACAAGCCAGCGGGCCTCGTCGTCCATCCGGGCGCCGGCATTTCAGAGGGCACGCTCCAAAATGCCTTGCTGAAACTCGATCCGAAGCTTGCTCGCGTTCCTCGCGCGGGCATCGTGCATCGACTCGACAAGGACACGTCGGGATTGCTCGTCGTAGCACGTACGCCCGAAGCGCAGGCGGTGCTCGTGCGTGCGCTCTCCGAGCGAGCGATGGGCCGCGAGTACCTCGCACTCTGCCAAGGCGTGATGACGGGAGGCGGCACCGTCAACGAACCGATCGGTCGGCATCGCACCCAGCGAACGCGGATGGCAGTGCGAGGAGACGGTCGCGAGGCGATCACGCATTACCGCATCGAGCGTCGTTTTAGCGCGCATAACCTGGTACGCGTGCAGCTCGAAACGGGACGCACGCATCAAATCCGCGTGCATTTAGCGCATATCGGTCATCCAGTCGTCGGAGACCCTGTCTACGCGGGACGGCGGCGAATTCCGGCGGGCGTGGCGCCGGTGGTTCGCGAAGCCATGTCTTCTTTTGGTCGGCAGGCGCTGCACGCCGCGCGGCTCACGCTCGCCCATCCCACGACCGGGCGTGACATCAGCTTCGAGTCGCCCTTGCCCAAAGATTTTACGAGGCTGCTCAAAATATTGAGCGAAGGCGAGGGCGGCGAATGACCGTTCCCGTACTCGAACCGCGTTGGGCGGCGCCTGCGCACGTGCGCGCCGCCTTCTCTTTGCGAAGCGGAGGTACGAGCGAACCGCCTTGGGACACGCTGAACCTGGGCGTACACGTGGGCGATGACTCGGCTGCTGTTCTCGAGAATCGACGACGGCTCGTCCATGCGCTGCGACTACCCTCTGAGCCCGTGTGGCTCGATCAGGTCCACGGGAAAGACGTCATCGAAGTCGATGAGCGCTCGCGCCCTGCGGTGGGGTCGCGCCCCCGTGCGGATGCCGTCGTGACGCGTACCTCGGGGATCGTCCTCGCCATTCAGGTGGCCGATTGCTTGCCGGTGCTTTTCTCCAGTCGCGACGGACGTGTCCTCGGTGCAGCCCATGCCGGATGGCGGGGGCTCGCCGCCGGGGTACTTGAGGCGACGGTGGCGGCCATGGCGACGCCCGCTTCGGATCTCGTCGCGTGGATCGGCCCTTCAATCGGCCCGGCCTATTTCGAGGTGGGGGGTGAGGTCCGAGAAGCCTTCCTGGTGAGCCAGTCGGGCGCCGACTCAGCGTTTCACCCGAACCCCCGGGGCCGATGGCAATGCGACCTCTCGGCGCTTGCGAGGCAGCGTTTGGCCTCGCTCGGTCTGACGCGGGTCGATGGCGGGGAATGGTGTACGGCTGCGGATCCTGTTCGGTTCTTCTCGCATCGGCGAGATCAGAAGACAGGGCGGATGGCGGCTTTGATATGGTGTTAGAATATAACAGTCTATGGACACCCTGGCCGCGATCCTCCTGTTTACTGCGCTCGGCGGGGTTCTTTCAGCCCTGATCGCCGGCGTGTTCCTGTTGCTTCCTGGCGAACGCCGCGATCGTCTCATGCCCCACAGCGTGAGCTTCGCGACGGGGACGCTCCTCGCCACCGCGCTGCTTGCGCTGATCCCTCACGCCATGGCGGGCGCGGGGCCCTTTCGGGTGCACGGGGTGGGTGTGGCGCTTCTGTGCGGGATCGCACTTTTCTTTGTCCTCGAGAAATTTTTGTTGTGGCGGCACTGTCACACCGAGGCTGTCGAGACCGCGCACACCCACGAACCCCACCGCCGCGAAGCCTCCGGTTGGCTCACGATGGTGGGAGATGGCCTGCACAACTTCATCGACGGCGTGCTTATCGCCGCGGCGTTTTTGACGGACTTTCATTTGGGTGTGGTGACGGCGTTCGCGATCATGGCCCACGAAATTCCGCAGGAAGTCGGGAATTTCGCTGTGTTGCTCCATGGCGGATTCACCCGTGCCAAGGCGTTTGCCTGGAACCTGCTCTCGGGTCTGACGGCGGTCCTCGGCGGACTCGTCGGCTGGTGGGCGCTGCGGGACGCCATGGCATTACTGCCCTACGCCCTCGCGGTGGCGGCGGCGAGCCTCCTGTATGTCGCGGTGGCTGACCTCATCCCCGGCCTTCATCGAAAAACAGACCTTCGCGCGAGTGCCTTCCAGGTGCTCTGGATCGGCGTCGGCGTCGGCGTCGTAGTCTTGGCGGAGTCGCAACTGCACTGATCGTTTGCGCTATTTCGGAGGCATCGCGGCCCCGCGCACCCTTGAAAGCCCTCACGATGCCCTAACTTAGAAGGGTATCCGACAGCGGCTCACGCGAGGGCAGCGCACATGCGCCAAGACAAGCTGACCGAAAAGTTCCGACAAGGCCTCGGCGAGGCTCAATCGCTTGCGCTTGGGCGCGACCATCAAATCATTGAACCGGCCCACGTCTTGCTTGCGCTCATCGACCAGCAGGGCGGCACGGTTAGGCCGCTACTCGCCAAGGCGGGGGGTAATGCGCAGCGTCTGCGCGGCGATCTGCTTGCGGCGCTTGATCGGCTGCCGAAAGTAGACGGTACGCCGGGTGAGATTCATGTCTCCAACGATCTTCAGCGCTTGCTCAACGTTACCGATAAGTTGGCGCAGGGCAAGGGCGATCAGTTCATCTCGAGCGAACTCTTCGTGCTCGCGGCGTTTGACGATCGCGCGTTGCTTGCACGTCTTTTGAAGGATGTCGGGTTTTCGAAAGCGGCCATCGAGAAAGCGATCGAAGAAATCCGAGGCGGCGAAAAAGTCCAGGACGCCAATGCCGAAGAAGGTCGTCAGGCGCTCGAGAAATTCACCATCGATCTGACCAAGCGCGCGAGCGACGGCAAGCTCGACCCCGTGATCGGTCGTGACGATGAAATTCGTCGCACGATTCAGGTACTGCAGCGTCGAACCAAAAATAATCCCGTCTTGATCGGGGAGCCCGGCGTTGGTAAGACTGCGATCGTCGAAGGACTCGCCCAGCGGATCATCAACGGCGAAGTGCCCGAGAGTTTGCGTAACAAGCGTATTCTCGCGCTCGACATGGGTGCGCTCATCGCAGGTGCCAAATTCCGCGGTGAGTTCGAGGAGCGCTTGAAGGGCGTGCTCAACGATCTTGCCAAGCAGGAAGGACAGGTCATTCTTTTCATTGATGAGCTGCACACCATGGTCGGCGCCGGCAAGGCTGAGGGCGCGATGGACGCCGGCAACATGCTGAAGCCCGCGCTCGCTCGGGGCGAGTTGCATTGCGTAGGCGCGACCACGCTCGACGAGTATCGCAAGTACATCGAGAAAGACGCGGCCCTTGAGCGAAGATTCCAGAAGGTGTTGGTCGACGAGCCCTCGGTCGAGGACACCATCGCGATCCTGCGCGGTCTGCAGGAGCGTTACGAAGTCCATCATGGTGTCGACATCACCGACCCTGCGATCGTGGCGGCGGCGACGCTTTCGCATCGTTACATCGCCGATCGTCAGTTACCCGATAAGGCCATCGATCTCATCGACGAGGCCGCTGCGCGAATCCGCATGGAGATCGACTCCAAGCCCGAGGCGCTCGACAAGCTCGAGCGACGCATCATCCAATTGAAGATCGAACAAGTCGCTCTTCAAAAAGAGAAAGACGAAGCCACGCGCAAACGACTCGCAGCGCTCGAAGACAACCTCGCGCAACTCGAGCGCGAGTACGCCGATCTCGAAGAGGTCTGGAAGGCCGAGAAGGCGACGCTTCAGGGCGCTTCCGGTATCAAGGAAGAACTCGAAAAAGTCCGCAACGAACTCGATGCGGCGCGACGACGCAGCGACCTCTCGCGCATGGCCGAGCTGCAGTACGGTCGTATCCCTGAGCTTGAGAAGAAACTCGCGGCGGCGCAGGCGGCCGAGGGTCAGGCGACTCAACTCGTGCGCAATAAAGTCACCGACGAAGAAATTGCCGAGGTCGTCTCGAAGTGGACCGGTATTCCGGTGTCGAAGATGCTCGAAGGCGAGAAAGAAAAACTCTTGCGTATGGAAGAAGCGCTGTCCCGACGCGTCGTGGGGCAAGAGGAGGGCGTACGCATCGTCTCGAATGCCATCCGACGGTCGCGTGCCGGCCTCTCCGATCCGCGAAGACCGAATGGATCTTTCTTGTTCCTCGGGCCCACGGGCGTCGGCAAGACCGAGCTCTGCAAGGCGCTCTCGGAGTTTCTGTTTGACACCGAAGAGTCGATGGTGCGCATCGACATGTCGGAGTTCATGGAAAAGCACTCGGTTGCGCGTCTCATTGGTGCGCCCCCGGGCTACGTCGGTTACGAAGAGGGCGGGTACCTCACCGAGGCGGTGCGTCGTCGACCCTATGCGGTGATCCTGCTCGATGAAGTTGAGAAGGCGCACCCCGACGTATTCAATGTTTTGTTGCAGGTGCTCGATGATGGTCGCCTCACCGACGGACAGGGTCGCACGGTCGATTTTCGCAACACCGTCTTGATCATGACGTCGAACCTCGGCTCGCAGGTTATTCAGGAGCATGCGGGCGAGAAGAATTACGTACGCATGAAGAGCGCCGTACTCGAAATCGTGCAGCAAAATTTCCGACCGGAATTCGTCAATCGTATCGACGACATCGTCGTCTTCCATCCGCTCGGCACCGAGCAGATCCGCGCGATCGTCGACATACAGCTTGGACAACTGCGCAAGCGGCTCGTGGAGCGAGGTCTCGATCTCGCCCTCGATGACAAGGCACGAGACCTCCTCGGCGAAGCCGGGTTCGATCCGGTCTACGGTGCTCGTCCGCTCAAGCGTACGATCCAGCAGCAAATCGAGAATCCGCTCGCGCAGCAGCTCTTGCAGGGCCGTTACGCGCCGGGGGATCGCATCCACGTCAGTGTGGGGGAGGACGGCCGGCTCGCTTTCGGGAAAACCGCATGATCCATCGCTCATTCGCTGAGCCGCTATAATCTCGCGCCATGCCGTTTTACGAATATGAGTGCCGGGTCTGCGGAACACAGACCGAGGTCTTACAAAAGATTTCCGACAAACCTCTGCGCAAGTGCGAAGAGTGCGGGAAGAACTCGCTCGTCAAACTCGTCTCTGCGCCGATCTTCCGATTGAAGGGCGGCGGTTGGTACGAAACCGATTTCAAGTCCGAGCAGGACCGAAAGCGTAATCTCGCCGGCGAAGGCGACGAGAAACCGAAGTCCGAGTCGACGGACGGGGACGCCGCGAAGGCCGATGCGGCAAAAACGGATGCCCCGAAGGCTGACGCATCCAAGCCTGACAGCGCCAAAAGCGAGGGCGCAAAGCCTGCCGCCGATAAAGCGGGTGCCCGTAAATCGACGCGTAACAAATCCGCCGCGAAAGCCTCGCGCGCGAAATCCAGCAAGGCCAAGAGATGACCGTCGCGCTGACCCGCCTCCTGGAGAGTGAGCGGGCGGCGTTCGTGGCCAAGCGACCGCGCTCGCACCAACTCGCCGAGCGCGCACGACCGCATTGGCTGTCGGGAGTGCCGATGCATTGGATGGCCGATTGGGGCACGCCTTATCCGCTGTTCGTCGCTCGGGCCGAGGGCGTGACGTTGACCGACGTCGACGGCGAGCCCTACACCGATTTTTGTCTCGGTGATACCGGCTCGATGTTCGGTCACTCGCCGCCAGCCGTCGCTTCTGCGATCGCGCTGCAAGCCTCGCGCGGCCTCACGTGCATGCTGCCTGATGAGCGTGTCGCGACCGTCGGCGAGCAGCTTGCTCAAAGATTCGGACTGCCGGTATGGCAGGTCATGCAGACGGCGACCGATGCCAATCGCGCCGCGCTGCGCTGGGCTCGAGCGCTGACGGGTCGACCAAAGATTCTCGTCTTTCAGGGTTGTTACCACGGGACGGTCGACGAGACGATGGTTCGTCGTCGTCAGGGACGTGCGGTGATGCGTGAGGGGGCGATCGGGCCTGCGCTCGATTACTCACAGGCGGCCATGGTCGTCGAATTCAACGACGTCCCCGCGCTCGAGCGCGTGCTGCAATCAGGCGACATCGCGGCCGTGATCGCCGAGCCCGTGATGACGAACATCGGCATGGTGCTGCCCGCGCCGGATTATCTCGAGACGCTGAAGGCGCTGTGTCGTCGTCACGGTACGCTGTTCATCGTCGATGAAACTCATACCTTGTCCTCGGGTCCCGGTGGCTATGCCGGTGCGCATGGCTTGAGCGGTGACTTCTGGGTCTGCGGTAAGGCGATCGCCGGCGGACTACCGTGCGCCGTGCTCGGCTTCACGGCCGACGTCGAAGCACGCATGCAGCGCGTGCTGGCCTCGCGTACGGGCGGCCATTCGGGCATGGGCACGACGCTCGCAGCCAATCCACTCGTCTTCGCAGCGCTCGAGGCGGCGCTCGGTCATCTGCACACGGAGGCGACGCATACGACGATGCAGGAGGCGGCCAATCGTCTCGAGCAGAGGTTGCTCAAAATATTCACAGACCGCAGTCTCGACTGGCATGTCTCGCGCGTCGGTGCGCGAATCGAATTCGGTTTCGGACCCGCGCCTGGTAACGGCAGCGAGGCCGAGGCCGCAATGCGGCCTGAGCTCGAACACGCGTTGCATCTATGGCTGCTTAACCGCGGCCTGTTGGTCACGCCGTTTCATAACATGATGCTGACCGCGCCGATGCTGCAGCGGTCTCATATCGATGCGCTGTGCGCGGGCATCGCGGGTTTTCTCGATATCGTCGATCGAGCGTCACTTCGCACGATACCTCCATCGTGAGCACTGAATCCAAATGAGCGATGAACTCCAAGAATTTGTTTCGAAAAATCCCGATATCGAGGCGGTACAGCTGTGCATCACCGACCCTTCGGGTGTTGCGCGCGGCAAGACGGCGAGTATCGGTGAGCTCGGGAGGCTTTATCTGCACGGGCGCCCCGTGGCGGGATCCATTCTCGGACTCGACATCACCGGGACGGACGTCGATGCGACAGGGCTCGTGTGGGACACGGGCGATGCCGATTTGATTTGCCGACCCGTGGCAGGAACGTTGGTACGCGCACCGTGGCTTTCGCGACCGACTGCGCAAGTCATGCTGTCGATGTACACCTTGAGCGGTGAGCCTGCGTCCGCTGATCCGCGACATGCGCTTGCGCGGGCGGTGTCGCGGCTCAAAGGTCGCGGTATGTGGCCCGTGCTGGCGGTCGAGCTCGAGTTTTATGTATTACGCGAGACCGATGCGGCGCCTGCAGGGTCCATCGCGCGCGACTCGGGTCGCATTGAGGCCTACAGCCTCGCGCGCCTCGAGGAACTCGCGCCCGTGTTCGATGAGGTCTATGCCGCCGCACGCGCCCAAGGCATCCCCGCCGAAACGTTGATGTCCGAGTATGCGCCCGGACAATTCGAGATCACGCTCGCCCATCGCGATGATGCCGTGCGTGCCGTCGATGAGGCGGTGATGTTCAAGCGTCTGCTTCGTGGTGTGGCCGCCCGTCATGGACTGCTCGTCACGTTCATGGCAAAACCCTTCGCGGATCTCGCCGGCAGCGGGATGCATGTGCACGTGAGTCTTGCCGGTGAAGGTCAACGCGGGGGTTCCGGTCAAAATCTGTTCGCCTCTGACGATCCGGCCGGTACGCCGTTGTTGCGTCACGCCATCGGCGGTCTCAAGGCTACGATGGCTGAAAGCTTGCTCGTCTTTGCGCCCAACGGAAATTCCTACCGTCGCTTTCGCAGTCAAAGTTATGCGCCGACCGCGGCCAGCTGGGGAGTCAACAATCGGTCGGTATCCCTGCGCATTCCGGTGGGGCCGCCCGCATCAAGGCATGTCGAGCATCGCATCGCAGGTGCCGATGCCAACCCTTATCTGACGGCGGCGACGGTGCTTGCTGGGATCGAGCGGGGGATCGCCCAGAAGCTCGACCCAGGTCCCCCCGTCACGGGGAATGGATATCGGCAGAGCGCTGATCCGCAGAGCGCGAGCCCTCGAGAGTTGCCCCAGACTTGGCAGGAGGCCATCGATCGTGCCGCTGGATCCGACTTCTTGAGGGAGGCTCTCGGGCAGGGGTTTTTGAAGGTCTTTCTCGCGATCAAGCGCCAGGAGTGCGACCGGTTTTCGGCCGAGGTCACCGAGCTCGACCGCGCGTGGTATCTCAGATCGTAGTGGCGGCAGGACGGCCGAGTTTGTAACATCCCCGCCCCTTATGCGCACACATTACTGCGGTCACGTCAACGAAACCCTCATCGGCAGCACGGTCACCGTCGCAGGCTGGGTCCACCGCCGCCGCGATCACGGTGGCGTGATCTTTGTCGACTTGCGCGACCGTGAAGGTCTTGTGCAGATCGTTTGCGATCCCGATGCGGCCGAGGTGTTCGCAGAAGCCGAAAAACTGCGTAATGAGTTTGTCGTCAGCATCACGGGTCTTGTGCGTGCGCGTCCTGAGGGGACCACCAACGCCAACCTCGCTTCGGGCAAGATCGAAATGCTCGCCCGTCGTATCGAGTTGCTCAACCGCTCCGAGCCGCTGCCGTTCCAGCTCGACGAAAACGTATCGGAAGAAGTTCGACTCAAATATCGATACCTCGATCTGCGTCGAGACGAGATGAGTCAGCGCCTGCGTCAGCGTCATCAGATCACGCGGGCGATGCGCCAGTATCTCGACGATGCCGGCTTCTGCGACATCGAGACGCCGATGCTCACCAAGGCGACGCCTGAGGGTGCGCGCGACTACCTCGTGCCTTCGCGTACCCATCCTGGAAAATTCTTTGCGCTGCCGCAGTCGCCACAGATCTTCAAGCAGTTGCTGATGGTCTCTGGTTTCGATCGCTACTACCAGATCGTGCGTTGCTTCCGCGACGAAGACTTGCGCGCCGATCGACAGCCCGACTTCACCCAGCTCGACATCGAGACGTCCTTCCTGGGACAGGACGAGATCATGTTCATCATGGAAGGGTTGATCCGTCACATCTTCAAGACCGTGGCGAACGTCGAGCTTCCGGACCCCTTCCCGCGCATGAGTTACGACGAGGCAATACGTCGCTATGCCAGCGACAAGCCCGATCTGCGCATTCCGCTCGAACTCGTCGATGTCGCCGATCTCGTGTCGTCCTGCGACTTCAAAGTATTCGCAGGACCGGCCAAAGATCCGAATGGTCGAGTGGTCGCGCTGCGCGTTCCGGGCGGCGGCAAGCTCACTCGCAAAGAAATCGACGATTACACCGCCTACGTGGCGCGGTACGGTGCCAAGGGCTTGGCGTACATCAAGGTCAACGAGCGCGCTAAGGGGCGCGACGGCTTGCAGTCACCCATCATCAAATTCCTCGATGATGCCGCCGTCGCCGGCATACTCGAGCGGACGGGCGCGACCGATAACGACCTCATCTTCTTTGGCGCTGACTCCTCCAAGGTGGTCAACGACGCGCTCGGCGCGCTGCGGCTCAAGGTTGGCCACGATCTCGGGCTCGTTCAAGGTGCGTGGGCGCCGCTCTGGGTCGTCGACTTCCCGATGTTCGAGTTCGACGCGGATGAAAAGCGTTGGAGCGCAATGCATCACCCGTTCACCTCGCCCAAGAATCTCGATCCCGAGGCGCTGCGAGCCGATCCGGGTAAGGCGCTCGCGAAGGCCTATGACATGGTGCTGAACGGCTCGGAGATTGGCGGAGGGTCCGTACGAATTCATCGACAGGATCTGCAGTCGACCGTATTCGACCTGCTCGGTATCGATGCCGAGGAGGCCCGACGCAAATTCGGATTCTTGCTCGATGCTCTCAAGTTCGGCGCGCCGCCGCATGGCGGCATCGCATTCGGCCTCGACCGACTCGCCATGCTGATCTCGGGTGCCGACAGCATCCGCGATGTCATCGCCTTCCCGAAGACTCAAACTGCGGCATGCCCGTTGACGGATGCGCCGACCGAAGTCTCCGAGAAGCAGCTGCGCGAATTGCACATCCGCGTCCGACAGGCGCCGACCCCCTCAGCCTGATCGATCTGCCGTGCGATCGGCGAGTGTCCCCTGTGTGGCGCGTCGGGAGATCGGCCCGCGCTTCACTTCGCGGTCGGGCCACAGCCGGTCTCCCCCATTCTCCATGATCGGATGAACCGGCGTTTCCGGCACTTGCCTTGGCTGCCGCTGCCGTTGTCGTCGCAGTGCCTCGTCAAAACTCCAAGGCATGCCCCCAGGGAGATCATTCGGATCGATCGAATAGGGGTCGAGGCGCTCGGGAAGGTGGAACAACATCGTTTGCAAGAGCCATTCCGCTGCGCTCACCGCGGGAGTGTCGACCGGCGCAGCGAGCCGATGGGACCACGCGTGAGCCTGCGTCACTCTGAGCTTGGTGACCACTCGCCCCGTGCTCGTCAGGCTCGGGTAGATCGAGCGTCGATCGGGTCCTTCATCGAGATCAAGGAGACCCGCCCGTTCCATGGCGCGGACCGTCCTTTGGACCGTTTGTCGCGATAAATCGAGGTCGTACGCGATCCGACTGATGTTGCAGCCCGGATATCGCGCAACCCAGTCCAGAATTCTCAGTCGTGCGCGCGTTAGTCCGAAGTCGGCATTCAGGTTGCCGAGCAGGCACGTGAACCAACAATCGAAGGCTTTTAGTTTGTGGACCAGTTGGTCAACGAGCTGGACGCGCTGCTCGAAGGTGAAGCGGCGGGCTGTGTGGGTGGTAGTGGCGGTTGCACGGGGCGGGGGCATACGATGAGTCTGAGCTTTTTACGATTTGTCAGCATGCTGACAATTCACGAAAAACCGACACGAATACCCAAGTCCCCCTTCGCCAAGCGCAGCAGCGGTTAGCGAGTGAGCAGCTTCTTTAGCTCGTACAGCTTTTGGAGAGCGTCCCGAGGGGTCATCGCGTCGGGATCCAAGCCCTGCAGAGCCGCACGGAGGGACGAGAGTTCGTCGCTGCGGTGGGGCTCAGGCGCAGAGACTTCGGGCGAATCGAGCTCGAGCCGTCCTTGGGGGCCGTTGGTATCGCGAGCTTGTGTCTCCAGCGCATTGAGATAGCGCCGCGCTTCGACCAGTACGTCCCGAGGTATCCCGGCAAGCTTTGCCACAGCTAGGCCGTAGCTTTTGCTCGCAGGGCCAGGCTTGACGGCATGCATGAAGACGATGCCCTGGCGATGCTCGGTCGCATCGAGATGGACGTTGAGGACGCCGGGTAGCTCTGCCGCGAGCGCGGTGAGTTCAAAGTAATGCGTTGCGAACAGGGTGAATGAACCGATCTTTGACGCCAGATGACGCGCGGTAGCCCACGCGAGCGAGAGTCCATCGAACGTACTGGTGCCGCGACCGATCTCATCCATCAGCACCAGGCTGCGTGTCGAGGCGTTGTGCAAGATATTCGCCGCCTCGATCATCTCGACCATGAATGTCGAGCGGCCTCCGGCCAAATCGTCACCCGCGCCGATCCGCGTGAAGATGCGATCGATCGGGCCGATAATCGCGGACTCTGCCGGGACATAGCTTCCGATGTGCGCGAGCAGCGTGATGAGTGCCACTTGGCGCATGTAGGTGCTCTTGCCACCCATGTTGGGACCCGTGATCACGAGCATGCGAGTGCCGGCATCGAGCGCGATATCGTTCGGGACGAAGGGTTCTGCGAGGAATCGCTCGACGACCGGATGTCGGCCGCCGGTGATGCGAAGGGTCGCCTGCGAGCTCAGCGAGGGGGCGGACCAACGAAGGCTTACCGCTCTCTCGGCGAGTGCGCTGAGGGCATCGAGTTCGGCGAGAGCCGCCGCCGTATCTTGCAGCGGTCCGAGACGGGTACAGAGCTCATCGAGTAGTGCGTCGTACAAGGCTTTCTCGCGAGCCAACGACTTCTCGCGTGCACCGAGCACTTTATCTTCAAAGATTTTGAGCTCCGGCGTGATGAATCGCTCCGCATTCTTGACGGTTTGCCTGCGTAGATACTCGGTCGGAACGTGTTCGGCCTGACTACGCGGGATCTCGATGAAGAATCCCTGCACCCGGTTGTAGCCGAGTTTGAGTTGCGAGAGTCCTGTGCGCGCTCGTTCGCGCGTTTCGAGTTCGAGCAGGAAGGCGTCAGTATCGGTCGATATTCTTCGTAGCTCATCGAGTTCGGCGTCGTAACCGGTGGCGATGACCTCGCCATCGCGGATCATGGCCGAGGGCTCCTCGGCGATGGCACGGGCCAACAGGGTGGTCTCGGCCTGGTGATCGGACACGGTATGGGTAAGCGTCGTCAGCCGCGGCGCGGCGAGCGACGTCAAGAATTGACGCAGGTTCGGCAAGGCTGCGAGGGCCATCCTTAGACCCGTCAAATCACCGGGTCTCGCCGATCGCAGCGCGACCCGGGCTAGGATGCGCTCGACATCCCCGATCGGCTGCAAGGCTTCACGCAGGGTCGCGTAGCGTCCGGACTCGATGAGCTCGCCGAGTGCCGTCAGGCGCTGGTGCAACTCCTCATGATCCGTGATCGGGCGGTTGATCTGTCGCCTCAGGGCGCGTGCGCCCATCGCGGTGACCGTGCTATCGAGTAATGCAACGAGCGTTGCCGCCTCTCGGCCGCTCGTACTGGTATCGATTTCGAGATTGCGTCGCGTTGCGGCATCAATTTGCAGCGTCGCGTCGCGTCGCTCGACACGTAGAGCTCGAAGGTGAGGCAGAGCCGTGCGTTGTGTTTCTTTGACGTACTGAAGCAGTGCACCCGCTGCACTGATTGCGAGCGGCAAGGATTCCACGCCGAATCCGCGCAGATCGAGGGTGCCGAGCTGCTCAGAGAGAGTCCGGGCGGCCGTTTCCTCTTCGAAATGCCACGGCGGTCGAGCGCGTCGCAAAGACGAGGGCAACATCGTGGCGAGTGAGTCGGGCAGCGAACGATCAAGCACCACGCTCAACGATTCGGGCATCAGCAGTTCGGCGGGGCGTAGTCGCTCGAGTTCGGCGGCCAAGGTCTGTGAACCACTGGCCTCGAGTACCGAAAATCGACCGGCGCCGAGGTCGAGCCACGCGAGTCCAAAGCGTCCCTCGAGAGGTTCGTCGCTGGTCGCGGCCAGGGGCATCAGCGCAGCAATCAAGGTTTCTCGTCGCTCATCGAGCAACGCCGCATCGGTCACCGTGCCGGGTGTCACGATACGCACCACCGCTCGCTCGACAGGGCCCTTCGACTTCGCTGGGTCGCCGATCTGCTCGCAGATCGCGACCGATTCACCCTTACGCACCAGGCGTGCGAGGTAGTTATCGACGGCGTGGGCTGGGACGCCAGCCATCGGAATCGGCGCGCCAGCCGACTGCCCACGTGCCGTCAACGTAATGTCGAGGAGTTGGGCCGCACGTCGGGCATCGTCGAAGAAGAGCTCATAGAAATCGCCCATCCGGTAGAAGAGCAGGGCGTCCGGATGCTGACCCTTCAGGCGAAGGTACTGCTGCATAACCGGGGTATGATCGGCGGACGCTGTCATCATCGGCGCTCATGAAATAAGGCCGGCGAGTTTACCTCCCCCGACGAAGACCCCCAATTCCGGGGAGCGATTTTTTGACGGCAATACGATCCGGGGGATACAACCTCATCAAAGCCGGGGTTGCCACAGCTCAGGGAGGATCCGCATGTCCGCCGCTATGTTCGCCCACATCATCGTCGTCGGCTTTTTTGCCTCCGCCGCATTTGGGCTGAGCGGGCAAAACGCTGCGCCTGCGCCCGATGACATCGTCACCAAACCCGTGGATCCGATCTCCGTGCCCATCGAGCCGGCTCCGACTCCCGCGGCGACGCCGATCATCGTCAGATTTTCGAGCCGTGCGGCCTTCGATAACGATCTCAACGTCCAGCTCAACAAAGCGAACGACCGCAATGTCGAAGTAGAGTTTTATTCGCCAGTCTCGCCGAACGCTCTTCCAAGGCGTATCGGACGACGGTTGGCGGCGTTACGCAAAGAGGGAGGTAGCGTCCGACTCGTACCACCCCAGAACGCGACAGACATGGGTACCGTCATGGCGACTGAGGATCTCCGCCTCTTCAGGAAGACCTTCAAGGCCGCCTCCAATGAGCGCGCGATGGTCGCCAGCGTTAAAGATCGTGATGTCGATCTGGTTTTGGACCGTACCGTTCGGGGGCGCGTCATCCTCCGCAAGCTCGTGTTCAAGAAGCGTCCACCGGCGCCGCCCGCCGCCGCACCGTCGACCACGGGCTGATCTGATATCGTCCCGGTCTTCATGGATCGGGACCTTCGACGACTCTCTCGCCGACTGCTCGCCTCGGGTCATACCGTGGCGACCGCGGAGTCGTGCACGGGTGGTTGGCTCGCAAAGACGCTGACCGATCTTCCCGGAAGCTCGAAGTGGTTCGTGGCCGGCTGGGTCTGTTATAGCAACGAGGCCAAACATCGTGATCTGGGGGTGCCGCTTGCCATGCTGCGTCAAGGCGGCGCGGTGAGTGAGCCGGTCGTACGAACACTCGCTCGCCAGGCGTTGCAGCGCAGCGGTGCCCATTTCACCGTCGCCATCAGCGGAATCGCGGGGCCCGGCGGTGCCGTGCCAGGCAAACCGGTGGGGACGGTGTGGTTCGCGTTCGCCCGACGACAGGGGCGCCGCGTGGCTGTCACGGCGATCGTCAAACGCTTTCGAGGCGATCGTGATGCCGTTCGTCGCAAGGCCGTCCTGTTTGCGCTGCGCGGTTTATACAGTAGTGCTTCCTGAGCGTCCCTGTATATCGCGTGAACGCCACGCGAAATAAACGCATTCATCGGGTTTTCCAGGCTTCCACGACGGTTCTCGTATGGGATAATTCCGCGCACTCCGCTTCTACTCTTTTTAGTTTTCCTTCGTGGGGGATTCATGGACGACAACCGCAAGAAAGCCCTGTCCGCAACGCTGGGCCAAATCGAAAAACAATTCGGCAAGGGCTCCGTCATGCGCCTCGGCGATGCATCGGCCGCGTACGACGTCGAGGCCGTTTCAACGGGTTCGCTCGGTCTCGACATTGCGCTCGGCATCGGCGGTTTGCCGCGTGGTCGTGTCGTCGAAATTTACGGTCCTGAGTCCTCAGGTAAAACCACCCTCACGCTCGAAGTCATCGCTGAGATTCAGCGCAATGGTGGCACGGCGGCCTTCGTCGACGCCGAGCACGCGCTCGATCCGGTCTACGCCGAAAAACTCGGCGTCAATGTCAACGACCTTTTGGTCTCCCAGCCCGATACCGGTGAGCAAGCCCTCGAAATCACCGACATGCTCGTGCGCTCCGGCGCCGTCGATGTGGTCGTGGTCGATTCGGTTGCTGCGCTCACGCCGAAGGCGGAAATCGAAGGTGAGATGGGTGAGCTGCAAGTGGGCCTACATGCGCGTCTCATGTCCCAAGCGTTGCGCAAGCTCACGGGCAACATCAAGCGCTCGAACACCATCGTCATCTTCATCAACCAAATCCGCCTCAAGATCGGCGTGATGTTCGGCAACCCCGAAACCACCACGGGCGGTAACGCCCTCAAGTTCTACTCGTCGGTCCGACTCGACATCCGCCGCATCGGCGCCATCAAAAACGGCGAAGAAGTCACGGGCAACCAAACGCGCGTGAAGGTCGTCAAGAACAAAGTGGCACCGCCGTTCCGCGAAGCCGAATTCGAAATCATGTACGGCGAAGGCATTTCGCGCGAAGGCGAAATCATCGAGCTCGGTGCTGCGCAAAACATCATCGAAAAGTCGGGCGCCTGGTATTCCTACAAGGGCGAGCGCATCGGTCAGGGTAAGGAAAACGTCCGCGAGTTCCTCAAGAACAACCCCAAGATCGCCCGTGAAATCGAAGACCAGGTCCGCGCGAAGCTGCTGGTCGTCAAGCCGGGGCGTGCGGCGGCTGAGCCCTCCAAGGATTGACCGACCACCCCGACCAACCCGAGTCGGCGCGCCGAGCAGCACTCTTGCTGCTCGGCCGTCGCGACTACGCGTCTTCCGAGCTCGCCGACAAGCTCTCGGCCAAGGGATACACCCCGACGGCCATCGACCAGGCCCTAGGCGCGCTTCGCGCTGAGCGGCTGCTCGACGACGGGCGCTATCTCGAGAACTTTGTGCGGTCCCACACCGCGCGGGGCCAGGGCCCGGCGCGTCTGCGCCAGGAACTTCGACAGCTTGGCTTCGGTGGCGAGGCGATCGAGGCCGCGATCGAGTCGGGGCCTGACTATGTCGCCCTGTGCCGTGAGGTTCGGGCACGGAAGTTTGGTCAGAAGGCCCCTGCCACCTGGGCCGAAAAGGGCAAGCAGGCGAGATTTTTGCAGTATCGGGGCTTTTCATCGGATCATATTCGGCTGGCACTGGGCCAGGACCCCGAGACACTCGACAATCCCGCCGATGAGCACAGCTAAGCCGGGCAAACCGCCCTTCATGAGCGCCGCCGATGTGCGACGCGCCTTCCTCGACTTCTTCAAGGCTCGCGGCCATGCCGTGGTCGCCTCGAGTTCACTCGTGCCGGGCAACGACCCGACCTTGCTGTTTACGAACGCAGGGATGGTCCAGTTCAAGGACGTATTCCTCGGCAAGGACAAGCGCGACTACGTGCGCGCCGCGACCTCGCAGCGCTGCGTGCGCGCGGGTGGCAAGCACAACGATCTCGAGAACGTGGGCTACACCGCACGTCACCACACCTTCTTCGAGATGCTCGGCAATTTTTCTTTCGGCGACTACTTCAAGCGCGATGCGATCCGTTTCGCCTGGGACTTCGTCACGGGCACCTTGAAACTCGATCCGAACCGTCTCTGGGTCACTGTCTACCAAGACGACGATGAAGCCGCCGAGATCTGGATCAAAGAAATCGGCGTCCCCGCTGATCGCCTGACGCGCCTCGGCGAGAAATCCAATTTCTGGGCCATGGGCGATACCGGGCCTTGCGGTCCCTGCAGCGAAATCTTTTTCGACCACGGCGAACACATTCCGGGTGGTCCGCCGGGTTCGCCCGACGAAGATGGCGATCGGTACGTCGAGGTCTGGAACCTCGTATTTATGCAGTACGAGCGGTCGACCGACGGCACCCTGACCCCGCTGCCGAAGCCCTCGGTCGATACCGGGGCCGGCCTCGAGCGTTTGTCGGCCGTGATGCAGGGCGTCACCAACAATTACGACATCGACCTGTTCCGCGACATCATTAAATCGGCGGCTGAGCTCGCCGGCACCACAGAGCTCACGAACCCGTCGCTGCGCGTGATCGCAGATCATATCCGCGCGTGCACCTTCCTCATCGTTGATGGTGTGCTGCCCTCGAACGAGGGTCGCGGCTATGTGCTGCGTCGCATCATACGTCGCGCCATTCGTCACGGGCACAAGCTCGGTATCAACGGTGCGTTCTTCCACAAGCTCGTGTCGGCGCTCGAGGGTCAGATGGGCGAGGCCTACCCAGAGCTGCGCGCGGGTGCTGACCACGCGCGTCGGGTGTTGCTGCAGGAAGAGGAGCGTTTTGCCGAAACGCTGAACACTGGCATGGTACTGCTCACCGACGCGCTCGATCGCCTCGCAAAGCAGCCTGTCAAAGCGGGCGAAACGCGGGTGCTCGACGGTGAGACCGTGTTCCGGCTTTACGACACCTTTGGTTTTCCAGCGGATCTCACCGCTGACGTCGCTCGCGAGCGTCACTTCGGCATCGACAGCGCCGGCTTCGAGGCGGCGATGGAAGCCCAGCGCGAGCGGGCTCGAGCCGCGAGCCGCTTCGGGGTCGACATGCGAGGTGGGGCGCAGATCGATCTCGCCACGAGTTTCTGCGGCTACGACGACACGCGCGGTGAATCACGCGTGATCGCATTGCTGCGTGGTGGTGAGCGCGTCAAAGAATTGAAACCGGGCGAGTCCGGCGAAGTCATTCTGGAGCGTACGCCGTTCTATGCCGAATCCGGCGGTCAGGTGGGCGATGCCGGCGAGCTGCGTGAGTCGGGTGTCAAGGCATCGTCTGGCGCCACCGCCCGCTTCATCGTCGAAGACACGCAAAAGCGCGGCTCTGCGGGTGCGCACTCGCACATCGGTCGCGTTGCCGCAGAGGGTGCGGCGATTCGCGAGGGCATGACGGTGTTCGCCGAGGTCGACGCCAGGCTTCGGCGCGCCACGGCGCTCAATCACTCGGCGACGCATTTGTTGCACGCAGCGCTGCGCGAAGTATTGGGCACGCACGTTCAGCAAAAAGGCTCGCTCGTCGCACCTGATCGTCTGCGTTTCGATTTCTCGCATTTCCAAGCGGTCACCGCTGAGGAGCTGCGGCGGATCGAGCGCCGGGTCAACGAACAAATCCGCCTCAATGCCGTCGCTGAGACGCGTGAAATGGCTTACGACGAGGCGGTTGCCGCAGGCGCCATGGCGCTCTTTGGCGAGAAGTACACCTCGAATGTGCGTGTGCTGCGCATCGGTGATTTTTCGATGGAACTGTGCGGTGGCACACACGTCGGTCGTGCCGGTGATATTGGCCTCTTCAAAATAATCGCCGAAAGTGGTGTGGCCTCGGGCGTTCGTCGCATCGAAGGCGTCACCGGTGAGGGCGCGCTGGCCGAAGTGGAGGCGAGCGATACGCTGGTCCGAGATCTGGCTTCACTCGTACGCGGTAGCCGCGACGACCTCGGCACCAAGGTGCGCGATACGCTCGAGCGGATCCGCCAGCTCGAGAAAGAAACCCGCGCCCTGCGCGACAGACTCGCCTCGGGGCAGGGCACCGATCTCGCAGCCGGTGCGGTCGAGGTGGGTGACCTCAAGATCGTGTCCACTACAGTTGACGGTGCCGATGCCGGCGCCCTTCGAAACGCCGTCGATCAACTCAAAGATCGCCTCAAAAAAGCCGTCATCGTCCTCGCTTCAGTCGATGCGTCCGGCAAGGTGCTCTTGGTCGCAGGCGTCACGGCAGGCGAAATTGGTCGCATCAAAGCAGGCGAGATCGTCGGCCACGTGGCGGCCCAAGTCGGGGGCCGCGGCGGGGGCCGGCCTGATTTTGCCCAGGCGGGCGGGACGGATGCCTCGAAGCTGCCCGAGGCTCTGGCAGGGGTCGCCGGATTCGTGCGTCAAAAATTGGCATAGCGGTAGACGGCTCCGGCGGATTCTTCTATCTTCGGTTGGGAAGGCGCCTGCCATGGAAGACAGGCCGTCGGCGGGATCCCACAGGGGGTGCGGTGTCCCGAGTTCGGCGGTCTTACGAGAGCGCCTCATTGGGGGCTCACATGCTCATTCTCACTCGACGTGTCGGCGAGACCGTCATGATTGGCGAAGAAGTGTCGATCACCATCCTCGGCGTGAAGGGCAATCAAGTGCGCGTGGGCATCAACGCGCCCAAGAACGTTGCCGTGCACCGCGAGGAGATTTTCGAGCGCATCAAATCCGAGGGTCCCTCGGATAACGCGCCTCGCGAACAAGGCAGCATGCGGGCCTGAATTCGATAGTCGGGCTCATTCGAGGGTCGGGGTCGTTCGTTTTGACCTGCCGGAGGCCGGCAAGTACCATCTCGCCTCCGCGTAAACGGAGAGATGGCCGAGTGGTCGAAGGCGCGCCCCTGCTAAGGGCGTAAGGGCCAAAAGCCCTTCGAGGGTTCGAATCCCTCTCTCTCCGCCAATTACTTGCCTAAGTAATTGATTTATTGGGCTTTTATCCTAAATTGACTGGCCTACCCACCAGCAAACCCACCACATCGCGTCTCCGTGGTCGTTCCCAGCGATCGTTTGGCGTTTCATCGAGAGTGGCCCGTTGGTCCGAGTCGGTTGGCGGCGGTTGCCTAGGCATGGTCGTAGTCTTCCTTTGACGAAATCCGCTTCTCGCCGGATCGCAGGCTCAAACTCAAAATTTGATCAACTCTGGACCCCACCCGGGGGCACCTACCCGAATTAGTTTAGGAGTCCCGTCCGCAGCGCTTCGCTCTTGGATGTGGACGAACGAGACAATAAAATCGCACGATCCGAGTCGTCTTTCTGGGATGACGAGCCTTCCTTGGGTAAACCAATCGACATGACTCAAATGTTGCGAGCGGTTGTTACCCTTATCGCTGTCTCGCTTGCCGGTTGTGCTGGTGGCGCATCCAGCAATTCATCGCCCACAGCCCCGGTTGTTTCGACTCCAACGCCCCCATTAGTTTCGACGGGGTTTACTCCACTTCCTTTGAAGGTTCGACCAGAGCAGTTTAGTTACGGACATTTTTGTCCTCCGTATTTGGACTACGGATCGCCGTCGCGAGATGTGGATTTTTTGTGCCGGACAGGATTTGCAGTCGGACACGATCCTGATGCTCGGACTCCACGTTGGGTCATCGAGCGGTTACGGGTGGGGACTCTGAACGGTGGTGTTGAGCGTACAGATGACTTCCGGGCCGATCCGGATCTTAAGCCCGGTCGCCGCGCCGAGCTCTCGGACTACGTCGGTTCAGGCTATGACCGTGGCCATATGGCCGCTGCGGGAAATCTGACTTGGAGCCTGCAAGCGATGGTCGAGAGCTTCTACCTTTCCAACATTGCACCCCAGAACCCCAGTCTCAATCGAGGGGCGTGGGCGAGGTTGGAGGAAGACGTTCGGCAGTGGGTGCTAGAGCGTGGTGACCTCGTGGTGATTACTGGCCCGGTGTTCGGCTCCCAAGGCGCGGTTATTGGTCAGTCGCCCGTCAGGGTTCCGATTGCGTTCTACAAAGTTATCTTTGACCCGTTCCGTAGAGAGGGAGTCG
>Ga0194134_10000025_pt1 | contig 209701 bp, 258 predicted proteins | sample TA2KigOff0mmetaG_FD_148602 | JGI IMG/M metagenome (GOLD analysis project Ga0194134, IMG submission 148602) | Freshwater microbial communities from Lake Tanganyika, Tanzania - TA2015056 Kigoma Offshore 0m | ecosystem: Environmental > Aquatic > Freshwater > Lake | place: Tanzania: Lake...
ATACTTGCCCTTCTTTTTGGGCGCACCAATGTTAACCCACTTCTGATCAAACCACTTAGTGAGGCCAACGCCTTTAGGGCCTGGCATTATCTACTTCTTTTTTCTTTTTGAAGACTTACCAGATGATTTATTGGGCACGCAGTTGGGAACCATTCTGCCACCCTTAAGCTTCATGCCTTTTGCACTGTATCCTTTCCAGCAAGCCATTACTTTTTCTTTCTCTTGGCCTTTTTGGTGGACACAGTTTTCCATCCGCCACCCATGGACTTATATTTTTTTGCCGCCCATGCATTTGCGTACGCACTTGGGTATACGTCAAACTTAGCTCTAGCCTGCGATTTGGCGCTTGACCACAGAGCTGGTTTAGTTGGTTTATTCATTTTAGCCATTGTTATTTCTTCTTTCTTTTCTTTCCTATTTTTTTGAGAGTCTTAGCCAAGTTGGCTTGACGAACTGTGGTTGAGCTGTATCTGTCGGGATTCTTTGTAACAGCTGCGGCCATTCCCGAAACTGATTTGCCAGCCGCCTTTGCTTTCTTGGTAAAAGCGCCTGGTCTTTTGATTGCTTTTTGAATCCATTTCTTATCTTTTTTTGCCATTCTTCTTCTTCTTGTTCTTAGGTGTATCTTTTTTATCGTCTAAATCAAATCCACCAAAACCAGCTTTTACATGATCGTCTAAATGATTATCAATCTTAGCTTCAATGTGTGCTACATCTTCATCTATATTTTCAAGAACATATGTTATTGTCTCTAGTTTATTGGCAACAACGGCGTGATCCCTGGTGTTTTCTTTCCTGCCCTTTTCAACAAGAACAACTATAATAGAACCCACTACTCCAATTAGGGCGACGATTGCTGCTTCCATGGCTAGAGACCAATACCAAGGTCGTCAAGAACTCGCTTGCCTGCCTTAGGACCTTCGCCGTACCCCTTGGACTTCTTGAAGGCAATGACAGCCTCTTCCGTCTTCGGGCCGAACTGTCCGTCCGGCGTGGCCTTGTAGAAGCCGCGCTCGGCAAGTTCCTCTTGCAGCTTCGTTACTCTTGGGCCGCTGTCGCCTGGATCCAGGTCACCTCCATCGTCCTTACCAGCAGCGGGGGCTCCAGCTGCTACGGTGGATGCAGCTGGAGCCGCCGCACCTACAGGCTTTTGAATGTTGCTCTTAGCCATGTATTCTACTACAGCTGCAGGAGGATTGTCTCCCTCAGTGTAGCGGAGGTGCCAGGGTTCTTCTGGAACAACTTCCCATGAAAAACCAAACTTGCGGACATTAGCGATTAGCCACTTCAGACGCTTTGGTTCTCCAGCCGTATGAACATCAACAGCCAATCCGAGTATTATGCTGTGATGTACCAGGAGCCGCCAAAGAAGCTAGCTTAGGATCTTTCTTGTACCACTTCTTGCCTTCAAAAGTTCTAGTAGAATTGCCATTTGGTGTTGTCGTATAGCGCTGCTTAAAGGCCGTAAGCTGTGATTCATAAGTGCGATATGTATCACCAGCCGAAACTGGCTTTAGCTCAATACCATCTGCTTTTGCCGCTTCAACCATTGCGCCCCACGCAGCTGCGGTAAGCCAATGAAGTTTACCGCCGCCAGCTGCTGGACGCAAAAGAGATTCTGGAAGCTTACCCGGAGCAATACCTTTAAGATCTGCTGGTTGCTTAACCGGAACTACGATGTCCCATTCTACTTTTGGCATATTGCGACTTCCTATCTACTAGAATTATAAGTTACTTTTTCTTTTTCTTTTTAGCTATCGCTGCCTGAATAAAAGGAGGAAGTTTCTTTTGACCAGCCGTTAAACCAGCTGCGCCTTTCTTTGTTTCCTTTTTAGCTGCGCCTTTTTTTGGTGGCATTTTCTTTTTTGCGGCCATGATTAGTATCCCATCTTTTTCTTGGATGATTTCTTTGTCATTTTCTTACCTGTCTTTTTCACAGCTGCTTTGGCTTTCTTTTTGCCAGGCATTGTGTATGCAGACATTTTGTCTCCTGCTTTATACATTTTTTCTCCTTGTTTTTATTTGTAAATAATATTCATTATAGAATAACTAATATAGTATTAACAATTCCATTTTCTCAAAGCCAAAGCTTTGCGTGTGGGTCTACCCTTTTTGTCTTTCATCGGGCCTTTCACGCCACTCATTCTAGCACAAAAGGACTTGCGGCGCTTAGCCGCCTTCGATCCCGGTTTTAGCTTGCTTGGCTTTGTTGTAACGGCCATTTTAAGTTTTGATCCTGGGTTTTGCTTACGATAGGAGGCAACTCCCTTACGATTTAGTCCACCTTTGGGATCCTTACCGTTCTTTGCGTTGCCACGCAGCTGTCTTAGCCATTAATATTTCCTCGCTTTTTTAGCCTTGAGTCTTTACTTTTTGCCATTTTTTTTCTTTCTTTTTATTTTCTTTTTATTAAGTGGCAATTCAATTCCCTTAACGAGATTATTGGTTCCCATTCTAGGACCAGATATATATATCTTACCCTTAAATGCCATTACTTAGTCTTTTTTACTGCTGGCTTCTTTGCTGCTGGCTTCTTTTTTGCTGGTGTTTTCTTTACAGCTTCGGTGACATTATCAATTTCTTTCTTAACTTCCTTGGCAACATTGACCACCGCCTGGTCAGCAACCTCGGCCAACACCTCGGCCTGATCAACCAATTTGTCAACCACTGCGTTAGGAATCATGGAAAGAGGAGAATTCTTTTTATTCTTCTCTCCATTTAAAACGGTTTCTAATTTTTTCAATAAATTTTTGAATATACTCATTTTTTTACCTCGTATTTTCATTTTGCTGTTTTAATAGTAATAACATATTATACATTATATACCCTAAACAATCAGGCTTTTGCCTGTTGAGAATCTTTAATGAGAGAATATCTATCGCCGGTTTCCTTTGAAACTACGGCAAAACCATAAGCTGCTGCTTCCTCTATGGCCTTTGATAAAGCTTCTTTGTCCTCTAGTGATACGTTATTTAGCGGCAAACTTATACCGGCATAAACATCTACGTTTTCAAAATTCCCTATATTTATTTTTCTATTTACCCCACATATTAAAACGGGAGCACTAGACAAGGCTACGGAAGGAGAGTTTGAAACCGCTTCGGCGACCGAGGGAACACTAGATTGTTCAAAGGCATTTTGTGATATTTTAGGCATTTGTAAACTCCTTAATTTTTAGTTGCTTTAATGTTTCTTCAGTCTGATCTTCCAAGGACATTCCATCAGTATTAATTATTAATGTAGCCATATTTTTAATTTCTTCTATTCCATTTTCTGTAGCGTGCAAAGCATGCTCTGGGTTCATTAACTTTCCATCTCTTTTAAAGAGACGTTCATTTAGTGTTTCTGTCGAAGCTTCAAAGCATATGACAACTCCGTTCGGTTGTTTAAGTATGTGTTCAGCTTCATTCAAACATCTTACATCAGAAATTAAAACCGACATTGGATATGGATCTTCGTCTTCTGGAATCTGATTTACATAAGATCTGTATATTCTAGAGGATTTCATTATCGCCCATCGAGCAAAGCAATCTGGGGAAACTGATCTACAAATATCGCCAGCTTTTTGCAGGAAATCTCTTGGCTTAATTCCTTCTGCCTCTATGGGCATGGAATATATTTTTTCAACCATGCTTGTTAGATCTTCGTACTCTGGAATATCGCCCAAAGATGTTCCGCCATAAAGGTCGTATAAAACTTGATGAATAGCATACATTCTTCTTCTTTTTTGATTTAAGCCTTGAATGTTCTTTTTTATTGAAGCCATTTCATAAAGAGGTAAAGCGTAAAAGATATGATCCCATTTTATTCCATACTTAATTGATTCGATAGAGCCCTTGGGGACTATATTTTCTGCAACTGAGGTCTTGCCACTGCCGGCTTTGCCGGCTAGTCCAATTATTATTGGTTGATTTTTACTAAGATCTATCATGGCCATAAGTATATCATATAGTTCTTTTCTTATCTTCTAATTGATTCAAAAATTCGTTGGCTAATCCATCAGGCTCCCAAACAAATGTTCTAGGAACTTGCATGACCCTAAATTTGTATTCACTTTTTATTTCTTGGATAGTCATTAGTAGAGGAATTAATGATAAATTTTTACATTTCCATTTTTCGTTGATTTGATTTGCCACCACAGCTGAATCGGTATACAGTATCGGATCAACAAAGTCGGACATTGAACAGATTAAAAGACCAGCAATAACTGCTTCATATTCGGCTTCGTTATTGGTTCTTCTGCCCAAACCTCTGGCAAATTGGACAACTCTTTTTTTGTTCTTATAAACAACTACGGCGCAAGACGCTTCGCCAAATTTTTTTTGGCCTTGACCCCTTGATGCTCCGTCGCAAAAAACTTCTATATTCATTTAACTCAACTTAACGTCGTACTTTATATTATTTTTTTGAGCTGTTGCCTTTAGGCCGTTGTATTGTTTTGAATTTGAGATTTGTATTGATGCCCCAAACAAATATCTTTCGCCCTCAAGTTCTACTTGCATTGGGAAATCCAAAGAATTTCTTTTTTCTGAATAGAATTCTTTAGGACTATTTACGGATTTATAATGACCTATAAACATGGTTCTCCTTTAATAGGTTTGAAAATCGCTCTCAGCGTAATACCCTTTAGTCTCTCTGGCTGAAGCTATCTGCATTGATTGGACTTTATCCATCAGCTTTCGAGATGATTCAGATGCTATTCGAGCAGAATTTTCAAGGGATTCTGCAAGATTAACTATTGCCTCGCAAGTGACCAGGGCGGAGTATTCTGTTTCTGCTGCCTCCATTGCGGCGGCTTCTCTTTCGGCCTCATTCTTTCCAACTCTAGAAGATTTGTATACTTTTTTGTATTTACCCTCTATGATTTTATAGTTTGCTCTTGCCATTCCTGCAAATCTTGCAGCTCTGCCGTATACGTTTGAGGTTCTTGCAACGAGAGAAGCCAATTTATCTAAGCCTAAATCCACAACATCCTCTTCTGGTATTTCTACAAAGTATTGATTTTTAGATTCTTTGTTTACATAAGAATCAATAACTTCTTGAATTTGTGGATTCAAAAACTCTGATAATAGTTCTTGTAGTTTTTCTATTCCTTGAAAGTTCATCTTATTCCTTTGATAGTTTTAGGTCCCTGATTAAGTCTTCTAAGTTATCGCCTAAAATAATGTTCTCTATTTTATCTCTTATCTTTGATAAATGTTCTCTAACTGTATTGGGATGTTCATTTATTTTTTTGGATATTTCACTAGACTTTTTACCATCTACGTATTTCCATTTTATAAGCTGCCTTTCCTGTACGGAAAGCTTATCAAAAGGAGCCATTACTTTTTCTCCCAAAACCCACATCTCATCAATGAAATCTGTATTCATAACTTGCTCAAAAGTATACTCTATCGGATCGGCCTTAAACCCGACTTTGCTATCAGGTTCGTCTTTATCAAAAGATTCATCCGATAGAAGCGGAAAAGTTTTTCTTCCCAATTGATCTATTAAGAAGGTGTCTACATTTTTTTTCAAAAGATAAAAGAAATAACTGTAAAGGAATCCGACTAAATGGAATTGGGCCTTTGGCTGAATCTTTTCTCTCATATCTTTTAATGCATTGAAAAAATGTCATGTTTACGGTTTGTCTTATATCTTCTTCATTTCCGTATCTTTTGGCCATGTATTGTATTCCGCCGCATGACTTCATTGATTTCTTTAAAAGCTTTTTTATTTATCTTATTTTTCATCAACGCAAATCTGACGTATGGATCTTTAACAAATAGACTTATAAATCTCCTGACGTCATAATCTGCTATGTTGTATCTACTGTAATACAGTAATGCAACATATTTACTCAAAAAATTATGAAAGACTTTTAATAGCTCTTCTTGGGCTTTTGAATTGCCATCTTTTGCCTTAGCTATTAAACTTTGCATTTCCGATTCTTCGAGGGAATAATACTGCTCTTTATACGCGGCCATTATTTTCCCTCCCAATTAATAACAAGAGAATTGTATTCTGATCTTATGTCTTCGTAGTAAACTACTTTTGGAACTTGCAGTTCGTCCATAAAATTACAAGCTTCTTTAGAATACTTGCTTATTATGCAAACAAGTTTTTCAAATTCCTGAGGATAATACCTTTTAAATCTTCTAAGTTTTATCTTACTCTTATCGTCTAGGTATCCTTTTATTTCTATCCATTCATCTGATTTAGTTAAATAAAAATCTGGAGTATATCCTTTCGTTCCCCTTTTTATAGGAAAAGCAAAAACGGTTGGCTCAAACTCAAACTTTATCTTATAGGCATTTAGTATCCTGACAAAATTGGCTTCCCAATTTGATCTTACGTTTAAGTCAATGTCTTCTCGATATCCTGTTTTTGTATGCTTGTAAGCGTTTCCTCTGGATGAGTTTGATTTATGCTCATCTGGTGATATGCTATTCCTTATGGTTTTTGTTGTTAGAAAGTTTGGAGACTTTAACAAAGATCTTTCTGAAAAAAAATCGCTGGAGTGGACAGACTCTATTGTCATGGTGTAACCTCTATTTTGTTGATATAACACTATAAGTATTATAGTTCATAATTAAGCAAGACACAAGCAAAGGAAAAAAAATGATCACATTAAATCAGATAGTTGACACATTCAAGAAGACTGTCAACCAGAACGTCATTGAGAGCCTGCAAGAGGCTGGATATGACAACGAGACGGCAACCAAGCTGGTCACCCAGTTTGAGGGTCTCATCTCTGATGAACTGACGTTTGAGTCAGACTCAGAGTTCTAATCCTTAATTTACTTTACCGCCTCCTCGTCAGCGCAAGTTGACGAGGAGGCATTTTTATGCTCCTGCTTTCTTTTTTAATCTAAATACTCCGGGTTGGGCAAGCCCCTGTTTTGGCGTGATCACAATAACTACAGGATCTTGAGTTATCTGTTGGCCTGAAAGATGTATCGTCTATAATTTGCTTAATAGAATCAACAAGATTTATTTTTACATTTTCAATATCTTCCGGTGAAAAGGTATGCCTTTTCCTTCTTCCGGACCTTAAGTAATATAGTTCCGCGGTTATTTTTTTGTTGGGAAAAGCTAGTGAAACTGCTAGTGCATATATGCCTAGCTGTAGATTAGTCGAAACATCTTTTTGGGCGACTTCCCACTTACCGGTTTTATAGTCTATAATTAAAACTTCATCATCATATAAATCTATTCGATCTATGTAACCTATAATATTATAGTTCCCTATAATGAAATTAAATTCATATTCTTTATCAAAAACTTCAAAAGTTGATCCTTCATTTTGATCATAAAACTCATTCAATATAGTTTCGCCGGCTGATATTAAATCAGCTGATATTTTTTTATTGGGATCAAATTTAGATTTTTGAGTTTCGTACTCTGACTTTAGTTCATCGTATACTATTGGCTTGGTATCACTAACCAAGTTTTCTAAAACAGAGTGAACTATATTGCCGCAACACCGCGGCTTCTCCAAAAAGCCTTGGCTCTTTCTTTATATATGTATAAAAATATTTTGAAGGACACTGTTTATAGGTGTCTATCCTTGAGTATGAAAAGTCCGTCAAAGACAACCTTTGAATTGGATCTATATCATGTATATTTTTTATCTCTATGGGCATTAATGATTTTTAATTACCTTCTATTACATTTCCCTCGGAATCATACTCTATTCCATTTTCGTCAATAATATGACCATTGTGGATATTTTTGTATTTGCCTTCTCCAATCGGAATCCAACCCGTATTTCCTATTTCCATATGATCTTCTTCAATATATGGCCACTTCATGATACCTACTTTACTGAGATAACAATTTCGTTAGCTGTATCCATATTGTAATAGTAACTGAGAAGACAGTATAGATCATATAATTCATCCTCCGTAGCATAAAAGCCAACTACACCAGATTGAACAAAGAAACTACTACTTTCGTTGGGCTCTTCGTATTCGACAAGAGTTAAGTTATTATAAACTAATCTTCCTACTTCTTTTTCTTTCATATTACTCCTCATCTATAATTGTTATCGGATTAAAGTTTGGATCATTAAGTTTTTCTCTCATATCTCTAACGTATGAATCCCAATCTCTTTCATCTTGGGTTTTCTTTTCATAACTAACTTTACCCTTGAAGGGATTTGATTTGAATCTAGTTATAATCACTTTGCCTTGTTGGGTACGCCATCTAAGAACGCCGTTTCTGCAGTCGCAAAAATCATCTGGATGTGGGTCAATCTTTCCGAGTGGATCGTATCTACCGCTACAGTTAGCGCATTTACTATACTTGCCCTTGTTGTCGCACCTATTGCATGATCTACAAAAACTCCAACATGGTTTTTCGGCGGGATTTTGATAAGTTCCGGGTAATGTCATATGGATGGTTCCAATTCTATGATTTGCTCTATCAATGGCACTATTTTGGTTGAGGACAGAAGATCAAACTTGTAAGTATATTTACGTCTATCATCTTGAACCTCAAGAAAGACTGGCCTATTTCCTTTATTCAAAGATATTATATCATAGATTTTATCTAAAGTCACCTGAGATATAAGGCTATTTAATTTAAATATTATTGGTTTTCCACCATGAAATATATTAGCGTTTATTTTTTCTGAAGAATTATAAAATATTTTTACTACTGCATTTTCTTCGTCGCTCTCTTTATTTAGGGTTCCATTAATTAAAAATATATCTCCAGTAGAAAAATAATTTTCTAATATACCTTTAGACGCTCTGGGAAAAACCAAGACCTCTACACTAGAACTTATGTCCTCTAGCTGAAGCTTGTACATTTTTTCGCCTTTTTTGGTTGTCATTTTTTTAACGGAATCTATTATTCCACCTATCTTTACTTGTGTGCCAGACTCTAGCTCGCTAAGATCTATTATTTCATTTGAAATTTGATTACTCATAATTTCCCATATTCCCATAACCGGATGATTAGAAACATATATGCCTAACTCTTGTTTCTCTTTTTCCAGTATTTGCAGTTCTATTCTTCTTGTTATTTCGAGTGGAACGTCTTCTTCAATAAGTTCGTCGAGTGCACCAGCCGAAGACAGATGTTCTAGTGTAGACTTTTTCAATATAGATGGATCGCATCTTCTAAAAAAATCGTACATATTTACATATGGTTTTTTATTATTCCTACTTTTTACTATTGTTTCAGCAATTGTATTTCCTATTCCGTCTATAGCTGATAGGCCGAAAATGATTTTATTTTCTTCTATAACATCAAAATCTACACCAGACATATTGATAGATGGTGGCATGACTTCCAAGTCCAATCTTCTACAATCCGTTAAGTAAAAAGATTGCTTGTCTTTATTGCCAACGACTGAAGACATCAAGGCGGCCATATATTCAGTTGTATAGTTTGTTTTTAAGTAAGCTGTTGTATAAGATATCATGGCATAGCTTGCTGCGTGAGCCCTATTGAATCCATATCCACCGAAATACTCTATGTCAGAATATATTTTATTTGCTTTTTCAGGAAGCATCCCAGAATTTTTTACGCAACCTTCAACAAACTTAGCCCTAAATAATGCAATCTTGTCCATGAGCTTTTTGCCTATGACCTTACGTAAATCATCTGCTTCTGCTGAACTAAATCCAGCTAGCTCTCTAGCTACTGCAAGAACATCTTCCTGATACAACATGATTCCCAAAGACTGACCTAAAACTTTCTCTAATTTTGGGTGATCGTAAAACACCTTAGATTTCCCATGCTTTCGATCTATGTATAGTTTGTCCATTCCAGATCCCATTGGACCAGGGCGATACAATGATATAAGGGCCATGATGTCTTCAATGTTTTGGGGCTGCAGCTGCAACATTAACTGTCTCATTCCCGAGGACTCTAGTTGAAAAACTCCGGCACAATTGCCCTTGCAAAGTTCATTAAATGTTGCTTTATTATCTAATGGAATTTTGTCTATATCTATTTCTATAGCTCTATGTTTTTTAATCAAGTTTATACAAGAATCAATTACGCCAAGATTTCTAAGGCCAAGGAAATCAATTTTAAGCAGACCACACTGTTCAACTCTTCCCATATCCCATTGAGTAACAATTGGATTATCTACGCCCTTTTGCATTATCGGCAAGTAGTCAATCAGTGGCCCTTTTGATATTACGATTCCGGCGGCGTGAATTCCAGTTTGTCTCACCAAGCCCTCAAGGGTGAAAGCTGTGTCTATAATATTTTTAGAATCTTTATCTGAGTTATATTCTTTTTTAAATTCTTCTGTGCTCATACAGTCTGATAGCGATTTTGATACTCCAAGAACTGGAGGTGGGACTAGTTTAGATACCTTGTCGCCAAAAGAAAAATCATAACCTAAGGCTCTCGCAGCGTCTCTAACGGATTGTTTTGCACCAGTTCTATTGAAGGTGCATATATGGGCTACCCTATCATTGCCATATTTATTTCTGGCATAGTCTATTACCCTATCCCTATGCCTATCGTCAAAGTCCAAGTCAATATCTGGCATTGACTTTCTTCCCTCAACAAGGAATCTCTCAAATAAGAGTCCAAATTTAACGGGATCCAAATTAGTAATGTCAAATGCATATGATAAAACGCTACCCGCAGCAGATCCTCTACCCCACCCTACCCTAATCCCATTAGCTTTTGCCCATCTAACTAGATCTGATACGACCAAGAAATATTCCGGAAAACCCATTTCTTTTACAACTTTTATTTCATGATTGGCTCTATTTATAATATGTTCTGGAAGCTGCTGCCCGTATTTTACCTTAAGCCCATCCCAAGCTAATCTTTCAAAGTATTCATCTGAAGATTCTTTAGTTGGAATTGGAAATTTTGGAAAATGTATATCTCCAAATTTTAGATTTATATCAACCATATCACAAACTGACATAGTATTTTTTAGCCAATCACTACTAAACAATAATTCCATTTCCTCATAAGACTTCAGATAAAAATTGTCGCCGGAAAAACAAAACCTATCTGGAGTATGGATTGTTGAGTTGGTTGCTACACAGAGCATGACATCGTGAGCCCTAGCGTCGTGTTGATGCACGTAGTGGCAGTCGTTGGTTGGAATCACTTTAGCCCCAATTGTTTTCGCTATCTCTATAAGCTTGTTGGAAATTTTTCTTTGTTCTGTTATTCCATGATTTTGTATTTCTATAAAATAGTTTTCTTTGCCAACTATGCTTTGCATTTTGTATGCGGCGTTTAACGCAAAATCATAATCATTTCTTAGCAGCGCTTGACAAACTTCGCTGTTTAGGCAGCCGGATAGAACAATTATCCCCTCAGAATATTCTGAAATTAAATCGTGATCTAATCTAGGCTTTACGTAGTACCCCTGCAAGAAAGCCTTAGAGGACATTTTGATGATGTTGTGGTAGCCAATATTATTCTTTGCCAGTATAGTTATATGGTAGGGGCCTCTTTGTTCCCACTCGTTTTTAGATGGTCCAGATCTTTCTTCTTCATCTCTATCAAATCTTGTTTTTCTAGCCTGGTAAAACTCGCTTCCGAAGAATTGGCTTTACTCCAACAGCATTTGCTACGTCATAAAAATCCAACCACGAATGTATGTTGCCATGATCAGTTGTTGCTAGACCAGACATTCCAAGCGATTTTGCTCTATTTAAATACTCTTCCACATCTCCATGTCCGTCTAACATCGAGAAAACTGTGTGGTTATGAAGGTTTGTCCAGTTTTTCAACTGATACCCCTATCCTTGTCTGAATTGTTCAAGGAACCATCTCTTGTCTCCCTATATGTAATAATGACTATTCCCCCACAGTATTTGCACGGTACAGCTAGTCCCTGTTGGGCAAATGGATTTCTGTACATGTACCCCATCGGCTGATCTGATTTACACTCAGAGCATACCCCTATCACATCATCTGGATTTTTTATATTATCAGCCATTTTGTTGTTCTTTCACATTTTTATATGCAAATCTTACTGGAGAAGGCATTGATTCTTCGCTGCCCTCCACGTACCTATCTCCTATTGTAATCCATTTTTTCTTTTTTTCTAAATTGCAATCTCCGCATCCGACTCCAGCTGAGTTTGCTCTCTCGCAAGTGTAGGGTCTGCCTCCAATTCCCAACTGTCTTCTTTTAATCCAATCATTTATATGGCTAGAAGATTTTTCGTAATTGAAGTCATCGCATAGGCTTAATATTTCATATAAAAACTGTATAGATTCTTCACTGTATGTGAGTATTGAACATAGGAATAACCTAGTTTCATGGCTTAGCGTTTTGGTTCTCTTGGCTTCCTCAACGTGTCTTTTTACTGCGGGACAGTTTCTTAATAATTCTTTTTTGGTAAATCTTTTTTCAAACTCCGATAACTCTTTAAAAGACTTGGATCCAAACTTATTAAAATAATCAAGGAAGTCTTTAGATCTTTCTTTATCTATTTCCATATTATACGTAAAATTTAAATACCATTTTGCGGCTTTTGCGCTAAACAATTGTTCAGGAATCGTATTGTCTCTGATCTTTTCACAGTATTTCTTAATGCTAGACATGTCCGAAAACAGTATATCTTTGTCTAAAAGATTCTTATATAAACCGGTATCTTGATGAATGGTTCCCGGATATCTCCACATTCTTCTCATGTCATAAACACTGAAATCTAAATTGTTCAATTTTAAATCGTCTTTTATTTTATTTGCTATGTATCTATATAGATTTGGAAGAACATTTGACGGACTTATGCCCAGGCATATAGCCTCGCACTCAATATGGAAACCCTTTTTGCCAGTAAAATATACAATAAGAGCCTCGGCGGGTATGAATTCTTCCAAGTATGAATATAATTTTCTAGCTTCTACAAGAGATGTTTCTCCATCTTCAGAATCTATATCAAAATAAAGTGAGCCCAACCTAATTGATTTGTCTATATCAACTGTGTCGTAATGCCATACTGAAGTATATATTCCGAATGTTTTGGTGCTGTTCTGCGTAGTTATTTACCTCTTTTATGTCGAGAAAGACAGGAAGATTATCCTTTTTTTCTCTAATAACTTTATTCAAAGACTTTACATATTTTGCTACTTCAACGAATTTCCATCTATTGGTATATTTTGTTTCATCTGAATTTAGTTTCATAGTATTTTTGATTTGTTGTTCTCTTGCTTTACGTTACACACTATTATTTTTTTGTCGTCTTCAAAAAAACAATTATTATTTCTATAGTACACAGATTCTTTTATGTAGAATTCTATATTAGAAATTATCTTATGTCTTCTTTTCAATCTCTGCTCTAGGTCCATTTACTCTCCATTGTGGATTTATTAGATCACTGTCTTGTATAATTAAATGCATTTTAGATGCAACGTTGTCGGCTAGGTGTACTATGAAATCAAGATAGGTTATTGGATATGTTTCTGGAACCGGAGACCAAGGACCAAGATGGCATCTAATTAGTCTCAATATTGATTGTATTACCTCTTCTGAAAGATATAGTGTTGATGAGTCTATTTCTGAAGACATCTTTTTATCTTTAATTCTACATTTCTCAACAAAACCGCCGACGGCATAGGGATGCATCGGATCATATCTTACGCTTCCATTTTCTGAATCTTTTACTCCCTTGCATACGTCATGCAGGAGAGATGCCGCTAATACAACATCCTTTTCTTCTACACTCAAGGTGTAAGAATCAGAAAAAACTGCGGCTATTCTCACGACTCTTTTGGTGTGAAGGACGTTGCCACCAACGCCGTGCTCATCCTTGGGATGATATCTTCCGCTAAAACTAGAAGGTATATCCCAAAAGTTTTCTGCTTTTAAAAGAACTGATCTTACAAAAGATTTAATAGAATCATCTGATATAAAATTTATTTCCTCTAGGAGAGGAGCTAGCTTCTCGTCTTCTGCTTTCAGCAAAGCATTTGATCTTTTGTCGACGAGAATATCATCTAGTATTGATTTAGTCATCTCTATTCTTTCTTCCATTTTGAACATGGATCATCAAAGGGGCACTTTTTACAGTATGATATTAAGCCTCTTTTATTCATAAAAATTTCTGTTGCATCTATTTTATCACACCAATTATCGAAAACCATTATATCATCTTGGCTCAACAAATATTCTTGAAAGCCTATATTTTGACTCATCATATCTATGAATCCATATTTTGTTATATGAGACTTGTCCGGATGTCTTGATTCAAATCCCTTTTTCAAGCATGCAAAATCAGTTTTATAAATATCTTTTTTGCTATTTTTGTAATTAAAGAGTATTTTTATAACATAGAATGTCTTATCAAAATATACTATAACATCAAATGAATCTTTTATGCTAATTCCTTTTCTGGTAGAAATGTAGTACTCTTCTGATATTGATATGGGAATAAAATCTATCTTAGAATAATGACTATAGAACAACAAGAGTGAGTTCGCGGCTTTTGTAGTTAAGCTAGACATGTTTCCGTAGACTGTTTCATGCTGCTCGGTAATAATGTCATAAGAATTCGTGTCTTTTGGAAACCACATCTTTTCCCACCTATTTAATATTGCTGCGTAGGAAGGCAAAGATCCAGATTGTTTTTTAAACATAAAAAAACATATAATATTTTTTATTGTTTTTTCAAATTTGTCTGAATTAATTTCGCGGGAATACATCTTTTCAGACATTTTTTGTATGTGCCTATAGTCAAAAAGTCTCTCGCATATTTGAAAATCTTTTATTGCCTCGACTGTTATGGTACTCATTAGTGAAAATCCTTATCATTTAACAGGTCATCTAATAGGGAGGATCCAGAGTAAGAATCACTAGTAACCGGCTCGTATTCTTCGTATACCTTTTTACTATCAACGTATCTTACTAGCGGAGGATCATATAAAAATGCAGACCCCGTTATTCTATTTTTGGGAATTTGAAGCTGCATTATATTTTCGTCTTCTGTTTCATCGTCAGTAGCTAATCTTTTTTCCGTTAAGAAAATGGTGACCGCACATTTCTGTTGAATTGTTAAAGATCCACCAGTATCAGATTGTTGAACGACTTCTCTTTTTTCTTTCATTCTATTCGCGTTCTCTTGAGCGGTTATTATTAATACGCAATTCATATCTCTGGCCAATTTTTCTAGGCGAACCATCATTTCTTCAAATTCTCCCCACCTAGGCTTGCCCTTACCGCCACCTCTGGTAAACATTGATTGTATTGTGTCAATTATTATAACATCTGGAAGGTCAACATTATGACCCAATATATCCCTAAGCCAGAATTCTAAATCTTCAAAATAAGGGGTATCTGGATCGTGCCTAACCATTAATCTGTCACCCCAAAATAGAAGCTTTTCTTTAAATATATCTAAATATTTATTTTTTTCTTCGTCTGTCCATTTTGAATACTCTGCATAAACGTTCTTTCCTATTATTTGCGTCATTAATATTCTTTCCCAATGACCTATTGCTTCCTCAAAGTTAACGTATAAAACCCTATATCCATTATCGAGCCAATTATTTGCCAAACATTTGGCAAACGTGCTCTTGCCCTTGCCAGATGCGGCTATGATTGCATGTACGGCTCCCCTAAAAAATCCACCGCTATCCGTATACCCCATTGCTCTATTTAAAGACTTAAATTGTGTTGGCAAAAAGTTTGGTATGTCAAGAATTGAATTGACTCTTTTAATAATATCACTACCGCTAGTAACTTTTTCTAGTGGATCATACCTTATTTGATTTTCTAACTCTCTTATTTCAGATGTAAGAACCTGTATTCTTTCTAAGTCCGCCTCATCTTTTAATCCCTTTTGGGTCAATATTGATTGAAGTTCTTGTAAATAATTTATTTGTTTTCTTTTTTTAGCCTTATGCTTAACCAATTCGGTAATAGATTCGGGTTCAGATAATTCAAGAGAGTTAAGAATATCTAACATAACTGAAACCCCTGCGTTGCCGCCAAGAGCTTCATATATATCCGAATCTGTTTCAAGCCAAGATTTAAATGCTATCGGATCTATTATCTCAAGATTTGTTGCACTATAATAGCCAAGAATAGCTAAGTAAAATTCGTTAATTCCCTTTTCGTTATGTATTAAACCAACTATTTCTTGTGGTAGATTTTCCGCAAAGTACTTTATTGCACCATGCTTCTTTAAGCACAGAGCAAATATTTGATACTCTAATGGTATCTTATCTTTATTTGTTTCGTTTGTTTCTATTGACATTTCTTTTTTCTTTAAATAGCTGATAGGATTTTTTTCTGTATTCAGAGTTCTTTTTTTTAGCAATTCTGTATGCTGTTGTGTCCACTACGCGTTTCTTTGATTTTTCTTTTGGTATATGAGGGCTATTTCTTATGGCTTGTATCATTCTTTCAAATACAGCCTCTTCGCTTAGCTTGTCGTTATACCTAAATACAATTAATGCAACACCGTTCTCTTTACACCAATCTAATTTTTTAGAATCTCTTTGCAGAGCTTCTTCAAATTCATATTTTGATTCAAAAAATCTTTGAGTATAAAAAAAGTGCTGCCTACCATGATACTCTGCTGCAACTTTGTACTTCGGACAGTAAACATCTAATTTCATTTTATCGCCTATGTGAAATTCATTGACTATTTTTTCACCAGGCAATAATTTTTTCATAATCAATGTAAGGGCTGTTTGACCCCTTGACATTTTTTTCCTGCTATCTTTTAGCCAGGATAGACCTATCCTATTTATTTCTTTATTTGTTTTTGAAATTGGCCAACCCAATTGCCTAGATATTTCTGATATAGAAAGCGAAGTATCAAACATCAAATCTGTTAGATATTCAATATCGTCAGTGTCCTTATCTTGAAGCATGTCTCGATGCCGAATTGTAATCTTTGGTGAAATTTAAGGCCTTTCCAAAGTCTATTATCGACATATCCAGGTTCTCCCAAATTTTGGGAGACAAAGCCAACCCCAAAGAACTGCAATCTAGCAGGCAATACTGAACCTTGCCATTCATAGAATGAATTTTCTCATATATTTCATCAAACTTTTTATACAAACTATGATAACTTACGCTAATAACGTTTGATCTAACACCAAGTAAATTATTTATTCTTTTATAATCGTGAAGCGTAACTATAAGATTTGGTGTATTTTGTATAAAAAATTCAATAATAGAATTAAATACTGATTTATCTCTTTCATAATAATACTCAAATACATTTGGAGAATAGTATCTATGATTTTTTTTGATGCCGATGGAGTTATGCTTTTCTTCTAGGATCTCACTTGCTAGATCCGAAGAAACGCTTTTCATAACTCTTGGATGATTTATATTAATTGCTTTTATAATTTCCTTGGAAATATGAGATGGAAATGACTTGTCGCTCTTTTTATTTAGTCCAATAATCGAAGACTTAGATACATTAATGAATGCAAATTTCTCATCTTCTGACATCATTTTTGTAAGTTCTATAACTGAGTCTTTAACGTTTTTCATTTTGACCTCTATATTCCAAAATTTCCCCAGTTAATTAAAACTGGATTGTTGTCTAATATTGAATTAATGTGATTTATTAGATGAAATTTTCCACCATCTAATTGTAAATATCTTTCGTATTTTTTTCTTTTATCTTCATCATATATGTATCCAAGATGCTGCATAACAAGGCCTGAATCTATCCAGTAATTTCTTTGGCGCACCCAATCAATCACATATGTTGGCTCAGATCCGCAGGCTAAAACCTTATCAGAAAAAACTCCGCCAGGAACATATCTAAATATTCTAGAACTATTATTCGGTGCCCAAAGTTTGTCTACCCTGTATTGATTAAAGCTCCACATATGATAAAACCTAACGTTAACTACATCTTTTTCGGATCTAGACAATATATTTTTTATATGCAGTAAAGATAGATCGTTTTTATTGTACAACATTTCGTCACAATCTATTGCAATAATCCAATCACCTGGATTAGCGTGCTTAGAAAGATTGCCCCAAGCAATAGATCTCAACCTACCTTCATGGACACTAAAGGTGGGCTCTTCTGTTTTATATGTATGGCAAAAATTAGAAGCTATAGAATGTGTATTATCTTCTGAGCAATCATCTGTAAAAACAATTTCGTCTACTTGAGCAGAAAGTCTTTGGAGTACTTCTTTTAGAAATCTTTTTTCTTCATTTCTTCCAACCATCTGTGCAATTATTTTTTGATTAGGCATTATAAATCCCGGTAATTATAGTGGCTGGCGGCATACACCGCCAGCCTGGTTAATAAAATTAAGCCTCTACTTGCTTACGAGCTTGTACTGCAGTAATTCTTTCTACCTCTACATCCTTAAAAAGTAGCTCTCCACGTGCACCGGAGACTTTACGAGTATTGCTTTTCGCAATCTTTTGCGCCTCTGCTGCAGTTGGTGCCTTTACAATTGACGTAGTCGTAACTGTGAAGTACTTGAATTTATTTTCTGCCATGTTGATTATCCTTTTCTAGTTTGCGTATATTACTCATATGAGTATACACGATCAAAAAGAAAAAATCAAACTGAAATTGGATTGTCCTCTTTTGATGGCCAATAATACGGTAGTGTTGGATCCTCGTTGAAATATATTGAGTAATATTCCCAATCTTTTCTTAGCAAGTTTGATCTATGTGATCTATGAAGCTTTTCGTCTCCGAACCAAAAAGGCATTTTTGCCTCTATTAACAGTGTTTCAAATGACATATTGTTTTCAAATCCCCTTTTAATCCATTCGGATATTGTGTGGTTTTGATAAAGTTGCAGAGCGGATTCGTAATTTTTCCACATTCTTACAGCTGGATGATTTATCCAGCCTTTCTTTTCCGTCCTATTTAAAAGAATATTCAGTATCTGATAAGTCTCAACTCTTTGCTTGCCAAGACGTTTTGAATCAAGAATTTGAATAGATTTTTTAAAATTCGGAAAAGGTAAGAATGTTTGCATTACTTATCCTTTTTAAACTCTGTCCAAGTTTTATCACCTACACCATAGTATTCCCTAGCGAGGCCTGCAGTAACGATGTCTGTATTGAGACAGTTGCCACTTTCGTCCCAAACTTTAGCTAACACCCTACCATACTTTTCATTTTTATCTAAAATAGTTTCTATTTTAACCTTATGATTTGCACGGGTAAGCCACTGATCAGTAAACTCTTTGGCCGCTAAACCTTTTTGTTTTTCAGCTACATCTTTTGTTCGACTTTCTGGTGTATTTACACCATAAAGACGCACTCTACCTTTTCTAAGGGTATCAAAGCCAAGGTCGATGATAATATCAAATGTGTCACCATCAACTACTTTTTTAACTTCTGCATTGTATATCCATGGGTTCAATTTATCTGACACGTTAATCTCTTTCTATTCCTATGTAATCGCATGCTTTGCGAAATATTGATTGACTTACCTTGAACTGTGCATCGGCGTGACTGTAGCCCTCTCCCGGCTTAGGAGAAGAGGCGTGCCAGCTATGACCAATCGACACAGAACCATCATACACTACATTATAGCCTAAATGCCTTGCAAAATACGAGCACCAAGTCTCTTCGTAGTAATGAGGCGTTGGAAGAAACGCTCCTTTAGCTTCAGGATATAATTCCCTATACTTAAGATTGTTTGTTAACTCATTCCATACGGATCTTCTGATAAAATATGCAGAACCAGATATGGTAACGCAATTAACCCTATCCCTATAAAGAGAGTCTGTTGGATCAGGCTCCATCCACCCCCTATGCCTAGGCTGAGTGTTAGTGCCTACAATTCCTGCGTGCCTTATAAGGCTATATTCATCTCTTTGTTTCGGACCAAGGATGTGTACGTTTTGTTCTTGATTAAATATTCTACAGATTTTTGTTATATCTTCGTTTGTAAACCAAACATCAGCATTAAGTAATCCTATAACACTATTCGATCCAATGGCCGCAAGCTTATTGCATGCAGCTGAATAGCCAATGTTTTTATTTAAAGACACTCTATCTATTAAATAGTCGTCTTCTTTAGACCTAAAAAAATCTACCGTATCATCGCTTGAACCGTTATCGGCTATATATAAATTCCAAAACTTTTCTGAATGATTTCCAGTGAATAATTGGTCGTGAAGACTGTTTAATAATCTTTCTAGTAGTGACTTAGTATTGTAGTTGACAACGCAGAGGTCTATCATACCTTACCATTGATCGTCATAATTATTAGAAGAGGCGTTGTTGACGTTTTCTACTGCAGAATTAACGGCGGTAATAACTCTGGCGTATACAACTTTGTCATCTTGTGAGACTTGGCCCCTTAAAAGATTTGCATAAGTTTTCTGTATATGCATTAATATATCAAGATCTTCTATTAAAAAGGATTGACCTGGTTCAAGTTTAATAGTTACTTTTTTCTTTAAATTTGTTTTCTTACTCACTGTTTTTTTTCTTTCTCTTATTGCTTTTATTTTCTATTGCATCCATGTTTTTTGGATCTAGTTTGTGGACACACACATTCTGAGTATCCGGTTCGTATGTTATGAAAAAAATATGCTTGTCTTTTTCCGACACTCCTTCCGGAGGAGGAGATTCGACAGCTATTTTGTCAGAAGAAGAACCATAAACCTGACTATGATTATCGTAAACGATGATGTAATTTAATTTAGAGGCTGGCATTTATATAAAAAATACTATCAAAAGAGACATTAAAAAACCGGACAATGCTGCAAGAAACAAAGACAATCTTCTTTGTTTTTGATCCTCTAATATTTGAGAAAGGGTATTTAAATTAAGGCCCCAACTAAATAAGATGGTAAACAAGATAACAAAAACTATTTTGTTAAACATTTCTATTCACCAAACAAGACATTGATACTGGAAAGTGAGGAGTAACAAGTTCGTCAATTACTTTTGCATATTCTACTATTTCCCATTGAGCATCAGGGGAAAGTCTTTGATTCAAAAACAGAGAAACAGATTGCAGGCTACACGACCATCTATAGACTACGTGCATTCCGTAGGCCGCAAGAAACAGTCTTGCCTGCTCTGGAGCCACCCCATTGTTCATGGCCATTTTGTACAGCGCCTCGCCCTGAGCAACGTACTTAGAGAGCTCCTCCGTTAAAACAGATCCAGTCCATGGATCTATTGGTCCACCAGAGCCTTGTTTTTTGTCCTCTGGTGCCAAACGCCATTTTTCTGAACTTGGAATATAGAATTCCGGCTCCATAGTTATGTATCTTCTTGAAGACTCATTCCAAGAATCCATTGTATGATCTGAGCCAACAACGTATTTCCAGTGCTGTCGCGCCACAAATAAAGGCGCTTTTAATTCAAGGGTTACAAAGGCATGTCTAAACGGGGACATATGATTTTCTCTAGCCAAAAAACTAATTAATCTTGCATCAGACGTGGACATCTCTTTGCTCTCTTTGGCAAAGGAGGCTCTTGCTGCGTTAGCCACAGACAAATCAGACCCCATTTTATCCACAAGTCTGACATAGCCATTCCCCAAAACAGACCTAGTATCTTCTAAGTGGGCTATATTTTCCATAGGCTTATATTATACCACAATATCTGTGAATTAATTGATCTTATTTTCCTTATTTATCTTTTAAAAACTTAATTTCACATGAATCTGTAGTGCAATATCTTTCGCCTATAGCATCTGAAGCCAATCCCGCATAAACGCCACTAAGATCGATTGGAAAAAGCTTATCTACCTGATCTAGATATTCTTGCTCTGATATTTGAGTATAGGGCATTTGGGGATATGTATCATTGCCACTTGGTAAAAATGATACGGTTTTTAACTGACCGTCGTGCATGTGCAGAACCGTACCAATATACTTAGATTCGGTGTCTTTGTCGAATGAAACTGTAACCGAAACAGAATTATCTGACCAATATCTCTGAGCCGTAGTAGCTAAGGCCATTTTTTCAAATATTGTTACGTCTTTTTCTGATCTAACGGCATCAGATTTAATTGGAAAATAAACCACAGAAGTTGTGTCCGGAGATTCCGCTGCCGGTTCTACTTTATAATTTGCCATTTTAAAAAGCGGAAGCATAGGGTCTTCGTTAGAAAATCTGATTGTTCTATTAAAAAACTTACCACCTGGTGTCCAGTGAACACCGGGAGATTCTCCGGCAAGAATAGAAACTGTACCGGATGGCTTAACCGTTGTCATTTTAATTGATTCCCTAATCCCAAGCCATTCAGAATACACATTGTCGTATCTTTGAATTGTTTTGTATCCTTGATTCATCCACTCTTTTAGAATCGGCATACCGTGACGATCAGCGAAGTTAGCAACTCCAGACATAGACGCACCTATTCTTCTATTTCTTTGCATAATTGCATTGGTTTCTTCCCAGTGAGTTGGAAGTAACGTCACTGTTTTTGCATAAAGATATGCAAATTTGAGTGTTCTTTTATAATCCTCTAAATCATCGTGTCTTCCAAGATATGTCTCAACCAATGTGCAACATTCGTATGATTCAAGTGATTGTTCTGCACAGGGATTATATCCAGCGACTCTGTGATCCTTGTTGTTGGGTGGGTCAATTAATCTTCCATACTTTCTGGATACATCCATCCAAATAACTCCCGGCTCTCCATTCATAGATATGCCGTCAATTATTGGGGACAAATCTGTACCGACCTCTGTTTCAACAGAATTGTTTGACATCCAACCCCAACCAGGATTTTGCGGATCATAAGAATTTCTTTCAGGAAAGATTTCAGAATTCTTTAGGTTAAGAAAGTCTTTGTCGTCTATTCTCCCTATTAGGAGCTCAGCCGAACGACGAACATTGCCAGATACCACGCAAACACCAATTAGATTTCCCAAATCTGCTATATCTTTTCTGGTAAGTTTTTGTTCATTTCTTGATAAAAAGAGTTTTCTAATAGCTGAATGCAACTTTTCTAATGGAGCTGGACCAGAAGCTGTTCCTCCAAAGGTTTTTATTGGAGTTCCAAATGGGCGTATCATGGAATAGTCAAATTCTATTTCATTTTGATCTGGTTTTAGATATGAATTTATCAAAGACGCAACAGAGTTAACCCAACCCTCTCTTGAGTCTTCTATCGTCTCAATCTGCTTTGTTTTATTCGGTTTATATATTTGGAATTCCTTGTCAGAACCCTTATCATCAAATCCAACTCCAACTCCCAACATAGAAGCCTCCATTAAAAATGCAAATGGTTTTGCTGGATTTAATTTTGTCATCTCTAAAGTAGAAACAAATGCACAGTTTTGAAGGGCAGCGGAGTTCTTTTGCGTATTTACCAGCTCGGTGCCCATGACCCATAACCCTCGTCCTGGCGGAGTCCATTTTAGGTTGAACAACCTATCAAAGGCTTCCTTTGCTGAAGCTTGAGCTTTGGCGTCGTTCCACGGAAGTCTGTTTTTCTTACAGTGATCTTTTTGAAGAGAGTACATTCCATTTATAACTCGTTCGCAAACATCTACCCAGGTTTCTTTTGTCTTGTCGGTCTTTAAACGAGAATAGGTGCGCAAGAAAGTAATTTCTCCAACAGAGTTTCCACCAGCATCCCTATACCCAAAAGGAGCCTTTTTTTCTTTATATGAATTTATAAAATCATCTGTTAATTTAAAAGAAAATATTGATACCGTTCTATCAATTGCGTTTGCTAGATTGGCATTTCCAACTTCTGTATCTTCAATTATTTCTGTCATATTTTCTCCTAACTAATAATTCTTTTAATATATTTTGGATTTGTTTTTTTAATTTCTGTTGTCTTAATTTTAATGATATCTTCCATTGAATAAATCTTATGTATTTCTTTTTCAAAAAAATAACCACTTCTCCAACTAAATATCTTTTCTATATTATTTTTGTGATTCATAAACACATTACATATTACTGCACCGCCGTAGGCTTTAACAAGATTAAATACCTTTGGCTCAAGATTTTTAAGCTCCTCAAATGATAATTTACCTTTGTCTCTACATTTTTCGTATAACCAATTAAAAGCTTGCCTATTCATAGGAGAAACGTCTACTGGATCAATAACTCCAAGTTTTATTATATCATTTCTTTTTTGCGTTATTTCTATATCATTCTTGATGTTTTTTTTGTAATCTAAAAACCAATCTTTTTTATTGAATTGTTCCCATCCTGTACACCAAAACAATATATTTTCTGGAGGATTAGGTATAGTAGTACCTTCCTCATATGAAATTAATGTGGCACAAGAGATAGCTTTTTTAACATGGTTTTTTCTTTGCTCTTCTGTAGGCATTTTTTTGCCAGAGCTATTCCACAGAGATCTTATATGATATTTCCAATCAACTGTTGCCACAAATATATTTAAATATTTTTCTGCAACGTCCATTGGTATGATGTCTTGTTCTACGACTTTTTTAAGATCATCTAAAGACATTCATAATCCCTCATAAAACTATCTAAACTCATAAAACTTTCAAACCAAAAGATAATCCCGCCTGGTTTTACCCAGACGGGACCTGTCTCATAGCTCACTGGCCTCCGCGCATCCAATTATATCATACTGAAACCAGAAATATGTATTGTTACAAAGCTTTTGCCGAAGGAACTCCGTTGTACTCTCCAACCTTGTTTCTGCCGTATTCCGAAGAAGTATTGGCTTGACCGTATCCTTCTGGAAATACGTTTGTAGAAGTAACTCCATCAAACTCATAATTATTATAAAGACCGTAGTCCGTCACTCTTTTTGCGTGACCGTAACCCGAAGCAAAAATTTCCGACGAAGTTACACCATCAAAAAAGTAATTTGAATAGAGGGAATACGACCTAGTCTTATCGGAAGCGTGTCCGTAATTGGCGCTAAACGCTGCAGATACGCCCTTGAATTCCATTGGCCTAAATCTTCCACCGGCGTACCCAACGCCGTTGGCAAATGTGCCAGACAGCGGATGGATATAAAGAGTAGACCCAGTGAAAATTTGAGAAAGCAAAAGATTACCAGGATGCCTGCCCGTTCCAGGAACGTGATCATTATCTGGCGCTCCAGTTAAAAGACCAGGGGCAAACAATGGATAAAACGAATATTTGCCTGCTGTGCCCTTAAATACATTAACCATATCTGTCGTGCTGCGACCCCTAAGAACCGGTCTTGGGCCAACATAAAAAGTTGCCATTATCTTATTCTCCTTGATGTTAAAGGTATTCGGTGTCTATATAGTAATTAGTTATAGCTTATTACTAAGTCTGAAAGGACCGGAGAGGTCTTATCGTCGAGCATATTTAGCGTTACTTCAACCCAAACGCTGCTTGATGCCCCCGGATTACTAAGGGAATACACTCCCGAATCATTATAAATAACCCTATAGCTGAACGCATTTGACATTTGACTAAGGGGAACATTATAAATAGAGGGCTCTACATCGGTAATTTCATTTATCATTTGTCCCTGTGGAGCAGTAAACTTAAGTATAGTTTTTCCAGACGGAAGAAATTTATCGCATCTAATATCGAAATCCGAAAGACCATAGGTGTAAATATATTTATTTAATTCTTTAAAATAATTTTTTTGGTTCATTTTTATTCTTATTGCAGTTATGTTTTTTTCTGCAAAATAAAATATAAGTGGTCCAGAATTATATATTGTATCCGAACCAAGAGTTGACCATCCACCGGGAGCCACTTTGCCTATAGCATCTTGGACATTATTGTATAGGCCGGTTGAATTTAAGGGAATCCATGAATCAGATTCGGCCAAAACTGGAGCTGGATTGGTTGTATATTGTATGGAGGATATATCAACAGAATACATCGGATATGGATTTATCTTTATGCAATTTACTTTTGTAGATCCGGTAAACTCAGACGGTATTTTTACATAAAACATCATTTGAGCTCCGGAGACAGAAGATTCTTCAGAAATAATACTTCTTTTCCAAACCTTATTTGGATCGTCTAGTATGGCATTGTAAACCGGGGTAGTTGAAATGACGCTTCCTACACTGTCTGCGCCAACAAAACTATTGTCTATTTTTGTCTTAAAAAAATCTGGTACTAGTTGACCAACAGAAGAATTAAAAAATTTTAATTTTGAAACAGAAGAGCCGCTGATTTTTGGTAGTGTTATTGCATTATAGTATGGGTCAAAGGATAAAAGTTCGCTTGATCCTATGGCAAAACTTGTTCCCGTAAGACTGACATAATCTAGTTGAGAAAATGAATGAATTGATATTCTTTTTTCGGCGGCTTCTAAAGCAGCAATTCTATCCGATAAATCTTTTACGAAGTTTCCTAAAAACATTTGATCCTTGATAACTCTTTCAAAGGATTCGGCTAGTTTTGAGTCAACTATTTTTATCTTATTATACAGATGTAACAAGTCTCTATAATTTTCTTCTATTCTAGAGTTTTGATCTGCGCTATCGATAGGTCCTCTGTATTGAGCGCTTCTCTTTTTTGTGTGAATTGTATCTGACATATTAATTACCACTCTCTAATTTTTTAATTTTACTCTCTAGTCTTTTTAGTTTTCCGGAAATTCTACTCAAAGTATCAATAATCATGTCTTGCTCATCTTCATCTATGGATACTGTTATGTCGCCTAAATCATAAACGCTTCCATCGTCTGTATTTTGGTAAATTGATTCACTTGAAACTTGACCTACGAGATTTTTGCTTAGGTCATCTATTGTATTTTTTATTAGTTCAGTTGAGTTTTTTATTCTATGAAAATTTACTATAAGAGAATTCATTTCTAAATTATTTTCGAGACTAGACCTAGAACCCCTGTATGGGTTTCTTGATCTTGTAAACATTGGCTCTTTAATGCTAAAGGATTGTTCTATCGAAAAAGTTTTAGGCATATTTATAATTCTCCATGTTTAAATTTTACTCTTATAGATTCTAACATTGGGGAACAGTAAGGGTTGTCGTATCTATTTAAATCAACCCTGTATCTTATAGAAGATACGTTTAGTTTGTTCTTTAAGGTAAATATAAAGTTAGAATCACCCATTATTTCTTTGGCGCAAAGGAGCTCTTTTCTTCCAAATATAGTATCTATAGTAAAGAAATAATTATCATTAGTTGCCCTATTTTGAAATTCAATTGGATCAAGATGGGTAAACTTCTCAGTAAATATTGTGCCATATCTAGAAAGATTTAAGCCCTCAATTAGAGAAAAGTTTATTTGACCAACGTATTCTTTATCGTAAGTTATTTTTAATTTATTTTCACCCTCGGTAAAATTCCATTGGATAGCCTTGGTTTTTAAGCCTTCGGGTAGATCCGCAATTAATTTTCCATTTAGATAAATAGCCAAAGCAAAGTCCGAAGATGACTTAACTACGGTGTGGGTAATCACAGATGCTGAAGATCTCATTATTGAACAGCTAATATGCCCGGATGAGGCTTGGTTTATACCCGGAATTATTGAACCGGTTTGTTCTCTTAGGATTGAATAAAGAAGGTTACTGGGTTTTTCTTTTAATTGGTTACTCCAAAACTGCAGATCTTTATAATTGCCTTGCTTTGGTTGTTGTAGATTTACAATATAATGATGATTAAAACAATTTACTCCGCCCAATAATAATGGATTATAATAATCTAAGGTTGAATCAAGTGCAGCTATTCTGTAAACGTTTTTGTCTAAATATATTCTTGTACTTGGATTCAATTCATTGGCGTTTTTTGCTTCTGTTTTTATGGGTATGTAAGAAATCGTATCCTTACCAGGTGCCGTTTTTATTGGTATGGTTATCCTTGACGAGCCATCAAGGTATACTGTCGACGGATATCCGGCTCTTTCGGAACCAGTTGGACTTATTGGTACCCAGGCAAAATCGGATATGCTTTCAGCTGAAGGATTATTGGGGGCTACATAATAATTAATTGATGTCTTTTCGTCTATTTCTTCGGAAGACTCTATTGATACTGCGTCTATCACTAAGCTTGAATTTTTTTCAACAGGAAGAGACAAAGGAGAAGATACAAGAATACCCGATTTTGCATAGTATTTAGATCCAATTATCAAATCTCTCACGCCAAACTTATAAATATATGGTGAATCTGTGTCTTCTTTTATGTAGTCTGGTTCATTTTTTTGCAAAATTATTTCAATAGAAGAATATCTGTCGGAAGGAATTGCAAAAGAGAAAGACCCATAATCTCCCTTTGAATTTTTTGATTTAAAAACGGTGCCCTTAGTAGCATCTTGATAATTTGCTTTTACGTTAACACTTATTGGAGAAGATGTCAATAAGATTCCATCTATTTTAGATATAATAGAAAAAACCGAAATTGGAATTAAAATAGACAACGAAACAGTTTGGGGTGATTTTAGAGAAACAGTATGATTCCAATATGTATCAGTTAATCCATCAAAGACATTTAAAAAATTAGTTGAATCTACGGTGTCGGGAGTTTTTTGACCATTAATGTAAACCGCAAATTCCGGTTCAACACTAGTCAAATTATCTAGGGTAATTATATTGAACTGTTCGGATTGTAATTTTGATAAGGTTACGTTTTTTAAATTTGTATCGACAAATGCAGAATCCGTCAAAGACAAATCTATCTTATCTGTCTTTGAAAAATTTTCCGTATAGGAATAGAAATATCCATCCGTATTGTTATTTGCAAAAATAAGATCATCAACCATGGACTCTAGTTGTGATCTTTTTTCTCTTAAACCTTGTAGTTTTTTGTTCAATGAAGTAACAGTTGAAAATAGTTTTTCATTATTCTCCAACATTGATTCATACAAAACGTCTACGTTGAAAACGGTATTGGCCATTATCTCATTTAAAACATCAACATCTGTTTTTGACAACGACCTAATTACATTGTAATTAATATTGATTGGAAAACCTGGAGTATTAATAGAAAAATATTCATTAAACAAAGACCTAACCATTGATTGATTTATGGATGATCCAGACGAATATATGAGTTTATATATGTTGTTTAAAAACCTTCTTTTTTGAATAGTAGCTATATTCATGTTGCTGAAACCTTTGCGGCCAATGAGTATGAATAAACAAGCGGAGACATATTGTTCTTTGCGTCCTTTTCAATAATTATCTTAACCAGTATTTTCCTAATGTCTTGTGGAATCTGTGGATGATTATAGTATTCTACGCCGGGCAATTTATAACCCGGAGGAACATTTTGATTGAAAACCAAGACTTCCGGTGTGCCTTTTGAGCCTGAAGAATTATACCCAGATTGAGTTGAATTTATCTTTATCCAATTTTTTCCTTCGTCAACCGATATGTATGAAGATATTAATTTCTTATCCTTTGAAAAAACCGATGAATCGCTATCTATAGATAGCATAACCGATTCTACGGATTTATCAAATAGATACGGGAAGGATACAATTTCCGCGGATTGCGCTAACGAAATATACTGAATAGACACGTCTCTTATGCCTATAGACATTCTTTTAGCATTAAGCACTTCTCTATTTAGGTTAATTGGAATTTTGTAAGATTCCACTGATTCTGACGAAGACCCAACTGCCTTCTTTTTTAGCGTTACGGAAATTTGTTTTTTAAGTATTTCCTTTTTGGAAAAAAGAGTTGGATCACTTATTGGTGGAATTATTTCTGATTTATTATAATTTATTTCCTGGTAAATATCTCTACTTAAGGACTCTGGATCAAATTTTACCGAACCAAAAAACGGACTATTGTCATTTTGCGATTGAGCGTAGTCTGTTTCCCAATAAGAATGAAGTATTTCTACGTCTTCGTAATCGGCTTGATGCATAATTATTTCTATTTCTAGAACTTTTCTTTCTGGAAATCTTATTGTAGCTGAATCTACAAAATACTTAAAATCATTATTTGAATAAAAAGAACTAATAGAAGATCCTATGAAAATAGGTTGACTTAATACGTCCTCAACCTGGCCTTGTTGATCTGTAACATACACATTGGATACTTTAATTGTTTTTGATGATCCAAAATATGGAGTTATTTTTATCATATTTGCCAATGAAGAATTGTCCGCAATGATTGAAAATTTCAATTTTAAAGGTTCTCTTAAATCGTGTTTTGCCCAATTGAACAAACTATTTTTTGCTGAATTTAATATTATTGCATTATCTAATATATAAGAAAATTCAATGTTTGATGAATTATCGGCAAAGGCTTTTTGAACATTAAATGTCTCATACTCATAATATGTTATTGGATTTTCATCAAATATATTCAATATATTAGAAGAAGATGCTTTGCCTTGATATGAGTAGCTGACTGGTGTCTCAGCTATCTCATCAATTTTTTTTATTGCAGTTAGGTTATTCCCCGGAATTCCATTTGACGGATTTATTGTTACTCTTTTAGGTGTCCATTTTCTGCTAGAAGTTATTTGAACACTCATTGATCCTGAATCAAATAACGGATTTTGAGACTTTGATATTTTTGAAAAATCAACAAAATCTTGATTATCAAATGTATCTCCTACGTAGATTATGTCTTCCGCCGGACTTTGTGAATACATTTGAAGTATCTTGGTTTTAGAAAAAATTCTTTTAGAATATTTTTTTTCATTTTCTATTTCTGTGTTAAAAAGGTTGAATACACTTATTGTTTTAGCTAACAGATAATCCAATTGTTTTGATGTTATATTAACATTATTTTTTAGGCTAGAGAAAAATTTATTCATTTTTTCTGATGATGGAGGTTCGCCAACACTAATTAAATCTAGATCAAAAGAGAGCGAATCTACTGACGTGTACGCCTTGCTTAAAAGCGCATTAAAATCATTTATAATTTCTTCTTTATATATGTATTTTCCCTGACTTTTCTTAGACATAATTTCTGTTAAGCCTACTGACACTTGATCAAATACTGATGTATCCGGAGATAGTTGAGCCATAATTTAATCCTTTACCAAAACTCTATTAAGTTTATCATAATAAAAATCATACTGTTTCGTTTTTGTTTTTAGCATAACTGAGTCTATAGATCCAGAATATTGAATATTTGGAATATTTTTTCTTAATATGACCCTGAATCTCAATGAATCATTCGTATAATCATAATAAACAACAAAAGGATTTTCAACTACTTGATTAAATATTAATTCTTTTCCATTTTGAATGAAAAAATATCCAGATGATTCTGAAAAGACTGGCATGTCTTTTGAGTTAGTATAGTTTGTTATATTTAATGCGTAACTACCATCAGACATTAGCGCTTTCACCGGACTATATCCTTGATATTTTTCTGAAAATATAGTTCCAAAGTTTGGATTATACACTGCGTCTTTGGCGAATTCATTTTTAATATAAGGAGTATTTTTCAAGATAACCCTTGACGTGTAGTCTGTACTTTCAAATTTTTCTCCAAGACCATTTGAATCAGAGTATGGGCTAGAGGATTGTTTTAATAAATTCGACTTAATTAAATCTATGTTATCATAATTATATATCGAAAGATTCAATGCATATTGGCAAACGTACAGGCAATCGGGGTCAAATGATGTCAAAAATATTTGATTATTTTTAACATAATAATCTTTTGACAACATAAGATATCCATTTTTATAAATTTTTAAAGTTTCTTTTACAAAAGAAAATCTAGTAGTTGCCGATCCGTTTAGGTCAAAGAATAAAACTTCTGAATCTACATTGTTTTTTCCATGAGAAACTATCGGTGTCCAATCTTCTTCTTCATTTGGCACATCTTCATTTGATATCGAAACTTCATATGAAATTGGAGTTTTAAGATCGTATTTATATAAGTCAAGATTTACTTTATTGTTTTGCTCTTCTATAAAGCACTTAACCGAAAGCGGATGACCGTTTAAGGGTATCTTTTTACTGACAAAGCAAGCCTTCAAATTTTCTATTCCGCTTGTTCTTGCAAAATCTATGGACTTTATGGAGAATTCGTATTCGTATAAATCATTTTTTTCAATACTCAAGAGGTCCTTCAATACATTATTGCTGGATCTTGATACGGTTTCTGGAGTTAATGATTGAAACTTAGTTGGATTTATTAGGTTTGAATTTTTTTCTGGTAATATTCCAGAATTTTTAAATGAGTAGATTGACCTTTTTTGCGAAGAAGACTCGATGTAGGTCATGTCTTCAAAATATTCACCCTGATCTTTAATGGCGTGTATAAAGAAATTTTGAAATACACTAGACAACATTGTACTTCCTTTTAAGGTCAAGGAATCAAACGATATGTTTTCTTTTGTGTATTCTTTTCTATAAGATTTATTTAAAAAATTATTTTTTACATAAGGATATTTGAAAGAATAATAACTTTCATTAAAGTAATCATTTTTAAAAAATTCTTTTATTGAATTATTTTTTAAGAATAAATTGTAAACTAAATCTTGAAGAACGTCAGGGTTTCCTTTTTTAGAATTCTTAATTTCTTTTGCTATTTGCGTTAGCATTTTTCCAGTTAATTCTGTCAGAGGAATTGTTTTTTCATTTTTTGAATATACTGGTTGATTAAATATCAATATTGCTTTATTCACAAGCTTTTGGTCGAAGTTAATATCCGTTATTGAATCCAACATTCTTGGGGCCGAAAGAACAGCGCTTACTAAGTTATTTTCTGGTGACGGCAAAACACTTGAATCATTTGTCGAAGAGGAGGAGTAGATTGAATACTCTTTGTCTTTTTCCGAGAACAATACAATCTGCAATAGTTGAAGACCGTTTCCGTGTCCTGGCACTATTCTAATAAAGTCCATTAGATTTGGAATGGCGAATGAGATTTCTACGACTGTTTTTGCGCCAGATATATACGATTGATTATATCCTATATATCTGCTTACATCAGGAATGTCTGTGGTTAAAATAACGGGAGACTTAACTGTTACGGCCCACGAATCTGATTTGCTTTCGTTTAACGCATTATAGAATCCAGTGTCTGTAGTTACATAATTTGAGTAATTATTTTGTATACTTATCTCGGATACACCAAGGGGATCAAATGCCGAGACACTATATGATCCTATTTTAAAGACACCTGTTTTTTTGTCAATATATGCATTTCCGTTTTCGTCAAACGGTGATGAATCTCTGTCCGGAAGATCAAAACTGTATCCGTCAAACCTATAGTCATTTGTATTTGTATTGAATTTTTCTATGTAATTAACATTATATAAGTCTTCTTTGCCAGAAATAAATTCATAATTTTTTATATAAACAGACATTTCATCCAGATCTTTTTCGACTTTTTCTATTTCAGAAAAAAGAACATCTGCCATCGAGTTGAGCATTGCGCTGATCATATTTGCCGTAGAATAATAAGACTTCATTCTTAAGTCCGCGTCCCTAAACATATCTATAAAAAATTCTCTATTCAAAACTGAAAACTGTTCAAACACCGAAGGAGAATAACTTGTTTCCAATCTTATAGAAGAAAGCTTTGCCACCAGATTACCAAAATCAAATTTATCCAATTTCATTTCTTTGATAAGGGCACCAACAGTTATTTGAGAACTAAAAGAAAAGCTATTTATAATTTCGGGAAGTTCTTTAAGCATTATATCTCCCAGGGCTCGCCTTCTAGATTTTGAATTTCAAAAGAAACACCTGCGGTAAGGTTGGATCGAATTATTTCATAGATTTCTAATACGGAATTAAAGTTATTCTTTACCTCTTCGGGAATTTTTATGATTACAAATCCACCCCTAGGATAAGAAGTTCCGTGAACCGGATACATATCCCAATTATGTATGGCGTCTTTATGAACTTCTTGTATTTCTAGTAATTCAATATTTGATTTTAATCCACCGCCCCTTAGTCTTGTGTCTGACAGATTTGTCTTTTTTCTTTTTGGGTTATTTATAAAATAAACTATACCAATCAACAGCGCAAATGGATTGTATTTAATTGATGAAGAATCAAAAATTTTAGAATCATATGTATAATTTATAACCGACTCATTTTGATATTCCGTGACCGGCACCAACGTAAATCCACCGCTTAAAGAAGATTGTTTATCTATTTTTAATGGCATCGTATAAACATAAAGGCCCTTATTCAGTTCTATTTCTTGAGAGTTAAGAAATGGATTTAATGGAATTGGATTACCGTTTATATTATACAAAATTAAATCAGAACTTTTTCTTACATAGTTTACTTTTATCAAAGATTCATTAGATGGAACCAAACGTTCAGTAAACTCAATCATTCCCGTATTTGCATTGTAGTCTCTAATCTTGGAAAAGGGAACTTCTACCCATTCGTTATTTTTTGAAGCTCTTGTATAGATATTGAGTTGGGGTTTAAATATTTTTATCTGAGAAGGTGGATAATTTGAAGGTTCTGGCCAAACTAAGAATGGAGCTTGACGTATTTGTATTTGCTTATCTGATATTATTATCGGCTTTTCATTTTTTATATCATAGAAACCTTTTCCAAAAATATCTGACCAATTAGCCGCTATTCCAGACGAAGTATCATAGGTTGCAAATAAAGTATTATTTAAATAATTTGATTTCCAATCATCAAATATCATATTGCCCTTAAGTTGTATTGATTTTCTAAAAGATCCAGGAGTTATTGGTAGGGGCCAAGCCTCTTTTTTGTCAATATAAGATTGAAGATCTCCTATTTGTATGGCGCTACTAGCCTGAAAGGCGACAGAATAAACGGGGCAAATTCTTTTTATTGGTACATCAGCTGGGATAAACGTAGTGCTAACCTTGGGTCCAATATAGTCTATAGAATTTTGAGAATTTCCATCAGCGTCTATTGCCGATATCGCTATGTATATATTGTTAATGCCCCTAGACAATACGTCTACAAATGCTATTTTATTTCCTAAAAATTCTTTTTCTTTTAAGTCATAAAATCCAAAAATCATACCCTCGTTAGTTTCCAGTTTGTTTTTAACAAAGATAAAACCCATTCTCGAATCTATTTCTTCGTCAGCCAAAGAAGAGGTTATTTTAGAAGTTACTTCAGAACCTTTTGGAAGGCCAACTGGTTTACCTGAGCTATCACACAACAACAGTGTCCCATCAAGAACTGTAACAGATTCTTTTTTAGGGATTATCTTTTTTGAAAGATCCATCAATACATAATTGGTTACTTCTTTTTCTTCAGTTGTGGTAACTTTTGAGCCCGAATAAAAAGCCGCTGAAGTTGTAAGAAAGAAAAATCCGTAATTGGCAACGTCTTGATTTGGTTGTCCGAGAATAATTAATTGATATTGCTGATAAAGGAGAGGCGAAATTAACACCGTTTTCAGTTACGACATTAGATAGAGTAACTGAAGAGTTGTCCTTTACTCCAACAAAAGTGGGCTTACTGAAATCAAACACGACTCCACTTGAAGTTCTATGATTGCTTGTAGACAAAGAAAAATTTGATCCCAAAGTATCTAAATAATCTTTTCCTAGATAACTATAGGCGATATTTTGAAATGTTAAATCCTTAGTCTTTATTGAGTTTGTGTCGTAATTAAATGTTTCAATCTTATTAGGATTGATGGATTCAAATTCTCCCTCGTCTATTGCGTTAACCACGGCGTCGACTGTATATGTAAATGTTTTTGCACTATTGGTTATTCTTCTGTCAATCGTGTTAACGGGACTGCCGTCAGGGTTTTTCTCATCAGCGCTAACAGTTTGTTGCGACCAACTTGATCCACTCCATTCCCAATATTTTTCATCATTTATAGTAAATATTAGTTTACCATTTTGATTTGATTTTAGGTTTTGACCATCATAATATAGGCTTGAATCTCCCTCGATATACCATTTTGCGACGTCTTCTATCTCCGGTTTGATCAAAGAGGGAATCGCAGTATACGTGACTGATCCGTTCAGATTCTATTGGGTAAGTTCGATTATTACCGGTTTGCACTTGCTCTGAAGGTGGTTGAGTTGTAGAAGTGGTATCTCCGGCTTTAACATTGCACGTTATAGATCTTAAGGAATATCCTTCTGCGTTTCCAATCCCAACTTGACCGTTTGTTTTTATGTGTATATAAAAATGCTTTGCCCCTCTTGCCATGGTGTTGTTGACGGTCAACGTGACTTTGCCATTAGCGTCTGGGCTCTGATTCAATGTGAATTTTGGGAGATAACTTGCTTCAACCTGCTGTATTGTTCCAAGGGCACTAGAATGATTTTGAATGGAATAGCCGTAAGAGGCAACCGTTACATTTTTCCAACTACCAAAATTAATCTCTATATTTTCAACAGTTTCCCAACCATCTGGAACAGAGAAAAATACATAGTCTTGCAGTTCTGATATTTTTGCTCCAGTAACGCCGGAGTAATTTATTTTTTTGTATTCAATTCCGCCATTTATGGCGCTATACGAATTAATGATATCATTTATTCTGCCTATTTGTTTTGTTGCGGCATCCGCGAAACGAGACCAGTTTCCACTACGGCGTAACAAAACACTTTGCATTCCAAAATAATTATTATGTATGGCGTGAGCGAGCAGTGCTTTTGTTTCGCTGTCAACCGTTCCATCGGTAGAATATACAACCCTGTGCGCTTTCATTTTAGTCTGAAAGTCAGATACTGCCCCCATAGTAGCTGGACCATAGAATCCATCTATCGTAGATTTATAAAACTTGCCCGCCGCTAAAGCCTCCTGAATATACGTTACGTAATCCCCTCTTGCCCCAATCGCATAGGCATCTGGCCCGTTTCCGTTTTCTATATCATAAGTGTAGTCAAATGCCCTCCACTGATAACTACCGCTTTTAGACACCGTACCTTGAGGAGAATACATTTCTGAAATAGATTTTATATTTACGGCGGGAACCGAATTTCTCGAACCGGGCGTTACCGATGTTCTTGGCGGTGGAGTTCTAGTGGTATATATTGGTGTGTCTCGCACACTTTTTATTACGAAATTTTTTACAATTGTTCCAGTCTTTTTTTCTTGAGAAAATTCGCCTTTACCCTGATAATATATTTGTATGTTCGCGGAAAAATCTCCGGAAAAACCGAGAGGTTTGTCTGAAGCCGTTTGATAAGAGTAGGCAGTAACAAATTTAAACGGGTAAGACTGGAAGTAGTTTACGGGGTTTATTTGATTCAATAAACTTCTTGTACCAGAACTTTTTATGTGTGGAATTTCTTTCACAACATACGGGCCAAATCCGTCTGGAATATTTATCTTTGGAGAAATAGTATTGCTATAGGCATAGGCCTTTTGGTCCCCAGAGTTTAACTTAAAAAGAGTGTACGAAGTAGGTATATTGTATTGCGCCAGTGCATCGGAAGCTAAAATTTTTGTCGAATTTTGAATTTGTATGTCTGGATTTGTTGTCTCTATGAAAAATTCAACTTTAGAAAAATCTATGAATGATATTTTATCTCTTTGATAAGATGGCAGGCTGTGATATATAGACTCCAGGTAGTAATCTTTTATAGAATTATATCCTTTTGTTAAATCTCTTGCGCATATTGTTGAGGAATTATCAATTACAATATTTGTAAAATATTCCTCTTTTTCGCTATCCAGAAGAGCTTCAGAATACATTGCCCAAGAAGAATTCCATTCTCCAACAAAATTGAAGAGAGATGATCTTGTATCCAAAGACCTTCCGGCATATGCCCTTGAATACATCGCAAAGGAGATACAGTTGTAAAAAAACTTAAATGGACCCTCAACGACTGAAGATACTACCTCTTCATCACTTTCGTCTACGGCATATTGACCTGTGTTTGAGTTGACAACTGTAGATTTTCCACCCAATGAATACAAAGAATTACAATATTCTAAAAATGGGAACGAAGTGAATATGATATTTCCCTGCGCCAGTGCATCGCCGTCAGAGGAAAACTCAAACAAACCGCCCACTGAACCAGCGGAACTAGACGAAATTCCTATATCTAAAAATGATTTTAAAGATGTCGCGGAATTCAAATATCTATATACATCCTTTTTTAATCCAAAAATACCATAGTTTTGACTTTCAAAAATAGAACTATTTATATTCCATCCACCATTTTTATTTTCATCTAGTATCTTGGACTGCTCGTTGTAGCCATAGTAGGTAGGAACGGCCTGAATTGATATTGGGTTTATGTAGATATCGGAAAACACGAATCTACTCTCAGAAGGAAAATTGGATCCATCTACTATAATTGTTCCATTCTGCAATTTAACGTAGTTAGATATCAAGGTTTTCGCTTTTTCCGAAAGAGATTTTGTTGGACAAAAAGTTACGACATCATAACCTTCAAGTGTATTTACGGAATTTAAATCGACCAACCAATAAGTCGCCTCGTTTTTTTCGTTTGTTTGAGATTTTGGATTTTCAAATACAAACTTAGAAAAATTAAAGGGTGAATTCTGCATTCTGTAGAAAACGTATGGCTCTATATTGTCGTAGGAAGTTGTGTCATTTGAGTCATAGAGAACGGCAGCTTTTACTGTTCTTAGCTTTATTCCTTCGGCTTCTTCTATATTCGCAAAGTAATCAACTAATTCCAAATTAACAGATTGTTTTGATCTGGCTACGAGTCTCCAATTGAAAATCTCATAGGTTCTATTATCTGCAAGTGCTTTTTTGGGAACGAATACATTATATCCACTAGAGTTAATATTCTTTGAAAAAACATCAGAATATTTTTTGTTATATTTTTTAACTGAGTAAACTTTTTTATTATAGCTATTATCAACTACGTAACTTTCTTCTGGATTCAAATAGAAATATTCATGGGCGTTTATGGTCTCAGAGTATCTCAAATCCTGCCTAGTGATATTTCCGTCTAGATCGCACTCTACCTTGTCGTATATTAATTTTAGATTCGTTGGTTTTGTTGCATCTAATCCAACTACTATCCTGTATGGTATATCGGCTTCGTCAAAATTTTCAACAGTACTAAAAGGCTCCAAAAGTATTTTGTATTTTTTCTTTCCGGTTTCTAGATTGATGTACTCTTGATTTTGCGAATCAACGACCTTGATATTAAGGAACTTAATTCTATTTTCGCTCAAATAATCACTTAGTCCAGAAAAACTTATTCCAGGCGGACCAGCAGTAAAAAACCTACTAACATAATAATAGTGAAAAAATTGAGTGGCATCTATTTGATACTCATCAAGAATTTCTGTTTTGTATAACTGACCAATCAACGAATCACTTACAGTTAAATTGGCTGTTGGAAAAAAAGTATTCCCGTACACATCCTCCAATATTCCAAGCTCATTTGCAAAAAATGGCTCAATTCCGTCCGCTAAAGAAGAAGTATTTTCCGGAATAGCTTTCGATACGTCAACAACAGAAAGATTATTTTTTGGGCTTAAAGATTCATTAGAATAAAAAGCCAAGTTTGCTGCATCTGACGGGACGGTTGAGCCAACTTTTACTGCTGATTCTTTTTTGTTGACTGTTAAATTATCAAATTTTTTCATTTAACTATCCTCATAATCTTCATACATGTTCCCATAAGAGGAAATAACATTTGGGGTTGAACCGAACAAACCCATTTGATATTGTTCATATCGAGAAATTGGGAACCATTTTGGCGGAGTCCAGTTTAGCTCTGGCGTTGCACTCGGTGATGCGTCGTACTCATGGTTAACATATTCATATTTAAATCTAGGCTCTTTAATTATTTCATCACCGGATAGCGGCACTGCCGTATAAAATCTGGGAAGCGGTACTAATTCATTTGAGTAATGAATATTATCATAATTCTCAAACCAATACACCACGTCACCGTATATAGTAACTGGTTCACTTGAAGGAGTTGAACTCATCTCGGTTTCTACGACAACAAACCATAATCCCGGATTTGTTCTGTCTTGAGAGTCAAATGGACCAATATTAAAGTTTCCGTATTTATCCGCTTTTACGTATCCCGAATACCCGTCTCTTCCTGGGACAGACTGGTTTTGGGCGTATTCTATTTCGTTGAGGGCGTCATAGGCTGTTCTTGCTTTTCTCCAATATATTATTGGCGTACTAGATGGAGGCGTATTATTGTTCCTTACATACCCAGATATGTATACGCTATCAATTAAATTAGCCTTAATATTAAGGTTATCTACGGCTGCCCTTAATTTAAATTGACTAGTTTCATTTTTTGTTAAATTGATTACGCATTGCTCTAAAAACCCTGAGCTTTGGCTGTTTTTATTTGCCCCAAAAGAAGGATAAGATACACCCTGAATATTTAAATTAAGACTAACACCTGAATTACCTCCAGTATATTTAACGGTTGTCTTAGCAAATCCATTGTTGTTAGTCGTTAGGTATTCTTCATCGGCTTGCATGTAAGTCCCGTATATTCTAAACGTTTGATTTGGCTTTGGATTGCCTAAAACATCATAGGAAATTATGGAAACATATACAAAGTCATTTTCTGAATTGGAGATCTTATACGGAGAAACCCATACTGATGCGGAATCAAAATCATACTCAGAATCTGACACAAAAATATACCCCTCATCTATAGGATTATTTATTGTGTTAATAGATAATCCAGATGGCGTACTAGATAAAAACTCAGAGGACTCATAAACAACATTGTAAATAGATGAATCTGAAGGAGTTGAAGAGAGATAAAGCTTTTTTTCGTTTCTTTCAACATAAAACGCTTCATCCACATTATAGTCCACTATATATTCTCTCCCAGGCACTACCACACTTTGATGTGTTACCGAATCTAGTATCTGTAGTCTGTTGCCAATATGTGAGTAAAAGCTATCTCCACTCTGAATTGCCGAAGAAGAACTAATATAGTATATGCCAGTGTCTTCGGTATCTACAACATGGTTTCCATTAATGTCTACAAAAGTCCATATGTAAAATTCTGGATTTAAAAGAGAGGTTGTTAATATTTTTCCGGTAAAAGAATCTTGTATGCCAATATTTGAAACTATTGGATACGCTAAATACAGCGCTAAATCTTTTGAGCCATTTATAATTTCTTGGTTGCGGAAAGTTACGTTACCAGGAGTCGAAGCGTCGTTGAAGTAAGCTTCTTTATAATTAATCGTGGAACCGTTAGAGTATGAATTTACCAATATAGGAGCTGCCTGTGTTGGAATATGTGAGAGGTCGATCTCAAATAACTGACCATTGTATATGTCTACTATTGGTTTAGCGTATACGTAATATTCATTCTCTGATAGATACAACCAGCCGGTTTTTAGGCTTGGATCTTTGTTGTCAAAAATATTTAAAGAGTTATTATCATACGTGCTTGCATTCTTTGCGTCGACCATAATGCTTGAGTATTTGTAATTCCCTATATGTGGGTCATACTCCTCGTAAATAAAGTCTATCATTTCACTAGGTGAATAGCCGCTGGATTTTACCGCCGATTTAGATGTAGACAAAACTATATCTTCATTTAGGCTAATTGGGTTAATTTCAGAAATAATATATTCGTCTGCTTTTTCAAAAGGTATTCCAAAAGAATTTCTATTCACATCATATTTACCGACAAAAGAATCTACATGATTGGAATTGGGCGATCTGCCTAAATCTTCAAATTTTTCTGTTTGCTTGTAAGCGTTGCCAAACATATCAAGATATCCAAATATCATTGGAGTACTTTTTATTTCAACTCCCTCAATATTTGACCATATGGGCTTTTTAAAGGGATAGTATGGCGTTGCTGATAATCCAGTTGTAATCACAACAGATTTAGTAGGATCGGAATAGCTTATTGTGGCTGATTCAAAATAATCGGTATCTGAAGGCAATCCGCTAGCATCGGGTGTATCGTATCTTTTAATCAATATATTTGGAGAAGAAGGAATAAAGTATTCTGGAGAATTTATATCATATGGATTTTCAGATCTTCCACCGTGTTCAGGGTCTTTTATTTCTTGAGTTTGAAATGTTTTATATAACGGACTTGGCTGCGACTTTTCATTTTCTAGTATTAAATTTTGCGGAACTACTCCAATAGGATAGACTAAGGATTCTTTTAAGTCGTCAATTAAAATTTTGTGGTTATCTATTGAGCTTATATCATTATCTTTATTTATTTCAATTTCGTCACTTATTTGATCAGTGATTCCGTATACATTTTGTGTTCCGTAAACTGTTGAACCAATTTTAAAATTCGCATTTATGTAATTTATATTTGGAGTTGACAATGAATGTTGTGCACCAAAGGATGGATTGACCTGATATCCGGATGAATGTTCATTAAAGGCGACTCTGTAATTTGCATTTGTTACGTTTTGATATTGTTGAGTTTGCTGATTCCATTTAGCTTGCGCGACAAGTCTTATGTTATTTATATCTTTTATATTTATCGAATTGGTTACCGGTGTTGCGGAGGTATTTGCGTAAGAATATCCATAAGTTTTTTCGACGAAATCTATAGATGGATTACTAAATCCGTCTGAATTGAACACTTTTATTAGATTATATTCTGGACTAGATGGACTATTTTGTGAATAATAATTTTTTACTATAAAATCTTCCCTATCTAGATAAGAGAAATTTTTGAAAAAAACAGAAGGCGTAGCGTATTGATCATGGGCTTTTAAGTCTATTTCATATACAAGGTTTACTCCACCATTTGAAGAAGGGTTTAACTTGTTTGGATTATTTGCGTCTGGGTCTGGAACGTTGGGATGATAATATTGGCCGAAATAGACGATTGGAATTTTTATTGGAGAGTACACATCAGTAAACGACAAAGCTTTATATCCCGATGCCTGAAAATATCCCTCGAAAGAAACCGTAGAATAAGAATCATTTTCTACAAAAACCATTAGATCTTCTAAGTCTCCGACCCCTGTTTGAAAATAATTTTGAGTGGCCCTTTCCGAATCGTATACTGAAGGTATTGTGGTGATTCCCTCGTGATTAATTCCCGCTACGTCCCATATTCCATCTTCCCAATTAACGTATCCGTAAGTAAAAGGATATTTTTCATTGATTGACTTTCCAAATTCAAACAGTTTATCTTCAGGAACTCTGCTAAATTTTATATATGGAGTAGAAGATTCTATCTCTGAAATTTCTAATATCTCCGGAGTGGCTCCAAGATAGTTGGAATCTGGCGTAGCTCCATAGGCCCTCCAAATATCAAGCTCTCTTCTTAGAGTTCTTTTCAAGCCCTCTACATCGGTTGACGGAATGTTATTATATACATCTAATATTCTTTTTTTATAGTTTACATTGTTTTCCAGAAACAATCTGCCCAATCCTACTTTTGCGCCAAATTCATCAAACTCATTGAACAATAAAATCGGTTGTTGACTGTAAGCTATTCCATCTATATCTAGAATTTGAAATTTCCTTAACGTAATTATTTGATTATCTATTATGTCATGATAATAGGCGTAATCCGTTTTCTTATATCCATAAAGCTCATTAATAGATCCGGTCCTAGAGAGTGCAATGGAATCTCCACTTACTTTTATTGCAGCATTTGGGGCTGCATATGACACATATATCCAATCAACAGAATCTTCATTTGCTGTAGATATAAATGCGTCCAAAGATTGAAGGCTGAGAGCCGAATTAATATTTTCTAAATGTTCTCCAATCAGAGAGTTTAGAAATTTTCCTCCAACAGAAATAGGAGTTGCTAATTCTGGAGTAGCTCTTTCTAATGAATCCTCATACAAAGATGTCCAACTAGGAAAATTACTTAGTATAGACCTGGCTGAATCGGATATAGTTGGAATACTAATGTCATGAATTAAGACGTCCAAAAACAACAGCAGTCCGAAATCTGATATTGCTTCCGGATTTTCAAAGAAGATTGTCAACTCTAATTTTATATATCTTTTACAGTTTGTTAAAAATATTACGCCAGAATTGTTAGAAAACTCTGATGGCATCCATGGGCCGTTAGATGTGTCAGATTCATATACCTGAAGATTAAATGTGGGTTCCAAAGTCCCTAAATAATTGGTAAATTGAGCCTTAAAAGATACTAGGTCAACCCTGGATGAATAATCTATAAATCTATACAAATTTGGAGTTGAGTCTTCATATATTATTTCGCCATAGTTTGTTACGTAGATTGCGTTATCATCTAACGGCGTCGAATGGTTACCGCTATATGATGGCGACGTTAATTCTGTTCCAACAAAGACAAAATCACCTAAAAGATTCAAGCCACTTTCAGATCTTTTGTAGCAAAAGTTTTTATAGAACCCGTTATTATATAAGTTGATGGGATCAGTTGTCCAAACGTTTCCGATTTTTGTTAAAGTCTGCGCTTCGTAGACCCAACAGATAGTTTTTCATCTCTGATCCTTTTAATTTACTCTAACCAAATTGAATACTCAGAAGTTACTCCATGCTCTGGGTGAATGTACATTAGGTGTTGGCAGGCTCTGCCCATAGAGGAAAAGAACTCCTGCGCATATGTATTCCCGCTTTCTGGTGAACCGGATATTCTAAGCATTCCGCTTCCTATTGTCATCTTAAACTGTTGGTGATAATGCCCCATGAATACATCGTCAAAATGCTCAGGAATAGCGCCATCTTTCCAGCCCATTACTTTTTTATAGTAAGCGTGATAAGAACTTGGTGACGGTAATTGATCGCCGTGTATCAACAAACTACCATAATCACCTATTGTATCTACTGCGTACCAGTTTCTTTCTCCTCTCCCGTCGGGGATATTGAAACTGATTCTTTCCTCTTTATCAAAGATGAGTTCAAGTATCTTATATAGTAATCTATCCATATTTGTTTCTGGATCATGAGACTTTCTCATCTTTCCGCCAATAGCCCCATGATTTCCTATGATGCCGATAACATGTACTCGTTTAAAGTTTTCTAATGCAGTAGTCAAAAACTTAGACAGTATTCTTGGGCCATTTATACCAACCTGCCTATAAAGACCCGAATCAATTAAGTGAGATTGACCAGCGAAAATTTCTTCTCCTTCAACTATATCGCCAAGCAGCCATACATGAAGATCGTCTACGCTATGATCCATTCTTTGAATCTCGGTAATTTCAATTAATTTCTCCGTGTATTGCTCTATTCTTTGCTCTAACACGTCAGTGTTATAACTGGCCGTAATTTTACCCATTTGCCAGTCAGAAAAAACTGCAACGGCGGTCTCCGGAGTTTTATGTTTAGAAGAAGCCTTGATTGAGGGCTGTTTTATTTTTGGTAGTTCAAAATTAGAGAAAACATCGAAAGCAGCTTGATATGCTGCTACCACAACTTCGTGTTGAACATTTTTGTGTTTATCTACTAGTTTAGCCAATCTTCTATTTTCTGATCTAAGAAAATCGTTCCTAGAATCAGAAACCATAGACGCCAATTCGGAACTTCCGTCCTGCTCGTAGGAGTCTTCAGATTGAATTTCCATAACAGACGATTGACTATATGATCCATCTTTTTCGTTTATATAATCAACTATTTCTTCATCTGTTATCTCAATAATATTTAAGTCTTCATTCAAAATGTCACCCTTGCCAACGTTTTCAAACACCAAGTTTTTTGCCTGTGAAACATTAGGGGCGCGCACTATATAGGTATTAGTTATTACGAAATTTTTTTCCATATTTGAACCTACTGTTGATTATAAATTGTACTGACCAATTATAGCAGCATAAATAGCTATGTTGCCAGCACCTGGATACAGTTTATCGCTTAAGGGGGTAAAATCTGCCAAAGGCAGATCCTTTCCATCTGCGTTGAATGTATTGATCGAAACGCCCCTTATGTAATCAGAAGACTGTCGTATTTGTCTTTCTATTTCGGATATAGAAATGGTGTCTCCTATTGTCAAAGAATTTAAATATCTTTTTACAAAAAGTGAAGCCTGGTTTTTTATGCCGGCTGCAAGCACATCGTCCACAGAATTGGACAGGGAAATAGTGGCAGAAAGGTTTATCTCTATTTTTTCTGCCAACCTAACATTAAATCTTACTCCAGCTGGTCTAACAGAAGCAATTGACGACAATATAACCTCTGGCATCTGCTGTATTGCGGATAAAGTCTCTGGAACAACTATAATATCGCAAGACCCTATTCCATACGAACTTTCTCTAATTCTTACGTCTCTAACTCCCTTAATTGATAATACCGCAAATCTAACTGATTCGGTGGTTCCTGCGGCCCTGGTTTTGATAGAGGCAACTATTCTTCTTCTATAGTTTTCGTCTCCCTCAGAATTAATTTTTGAGTAAACTTCTTTTGTATTTTTGCAAAAAATAACTACACCAGGAGGGGCAATAAAATTATGTATTGTTAAAGAATTTTTTGGAGCAACATACGCGTTATCCTCAAAATCTGGCATGATCATACCATATGCCCTTGTTGCTCCTGGCGGTATTACAACTTCTCCATTTAATTTATATCTATACTGTCTACCAGAAAAATTTTCTATATTGTTATAAACAAGAGTTTGTGATGGCACGACAACTGCTTGACTGTGCGGTTTTTGTATAAAAAATTCAATATTAAAAGACTGTCTTTCTGCGGCGGCGGAATCAGAAATCTGCTTTCTTGTTACGCCATAGAGTTCGCCTATCAAATCAAGGCTTCTGCCAGAAGCCGTAGACAATCCACTTTGTCTAAATGTAAAATTTAATGAGGCATAAAGATCAGATATTTGAGAGCTTATTGCTTCAGCAAATGCTCTTGCTATTGATCCAGGATAAATTGCCGTTATGCCAGCATCGGTCTCTAATGAATTGAGAATAGAAATTAAAATTTCTTCTTTTTCTTTTGCGCCGTAAACAACCATTTATGCTCCTAAGCTTTGATTAACCGAAATGGTTACTGGTTGATTTGTGTCTGTTATGATATGAACATCAAACCTTATAGAATTTTTTGAGGTTGGAACTGAGGTTATTTGTATATTTCTTCCAGCAAAAATATCTTCTTTTTCAAGAGCAGCCCTTATCATTTGGGATCCGTAATCTCCTGTCTCTTGGCATTGAGGCATACCGTACAATGAAGATAGATCAGTTCCTAGGGAAGGATAGATTTTAAAGTCGCCGGGTTCAGTCATAAGCCTTAGGTAAACTTGTTGAATATCGTCTTGAAGGTTGGAATTTGTGAGTGCAATATCTTTTCCTCCATTTATCAAAAAATCACCAGACATCGTTAAGTGTATATCAGACATTTTTTATCTCATCTGCCTTGCTTTTTGCTTGAGAAAATTCATATCCTTCTTTTAATAAATCGATTAAATATTCAATATATTCTGCGGAGTGTTCTTTAAGAATATTATGTACAATCATTTTATTTTTTTCAGAAAGGCCTTCTGTAGAAATTAAAGAATCATATTTTTGGTTATTATTTAATTCCTCAAAGCCTAGTCCATAATCACCTTTTATAGTAATGGGAATTTGAATATCTTTTTCTTCTAAATTCTTTAACTTTGCCAAATAATGCTCAGCGTTATTTTGAGCCGAGTTTATCGTTTTTGTGTCTAATTGAACTAGTGTTGGCTGCGAATAATCATATGCTGAATAATTAAAATTAAAGTTATTCCATCTTAATCCATTTTCTGAACAAAACATTCTTATTTTATCTGCAAAAAATGATATTGACCTACCACTTGCACTTATGACTATCCCCACTCCAGAGGTTGCAAATATTTCTATATCTCCTTCGTCATTGAGTCTAATAAAGGAGTTATTGTCTGGATGATTAAGGCCAACTTCTCTTCTTGAAAATTCGTTCCTCCTAGTTAATTCGTCGGATACAGAAAATTCATAATTAGATTGTGTTAGATTGCTGCGCTGTTCGTACATGATTACCTCGACATATACTTAGGTATGCCCGTATTGACGGTATAGTTTCTATCATAACTAGATGATATTTCTGGTTGATCAAAGTAAAATGCAACATAACCACTGCTTTCATTGTCATCCCTAAATTGAACAAAACACCTAGTGCCGGGCTCAGGAGCCACAGACTGAACCCCAACAGTAACCGGGCACGGTACGTCATGCATAATGTTTCCCGTTAGAGTTGACATTTGATCATCCAACACTATTGAAGCAGTGTTGTCCTTTATGCTATAGGACATTATAACACCAGGCCTACCCTTACCCTGTTTCATTTTTGATTGATCTATTTGATTTTGTATCTTATGATCAAATTTAGGATAATTAATGGGCATAGTGTTTTCCTCCTAGCCAATTTTCTAAATAACTTTTTTGATTTGAAGAATCTATCCTTAATGTTGGAGAAGTGCTTATTGTGTTTTGTCTAATCCAATTTTTTAAATCTTCTTCTTTTTTTCCGGGTCATCTTAATATATACGGATGAAGCATCAGAGAAATTCGTTGCGGTGATCCAACCCTTTTGCCCTTCTTTATCCCAATACCCATCACCCCAAGCGGACACTCTATTGCTTAAGCCGTCTACTGCCTGTTTACTACTCTTAAATCCCATTTTTGATCTAACTAAATCTATTTGATTTGCTATATTCCAACATCTTCTATCAAAAAGATCCAGTCGAATATTTTCTTTTTCGCATCTTTGATTTATATATGATTTTATTTGTTCCTCTGTTAGATTCTCATTAGCCTTATCTGGTAAAGCTAATTTCCAATAAATTATATTTTCTTTTTTGGGAAAAGATATGTATGCTGTTCCCATTCCACCGTCTTTTGGCACGGTAGAAATCTGCCAGAGACCTATAGCTCCATGTGTTCGTTGCGCAATGTAAACTTTTCTTTGAGACTCTCTCACAGAAATTGCCACAAAACACGAGGCTAACTCAGGGGTAAATAGTCCATATTGAACTAAGGCACTATACAGTATATTGGGCTCAACGCTTGCATGGTTTGCGGTGTAATCTTTTGTAAATTCATTTAATTCAATTGCTCTTTCGGCTCTGTCCGCCGGCAATCCAACAATTCCAGGAGGATAACCAGCAGATTTGGGGGCCCTGAAAAAAGTTTCGAGTTGTCCGTTTGGACCAGTGTATATACCGCCCCTGGTTGCGGCAAAGCTAAAATGTATATGGTTATTATGGGCTCCACTAGTATCTCTTTTAACTTTGAGATGTCCTAAATTAGGATATTTGGTTGCAATTATGGAAGTTGAATTGTTGTAGGTGTCGTACTCTTCACCGGTATAGCTGGCCGAAATAGCCATGTAATCAGGAACCAAATGCTGCGGCATCGCGTTAAACTTGGTTAGCAGAAGGTGGAGCTGATAATCATATCCTTGTTTAGAATTTATGTTCGTTATTCTTCTTAGGTATTTTCTTTCAACTTGATCCATTGCGGTTTGATAAAGATTCATTATGTCAAATGCTCTGCCGAATGCGTGATCGGTTATACTATTGCCTTGCGCTCCAGAGCTTCTGGGCTTAGAACCGTCGGTGCCATCTTGTCTAAATGTTCCAAATCCGCCCCAATAACCATCTATTGTTAGGGGAGGACCAAACGAAGTTGAAGCTAGGGCCATTAAACACTCAATTAAACTTGCACTTATAAAAGCTTTTTCTGAAGCAGACCTGACCAGGGCCTCGTTTATTTTTCTTTCAATCGTATCTGCCGTGCCTTCATAAAGTTTGGAGTTTGGAACGTCATATTCAGCCGCCAAATTGTTGTCTTTGATATCAAAAAAGAATCCATTTTTTAAAACATTTATATCACCTTTTGACAATCTGACATGTTTTGAAAGCAGTTCTCCTCTTTGAGAGTAATAAGTTTTTTGTAAATCAGTCAATCTTGAACTAAGGGCAACATCCATATATTTTGTTGCCACGGCACCGGGTGCCGATTCATAATCCTGCCAAACATGAGGAAGATTATTTGTCCCAACAGAATAAGCTGCAGTTTTAGATGCGGTATTATAGGTGGCATTTAAAGCTGTTGATACATCGTTAAGCAATCCCCTATCACTACCCTGTCGCCCCAGACCGCTTTGTAAAAGTATATTTGCAGCAACAGCCTCTGCTTCTTCGCCATCAGCAGTTAACTGCCCCTCAAGCATTGTTGCTAAGAGTCCTTTGTAGTTTTCTTTTATTAAATTAGATCTATATACGTTTTGATAAACAGGATTTTTAAAAAGATACTTTCCGGAGGCAGCCGACAACAAATCCGGAGTAGTCAATGTTCTTCCGGTATACGCTCTTTGAGATTGAGAGGTGGCAACTACAGCCTTGCCATTTCTGGGCACTATGTTGTTTACTATGCTCATTGTAAATGATTTAGAATCATTTAAAACATTTTTGTTGAATTCATAAAAAGAAGTCATAATTTATTCCTTTGCTAATAACCTTTTTTGTTCACTTTTTTGCCCGCGGCAACAGTATCTTTGGCTTTAATAACAGATGGGCCTTCAATCCTGACTACGTTATCGACATAAACATTTGCCAAATTATTCACTACAAGCTCCCAATTCAAGGTATAGGGAGTTCCGTCATTATAGTACTCGTCCCAAAGCACTAATGGCCACTTAGAGGAAATTCTATGTAGTTCTTCGGCGATTTTTATTTCAACCAATATAGAATACAGCTTCTTGGCTTTTGCAGAGTCTGTTATTAGGCTGTCATTTATTCCGAATGTATAGTCTTTGACTTTAATTTTACTTTCAATTCTTTCTTTTATAATATTGAAATTTCCTCCTCGTGAAAGGAACGAATTACTAGAAAGCGATTTGGAAAATTCAGATTCAACAATATTTAAGTCATACTTATGCTGAATAAATAGAGAGTGTACATAAGATTTTATTTTTTCCAATGCTTCTTCAGAAGTTTTGTAGAAGATCGTTGCTAAAGTTCTGTCATTAAAGATATCTTTTGTGTATCTATCTTGATTTTTGCCTGACCCGAATCTATTAGGATCGTAAAAACTGTCATCAACTTGAGCGGTCATGCTTCCATCAGTCTTTTCTTTTATTCTTAAAAGGAATACTCTGTTCTTCAAAGAATTGTAGGTAAAATATGTGCTTCTTAAACTGGGAGAAGTTGCTGAAGCTATTAAGTTGTTGTCAGCTAGTGCTTCCTCTTTATCGCTTGTGGATATTACTGATAATTCTGGAGTATCTATGCCCTCAAGGCGAACTGTAAATTTTGCTGATGACAATATATCTCTAACATGTATTGTGTCACCATCTATTACTCCAGATTTTTCTTTTACTTGCTTTACCGATAGAGAAGGGGAGGGATTAGAAGAATCTTGCTCAAGTGCTAAACCTTGTGTCGTATCTAAAATACAAAGAACTTTAAAAAATGGCTCAAAACCTGTTTTTTCTGGGCCTAAACCAGAAAGATCTAAAACCCTACTATGGATTGCGGCATTTTCGTAGCTTACGTGTCTTACAAGTTCTTTAATTTCAACTTCTTTCCATCCTAAATTCTTCAACAAATCATCAGTTCTCAAATAAAAATTTCCCTCTGAAGTAGGAACTTTTTTTCTATATCCAAGTATTCCCGGAAGCAGGGCTTTTGAGTGATATCTTCCTACTACCATTCCCTGATTATAGGAGAGTCCGGCGTCCATTGGTTGACCATTCTTATTTAGATATTGCACATATGCGCCGTGTTGATCCAAAAGATTATCCCTGACCCAAGTCCAACCCTTCCATATTAAATGGCCAAATATTGGAATCGCTTGAGATACTCCCAGAGCAATAGCTGTAGCTCCTTTTAGCTGTCCATTATTACCGTTAATTTGTGCCTTTTTTGATACTTCTTCCATAAAAGAAGAACTAGATGGATCATCAAAAGCCCCATATGTCATAGCGGCTACCGTATCTTTTATAACAGCAGAAGCTCCGTGGGTATACTGTATTCCTCCCATCATTTGAGATTCAAGATTATCAGAAAGTGCGTCTAAAGAAACTCTTCCACCAGAAGATATTCCAGTATTACCGCCCTGAATTGAACCAATATATATTCTTGTATCATTTCTAATTGCTTGAGTATTCATCCAAGAATGAATCCAGGAAGTCATAAACCACTTTGCTGGATCGTTGACTGTAACTAATGCGTTGGGAGTTATCGATGTTACAAAACCAAGTTCAGAAGTAAAATGATGTATGACTTGTTCGACTTCAAACATACCGTACATTCTTTCATAAACGTCTGCTAGATACACTAAATCGTGCGGCCTTATGTCTGGATTACCAATTACCAAAAGCTCTCCACCATAGATATCTTTTATGTTTTCTTTTAGGTGGGCTAATCCTATTCTTCTGGCCAACAGCTCGTCTGGAGAGCCAGTTAGATTTTTCATCATTCCCCTAGTCGCTTCAAACGGATGCAATATTGGATGCAATATACCAAGAAATCCTTCTCCTATTGGATTGTCAAAATATATTCCAGTTTCAACAGTTGACTCTGTTTGTTTATCTGCTGGAGCCCCCTTGTCTAGCGCAACGGTAACCGGGAATCTTCCGTCCGATACGGCGGTAATTACCGTGGAAACATTTTGAGTTGTTTCCATTATTTGATTGCTCAAAATATGGCTAAATGAACTTAGGTAATGCATTCTTTGAAATGGTTCTCTAATTTCTACAACTGGTTCTCCGTATTCTCTAGTGAATGGATTGTCAACCGCCCTCAATATAGAGCCATTTCTACCAAGTGAGTAATATATGGAATCATTTAAGGCTTTATTTAGTATATTTGCCTGCTTAGACAGCTGAGCTACTTCAGACAATCCATAGCCCGTCTGCAACATACCGGTTTTGATCAGCGAAAGTAATCCATCTAGAGCCGTACCAACTGCACCAAGGAGTACTCCAATACTATTGTCCCAACGATTTTCTATGGTTTTAGCGGTTTTACTAAAGATGTTTCCCGCGTCACTACCTTGACCCTTATACTTAAGCAATAATTGTTTGAACTCTTTATCTTTATTAGATTTTGCGTACTCTGAATATGGATTGATAAACGCCGCAAATATTTTATCAACCTCTTTAAAATCCCATTCATCGCCAATTGCTCCAAATCCTATGCCTATTTTTCTTGATGGCTTAAGAACAAGCCAAGCTCTTGAGTAAGGATCGTTCCAAAGCTTATTCCTAAATGCTCCAACTAAAGTTAAAAACAAATCTCTGGGAGATTTTATAAATACCCCTGAATCTATTATGCCTGCTGCTTTTCTTATTTCTTCATTATCAGTCGCTATAAAATTTTGTTTGAATTTATTAATTTTGTCATAGGTAAGCTTATTGTAATATGATATTAATCCATCTTTTTCAATCGGCGCATCTATAAAGTTCTTCCTAACATATTCTATTGCCTGCTGGCTTGAGGCAGAAATTTCATTTCCAAACAATGCCTGAAACTCGTCAACTGCTGAATTTCCAGTGTCGCTAAATTTTTTAAATATTTGCGTACTAGCTTGACTATCAACAAAAATATTTTTAAAAAACCCCTCAAAATCACTATCGTCTTCTGGGTCTAATCCATAAGTTTCCATAAAGATCATTTTTACGGATTCATATGTGTGATATCCCACCCTAAATTGATTCCATATTTCCTGGGCCGTACTTAAGTTCCTACCACTACCCGCTATAACCGAAACTGTTGGAGAATAAGATTCTTCGTAATATTTTCTTGCGTCTATTGAAATAGGATCAGCTATTGAATATACCGGAATAAATTCAGCTGTGTTTACTCCATATGTATTATTTCCTGTTTGTGCTCCAGCTTCATCTAAGAGCTTTAGTCCAGTTTCTTTTGAGACTGGATCCAACATATTTCCGTCTCCATCTTTTTTATCAGATTCAGATGGATTCAATGCCCTTCTGTAATATGAGCCGTAGTTACCTCCGGCCTGGGTAATTTATGCTGCTTGATATCGCCGTAGTAGTATATTCGTCCAAATTATTTTTGGTTGTACCGGGATATAAAAGAAGCGGATTTGGCGCTGATACCGTAGCAATTAATTCTTCTCCCTCAAAATTTCCAAAACCCAGTAGAAAATCGTTTACTTCTTCACCCTGACCGTTTTTTGCTTTGAATCTTTTAATTGGACTAAAAGAAGTGGCAGCTACTCCCAGGGGAACTGTATTGGGAACAAAGGCAAAACTACAGTAATGAGGAATTGGCATGTCGTTATATCCAGGACTAAATTCTTTTCTAAAAGTACTTGTTGCAGCCGAGTATTCGGTAGTGCGCAAAATATTAACGTCACTACTCAAAATACCTAAATAATACGCGGCGTCTGGAGAAACAACTGCAGCAATATCTGCTTGACCTATATCAACGGTCGTACTTGGATTATCGGCTTTATAGCCAAATGCGCTAAAGAGAGTCTCCCCCGCAAAATCTAAGGCGTTCTCTATAAAACCATCTTGGTCGGATACGTCTATGTTGTTACTGTAAGAAACAAATTTAGTTCTTTTTTCGCCCCACAAAAAGTACGCTGGCTTACAAATTACAGCTATGTTTGTTCTGGAATTATATACCATTACATGAGCTTGTTTATAGTCTTTTGCTTCACCAACTAATTCGCTTTTTGTGGTACCAGGAAAATATTTACTTATGAGCTTGTCTTGATCTGCGGAATTCTTTGGCAAATACGGCCATCTCATAGCAATATAGAACTGTTCATCCATTGCGGTTTCTGGCTCACCCCATTCATCTTTAAAATTTATCTCGCCCCTGCCTGGTTCGGGAAGCGGCATTTGAATGGTTGAATTTTCGTTATTTAAATCTTCAAAACTTGAAAAATTGTATGCATTCTCTAATGGTTTGGAAGCTACTAAACCGGAAAGTTCATTCTTAGTGAAGAAATTAACATCTGATATAAAAACATTAACAAATTCTTCGCCATAGACAGAGCTTATTCCTTTAATAAATGTTTCTGCTCTATCCTGTCCTTCGGATGTATCAACTTGCAACAGATATCCTATTCCGTCACCAATAATACCAGTAGTAAATTCGTTCTTTAGAGAAGACCCAAATGGAAGATCATATGTAATTTCGTTGAATTGAAATGAAAAATTATTTAATTTTTGAGCTGAATTTAACTTATAGGAAAAGAATGGAAATCTAAATCTTTTTGGGAGTTGAGATATTTGCTTGTGCTCCTCTTTTTTTCTTATCGGCAAATGAAAACCAAGGGTTACAAATCCCTTCTTTTGAGGAAGCCTTGCCACAACTACTTCTTTATTTGTTTTTTTGTCCAGTTTCATAACTTTTTGAGATTTCTCAGAATCAAAATTTATTATTTTATTACTTAAAACACCAGCTGGTTGAAAAATATCTGAATTATCTTGTTGATTAACTCCATATTGAGCCAAAAATTGATTAGGTTCGCTGTCTCTAAGAAACGCTTCTTGATCAGCGTAAGGACTTATTTGCCTTGCAAGCTTGTCTATGATTTGTTGAAGAGATTCGTCTTCTTTGTCATTCATTTTTATTCCGTTTGAATAACCTAATTCGGCTAATTTTTCTTCAGTTAAGATTCCGGTTGTTATCGGAACAACTCCGGAAGTATAAAGCCAATGCGGTTTACCGTAAAATATAGTTGATCTATCTTCAAATGGTCTAACCGCAACTATATAGTTTGGCAGTAGCCTTGCGCAAACCCTGAATAGATCCCAAATTGACCTCATGTAAGTTTGCGCCCTAAATGAAACTTCGTCGAAACCTGGCATATCGTCATCGTTGTTTGCAGATACAAGTCCCAGCATTCTTGCGAAATTTGTTCCGCCTCTTCCGCTAAGACTACCCAGCAAACCGGCACCAACGAGTGCGCCGGCTGCGACTGGTAAACTAAAAGGAGCAGCTATTAGAGCGGCTCCAGCTAGCGGAAGTGTCTTGGCTGCTCCCATTGAACTGCTGTCTCCACTTGGTATTTGACCGGAGGATGTCAAACTATCCACAACATTTTTTGCGTCGGGTGAACCGGATTGACCCGCCCTAGAAACAAGATCATTCCACGACCTATCACTTAATCTAGACAAATAATTTATTCTTTCATTTGGTTCTGAATCTGGGGTTATAGAAGAAACACTAGTCCACCCATCTCCTAAATCTCCGCCTAAAAATTGAGCTATACCAGTTCCATTTCCCGGATATATATTTCTTTTAAATATTTCAAGATCTTTTTGAGATGAAAAATTTGCCCATAGTTGATTCATTAATGATATGCCATCTGGTCTTAGAGCCGGATCAGAAAAGTTAAAATTGCCCACGGCATTGTAAGCGTCTGATATTCCCGTTATTCTTCCCAGATGCCTTCTTTCCTCTGCTGCTGACATTGGCTCATATAACATATTTCCAAAATGTCTAATTCCAAATTTATTTTCAGAAAAAATTAGTCCTTTTTGCGCATGGGCTATACTTTCCCTAAACCTTGATGCGCCCATCGACAAAAGCCTAACCATAAGATCCCTGGGCTCAGAAAGCCATAGGCCAGTGTTAATGCCGCCGTCTACTCTACCGCTGTCACCTTTTTTCTTTGTTGAATTTACGATTGCACCAAGCTCTATTGCATCTGACTGAGCCGTTACAGTCACTATTTCGCCTTGTTCAACCTGAGTTATAGTTCCATTAAACAACGTCTGCAAAGAATTTGGATTTGCACCATATCCACCTCTTAAATGAACTCTAACTCCTGGTTTTAGTCTTATGTTCTCTATATCGACCACATAATCATTCCTTATATGATCCGTGACATATCTGGCTTTATTTAAGGTTGTATCTATTATTCTTGATAGACCAGCGGTTATACTTGGGTCTCCTGGATTAGTGTAATCATCAGAATACAAGGACGATGACTCTTTTGTAGTTAACTTTGCGTAAAGATTTGAAAGTCTGATTATAAGAGTATCTCCCAATAAATCCTCTGAACTAACAACTGAAAAATCTATAATAGATTGCAAACCATAAAAGTTATCAAAAACTTTTACTCCAGCAAAGTGCCCTCCTTCATCTATCAGCCACAGCATATACGTTGGAAATGCTCTTATCATTCTTCCGGAAATATCCCTATATTGAGTGTCTATTAGTATATTTTGCCAGTGAGCTTCTATACCTCCTGTATATGGATTTCCGTAATTGTTCAAGCTCTGCAATCCGGTAATTGCGTTTTTTGTAACGGCTTTAGTGGGGTCGGAAAAATCATCTGATATATTTCTTCCTGTTAGCTTAGCTGCGGAATTACCCTCTGATTTAACGTTCACCCCATCAACCGTGAGATAAAACCTTCCATCTTTTTCCGTGTCTATATAACCGAAATGAACCTCTGAACCAATACTGAGCATTGCGGGTACTTTTGTTTTATTGTCTGGATCAATAATCGGCATTGTGTACATATTTGCAACAAAATCTAAATCATCTAAATGGAAACTTACAAGTTTTTCTTCTTTTAGATTAAAGCCGCCAGCTAGGGCATATTGTACCTTTGACGTTATCTCTTCTTTGGCCGTAGAATACTTACCAACCTGAATTTGAGGATTGGATGCCTTATTTGACCAAGATGCATCTACGTCGCTAACTTTAACAGATGATGTGTATTCTATTTGATCTGTTATCAATTTCATATTCTTTTTTATTGTATTGTATACGTAATTATTAGAAGGATTAGATCCTATCAAGTTTGGATTTCTTAATATAGATGAAAGTAATTTTAGAAAATTTTCATAAGATATATCGTTTGCCTTAAGTATAGATATAACTTTTTCTACTACACCTTTTTCTCCTAAATGTTTTCTCTCAACACTATCCTGGTACATTCTGAGCAGATTGAGTATTTCTTGTGAAAGAGAATGATTAACTATGTCTAGGGTTTGTTGACCTATTCCTTGTCTATCTCCTGGAACTTTTAGCTCTTTTGGTTTTCCTTTAAAACTATATATAACTTCTTTATCAAACATTTCAAAACTTCTAAAATAAAAATCAGGATCTAGGTGTCCTACAACATTATTTTCTTTGTCTTTTAAGCTTAATGGAAAATCTGGATACGCGTTAAAAATACCCCACATTTGTTTTATTCTTAGAAATGGATTTCTTTTCGTTCCAAATTCTTCTATTAATTGCTTTTGATGTGACGAAGACAACTTCTCTCTACTTTGCTGAAAGATATCGAAGTCTAAAAGACTTATATTTACGTCATAAACATGCGGATATCCAGGTATGGTGCTGACGGAGTAGTTAGATGGAATAACATATTTAACTCCCGATAGAGCAGTTATTATATTCTTAATTCCAATAAACCCGAGAACGCCAGAAGAATGATTTAATCTAGCTAGAGCGTTAACGTGATCAAATATTCTTTTCAGTTTATTTAATTCTTTTTCTCCTATAACTCTCATGGAGATGTTGATAAATGTATCTCTTCCACCTATATGTTGATAGGTTGGTTCATCTTGCATTTGAATATGCATTTTTGCAATATTGTTACCTAGAGTTAGGCTTACTCCAGTGACTATGGCAGACTTAGGATCTAGATCAATTTTTATCATAGGTACTTCCCATTCCCTAAAGATAAATTGACCCTCTTTTGCCCTCATTCCTTCCATGAAATCTAATATTGATGAGTTATTAAAAAATTCTTCATACTTTATAACATTGAATACTTTTTTAACTTCTTCTTTTATTTGTTTTTTCAAATCATTATATTGCTTGGTGCCTTCTTTGATGTGCATTTTATTTGCTCTAGCTTTTGTTTCAATTTCAACTTGCTTGTCAAGATAGCCTACAACGTCTCTTGCTCTTTGTTTGAGAAATTTTTTTACTTGCTCTAACCCAAAGTTTAACGAACCAGGTCCAGTCAATTTTGTTCCGCTTATACACAAGTTTTTTCTCATTCATTGATGACTGTGTAGATTCTGCGGGAATGCTTACGGCATCGTAGTCTTTGAGATATTTAGTTTCGTCTTCAGTGAATTTGTTTGATCCATTTTCATTTATAAGATTAAGTACAATTCTAGCATATGATTTTTTTGCTTCTGTTTTTTCGTTAACGCCTGTTGTTAATATATCTAAAGCTGTTTTTATTTTTTGATAAATTGAGGCATTGTATACTCTGTTTTGCTCCAACTTTCGCACATCAGAAAGATCCATACCGTACTCTTCAGACGGATTATTTGGAAAACCGCTGCGTTATACCCAGGCTACCCAATATGCCTTTCCATGCGTCTCTGCCATATTCGCTAAATGCTTTTTCTTTTTCGCTTCGAAAGTTAGATGCGTCCGGTAAATATATTTTAGTTTGAGTTTCTGCGGGAATATAAAAGGAAATATTTTTTCCATCTGTCCATTCACTAATTATATTTGTAGTCAATTTTTCGTCTTCATACGCACTAAATCCAGTCTCCGGATATCTATCTGCTAGCGTATCTTTTTTGTATCCACTGAGTTTTACGCCTGGTTCTTTTACGCCTGGTTCTTTTTTGTCGTCAGATTTTTTCATCAAAAATGAGCTATTAACATAGTTGTGCATTTCTCCGGCTGCTCTACCCATAAACTGCCTATATTTACCCCAATGAACCGCCTGATTAAAATCATTAATCATTGGTAAAAATGGTTTGTGATTAAAATTCATTAGTTCTATATCTACTGCTAGGGCGAATGGGAAATTCGGAATAGTAGTTATTGACATACTGGACAAAGCAACAGCAGTTATTCCGTGAACTCTATTTAAATAAGCATTTCTAATCGGAAGAAAAGGAGAATACTTAAAGGCCGCTATTAATCCCCTTAGGGATGAAAGAAACTTGTCTATCTTTTGTTCATTTGATCCGTCAATGCCAAAGTCAATTTGATAGTTATCATTTAAGGATATTTTAGAGGCATCATTTATTGATATTCCCCATATTTCTTCATAATTTGGAAAAAATAATTTCATTCTTATGGACGTTTCTTTGTATCCAGAATTGAACTTGGGGCTAGATTTTTGTCTTATTGCCCCTCCAGTCATGCTGCCACCCTTAAAGAATGTATTTACATCTATGCTCAATGGCGGAACGTAAAAATTACAAGCCCCTATTCGCAGATGAAAAATATCAGGAGATTTTGGTTGTATATTCGGCCTATATGGAGATGAATCTAAGACTTTTTTCATTTTCTTCGCCGTATTTTCATATCTTGCGGCGAGTTGGAAAAGTCTGTCTTTTATATCTTTACCATCAAAATCTACCGTTCTTCCAAAAGCTTTTTCTAATGAATCCATAAAATCTTGTAAACTATTCAATGTATCCTCTTCTCCACCCCCAAGTCCATTGTTGGAGTAGTCCGAAGCCGCTGCTATTGAATCAAAAAAGAAACTTACAAGACTAGGAAAATATACATTAATGGTTGCAAGGGTCACAGGATTTAATGACAATTTTTGAATTACCTTATTTAACTCATCTAACCATTCAAGATCTCTTTCTGGTTTTATTGAATCAAGCGCGGATCTTTTTGCTCGCTCTACAGAAGATAGCCTGTGTTTTGCAAATTCAGATATTGTAGAAGCGTGTCTAGCTAAAGCCAAAAGACCACTTTCCTCAACCTTGACCATCAAAGCTGCAAAGCTTTTTTCAGTTAGCTTAGCGGCCATCTCCAAGTTTGAGTTTCTAAATACATTTGTAAAAGATCTTCTTTGCGGAGAATCTAATTCAGGTACAGCTTGGTTAAACGCCCTGTTCAAAAACCTGCTGTACGCATTTTCTGCTTGTATGCTCGAAGATACATTTGGGTCAGAAAACTGTATTTTTGCCATAAAAGCCAAAAATCCGATCATGAGATTCTGGATTTATTGTTGCTTCCGTAAACTCATTAACTTCCGAAAGAGAGGTCTTTTCTCGTTTTATCAACTCTGCTTCTTGGTTTTCGGCACTAACATTTGCTTCTATTACATTTACCCAGGCGTCTATTCTAACTCTTATTCCGCTTAAAATTGTTCTTGCAATTACTGAAGGATTGGCGCCATCTTTAAATTTTTTGCTAAATGTTCCGTTGTCATTTTCTCTCCAATAATTTTGATATACATCTAAATTATAGAAATAATTATCATAAAAATGTTTTCTTATACTTTCTTGCGAAGTGGTTAGTGGAAGATCATTACCCCTCTTGTAATACAGTTGAACATATTCATCTATTGTTAGGTCGTACTTTGTACTATTTGTATTTTGAACAAAAAGATTTATACACGCGTTTAGCAGGCCTTTTAGTAATAAATCTTGTTCATCATAAATAAAGATTTTTTTGGTATTAGAAGGGAGCTCAAAATTCAGTTCTTTTCTTTCATCTCCCTTTTTGCCCATTCTAGTTGAAAACTGCCCTGTATTTAAAAATTTTAGGAATTCTTCACTTGGTTTACCGGTAGATGATATTGCATTAATTGGAAATGGACCGTATATAGCTTTTTGAATAGCTTGTGTTAACTTTACACCGTTTTGGGATGTATTTGACAGAGTATTTAGGTAGCCTATGGTAACTGTACTGATTGAGCTAGACATGTTTATATCATATTGTTTCTTTTGTTGATTTCTGTTACGCGTTGAGCTGAGGAATCTTTTTGATAAGATTTACTCATGTTATTCATTATACTATAATTATTAGATTTTGTAAACTGCGTTTCTTGAAAAGAAAAATCAGGCTGTAGATCAGACTTATTATTTCTAGCTGTTTGCATATTGGCATTCAAATAACCAGAATCATTCATCTGTATATGGGTAGATGACCCCCCTATATAGCCCTCAAAAGACCCCTTAATTGAATCTGAAGTATTTGGAGATTTTGAATGCCCTACGCTTTGAGGGCCTGATTCATCAGATCCAACAGAGGTATTTTTGCTTGAAGATATGGCTGCCGCATATTTGTTTGATGTCTGCGTTCTATGAGAAGTATCTATTCTTTTAGATGCGGCATCTTTTAAGTTTTTATTTTGTGTATCTGCGCCAAAAATCATGATTTAATACCTTAATAGCCACTTGCAATTTCTTGGTACGGATCCCTGCCAACTTGTGGCGTTCCTGGATACATAGTAGTGTCAACATCCATATTTTGTCCGAATCCAGAGAATATCCTTAAAAAGTCTTCTGTTTCGGATCTATTTCCGTATAAGTTTACTTTATAGCTCATACCCGGAGAATAAGATCCGTCAACTATTTGAGGCACTTGGGGGATTCTTTGTGCATGTTTTTCATATGCCGACCCACCCGGAAGAAGAGGTGGACCTCCGACATTTTCCGGAGCCCTATCTTGTACGGCACTATATATTAAACTGCCCGCTATTAAAGCTCCCATACCATATATCGAATTTCTAAATATTTTATTTTCAGAGAAAAGAGAAGCTAAATCTTCTTTCATAAATTTAGATATTTTTTTATATTTTGTCCTATCTAATTCTTCACTATAATCTCCACCTGCCAACATATTTCTTAATTGTTTTCTAAATTTTGATTCACCAACAGATTCTCTGGCTGATTCACCAGTTGCCCTTAAACTATTTTGTACGTCTTCTGCAATTTTGGCATTTAGTTCATTTACGCCATATACGGCTCTTGCTCTTTTTGCCTCAATTACTTGCTCTTCGTCCAAGCCCGCCAAAGGATTTTCTTTATCTTCAATCATATTTAGTACCGCTTCTTGCACAGCACGTGCGCGTTCATCTGCAATTGATTCAGCATCGGCGCGCATTAATTCCTTTATTCTTTTTTGTGTTCCCTCTTCGGTAGAAACTTTTTTGGCTATATCTTCGTCTTCAGATAGCCTCTCACCTGCAGCCAACGCTTCTGCTTTTGCGCGAGATTTATGTACTTGATTTGCAACTTGATTTTCCTCTATCCCACCAAAAAAACTCGCCATTCTATTGTTTCTAGCCGCTAACATTTCTCTGGCAAACGTCATCAACTCTTCTTCCTCGCCATGCAATATTCTAAGAAGTCTATCTGAATCAAAATTAGCACTGAGTCTTTCGGATTGTTTTTCAAGCGCATTGAACAATTCTTGCCTAGTAACTCCGCCAGACATCATCTCCATTGCTTCATTGAAGTCAGAAATGATTGTTCTTCCCAACTTCATCTGTCTTCCAGTTTGAGTCATTTTTTCGGTGTCGCTATTATCGGTCAATTTAATTAAAGCTTCAAGATTAGTTTTATTTCTTTCTATAATTAGTTCTGCTGCGGTCATTGCTTCATTTGAAACTTCAGTTGCTCTGGTTATTTGATCTGATCTTATAATAGACAAATTCATTCTTAACATTTGTTTTTGTATTCCGTGCTGTTTCCTCAACTAATTTTTGTACGGCTGAACTTCTTGCGTATTTACTTGTGGAGCTTCCAAACGTCTCATCAAAGAATTCAATTACCGCGTCTTGATTCTCTGATTCAATTAAAGCTTTTAATGTGTTTCTAATTCCTCTGGCTTCCTCGTCAAGGCTTCCAAGTCTTTCTTCCGTTGCGTTTAAGCCCTCAAGTGCACCTTGAGCGGCTGTATATTGATCTAGTCTACTTAATCTTCTAGATGACAAGAGCAATCTATCCATTATTGGAAATAATTCTTTTCTTTCTTCGGCGTTAAGGATTCTACCCAGTTTTGCTTCTTGATTTGATATAGCAGTTTGGTAAAGCCCGGCTTGTTTACCAAGTCTTTTCCCCATTTCCTTAATTGCACCTTCGCCTACAGAATTTACACCTAATTCTTTAGTTAGTCCTTTTGCAGGCGCTAATATATTTTCAACTGATCTAAGTGCTGCTTCTGGACTTAAGCTGTGATCTATCATTTCTTTCATTGATGCACTAAAGGTTTTGAATAAGGCAAATCCGGTTGTTTTATCTATCGCAGTTTCAGAAGCAATTAATTTAATTCCATCTCCATATAAAAATTTTCTCATGCCTTCATCGTCAATTGTTGACATAAAATCATCAAATTGATCAAGGGTAGAGCCTATGACCATAGATCTATTTACATACACTCCAAGTATGTCCTGAGCTTCGCTGCCCCTAGCTAATCTAGATAATAGGGCAGATTCCCTTATAGATCCCAAGGTAGTATCGTCAATACCTAACGCATTTTCGAAACTCAACATTTTTGATACCGCTTTGTGGTCCTCGGCATTGATTGCATTTCTAAGAGAACTATATTGATCGTCGCTCAAAAGGCCTTTAAAATTTTCAACTGACTCTAGTAGATCTGCTTTTATTTGGGGAAATTCGGGTCCAAAATCTTGATTCTTAAGTTCTTCCATCAACCTTAAGCCACTTCTTTTAAATTCTTTGCTTGTAAGAGCGCTAGATCCAAATTTTTCTATCTGTTTAAACATTCTTCCATCATCTTCATAAATGTTTGCAATTGATCTGCCCATTCTTTTATAGACTGAAAATATTGCTTGTTCAATGTTTACATCGGCGGCTTCCGAGCCACGCACCAAAATAGATTTTCCTGGATCTTCACCAGTACCGAGGTTGAGCGATTATTAAATTTCTTAATAATTGAGTGTTTGGATCAGTGCCCTCATCTGCCATAAGAGATAAGGTTTTCATAAATTCTTCGTCTTCTTTAAATAAATGTTGTAAGGTCTCGTTATCTAAGCTCGCTCTTGCATATATATTTTCTTGAAAAGATGTCGGTTGTCTAGCTATGGAGAACAATAGCCTTTCTTGTTCCTGGTCATCTACGTATTTTATGAAGGTTATTAGCCCCTTGTCGTCTAAGTCAAAACCACCAAGGGCATTGAAAAATTCCGGAACCGCTCCAGCGCCAAACAAAAGTCTATTTCCACTTAACCTAAAAGACATCAAATCCTGTGTCACATTGGTCATTCCCGTTTTATCGCTCAGATTTTTAATTGTTGTTGCCATCTTTGCTTTCCCTAATATGGGTTTAGTTCCGCCTAAGGAGTGCATGCTTTCTGTTGAAAGAGCAAATCTTTTAGTGTTGGGAAGAACCGAATGATATAGTGCGCCATATGAACTCTCGTCCATTGTAAACATAGATGTTTGAAAATAGTTGGCCAAGTGATTCATCATCGTTGCAGAATTTTTGGGGCCGACTCCCATTTCATGTAATTCTAATATTTGTCTTGCAAAATTTTTATTCCTTTCCTTTGCCAACCTAACCGGTTCAGGAAGACCATCAGTATCTAGCTCTATTTGTTTTCTGAGATCGCTTATCATTCTTGGCGTTAACATATCTTGATTGATAACTGCATTCATTTGCTGTAAAACTTTTGTATTGTTATCCTTCATTGCTTTAAGCGACATATCACTAGCAAATATTTCGCCATGTGTTGCTATAAGGTTTGGGTCGGAATAAACAATTGAACTTCCTTGACCAAATCCGCTCAATATTATTTGATTAAGTCCTGATTTTCCTCTAAGCCCTAATTCTGATTTCATTCCAGAGCTCCCTATAATCAGGGAATAACCTTTTAGTCCTTCAATAAAATCGATCATTCGAGCAGCAAATTTTGGTTGTCCCTGATCAAGAAGTCCTCTACCGGTTATTTGATAGAGGTCGGTGTTATCCAATAAATTTTTTTGTCTTTTAAGTTGTTGAAGCGTTTCTTGTAATTCTTCAATTTCACTAGCATCTGATGTTGCGCGAATCTCTGCTTCTACTACGTCTATTCGTTTACCTATTCTTTTCTTGGCATGATTGTATACTTTTTTATTAATTAATGCGTCTCCGTCAAATTCTTGTTCAGCGTCTTTAAAGAGTTGTTTCACTATCTTTAATTGCGGATTATCCTTTAAAATTTCATCTGCTTGTTTAAGAAACTCTTTATTGTCTTTAGAGTTTTTAAGAATCTCTCTCAAGGGTTTCGATTCGCCAAATAATTCTTCTTTTAAATCATCAGCTCTTTTAGCTAGCTCTTCTTCAGACAATCCAGCTAATGTGGAGTCTCCGGCAATAAGAGATCTTTCAAGTGACCTTCTAATTATTTGATCTGTGTCCGTTTCTTTGAGCGCTAATGCTGCGTCTTTGCGGGCGGTGCTCAGCGTGTCTGTTATACCCATGGATTTTCTTAAAAAGTCCAAACCTTCTTCTATTACAAGTGTGCTCTCGCTTAAAGTTTTTTTACCCGTAATAGCGAATGAATCTACGTCAAGGAGTGTTAGATCTCTTTCACTAAATATACCCTTAAATCTTTTTGGAAGTTTTTGAAGAAAGTCTTCTACTGTTTTTGCTCCTCCAAATACTCCCTTTTTTGCTCCCTCATCTAGCATCGAAGAACCAAGCGCATTTAATATATATGTTATTTGTGGATTGGTAAAGGTTCCGAACTCCGCTTTCGGCAACCGAAGTAAATCTAAGTATATTTGCTCCGTCTTTATCTATAAAGGGAAAATAGTTGTCTAGTCCAACTTTTTTCATTTGTCTCTTTATAAAATCTTTAGCGTAGTTTCTTACGTCCGTTTGATCTTTCAATTGAGAAAGCTGAATCCTTATCTGTCTATCGCCCCTAATCAATTCGTCTATTTGACTTTCTTCCATACCAAGTTTTTTGAGTTGATCTTTGTGAGCTTCAAGTTTTTTCAGCACGTCTTTTTCATTAATCGCAGTAAGAAATTCTGCGGCTTGCTCTACCCTAGGATTGAAAGGAGAATTCAAACTAACTTTAGTTATTCCACCTTCTTTGATAAGTGGTTTAATTACATTGAATTTTGTTATCATTTCAGAAGAGGCTTTTGCAAATGCTTCTCCGTAATCAGAGAATTTTTGCCCATTAGTAATTAAGGTATAGGCTATTTTTTGTTCACCGTCTAAATCTACTCTTAGCAGTCCGCTTCTACCTAGCTCAGTTCTTTGTAGCGCATACCTAGCTGCCTTCAAATTCTTCATCGGATCTTCAAACAAGGTATTAAAATTAAAACGAATCATGTATTATGCAACTCCAGACGAAATGCTTACTTGATTTCTTCCAAAAGTATTGATTACCGGAGACACGCTGCCAGATATACCAGATCCGGACATCAGCTGCCTCAATCTATACAACGTATCTTGATTATTGGTTCCAGAACTGAAATCTGGATAGCTTGGATTAGTCAAGTTTGCTTCTTTTATTTGCTGTGGATAGTAACCCATTTGAGACATTTCAAGACCCATTTGTTGTCCTATTTTAATTTTTACGTGATCCATGTTTGTATTCGGGTGCCATCCTTCCCAAGACATGTCCGGTAATTCATGTCTTTGAAAGTATTCTGCTAACTCTGGCTTTTCCTCAACTTCCATACCCCAAGCTGCCTGATATATTCTTCTCTCTAGCCTTGGAGCTGTTGAGAGAATTCTTTCTCTTTCTTCCTCCGGAGCCTGTAGCATGGCTTCAAAGTGTTCTCTTTTTCTTTTTGGAACAGCTAAAGTTAAAGTATCGACTGATGCACCATATAAATCTGCTCCATACATAGTTCTTTTGGCGGCTTGCCTAAATTGATTGGCCGCCATCCCATCTCCGACTTTCTTGCGCCATATTTGCTAAACGAGTATTTTTTACGTAACTCAATATGTCAGAGTATTCCTCAAGGGCGAATTCTTTTCTCCTTGCTTCGGGAATATATCTGTCTCCAGAGACAAGTTCGTAAGTATTTCCTATGGTAGATGCCGTTCCACCTGTTGCTATACCCAATCCAGTAGAGAGTAATTTTGCCCTGGGAGTTCTACCAAACAAAGAAAATCCCACACCCATAGAAGTGGCTGCAACTATTGGATTTCTTTGAGTTGCCTTGTTTATCATTGGCTCTATAAAACTTTCAAATGGTCTTTGCCATTCCGGAAATGTTGCGCCATATACATTTCTTCTTTCATAATCTTCGGTAGCAGTTCTTTTGTTTAAAAATTTAGTATTGAAAATTGTATCTCTATGAGCAAGATACTCCCCAACTCTTGAGATTGCACCGAGAGTTCCTCCAGAGTATTGCCTATCGTCTTCGTAGGGCTCAAATTCATATTTCCTAGTGGTATCAGCCATTTGAGATCTTATTTCTCCAACTCTTATTCTTTCGTCCGGAGTTAGATCCATTGAATCTATTTTTCTATCCAATTGCTTAAATTGCTGAGAATATGGCGCTATATCTGACAAAATATTTAATTGATCTATTGGGCTATATTGACCAGATTGATCGTAACTAACCCTATTAAATCTTTCGTATCCTATTCCCGGTAATCTGATTTCTCCCTCTTGAACCTTGGTGTACGGATCTCCAGTTTGAAAATTCATATAATATTCTGGGCCTGGAAGAAAATTATATTGTTGACCCATGACATTTTTTATTGGGTTTATATAATCTACATTAGTTCTTTCTTTCGGAATGAATCTTCTGGTTATTTCAGATAATTCTATATTTCCACCAGGAAAGTCTCCAAGTCCACCTAGGTTTAAGTCCCAGAATGCCCTACTTGTTCCATATGCCTTAGAGGCGGATTGCATTACCGCTCTATTTGGTTCAAAATCACCTTGTCCAAATCCAAATTTTTCTCTTAAAGAAGAAAATCCGAAACCATATATACCAGCCATTTCTTGTAATCTATAGCCTATTTCTCCAGATTGAAATTGCAAAGACCCAGAAGATATTGGAGAGCCCATAGGAACTATCTTAGGGTTCATTACTCCTCTTTGTTTTGGTGGACCATAGGACATCGCTCTTAATGGCTGATTTAAACCAGAAATCATACCCTGAGATATATTTGATCCAGTTCCTAAACTTGCACCTGCTGCTGATCTATAGTTTGCATTGGATCCAGATATTGCATTACCGTAAGGTATCGGCGAAGATTGATTAATTGGAAAAATATTAGATCCTATTGCTGCTTGACCTTGGCCGCCACCAAAACCAACCATCGGACCGTAGGCACTAGCATCATAGGCCCCAAATTGACCCGCTTCTGCGTAGTTACTTAGATTATTCGCAACTTCTTCTTCGTGCATTGTGCGTTTTGGTTTTAGTATTCTGCCCAATGTTGCATTTGCTATAGGAACTATCGGCCCAAACGGACCAGTAAAATAATCACCGGTCTCAGGATAAGGCCTGTCTGCATAGTGCTGTTGTTCAAATCTGTAGGGATCTAGTGGTCTTAGCGGCGATATATCATTATAGAATAATGCTTTTTCCATCGGACTTCCGTAAGTTTGAGACGTAAAGAGTGCTCCGCCCTGAAGTTTTCTATACCAAGAAGGACGATAATACATTATTTTCCCACCCTCAAAAGGAGTATTACCCAATGGCCAATATCTACCTTGTCGTATTGGCACTTCGCCTTCTGTTAATTGTTCTCTTTTTTCTGGTGCGTTCATACCTCCAGGAATTATCCCTGCCGATAACGCCTGCATTTCAACTACGCCCCTACCTATTTTAGTTGTAAAGAAAGGAGAGTAAGTTGGTTCTCCCTCTGGACCTCTTTCGTTTACAAGACCACCTATTTCTCTATCTGCTGTCATGAACGTAGTGCCAGCGGCGTATATGGGAAGAATTCTCTTGCCCACCATGCCTCTTGCGTAAAGATCCAATGGACCAGTAAAAGAACTGGTATTTAATTGCATGCCAACGGTTCCAAAATATCTATTCAAACGATTGACGATGTGATCCATCGCGTTTGCTGCTCCAGAATAGCTATCTGGATCCTTGTATGTAGTTAGGCCAAGAGCGCTTTTTACGGCCCCAAATGGATCTCTACCAAATACAGTTCCAAAAGTTGGAACAAGAGTAGTAGATTGACCAGAACCAAGTGGATCTACGAGCATGTCGTCTGGCGTATACTGTGCTGAGCCAAAAGCTCTATTAAGGGGTGCCGCAAGTCTATTAAACGGCCTTGGAATACTCGTTGATATAGTTGAAGCCGTGCCCGTAGTATAAGGATTAAAGAACTGTCTTACGGCGTTACCAACTTCTTCGCCCTTAGGAACCGGGCCAGAGATAGCATTTTGTGAACCGGCTGTTGAAAATTCTAAAAGTTTTCTTAAAGAATTTCTAGTATTCATCATTGCAGATGCGCTTTGATTGAACGTAGAAAATGCACTATAATTTGCCAGAGTTGACAAAGCTGCTAATTGTGATTCTGCAAATTGTCCAGGTGCCATAGTTTTTCGCATGCCTTGTATGGCCTTTTGCATTTCTATAAATAATTGATTTTCAGTACCGCGCAACGGTACCAGTAACACCAGTAAATGTATTTGCCTGAGAAACGAATCTGAAGGCTTCGTTCTTTGCTTGATCTAATCTAGTTGTTATTGTTGGAGATTTTTTTGCCAATTGAGATGTTGATAAGAAATCTGCTTCCGCAACTAGTTTTCTTAATGTAGAAATTGATTTTTCTACTACGCCGTCATCAATTCCTTGACTTCTAGCATTTGCCTTTATGATTGGAAGGGCTGATTCTATTGAGTTCATAAAATCAAGAAAATCTTGACCAGTAGATATCTCCGAAACCCTTCTTCCGCCGAGTGTGAATAACTGTGGATTATTTTCCTCAAGAGCCTTCATTACTCTTGGGGACAAACCTGCCCTAAATGTTGATTTTCTAAAAGACTCAAAAGATCTTAATATATCTTCTTCTGATATAGAACTTACAACCGATCCGGTTTCATCAAAAATTCTTAATCTATCTCCACTTACAGACGCTCTTTCATCTGCTCGTTGTATTCCCAATCTATAAGATCTAGAGGCACCACGTTGTTTAAAAGCAACTTCTTCACCGCTTAACAGTCTGCTCATTACCGCAGGATTGTTTATGTCACTTTTTCTCTTTGCTATTCTTCCTATTCTTCCAAAAATGGAATTAGGTTGTTCTGGATCGAAAGAAAACTTTTTCTTAAATGCTATTGCTCTTTCTGGGCCACCAAAAATTTTGTCTAAAAATCTTGATCCTGAAGTAGTAGTATCAATATCAAATACGTTTGCTTCCTGTCCAAGTCCAGATGCTCTTCTTGCGCTTCTTGATAGCATTTCTGTGCTGGCTGTAGGTATCGCTCTATAAGTACCTTTTAATGCCGTTGAAACAATTTCTCCAGAAATGCTGTCTTCGCCAAAAGACAGTACCTTACCTTTTAGTCCAAACATTCCGCCAGTACTATGCCAAATTTGAAAATTGGACCTTGATCCAACTGTTTCATTTAGTGCCTCAGAGGCTTCTTTTCTCAACGTTTCTGATTTTACAAAAGGTTGAACTGTATTCCCTGGTATATCATTTAATGCTTCAGCGGCTTCTTTTCTCAACGTTTCTGATTTTACAAAAGGTTGAACTGTATTTCCCGGTATATATTGTATTGGTCCCCTTCTTGCCATTTCAGAGAACGATTGAAAGCCAAACAAATCTGGAACCGAAAGATTGATTATGGGAACATGGAACTCATCAGCCAAAAATCTACCAACAGAACCTAAAGTATTTTTTACGGCACTGAAGTCTAATGTTTGTCCAGACCTAGTTTGATATGCGCCACCCAATCTACTCAAGCCTATAGACTTGGATACTGGATCTTCTAATGCCACTCTTGAGGATAGGTCTTTTATTATCCTTTGTTCATTTTTGCTTAAGTGAGAAAACTTTCCGCTTTCAATTGCCTCATCCACCAACAAGGGTTTCATTCCAAATAAGTTAAAATTACCTTCACTTATACCTGAAGTTATTTTTCTTTTTTCTATTAGAAATGCTCTAAGATTAGTAAAATCTGAAGGATCAAATCCGGCCTGTGATAATTTTTGCTCTATTACGTTTGTAGACTCTCTAATTCCATCGCTATTTTTAAGTCTTATTCCTAAGACTTGAGCTGTTTTTCTTTGTAAAAATTCTTTTTTAGCACTAGATAGAGGGCCAACGAAATCTTGATATACCTCTTTTCTCGGCTTTATAATTCCAGATGTTATGTCAACCAAGTCTTCTCTGTAAAATTTATCAAAACTTTGATTTATTTTTGACCTAAGGCCTTTTTGAAACTCCCTACTAACAAAGATTGCGTTTGCGTCTTCAACCACTTCTTCCATAAAGGATTGCGTGCCTTCGACTTGTCTACCTAAAATAGATTGACTAAAAGCTTTTCCGTTTTTTATTTGAGAATATCTGTCAAAAATAATATTATAATGATCTTCGGCGTTTTCCGATAAAACTTTAGTTTTCCCGATACTAATTGCATTAGTTGGCTCAGATCTTCTGCCGGGAAGTGTTATCCTAAGTTGTTTTACAAAATCACTAGCCTCTTTTTCATCTATGCCCCTATTGATCAATTGAGACTTGAGTACGTCTTTATAGGCTGATTGTTGTTCTCCCATAAAAAAATCAGACCTAGTAAAAGATCTATCTCCCGGACCACCAGCACCCATTATCGAAATCGATTTAGCTATATCTGTAATTTTACTTGAATAACCGGACCTTATCTTATTTACTGCTTCCGAAAGTTGTTTCTTATAAACGTCACCCGCCCCGGATATAGCCTGATCAAAAGTAATTGCCCCATCTATTACATCATAAGCTTTTCCGTAGAGTCCAAATTCTTTTCTGCCTGCTCTAGCTGCCGCTGTTATTCCTCTAAAAGTTGGTATAACGTCAAGGAATCCGTATTTTGCGGCGTCTTCAGCGGCTGTGTCTATTCCAAATGCAAACCTTTTAGCGGCTGCTGTGGCGGCCCTTCTCCTTGTTGCGCCATCAGCCATCATCTGCCTATAAGACCTACCTGGCCCATGCCTTGCTCCATGCAAGGCTTGTACTAAAGTCGGTTGTTCTGATTGAAATGTTTTAGCAGCGGCGTTAAACGCTCCGAGAAGTTTGTGCGGCCTTTTTCAAGAACTTACTTGTTATCGAAGCAAAATCGTGTCCAACTTCACCAAGAATATCGCTTAGATTAACAAATCCTCTTGCTAAAGTTTGCTGACCAGGACTCATGTCCCTGAGGGCTGTCATTGAGTACTTAAAGCTGTGTATAGAACTCTTTGTTGCGCTTACTCCAGCAGCACCCATCTCAAACGGAAGCAACATCGTAGCGGTATTAACTAGCGAAGTTTTTACAAAGTCGCTAATGACATCGGCTGGATTAAACCAATTTACTTTTTTCTTCTCTTCATTTTTGCCAAAAAGAGGATCGGTAAATCCCTTTTGAGTTACATATAAAGCAGGCAGTTCGTACGGTAGTCGCCTGGCGCCCCTAACCATTCTCTTTTGTATTTCATCTTTTAGGGTCCACACTGCAGCGGGTTCTGATGTAATCCCCCTTCCTGCTCTGTTTCTTTCCTCTTTTGTAAGATAGGTATAGCGGAATCTTTCGCTTGTAGATCCACTGTATCCAGTGGACAATAACCCGTCAGGAGTTTCACTAACCAGTTTTGAATAAGGATCGTCTACACCATCGATAAACCTTTTAACACCTTGAAGTTCATCAAGATTTCTTCTTAGGTCTGTCATGCCCCTAACTAAAGATGTAGCGGCACCAGAAAATCTACCCGATCCATCTGCTGTATCCTGTAGTTTTTTAGCTAGTCTTAGCCCACCCTTTTTTAGGTTGGCGTTTAGAACTAGTGATACGGCAACAGTAGTTGCTGTTGCAGCAAAAAAGCGCATGACGGGATTGCCGTCAAGCGCCCTTGTTATTGCACCAGAATTTGGCGATACGCCCTCTGTTTCGCCCTCGTTGATTGGAACATCCCTAGAGGTTACGCCATATCCAAGTCCGTGTAATGGCCCCCTATCTCTAATCACAGATCTCTCCTAATCTATTGCATTCCCCATAGCTTCTGCGCAATTGGATCTTCGTAAGATGCTTCTCCAGCTTTCTTGGAAATATTGTGCCTTGCAGCTCTTGCTTCTTCTTTCAGTTTTTCTTCTTCTGGATCTATCAATTCAAGAGTGATATTAGAAAGCGGTACTCCATAACTATTTTGATTTATCTCAAGTATTTTTTCTGAAAGAGCCACCCTTTCAGCCAGTTGAGAAAATGTCATGTCGTCCAAATCTTCTGGCTTGTAGGCTGGTATCGTTGATAGCACGAATGCCTTCATCAAACTCCTCACCTCATTTGCCGCATCTCTTTTCGCAAGGAGTATTTGCTTGGCCAAAGAGGGAGAATAAAATCCTGAAAAATCTATTATTTCTTGTGCCAAAGAACTTATCGTTCCAGCCGGAAGTTTTCCAAAATTGTAGTTTTCAGGATATACTACGGCAGAAGATATTATCAAATCTTCTGCGTCCATTGAATCTGAATTCTCGCTGTTTTTATATTCAACGATTTTGTCGTATTCGCTAAAGGTTAATTCCCTAAATGCTATCTCTTGATTTTTTATGGTTACAGAAAAGATAGAACCATGCTTCTTCTTAAGCGAGTGAAGAAGATCTGGTTCCATTTTTTATAGCTGTCTCACTTCAAGGGCAACGAATCCAGAAGCCTCTAAAACTTCTTGCGCAATCAAAGAAGGTAAACCAGCAAGAACGCCGGTCATATCTGCTTTGTCCATTACCGGATACAGTATGCATAATTCTGCAATTGCTTCTTCATTCCACATATTTGCTTCTGCATTTGTCAATTGGCCGGCTTGAACAAGCTGTTCCATCTTTTTCACCAGGTTCTTGTATTCAAGTCTGTTTAAAACTCTCCAGATTATGTGTTTGTCAAAAGTGATTGAAGTAACGTATACTTCGCCATATTCACTCTTCCATTGTTTTACCACACCAGCTGTTGGACCATCTTCCCAAAGTTTTTCTTGATCAGGAAGATCTTCTATTTGAACACTTGGCTCATTTTGCGCTTCTGCGTCTTCTTGCTGTGTGTTTTCTACTTTTATATCCACTGTTTCATCGGCGCCCATTTCTGCGGCTGCCTCATCATTATTGGTTATGGTAACTTTTCTTTCTGACATTTTGTCTCCTTATTGTGACATGAACTAACTAAACATTATACACTATATATTATATAAAATCAATTATCTGACTGGTGTGCCAGTCCTATTGCCGGATCTTTTTCTTTTATTGGTGGTTGTTGTGGTTGTTGTGGTTGTTTCTTTTTCCTGGGGTGCTTCGATTGACGAATCAAACGTTATTTCATTCTTCTTGATAAATCCAAGATCAACTTCAGTATAGTAAAAGTCTCTAGCCATGAATTGATAATTCTCAACTATGGCCATTCCTCCAGTTGCGACTGCAGTAGACATTCTTAATAATTGAACTTCTTGAATTATTACTTTCATTGGTTTAACAAGACTACTTTGATTTGGTTTCACTAATCTTTCATTAACATCTGTAACAATCATTCTATCAAAATTATCTTTAATTATTTTATCTTCAGATTGAAGAAAATCTTTTGGCGAACTTGCAACCTCTTCTAATCCAAATACTATAACAAAATTAAATGGAGGATGTGCACTGAAAATATTTTTATTTGAATCTATTATATTTTTAGAAAATGGATCATTGGTAATTCTATCTAATTGACTGTAGGCCCAATATTTGCCCACGTTTTTTTCATCTTCTACAGAAAATAAATTATCTTTTTCTTTGCTATATTCTTCTTGTCTTAATTTTGATATTGGTCCAGCCGGATTTCTTTTTACAGATTTTGCTTGGATCATCCTTCTTTGTGTAGCCAATTCAATTAGTTCAGTCATTCTTCTTGGGTATCTTGTAAAAATGGTAAATTCACCGCTTATTATTCTTGTTCCATACATGACTGCGTCGTAATTGTACGACCAAAATCCATACAGCGGTTGCTTTTCTTGACTCACTGAGTAAGCAATTCCGTTAAGGTCTAATTCATATTCTTCTTCAAAAAGACCATCTATATAAACCTTAATATCTTCGCCGCTAAAAAAATAATCATAATAATTATTAAACTTTTTTTCATCTGAAGCCTTGCCAGACCAAGCCAAATCTATCTTTTCAGACAGTGGATCAAATGAATAACTTCTATCTTCAGGCATTGGGCTCTACTATGGTTTCGATAAAATTAGTATATAGAGTGGTTATGGCTGTACCGTCTGGAGAATCTCCAAATATATTTTTGTTTCTTTGAGCAGCTCTTTGAGCTTCTACTCCTCCGACTTTTGCAATTTCTTTTTCGTTAATCATTTTTGTTATTGGTTGTATTCCTCTGGCCATAAAAGTATAAGTTTGTTCAGTTAATATGTCATCTATTGACATTGTTTGACCTTCATCTACTATGGTAACACCAAAGATTTTCATTTTTGATGCGCTTCCATATTCGTTAAAGAAAGTAAAAATTATATCAAAAGGAGGAAGCATGTCGGCTAGTGGAGCAAAAAATCCATTGGTTCTCGATACGTAGTTTTGATACTCTTGTATCTTATACCAAAAGTATTCGTTAAATACAGTAAATATTAAGGAACCCGCAATAGTCCTAGAGCCCTTTAAGAATCCCCTAACATTTGAATGTCCAACGGTTCTAATTGGAACATTTTCTCTGTGAACCGAATACGATACAGTTTGAAGATCCCCTATTTCTAAATAGGTTCCATTTCCTGGAGAACCGCCAATTGGCGGCAGGATCATGGTGGCAACAATATCTGTTCCAGAGTATGAAATATTGTTGATAATTGAATATGCGCTTAAATCGCTATCTGCTGTATTAACTTCAGATATTTTGTTAGTATTTACTACTACTTCCATTAATTCTCCCTAAAAAAGTATGATGCACGAGAGCCCCTCACCCCCGTGCACCATACCACTTAATTACTTATATTATATTAAGGGCGAATAATCTCAACCGGCGTATTACCCTTAGGCAGTGTGTTGGCTGATGGACTTACAATATTGGCAAGTGTGTTGCCAGCTGTTTCTAGCTGAGTAGTTGCAATAGTGTACATCGGACCAAGCTCTCTAGCTACGTATGTCATTGTTTCTTCAATGACTATATCGTCCATTGATGCGCCAGAGCCCTCATTCAGTAATTCACATCCGTAAATTGATCTTACAGCTGCGTTGCCGTATTCATTAACAAATGTGATAGTTATGTCAAATGGGGGAATTTGGTCTGCGTAGTAAGGAACTTTCTTTTGAACGTCTCTAGTCCAAGTTTGCGAACCCTCGCCACCTTTACCTGGTATACCTCTTCCAATCGAATTGGCGTCGCCAGGAAGCGTGTTATGGGCCCTTGTATAAAAGTCCATTGGCTTACTCGATGAGTAATTTTTATCCAACATTGTGTAAAGAGCCGGACGATCAAAAACAGTAAATATCAAGGAACCGGCAATGCCGCGCTTACCCCTTGAAAATGATCTTGGGTTTGGTGAACCCATAGTGTATATCGGAGCTTTTTCTCTAGTTACAGAAAAAGTAATTCCCGAAAGAGCCCCTATCTCAACTCCACCAAAGGTCGCAACAATATCTGCTCCTGAGAATGTAGTATATGTGCTCAGGTATTTGTTAACCTGACTTTCGTATGCTGGTGTTTGTCCTGCCATTTTATTTTACCCTCCAATCGGTAATTGCTTATACGTTAATGGCTATTTGCACCTGGATTGTCTTTAACTCAAACGCAGGTGTTAATACGAGGTCTACAATCGCCTTGTTTTCTGCTGGTATGTAAGTGATGTTGAAGTCACTTGTCAGCAAGGCACCTAATAGTTGCATACCTCTTAATGCTGATGATATCGCCGTTTCCATTGAGTTTCTCATTTGGACGGTTGATGGTTCACCAACAAATTTTTGCGTAACTTGACGAACCAAATTGGCCGCCTCATCTACGATTCTCTTGGTTGTCAAACGCGCATAGTCTGATCCGTTTGAAGCAAAGGTTGCACCTTCACCAAAAACAGCAATCTTGTTGAAGTTAATGACTATCGGATTGACGCCCTTTGTGCTCAAGGAATTCTGCTGTGTCCTTGTTGGATTATAGCGAACAGCGCTTATGTTAAACAGCGGCTTGTTCACTATTGCCGAATAAGACGACAGACGAGAAATGCACGCTGCCGTAGAGGCTGCTCCATTTGCGTACCCAAAGTCTACTCCACCTGAAGAATAGCCGACAGGTTTCACTTCTGCTGCCACGACAACAAGATATGGTCCAAACAAACCAAAAGATGCGTTGTTCTTATCTGGCAGCGTGGGCAGTGACAAATGCGAAGATATTTGAGCTGGTGTCATTACTTCTTTTGTTCCCTCACTAAATGGATGTACGCCCATAACTGCCATGCACGGATGTGTATTTTCTGAAATATCTTTAATTTTTACTGCAACTTTATACGCCCAACTGTTAGCTACTGTCGCCGTACTATCTGCATGAAATGCATATTCATTTGAGTTTGGCGTCGAACCTGTGGTTGAATCCCAGTCAAGATCATTACTGCCCCTGCCCCAAGGAACTATAATATCTGGAATAACCGTTTCTGCCGCCGAGAATGCTGCATCAAATATATCTACCCCACCACTTGTGCAGGTGCCTGTAGTATGATTCCATGCGGTGTTGGATGGAAGCGCAACTAAGAATATTCTTTCTGCTCCGCCAGCTACCAATTCAAGAAAAGCCTTATGAAGATCAGATCCATCTCCAAATGCGGCAATTACGTCTTTTTCTGAAGTTGCTTGAACGACGTCTAGGTCGCTTACATTGCCAGTTTCATTAGCTGTTGTTCTTCTAGCAATTGCAACTATTCTTGGACCTGATGGAACGTCTGTGCGAGAGACGCTGTAGAAGCGATCTCTAATTAGTGTTGTTACTCCTGGTATAGCCATGTTCTTTTAAACCTCCGACTAGGATATAGGGCGTTATAAGTCTTCTTTTATAGTAACGAGAAGGTCATAAAAATAACTCAAGAAAGAAAATTATAATATAGTTTTATACGGCTATTATTAAGCGTTTGGCGTTGCGTCGAAATGAAGGTCAGTAAGGTTTATGGTAGTCCCATCATAATTTGGGGTAGCCATATGTTTCAAAAGGGCCGATTCATATGCCATTGCCATTCTAATATCCAAAGATAGACTTTCAACTTTGCCGGCTTGAGCAGCAAAGGTTTTTTCTGTAGTTAGCATGTAGGTTACGGTTCTTTTGTGGAGGTCTTTTTGATCTCTATTTACCTCAGAATCAGATAACCTTCTAGCATAAGTTAATTCTGAAGCTCCAATTTTTTTAAAGATAGGAGTATACTCAAGCATAAAATCCTCAAATGTCTCAATTAAAGATTCAACTAAATACGAGTTATCTTGATCATCAGATATTAAATTTGTTGAATCCCCCATTCTTTTGCCGACTGGAGAAACAGCGCTAAACGCAATGATATTTTGAAATCTTTGTCCGTATATGTATACTTCATTATTGGTTATTCTTCTCATTCTAGGTTTTGGTTCTACGGAATGCGCTTTTCTTAATTCTAAAGAAAAGGTTATTATAGCGTCAGTTTGCTCATATCTTCCAATAACATTTCCTGTTTCTGGATCAACATAATTTTTATTAAACCATGTAAATGAAGGCTCGGTACTGGCGGACGGTTTTACTGGATAATTAGGAAATGACTCTTCCCACATAGTCTTTAAAACTGATATGAACTCCAAATAAGATAAATTTCCTTCAGCTTGTAGGGGTTCTGCAAATTTAGCTTTATGATATGAATCTGTTTGACCAAATTTAGGCCATGTTACTGGAAAAGGCATTCTATGCTCCCGGACCCGCTGCTAATGATAGATTAATTTTTTTCAAACCCAAAGAAGATATTAAGTTAATATGTAGTATTATTTTTCCAAAATCTTTATCATCTGGTTGAGCTTTAAATTCAAAATCCAATATACTTTTATCTTTCTTAAGATTTGTCAAGAGACTAGTAACAGAAGATATTACCCTATCGTACCCAAATTTGCCAACTGCTTGATAACCCAAATTATTAACCGAATTTGCAATATAGGCAACCAGTCTTAATTGAGGAAGTTTATTATAAACCGAATTGTTTGATGCTAAAGTAAAATCATCAGTTAGATATACCTCGTATGCCTTACCAATTCTTGCTTTGTGATTTCTGTATATGGTATTTATGCCAAGTGTTTCAATTCTTGCCATTTCTGGAGAAGTAAAATTGGAGCCGTACAGAGAAAATGCTCCAGGTATTTTTTTTCTTATCATACCCATATTTAGCGGATTTTGAGAAATCATTCCAGCGACCGCGGCTGAAACAGAATTAGTATACGAAATATCTATTTGAGGATGAGAAAAAACTGCTTCTCCATAGATGGGCACAACGTATCTTCCTTTGTCTGAAGTTATTTGACCTACAGAAGTTACCGTCATTTTATTGACCAAAACCGTATTTGATTCCATTATAGAAATATCTTGAGATGAAATTCCGTCACTCTTAGATCCAATAACTCCTATTTGGACATTTCCAGTTTGATTATGAAAATCATCTAAGTAGTTCGCTAATTGTGTTATAAAATCAACTCCATTAGTGTATATTATAGATGCTTCCAGCGGAACAATTATATCTATAAAATCTAACTCAGATAAACAAGAATAGGTCTCAGAAAGTCTTTCGTAATATTTTTGATAGAATGTTTGATAGATAGGAGTTGCACTTTCTAAATTGAAATAAGAAACTGGGACTATTCTTTCTTCTATGTCCTCAATATATTCCAACATTGGGGCAGATGCGCATATAAAAATATTTTTTGCTCCAGCGCCATAGCAGTCAAAAACACCCCTTAAAAGAGGACTATCGTAATCCCCGAGAAGCAAATCTATTGCGTGTTGAACGGATCTTATCTTTATGGGAGAATTTAATTCTATTCCGTCACCATGTCCGACCAAAAGAACAGACTCCATGTCTGTGGCGTTTAGATCTTCGTATGATGGGTTGAAGTTTATTCTTGAAGATCTGTTACCCAATGGAACGGTAGGGAATGGTTCATTGTCTTTTTCTTTTACCTGAAATCTAGATTCTATTACTATTGCTTCATCTTGTTTAAAAGTAGTTGCAATGACCGTATATATGCCTGGAAATATATTATTTGGAATTTTATAGTTAAAAGAAAATTCTCCATTATTTTTTTTCTCTATGTAAATATTTGGATCTGGAGTTGCATTACTAAAAAGATATGAAATAGGATTTAATATTACCGAAGAGGCAACGTTTGCTCCTCTTGATATGCCAACTAAAACGTCAACCGGTGTAGCTTGGTTGGTTGGATCGTAGACGTCACCATCATGCACAAAAATAAAATTGACCTTGATTTTACTGCCTGGTGTACTTACTATCATTTATTTTATCTTTTCTTTGGTGGCTCCAACAGTCCAGTAAACGATTTTGCCGCCCCTACCTCTTCGAGGAGAACATGCATCGATTGTGTATATAGTTTGTTGATTGAAATTATTTGGAAGCTTTTCATATATTCTATCACCCTCTTTGGGGTTTACCGAAGCTTCAAAGAAGTAAACTACTTCTGAATTAGCAGCTATTCCTTCTTCTAATTCTTGAGACAATTGGGCGTTGGTGTTCCCTGCTGCATATATGTTTCTTGTTGTTACTTTTTCTAAACTGTTTTTATAGTTTCCATTTGCCATAATTCTTTGTATAAAAACATCGTGACCCCAATTAGACAAAGTTTTTTTAAAAACCTTTTCTAAATTAATCATGATTTCTTATGCCTCTTTTAGGCATAGGATCTTCTTTTGGAGAAATTTTTTTGCCAGGGCCGTATAGTTCTCTATCGGAAAGATAATATACTTTTCCTGTTTCTGGATCTATATTTTTACCAGAAGTTCCTATGGATTCTGTTGGAAGTCCCCTTGGCACCATGCCTTTAGGTCCGGTTTTACCGGCCAACATTTCTTTCCTAAGTGCTGCCGCGATTTGACACCATGTTGTCGCATTTCCCCTGGTTATTTCTGATCTAGGAAGATTTCTAGTAGTTACCGTAAGATCACCAAGTTGAACCGAAACATCATCGTCTCCACCATACGAGTATGTTCTACTCAAATCGCAGGCAGTTGCTGCTTTTATATATTCTAGTGCCGTATGAGGAAGCTTTTCTCCAGTTGCATCGTTGTTAAGGGAATAAATTGATTTAATTTCTAGGGAATAATTATATATTGCTTCTCCTATTTCTAGAAGCGGAGCTTCCGGAAAGTAAGCCTTAAGTTGTTCAGGATCTAAATACAAAGGACTTATATCTGGAGCAAAGGTTATTATTTCATCTGTTTTCAAAGTTATAGTTGGCTTATATTCATCCGTGGACGTGCTTACATATAATTGCTGATTTACGGTTATTGAAGTTCCACCAGACAAATTTCCAACAAATGTAATTTTATAGGTATCTGCTACAGATGGAACAAAATCATAGTAATATTCTGAATCAGATATTTTACCTGATGTGGTAATACTTTCGGTAACAACTATCGTGTTATCTGATTTTTTTATAGTTACCACTACCGCAGTTGGGGTAACCGGCACTTGAGCACCGGTGGACGGATTTGTATCTACAAATTTAACTTTAATTCTTACGGTGTCATTGACCAAAACGCTAGTAGCCACAGTGTCTCCATGCAATAGTAATATACGTATATAGTAGCTATTATTAAATTAATATAGATATTTCACTATCATTATTTATTGATATCGATTGCACTGAAGATAGAGCAAATACATCTTCATCTAAAACTTCAACCGTTACGTAACCGGACGGACTTACTTCCATTGACAAGACTGCAATTGTTGTATAGTTTGAATAGTCTTCTTGGCCACCAATTAAAATTGTAATATTATTTAATATTATTGGAGAAGAAAGACTCGGGGCATAGATAACCAAAGTGCCCAAATAAGAATAATTTGGTTGGCTATAGGTTATTGTATCGTTATACAGCATAAGTATATAGTACTAAATAAGTTGTTTTTGAATAAGTTTTAAAATTCTTTCTTTAGATTGAGACTGTTTAAAAACATTATATCGGTCTGATAATTTTGCAAATCTTCTATGAGGCGACACTTTGAGTAGGGACTGCATAAGTCTTTCCAATTCTTTATTCATAATAAATTTTTTAAAAATTATCTTCTTTTTTGTATCAAAATGAATATAGCAAAGCGCTTCATTCGCAGAAACTTTTAATTCATTTACTCCTGGCCATAATTGGAACTCAGTATTCATAGGCCTAAACCACTTAGCGATATCAAACCTACCTGGAACTACAACGCCATATTCACTACTGGATACTTTTTCAAAATATGGTGGAGAAAGAGTTGACATCATGCTATCTTCTTCGGAAAAGAAAATAATTGGCCATGTAAACTGGATCAAATTATGGTCCTTAAGCGTTGGTTCACGCATGAACTTTAATTGTACTTTTGGTTTACTTTCATCTAATTGACTTTTAACAAAGTAATTATAACTTTTTTTCTTAAAATCTAAATTAACATGAACATCTAATGGAATTCTATGAACAAAAGTATTTTTTGCTAAATCAGAAAACGCTGGGCAACGTAAAAAGTCATTTATATTATTTTTAAGATCAGTTTTGTTTATAACAACTTCTTCATACAATGATTTAACTTCTAAATACATATGATTGAAGTCATAAATTTCACTAGTTGAAATTGCAGGTGCCCAATAAATAACTGTTTCTAATTTTTCTTTATTGTTCATAAATATATTATTACCACTTGCCAAGTGGGCAAACCGCAGATTTAATTCTCGTTTTCACTCTCATAAAACAACCACACTCTTTACACTGCGTAGTTGGCTTAAACAATCTTGGACACTCTTTACAGATTTTTAAACGAGCTTGGTAGTATTTATCGTCCGTTACTTCTTCACTCATCGTCTTCAAGCCCCTCAAGAGCACTGAGGAATTGTGCAAATCGAATGTTCTTGAACATCCAAAATTGGTGGTAGGCAGCCATGTAAGCATACACCTTGCCAGAAGGCGGATTTAGCCCTAAAGAAAATCCTTCTGTATACAAATCAAACGCGCTCTTAAGTTCGTCTGTAATGTGGTTGAGAATTATATTGAATCTCTCGCCGTCTTCTTGGCATACCTCGATCATTGAATCCTCGCTTGTCAGGGCAATGAACTGTCCATTGTTGATGATTATCGGGCCGATATCTGTTGCTTGAATTTCAAATGACATAATTAAACCTGCTTTCAATAGTTACAATATAGTATAGCATAACATATATATCTATTTGCTACTATTGCTGAGAAAATACTCCAGTTTCACTGTTATAACCCCAACCTTTTTTAACCACGTTTTTCTGTTCTGGCGTCAATTTGATGACTATTGGGTTTGAAGAAAAGGTGTCTATGTAATGTTGCATACCGCTCTTATTGGCGATGAAGATTTCTCCCACATTTCCCCCGACGACGAATGCAAAGAACTCATATCCAGCCGGGCTGATTTCTGGATTATTCAATAAGATCTCGCTGAAAAAGGCTTCCCTTTCCTCTGATGTCATTTCATTAAAATCTGAACTACTAGGCGTTATTGGTAACATATGTATCCTATCCTTTTTTTTGATCTTGTATAGAAAATATTGAATTCATATTTTTTATTTAACTAAAAGTTGCATTATATGTAGCAGGATAAACACACGTAGATCCGCTGACAGTCGCAATGCTCGTATTTACTGGGCATGAGTATGTAGTTACGTTCACGTTTATGAAATACGGCTGGTAACAACCGCCACCGCCGTTGCCGAGGGGTACCCAGCTGGGGCTATAGCATAGACAAGAGACGTCAAAGCAGCCTATGCAGTTCTGAAACGGGCACGCATTGCACCAGCAGCAACCAGCACCTGGGCTGCTACCCCATGCCCCCCCACCACTATAGCACCCAGGTCCTTGCTGTTGCTGTGAGGTGGTTCCCGTCGCCGCGTAGTTGGCTGGATAATAGCACTTGTTATCTGCTGGATTAAAGGTAACAATATTGGTATGGGTGAGGCATTTAAAGCCTCCGAGCTTTACTCTTCTACCTGCACCAAGTGGTCCGATAGATCTTATGCTATTGTAAAATGGCATTGTTTTTCCTTTGGCTCGCTGGATTAGTAGTTAAGGCTGGTTGCACCAAATGTTGTAAAAGCTCCGCTTCTTCTTAGGAATGTGAAGCTAAATATATCTAGTTTTCCTGCGCCATTTGTTGCAGTTGGAGCTGAGCCACCGCTCCACTTAATTGTTTGACCAACTCCTGCTATTTGAACTGCACTTGGTATGTATCCAGTTGCTCCTTGAGTTACGATAACAGTAACAGTACTTGCTCTATTATCGGTTGTTGGAAGGTTGGTTACATTCAATGTAAAGTTTGCGCCAGGAGCAGTATTGACAAATCCTACGTTTGTAGAAGTAAAATCAAGCGTAAGAACGTTGCTTGATATGGTTTGATCGGCTGTTACTTCAGTTGATTCTGCAATTGTTATCAGACCAGTAACAGTTAGAGCTCCGCTTACTGTAACATCATTAAATGTTACATTTGAAGCCGTTCCAACTGCTTGACCGATTGAAATGGTTGCGGTTGAACCCTCCCCTGCAGTATGAGAAACTGTTACTCCGGTTCCAGCCGAAACATCGGACATATAGTTACCAGTTGTGTCTGTACCAAGAGCAACCGAGTTAGGGGCAACTGTTGCGGTTAGAGTTGCGCTACCCAAGTCGGTTAGGGTTACGTTACCGGTCAAGTCTCCAGCCAATGTAATAACTGGTGATACACCTGTTATTGTTGGTGATGTAAGAGTCTTATTGGTAAGTGTCTGTGCGCCGGCAAGCGTTACAAGGTTTGCTGTATCGGCAATACCGTGAACGCTGGTTGTGTCGTTTTCGTGATTTGTTACATCTGTGGTGCTTGCTATATTGACGTATGTCGATCCATCGTTGCTAAACTGCCACTTGTCAGTATCCTCACTCCAACGAAGTTCTACATTTGCAGAAGAACCACGCTCAACCTCAATGCCGGCATTGGCTGATGGCGCTCCTGTAACACTTGAATTAAGAAGAATTGTATTATCTTCTACGGCTAAAGTTTCTGTATTAAGAGTAGTTGTGTTTCCGTTAACGGTTAAATTACCAGTAACCGTAAGGTCACCAGAAACCGAAAGATTTCCGCTCTTTTGAAACCGAAGCCACCGTTGTGTCTGAAGCATTCTTAAATTCTGCTAGTGCTGCAGTAGCACCAGTTGCGGCTTTAAATACGGCTGATTCGTCAAAAATAGTTATTGTCGGTGCAGTTTCAAATCTTTTACGCGCCATGGCACTCCTTATATGAATAAGTTAAAATAATTCAAACATTATAGTAATGAGTTTTAAGTAAAATTATTGTGTTATTCTATTTAAATATTGCATCATTTTGCCGCTATATTTTATGCGACCAAAATGCGTTAGGTCAATACTTGGGTCAACCCATATCTTACCACCGATCTTTTGCCAGTAACGACAGAATCCGTAATCTTCAGATAAAAATCTGCCATCATCATCAACATAGGAGTTAAATAACGCATATCCATAATCTGCTTCTTTTTCAGTTAAAGAAGAAGTGTCATCTTTGTACTTTAATTTTTTATATTTTTTCATCATCTTTTCAATCGCTTGACGCTTTATTAGCATAAAGCCAGTACCAGCTTCGAAACATTCTATTGCGCCATTTTCTATATTTAGTTTAGTTTCACCGGGCTTAAAATGTGCTACGTATCTGGAGCCATATTCCAAAAGATTTTCAGATTTTAAATCTTTTTGTGCACCTTCTTTGACCTTGTCCCAATTTATTTCTTTAATTGGATATGAAGCTGTTATAACATCTTTATCGTGCCATAGTAGTTTTAGCACGGATTGTTTGTCAAATTGTAAATCTGCATCAATAAACATCATGTGAGTAAAATCGGGATTTGCCATGAACTTAGCGGCAAGATTATTTCTTGCGCGATTGATCAAAGAATCGGATATCGTACAAACAGAATACTTAAGGCCGACATCTTTATAAAACATAAGTGCCTGTAATAAAGACATCATGAATGGTTCTGTGACGTGTGAATCATAGCATGGCAGAGCAAAGAAAATATTCCACTCTTGAATCTTTTCTTTTGGTATTGTTATTTGTGTTTGTGTTTGTTCTATAGCCATATTAACAATTATAGCAGATAAATAGGTCTATTGCATCTTATGTAAAATATTTTAATTAAATTGGCATAGTTATGCGACTACCAAACTGAACGAGCCAGTGGAAGTGAACGAGTGAACCGTATAGGCGGCTGCGCCAGCGGGTCCGACTTCTTTTGTTCCACCAGTGGCGGAAATACCAGAGGATGTTAGGTAGCGAATGATTACGACACCAGAGCCGCCGTTGCCACCCGCGGACGCTGGCGAATCGTTCCCCTGTCCTGCTCCACCGCCGCCGCCACCCATATTGGGTAGTCCAGGTGAGGCTATTGCGCCACTGGCAACGCCATACGCACCTGCACCGCCGCCACCGTTACCGCCAGACCCAGGGCTACTCCCTGAGTTATGTCCACCACCGCCGCCGCCAGCCCTGAATGTTGCTGTGCCGTTAATCGAAGACTGAACGCCCGCGCCACCATTCCCGCCAGTCGCACCGCCATTTGCACCTACACCACCAGCGCCGCCACCGCCCGCACCTGGATATGTCCCACCGTTTGGAACTGTTCCGCCATCATAGCCCTGACCAGCAGTACCAGTTCCTGGAGAACCCGCACCACTATGGCCACCACCCGCGCCACCTCCAGAACCTCCGCTCAATGCAGTTTGCCACTCGTATGAACCACCTCTGCCACCACCAACGGAAATTATTGAATCAAAAGAGGAATTTGTCCCACTTGACCCCGTGGTTGTCCCCTGTTTGTGTCCAGGCCCACCAGCACCGACAACGACGGCATATGTAGCACCGCTATACAATTGCACTGTTGTTTCAGCAGGAAATCCTCCACCAGAATTTTCTCCAGAAACGGATGAACGGTAACCCCCAGCGCCACCTCCAGACCCAACCCAAGAACCGCCGCCACCGCCGCCAGCAACAATGATGTATTCAACATTTGGAGTTGGCGAACCAATCCATGCCAAAGCGCCTCTTTGCTGTTGCTGCGTGGTTAAATCCCAAAACCCAGAGGCTGCCGCTACTGTTACCGTTTGCAACGGTCCGATGCGTCCGCCACGTTTACGCATTAACTAATCTCTTCGTAAGAGCAGACCGCCTCCAGGTCGCCGTTCACAAGAGCAGTAAGGCGAAGTTGGTCGCCCTCCTCAAGATAAATAGACTTGGAGATAACGTCCAGCGTTGAGTCGGCTGGAACGGCTATCGTCGAAGCAAGCCTATATCCTGTACCCGAACGAACAATGTCCACTGTTATATCTGCGGCGTTTGTTCCGTCCACGTTGGAGACGTACAGCGCGTTAACCTTAAGCACCTTGTTGGAGTTGCTCGCAGTACCAGTTACGTTTATCGTGCCCGCCATAGCCGAATGGTGTTGGCAGGCGTAGTACAGGGTGTTCGGTGCGTCAGCAGGAATCTGATAAGTGATGTAACCAAGTTCCGTGCCGTTATTTCTAATACCAGATGTAACTACATTCGCTGCGTTGTAAGCACCAGATGAACTTTGAATCCAAAACGGATGACCAGAAGCAGATACTTGAAATGTATAAGTTGCACCACGTGTTAGGTTGAGAGTCGCGTTATTGGAGCCGCCGACTACATAGGCGGACGCGCCACTGTTGGTGACCACGATGGTCGTGCCTGCACTGCTGCCCTCGTTCTTCAAAATGGGTGTGGCGGTCGTAGTAACAGCAAGAACTGCTGTTTGACCTTTTATTGTCGTGACTGCCACGATATTTGGTGCTGTCATGATTTATCCTCCAAAAACTATTGACATTGCAATACTTTTACCAGTCGATGCTGGTGTAAATCCTAAATTATTAACAGCTGCATTAGCTGCTAAATGTGCTGATGTAACGACATTTGCCGCCAATTGTGTTGCGCCAACTGCACCAGGAGGTACAACACCAACATAAGTATTTAATACCCACGAGGTTCCATTCCAAGTCCAGCTCCTACCACCATCAGAATGAACGTCGTTTACCGATGGAGATCCAGGAAAATCTATTGGCATTTAGTTATCTCCTTTTTATATTAAAACTTAGGCTAGTTCATCCCATTGTTGGCTGGCTTCATTCCAGGTCCAATTTCCTTCAGCAGGTTTAGCAACTGGTGCTTCCCAGTCTGCTGTAGTTTGGTTCAACGTCCAAGACGGATAGGGCTTTGGTGCAACAAATGCATCAAGTTCTGCATTGAACGTATATCCAATTCCAGCATAACGCTTACGGAAATTGTTATTATAAGATGTTTGCTTCCAAGTACCACCCAAAAGGCTTGTGCAGAATGCCGCACCAACTGAATCTGAGGCTGGATAATCTCCACCACCACAGTCGGCATTGCCGACCACAATGACTTGTGTGACGACATTGTCGGAATTGATTTGCGCAAAATGTGCCATTTTAAAATATCCTCCTAATTAAGATAATGTCTCTGTATATAGTATCATAAAAATCATTAAAAATCTATTTAAATAATAAAATTATTCTTGTGTCGGTGCGACGAATACATCGTTCATGGTAGGGGCTGCTCTGGTGGTGACGGCAGTTTCTCAAACACTCCATCAACAACAGTTGCACCAACCCACGCAACATTGTCGGGTTCGCTCATAATCCAAGTCGCCTCTTCCAGCCCACGCCACGACGCATCTGCTTCAGTGACTACAGTGCAAACACCGTTCTCAACTTTGCCGTAAATGTTCATCACGGAACCTCGTATTCAATGTTTACGAAACCGCTTGCAGCGGCGTTTGCTGTACCCTGTACATTACCGCCAAGACCGACTGTGACCGTAACACCGACTGAAGGCGTAACAGTGTCGCTCACAACGATTCGTCGCCCCCTTGTACCTTCTGTAAATCCACCCCAAACATTGAATACACCGCCACCAGTGCTTTGGTGAAGATACGTAGTCGCTTCCCCCGTGTTCGCCTTTGCGTTGATGAGGTAGTTCACCGCATCATAGCCAACACGGTAATGAGTAACTAATTGACCACCAAGCGCAGTTTGCGTGCCACCCGAGAAGGCAACCGAACTGCTACTTCCAGCAGTCCCAGTTCCATCAGTAGTAGTCATACCACCAGCACCGCCAACAATAGTTGCCATAACTTTTGTAACACCTGCTGGCGGGGTGAATGTGCCACTAGTCGTGAACAGTTCGCAACGACGCTTGTTCCCTGAGTACGCCTCAAGCGTCACGATTCCCTGCTGACCTGCGACACCGTTAGACCCAGCAGTTCCACCAGCACCAACAGTCACCACGAGCGTTGCGCCTTCGGTAACTGCACCACCAACACGCAAGAACCCACCACGACCACCTTGCACATTTACAATGTATACGCCACCAGCAGGAGGTGTCGCTCCGTCGTAAAAGCCACGTTTTCCACCAGCACCATAATCGTTTGGACTTATGTTGTGGCTTGTATTGGATGTTTTGAAGTCCGAACTTGGTGAGCCATTTGGGTCGCCGCCAAGAGCGGTCTGAGTGCCTGCTGAGAACGCCACTGAACTACTGCCACCAGAACCAGCCGCAGTTGAGCCGTTGCGAACACCGCCGCCGCCTGCCTGAATGTTGGCAATCACATAGGTCACGCCTGCTGGCACAGTCCAGTTGTTCGCACCAGTCGTCGTGAATGTGTAGACCGTGGGAATAGAGGAGGCGGTGGCAACAACCGTGTCCGTTGTCTGCGATGACACATAGCCGAGATAAGAACGAGCCATTACTCCTCCTCAATCGTCGGTGCGACGAATACATCGTTCACCGCATCATACGACCAGCCCTTGCCGCAGTAGCCACGACCTGAACCGTCTTGGAAACACTCAACCCACAGTTCGCTGTCGCCGTAGCGTTCAGGATTAGCGACCAAGAAATCCCACGACACGACACGAACATCGGTGACGATGCCGTTCTCAACCTTTGCGAAAGTCGGTGCGCTCATACCTTGAACCTGACATAGACGACACCTGCTTGCCCATTACCGCCGTTGCCGCCTTTAGTTCCGCCACCGCCAGCACCATAGTTCACGCCAGCGTTGCCAGCACCAGAAGTAGTGCCTGCGACACCGCCTGTTCCTGCTGAGCCACCTGTCGCACCACCACCGCCACCACCAGCGCAAGCGTTGTAAGCCGCACCCGTAATGAAACCTGAAATGTCTCTACCGTTGCCGCCCGTGCCACCTGTCGTTCCTGCTGCGTTGCCGCCGTTGCCGTTAGCACCACCACCACCACCACCAGCGGCGTTAGCCGAAGTAAAGTTATCAGTTCCGTTGCCGCCGATGTAGGTGTTGCTCACTTGACCGTGACTGATACGGCTCTCACCGTTTGCGAAATGAGCGTTCCCGTATCCTGCGGCGTTTGCCATACCGCCTTGATTAGCACCTGCGCCACCAACACGAAACATAATCCCACCGTTCTCAGGCTCGCTAGATGAAACCGACTGAGCGTAAGAGCCGCCACGACCACCGCCATAGACAATGTGCTTATTCCCGATGCGAGACGGAAACCCTGCGCTACTGTACGAAGTAGAACCGTTGCCGCCTGCGCCTACATCTATCGTTTGATTAGCGTCAAGATACACGGTAATCGTTTCATCTAGTCCAAGAATGCCGCCACCACCGCCGCCACCACCAGCACCGTTATTGTTAGTAGCACCGCCGCCGCCACCACCACCGCCGATAAGCAGAATGTCAAACAACCCTGCCTTCGTCACCGTTAGCGTACTGTCGCTAGTGAAGGTGAGAAGCGTGTACGCCTGTGTTCCGACTGTGATGCTTGACGATGAGCCGCCTGTTGCTACGCCGTAGCCCTGCACATTGACGGTCTGCGTCGTCAATGACGACACATACCCAAGTTGGCGGCGAGCCGTAGCCATCGGTTACGCCGTGATTCGGTTCACGAACCCGTGAATCGTAATAACATTGGCTGTTGCTGCAGATGCTTTTATTATAAGGGCACTTGCGGCACCTTTTATAATAAGTCCGGGAGCAACAGTCACCAAGCCTGCTTCTGGTTGCACCGTCAATTCAATTAGATCGTCAGGATCTGTGGTTCCACCCCAACCAACAGTTAGTTTAACCGCTGATGCCGAGGTATTCATTGCATACAACCAAACCTCGTCATGAGTCGTTGCTGTAGTGTGACCCGTATGAATCGTCGTACCAGAGGCAATGGCAGTAGCTCCCACCTTGATTGCACGACCATCAGCTGTTCCGCCACTGAGAGCGATTTTTGTAAATGTTGCCATTTATTTCTCCTTAACTAAATACTTGAGTGCCTATTACTGCGCCCGCATCATCTGCGGGAGATCCTGCTTGTCCCCATTCCAAACCATTCGATGCCGAGGAATTGGCCAAAAGTGCCTGACCATTTGCCGCACCAGGGGCTAGTGTACCTGCAACGACCAAAGCAGATGACTGTAGAGTCCATGTTCCTGTAGATGATGCATATACCCATGATCTATTACCTACAGTATAAACATCATTATTTGATGGGGAATTTGGAAAATCAATAGGCATCACACACCTCCAGCCTAACTGTTTGCATATCCGTAGACGCGAATAATACCCGACATAGTGCCACCAACAAAAAACGTCAAACCGTCATGAGCCCCCGCAAGGTTGTAGAACCCGCCGCCAATTGTCGCCGTAGAATTTCCAGCGGTGGTTTCGCCATTGCCCTGATACGTCCAAGCCGTAACAATAGAACTGTCTGCAGGGCTGAACACATCAATGACGTTGCTACCAAACATGTGTGCGTTTCGCATACGATTGATGTTTGCTGACGATGAGCCGTTGTCACTGACTTGGGCTATGCCGTTAATTTCAATTCGATGCTGATAATAGTTACCAAGTGTTTGTGCCGCACCTGACGCGTTGACGCGCATAGACAAAGTTTGATTTGTGCTACTTGCGCTGATATTAATGAACACGCGATAATTTAAATAAGTGCTTGTAAATGTATTTGCTGGTAGGCTGACTGATGATGCTGTTGTAAATGTTGCACTCGTAAGATAAATAAGACCTGGGGGAGCAGCAGAGCCAGTCATGTATGACCATGTAGTTCCTGTGTATACCGCAAGCCTGTCCGTATCGGTCTCGTAAATAAGTTGACCCTCAAAAGGAACGGATGGGCGGGTTGTTGATGTACATACACCTGGCTTAATTACAGATGACGCACCTAAAACACTTGAAAAAGGCATTATTTACCTCCAACACCTATAGTAAAACAATATTTATTATTTGTCATTATGCCCTCGCCATTGTTAGAGATCCTGTTGCATCCCATGCATACCATGTGTAAGAACCGTCTGTTCCGGTTGTCGGGCTTCCTGTTGTAGAAATAGAAAGACCTGTTGCATCTGCGGTTAGCCAACGGACTACGACACGACCTGAGCCGCCTGCACCGCCGTTGCTGTTATTACCGCCTCCTCCGCCTCCTCCGCCACGATTAGCGGTAGCCGCACCGCCGCCACCTGCACCAGCGTTCGTTCCCGCCGAACCTTGTGTTGTGTTTCCACCGCCGCCACCACCAGCCGAATACGAAATCGTTGAGCCTGTGTAGTTATTCGTGCTTGCCGCACCACCAGCCGCGCCTGTGTTTGCGCTGCCGTTGCTTCCTGTGCCGCCCGCACCACCACCACCGCCTCCACCTGTTGAGCCTGAACCTGTGCCGCCTGCGTTGCCTTCACCTGAGATGCCCGTACCGCCAGCAGTTGCGTTCGCTGAACCGCCACCTGATGCGCCATTATGTCCACCGCCACCAGCACCACCAGCACCACCACCGTTAGCGGCGTTAAGAAATGCTGATGCCGTTCCATTCATTGCGGGAACTGGCGCAGTCGTTCCTGCCGCACCACCCGACCCGACCTTGATGGTGTACGAGGTTTGTGTGATGATCCCTGAACCGGTAACAAAACCGCCACCGCCTCCACCTCCGCCAGAGAAACTGTCCCTTGCACCACCGCCACCTCCGCCACCGACCAGCAGATACTCAACATTCAAGGTCGGTTGATAACGAAGCGTTCCTACAGCAGATCCTGAGACTCTACGACGAATGTAGACGATTCCTGAACCGCCTGCGCCGCCATTTAAATTTCCAGACGGTGAAGAACTACGACCACATCCTCCTCCACCACTTGCTGTGTTTGCAGATGCTGCTGTGCCATTGGCATTATTAGAGCCACCAGTACCACCAATAGATGAGCCACCAGCGCCACCTACGTAACCTCCGCCACCGCCACCTGCTCCTTTAAAAAGAGCACTTCCTCCAATAAATGCCGATACGTCATAACCAGCACCACCAGCACCACCAGTTGCGCCAACAGCAATACCGTTTCCGCCAACTGCGGTAGCACCACCACCACCGCCAGCGGGTTGAGCCGCAGAATTGCTGTTGTCTCCGCTACCACCTGCGTAGCCGCTGACCGTGTTAGCCATAGCCGCACCACCAGCACGACGATAAGACGAAGTGCTATTTATGCCACCGCCACCAGAACCACCTGCGCCACCTGCTCGCAAACCACCGCTATCAACAGCATCACCACCATGACCGCCGCCAGCAACAGATAAACCACGAGCACCACCAATAGAAGAACCAAGACCTGAACCAGAAATCTGGGATTCGCCCTGACCTGCCGCACCACCAGCACCAATAGTTACTGTTTGGCTTGAATCTAAATAAATTGTAGTTTGCAATACTCCACCTGCTCCGCCACCGCCGCCCGAATACAAAGTTGAACCAGTTCCAGAACCGCCCCCACCTCCGCCGCCAGCAAACATGAGCACATCAAACCAACCAGGTTGAGTAACGGTCAGCGTACTTGATGCCGTAAATGTATGTAATTTATAAGAAACACCAGAGACGGTGATATCCGTTTCTGTTCCGCCGGATGCGATCCCATATTCGGTTGCGAGTCTTGGTTTGCGGGCTCCTGAGATACTCATAATTAACTAATCCCAAAAGAACCAGTTGCATTGTATACGTAATACGTATACACACCATCTATTCCTGTAGTTGGTGATCCAGTAGTTGTGACACTAAATCTATTTAAAGCTGTGGTGAGCGCACGAATGATGACACGACCTGATGAACCGTTGCCGCCAACATCGTTGAAGCCGTCACCACCGCCTCCGCACCCACGATTAGCAGGCGTAGCATTAGCACCATTATTAGCACTGCCACCGTTGCCAGCGTTCGTTCCACCTGCGCCACCTGTAATCATTCCACCACCTCCGCCGCCCGATGAGTAAGTCGTCGCCGTTCCGTTGTAAGAGTTGCTCGTGCCAGCACCGCCTATGCCACCTATGCCTGCGGATAGGCAAGCGCCTCCGACAGCACCAGCACCACCGCCGCCACCGCCGCCGTTCGTTCCACCACCGTCACCTGCGCCACCGTTGTTGCCTTCACCCGATACCGCCACGCCGCCTGCCCTACTCACACCATCACTAACGCCACCGCCGCCACCGCCCGAACCGCCAATGTTGCCCGACCCGACACCAGCGCCACCGCCGCCGCCGTTAGCAGAACCGATGAACGATGATGCCGTTCCGTTTCTCCCTTTGTTGCCGTAGCGGTTAGCACCGCTGCCACCAGCCCCAACTTTTACCGTTAGCGTCTGTTTGCCGATTATTCCTGAGCCTGTGACGAAGCCGCCACCACCACCACCACCGCCTGCTGTTGTGTAAGCCTGAGCAAGACTGCCACCGCCGCCACCGCCGCCGACCAGCAAAAACTCAACGCTCAATACATTGATTAAGCGATACTCACCATAGGCGGATGTAATTGGCATTGGGAATTAAACTTCCTTTTCCCACCCAATGACGGTCACATTAACGACGCTTGCCGCATCTGCAAGCCCCTGAAGGGTTTCGCCAGCCGTGAGAACTAGCGCCGTGTCGAACACCATGATGTCGTTTGCGCCAATGGGCAATTGAGAAATAATTCGATTTGCTGCAGTTGCAGCAGTACCGATAGCTAAAGTAAACGTCCTGTCGACCGTGTCGGTGTTGGTGATGATGATTTGCTTCAGTACCTCGACCCTGCTTGCTGACACCGTGCAAACGGTCGTGGTTGTCGTACCCAACTGTGTTGGACCGCCAAGCCTTTGTTCTGTTCTATCTCCTACAGCCATTTTCTATACTCCTTTTAATATTATAACACTTTTATGCGCCGATGTCCATTATGAACAAGGCTGCTGCTTGTGACGTCATTGGATCGCTGGCAACCTGTTTCCATTCCAGGCCCGTTGCGGTCGATGAATTTGCGGCAAGTACGTATCCATTCGTTCCAGCCGAAATCTTGGTTATCGTATTGTCAGCGGTTCCGACAATCAAATCACCTTTTGCGTCAATTGTATTTAAAACTACGTTCGTTGAAACTCCACCCACTTCAACCCAATAACTATCATAATAGATATAGGTAGCACCATTGCTTGAATTATACCAAACTTGACCAAGTATTGGAGAAGCAGGTGCGCTATCGCTAATCGTTACAGCCTGTGGATTACCGCCAATTTCAACCCAATAGCTATCGTAGTAAACATACGTTTTACCGTCATCTGAATCAAACCATAGAGCTCCAGCTGCCGGGCTTGCCGGAGGACTTGATGAAGTCGTAGCACCCCCGGCAACAGTTGCACCAACCCAGGCATTGCCGTTGTATTGAAGAACCTTACCAGCAACAACGCCAGTTACAGAAACATCTCCAACATCATCAAGAAAGTTTATCGTTGTTCCCGCATTATCGGTTCCGTTAACCCATGTATTACCAATATATTTTAATACTTGACCGCTTGAAGGAGAGCTAATAACTACGTCCCCTATGTCATCAAGGCTGTTGATCGATGTTCCTGCAGCATCAGAGTCATTGATCCATGTATTGCCATCGTATTTTAATACTTGACCGCTTGAAGGGGAGCTAATGGTTACATCGCTTAAACCAGTAAGATTAACAGTTTCAGATAAATTTGACCAAGTCAAACCTGAGTCAGCAGAAGTGTTTACCTTAAGAAAATAATTATTGGTTGCGGTCCCACCATCAATTTTATTAACATCTATTGATGCATTACCTATGGCTACAGTGCCGATTGCTAGCACCCAAGCAGTGCCGTTATAGGTCCACGTTTTATCGCCAGAAGTAAAACTCTGTCCGTTAGAGGGCGAATTAGGAAAATCTATTGGCATTTATTGACCTCCGAGTGCTATTAAAATAGTAATTGTTTTTTGCTGGCAATACATCAAGTTTACCTTAATTTTGTAATTGATTTATTTTATGACGAAGATAGGCGCATTCTAAAGCCAGAGCTTCTTCATATCTAATTCCATAACGATTACCAGCCTCAATACTTTCTTCTGCTGGCCATTCGTCATAGCAAAGTATTCCATAGGCAAATGGGTCTAATCCATGATTTTCAAATACTTCTTTAACTCTTTGGGCTATGAATCCAAAGTGCCATCTAGCACCAGATCCCTTTTGTTCAACTGAGTCTTTAAACTTAAATTTAACATATTCTACATCTGCCCATGCATTTAAAATAGCCTCATCTATTGGAAAAATTTGTTCTTTAGATCTTTCGTCTGAAGTGCTTATTGTTGCTGTTGCGGCAAATAATTGAGTCCATCTTCTTGAGGCGCCACCTAAAGCGTAAGTATTATCGGCTCTTGGTCTCAATACTTGAGTATCTGTATTAGAGGCAAATAGTGTTATATTTGCGGATCCATTTGTTGATGTTCCACCAGAAACCTGTATTCTGGCATTGTAATCTGTTGTTGACTCATCGTGACCAGATGTATGTATGTCCATATACCAGGTTGCTGCGGTGTCTTGTCTGCCCAATTCCATAGTTCCATCAGAACGAATAGCTGTTGCTATTTTGTTTCCACGCATTGATTGAATAATATTACCAGTTGACCTATAATATAGACCTATATCAGCATTATCAACACGAAGACCACTAAACCCAGAACCACGAGCAATAAAAAAGCTTTGAATTTTATATGTTCCAAGGTTTACTGCATCAAATCCCCACACATAGTGAGAACCCCCGTGCGCTGCAGTTGAGTTTGCCTTATTGTCCACTAAACCAAGCTCAAAGCCACTCATTGCGTCAGCGTGAGATGCCTCATTCATAAGCACATTGGCGTTGTGCGCCCATACTTTTGTGAATGGGTTTACATATGCAGTCGCTGAACCAGGAGGGGTTGATGCGGGCTGAGCTGTTCCATTTGCGAGGTACCACCCACCGACAGTTATGCTAGTGCCGTTTGACGCCCAATCTTTAATAAATCCACTGTACTTTGTTGGGCTATGTCCAGTGTCTATCAACATGCCTTTGCGCAGCAGTTTGAGATTTTCGGAACTAATTGCTGTAGCTGGAACCACGGTTGTTGAAGTATATGTTGCACTGGCAAGAGTTAGTGTTGGAGGAGGGGCATATACATCGGCAAAAATTGATACAGCGTCTCTATCTGTGTAGATAGATATATCTGCTTCGTTTTGTACGCCAAGTATTTCTGCTGCGTCATTATAGTTTGAGCCATTAGGATACAAGCGAACAGCAAAACCAGTTGCATTATCTTCATTTCCAAAGGGAGCTTGCATTATTCTTTGGCTATTACGCAATAATTCTCCGTTAAGGTTTTCTGTATTCAATATTACTGCTGTTCTGTCAACAACCCAAACAACTTCTCTTCCACCAGTGTCAACACGACTACCCAATGAGTAAGTTCCTTCTGGAACATATACAAATACACCATTAGACCTTTCAATGCCACTGTTATCAAATGTTACTGCGCCTGTTTTAAATTTTGCAGCGTTAGAAAAAGCTGTAGAATCATCAGTTACTCCATCGCCTGTTGCGCCAAAGTCTTTTACGTTTACTTGGTCAACATTTATCCTAAAATAATTTGTTCCATCATTAGTAATTTCCCAAACATCTTTTGTTTCATTCCAGCGCAAAAATACATCTGAAGAAGTACCACGTTCTATTTTTAAAGAACCATTAAGAGTTGGTGCTCCAGTGGTGTTTGCATTTAGCGTAAAAGTACTGTCGTTAACCGATGACGTATTTGAATTTACCGTGGTGGTTGTTCCAGATACGGTTAAATTTCCGCGTTAAAACAACATCTTTAAACTCAACACTAGCTGTAGTGCCAAGAGCTTGCGGTAGCGCATTTGCTGCAAGTTTTGCTGAGGTTACTGCTCCATCAACTATTTTTGTGGACGTAACTGCATTAGCCGATAATTTATCTGAAGTAACAGAACCATCATTTATTTTTTCTGTTGTTATTGAACTATTTGATATTTTAACTGATGTAACTGCGGCGTTGGCTAGTTTTCCTTCAGTAACTGATGAGTTAAGTATTTTGGACTCTGTTACTGCATCGTTTGCTAATTCACTAGATGTTACTGCATTGGCTTCAATTTTTGCTGATGTGACTGCATCAGTAGCGATCTTAATTGTGGTTACTGCGTCGTTTGCTAACTTAGATTCAGTTATTGTACCATCGGCTATTGTAGAAGATGAAACAGATCCATTTGCCTGAACAACCCATTTAGATCCATTCCAAGTCCAAACTCTTGAACCAGAAATATAAGTATTGCCGACACTAGGTGAAGCTGGAAATGATAATGTTGTCATATTTTATATAGTACTTTCTTTTATTTGAGTACGCCTGCCATCAGCCACCACCATCCTGTGCCGCTGCCCATGCCTGGGCTTCATGCACGAGGTCTTGTGGTGTGAGTCCAACCGCGTTCGCTGCGTCCTCAACGGTGACGCTTCCAACGACGGCGAGCAGGGTGGCCAGTACGCCGATGCCATCCAAAGGTTGTGGTTGCGGGTCAGGCACATCCACTTCGTGCACAATGTTGTTGTTGGGCTTCGTCGGGTCAAAACCACCAAGGCCGTAAGTCGTCTGTTTCATGCGATTCGTAATCCAATCAAGTGACCACTGGTTACGGAGTTGGTGTAGCCAGGTGTCGCAGTGGCAGGCAAAGCGCCAGTGACATTGTCTTGATATAGGGGTTGGGGGTTGGTTCCCTGCAAACTGCTCCAGTATTGCACATCGAAGCCAGCAAAACTTCGCTGAAAACCCAGACTAAACATTTGTGTGTTCGTCTGAATCTGAACAGTCGGTGCTCCACCCTGCGAGACGCCAGCCAGCCAGAATCTTCCACTGGACAATGTTATGTTGATGGCGATACTTTTGTACCCAGTAGTTGACGCATCAATCGTGCCCGCGTCAAGCAACAAAGACCCTGGGAAACCGCTTGAATCGGAATCGTAAATGCCGCCCCTTACGGTTGCGCCAGCGACTCCCGTTCCGACATATCCGAACCACATCAAGTTGGCCGTACAACTTGCTATCTCGATTGGGAAGAAAAACAATCGTGATTGCGCTGGCGTTGCGCTACCTTGGTTTGCGACTGGTCTTATCATTCCCCCAGAGGGTGGCTTATAGTTCCCCATCAACTTGTAGCCCAAACCAGTCGCAGTCGTGGAGTCAACAACCAGCACTTGACCGTTCGTGGCACCAACCGCCAACCTGGCAGGCGTATCATCTGCTGTCGCAGTAATCAGGTCGCCTTTTGCGTTGATTGTAGCCAAAAGAGAATCAACTGGAGCTGCGCCTACTTCAATCCAATTGCTACCATAATAAACGTAGGTTCCACCCTCAGAAGAATCAAACCAAATTTGGCCTTCATATGGAGAAGATGGAGCAGTTGCTGATACCTGGGCATTTGTTTTGGAAAGCTCTCTGTATGTGGTTCCATCGTTTGTGAATTCCCAAACATCTGTGGATTCATTCCAGCGAATCAAAACATTATTTGAATTACCGCGTTCAACTTCAATACCAGCATTGTTCGTTGGAGTTGAACTAGAACCATTATTTATTAATAGTATATTGTCTGTAAATATACCTTCTGGAACTGGGGTATATTTTGTTCCGTCAAACTTTAAAATATCATTTGCTTGAGAACTTGAAGTATTTATCTGAACTCCAGTTATAGATATATTCCCAGATACTGTTAGATCTCCAGGTATTGTTGGAGAACTAGTATTTATCCAAGCAGATCCATTATAGGATAATAGTTGATTTGCGGCGGCGCTAGTTATAACTACATCAGTAAGGTCATCAATAGTTTGAGAACTATCAATTATGTCGCCAATTTCAACCCACTGAGAATCATAATGAATAAAAGTTTGTGCAGAATTAGAATCAAACCAAAGAGTTCCTTCTACTGGAGAAGTTGGAGCACTTGGGCTAACAAACATTTTTGCGCCGCTGCCAGCACCACCTATTTCAACCCACTGGGAGTCATAATAAATAAAGGTTTGAGCTGTATCTGAATCAAACCAAAGTGCACCCTCTGTAGGCGATACTGGAGCCGTAGAAGAAACAGTGATGCTTCCAGATTGACTTGCAGGAGCAAATTTAGTTCCGATTAAACTTTAATATTTGATTAGAGGTAGCGCCAGATGGGTCAATTTCAACGCCGGCAATAGAAGCTGTCGAACCGACGACAAGACCATTTTTAACTACAAAATCTTTATCTGACACTAAAGTTCACTGTCCCTCTAGTTTAATAAAACTATTAAATTGTTTAATTATTTCTAACTATGTTACACTGCTATGAGCGTTCTTGCAACTTTTACGGTTGCATTTGTTGTTTCTGCGTCAGTCACTGTTGCTCTTAGCAAGGCGTTTCCTCCGGAAATAGTTGTTGAAACTGTCAATGGAATTCTGGATGCTCCAAGCTCAATAACTGCGTACTCTGACATATATGATGCGCTTCCATCGTGAACCAAAAGAACCTCTGAGCTTGTGTGCTTAGAGCCTTGCGTCACTTGAATCAGATACTTTGCAGTTCTGTAAGTCGCTTTATCAAAGCTGTCAATTGTTACCACGCTGTTAACGTTTAGCGTTGTGGTAGAAGTATTAAGTTCACCAGTACCAGAATCAAGCGTAATTGCACCAGCTGCCAAAGTGTTTGTTACGGTTGTGTTACCGAAAGTTACGCTATCTGCAGTGCCTACCGCTTGACCAATTGACAATGTTATGGTATTACCCGCATCATCATAGACCTTGGCGACACCAGTTCCAGCTGTTATGGCACCTGCAACTGTGTCTTGTGCGGCTTCATTGAAATCAGAAACCTGTGAAGCTGTTATTGAAATCGCGGCATTGGCTGCTGTCGTTAAACGACCCTGGGCGTCTACCGTGAATGTTGCTACTGAACCAGCCGCACCATAAGAACCAGCTGTTACTGCCGTATTGTCAAGATTGATTGTAACTGTATCTGTCGCAGCAGCAATTGACGTAAGACCAGTACCGCCAGCAATGGTCAATGTATCGGTGCCGCTTGAAATCGTAACAGTACCGCTATCACCAGCAGCAGTAAACGACGTTGCAACAGACTGATTTACCCATGCATTACCGTTATACATCAAAAATTGATTGGTGGCGTTGCCTGTAATAGTTACATCGCCAATATTATCAAGATGCGTAATGGAAACTGCAGACACATCTGCGGTTGTAGCAATGTCCAGGTATGTGCTACCTGTACCAATCTGCCACTTATCGGTACCTTCATTCCATCTAAGGTGAGCATCATCAGAAGAGCCACGCTCTACCGTAATTCCAGCATCGGTACTTGGTGCGTCCGTGACATTGCTGTTAAGAACAATAATATTATCTTCAACAGCCAGTGTTTCTGTGTTAAGAGTAGTGGTGTTACCCTGAACCGTTAGGTTGCCAGTAACAACAAGATTGCCACCAACTGCGGCATTACCAGATGTGGTAACCGATCCAAACGTAACGTCAGATGCAGTTCCCACTGCCTGAGCAATTGAAATAGTTAAGGTGTTGTTTGTAACTGCAGTAGTTACTCCGGTACCACCGGTGAACGTGAGAGTATCAGAAAGAAGGTTGACTGTATCTGATCCAGACCCACCAGCTATCGAAAGGTTTGTTGCAACGTTGGCTTCACCAGCAGCGGTGAGGCGACCCTGTGCGTCAACTGTAAATGTTGGAATCTTTGTTGAGGAACCATAGCTGCCTGCGGTGACAGCTGTGCTGGCAAGGTTTAGGGTTACGGTGCCCGAAGTACCGCCGCCGGTCAATCCGGTTCCTGCCGTTACGCCCTCAATGTCTCCAGCGTCATTGGTGAAGCTAATAACACCAGTTGATGAGTTATAGGCCAAGTCACCAGATACGCTGATTGCGCCTCTTGCACTTGAAGTAAAGTCCGTAACTGCAGCTGATGTAACTGAAATGTTAGTGTTTCCAGCAGTTGTCAAGCGACCTTGAGCGTCAACTGTAAATGTTGCTACCTTGTCGGCTGCACCATAGGAACCAGCTGTTACTGCTGTATTGTCAAGATCTACGGTTACAACCGCTACACCAGAAGCGTCTGCCACCGTGGAGCTAAGGCCAACTCCACCTGAAATCTTTAGGGTATCAACATTTGTGTTACCAGCTGTAACTGATTGACTTGTGCCACTGTCAGCTGTAACTTCAAATGTTTTTTGCGCACTTGTTGAAACTGTATTTGCGTGAGCAATTGCAGCTGCTTGAGCTGCTGCAGCGGCTCCGTGAGCATCAAACGTGTTGGTCGTTACTGCAATAGTCGGAGTTCCGCCCTCTGATGCAGCTGCATTGGTAAGAGTAATACCAGAACCGGCAACGAGCGACTCAACATAATTGCCAACCGTATCGGTTGAAAGATTTACCGGATCGTTGATCCATTGATTGCCATTGTAACGCAAGAAGTCACCATTGGCGGCATTTGAAATTGTTACGTCGCCAAGATCATGAATTGAGCCTATTGTAATTGCCGAACCAGCAACTGCGTTATATATATTGACCCTAACAGCATTTACAGCAACTGCTGCTGAAAAATCGAGTGTTACTGTTCCCGTAGTTGTTGCTTCCCAGCGAACATCAATTACTTCATAGGGGCTTGCTGCGTTACGGGCAACAACGACAACATCTCTAGAGCCAAGATTATGAGTAATTACATAGGTGCTGTTTGTTCCATCGCCTATTGTTTCAGAATGCGTAGTTCCAGCTAAACCTGTGTCTGTACCAGCAGCAAATTTAGTTCCGTCAAACTTAAGTACTTGATTGGTTGTTGCGCCGGTTGTATCAATTTCTATGCCATCAACAAAAAGCGTAGAAACATTTGCTTGCGTTGTTTGAATCGTGGATGGAAGAGAAAGGGTATAAACACCGCTAGTTGCATTAGCAGAAACCGAAACTTGATTTGCTGTACCAACAACATTTGAGATTAAATTAAGTCCGAATTATGGCGTTTGCTGTACTGTTCTTATAGAACAATTTACCGTCAGCTACGTTGATTGCTAATTCGCCAAGAGAAAGATTATCTGGCGTCTGACCCGCTGTATCTGATCTTTTAAGTAATAGCGTGTTGTTTACGGCAAAAATGGAACCACTAAAAGGCACTGAGATCTCCTTATAAAGTATAATTTAAATTCATAGTTATAGTAATGACCTATTATAACATTATTATATTGTTTTGAAAAATTAACCAATTACCACGACGGTATATGCGTTGACAGGGATATTTCCAGAAAAATTAATTTCTATTGAATCCAAAGAATTTCTTACAACTCTAGCCTCAACAGTTTCAAAAGTTGCATTATCATAAACTTCAGCCATGACGTGTCTTGTATTTAAATTATGTGTTACTGTTGCAGTATTTGACGAACCATCTCCAATTACCTGAGTTACTTTACTTACGATTAAATCAGGGTGTGAAGAAGCCGTTCCAACCTCAACCCACTGAGAACTTGGTGGAGAACTACTATCAATATAATAAATAAAGGTTCTCGCCGTACTAGACTGAAACCACAATTGTCCAGAAATTGGAGATCCCGGAGCAGAATCTGAAACTATTGGCATTCCGGTTGCCGGAACAGAAGGCGTCCAAGTTGTTCCATTCCAATACAAGAAATCTCCAGTTGAAGGAGCGGTATTACTTACGTCTGTTAGATCTGCCAACGCAGCCACGGTTGAAGCCAAACCTGGAATAAATTTATTTGCAGCTGTATCAAACCTTAATACTTGATCATTGCTGTTTGCGCCGCTTGTATCGATCTCAACGCCATCAACACTTAAAGATGTTGTAGACACAGAAGTAAAGCTTGGAGTAGCTGAAGTACTAATTAAATAATCTTTAGTTGATCCAGTTCCGACATATTGATCATTTACAACAATATTGTTTCCAGCAGTTACGTTTTCTACATATTCAAATGTAAGAGATAGGTGATTTGCATCGATAGAATTTAGAGCTACTGATATAGTCGGTACGGAACCCTCGCCACCAGTATTGGAAATCTCTATCGCGTCACCAGCAATTATATTAGCTACATAATCACCTATTGTATCTGTACTTAAATTAATTGCGTCATTTATCCAGGCATTAGATGCACTGCTATATCTTAAAAAATCTCCATTTGCGGTGTTAGATAAAGTTACATCTGATAAATCATCAAGAACGCGATTGTTGACGTATGTAACTGCGTTTGAATACGCAGTGCTACCGACTGTATTGGCGTAATTGATTGCGGCTGCCAGTGAATTCATTGCTGCACCATAGGCGTCAAACGTATTCTCAGTTACGGCAATTGTGGGAGTTCCACCCTCTATTGCTGCTGCATTAGTGAGAGTAATGCCAGTACCTGCAACCAAAGACTGGACGTAATTACCAACAGTATCAGTGGCCAAATTTACCGGATCGTTAATCCATACGTCTCCGTTATACCTTAAAAAATCACCATTAGCTAATGTATTGGATATGGCGACGTCTGAGATGTCATTAAGAACACGATTATTAACATACGTAACTGCATTTGAATATGCGGTACCGGAAACTGTATCCGCATGAGCGACTGCCGCGGATTGAGCTGCTGCCGCTGCTCCATAGGAATCAAACGTGTTGGCAGTTACAGCAATCGTAGGAGTCCCACCTTCTGCTGCTGTTGCGTTGGTGAGAGTAATGCCAGTACCTGCAACTAAAGATTCAACATAATTACCAACAGTATCTGCACCTATGGTTATTGGGTTGTTAATCCATGCGTTTCCGTTATACTTTAAAAAATTATTGCTAGTTGGATTAGATATTGTTACGTCAGTAGCATCGTTTAACTCAAAAGTCAAAGTAGATGCCGTGTGATCATGAGAATCATTTACTACAGTAGTCTCTAATGTTACATTTGTCGTACCATCTATTGATATGGATCCTGTTGCATCTCCACTTAAGGTTATTGTTCTTGCGGTAGACCAAGAATTTGCGTTAGAAACATTTTCGTTGATATTTACGTAATTTGTTCCATCATTCGTGAGTTGCCATTTGTCCAAATTCTCGTTCCAACGAATTACGACATTATTAGATGTCCCACGTTGTACTTCAATACCAGCATTGAGTGATGGTGCTCCAGTAACTCCCGAGTTAAGTATAAGTATATTATCTTCAACGGTTAATACTTCTGTATTTAAAGTTGTAGTATTTCCGGAAACAACCAAATTACCAGAAATAGAAATATCTGAATTTATCTGTACGGCGTCGTCGGTTAGAATTAAAGAGTTTGTAGACTGAGACCAATTAAGAGATGTATTGACTAATGTATTCGAAGTATTTTTATAATACAAAATACCATTAGATGGGTCTAAGGCTATTTGTCCCTTAGTAATATTTGGCGTAGGCATTTTATCTACCTTTTGTTGAGATTATTAGAATGTTCCGCCGTCAATGGTTACTCCATCGAATGTGGTTAAATTTGTTATGGAGCCACCCGTGATAGAAACGTTGTTTGAATTTTGAACGGCGATAGTGCCAAGTCCAAGAGTTGTTCTTGCAACTGCAGCGCTTGCGCTTGCAATCAAATTTCTTCCGTAAGAAGTTAAATCAGTGAGACTAGCAGTTCCGGATCCGGTGAAATATGCAAGCTTATCTGCAGCTGATGTCAAACCAGCCAAAGCCGCTAGTTCTGCATCATAACCCTGAACGTCGGTGCCTATTGTCAAACCAAGATTTGTTCTTGCGGCGGCGGCGGTTGTTGCCCCGGTGCCACCATGGCTTATGGATATCGTTGAACCATTCCATGTACCGGTTGTGATCGTACCAACAGATGCGAGGCTTGAGTTAACTACAGTTGCACCGAGGGTTGTGCTAGACAAAACTGAACTAGAGTCTATTGCATAAGTTTTACCCGCTGCCAAATCAAAATTTTCTGAAGACGTCCAGGAGTCTGTTGCATCTATCCAATTCAAAGTTTTGTCGGTGGCACCTTTTATTGTTATGCCTGCTCCATCTGCTGCCGCATCGGTTGTTGATCCATTTGCAATTACTATGTTTTTATCCTCAACCGCCAAAGTGGAAGTGTTTAATGTAGTCGTATTACCCTGAACCAACAAATCTCCGGTTACCGTCAGATTATTTGGAATTGTTACATCATTTGGTAAAGAAAACGTTACGTTCCCGTTTGCGCCAGAAACAGCAACTTGATTGGCGGTACCAGCGACTGAAACAACTCCGGCATTGGTAACGGTAAATATTCCACCTTCAACGTTAGTATTCGAAACCGATATTCCAGTTCCAGCAGCAACCGAAGCAACATAATTGCCAGTTGTATCATCACCAAGAGCAACTGAGTTAGCTGCTACCGTTGCTGTCAGAGTGGCACTTGCAAGATCTGTAACCGTAACACTACCAGTTAAATCACCACCAAGTGTGATCGTAAAATCTGCTACGTTAAGATTTATTTTTGCATTTGCGTCATCATAGGTTGCAGCAATTCCGGAATGAGTTCCATTAGTAAATAGCTCTCCAGCGGCGTCTTGAGCGGCTTCCGTAAAGTTAGTCACTGCTGCTGAAGTAATTGAAATTGCAGAATTACCCGCTGCAAGTAGGCGACCCTGGGCATCCACGGTAAATGTAGAAACTGTATTCGTTGCACCATAAGATCCGGGCAATACGCTAGTGTTGTCAAGATTCAAAGTAATCGTATCTGTTGCGCTAGCTACAGAGCTAAGACCAGTGCCACCAGAAATTGTAAGAGTATCTATTCCAGATGTTATTGTTTGCGAGCTTCCAGAATCACCAGCAACTGTAAAAGACGTAGCCACAGCGGTGACTAATCCGTCAACGTAAGCTTTAGTTACAGCATGTGTGGCGCCAGAGGGGGTGGGAACTATTACCGTTCCAGAAAAGGTTTTATTTCCTGAAATTGTTTGATTACTAGTTAAAGTAGTGAAAGCACCAGGACCAGCAATAGCTAAAGCCGTGCCAGTTCCACCTGCTCCGTTTGTACCTTCGCCATAATATAGGGTATCGTCAACTTCATTAAATGCCAACTCTGCATTGTGTATTTCTGACGGTGCTCCGGCTGCCCCAGATGTTCTACGTCTAATTCTTAATATATTGGCCATACCTAGAAGTTCCCTCCGTCCACTAAATTCTCTTCGTCGTAATTAATCCAAGCATTGCCGTTATAACGCAAAACCTGACCCGTTTCTACTGAATTTATAGTAACATCAGTTAAACCATTTAATACTGATTGATTTAAAATATTAGTTTCTGTAGCAACTATTCTATCTTTTACCGTCAAATGGGATCCCGCAGGATTTAAACCAAGAACTGTTTGTACAGCCTCTAAAGCATCGTTGACGTTGGCGTGTTGAAGATGATGTGGAACTGTAACAGAATTTAAAGTATCATTGGCAGTAGGATTAATTAAATTGTCTAAAGCTGACGGGTACTGTGAAGGCATTTTATTTCCTTATAGTGAAAGTATTTTATTAGGTTCGTTACTCCAAAATATAGTAATAGAATTAGCTGTGTTTAAACCGCTAAAAGGCAATCCATCTGATGTGTCAATATAGAATATCAATCTTGCATTTGTATCAGAGGGACTATATTGATATAGAGCTAATGCATGAAAGGGGGATCCGTCATATTCAGTTATCGTTAAATCCTCTGCATCCAAAACTCCGTTGGTATTAACTATCGAGCTTATTGCCTGAGACCTCAGCTGTATGGCATTTACTGGTATATCGCTTACGTATTGGTCTGTATTTTGGTTAGGGATATAATTGTTTTTTAGTAGTAAAACCTTTAATTGATTAGAAGAAACATCTATGTCACCATTTAATAATGCTTGTTTTGCTTTTTTATAAACAAAATTTGCCACTATATACCGATGCTTCCTAAAACTTTTATCCTATATTTATATCCTTTTTCAAAATATTGTTTTCCATCCGTAAAGTAAGATGGTGTAGCGTCATTCAATGAGGGGAAGTCTACGTAAACTTCCGGTTTCCACGAATGCATTTTTATATCTGCCGTTACAGCTTCCCAACGACAAGGCGTCCTTTGTATCTTTTTTCTTTGACATTGGAAGTATTTATTCGTAAGAAAGTTTGAAGCCGGCCTTTCATTAAAAACAACAGTTACCCTTCCGTTATTAAAATTATTTTCTAAATAGAATTCTCCATCGCCAGGGAATGTTTGATCTATAAAGAAGTTAGGATTTTTTGCAACTATGGAATAACTAAAATCTATATCTGCTTTTATTGATCTATCTTCTATCAAAACGGGCGATAGAACAGGTTCGCTTATCTGGGTTGAATTAGGAGTGGCTGTGCAATTTAGCCACGTAAATTCTATAATTTCTGTAGGAACTATTGTTCCAGAAGAATCAATAATATTTTCTACTTTAATTGAATATTTTGAATTCTCTTGAAGAGAGTTTGTTTTCCAGTAAAGGGTTATAATTCTTGAAATTTGATTATAGTCTTTTACCGTATTTATCAATTCAAACGGGGCGGATATTTGAGAAGGAGTAGCTGCTGCCGTAAAAAGAGTAAAATTTTCATTTTTTAATGAAGATATTTTTACTGTTCTAAAAAACTTTATGGAAACAGAGTAGCATCCAACTGCTGCTCTTTCTATAAGAAATAAGCTCACTTAAATTCTCCAGACTGCTAACTAAACAAGATAGTAATCGCTTATAGCCAAATACAAAACGAGGGGCCGAGATTACTCTCGGACCCCCCGTCTAGGGTTGTAACTATAACTACCCTAAGTATCAAATTACATTTCGTTTGTAACTTGAACCTCGTAGTTACGAGCTAGTCTGACATTCTTAGCAACAGTGATACCCTCACCGTCACCGAGCATTACGATGTCATAACGTTCCTTCATCTTCATTGCGCGGATGTCACGTGATGGATCATCAAATTGGTCCGTGCTCATGTCTTCTTTGACAAGGAGTGTTCCGACTTCGTTGCGGTCGATCAGGAATAGATCCGACTTGGCGGCGTTCCCGGCGCTCTTAGCGGTGAAGCTAACGAACGGCGAGACGATAACGTTAAGGCCCATCGGGGCTGTGGCGTTAAGCGCACCTTCTTTTGAATCCGGACGATAGCCCCAGCTTGTATTCACTGCCGCTGCGGAACCACCCGTGTGGAAGATTGCGTCCTTCAAGAAAACAGACCACATCAGTGGATGCAGGATGAAATCCGTCGGAACATGATTCTCAGCCATAAGCACGGCTGCCATATCCACAACGTCATCCCAGGTTACTGTCTTATTGAAAGCACCATCGATGCCACGACCTGTCGTATCATCGTATGAATTACTGTCGTTATCAAAGACGATTGTTGCAGCGTCCTTAAAGCGACTTAATGCAATCTGCTCCTTAAGACGTGCCATAGCACGGCCTGCGGCGCGAACATGCATTCCTACGATATCCCAAAGTGAGTCAGCAACAACTTCTTCTGTAAAAGCCAGCTTAACGCCCTTCTTGGACACCTTGCCCTCTACTTGCTTAGCAAATGCGAGAGCTTGCTCTGGGTATTCTTGTCCTTCTGGAATCTCTGCAGCTTGAATTGCATTAACTGCCGGGAACTCCAAAGAACGCCCTTTGCCAAGGCGAACCGTGGAAAGAAGAGGCGTAACCAACAACTGTGGTTCTGCAGCTTCCTTTAAGGTACGAGAGATAACTTTTGGAAACAACGCTGCAGCATCGGACGATGCAAAAGCTTCTTTAATTGTTACCCTGTTTTCTCCGTCGATGTACCCGTCCTCAGATAATGCAGCTTCCCAAGCCGGGAGCCCAGTAAGGAGTTCTTGGATTGTCTTACTCATCTTAGGATTATCCTCCTGTTATCTTTCTTTATAGGGTCAAGTTGACGCGGAATGCGCCAATGACATTGTTTACATCCAGGTTAGCGCGAATACCGAGCTTGCCCTTGAAGGTACCTGCGCGTGTCAGCTCATATACCGTCTTTAGTGCACCTGGATCTGATGGTAGCTGCATGTAGGAAAGGAGGCCGTCATCAAAGTTCGATGCGAACTTCTCGACCTCAATTACTTTACCAACTTGCAACCATGGAAACGAGGCGGCATCTGCATCTGACAGTGCAACCGCGCGTCCCATGAAGTCTGGGCGGATGAGTGAACCAGCGGTGACATCGGCGTTCAAGCCTGAAACCATTGGATACTCAACATAGCCGTGAGTGATGAACCCTGCGCCTTGTGACGTGCCCTTATCAAAGGGACGATAAAGGTCATACTGCGCACAGCCAATCGGCTTTGAGCGGGCACTGCAAACGATTGTATCGCCTGACGCACCTGCCGTTGGAGTTGCACCATCAAGTGGGTTCCAACCGCTTATTGTATCACCCCAAGTAACATTAGAGCCCGAACCATTTGCTGGAACAACTCTTGAGTCACCATTGCCATCTGTAACCACCGAAAGAATCGTTCCTTTAGTAAGAACAATCTCGAAGCGATCATCTTCTGAATCGAGGTACCATGTCGGCAAGCCGGGATGCGGAAGCAAGTAAGCTGCTGGGGCGACACCCTCAGAAACTACGAAACGACCGGCACCTGTCTTGGAGTGTACCTTACGAAATTTTGCTAAACTCATTTTTTTCTCCTCTTGTTAAATTCGATTAGAGTTTACGTCTGCCCATTAAGGCATCTACGAAAAGCTGCTCGAAAACTTCTTCAGAATTTTCTTCTTTTGCCTTTGGCTCTTCATCAACCGTAACAACTTTTTGTTCCTCTGCTACGACCAATTCTGATTCCATTGTCGGAACCTCAAATGACTTGGACTTCTTTTCAGGAAGCTTGGCGAGATCTCTCAAAGAATCAGCCAAGGACGATGCCGTTCTTGCACTGTGATCTTTGACGAGTTTGTCTCTGTCGCTTGCTGAATCAATTCCAAGAGCAATCTTGGTGTCAACAACTCTTTCGGCAAGAGTATTGTGAAGTGCTGCTTTCAGGCGAGCATTTTCTTCCTGCAAGGTTTTGATCAATTTTTGTATTTCATCTCCTTGCTCATCACCTTTATCTTCTTGGGCAATGAGGTCATCGGATTTGATCTCTTCCTTTTCAGGATCATTTTCATCTGATTTTTGCTCAGATGTCTCTTGTGGCTCTTCGGTTTTTTCGGAATCAACATCCTGTGCGGTTTGTTCTTCCGCTTGTTCCGAATTGTCACTGGAGATTTCTTGTTGCTTTTGTTCATCAGTTGATTCATCAACTTTTTCTTCAGCAACGACTTCTTCTTTTTGTTCTACTGGTTTTTCTTCTGCAGTATCTGCAGCTGCAGCGATAGTAGAAAGATCATGACTAAGCTCTTGTGCTACGGTCAAAATGTCTTCCTTAACTTGAGCATCTTCCATGCCTGTATTCTCCTCAGATGTTGTTGTATTTGAATCTTTATTAAATAGTAATGATTTCTCTATATTATTACTATTTTCGCTTTCCTGAACCGCCATAGCGGCAAGGAATGCCCCTTTTGTATGAAGGTAAACTGGTCTAGATTCTTTTTTCTTTAAATTCTTAAGAATTGATTCGTTTTCCTTCAAGGATATAATATCTTCCTGATCCATGTGAAGCACAAAGGCTGAGCTTTTTGCTATCCATGTATCTGAGTCTGACACTGGCATTTTTGAACCTATAGCTTTTGTATCTCTAACCCCAGACCTTTGATCTGCCGGCTGATTTACAAAAGAGTATTCCTTAAATGAAATATCTTGCATGTCTATAAAGGCTAATTTTCCTTTATAAACCTGACCTCTTTTATATTTTGGAAACTTTGGCCTGCCGCTAGCATCTTCTTTTGCTAAATCCTCTCCAGAAATTGAGCAGAGAGCTTTACCCGCCCTTCCGCCAACTGAACCGGTAAGATACCTTCTGTCGGCTATTTTTTGGGCGGCTGCAGGATCGGTTATGGCTATTTGAAGCCTTACGTAAGATGCACCATCTTCTTCTTTTTCCATTTTAGCGGCCATTACCCTGCCAATTGGCTCAGAATTAAGGTCGTGGTTTAAAATTACCGGCTTTGGATAGGGTTCAACCCAAGACTGCAAAGCCTTTTCTAATTCCGTTGAAGAATAGTTATTATAATTTGCGGTAAGCCCGCTCGTGAATAGCTGCAACCTCTATAATGAGACCATGGTTAGAATTAAAGTTTTCCAAAAAGTTATAATTTGATTCAGATAAGTTTGGAAACTCAACTGTGAAATTTTCTGTAAAATCAAAGCTCATTTTAACCTCTGTAGTTAACTATAAAATATAGTACAATTCTTTTTATAACATTAAACAATTTTATACAAATATATCAGACTTTTACTAGGTTGTCTAATTTTTCAGAACTTCTAGGATCCCCATTCTTTATATATTCAGATAGGTGTAGTTCCGACATAATATGAGGGGCATATATATAAGAAGCGCTATATAATTTTAAGTTATTTTCTTTTGCTTTCTTTGACCAACCAAGATCTTCACCCTGTTGATGAAACTCGTAATCCAAAGTCATATAGGTTTTCTTTGACATCATTTTAGCTGCCATTATAACGTCGGATTGAAAATAAGTTCCTATAGGATAATTTTGATCTCTAGATGCCTTCCAGTCTTCTCTCCATGACATTACGCTGGGAAAGTTAGTACCAACAGGAGTCATGTACATCAATGGTGAGACTGCGTCTGCGCCTTCATTAATATGAGCTATCAATAATTCTATTGTATTTGGGTTTTCAATTAAGACATCCGAATCAAGACTAAAATAATAATCTGGTTGATACTCTCTAACTTTTGACAGAATTGAATTTCTCATATTGATCATATTGTGATATTTGGACAAAGTCCATTGCCTACCATTGTTTTGATGCTCAAAGTGGGGTACGTCTGATCTTTCAACAATATCAAAGAGTGGAATATTTTTGTCTATTCTTTTCCACGTATTAAGGGAGATAATTGTAGAACTATCATTAGGATCAACTTCAAATATAAATCCAATATTTGACATACTAACGGATTGCTTTAAAATGCACCTAACCCAGTGCGGCAGTATCCAATCTCTTTTGTATATTGGGCAAGCTATTATCAGCTTCATTGTTGTTCAGTTTTGACTGTCTTTTCTTTTGTTTCTGACTTTTTATTTGAGGTTTTTTTTTCTGGTTGTTTTTGTTCTTCGACTTTTGGTTCATCTGTTTGATCTTCTGACTCTGAAAAAATTAAATCAAATCCTTCAGCAAAAGCGTCAACTATTTCTGTGAGTATTTGCATAGCAAGTCTCACTTGATTATTTTCAACGGCTGTTTTAAATCCTTTTAGCGCGTCTTCTTCTTGAAAAAACTCTTTAGAAATTTCAGATTTTATCATTAACGACATTACTTGAATCCTTTTCTTCTTTTGTATACACTACATTATAGTCTTTTTCTAGGACATTTTCAACAACAGACAACCAACTTAAATCAGATCTTCTAATATTTGGAGAAGTTTTTCTTCCACTTTGATTTGCTGGACGAGTCGCATTTCCTGCTCCTCTTCTTTTATTTGGTAGATTTCTTTGGCCACCAGTAGAAGACGCTTGTTTATCTGAATCTGCCTGAGTTTTCATCTGCGTCTGGGCATCCATTATGTCCATTTGAACCTTGCCCTGTAGTGCGGCGTACAGCTCACTTTCTTCCACTTCAGGACTTAGATTCAACTGAATTCTAGCTTCGCTAATTCCTATAAGATTGTTAACAAATTTTTGTATGACGTGAGTTTCTTTTTTAACTTGAGTATCAACATCTATTTCGTTAAATTTAAAATAACAACGATCAGAAGTCTCATTTGTTGATGGATTAAGAATTGGATCATATCCAGCCTCAAACAATAACTCATTGAATATGTGTAGTCTTATCATTTCTGAAAATACTTTTTGATAGTTTTTTATTTTATCATAAAGAGCAACATCCAGTCTGTCGGTTACTGATCTATTTCCACCGTTCATCCCAATGCCCAAGTGATGGGGGGCCAAGCCAAGACCCACGGATACTCTTTCCTTGAAATGATTGAGGTATTCGATTGCCTCAAGTGCCTCTCTGCCAGCGCCAACAATGTCTATATTGTGTCTATGCGGAAGAATCAATCCACCTTCAGATCTAAGATTTTCTATTTCTGCTGAAGCTCTATCTATTTCGTCTGGCTCAGCTGGTTGTTCGGGAGTGCCAATAGTATATTTGTATAATGGAAACAATTCTCTGTGAACCAAGTTTTGAATATCTTCTTCCATTTGTCTTAGAGCTACTACGTCATCTAAAACATTACTCAAAAACGGAGTACCAAATGCTCTACCAGTTTTTTTATCTATAGCTATATGAATAACTCTGTCTGCCGCCCAAACAGGATCTCTTTCGTTTGGAGAATAAGTGAGAGGATCTGTTGATTGCTGGTACGCTTTTGGTCTATTGAATCTATCTCGCAGTATTCTCACTTGCTCAGTTGGTATCAAATAATATCCAACGATTGGTTGAGTTGAATTTATTGGAGTTAGTTTTTCGGGAAAATATTCCGAAATATCTCCACGAGCCTTGACTATAAAAGCGTTTCCAAATTTAAACAACTGATCTGAAACTTCTTCAAGAAAATCTATAAATGGTCTTTTCATCGCCATTTCCATGAAATCTATTCTTTGATATAGATATGAAATAGCTTCCGAATTTTCTCCAGATATTTGCCAACCTTCTTTCCAAAAGAGCTCCCTATATTTGTTCATGGCTTGACGAACGTAGGAATCTGTATCTACGGCCTGCATGATGCGATCAAAGTCATAGGGAGATGGCTCGAATGTAGATCTGGTATTGTAATACCACGTATTGCCTTGGAAGCCAAGCGCAAGAGCCGCTATTTTCATTGTTTTTGGTAACTGCTTAACGTCTTCTGGTTTAATTGTTCTGGCTACAAATCTTTTACCAGACACATTATCCAAAGAACGAAATGGCAGATAATCTAGAATGGCCATTTTTTCTCCTATAAAAGCTATTTAAATAGTAGCCCTAAGGCTAGCTTTTATAACTTACTTCTGCTCTATGCCAGCTCTTTCAAAGGTATTCTTAATAATAAGACCCTTTACTGCTTCAAGCCAAAAGATAGTTTCTGATTCTGGAAAGTCGCTTCTGTAAGAAAGGTTTTTGTCGCTAATCTTAATTTCTATTGCAAACTCAGACTTTTGCTCTTGTGTATTCTCTTCGGTCATTTTATTTTTGTCCTCTCATGTTATTAATTACATTTGTCAACTGTCTAATTGTAGCATCTTTTACAACCAATTCAGTGGTTAGTTGAGCAAGTTTTTCTTGAAAACAGGCTATAACTAAATTCATGTCTAAACCATTGTTTGGTTGCTCAACATTGTTTTCTAATTTATCTTCCAAAACATTCTCCGTATCATCTTGCGGCGTTACAAAATCATCATTATTATTTTTGCTTTGCCAATTGGGTTTTTGATTTATCTTAGACATCTTCCAATTATACCACTTTTTTTTATTCATAAGTCAAGTTTATCATAAATTTTCTAAATCTACAAGTCTTTTACTCTAAATTATTTATCAAGATTCTAATGTTAATATTCTATTTTTAAGGTCTTCAATTTCTTTTATGAGTCCCTTAATTGCAGAAACAGACAAGGAAATTAGGGCATGACTACTCCACGCCTGAGGCTGTATTGCATCGCCTTCAGCGTTTAAACTGTAGGTGGCCAGATTTGCATCAATTTCGGCAACGTCTTGCGCAATGAAGCCGTACTCTTTATACGTCGCTTCTCTTTGGCTAAACAAATCACCTATGTACTGCGTTTCGTTCATTCTAAATGAAACAGGCTGCAGTGAATTTACAATTGAGAGAGCAAAATCAGAGTCAAGATTTTCAATGTTGTTTTTTAATTCTCTACGCGAAGTAAAAGTAAGAAGATACCCATCATTGCGTTTTCGGACTTCTGACCCAGCGGCAATTCCGTGGCCTCCAGTCATTACTAGATAACCGGCACGTACTGAGGCATCGCTTTGTCTAATTGGAACAGTGTTTGCATTTTCCGAAAAACTGGCAGGATATCCAGCGAGCGCATTTGCATTAGATGCCGTAGATGCTGTGCCATTTAAATTGCCAAAGAATGAACTTGCTGAAATTACTCCTGTGGCATCAATATTACCAGCAACAAGACTAATTCTTGAAGTGATTGCATCAAGAACTATTGAAGCTGGAGTAATTTGTGTTACTGTTGTACCACCTGCACCATTTGAGGAAACCTCAATCATCCCCCAATACAATTCTGTTCTAGCAAATATGCTGCCTCCGTAAACAAAAGGAGTAAGGTAATCACTAATTGGTTTAATAATAGTGTCTCCATCGGCACTGGAAAATCCAATATTATCAGAATTTATTGTCCAGCCACCAATTGAACCAATTGTTGCGTTTATTGTGCCTGATACATTTGCATTTGTTGCCGTTAACACTCCCCCTGGAGTTACCCTAAAAGGAGCACTAGCAAAGGTGGCATTTCCTAGGTATATTCCACTTGAATCGGCTTTAAATATTGAGTTTCCGGATCCAATTGAAATTGTTCCACCACTTAAAGCTCCGGTGAAAGTTCCACCAGCTGCTGATAAATTTCCACTAAAAGTTCCACCAGCTCCAGATAAATTTCCACTAAAAGTTCCGCTTGTAGCGTTGATGGTACCGGTTATAGTTGCGTTGTTAGCTGTTAACACACCAGCTGGTGTTACCCTAAACGGAGCGCTTGCGAAAGTAGAATTTCCTAAATATATTCCATTTGAGTCAGCTTTAAATATAGAGTTTCCAGAGCCAATAGAAATTGTTCCACCACTTAAAGCTCCGGTGAAAGTTCCACCAGCTGCTGATAAATTTCCACTAAAAGTTCCACCAGCTGCTGAAAGATTACCGCTAAAAGTTATATCTGTTCCATCAAAAAATACGTATTTATCATTTGATCCAACTTTAAACTCCAATGAATTATCGGTATCGGAACTATTTCTTCTCCAACGATTGTGCGCATCTATGTATACCGATTGTGCTTTCAGGCCACCCCTAAGAGAAGCCGAAGAGAATTCTGCATGTCCGTCTCCTGCGATGATCCAACCACTTGATCCATTTGTCCAGGTATTTGAACTATAAGATCCGTTGTAATCAGATGATCTTAATATTGCCATATTTGATGGTGCGGCAATATTTGTTTGTGGACCGGCTTGAGAAAGAATAATCTCGTGTGCACCTATTTTACCGGCGGTTATCTTGGCGGCCGTGAGACTAGAGATGAATTGGCTTCCTATCAAAGGAGTATCTTGATCAGACAATACCAATGGAGAAAAAGAGCTATAATTATTGCTGGTATCTTTTGTTCTTACTCTGCCGTAGTATCTAATGTTTTGTGCGTCGGAACTGTTTTCTACAGAGATTGCAAAAACGTTGGAGCCAGACTCTCCAGAAAGATATATCGTAGCATTGTTTATCAGTGAGTAGTTTGGAAAGGAGCCCGTTACTTGATCCGCTTTATACAATTGATATTCGTACGATGAAACATCCTTATCTAATACGTTATCAAATACAAACATAACTTGCTGGAAAAAAGCGTAGAGTGCAAGATTAAGTGGATAGTCTGGTATAGTTTGATCGACTGGAACAGCAATCCTTATTGCATTGGCTTTTTCTGATTCCTGGTTTATATCAGAGTTTTTGATTTTTGCCGTGACTACGTAATTCTTACCGTGGTTTTAGGTTTTCTATTTTTCTTCTAACTCTAGCCATTTACGTTTCCTCCAAAAATTTTTCTGATTGAAAGATACGGATTTATTTCCTCTGTTTTAACGTTGCATTTAGCATCGTATCCAAAAGAATAGTGATCGATCTTTATTTGACCATTTGTGGACAAATCATTTTTTTCAAAATTTGATACTATTTCAAAAATATAATTTTTATAATATAAGTTATTTTTTGAATAAACTAGTTGATTTAGCTTTGTTGTCGAATCAAACAAATCTATGGTGATCCAATCCTGCTCCACAACAGATGTTGGAGTTGATTCATTTGAAAGAGCTATAAGTTTTATTCTAAATTTTCCGTAGTCGGGAGCTTTATCGCAATATAGTTCAAAAAAAGGACCAGTAAAAGTTCCTATGACTTTTGCGCCTGGCGACAGGGATAATCCGTTTTTCCAGTCTACGTTAATATTAGTAAAGGAAAAAGAATATATTTCGTTAGTATTTGGATAGACATTAAAGAATGTCTGATCAACTTCATCGGGGGTGGTAATAAATTCTGCCTCATTTGAAGGACAGGATATATAGTCTTCAAACTGTCCATTTTGTACTTTTTTTATTGATTTCAAATCATCTGTTTTATAATATAAACTATATTGTTTTTCGGGCTTTGTATTTACAGGATGTTGTTCCGCCGTTTTAAAAAAAAGCCTATTACTGATAATATGCGATTTAACTGGTACAAAAACATAATCATCTGCCGCATTTGATTCGTATACAACCAAATACGAGTTTTGTTCTTTTTGGGTCAATAAAGAATCATCAATATAATCATCTATTTTCAAATCTTTTACTTCCACAAAAAGCCAGGATCCAGCAGGTATAGTTTGCTTTAAATCTGGAACCTCAATAATCCTTCTCAATAAAGGATATACGTAATTTTCATCCTGTGTCACCTGATCGGGAGACGCGTCACTTGGCAAGTATCTAAACCATGACATAATCTTATATCTCTATTACCTCTATGATGATTTCATTGCTGTCATTTAACATGTTGTCATCTATCTCTATATCAACTATTCCGTCTATGACAGGAACTCCTCCATCAACTATATCAGAAAAATATTCAACAACTTCTATTGCCGTTGGCTTAGTTGGTTTTTGTTCCCTACTATTTCTTGCAGACGAATAGTCTATATCGACTGATCTTATTCTTTCTGATCCATCGGCGCCGTTGTGTGAGTGAGTAGAAAGATTGACTCCATCTATTTTAACATTTGATTCAACTTCTATGTCTCCAATGATTTTTCCGCCATTCCTTAACAAATATTGAGGATGATGATTTTCGTCTAAGTTATCTAGACTCGCGTGATTTGAAATTAAATAACTTTCGGTATTGTACGGGAGAATCGTATTGTTGAAAAAGGCCATGTATTTGTCTTCTTTTGGCGCCGATATTATCACCGGTTTTTTTTCGCCCTTAAAAGAAAGTTGATATATGTAGTTTGAATATCTTCTTTTTGATTGTATTAATTTAAAAAGATTATCTACATTTGAACTTATAATTTGATTTCTTTGAATCAAATCTGCCATGATCATTCCAAAACTTGAATTTATCACGTTTCTAGCTAAATTTAATTCTTGCGTTAGAACCGGTGTATCTAATGCAAAGCCCGTAGTCAACAAGTCAAGCTCAAGTGTTGATGATATATCTTTTTTGAATTCTATAGATTGAGATAAATATCTTTCATAGAATATGTCGCAATTATCTACGTAATCTCTTTTCAAAAAATTGAGTACGTTTTGAGATTCTTCATGAAGAACGTTTAGTCTAATTGAAAAAAACGCTTGGAATTCGATTGCTTGTTTTTTTGAAACCTTATCCAATTCGGAAGTTGGTATTTCTCCTGGTGATGATGTGAGCGTCTTCCTAACGCGTTGCGAGAAGTGGGACGCCATCTTTGCCCATGCATCGAATTGAAGTGCTGTTTGTTTTTGTGAACTATCTTCATAATCCTCCCCGAATTTATGTAAAAGAATATTTACTATACACATTGCTTCATGTTCCATGAAGATTATTAATCTTCTAAGATCAAAAATGTAACCGAATGACGCCTCTGTTAGCGCCAAATGATATTCGTCAAGCAGCTTTCTGCAGCTAGTTGACATGGTTCTTTCTGCATATTTGTATTCGCTGAAAGAGATGTACTCGGGAACATTATCAGAAATATTATTTTGTTTTTTGACATCTTCCCAAATTTTTTTATGAGCTTCTTCAAGATTTTGATTTATTGTGCTTTTTATGTAGATAATTGACAAAAGAGATTCTAGGTCAGATTTCAAATTCATCAAATCTATTTGAGCCCTTGAAATTTCTTGTTTTACATAATCCAAAGGCAAAGATATTTCTAGGTTCAAGGAATAATCCAAAGAGGTTGGCAATAGTCCTCTATACTTTTGATCTATTACTTCTTGTGGAGACTTAGGTTGATCAAAGAATGAAACATCGGCTTTTTCTGCTCGATATAATTTATCACTAGCGTTTGTTATATTTTCCAAATTATTTACAGACATGGTTTACCTAAAATATTTTTCTTTTTATTGAATTCGGTCTTTTTTTTCTAGAGAATTTTGCGGCCTTGTATATATCTGCTCTTCCCGTAGTTGTATATTTTGATTCTACTTTTTCGTCTTCATTATTTTGTTTTGGCATGAAGAATGCATTTGAGAAACTTTGCGTCTTCGATGCGTAATTTGATTTCATCAAATCTCCATAATTTTGAGTTACAGATAACAAGGCTAGCATCAACGCATCGTGTGCGTGGTCCATTGCAGACCCACCGGCTTCAAAAACTGGTCTACCAGTCTGAGTCATTCTAACGACTATATAAGATATTAATTGTAGATAAAGCTCTTCGTCTGAATCTGGAAAAACAATCATTTCTTTTTCTAAATATTGTCTTAAATTATCAACCATAAAAGGTTTCATTTCTTTTTTTACGGGAAGTTGTGTGTAAGGATCTTTTACCTCTATTGTTTCTGCAAATGAAATGCCTTTGACTTTATTCTTTAATCCAGATCTTTCATCTTCTATTCCTTTTTTATGAAGAAGCTCTACTTGAACTTCGCCGAAACCCCTGTCAACATAAATATGTTTGGGGTTAAATATTTTATTTAATTCAACAATTCTATCCACTGCTTTTGTCAATGTATATTCCGATTTATCTATTTCTTCTCTATAGCAAAGTCTTACTTTATTTTTAAATCTTTCTTCTTCATAGTCGTGACCACATATTTCTAAAACCACTATATTTGTACCTGCTCCATATTTATCCCAGTCTACTCCTATGGTGTAAAAAGATCTTGCAGAATTTACGGAGGGTTCGTATTTCCACGAAGGAGATATAAAAGAAAGATCTACAAATTTTCTTGGATAAACACCCTCAGAGTCCTCGCCCCAGTCGGCTTCTATTTCATGCCTATATCCAAAGTCCGAATACTGTTCTCTAAATTCATCTTCTTGTTCTTTAGCAAAGAATGGATTTACGTAGCTTGGAAACCAAAATTCCTTAAACCTGTTACTGTTACACCATTCCCAAAATTTTTCTCTTCTACCAGTTGGAGTAGAGGCTCCTATCAAAACTTTATCTGGTTGATCTTCTGAGGTTTTTTGTAACATTGCGTAAAGTGCATCAAGATCTCCGGAGTGCATGTAGTCCATTTCGTCTAAAATAATTAGGTGAGCTTCTTGACCACGGGCAACGTCTGATTTTCCACCAGATCTCATTCCTGAAGTAAAAAATCTAATTGTGGATCCATTTGAAAATTCCATGGTAAATTGCGGACTGGTGACTTTACGAATTATGGAATTGTGCACTATATCATTTTTAGATGATAGCCTAAGAATTTCTTGATAGATAAGTTCTACTTGCGTTTTCATCGGCGCAACAACCAAACAGCGACCATCTTTGTGGGTGTAACTGTAATGAAGTAGGTTTACTGCGAGTGTAAAAGTTTTACCTAAACGACGACCAGCTCTAAGCACCTTTCTTAACGAAGGGTCTCTTAACATTAAGATCTGATAGGCTCTTGGTTGAACTTGTAGAAAATGCCTTGCCCAAATTACAGGATCTTTTGCTATGTGAATCTGTCTTTGTTGATCCGGTCCAATTCCCAAATCCAAAAGATCTTTATCCAATTCAAAAGGCTCATCTATGAGGTATGAGAGTTCCTTGCTGGTCAAATTTCTTTCTAACACAGGAGTTCCATCAGACCAAGTTATATGACTTAATTTATTTTTAAAAACCCATTCAATACGATTGATCTGTTTTATCAATTCAATGTCTTGTGATTTTATTATTTCGAGCAAATCTTCTCTAGACAGTTTTTGTAAAGCTTCTCTAAAATTTTTGGTTTTACTCATGACTTAACCAAAATGTGCTGCCATCATAGAGGCCTCTGATCCCAAAACATTTCTTGCGTTTAATCTAGAGTTTTGTATTGCCATCACTCCTCTTGACCTTGAGGTTGCAGCGGCTTCGCTGTCTCTATACCCCATTCCAAAAAGTGGTTTACCCATCGATCCTTGTAGAGATCTGTTGGCGTCTCTTGCTAGATTGATTCCGCTCTTAACTATTTCTCCACCAAGTTTACCTAAATCATAAATTAGAGAAGCGGCCGCAACAAACTGCAAACCTGGTATTGCAAATGCTGCTGCTCTAGCTCCAAGGAATTTTGCTCCAGCTTTTGTTGTTCCTAATTTGGCTAAACCGCTAACGCCAAATTGTTTATAAACGCTACCCGCAGCTATTTGTTTTGCAGTGCCAATTCCAACATTTTTTCCTAAAACTCCTGTTTTATTTATTGCAGATTTAAGATCTAAAAGAGCTTTACGAGCGCCTGCTTGAGATGATCCTACAAGTCCAGCTTGTCCAAACATTCCTTTTGCACCCCTAAAATAACCAGCAAGATATTGAGTTCCAGCTCCGCCTATAGCTGAAGCCATTAAGTTTCCACCAACTCCTCTAGCTTGTGGACCACCAGCCCTTAAGGCCTTCATTGCATCGTCATATACAGAGGTTGGAGCAGCAACGGCTGTTCCACCAAAAAATGATTGAATTCCAGAAAGGCCTGAAGCGCTTAATCCCCCTGTTGAACCTAATGCAGAAGATAAAAGTGTTTGATTATTAGCCAAAGCTAATCTTTTTACATTTAGCCCTAATTTATCTAATCTAGCTCCGGTTAATTTTCCCTTTCTAGTCAGTTTGTCTAATTTTGATCCAGCTGCAATAGCCGATAACATACCTGCACCAAACAAAGGGGTTCCAGCTTCGACTCCAAGTGTACTTCTTAAACCACCCATCTTTAATTTTCCAGATTGCTCCAATTTATTTAAGAGTCTGTGTCCTTGAGCAAAAGTGTAAATTCCAGAACCCTGTGATCCAGCGGTAAATACCGACAAAGAGTGCATCCTTGTCATTGCCCTTGGCCTCATAGTTATATTGTTTAATCTCGATGGTTTTACAAACGGATCTTTACCTGCTATATTTCTGCGTTTTCCAAAAAGAAAAGATTTTTCAGTGGCTGCAGTTGGTGACATTGCTCCTTTTTGAAAAATTCCAAACTTTGACCTTGAGTTTGCAAAGCGCGTGGTGTCGTCCATGAATCCACCGCGTATGAGAGTATTTGAACCCCTAAACGAACTAAATCCAATAGATGCCGTTATACCAGGAATGTGCTCTATCATTCTTTGGGCTAAAGGAGTCTCAGTATTCAATGTCCCCATTGACTGATCGTAGTCATCGTAAGATAAAGGCATTTTTATCCTCTCGAATTGTGCATTCCGAGAACAATATCTCCTGATGCGTTTAGTGCTTCTGCGTTTCTCAAAGACACGTTATTGTACGGGCTTTGATCATAAAATTGTCTATTTCTTTCAAGGTGACCTTTTGTGTACATAGCAGGAAAAGCAGCTGCACCTGTTACGGCACCAAGTATTGCTCCTGCGGCTCTTGTTTTTGCTCCACCTATAGAAAATGCTTTACCTTCTCTTCCTATTGCTGCTACCGCATTTCCAATTGTTTTTCTGGGAGTTCTTGCCACAAGACTAGTTGCTCCGATATCCAAGTCCGCCACCAACTGCAGCACCGACTCCGGCTAATCCGGCAGCAAAACCCACGCCCCTAGCGGGATCAACCATAAATTTATCTTGTGGAGCCGAATACTGCATTGCCCCCCCAAGAGGACCACCCATTGCTGAGCCTATTAAAAATCTTGCAGAAACGTTTTTACCTAAAAATGCTGCATCTGCATTTGGATCCCCAAGTGCGGCTTCCATCGCGCCTTCCCTAACAGAAGGTCCAATCCTACTGGCCGCCCCCATGGCACCAGCTACACCTAGAGCCCCAATCATCGCTGCTCTACCAAGACCTAAAGCCATTTAAATTACACTCCCGAATATAGATGGTTGTATTTATCATTTCCCATTCGATGATGGTTTATTCTATTTCTGTCTAAGTTTCCTACCACTCCAGCGGTGACCAGAGGGTCTCTTCTTCTTGCATTCATTGGCTGAACTCCCCTTGTTTCATCCATAGACATTCTCCCAGCGTACTGCTGTATAGGTTGTTCGTCCATTGTTTCATTATAAACGTCATTTTCACGAGTTCTTTTATACATATAGTAACCAGCTGCTGCCGCAGTCATACCTATGCCAATACCTTTTAATCCACCTTTATTTTGAATAAGACTCTCTATAAACTCATTGGCTTGCATTCCAATCATTCTTCTTTTTTGTCTCATTCTTAAGATTCTTTGAGTTGATTTTGACATACCAGATATTGCGTCGCTAATCGCTCCCATAACGCCTTTTGTTCCATCTGCTTCGCCTCTTATTCTTTTTGCTGCTTCGGCCATATCATCTGCAGCTGCTCCACTACCTTTCGTTACATTTTTACTTTCAAATCCGGTCAATACGAGCGTAGATTCATCGGCACTAGTTTTTGCGTAATGTGCCCTTAATGATCTAATGTGAACGTCGTTGTCAATTTCAATTCCAGCTGCTCTAGCTGATCTTACAAATCTTTCCGTTTCTTTTTCGCCGGCGTACGCAACTCCGATTCCGCCATCATCTATTTTTTGAGCTATTGTCTTTATTATAGTTTCTTCCGATGCTCCCCTTTCTCCCATGTTAATAATTGCTTGAAGGGATTGACGAGCCGTAGCTAATTCTTCTGTCAATGCTGTTTGAGTTGCTTTATTTCCCCTCAATAGTTCGGATCTGTCATTCATTATGTAATCGTATAAATTTTTTGCTACCACTTCAGAACTGGATTTACCTTCTTGTTCAGCTAAATGAAAAAATACATTTAATTGGTCTTTTTTGGAAACTCTTGCAACGCTTAAACTAAAATCACCCTTACTCAGGACATCTTCGCCCAAAGCTTCCTTCACTATCTGCATGGGTACAAAAATTCTTTCAGCTATTTGTTCCGATGGAGTCACTCCGGCTCGAAAGACGTCAATTTTTGATCCAGTTTTAAAATGAGAAACTCCGTATTCAGACATTAGGTCTTTGTTTTTTGCGTATCTAAAATAGTGAACGTCTTGCGAAGCGGCTTTTCTAGCTGATTCCGAAATACTTATATCGGAAGAAGCGGCTATTGCTCTTTCTCTAGCGGATCTAAGCTCATCAGAAGTTGATTGAGCAACTATGGTACTAAACATTCTACCCTGATTACTCATTTTTACATGGGGTGATCCTATGTCTATTGCTGCCTCTGCTAACTCCAACGCCGTTCTTGCAGTCGCATTATTTAAGCCCGGATTAAATTGAGCTTCTCCCTTAACCGCTTTGAAAAACGGAGTTTGACCTCCTAATAAATCGTAAGTTTTACCCATTGACGCAATAAGTCTTTTTTCGTCTAATGCAACAGTTTCGCCAACCTGGGAGCTCAAACTACTTAAATTTCTTACTATGTTTTCAACTTCGTCAAGTTGACTCGCCTCTCTGTAGTTTATTCCTAAATCAAGTATTTTCCCAGCCCTGGTATTTATTGATACCGATTCCCCGACAGTCACTCCAGCTGGTCGGGGAAGATCGATTGTTTCCACAAAACTTTCATCAATACTTTGATCTATAATTTCTCTTAAGTGTGTTCTTGTTAGATCTGTATCTAATTCAAAGATGTTTTCTCCAACCCTAAATACGGATTGTCCTCTTTTTTTGTCAAAACTAATTATTCCCTTTGATTCTTTTAGGTCTTCGGCAAGATCACCGCGGTGGCGTAAATAATCCTTTCCCGGTTATCTCATCCAAAGTGGATGTTATCTGTACTTCATCTATAAATTTATCCTTGACTATGTTTCTTACGGCCATAGAAAGATGAGATACGTCTGCTATGTTTGTGGTTGGAGTTAGTGCTGCTGATTGAAATACCTTTGCCTGCGCCCCCCTAACCAAACTACTGTATCCTGATCTCTCTTTTTGATCTACGATCCTTAGAGCAAATGGATCTTTCTGTTCTTGCAATCCTATGTTAATATATTTCTGCACATAACTTTGAAGCATTGCATCCGTGTCCGCCATGTGTGTTCCGCCATAAATTTTATGAAACAATTGTCTGGCTTTCTCTCCTGTTTCGCCTGCTTGTTGTGCTTCTTTTTCAATTAACTCAAGAAGATTTGTCCTCATTGCTATGGCTTCTACTGAGGCCGTTGCGGCTGATTGTCCCATTTTAGCTCGTGCTAAAAATTCAGGAGAGTATAACAATTCGTTAAATCTTTTTAGGTGAGCTGCGTCATCGAACTTCCCCGACGCATCCAAAAAAGTTTCGCCTAGCTCATCTATCTTTTGTTGCACTAGCCTATTCATATGCACTCTTGATACCTCTAAGGTATCGATGATAAAATTCGCTTCACGGTCTGCCATTCTTTTATGAAATTTATCTGTAGCTTCCATAGCTGCTTTATGTTCACTAAAACCTGCTTGTTGTTTTGCGGTGTTCGTCATTGCCTGAATATCAAATAATACGTTATGGCCAGAAACATGATCGGCTTCCATCAATTTTTCCATGAATCTTGCGTAATTATCTAAAAAATCTTTTCCGCCTCTTGAATCACTAATAATTCTTGCTCTACTACTTCTTGCTTGTTCAGAAAAGAACTCTGTTAAAGATTTGCTTCCGGCAACTGTTATTCCGCCCAACTGTCTACTATTGTACGTAAAATTGAAATCATCCAAAAGACGTATGTTTCCATTTATGTTTTCGCTTATTGCAAATGATCTTACTTCGGAACCCTCGAATACCCCAGTTGTTTCCACGTCAAAAGTATAAATTTTTTTACCAACTAAAGAATCTGAAAGTTCTTTATAATTCGTTGTTTGCTCCAGGGTATTAACTCCCATTAAATTAGATATACCCACATTAAACGCGTCCATATCTGATATTCTTGGATTTATATTAAATATTGTTCTATTTAAAAGCGTAATTATTCCGTGATTAACATTTGTTGTATCAACGTTGTATTTAGCTGCTTTCCTATAAAGGTTTGTGCTTGGAAGTTGTTGACCTGGAAGTCCAATTTCTGCAAATAACCTTGGGAGCTTTAAAACTTCATTTGTATATTCGCTTTTCATCATTGCCATACTTGCTTCGTCGAGAATAGATAAGTCTATCTTTCCACCGGCAATCAGTGTATCTAAATTAACTCTTCCTACTTTAGCTGAATTAACTTTTCCAGTCTCTAACAGTTTTATGTATTTTTCGTGAAATTCAGAATATCTTTGCAGGAATGCTTCAGGAGTTCCGTAAATTTCCTGTAATTTCGCAACGTCTAACCCTGACGGGGCGAGGCCGCTTGTGGTGTAATCCACCTAAATTTACCGAACTGTATATGTCACTAAGAGGCATTGTCTGTTTTGTCCGTATCAATAATTTGAGATTCTATGTACTCATCGAGTTCGTATGTTCCCAATTTTTGTTTCAAAAGTTTTTCTTTTTCTATTTGGATAGATTGAACCTTGTACAATATGTCGGAGATTGCTTGAGCGCTGTCTATTTGCATCTGGCCAGCTTTGGCTTTTGCTTCTCTTGTTGCCAAGAGTTGATTTCTTAAGTCTTTTCTTCTTTTATGCAGCTTGTCTTCAAGTTCAACCGCAAGATGCAATTCTTTTTTAAGTACCGGCATTCCGTTTTCATCAATACCAATTACGTTTTCTTGTACAAAATGTTCTTTTGCCAAAAGCTTTGTTTTTCTAAGGTATTGAACTTCTTGATCAACAAGATCTCTTATCATTGACACCTCAATGAGATTGTCTGGATGTACATCTAATTGCTCCATATACTCCATTGTGAATTGAGAAACCATTGACATTTCTATTGGACATGGATTTCCTTTTGGGGCCAGGTTTTGCTTAAGTAAGGGACAGGTATCTGCAAATATACATTTTTGAGCTTCGCAATTCATCGGGATCGAAGAAAACATGCTGCTTCGTGTTTTTTGCGGCCTTACCAATTCAACGGCTTTTGTTTTATCTTCATCCGACCAGTTTTCGGGAAAAAATAAATCCGGTCTTAGAGATTCAAATTCTTTCAGGAATTTTTTTTTGTCGTCAAATTTTTCTATGTCAGCCATTAAAATCTATCCATTCAGATTGAAATTTTTCATCATTAACAAACATTTCAGACACTGCCGATTTACAATAAGTACAATAATAATCTTTAGATATTATAACAGCTTTGTCGCTTTTTCTTTTTTGTTTTTTTGACAAAATTAAAGATAGTTGCGATTCACATCTTGGGCAGTTCATTAGATTTCTCCGAGAAGTTTTAGAAGACCTTTCTGAAGTTTTTCTTGCACTGCTACATCCTGGGCGGCATTCACGAAAGTACTTACTTCTCTCATTTCATCGGGAGAAAGATAAGATGAAACCCTATACCTTGCGCCCTTGCATATGTCGCAATATATTTCTTGTTCTTCTGAATAACAGTCGCATTTTTCTATTATTTCAAAATTCTCTAGAGCCTCTGCTGTATTTAACCATTTGTTTTTAAATAGTTTTTTTGTTTGCTCTTTGTAGGCTCTCAACTTTTGAGGATCATTAGACAGTAAAGTTCCCATATCTAAAGAATGTTTCATTAACTCATTTATACTTTTATATAAAAAATTTGCTAGTTGAAAATCACCGTTTTTATCAATATAGTTTTTCCAGTTATTCATTGGTTTCACCTAAATATGATTCTACTTTTGCATTTATGTATTCCATATATGGCTTAACGCCAAATCCCAAAAATGCATTGGATGGTATTCCAAAGCCCATATTAACTCCACCCAAACCACCATTAATTATATTTTCGTCTAATTCAAATTCTTGCTCTTGTTTCATTACATATCACATCTTTCTTTTTTTATTTAATATCTATAGTTACTTTGTCTTCCTCTCGAAGTGCCGCCTGATCTTCTTGATTGGACAACGCTAGCAGCGGCAACTACTCCAGCTCCAATTAGTGCATTTCTTTTAAAGTTTCTACTTTTCATCAAACCTGAAAATCTACTTGCCCTTCCTGGGCCCGGATTCGGAGCTTGTCCTGAAACATCGGCTAACGGACCGGCGCCTGCTGAAGATGCTGGAGCTACTGGTCTTGTTGGTGCAGCTGTCGGCGGAGCAGCACTTATTGGAACAGGCCTACTTACCCTTGGAGTTCCTCTACCCGTTCTTCTATCAAAGGCGGCAGCATCACGAGCATGCAAATCTTCGAGTGATGGAACACGTCTAGTTACCCTTGGAGTTCCTCTACCCGTTCTTGCATCAAAGGCTTTCGCTTGGTCACCGTGCAATGTAGACCCAAAACCTTCCATATCAATTGGCAAAGAGCGGGGTGATAATCGATGCCTAAGGGCTGCCCTTCGTGAATAGCCACTCTCAAGCATTGGAATATTTTGACTGCCCCTTGGTGCGTTTTGGGGTACACCCATTCCCATATCGCCGAAACGATAATCTGCGGCTCTACTTGCTCTGCTACTTGCTCTGTTTGATACGCTAGATTTTATTCTTCCCATCGATTCCCTTGCCCTACCCATAAAGCGGGAACGGGCAGTTTGTGGTTGCATCCTTTCAAGCATTGGGATATTTTGACTGCCCCTTGGTGCGTTTTGCGGTACACCCATTCCCATATCGCCGAAACGATGAACTTGCTGCTCCGTGTAGACCCAAAGCCTTCCATGTTAATTCCAAGATTTCTACCAGCCCTCATTCTTGAAGGTCGAGCAACACGATTAATAAATGAATTACCACGTGCACCACTCAACCTGGGTGCTCTTGCTGGATCTAAGTTTGCAGCAGTGTTGGGGGCGGTAAGACTAGAATAGGGGGTGCGACCTTGGTGTCTTCTTCCCGCATTTTGATTGATTCCGGGTCTTACTCTTACTCCATCATAATTCATACCGGGAACATCTGGAAACATGTAGGGCATTGTTGAAATCCTATTCTACTATTTTTGTTTTTTTACTTGGTTTCTTTAAAGAAAAAATAAAATTATCATCATTATAATCTATATTAAAAATAGTACCTTTTGGAATGGTACTTTGAACAATTATCTTAGATATGCCAGTTTCTATTTGGTCCCTTCTTATTTGAGCCAATCCTCTAGCCCCCTTAACTGAATCTATGCCTTTTTCTATTAAAGCATCTATCACCCTAGTGTTGTACTCGGCAAAGAATCCTTTTTTGTTTAATTTTGAAGAAACTAGCTGCATTTCTAATTCTGCTATCTTTTCGCAATCTTGTCTAGAAAGATGATTGAAGATTACGATCTTGTCAATTCTGTTTAAGAATTCAGGTCTAAAATATTTTCTTACCGCGTCAAGCGTATTTCTTTCGACTAATGACTTAAGGGGTATGGCAGATGTCGATTGAACATAGTTAATGTTTTTATTGAATCCAGTACCTTTGCCTATCAAATGATCTACCGTTTTTTCGTTACCTAAGTTTGTTGTCAGGATAATAATTGTTCCCCTAAAATCTATTATCTTACCTTTTGCATCGGTGATGGCTCCCTCGTCAAATATTGTTAAGAATGTGTTCCAAATGTCTGGATGGGCTTTTTCAACCTCATCTATGAGAACAACTGAATTTGGATTTTTTTCAATCTGATTTACTAACTGCCCACCTTCATCATGACCAACATAACCAGGAGGAGAACCTATCAATTTTGAGTTTTCATGCTTATGTTGAAATTCGCCGCAGTCTATTCTAACCATAGGGATATTAGGATCAAATAAATAATTATGAAGAGTCTTTGCCAAATGTGTTTTTCCTACTCCAGATGATCCAGAAAATAGAAAAACTCCCAATGGCCTATTTGAATCGTTCATGTCTGCTTGAGACCTAACTAGTGCAGCAGATACAGTTTCTATTGCCTCATCTTGTCCTATGATGTTAGATTTTAGATGTTCTTCTAAATTAGCAAATTTTACTTTTTCTATTTTCTTTATCTTTTTTATTTTTTGAGTGGGATGAGAAGAAGGTCTATCTTTATATTTTGAGATAATATTTTTTAACTCATCAAAATTATTATCCATTACATCGTCTATGTCAAAGTTAGTATTTGTGTAGGCAATTGATATCCAGTAATCTATATCAAGACCGGGATTTAGCATTACGCATCCGCGTATACAACGCTTCTATGCATCTTTCTGCGTTTGATCTAGTCATCAAACTTAGTGCATTTGAGACTTCTGTTTTTAGGTTATAAATTACGTATTGAAGAATTTTTCTTCTACGATCTTTTTCTGTTTTTACTGTTATCTCAGAAATAAATTTTTCTATTTGTTCGGGCTCGAGCACCTTATACTTGACAAACGTATTTAAATCAGGAACATATATTTGGTAAATCTTCACACCAACCCCAAATCTATTTTCATATTTTTAATAAAACATATATACTTATATAGAATATTATTAATATATATATGTATATTAGTAATATAATATATAGTATATATAACTGGGGGTAGGGGGTAGGGGGTGCAATTCAAGTCTAGCAGGTTTAACATCGAATGTCAATTATTCTTATTCTTTTATTTTTTCTATCTTAGGACAGTTTTCCTGACACGGTCCCGCGTATGCCCAATATCTAAGTAAATCATCGACAGTATTAAACCTATTATTGAGAAGAAATCTAGCTCTGTAAAAATCTTGACCAATTACATTTCTATGTTGCATCATATGTCCGTTCTGTGTATACTTGTTGACACCAAGTATACCACCAAAAAACAGAGGAAACTATGACAAGTCAAACAAGCAAGTTGGAAGAGAAAAACCCTCAATTATTCTACAACATCAAGATTGCCAGAATACAAAAGATGTATACTCTATTAGACAAAATAAGACGTGCTCAACTCGGAACCGACAAACAATCTAGAGTAGAATATAGGTACATGGAAAAGCAACTTCTAGTTGAAATAGATGAAGAAATTAAATTGGCTGTTAACATGACAAAAAAATATAAGATAAATTTTTCTGAGAAAGATCTAATCAAAAATGTCTAATGAATCTAAAGGTTTAGAACTGGCAATAGCTCAACTTGAAAGACAGTTTGGTTCTGGATCTATAATGCGTCTTGGTAATTTCAATGTTGAATCTTGGCCTTCAGTTCCAACAGGAGCTCCTTCGCTTGATGCGATTCTTGGAATTGGCGGACTTCCAAGAGGAAGAATAGTTGAGATCTATGGTCCAGAATCTTCTGGTAAATCAACCATTGCGCTGTCTGTTGTTACCGAAGCTCAAAAATTAGGTTTACGTTGTGCGTACATAGATGCTGAACACGCGTTAGATCCAATTTATATGCAATCGTTAGGAGTAGATTTAGATAATCTTTTGTTGTCACAACCAGATTACGGTGAACAAGCTCTAGAAATAGTTGATCGTTTAATTAAAACAGGGGAAATAGGAGTTGTTGTGATTGACTCTGTTGCCTCACTAATACCCAAGGCTGAACTCGAAGGTGAAATGGAATCTGCCCAAATGGGACTACAGGCAAGATTAATGGCAAAGGCTATGCGTAAACTGGTTGGCTTAGCCTCAGAAAATAAAACTCTCTTAATTTTTATTAATCAACTTCGTAATAAAATTGGAATTATGTTTGGTAATCCAGAAACAACTCCAGGCGGCATGGCCCTAAAGTATGCTGCGTCTGTTAGAATCGACATTCGCAAGAAAGAAGACTTAAAGGATAAGGATGGAAACTCTATAGGAGTTGCCGTTAAGGCAAAGGTCATCAAGAATAAAATGGCACCGCCGCTGAAAATGACAGAGTTTGACATACTTTATGGTAAAGGTATAGACAAGTATGGTTGTTATTTTGACATTGCCATAGAAAAAGGAATATTTTCACAACGTGGAGCCTGGGTGTATTATGGAGACGAATCATTTGCACAAGGTAGAGATAACGCAATTCAGAAACTAAAAGAAAGACAAGATATTTTAGATTTAATTAAATCATGAACACACAAAAGATAAATCCCGCTGTTTGTCCAGATTGTAGTTTTCCGCCCAATTTTGCGGTCGTAGATCTTTCGAATAAAGATGACGTGCGACAAAAGTTTTCCGTTAAATGCAGAGACTGCGGAGATGAATGGTCGGAGTATTTGGAGAAAGATGAATACTAATCTAAAAGATTTAGAAAAGGATTATGACGATTGTCCGTGCGGCCAAACCGCCGCGACGAGAAAATTTTTTAATTTAATTCAAGATACTTTTTGCGGAAATAGAGATGAGGAAGACGATTAGTTGAATTACTATATCCGTATGGGAAAAGATTCATACAAGAGATTGATGGATATCTTTGCTCGTATGATAAAAAATCAAAGATCTGAAATAGTAAACTTTGCAGACATAAACGATCCAGATCTAGAAAAGGTAATAACCATACATCCCGACGAACAAGGCAACTTGGTTATTTCCGTATTCAGCCCGGAACAATGGATGATGGTACAAGACGTTTGCCTAATGACCCGGCAAAGAAGAATCTGAAATAGTATCAGGATTAGAAGAAGACAATCTTACCAAAAAGATGATAATAGATCCCAAAGATTATCCTAATACCAACATTGACTTTTAAATAATAAAAATTCCCCCTCCAGCAGGAATTGGGGAGTATATTTTTATATATCAGTAATCGTATCCGTAATCATCCTCATCATAAAAATCGTTGGCACTTACCAGTTGTTTTGATGCGCCGTAGTAGGTTTTCATTGTGTAAGCATCGTCGTATTCTTCTTCTATCCACTGTAGGCAATCAGGGCATCTGATGTTGTCCTCTGAGGTTTCTTGTGAAACCATGATTTCTGAGGCACATGACGGACAGTCTATGAATGTAGGCATTTGTCTTCCTTTTTTGCGGGCGATTTTATGAATATGATGTAGCCGGACTATGACTATACACCATGGAACATATTATGACAACTTTTGTGAACATTTTTTGGCAACCCATATAAAGTCATATAAAATCCTAATACCTTAAAATAAGGAAAAATTTATAAAGGGGTAATAGTGAGTATTGTTGGAACATCAAAGCTCTAACATGCCCACCCCGGTATGGGGGTTCTTATCCACGAATACCAACAACATGAGGAGGAAAAACTCATGAACGCAATACTGAAGGCAATCCAGGATGTACTCGTGTACATTCGTACAAACATGCGTGAAGATGAGCACATTTGTGCTGATCCATCGCTGTACCAACTGATCACCTTGAGTGGTCAAGTCGACATTGACATCATTGCTGGTGCACTGTACCAGCTGTATGTCTGTGAGTCACGCACTGTTATCAAGCCACATTCGCATGTGTTCATGCGTCCTGAGGTGCAAGATGCAGTGTACGCAATACTCGGGAATGACGAACATGCAAAGAAGGCTGTTCGTTATTCCATCGAGTCAATTCAACACGAACAAATGGCTGAGAAGTGGGCTGCAGAAGGCCGCCCAGTAATCAACCTTCGTCCATAAGGCGAAACCCCTGCATACCCAGGGGTCATTGTGGTGTGAGAGACCACGATCTGAAGAGCCATCTCATATTCCCCGGTACGGGGGTTGCCCCTCTGATAACAAGGGCTGTGCTGTGCGTCTGACACCACATTAAACACGAATCAGATAAAGCGAGTTACACGCTTTCAGCTTTCTATTATGTAACACTTTTCCACAAGGAGGAAAAGAGTCATGTTCAACACAATCATCATGGGAGTCAAGGAATTCTTCTTGACTTCATGCGAGCAATACGGACAGATGCTGAGCAACAAGCAGCAGTACATCGAGGTTGTGGGTAAGTACATTACCCATGATGGCAATCAGGTGTGGCTGGAGCTCAATGGATGCGATGCGTCTGACAGTCATGTGTTTCCCCACAAGAACAACATCTTTGGATATCTCAATGAGATGTACAAGGGTAAGATTGTTCGTGTTAAGGGCGAGCGTCGTTTTGACTGGAAGACAGAAACGTGGGGTTACAGCTGGACCCTGCACTGCGTCAATGTCTGGGAACAGGGCATGGATGCAGCTCCCGCAAACATCAAGAAGATGTGCGGTACCAACTGCTGAGAAGCAGTAAGGCGAAACCCCTGCGTACCCAGGGGTCATTGTGGTGTAAGAGACCACGATCTGAAGAGCCATCTTCGTCGTTGCTTGGAAAAGCGGAATGCAGCTTTAACGTTACCAAAGCTGCCAGCAGAAATGCTGACATTCAGGTTAAATGACACTTACCTTTAAAAGTATCACAAACAAACATGGAGGTAAAAACATGTTTGATTTCATCCACATGCTGTTCACTGGGATCATCTTGATCCTTGTGGCAGCCTTCGCGGCCGTTGCAGTCGGTGTACTTGCACTGGTCGCATTTGGTCAAATTCAGCAGGCACGCAGCGAAAAGGTGTTCGCACCAATCGCTTCACTTCTGGGCATGGTCATTCTCATGTTCGGATTGGCCGGCTTTCCCTGGATTGCTGCTTGGGCTTTTCCTGAGACGCGATGGGGAGTTGCAATTGGGTTGACCGCTTGGGTGTCAATCCTTTTCCTTGGAGCAGGCCTCATGGTCTGTGAAGAAGAAATGACCAATGCACAAAAAAAGCGGAAGAAGGCAAAAAAGCGTTATCCGAGCTATAAAATCAACTATTAAGTAAAAGAAATACACAAAAGAAATACACCCCTGGGTCAGCGGGCTCTGCTGATCCGGGGGTTTTTCTTTTATGACTAGCAGATAGATTGCTAGTTTGCTCCTCTGTTCTATGCAGAAATGCAAACAAGGGCTGTGCTGTGCATCTGGCACCACAATAAACACGAACCAGATATTCTTGTTGCCCGTTGGGGAATACCCAACAAACAAGGAGGTAAGCTCATGCTTACTGCAATCGCAATCGCAATCCTCGTGGGTGTGGCGGCTTCGGCTGTCACTGCCGCGTTCCTCCAAGCCAAGGTCGTCGGTCTGGTTCACCAGATCAAAGACCTCGTCGTCCAGATGGGTGACGAAAAGGCAAAGGCTCAAGAAATCATCTCCAAGTTGGAGAAGGATGTTGAGTCATGGAAAAGCAGCTCAAGCCGTCACCTGAATGACTGGAGTGAGCTGTACAAAGAAAAGCGGGTATGGACTGAGGCACTTGAAAAAGCAGCCGAAGCCAAAGCCGCCAAGAAGGCCAACAAGACCAGCAAGAAGCCGGTCAAGAAGGCCAACAAGAAATAACCACGAATACCAACGGGCAACAATGAAAAGGATTACCCCTGGGGACTTCGGTCTCCGGGGGTTTTTCTTTTATGACTAGCCATCCGGCTTGTCATCACCAACTACCTGAGGAGGTAGCGCAATGAAACTTATGAATAAAATCAAGAGATTGCTCTTTATGAGCAAGACAGTAGAAACGGATATCGTCTGGGTGGCTTTCTCCACCTGGCCCAATCATGGGGAATGGCGTCTCCGTCGTCGGTACATCTGGGTAAGGAATGATCGCAAGATCGCTTTCTTTATCACTGGTGTCATCATGCTGTTTACCACACCAGTGGTAGCCAGTGTGGCGTACAATGTTCTCAGCGCAGATGAGGACACTGTGGTTGAACAAACCACTGAAACAACTATCAACAGTGAACCTGTTGAACCCGGATACACAGAGTATTGCGAAGGCAATGTGTGGCAGTGGGATGAAGTGGTGCAAAATTGGACATGTCAAGTTGACATTGATCCTACTACCACTACAACATCAACAACACTGCCTCCTGTGCATCAGGTCCAGTATGTGTGTGATATGGCGCCATCAACCAGCAGTAACTACTTGTTCAGGACATTTACAAGTAGTAATGGCACGGTGATATCAGATGGTAGTGCAGAAGACACGCAGTACATCTTCCCATTGATCCAGGAGAGCGACATATACCTACATGTTGATATCATGGGCATTAATGAAGATCATGAATTGTGGCGTGAATTTGCAGATGTGGCAGAATATCTGTCAATTTATCTGAATAAGAACGTCACGGTTGGTATTGGTGAGGTTGATGAAGACTTCAATGGCATGGTTTTGCCAATCAGGTCTGAATTTGATCCTCGTCAATCAGGTACAAGCAATGGTGGTGGCGGTGTTGCATGGGCTGAAACGCGAGTAAGTGGCTTCTTTGGCATTTACTTTGCGGATACTGCCATATACATCCGCGAAAACTATTTGTTTGCTACTGGTGATTGGGCGAATGATCCACATCGATCATTTAAGTACACCGGGTTCAGCACCTTGATACACGAATTTGGTCATGCTATTGGCTTTGATCATGTTCATGGCAAGGATGCAGTTATGTCATACGAAAGTGATGAATTTGTTCGTCATTACCTACCGGGTGATGATGCAGGTTATCAGGCACTAATTTGCAATAAGTAAGTAATAAGAAAAAGGATCACCCCTGGGGACTTCGGTCTCCGGGGGTTTTTCTTTTATGACTAGGCATCCGGCCTGTCATACCCAACTACCTAAGGAGGTAGCGCAATGAATAACAAAATCCGAATAATCGAATCAATCAAGGAAGACCTACGCAGGGCCGGACATTCCCTTAGTGATTATCAGGCGGCTTGGAAGATGTTGCTAGATTCTGTCAAAGTCGAGGGTAATGACAGCAAGTTCAAGGTCATCAAGGTAGAGACCGAAAACAACAAGAAGATGTTTCCGCTTTTCTTGCACGACACCCTTACTGGCACAATTGACGAAGAAGAATGTTATCTTCACAACGAACTTAGCAGGTTTGAATTTGATATGACTCAAGGGTTTGTGGCTAACGAACACGCTTACTTGTTTGCCTATGGAGAAAGCTTGATCGTTCAAGTGATTATTCGTTTTATGAGCTTTATCGGCGACAACTTTATATTTGATGATGATGCGACAAAGTCTGGAAATCGAATCGGAGACTTTACTGCACTTGCGTGGGATTACAATAGCTACAAATACATGGTCGATCCACAAACTTATGGATCATCGCAAGACATTAATAAGGGCGGTCTTAAAGAGTTTTTCTTTCTTGATGACTCTCGTCATGGCTGGGGTCGCCAGAGTGGACTAGAAGTTCTTGCAGATGTATTTGATGGTCATCCAGTTATTGAATCTATCTTGCAGACGAACATGCCAACTTTGTATGGCTACAAGCCTCACAATCCAAGGAATCCTTGGGACGTGTTAATCGAGAAGCTAGACGAATACAACAAACAACTAATCGAACGAAACAACAAAAAGGAGAATCAATAATGACTAATTCACCAATGCCCAACCCAACACGCTTGGAGGCTATGCAACCAGTCTGGAACAATCTCCTAGGAGATGCGGTCTTGGTTGACATGAATAACAACAAGATTGAGTTGAAGCTCAATGAATTCAATCACGACAAGAAGTTCTTCAAGATCAATGTCGTGGATGAAATCAAGGGTGAACAACATCTGATGGTTCCGTGTCCGATTGCCCTTGTTGAATACAATGGCGTTGAGTATCATCATAACTACTTACTTCTGTGGGGTGAATCTGCAGTTGTTCAGGTTAGGATAAATTACAGGACCAACTTTCATCCTGAATATCCTGATCACATCTGGTCGATTGATCCTTCACCGGAGACTGACTTCATGGCTTGGCTATGGAAATCAGATGCGTACGCTGCGGATGTCAAGGTTTTGTGGAACAATCGAAACCCTGAAGACAATTGCCAAGACTTTAGCCCAGATGGTCGTTTCAAGCTCATTAATTATAACGATCACTTTGAGCTTCACGAAAGGCTCTCAGGCAACTGGGTGTGGGTAGACGAATTTGTTCTCAATACGACTTTCTTGCTCGCGGATGTGTTGCTTATTCCGACACATGCTGATATGTGGAGTTGGCTTGTTTGGAGGGTAAACACCGAGACCGACTTGTCCAATCCGGACAGCTACTTTAATACGAAGTATCACTACAACAAAAGGGAGAATCAATAATGCGTAAGCAGAGCAGAAGAACACTTCCGAGGTGCAATGCACAGATATGGCCGAAGAAGAAATACAAACTGAAGAACGGTTTGGAAAGAACACCTGCCATACCCGGTCAACCGAATAATCAGCGGTGCACCAGGTCAATTAGGTGTCCTCACCACAAGAATCGTAATTCAGAATGCCCAGTAATTGAAGAGGTGGGCAAGACAGTATTCCTTTCCTGGGAACAGGTCAAGGAATTAATCAACAATGGTCACAGAGAAGTGACTGGAAGAAACTACTACGAGGACAGAAAGGAGAGCAGCAATGCCTAATACGCCACTAGCGGGAGAAAAGTACGGTTGTGCAAAACAACGCAGAGTCGTACATTTCGCAGTGACACTTGAACAATACGAAAGTATTGAAGATGACGCCATGATGGCAAACATGACGGTATCTGAATACATTCGTTTCAAGTTGGAATTGAATAAATAACTAATAAAAGATTGGGGGATGGCCCTTACCCTCTGGGGGCCATCCCTTTTTCTTTATTGCTAGCCATCCGGTTTCTTGCTACCGGGTGGTTGGCTCTTCGTAGAGGAGATGCGTGCTGCTCTCCTCTGCGCTCCTTTGCCAGAGATGAGTACATTACTAGTAAATCCAGTTTTTTTTATGACTAGGAATATGGTTTCTTAGTTAAGGGTCTTAGGAGGGCCCAGAACAATGAAGGACTTATTCGATTTATTTGAGGAAGAATTTGATCTCAGATTGCAATGGATAGAAATGCTGGGTAGGCAGCGGATTCTTTGGAATAGTCAGGGAAGAGGAAGAAACGATGAAGTGGACAAAGAATTTCGTAGGGTTTGCGATGAGTGCTGCAGGATTGGCATCTTGTTGGCAAGGAAGCAGACTGAATTAGAGGAATTTCAACTCTAATTCATGTGTAAGGAAAGGATGAGTACATTACTAGTAAATTCATTTTTTCTTTATGGCTAGCCATCCGGTTTCTTGCTTTCCGGTGGTTGGCTCTTCTGAGAGGGGATGCGTTCGGCTCCCCTTTATGCTTTTCTTTGCCAGGGATGAGTACATAACTAGTAAATCCAGTTTTTTTTTATGGCTAGAGTAAAGGTCTCTGGCTAGGCAGCTCTACTGCGCCTAAAAGATAGTAGAGGGAAGGAGCTGCTCATGGCTGGCTACAGTAAGCCAGAAATGAAGCAGTGGCTTTTTGACTTGGTTCTGGAAGGTAATAAAACGCTTCCAGACTGGCAAGTTGAGATCGACACAAGTGTGTGGGCAGCCTGCACACCAGAAGGTTTCTCCTTGCAGCTCAAGCGAACCGTTGGGGATTACTACAAAGTGATCCACCTAGGCGTTATTCGCTGGGATCAGTTGGAGACTGCAATGAGGTTTTCGTGGGTCGACCGCGAACTCGGTGTAGTAAAGCCACCCGAAGAGGTTATCAACTGGATGTTACTGGCCAGTTCAGATGCCTCCGACGATTCGGTTGAATAAACCGATTTCGTTGTGATTATGATGGCGATCACCATATCGCCTGACCAAGAGAAGAAAGAGGGGCTTCGGCCCCTTTTTCTTTATGGCTAGTATTTAGGTCTCTAATCTGAGATCGCTAGTCAAGAAAGGAAAACCCAATGGCACGGAAGAAGTCGGCCACCACGCAGAACCCAAAGCGTCGGCGTGGCTTGACTGGCGCTGGGTACATCAACACGTTTGAGTACCTGCCGCAGATGGAAGCCGTTCATCCGAGGAACGGCTACGGTCTGCGTGCTCCTTGGGAGTATCGCCGTAACTGGCGGCGCTTCCACAAGAACAGCAAGCCGAAAGGGAAGAAGTAATTCTTCCATGACACATGATGGCGATCACCATGTCGCCTGACCAAGAGAAGAAGAAGGGGCTTCGGCCCCTTTTTCTTTATGACTAGGACTTAGGTCTCTAGTTATCGTGCCAGGTATGAGCGACACACCTAATCAACAAGTGTCGCACCTTTCCCGAAAGGGAGAAAGGGGGTATCCATCATGGATACTTTCCTGGTAGTAATGGCAACGCTCTTCTTGGGCGTTGTGACCCTGGTTTCGGTGATCAATGCCGAAGCCATCAACAAGCACTGGAATCTCGCAATGGAGGCGTACGCAGATCTTGCGTATTCTTTCCAGGAGTTCTGGTGGACAAGCATCAGGCCTGAAATCAGGGGTCTGATGGGCAAAAAGAACCCAGTCTGGGAACCGCCAACGGCACTTGGGTACTACTTTGGGGATATCGTCAAGCTTGACGACTCTGAGAAGTGGTACATGGTGTTGTCCAGCGGTATCTGGATGATTTCAGTGAGCTCACCGCTACTCGTCCATGAGTGCGATGACACACTGAAAGTCGTTCAGGCCAAAGGCTGGAAGTACGTGTACAACAACGAAAAAGTCGTTGAACACGTACCCGCAGATGCCGTAGAGGCATTTCTCGACAGAATGATCGAGGAGAAGATCTACGGCTGAATGTAAGTAGTTGATTGGCACGAGTCAACTACCTACAGAAGAATTAGGGTGGTCCCTTACCCTCTGGGGGACCACCCTTTTTCTTTATGACTAGTTTTTAGGTTACCAAAGGTGGCCGCTAGTCAAGGGTCTTAGGAGGGCCCACAACAATGGAAGCAATGTTCATCATGCTCATGGAGTTCATGAGCAAAGTCATGAATGCTGTGGAGACACGGCATCATGACGGAAAGCGTACGAAAGGCGAAGGCTCCGGCATTCATTCTTTCGTTTCGCTTGTACGATGGATCAATCAGAACAAAGGCTTGGTCAAGGCAGCAATTGCCAATGACAGAGAAATGTTCGAGTTGATCATGAAGCAGGCAAGTCAAACGTTGAAGACATACATCAGAACCGGTGTGTGGAACACGGTGTACTGGGTTACCTCATTCGATGGTTACTTCTACCGCCACCTGTTCGTCGACGACGACACACGCTACAAAATCAATCCGAAAGTTCACTTCGTGTGGACTCCTCGGAATGGACAAAGCATGACCAAGGACGAAGACAATCGTCTTTTTGGTAAAATAAGAAACGTTGCAAACAGTCTGGATAAGGCTGGATACGACGTGTTTTGCTATGACATCGAGTGGGAACCAATCACACTAAACATTGGAGACGGCGCGGAAAAACGCGTCAAATACAGCTGTGGAAATGTGTTTGAGCTTCTCGAAGAGTTCCTCGACCGGCCAAGCCAAGAAATCAGTAAACTGGTTTGGCAAGCAAAAATGGAAGACAAACTCCAGCACGAATAAATGAATAAATAAAGACTGAGGGTGGTTCGGGAAATCCGGCCACCCTCTTTCTTTATGGCTAGGAATTAGGTCTGTAGTTTTAGACCGTTAGCTTTTGTGTGTGTATGTGTCAATCAAGTACCAGGAGGTACTCATGTCAATACACGAAATGAACGACGACTTCCTCGACAGGATGTTTCTCTTGCAGGAACGCCTGGAAAAGGATGATCGTCAAGGAAACAAAATCCACAAGCGACGAGGTACACACTTCGTCAGGTACTGGTATTTCCCAAACGAGGACCTGTTCATCGTTGGGAAGTGTGAATCAATGGGCAAAGTGGTGAACACCTGGAGTAAGGAAACAACGTTTCTTCTTTCCAGCGAACCACCACGCAAAAGCAATAGCAAGCCGAAAGGCAAGCGATAACAACCAACACACACACACACACAAATGAAATAAGGGAGAGGGGCTTCGGCCCCTCTTTCTTTATGACTAGGAATATGGTTTCCTGGTCAAGGGTCCAAGGAGGGCCCAAAATAATGAAAAGCATTAACGACATGGAAATGAAGCGACAGAAATTGACACAACTATGCCAAGAGGTCACAAGTGATGTAATTAAGAAACATGGTTCCCTACGTAATCAATGTGGCCATGGAGCGTCTGAGCTCAGGAAACGGGCAAGGAAATCGGGAATTAAGCTCAATCTTCAGGGTGGCTTATTTAATTATGGCACTGAGCACAACTGGTGTGTTGACCCAGAAACAAACGAGATATACGATCCAACTGCAGAGCAGTTCATTATTGGAATCAATGGCCTACAGAATGAAGAGACCTCCAAGCTCTACTTGTCATTGAACGATGATGAAATATCTGATTTGCAATCTCTTGCCAGGAGCAAGGGATTTATTTGGAGCTTCAGTGAGGGTGTTTCGCAAATCGTCTTTGGCTACCAAGTAAGTATCGCAAATCAGAAAATAGTTGACAAGTTTCGGTTTTACTATCCAGACTTGACTCATGTTGTTGTTCGCAACACAAAGGATGAAGTACGGAAAGCAAAGAATGGTAACACCTATGCTGTTATCAGAAACAATGTTGTTGAGTTTCATATCGATAAAATGAACGTCAAGAAATGGAAGAATGACTTAAACGTAACAGGTCCTGAAGTGGTGAGTTACATTGTGTTCAAGAATCCGAACAACAGCTATTGGATCAGGGTTGTTGAACAAAGGCTGTTTGTTTCAAAGAATGGAAAGACTGGTGTTATAACCAAACTTGGTGAAGAATTGAAGAACATCAAGATCAATAAGAAAGGCAAGCTTTACAGGACAATAAAGATCGAAGACGGATGTTTTGTGAATGAAATGATTGATCAGCATTACTTTTTGCTAATCAAGAGATTTGAAGAACTTACATCACGTAATAGTGATCAATAAATATTCTTTAGCCGATTGATATACAACTAGTAAATTTAACTACATTATTAATCTTTTATTTTTATGACTAGTCATCCGACTTAGTCATCAAACCAAAAATGGGGAGGATAAACCCATGAAAGCAATAAGGTGGATTAACAGGTTCCAAGACAACTCGTTTCAAGAGATCGAAGTTGATCTAGACAATCTGAAAGCAAAGAACACTTATCAGTTAGTAGAAATCATGCGTCAACTCAACATAATCGAGAACAAGCTAGAAACAGGTATTGGTATTGTTGTTGATGAAAACGACCAAAAAGTGGCCGATTGGTTCACTTTCCCAAATCTCAAAGTCTTGATTTATGATGAGATTGATGAGTTGGCTGCTAATGAACAAAATGCTGCTCGTGAATCAAAGAACATGATCAGCGGGTACAGGTTTCGGAAATTTGGAACAACGGAAGTTGGAAAGAACCTTTGGCCAGAGTCACGGTATTATTTAGCACAGATCGTCAATGCTGAGACCGGTGAAGTAGATAAGAACATGTTGGGACAATGGGGTTACACCAAGCATGACTGGGGTCAGTGGATATGGGGCCTAGAAGTTAATCTCAATAAGAGAAAGAATGGCAAGGGGTGGACAATTCATTGTTCTTTAAGTGCGACTTATTACAACAACTATGAATCAATATCAGATGAAAGAAGCAAGAATTATGACCCCCTTTATGTCAAGCTCACAAACGCACTTGAAACAGCGGGAATTAAAATGAAGCACAAGAAAACGTGCACGACTTTCTTTCAACCAATGAAAGAAATGATCTTTGTCAATGAAACTAAGGTTGGAGTACGTTGCTTGACCACAAAAGTCGATAAAAATGGATTCAAACCATTGTGGGGGCAATCTCTTTCTCAGCAATTGAAATTCAAGTTTCTACAGGGTGAAGTACAGATTTTGGTCAATGATGCGTATCGTTGTCTAGAAAAGGTATACAAGAAGACAGACATTTTGCCAATTTGTGAAAACCTGTCATTTGACAGAATTTTCCCAGACGAATACAATAGTTTGAGCTACCCCATGCCGACTCAACTGTATGGAATAACTCAAGATCAGTTGCGTTATCTTTCTGGTGCCAAAAACATTCACCAAGCATTAAATAATGCTTTTGGTACTCCTGTAGAGAAAATGGGCAAAGAAGAATCACGGTATATCTTTCTTGAGATTCCTATCAAAGAAAATTCTGGAATTACAAGAAGAGCATTTGGTGGGCAACAACAATTCAAGCATTGGCACCATTTGTGCTCGGCCATTCAAATGGTCAGAATGTTCAAAGCATTTGGACTTAATTTCTTTGAACAAATGAAGATTGATTTTGTTCTGCCACCAATACCTGTAATGCACAAGGTTGAAAGACTTGGAGGCGATCAGAATTATGCGATATACCCAATAAGAACAGGGTCTAATCCGGGGAATTACCGTATATACAATGACATACAGAACATGCAAAAGTACTTCAAGACCTTTGGTGCAACAACTGCATACAAGAATCAAATCTTGCAGACTTTTACATGGGACGAAACTGATACAAAGAAGCTGGAAGAGCTCGCAAAAGAACCACATCGCACCCACGCCACCGCAGCGTGTGAGCGTCAGAATCAGATCTATCATCTATTAAATCAAGTTGCTGACACTCTTTCTTCATTGAAGAAAATTCCTGTTGGAAATCGCAGAAAAGCGGTTATTGAACAGGTAAAGAGGCAGAAGTATGACTTTGATCAAACTCACGATTACGTAGTTACAGAAGCAATGAAATACAAGAATGAAGCCAGGCCAACGAAAAATACCAGGTTGATCAATTCGTTCGATGGCAAAGAAATCATTGATGGAGTAATCTTCAGGGCTCCTAAGACCACGCATGATCTTTACCTGTGGGGTACACAACAGAACAACTGCATCGGAACTTCTTGGGCAGAAGTTGTTGCCGACAGATATCAATTCATCGTTGGCTTTGAATATGCAGATACGGGTAAGTGGATTGGACATGCAAGGTTCGTACTCCTTGATTCCGGCAAAGAGCTTGAAATTCAAGAGTTTCGAGGTAAGGGTGAAGAGCCACGAGAAGATCTACGTAAAGAGCTTGTCAAGTGGATGAAGAGCAATTTGGTAAAGAAGGAAAACTAATAAATATTCTTTAGCCGACTGATATAAGACTAGTATATTTAACTACATTACTAGTCTTTTTTTTTATGACTAGGAATATGGTTTCCTAGTCAAGGGTCTTAGGAGGGCCCAAAACAATGAAAGCAAACCGCTACTACATCGCTGGGACTGGCTCTCGTGAGCTGATTCTGGATGTTGACAAGCGTCGTGAGGTCCGTGATTATCTTGCGGACCTTCTGACAAAGGCAAAGGAAAAGCATGGTGACAAGTTGATTGTCATCAGCGGAATGGCAGAAGGCTTTGATGAAGCACTTGCTCGTGCTGCAATCATGGCTGATGTGTCGTTTATCGCGGCAATTCCCAGCCCTGATTACATTGAGTACTACTGGGGTAAAACCAGTATGCTCAGGCGTAACAGAATGAGTGAAGCACAGGAAATCCTGTCAAAGGCACAAGAAATCGTTTACGTGTGCCCATCAAGCCCAAGCAAACGTGGCAATGGCGTTAAGTATCCGCAAAACGGTGGTGCAAACATCGACCGAAACGAGTGGATGGTCGACCATGCAAACATTGTCTGGGTGTACAATCCAACTACTCCAGGTACCGCTAGGTGCTATGCCTACCTCAAGAAGGTTGGCAAGCCCGCATTTATCATTGACACCACTAAAAAGCTTTAACCAGCTAATTGGTTGGTAATAAGGGATCTATATATGGCTAGTAAATTTAACTATATTACTAGTCTTTTATTTTTTATGGTTAGCCATCCGGCTACCAAAATCAACAATGGGGAGGAAAAACCCATGAGTAAGCGGTTTGATCAAGAAATACAGAAGGCAATACAGAAGGGTTACGTTGAAGGACTGACCATCAAGTGCGAGCGATGTGCTGGCACTGGATTGTGGCCAACCATCGAAGATCCGGAAGGCTTGCACCACAAGTGCTTTCGGTGCGATGGAACTGGACAAGTTCAGATAATGAGCATCGCGCAAGTTGCACTCATCAGGAAACTGATGTATGTGGACCAAGTTATTGCCAGGGAGTCCGCTTTCGGAGGCACTACCGCGCAATGGTCACGTATCGAATACAAGATGGCTGGCCATTTGGCTGGCATGCCCTATCTGTCAATGGCAGAAGGCAGAAAAATCATTGGTGAACTGATGAACTCGAAGAAGACCAAGGAAAAAGAAAGCCTTGATCAATGCGAGATCGACTTCGGTCACATCTACGAATAACAAGGCAAGCAAGAAAAGAAGAAGGGGTCCAAAAGGGCCCCTTTTTCTTTATGACTAGTACTTAGACTTCAAGTATCAGTCAGGGTTGAAGTGTCGTTTCCCAAATCAAAAATGACGCAATGTACATCCATACAAGGAGGATGACATGAACAAGCAAATCAAGTGCGGTGCCTGCGGGCATACGCACCCGACCGTGGCAGAGGTATTCAGCTGCCACAACACACTGGGGGTTTTCAAACTCCAGGAAGCGGATGAACTGGCGAAAGACATGCCAAAGCGCCAGTTCGTCAAGACTCCAAAGGCACAGGAGCCCAAGACCTACCAGGTCCATGTGTTCCCGACCAAGGAGGGCGCCGAGGCATTCATTGCCAAAACGCCAAAGACCCGACTCGGAACGACGAAAGTCAAGTACGTGGACGGACAGCCCGAGAAGACCTATCAGGTCATCGAGAGCTTGAAGTAATAACCTAGCAGGGGAAAGAAGTCACCCCTGCAAACCAAGAGTCGGGTTCAGCCGACAGTAGAAGGGGCTTCGGCCCCTTTTACTTTATGACTAGTACTTAGGTCTCTATTCTGAGGCCGCTAGTAGCTCAAGAGAAAGGAAACTCATCATGAGCGCAATCAACCAAGCGGTGAAGGGCGAAATCCCGATCATCGCATTCCTGTCAGGAAAGTGGCGAATCCTGACCAACAATCCCAGGGCACACGAAAAGTCTGCTCTGGAACTGTTCAGGGATACCAAAGAGCCAATCCAAGTCCAGACACGGACTCCACAAGGTAGGACAATTTCCAACTACCTGATGGAAATCCACAATGGAACCTGGATCTACCCTGCGTTGAGCAAGTTGAACAAAAGAGGATTCACATTCCGACTTGGTTCAATCTCAATCAGTGACCTAAAGCATGAAATCAAGTTGAAGAGGACCAATATCGACCTGTTGGTTGATGGATCCACTTTTGCTTGGGCAAATGCGACCTATGCATTCTTCCTTTACATCGATGGAATGGATCGTGAGATCTTCAGCCTCGAGGCAATGGACATGATTGCACTGGATGCAAAGAAGACACCAAAGCGACTGCAAGAAGTTGGTCGTTCATGCCAGATGTACAAGTCTGGTAAGTTCGACGAACTGAGCTGCTTGATGTTGGTGGACCCCAGCAATGAAATCCCAGAAGCTGAACATGATCACGGACCGGGTAACTGGCCTGCTGCTCGTGAAGAAGTCACCCTGGAGATGAGCCCTGATGGCAATAATTGCAATCCGTACGACGGACCAATCATTGTCAGTCAGAGCTTCTTGCGGGAGATGTGCTACAAGATGGAAGAAGGTCATGAAAAGCGCCGTATGATTGCAATGATCATGGGCAACAAGATTGACCGGTTCATCTTCCGACTGAGGACTCCGTACGGACTCGTAAAGGGTTTGGGTTTGTGCAGGCCTGACAGGGTGATGTCTCATGATGTCATCTTCCACAGCAGTGCAATCAAGCCGGAGTTCCATTCGGATGGCAACAACTATCTGGCAACGGCGTTCATTCACGAGAACATCCACACGGCGATGTGGGACATGCAGAGCACGTTCCACAATCACGATTGGTTGTTCACCGAAGAGCGTTTCGTTCAGGACTCAGAGTCATTGGTGGATGACATCACCAAATCGTTCGCAGACAACAAAGTGCCGGACTTCATCTTGCACCAAGTAAAGTTTGCTCATGACGAAGCTGGTGTGCACCACGAAGAACCTGTAGTGGCTGGTTGGAAGACCGCTGTTGTCAGGTGGCTTGAGGCAGGGAATGATCTGTCTGCTTCTGCTTGCTTTAACAGGCTGGCGATTGGTTCTGTAGAAATGCAGATGCAATCAGCACGAGACAACAACCGTTGGTGGCTGCCAATGAGCAATGCATTCATGGCAACCGTCAACACCTATGCTGCCTTGGAGCACATGGCGATGATGGACCTTCCGGAAGAGAAGCGCAATTGTGTCTTCTATCTGGAGAATGTTGGTGTGGTAATTCCCACCGACAGGTTCGTTGATACCGCTGTGTTGCATGACACATGGGATCAAGACGGTGATCAAGCCAAGTTCATCTGGATCAAAATCTGGTGCAGCCAGTATGGTCGAGAGAAACTGGAGAAGCTGTATTCGGACTCGGTACTGCCAGTCAACATGATTGTGCCAGAGACACCGGAGGAAGCCATCGACGTCTGCGTAGTGATTCGTTCACCAAACGGACCAGGTGGGTACAGCATTGAGTGGTTTGATGCAGAGACCATGCCATGGCACAGGCGTAATGACGAGCGGGTTCCGGTCATCGACTTGAACACTGCTCCATTCGGCATGTCGACTTTGCTGGAGACCTCTGAGCGAGGAGAGATTCCTCATTCAGTGGAGTACACCAGCAGGATGATCACACGAGACAACGTCAAACGGATGATCAGGGCACAGTTGGTAAATCCCAACGTAGGTACGTATGCCAACTTGATCATGGCTTACTCTGCAATCATGGGAGTGAGCTATCCTGAGTGGCTGCCGGCAAACAGCAACGATGTGATCGACACCAATCAACAGGAGGCGGACATCGATTCCTTCCTCTACCTGAAGTTTGGAATGTTGCACATGCAAAAGTTGATCGTGAATGAAATCATTCGCGAACAGGTGCCTGTTGACAAGTTCGTGTTCAAGACACGTCTGTCGATTGGCATGGACGAAACAGATCAGGACATGCTTGAGGACATTCTGGTGGATGGCAAATTCACCCGTATGGACAATGTGAACAAGCACACCCTGGATCAAGTCAAGAAGATGATCGTTGAAGTTTCATTCGGTCGTCGTCTGGAATCTGAAACTCGTCAGTTGGTCATGGACAAATTGTCGATAGTCAAGCCGGAACACGTCGAATGGGCAAGTGGACTCTTCAAGGAGTTCGATGTGCGCCTCAAGCGTGCAGATGCAAAGTACCACTCCTCAGTGGCCAAGGCCGGTAAACTCGGGTTCAACAGCAAGTATCTCAAGATGTTTGCCGAAACCGAGCGCAGCAGGGAAATTGGCGATATTCAATCGGACCTGTACAACAGGATCAATTCACACACAGCACCAGAAAAGTGGGCTGTACTGCTGTACCGGTACATCGTGGATCCGAGCCTGAACTCTGGCAAGTACGGTCTCAGTGACCGGATCATCTTCCAGAATGGCCAGGAAGGACAACCCACGGTCATGGACCTGTTGATCCAAGGTTTGGCTGACCTCAAGTAATTAATCCTTTATTGATTGTGAATACCTATGGGTATTCTAAATAGGTCTCTCTGGCTGGCTAGGCTCTAGGTTGCTTGGCTGGCTTGGGTTGTTGCGTGTTGACTCTTCTTACGGGTCTAACGCGCAAAATAGGGGTCTTTCCCCGTTTGGCGTTGCTGAACGGGTTTGACTCTGAAAATAGGGGCTCATTCCCGAGCCTCTTCAGGCGGTCACTGCCTGCGTAAGAAAGTGGCAAAGCGGTCAAGGAGCCGCAGCAATATGAAGCAGATACTGAAGGCGCTCTACGCCAACAATGATTGGCAGGAGCGAGTGAACACCGAGACGGGCAAGCGATTCTGGCAGGTGCTAGTTGGGCCTGTTGGCTTTGATGCCGTTTCGGCGGAAGACCGTCAGGTCAACGCGTACAACTGGGCAATCAACGAAGATGACCAGTTGACCGTGGAAGTGGACGGTGCCAAGCACTCAGTGAACCTGAAGTCCTATGTGGACGAAGTGGTTCGCAGTGCGACTGGTGGAATCAACCCGAAGGGTGTGTTGCGCGTCTTGTGCGACGACATCGTGCTGGGGAAGGCCACCGAGTTGACCTACAAGGATGGCAGCGTCCACCCGCAAATCACGGTGTACCCCGTGAACTTCGTGGTTGAGACCTACCAGCGGAGCAGGCCAGCAGCGGTGAAGATGGACAACGCAGCGTTCGCAGCGCTGAAGAGTCGGATGTCGCAGCCGACGCGGCCAGTGGTGGTCGCTGAGAGCAGTGACGCACCGTTCTGACCGAACGGCGGAATGTGTTGGTGGGGGGGCTTCGGCCCCCCTGCCAATAAAAAATTGGTCTAGGTATATAGGTTCTTGCTATCCCTCCTTGGGGACACCCAGTCCGGCGGTGCTATGCACTTCTCACCGTCGGGCTGGGTCGTCTTTTCGTGTGGGTGCTTGAATGGTAATACAAAAAAAATAGGGGTAACATCCAAGTCAACAGTGGAGGGCATCATGCCTAAGCAATCAGTGAATCCAGTAATTCCGTTTGAAGTAATGATTCCCAAGCGGGGAGATAGGTCTCAGGTGTTGGCGGAAATCGTCAGCATCGTCGAGAACGCACCTTCTTCCAAGTGGGACAAGTACCAAAGTGCAGAACAAGAGTTCCATCTCTTCAATGTGATGGCAGCTTCCTCAATCCCGGAGGACAATAACGTATAAGATGTTTCCCTGTACAACCGTAATCACATGCAGGGTTATGCCATCGGGCGAAGAACCGATGTTAGCGGAGAATGGTTGGATTGTCCGGGTTTATTCTGTGTCGGCCCTTAAGTGGAAGTACGTACAGGATAGACGAAACTTATTGTGAACTGGGCTGGCCCGTCCCAAAGGATGTCGGAGTCTGTTGATATCTTCGGAGCAACAGACAGGGCGCTATTAATGGGAGATTGATGTCCCGTGGATACATCAATGGTGTAATTGCAGCATCAGACAGCTCTTGCTGACATACCAAGTAGACAAAGTGCAGTAGTATGTCACAGAATTAAAAGTGGGGAAGGCGTTCGCAACTCCCCATGGTTATGGGACTGGCTTAAATGCCGGGCCATTGACGGGTTTCGGTTCAACCGAGTAATGTCCCATCTGGCTGACCCACCTACGGCGAACCTAGTGGGTGGGGCGCAAGCCCTGCCCACTCGATAATAATATATAAAAAAATTTTTTATTAGCTTATAATTCTAAAAATTTACACTAGAAAAATAGGGGGGTGTTTCATGACGCAAGAATGGACAGATTTGGTGCCCAAGTGCACCATACACAATGTTCCGATGAGAGTAAAACAACTGACACTCACTGAAGAACGCGAAGTTCGTGATTGTGACCTGATCATTGACGACACGCGCAAACACTGGGTTTGTGATTCGTGCCGCATTGTTTGGGTTTCCATCATTGAGAACAACGAGATGAATGTACTTGGTATTCCAAGGTCGCACTAAAAATAGGGGTAATTATGAAATATGTGTTATTGCCAGTAATGTGGAAAATAAAGAATGCTTGTTGGCGCATAGCCGTCAAATTGAGCAAACTTGAATACACGATACTTGATCGTATCGATGCAATTGATCCCCACTATGCCGATAGGCAGTGGGCTAAGAAAATATTCAACAAAAACAAAGGGGTAAAGTAATGTCATCATGGAAGTTAACCAAAGCAGTAATGCGTGCTCAACTAATCTGGATGGTCATCGCATTTTCGGTAATGTTCATCGTCGGTTTGTTTGTGACCAAGGACAAGGTTCCAAGCAAAAGGACCAAGGATGGTTTCAAGACCGAAGAGATGCAGTCCGTCTACGATCACTATCTGAATAAGGAGATGAAGTATGGCAAGTCCTGAAAACACCAAATGGTGGAAGGAATCCGAACGCTTGAAGGAAAAAAACAAGCGTCGTTCTGCCCGCCGCAAAGCAAATCCCGGTTTCCATAATCCCAGAGCCAAAAAGAAAGAGAGTGAATAATGTACATATTCCACGAAAACCAATACGACACCGATAGCAGCAGTATCTACGGGTTCTTTGTCTACCGCAAAGACGGAAAGTCCATGCCCAAGGGTATGATCACTTCGTTCAATGCGATGTGGTACAAAGCCTTGGATAGGTTCCCTTCTTTCAGCCAGATCGAGTTCGCCGTTCAATCACCAACTGGTGACTCGTCAGACCACTTCGACTACACGATGCCCTGTGCGAATTTCGAACAGGCAAAAGCCATTGTGGACAACTATCGTGCAGGCTTGTACGAAATGCTGGGTGAAATTCGTAAAGAGGAGTTGTACTCATGAAACCGATCACTAAAATTGGTTTGATCGTCACCACGATTGCATTCCTAATTTCTGGTGCAGCATACAAGTTCCGGCGAAAGCCGGGCTTGTAATGCTGTTACCGGGAATATTCACGGCAATCATTCTAAATCTTATTGTCATAGTCTTGGTCGGATTGGCCAAGGTTAATGACGATAGAAAAAAATAACACTAGCCTTCCTGTTTTAAAAATTCCTAGGAAAATAGGGGTCATATTGAAGGGAGGTGATGCGTGTTTGATTGGTTGTTCGATCTAATCACTGAACTAATAGATGCAATATTCGGAACATATGAAGAATTCTAACAACAAAAGAAAGAGGTAATGTCATGCGTAAGTTAGGTAAACTGTTGGGCAAGACAACCGCCCAAACAAAGAACCTCGCCAAGTCCACCAAGAGTGGTGGTAAGGCTGCGATCAGCAAGACAAAGTCAACATTGGTAACGGCCAAAGACGACTTCGTTGCTGGTTACAAGGAACAGGCTGGTGGAGAAAGTTCCTCACCAATCGTTCCTGAATCAGGCGATTGAAATACAAAATAGGGGATCGTTCAGCAGTGAACTTTCCTTCAGCAATACATCATATCATATCAAACAATAAAACACAAAGGAAAAAAACATATTATGTCCACACTAAGCAACAAGTTCGGTATCAAGAGCGACACATTCGCTGTTGTCACCGAGAACCCCGATGCGCTCAAGTCCCAGAGTTCAACCGTCAAGTTGATCAAGGACAAGCGCGTCAAGATCAAGGGTTCCATCAACGGCAATGCCATTGACACCTATGCGACTCTGGAGTCCGCATTCTGGACTCGTCTGACGGTTCGTGACCACGAAGTCCGCCGCCAGAACGCAGAGCCCCGTATCAGCCAAGTCTTTGGTGGCGTGTTCAAGCCAGTCAAGTTGAAGGTTGAAGTCGAACTCGGCGGTCAGGTAATGACGCTGAGTGAGTTGATCGAGACCCTCATTCTTGAGAGCGCCAAGGGCAAGAGCCTTGATGACGTGCGTAAGATCCTCAACGACACCAACCTGATCAAGGGCCTCAGCGACGGTATGCCACTGATGTTCCAACAGATGGGTGCCAGCCAGAACGGTTTCGCCCACGCGGTGGAAATCTTCAAGGCGGCAGGTGGTATTGACGATCTGGCAACGCTGCACAAGAATCCGCGTTTCCACACCTGCTATGACATGAAAGCCAATCAGGGTCTGGAAGTGGTTGCCTTCGAGTTGGGTTCAGCCGACCGCAAGCAATCCACCACTGGTCAGGGTTTCATTGACATCGTTGACGCGGTGTTCAGCAACCTCGTGCGTGTCATTGAACACAAGACCGCAGCGAGCATCCTGTCCAAGCAGATTCAGGAGAAGGCAGCCGAGATGTCCCAAGGGGATGTCAAACTGCACGAAGCCAAGATCAAGAACGAACTTGACATGAGCCGTCAGTACCCAGTGATCTGGTCTGGTGCTTCTCGTCAGGTTGATGTGCAAGCCAATGGTGAGAAAGTTACCAGAGACAAGTACAACGCAACCAACGCACCGTGTGGTCGTTGGACGGTTGTGACTGCCAATGGTAACGTGGATCTGGATGTCTGGTCTAACTCGACCAACAAGCCAGCCAACGCACCTGTCGCAGTACAGGTTGACACCACAGTTGCACCGTTCTAAGTAGAAGGTGTTGTTCCCGCCAGTTAGTTGCCATCAGAGCAAAAAGCCCATCTGGCGGGGACACCACCAATACTTATAATAATAAAAAATAATACTAGCCCTAATGAAAGGTAGGCTATTTATGTACCCGATTGCCTTGGCGGTGTTCTTGGGTTTTGCTGTGGCGTTTGCCACGGATGCAATTCTCAATTATCTTCCGTTCCTGCAGAAGGTTCCATACCTAGGAAAGCCTGAAGTTCTGTTTCCAGTGTTGACCGTCTTGACGGTCTGGGCAGCAGATGTCAGCATTCTGGGAGCCTATGGATTTGGTGGAGATCAATGGTTGAATGTCGTTGGTTCGGCATTTGCCATCGTGGTCGCTACTAAAACCGTAGATGAAATCACTGACGCTTTGACGCGTTAGAGGTAGTAGTGGGTGGTAGTGTCCTTGCACTATCACCCACAAACCCCTATAAAAAAAATTTTACTAATTCAAAAAGGAGCAAACAATGACAAAACGCCCACCACTAACACCATGTATCATTTGTGAAAAAGCAGTAATGCACCTATGGGAAAACAACGCCACCAACCTCAATGGTGGTTGTGACATCAGGATCAGTGCTCATTATGGTAGTGAGTTTGATACCTCTAAATTTGCCGGCATTGTGTGTGACGAATGTGTAGACAACTTGGTTCAATCCAAACGACTCAGGTTTATCGGTTACAATCACGATCTATAGAACGAATGTGTACTGTCTACTCTATAGTCTATATAAGGCTATAGGGTAGCAGTAACAAAAAATATTTCTAGTCTTCTGGGTACCGAAAAAATTCGGTCCTTTACGGTAATAAATATTTTTATTTTTATTAGTCCTCTGGTCACCGAATTTTTCGGGGGGCCCCAGAAAAAAGTTCTTTTAGGTGTTGCATCTAAAAAAGAATATATGCTATAGTATATTCAGCAAGCAATACCAAAATTATTCAAACTTACAAGGAGCAATGTATGCCAAAGCAACATCAATCCAAAGCCATCAAAGAAGTCTTTCGGGAGCTGAGAAGACTTGGCTTTGTAGTAGAACAGAAGAAATCAGGCGCATACCGGATTGTCCCCCCTTCAACAATTCCGGGCCCGATATATACAACTCACGGCACAGAATCAGCGTTACACCCAATACGCCGTGACTTTAAAAAATATTATAACATAACTCTTCAATCTACTCTTAAAGTCAAATAACAAGGAAAAGTTTGTTAGAGCTACGAGGTTAAATATGCCCCTATATTGTGACCTCGTAGCTCGATTTAATTAAAAGGACTTTTTATTATTAAACTTAAATAAATATCAGTATTAGAATAAAATGTTATCAAAAGTAAAATTAAAGGCTCTCTCGGGCCTGAACCCATTATACTTTTATTATATTTTGTATTATCAACATACTATATCAATATCAAAGGCGGTAGTGTCATGGCTAAATTGCCCAACAAATGGAATGATCAGGATCGCAAAGACTTCAAAAATGGAGTACGCCTACGTGCTGTTACCATACAGGATAAAAAAAAGACGTGGAACAAAAAGGCTTGTAGAATAAAAATACCCTTGGATCACAACTTCGACTAACTTCCAGTGGGTTGCAGTGGTGAACAGTGGGGATATCTTTATATTCCTACAAGCATATACTCTATCCCTATTAGCATATACGTAAAAATTATAAAAATTTTTGCGGGCGGCCTGCCCTGGTAGCTCAGTGGATAGAGCAACGGACTTCTAATCCGCAGGTCGTAGGTTCGACTCCTACTCAGGGCGCAAAATGGAAACTAAAAGGATTGGCTGTTGCGTCAGCCAATTCGGTATAGTTTCTGGGCACATAACAAAAATGTGTGGATGAAGACCAACCTTGTAGGATTCCCTCCATTTATCCTAACATGTTCCCGATTCCTACTCCCCCTGTGAATCGCCAGAACTATATCCAACTTAAGAAAGGTTCATTGCCATATGTCAACGCAGCTCATGGATTCTAAACGCTTACCAATGACAGATGACCCTAAGATAGTTTCTATTCTTAGAGTTCATCATGCATTATGGAATAGGGAATCTTTTATTGAGCGGGGCGGCCAGAAGTACACGCCTTTTGTACCAGCTCATGATGGTTACATATCCGTCGTACTGCCAAACGAACAGGGTTATAACTTATTATGGATTACTCAGAATCTGAATAAATCCACTTCAGGATCTTTAGAGATTAAAAAAGCCCGTTCGTTGGGTAACGACAAAAGAATTACATGGATCGTAGACAATTCAAACTCTAAGTTTTTGTACCTTGGTTCGGTCCATACTTGCAATTATTTTGACGGCCAAGAAGATATAATCATTGAGCGTTATTACCAAGATGAACCCACTCAAGTCCTATGGACTAACATGCCTTTTTACTTGCCTGTCAAGTCTAAATATTAGAAATTGTTAATGGGTCAAATTTATATAGGTTTGTTCTCAACCATACTATATATATATTAATATGTTGTAATTCAAATAAAATAAATTTCAACAAAACTTGCATATTTTACCCTTCTACACTATAATATTTATACACCTTTATACACCTTAAACGGAGAGTACCATAATGGCTAAGCCATCAAAAACACCACAAATTGAACAATTCATCAACACACACGTCAACAATACTTTTTCAACAAAAGAGATGTGCGAACAAATCGGAGTGAGCCTTCCAACTTTGTTGAATTATATTAGAGCCAATCAAAACAGATTTCAGCTTGTATCCTACGGTACTTACACCATAGTTCAAGCTTCAACATCTGCTAATTCTTAACTTTATTATTAGATAAGGTTACTATACAAGGATATAATGCCCGTTCCCAGCGGGCAGGGAAAAGATCCCTAACATAACAGAGCAATACTGTGAAGTCGGAGATAGGCAACCTGCCATCTGTGACGGGCATTTCGTTTTTGTCCGCACATCTTCGGGTTCGCAACCTGCGTTATACTAATGACAATTGTTAATTGATTGTCAGACTAGACGATAAGGAGCGAAAACGCATGCTAGTACAAAACGCGATAAAATATTTTGTAGTAACCTTACTTACCTTTGTTAACTTTACTGGACTGTTTGTAGTCAATCAGTTACATGAAGAAACAAAGCAAGTTAAGGAGCCCCCTAGTACCCTTGTGGTACAAACACATCACACCGTACAACAACATAACAATCTTTATTCATTAAATGAAACTAAAGATATTGGTTCTAATATAAATAGCGTTCAGCATTACGGACTAACATTTAAACATGGTGATATTTCTTGGTTACCATACCTTGCTGCTCAAGCAGGTTGGCCAGAACACACATGGAATAAGTTAGGCCAGATAATCTTACGCGAGTCAGGCGGTTGTCCCAACCGTCGTGGCGGTGATGTCGTAAATTCTAATTGTGTCATAACCAGAGTTTCTGAATGGAACCACCGTTCAGACACAGGCTTGTTACAGATCAACGGAGTCAATTACAACACTAAGCGCAACAAGTGGGCAGCAGTATGCAATAGAATGTCTGTCTGCACACAAGAGCCTTTGTTGGATCCATTGACCAATCTTAAAGCCGGTAAACTTCTTTATGATATAGCAGGATGGTCACCATGGAATCCCTGCACATGGGATATTTCCAAGTGTCCAAAAAAGGTATCGACATCTGACTAAAATAGGGGATCTTATTCCCTTTATTTTAATTCAAAATATGGCATAAACATCTAACTAAAGAAAGGCTAGTTGTATGTTCCTTACTATGATGATCGTTCTTGGTTTATCATCATTTATCGTAGAAATGATGCTCGCAGTGAATATTCCGTGGTGGAGACAAAATGCTCATCGGTTGAAATGGTTTAACATGATCATTTCAATCACTTTGTCATCAGTACTTGGCTTTCTATTTGGAGCCGCAGGTCTTGTCGTTATGGGCGCTGCTTTGTTTGGTACTGTTTTATCTATTCCGGGTTATGCATTCTTGCACTGGAATTATGATTCAGAGCAAGCAGCCCGCTATGGTGGCAACATGCTTTCCCATATTCGCGGAAAATGGGTTCAAGCATTCAAAGATCTTGCTAAAGTAATTTATACAGTAATAAAAGTAATTACATTTCCCGTCTGGGGATTGAGATGGGTAGCAAACAAAATAAACAATAGATAGTATATTTATAGCCATATCAACGCAACTATGGAGAAAATGGAGATTATATGACATTGTCCTATCGACCAAGAGTTCGGCTCAACGCAGAAATATACGGTCCTTTGCGTAGCATGAACGATTACCAGTTCGGCTTCTATGACACAGGCTTTCTGCGTCAAGCCGTACAGGCACTTTCTGAGCAGCATTCTACGGAAAAACCTGTGTCGTTTAGAATGGCCACTCTACCAATACCTCAGACACCATCCGAATTACGGATAGCAGAAGCCATCGTTCGCCATCCACAGATTTCTTATGCAATCGTGGACAAGGACAAAATGGCCTTCGTTATCATCGAGGGGTGTCCAGGTTGGCTAGAGGCATTCAAGCGTCTTGGTTACGAAGTTTACGCCGGAGACAAGACTGCGAAACGACTCAAGACTTTTCACCGTCCTGCACTGTTGAACGCAACGTTTGCCAAGGACGAGTTGAACGTAATGATCGTAGATCCCACTCAATATTCAGAATACAATTTCAATGATCCCGAAATGTTAGCTTCTTTGTCACAAGACTATCCCGGTGTAGATTTCAAGGACCCAAAAGTTCTTGCTCGCTTGTTGGACGGTGGTTTTGTCGTATCTTCAAAGTTGATACAGCGTGCTGTAGCCAACTTGCCGGTATACGAACCCTCAAAGACCACCGACACCAAAGAGTATTATTACGATTGGCGGATTCGCAAGAAGCTGGTACGCAATCTCTTGAAGCAGAAAGTATACAATGCCCGCATCGTTTTCGATAAGGGTTTCCTCAAGGGTAATTGCATAGTTTCTGACAACCTACCTGAGGGAGTTGATATCATCACTTCCCAGGATAACATCAAGTCAGAAATCAAGTATGAAAACGGATTCAAATTCATTGCAGAGCCGCAAGGTTCCCACGAACGAGTAATCACCGACGACCAAACGCTCATCAACCTTCCAAATCTGTTTCGCCAGTCAGACATGGAGTTCTGGCTAGACGAAGAGTACAAGAAAATGTTTGATGATGCGGTCAACTGTCGTCTGCTTACGAACTGGCGTGAAATCTACAAACGACAGTTCCGTAACCTCGCAGACGCAGAAGACGAAGAGGCCAACTCTAGAATGTCGTACGTTGGTTACCGATGGGTATCCTCTGGAATGAAGATAACCGATTCACCTTGGCTCTTTGAAACATTGGCAACCAGCCACGCAAAACCATACCAGTCTCGGGTTCCCATTCCTTGTTCTGTCTACGAACAGGTGATACCAGAGTCGTTGGCACATATGGCTGGCTATGAGCTGAGCGTACAGGTGGAACAGGGTCAAATCATTCGTATCAACGAGATAGGCGTTCACGTCGTCAACGACGCTGATTGGCTCGAGATGTACGAGTCGCACGGCGGCCACGACGAGGACGATTATTTCAAGCTGTTCTACCGCACCATGGAAGGCGGGAAATTTGACGGACAAAAAGTCGTCATCGTATGCCGTTCACCAAACGGTATCGGTGAGTACTCGATCTTTCGGTATGTAGAGGGCCAATGGTCACCCACTTGGCACAAAGCAGATGGCACTCCGATCAAGTTCCCCACCGTTTCCGGGCGCGGATGGCCAAAACGACTCAGTGAATGTATTCGTGATAAAGAAGTACGTTATACTGGATTTCCATCCGAACACGTTAAGAAGTCCAAGAAAACCGGCTTGTATACACAAGACGACGTCATTTCAGATATCAAAGTCGCCATGACCGGCGGCAATGTCGGAGGTTACGTCAATGCCGCAATGGTTCATTCTTTGATCATTCACAAACATCGTCCAGTCCAACTTTGTTCTATGGAAAAGGCAATTGACAAGTGCATCAACCCCGACTTTGCAGAGGATGTACTTGCGATTGACGAAGAAGCCAAGAAGATCGTCAGAGAGATCATCGATTCCGCACAACCAATAGACACGAATGTTTGGCTGAAACGAGGTTTCAAACGTTATCTGAAGGACGGAGAAGAGATCGTACTGCACGACGGTAAGATAACACAAATGAATCTACTTTGTTCACAAAAGTATTCGGAGTATTGCCAGAAAGTACGCAATTGGGCGCAGCTAAACGCTAAGCCACCGCAGATCGTACATGATCTCGCCCAACGCCTCTACTTTCAGGCACTTTCCACGGTAAAGGACTTTCGTAGCAAGATCTATCAGGTCAATATTTCTGAAACCACGCAATCAACTGGCAACATAGTCAGAGGATCATGGGAGTCAATGTACACTGAGATTGTTAATATCATTAATTCTTTCCAGCGTATAGAAGACAAGCATGATTTTGTGTTGTCCATGTATTCGGTTTCTTTGAACGTTCCCACATCTGCAGGTAAGGTTACGGATCAGATCGTAATGAATCGATTCGTTTATCCTTATTTGGAGTCTGCATTACAGTTTTACGGTATTGCAAGCACCGTCTTTTTCACCCCGAAAGCGGACGGCGATGTGGACGTAAACACGTTCAAGAGCGACAAATGGCAGTACGACAAGCACATCTATCACGACCCGATGTCTTTCCAAGAAGCACATCGTCAGGACACGGAAGTTGTGTTCACACCCACGATCAAGTTCACCAGAACTTCCAGCGTATCAAGATATTAATAACAACAATATATGAAAGGTAAGTATATTATATGAATAAAGATACAGAGATTCAAATGCAGCAAGATGAAATTGGTTCTGATTTGGAGATCAACGTTCCTTTGTGGAGAAATTTCGTGAAGGACGTTCGCAAGATGACTTATCCCGAAGATCCTCACACTGTTCGGGAATTGGTCAAGGCCTATTATCGACTGCAGGATGCACGCATTGCGATTGCAGCCCAGTCCAGAGAATTGGCCAAACGCGAAAAGCCGAATCAAATGAACGAACACATGGCTATCAACATGAAGTACATGGAGCAGTCGTTGGTTGATCCATTCAAGCACTTCAGTGGCAAGTACTTGGCCGGACGATGGGCACTTTCCCAGTACGGCATAGGTCCGGTAATCACCGCTGGATTGTTGTCCAACATTGACATTTCCAAGGCCCATACTGCTGGTAGCATTTGGCGTTTCGCTGGAATGGATCCCACGGTTGTTTGGCAGAAGGGCGAAAAGCGCCCTTATAACGCAGATCTAAAGACTCTCGTTTGGAAAATTGGACAGAGTTTCATGAAGTTCTCTGGTCGCGACCAGTGCTTTTATGGCAAGTTGTATCTGCAGGACAAAGCACGTCGTGTACAGTTGAACGAATCTGGAACATATTCCGAAAGAGCCAAGTCAATCTTGGAGCAGAAACAATGGAAGAAGAACAATCCTACCCGTCGCAGACTGCAGGAAGGTTATTTACCTGACGGTCAGATAGATGGTCAGGCACGTCGCTTTGCTGCCAAGATCTTTTTGTCTCATTTCCATACGGTGTGGTACGAAGATTACCACACTAATCTTCAGGGTACTCCCGTACGCGCACCCCGACCTTATGTCATTCAGCATGGCGGTCATTCTCATATGATCGAAGTGCCGAATTATCATCAAGCAGTGGACGGTGTTTCTTCCGGATACATCATTTTGGACAAATAAATAACTTCTTTGTTTTGACCCAAAATACCGGAGGATAATATGACACAAATGTTAACGAAAATACATTCTGATGTAGTGAGTACAATCGTAAGTTATTTCGACGAACATCTTGATCCACTATTGGTTACCGATGTATCTAGATATGCGCCTGGACGCAGAAGATTGTGGCTTCAGTACGAAGCGCCTCTTACTGCATCTAGACCATGGTTACCCGGACATAGAGACCAAAGAATATGGACTTATATACAGTCGATATGTCGACCTCATAAGTTCAGCCCTGACTTTGGTTTGGTGTCAAAGGGTGGTCAGATAGGCCCACATAGAGATGCATCAGCTTTGTGCGCCCATGCAATAAGTATTAACTTGGGTAGAGTTACTTGGTGCATGGGGGAAAAAGAACAGGTCGAAAAGATCGATCTTGTTGGAGGAGAGGTATTTTCCTTCAACAGTAAAAATGTTCATTGGGTTGAGAACGTAGATCCGCAACGTTGGGCTATCAACCTTTGGAATGTGTCCAATATTGAGACCCAGCGGTATCAGCAGATCAAGATTCAATACCCGTTATCTGAATAATATTTTTAACCGTAGCCTGAAGAGAGTGCCGTTCACCGGAGTGAATCATTGATTTCAATTTGTAACAAGATCTATGAATGAATCATCATTTGGGATTAGTATCATGTCTGAGGAATGAATCACAAACATTTAATGGTAACATGTAAAGCGAATGAATCATTTTCGCCGATTTGTAACAAACGCAGTAAATGAATCACTAACAACGATTTTGAACATGATGCACGAATGAATTATAGTCATTGATTTGTAACAATTACTGGGAATGAATCATCAGGATGAATTCGTAGCAAACCACCTGAATGAATCACACATCGAAACATGTATCATTAGGTAGAAATGAATCAACACCTTTGATTGTAACACGTACGAAAAATGAACCATTTCAAATAAAAGGATCGGAACGAGTGGACCCATACCACCCATTCCGACCCTACCAACCACAAAGGAGTCACAAAGTGACGACTACAGTATACACCAAAACATCCGACGTTGACAAAATGTTGGACGTTTTGCGGACTTTAATTTCTTCACCTAGAGTTGAGCCAACTATTATTGACTATCATCCTGAGTCACGTAAGGGAATAGTTTATAAGATTGGTAAATACACCAAAAAGACCGTAAACTACGTGAAAAGAACAGAGTCAAAAACAGGCGTTCTTGTTGCTACATGGGTAGTAGAAAGCATCGCTTATGCATTGACGTTCTTGGTATTGTTGTCTTCCGGTGCAGTAGTTACTGCTGCATTGTGGACAGCTTTGTATGTTTATATTACTTATGCTTTCTTTGACATGCTCAAAGATTCTGTCGTATTCAATAGTATAATCAAAGGATCGTAGAAAATATTATGGCGATTAAGTATCCTTCTTTACAAGACTATGTAAATAGTCCAGAAGAAGAAATAAAAAATATCACTAGTTCTTTTAGTGACCACGTTAAGCTAACTAACAATGCTGCTTATCGCCCTAGATTGGTATTTTTCGATTTCTTTGGAGACAAGATTTTTGGTATTGTGGCCAGATCTTATGTAGATGAAACGGATTTCAAGTCTTGCATTGCAGAGATGATGTATTCTTACAGTGCTGTGCATGCAGAAGCATGTGTGCTTGTGCTTGATTCTACGTATAAATCTAAAGATTCTAAAGATGTTAACAATTGTTTGCATTGTTATTTTGTGGGTGACAAATCGGCCGGCGTAGTCTTTCTTCCTTACACTTTGAACGACAAAGAAGTAGTTTGGGACACTGCCCAACAAAGTTCAAAGGAGATAGATCTAAAGGATCACGACGGAGTTACTCAGGAGATGATAGAATTGCTTTATGCTTATACACATCTTGATAAACCTCCGTTCAGTATAAATGATTTGTTATCGTACTATACATCAATGCATTATCAATTTAGATCATTTAAGAATATGAATATAACGTATATTGATTACAGTAAGAGTAAATGAAAATATGCAAAAAAACAAACAAAATATAAAAACAGAAAAAGAATATATAACATTAAAAGACAAAACCGTAGTTTATTATGTTAAGATCGACACTGTTTCTGACGAACAAGTAGAAGACATGATGACCGAGTCTGTGTCGTACGAATATCAAGAGTCATATAGTTAGGAGAGTTGTGACTATACAACTTAGACCATATCAACAGGAAGCGCTAGATGCAATAGTCAATAATATTGACAAGAATATTTTTAGACAGCTGATAGTTCTTCCGACTGGTTCAGGTAAAACAGTTGTATTTAGTCATCTACCCCAAACTATACCCGATGCTTTACCGATGCTCGTTCTTGCCCACAGAGGTGAACTTCTAGAACAGGCCAAGGACAAAATTTTATGGTCCAATCCTGATCTGGATGTTCAAACAGAAAAAGCAGAACAAACTGCAGAACTCTGTGACGTTGTAGTTGCTTCTGTGCAAACTCTTGGTAGGTCAGATTCTAACAGAATAAATAAATTTTCTAAAAATTATTTTAAGACTATAGTCGTGGACGAAGCACATCATGCTGCAGCCACAACGTACAGAAGAATATTGGATTATTTTGATCCCAATCTTCTTTTGGGCGTTACCGCTACACCACAACGAAGTGATTCGGTAAGATTGACAGATGTTTTCGACGAGATAGTTTACTATAAAAATATTCTTGATTTAATTCAAGAAGGATATCTTTGTAGGTTAGTAGGTTATAGAATAAACACAGACACTGACATTTCGGAAGTGGAGACAACAAATGGCGATTATATCGCGTCTCAATTGGAAGATACTATCAATAATCCTTACCGTAACAATCTTGTTGTTAAGTCTTATCTGGAGATTGCAAAAGATAAAAAAGCCCTCGTATTTGCCGCTGGAGTACAGCACGCAAAAGACCTGGCCGCATCCTTTGCGAGACAAGGGACACCTGTACGAGTAGTTCTTGGCGACACTCCAGACGAACAAAGACAATCTACTTTCAATGATTTTCGTTCTGGAAAAATAAAAGTAGTCGTCAATGTGGGTGTATTAACCGAGGGCTTTGACGAGCCTTCTGTAGAGGTCGTTATATTGGCTAGACCAACACGATCATCATTGTTGTACACTCAGATAGTCGGTCGTGGAACCCGTCTATTTGAGGGAAAAAACAATTGCATGATCATAGACGTAGCCGATACCACGAAAGGCAAAAAGCCTTTGGGTCTCCCCACATTGTTGGGCATGCCGCCAGATTTTGACCTGCAAGGTCAAGATTTGGTCGATGTTGCCAACAAGTACAAGGAACTGGAAGCCTACTGCCCAGGAGAGGCCGTTAGGGTGCTTAAACCACAGGACATTGATTTAGCGTACAAGAGAATTGATTTGTTCATGCCGCCACCACCTAATCAGTTCATATTACAATATTCAACTTTTGTTTGGGCTGAAACTGCACAGGATGAATACAGATTGGGCATTGGAAACAACGAATCTTTAAAGATACACACAGACACTCTTGGAAGATTGTCTGTTGTGCACATACAAAAAGTTGGGTTCAATACTGTTCCTAATGAGACCGTATTAGGATACCCAGCTGATATTAGGGAAGCTTTTGCAAGAAGCGACAGGTGGGTCATAAACAATAGATCTTCCAGCGTAAATTTAATTGATAATCAATCTGTTTGGAGACATGATGAACCAACTGACAAGCAGAAAAGGTTGCTCAAAAGAATTGGTGTACCTTTGACTGCAGATATGACCAAAGGTATTGCAAGCAACATCATAACAAAGTATTATGAAGCTAATCCCAAACCGAAATGGCTTGAAAACAAAATAGCTTCAAATAAGAAATGGAAGTAAATATGCTATAATGGTTATTACTATGTATGTTTCAAAATATTTAGTAAACCATTTCAGCATTACTCCAGAAAATTTTCCGTCTGTAAAAAAAGACGCTGAACGAAGAATAAAGTCTTTGTACATACCTGTTGGTTCAAAAGAACCAAAGATATGTTTTAATACCCCCGATGGTGTCAAATCGGAGGTATTTAAACAGCAAGTTTCTTCTCTTTTGTTGATACCATTGCACCCATATTATCATATGTATGTTGTTACTGATTTTGCGGTTCATCATCATAATGTAAATTTTGTTGCAACGTGTTTGTACAGATCATGCACTTTGGCGATGCTTGGATTTCTTTCTACTAACGTGATATCTGGTGATGTGCTTGTATTCGGTTCAGCAAGTGCTCTTGATCAGCAGAATCATGAGGTAGATTATTCTGTTCCATACGAGCTTGTTGAACAAATATCAAGATACTACGACCAGAAAATGATAGTATGAAGTCCAAATATTCGCCACCTTCTAAATTGAAATGTTATGATTGCAACGTTTATTCTAATCAAGTAAGTTATAAGAAAAAGTTTGATCTTAAACTTTGCGTTTCCTGTTATATTAACAGAGAAATAAAAAGTTTGGGCAATAAATAAGGTTATACAGAAAGGATATATATGTCATTAAGTATTATGATTGGTTCAGAAGCAGAAGATTATAAGAATATTAAGAATACTATAGTTTTTCTGGAAGCCGTCAAGGAATTGAAACCTCTTGGGCTTATAGATGACGAACGGTTCGAAGAATTGGAATATCTGATTACTTGGTACCAGTCTATGTACGACGTCTTGACCAATCCCTTGGTTTCGTCTGAACAGCTTTACGATCCAAGTGAGTTGGTCAAATAGTTCTATGCCCAGGTGGCGGAACAGGCAGACGCAAGGGGCTTAAACCCCCTCGACTAGAGATAGTCGTACGGGTTCAATTCCCGTCTTGGGCACATATTGGTTAGGGAGGTGTTATGCCAGAAACGTTTGATCAAGATTATTCTTGGATAGAAAGTGCAGCATGCAAAGGCATGACACACTTATTTTTTGGGCATGTATCTGAGCGTCCACAAGCTGCTCATAGGCGCGAAGAAAAGGCTCGTAAAATATGCAATAACTGCGATGTTTTTGAGCAGTGCAGAAACTATGCCCGCTCGAACAGAGAGCATGGTTTTTGGGCTGGCGAAAATGAATACGACAGATCTTTACTTGGATTTGGTCCACCGAACATAAAGCTCCGTCGTTCAACTGTTTATCGCAGAGCAGCCAACACCATTGAAGGTGAAGATATTGGCGAGTAGCTCAGTTGGCAGAGCAAGGGACTGTTAATCCCTGGGTCGCAGGTTCGAGCCCTGCCTCGCCAGCACGGTTTATACGCATAATATTTATGAAAGGAATATTATGAAGAAGATTTTTATTTCACTTATTGTTTTGGCATTAATGCCTTTGTTTGTTTTTTCGAACACAACAAGTGTCAAAGCAGATACATTACAGGCGTTAGGGCCAGTTAAGTTCAGAATGAATCTTACAAGAAGTTTGTCGCAGATTGGTGCTGTCAAGGCTCATCAGAATCTACACAAAGGCAATGGGTCTTTTGTGGTCGTTATAGATTCAGGCGTAGATGTTCAATCTTCATTTTTGTCCAACAAGGTGGCGTTGGAAGCATGTTTTGCAGTAGCCTGTCCAAATGGTACAACCAAAATGATTGGACAGGGAGCCGCAAAGCCGGTTCACTGGCATGGTACTCATGTGGCAGGAATCGTCGCCGGTTCCAACGCCAACATGTCAGGAGTCGCACCAGAAGCAAAGATAATTGCAGTAAATATCTTTGACAGATACGGATCTACGTTTGACGGCAATATCATTGCTGCATTGCGGTGGGTTGATTCGATATCATCCGAATACAACATTGCTGCAGTAAACATGTCTCTTGGCACGACGATGGTATTTAAATCATCTTGCAATAGCTATATTCCAGATCTTACAAGTATTATCTCTAAACTTAAGTCAAAAAATATTGCCACAGTTGTGTCAGCAGGAAACGCTTATTCTCACGGAATGAGTTCTCCTGCATGCATAACCGACACTATCAGTGTAGCTGCAACCTATTATAATAGGGACGAAGTAACTAAGTTTTCCAATGTTCATGAAGATACAGATTTTTCCGCTCCTGGAGATAATATATATTCTTCAGAATTGAACGGTTCTTACAGAACTGCTTCAGGTACTTCCATGGCAGCTCCTCACGTTGCTGGTGCTTACGCAGTATACAGATCCAAGTACGGAGTACAGTCTGTAGACAAAGTAACACAAGACTTTAAGGATAGTTCAATGCCTGCAATAGATGATTTTACATCCATCGTCACAAAAAGAATAGACCTTGGATATTTGTTTGGTGACGGTCAAATGCCTTCACCCACAACTACAACAACAACGGTTTTGCGTCCGCCAGTAACCACTATCAAGCCTCCTGTTACAACTACAACGGTTGTTGCGCCGGCTCCTCCTGAAGGAGACACTGAGTTTGTTTTGACCGTTCCTGAAATATTGGGCATATACAAAGATGTACACGGAAAAGATTATCTGTATCTTGATTTCAAGTATACTGGTAAAACAGATCTTCTTTCTGCATACTTATTTGATTGTTCATATTCTGGGTCAAACAATGTTTCAAGATCTATTCGTAATAGAGGTCATAGATTAAATTATTTTTACGTTGCTATACCAGTATCTAACATTGATTCATGCAGAATTGCTGCTGTTTCAAAGTCTGGTGTTGTAGGTCAGTATACTGATTATTTCAAGTTAAAATAATGCCTTATCTCATCAAGAAAGGAAATATAAAATGAAAGCAATTATTAATGGAATTGAGTTTGAAGGAACTCCTGAAGAATTTGTCAAGCTTATTGGCAAACATGATTCTTCAGTTTCTTCAAAGGGTTCTGAGGTTTATGTTTTTGATCCCAAAAGATTGAACGGGAGTTCAAAGCCAAAGAGCAAAGATGATGCCAAGAGTGAATCCAAGGTAGTCGCAGAAGTAATGGAGACGTACTTAAGCGGCACTGCAGAGTTCCTTGCGGCACTTTATCGTTATCGTCCAAAGTTCGGTGGCGCATCCTATGCATTCCAGTTGTTTGCAACCGGTAAAGCATTTACCGTCAGATCTTTGGCTCAGAAGGCCGGTGTATCTTACGACGCGGTTTATGAGGTATTGCAAAGATCATTCAATGCAGGATGCAAAATCGGCATTGACAACAACCATGTTGCACCAGGTACACTACAAAGATCAAAAAAGACTTTGTCTGTTTCCGGTAGCAAAGATGATACAATTTCAATTGCTTTGGAAACCAAGATTAGGTTGGTTTCTTTGGGTACGGTAGAACAAGCAAAAGTTGCCGCTGACAATACGCGTGTTGCTTTTCGAAAGAACAAAGACTCTAAGACCAAGGCAGTCGTTGTTTCAACAGGTTCACCACCCGTAACCAAGATAGTCTACAACTGATTAGATCGCGCCTTTAGCTCAGTTGGTAGAGTAACGGACTTTTAATCCGCTGGTCGCGGGTTCGATCCCCGCAGGGCGCACGGTCCAGCATTAAAAAGTTTGTTTGAAATAAAAGTATGCAGTGACGTACATTTCAAACTAATCAAACAAAAAGTAGGAGGAATTTTTATGCCACCATTGAAGAAGAATAAGGTCGTCAAGGAAGAAAAAACGACTTTGGAACAAAAGGTACAAGCAGCAATAAATTCCAGTAGTTATTGTATGATTCCCCATCTGTATGCAGATTATGTCACCGTTCGTAATCCAATTACCGGAAAGGATCATCATCTGAAGACAGACAGTGAAGTTTTTCTTGAAATGGTTTGGGATTTGACCCAAAGAGGGATGAAAGAAAAGATTTTAAAGGATCTTACGGCTTTTTCTGATTTGTATGATCCTAAATGGACAAAGATCATAGATCTTGTAAATGGTTATATCAAAGGCAAGGAAACTGCTAATGTCGAAAAAGTCGAAAGCACTTAGACCTTTTGTAGAGTCCGGCTCTATGAGCGACGTATTGTTGCATTTCATTTATATGTATAGTAGGACCACTGCGTATACAGATCCTACGTCTAGTGAGCTCTATACAATAAATGCTGCAAGATATAAAAAGAAAGACAATTTAGAAAGAGCTCTGTCTAGATTGTTAAAAATGAAACTAGTGAACTTCTATTCTCACGCTGACGGTAAACGATATTTCATTACCGATCGTGGTATAGATTGCGTGTATAGACTTGCGGCTCTTAGAAAAAGAAGAGAGATTAAACATAAGCGGGATGCTGGTATAAACAGCACTAATTTTAAGTATGGTTATGATGAACTTTTATAGGGGCCGGTAGCTCAGTGGCAGAGTGTCACCTTTACATGGTGAGTGTCGGGGGTTCGATTCCCTCTCGGCTCACGACATACGGGCCGTTAGCTCAGTGGTTAGAGCGTGGCACTCATAATGCCTTGGTCGTAGGTTCGATCCCTACACGGCCCACCGAAACAGTAGCGTTAAGTATCCCGAAACGGTAGTGTTAAATATGACAGATATGATTATCAGCAACATAGGTTATGGTTTATTTGTATGTTTGCTTGCGATTAGAATTTATGTAGGTATTAATTTTCTTGATAAAGAATCAAGAACATGTGAAGTTTGCGGAGTTGATCATGATTCATGAACCATATTAGACAAGGAGTGCAAATAATGGCGAAAGCAAAGAAGCGCAAGGCCAAAGCAAGACCCCGCGCTAAACGCGCAAAGACGACGAGTGGGGAGCGGTTCCGCGCCAAAATCGCTGCGCTTTGTAAGAACTATTTGATTGACGAAGATGGCGATGGACAAATTATTATCTACACGGGTTTGATGGACGATGGAAATGACAACTATGTGTTGTTTGATGATGAGTCGGAGATGGCTTGGAAAGATGGCGCTCAATACTGGCCTGGTTCGTGACGTTTCTTAAAAGACAGCAAATGAGTATGTTTGATACATGATTCATCAGATTACAAGGAGTACCATGGAAATGCCAATGAAAAACGAATATAAATATGTTAAAAAGTATCGTACATTTGGAAAGTACTTGTTAGCAAGTGGTGTAGTATTGTACTTTATATTTATGGGTGCTTTCTTTAGTTCTTGCATAGGCAATAACCTATGATGCATGATCCTTCAGATTACAAAGCGTCAATAGTTTTGACATATCAGCAGATGTGGGAAGTGTCTAAGGCCATATCCGCTCGGATAGCTGATTGGGTAGGGGCTGGAGTTTTGTCTGAAAAAGATTTAGAAATAGGTTGGTTGACTCAAGTCCAACAAATTTTAGAACCACATATCAGCTATGCGGTGGACCAATGGGAAAGCGAATTAGTTGATAGAGAAATTTTTGATTTGGATCAAGCTATAAATAAAATGTTAGAAGAAGACGGCAGTGATAGCTGATCATCATAATATATTAGACACCACGGGAATAGATATATTTTTTGTGGTAACGATTATATTATGCGCTATAATAGGATTTTATGTTAAGCGTTTAATAGACAAGGAGGATCAATAATGATCGTTGAATCTATTTTTGGTTTGATAATTCTTGTTCTTCTTGGTCTAATGTTTGCTATAACCGTAAAATCATATGTTCAGGAAGAGAAAGATGAAAGAGATTACAAATGAACAATCATGCACATCATCCAATAGTTTGGGATCACGAGCTTGGTGCTTATGTTTACAAGGGTGAGTCGTACAGTGGTCCAAGCACAAAGAAGAATCAAAGAGTTGCCTCTGCCTATTCTTTGGAGCATTATAAGGTTCGTCAGTTAGAACTTATAGCCCAAGCTTTAGAGGGCCAAAAGGTCGTAAATGACTTAATGAGAAAACAATTAACTATACAGAATTATCGAACAGCTTATTTTGCTGAATGAAAGGCCGTATCATGACAAGTAGGGACACCCATGACATAGAAGAGTACGAACGGGAACGGAAAACTACCAATGTCCAACCAGCCCTAATGGTTAAATTAATGATGGAATCTGAACCTTGTTTGTTTGCCAACAAGAACAAACCTGTAGTTGTCCCTTACAAAATGCCGTATAATTTAATGGTGATTAGGGACAGAATGCTTGACATTAGTCGTTGGCATGCTCAGCTACAGGTTTCTTTTGAGCGTATTCTTCGTAGAGAGTCTTTTTATTCTGCCGGTTCGTTGTATATCAAATAGTTGTAAAGGAGTTACGTTATGGACAGTCAAGATATAATTAATCAGTACAGAATGGCTTTGCGTTTTTGTGCCGAGAACGAATTGCCTATTGGTGTTCACGATTTATTGGATGGTTTGGCCATTGCTGGTTTGAAGCTTTGTGATTTGAATGACGACGAATATGATGAAGAGGGTGTAAGTTTAACTTCCAAAGCTTACATGTATTCTGTTGTTGAGAATATAGAGACATCTCATCATAGAAATAAAGAAGTTGATGATTTTGATTCGGATATTGATGATGATCTTGATATTGAGGATTTTTATTCGGTAGATCCGTCTGACGAAACAGAGGTTTAGAATGGCAGATATTATAGGTCCAGATGGAATAGCAATACCAAGAAACAACGTTTTTTGTTTACCTTTAAGCCCTGATAATTATTATGGAAGAGCTTCTACGATGGAAGAAATATCTAGAATGCCCGTACAGCCCACCTTTTACATTGGTCAGAGTAGAGACACACGAGAGTATGTTGGCATATCTTATTCATTGTTGGAAGATGGTACATATCATTTTTTTGTAAAGAGGAAGGAACGCGGTTCACTTTCTTATAGTGATTATGTTTTGGTTGGCACAAAATATACGAGAGTGAATCTTAAAAATGAGTCTCGCTAAGTCTCGCAAAGTTTCCAAAGGTCCTAAAAAGCCTCCCACACCACCACCACCGCCACCGGCGGACGTCCCCAAGGAGAAATAACTATGGGAATGGATGTATACGGTAAAAATCCGAAAAATAAAAAGGGTGAGTATTTTCGGAATAGCGTATGGTGGTGGCATCCTTTATGGCATTACTGCGAAACTGTGCACAATGACATTGCACAAAAGGTAGAGGACGGTCATAGCAATAGTGGCTATGGCTTAGATTCAACTGACGCATATAAGCTTGGAATAAAACTTAGACAGGATTGCGTATCCGGACTTGCTTCGGAGTACGAAAGAAGATACATGGCAGAGTTGAGTCAATTGCCAAAAGAAAAATGCCATCTTTGCCGTGGTACAGGTATCATTGTGAAAGAAAATGAATTTTACGTTTCAGCTGATGCAGAATCCGTATCAGGCAGTAAAGTTTGCCATGTTTGTTCTGGAGAAGGATTTACTGATTCTTTTAGTAAGAATTATCCTTTCTCTGCAGAAAATCTTAGAGATTTTGCTGAGTTTTGTATACATTCCGGTGGATTTAGTATACATTGATATTATTTATTTTTATTATTGGAGATTACGATGGACAAAGATATTGATGAAATCTTTAATAGTGTAACTAAAAATTTTAACGATAGAGTCAGTCAGCTTAATGCGATGATTTTAGAAGTTCAGGATCTTTTTCCTCGTTATCGCGAATTGTCTAAATTGATTGTTGAAATATATTCTACTCCATCTCCGGATGAAAATAAGATTACAGAACTTAAAGAAAATTTTTATAGATTGGTAAAGAATTTGAACTCTATTAATAAAGAAATATATACGATAATATTTGAGTCAGATTTTACCAATGATCAAAGTCAAAACAATGACTAGAAAGGTTGATTATGTCTGAGTTTTCGCGTCAGAATGACGATGATTTGTTTGATTACGATCCGTCTAAGGATAAACCAAAGGTATCACACGATTATATTTCTTCTTCTTCTAATTCAAAAGTATCTAATGAAGTTTATGATCAGATTACAAAAAGCATTGAAGAAAACGACGATGAAAATTATTTGAAGATCAACGGTTTGCGGATAAAATTTTCTCAGGCTATTTTGAATTCTTATGATTATTGGATATCGCCAATCGGCGCCATCTCGTCTTTTGTTACTATATCACAAGTTCTTGATCAGTTAACTGGTGGAAGATTTTCCAGTTTATACCTTTACAATTATTTGGAAACCAGTATACTTAGACGCAAACATATTATATATCTTTTGAGTCAAACATTTGATCAAGTTTCTCGGAACAAAGACGACGACGATTCTTTTAGAGAGTTTTTGGCCAGACTTGATGTGAAGGTTTCTGATTCTTATCTTCCTACTTACGTAGGTACATTGGTAAGAATTTCCTCTCACATTCTTGCCAAGGACCGCGCAATGTATATCACATTGGCAAATAAACTTGATATTGTACCCAATGCGTCTGTACTAGAGTCTGTTTCTTCACCTAGCGAAGTGTACAACAATTCTCAACAGAACGTCAAAGCGGCTTCGGATTGTTTGTTGCAGGAAACATTCAATAAATCAGTTGACATGGCTTTTGCTGAGAAGTTGAATAATTTGAATGGCACTCAAGTAGATTATCAGCTGCGTAGCATATGATAAAGTCTGTTGCCATTCTTATTGTAACGGCAGTAGCAACAGCGGCTATAAATTATGCCTTGATGCCTACACCATTTGTGTTTTTTATAATACTTGTTCTTTTGGCTCATGAATTTGGACATTATTTTATATCTTTATTGAACAGAGCAAGTCCTGACTTACCCTATATTATACCGTTACCATTAATTGCAATAGGAATAACAAGAGTACATAATTTTCAAGAGCTCAAGCCAAATTCCCAAAAGTCCATACTTTTTGGTGGGCCTTTGTTTGGCGTAATTACAGCTATAAGTATATTTATATATCTCCTTACAAATCCAATCATTTCCCCACTTTATATGCTGATAATAGCATTGCTTGAGATCATTTTAAATTATTTCGGTTCTGACGGTTCAAGATACCGCAGAATATCTAACAAGGAGTTATGATGTACGCTATTTTTATTCCTATTTTGATAACTGGTTTGGTTTTAAGGATTTATAACAATAAACTTAAACATATGATCAACGTTCAAGAGGAACAAAATGACACAGTTAAACAGACAACAGAAGATAGACAGAATACAACAGTATCTTAATGATTGTTGTTTTGACATACAAGGAATTTCGAGTTCTCAATCTTTGATGAACACCGCTGAAGCACAGCTTGCAAGAATACTTACCAAAATAGTGGTCGGTGGTGCTTCTATTTGGTGGAGTGTTATGGAGTTGAGACAGTTTTTGAAAATCAGAAAAACGCAGAAAGGGTTATAATGTCGTCTAACATAGAAAGTTTCAATTTTTCTTTTGCCATGGCTGCAAAAGCCAAGGATTCTTTGGAGGAGCAAGTTTCTAGCGTAGAGTCTAGGATAGAAAAGATAGTCGATCATTTTACGATAAATGACGCACCGATATTGAAGTTCATTCTCAATATGAATCCTACCAGAGAAGACCTTAAAAAATTATCTAAAGCTTTAGATCGTTTGTCTGATTTGGTAGAAATTTATAATACATTGGATTCAAAGTTGTCGGTTATCAATGCCGCAGAAAAGGATCCGAATTGGTTTGCTTTGGCTTTTGGTGATTTCAAAGAAGACATAGACAAAGGTATTGAGCAAATTCTAACAGAAGAATAATTATAGATTGGATATAACATCATGGACAAAGTGTCTTACTCATTTGTAAAGCAAGAAGATAGCATTGTCTTTCGTTCCAAGGTACAGGCATTCAACCTTGATCATGTAACGGACAAAGACATTCGTTCTTTTTATTTGCAGTTTTCACAGTATGCTGCCTTTGATACTGGTTTGTTACCGTTGGACGGAACTGGTTTGCTTTGTGTTCGCAAAGCAGGCGAATACACACAGGTTGCCTACCAGTACAAACCAGGTAGTTATTATGTTAACTGGGGGACATACGAAAAGGATCCTGAAGCCAAAAAGTATCTTTTGGCGCAACCTTATCGAGTGGTTATAATAGATTTTAAGTCCAACAATTTGTTGGGTGCTAGAACGTTTTACACCACTACCCCTGTTACGCATCCAGATGTCCAGTTGTATCATGTTAATCTTCCCAACATAAATTGCAGAGGGTACCGCGGCAATGGCGTTGGATGGATTTGTTTGTATCATAATACCGATTGGAGTAGTCTGACGTTTAATGAGCGTTTGGCGCTTGCTTTGGAGCGTTGTTCCGGTTCTGAAGCATACAACGACAACAATATGTCGGAAACTGACGGTCCGAGATTCTATCGAGACATGTACCAGAACGATGCTTCTTTTTCCTACATGTGGAATCCCAGCGTTTGGCAGAACAAAACATCTCAGGACGGTTATGAGTGGACTTTGTTTGCCCCGTGGATTCCTGTTGTAGTTGAGGGTCTCGACCGGCAGGCAGCACATTCAACTTCTTCTGAAGCTGTTCCGCTTACATTTTCAATGGCTTTGACTGGTACATACAAATCTTATTACACTGATAAGATGCCATTGAAACCCATAAATGCATTGCAGCGCAATGGAGAGAGCGTAATTACCGATATTACCAACTATTTTGTACAGTCTTACAATAATTCTTCAACACAGTATGTTGGTAGGGACATAATGGAGGATAGTAAGAAGTTTAGAGACTCTAGAAAAGAAGTTAACCAAGGTCAGTTGTTTGAAGAGTCTGAGTCCGAAGAAGATGAAGATCATGATGATGACGACCATGATCAAGGGGGAGAAGAAGGTCCTTTTTAGATATAAATTCTAAAGAGACTTTCGATGGTGTACCACTTACAATACTGGCTCAAGACTACATAACTGGCAGTATTGATACTGTTGATTTTGACAATACTACATTGGTCTATTCCAATACTACTGGATTTTGGTATTCTAAAGATGGGGATTACTTGGCTGTTTGTTCAAATTGCGGTCAAGTACATTTTTGTTTTGAAGAAAATTATAATAAGTCTAATCCGTATGAAAGTTTTAATATTTGGTACCAAAATCAAGAGGCTTTCAATAATTTTTCTGATATGCCTGTTGTTATTTGTAGTACTTGTAAAAAAGATTACATAGATGATATTTCAAAATGTAAATTATGTCTTGTTGATATACCTCCAAAAGAACATTATTCTCATGTTCACGAATTTAAAGATACTAATCATTGTAAACATCTTATTTGTAATTCTTGTTCTAGTACTCATTGGTATCACCCTATGATGTGTCTGTGTGGCGAAGCAGTTTCAGAAGTTGACATGTATCAAATCAAACCGATAGTTATAGATGAAATAACTAGCACGCATCATTCAGACGCATTCTTTGCTTTGAAGGATAGGCTTCAACTAGAGCATACCGATAGTGTTTATCTTTATGCTACTAAGATTTGTTCTTCTTGTTATTCAGAAAATCCATTTGATTATAATAAATTTATAAATAAGATATCAACTAATATTAATATAGAAAGTTTGTCTTGTGTTGCTGATTCTTTGGGTGATATCGAGACAAAATATATACAATTGGTTGAGACTTACTACAAAAAGCCTACAGACGATGATGTTGAAGTGTTAGTGCCTGCAATTTATTTACAGGCTCAAATCAAAAGTCACGGCTATGTAGGATATTTCTCTAAAGAAATAGTTTAATTAAATAACAAATTGAGGAGGATATGATATGACAGTACCACAACTGAATGACCTGAAGCATTTTTGGATGCCTTCAGGTGTTCCATGTTTTATCGCAGATCGTCAAGACATATGCGATGTCGTGGAGAATATGGGTTTTCAAATATATTATTTGCTTTCGAACCACAAAACCGAAACCAAGTCGGTCACAAATAGTACTCCTTCTGCGTCGCCGCATAATTATGGTTATACCACTTATGGAAATTCAACCGTTACGTCGATAAAGATAGAAAAGAAGCCTAGACTTTTCAAGGTCGTAAACAATTACGTAGGTAGGGTAGTTGCGGTAAGTAATGACGAGTTTCCTGCTGAATTCATTGACATTGAAGACGAATGTACTTATAGCATGCCCCTCATTCCCATTGATGTTGTCAATAAGCTGGATGAGTTCTTTAGGCTTGTACACTCACAGCACGGTACGGAATCAATCGTTATACTTACATACGATACTACCAAGACCGGACCAGCAGGTTGGGGTGTTCTGGTTCCGGAACAAACAAACACCGCAGCCCATTGCAAGTATGATGCCGACAGCATCGTTGCATTAAAGCCCGAGAACGTCATGATTGTTGGTTCGGTACATTCGCACCCGGATATGCCTGCCTATGCTTCAGGCACAGATCATGACGATCAAGCTGATTTTGATGGTTTACACATAACCTATGGTTGGCAAAAGAATGTAAACAATGGTGCCACACAGTATTATGCCGAGTTACAAATGGCAGGCACAGGATACAAACTTGACATGGAAGATGTTTTTGAAACTGTAACGGTGCAGAAAGATCCTGATCCTGAAGTTGTGGAGTGGTCCACTAAAGTAAAAAAAGCCTACCCCCCCTACCAGGGGGGATACAACACCATTCAAAATGGTCGGCACACGCAAACAACTCAAACGACGACACCACAACAGCAGCCTGGGCTTCAGACTGGGAAGGCGGTTGGGGGATCTAGAACTCCTTTGAAGCAGGCCAGATTTCTGGAAAAGTACGAGGATATGCTGGCAGCTTATCATATGCCGTACAACGCCGTTCTGGCTATTGAGGCAGAGCTTGATGAGCGGAACAGAGGACATTGTCTTGTGTGCGAAACCGAGATTAATATCTCCGATGTAAGAATCGGTTTGTGTCCCACATGCGAAGTTCCCCTTGTTCATCCAGAAGACCATATGTCTACGATTGTTGAAAAGGTAGAGTCTTATTTGATCGACAATTATTTGCCGTATACTACTCCCGTTTATTTGTATTCGTTTACGGATGATAATCTTCCAAGCATAATGAATATCAGTGACGAATTGAGATATTATACGGGTACGGCAATGAAGCCTATCGTTCAGAATTCTACCGTCAAAAAGGCGGATGTTTCTGACCTGTCTGATTATGTTCATTTGCCAACACATACAGAGGACGTAATACCCATAGACAGTGCTTTCAGCTCTGGACATACTGCTTGTTGTGGTGTAAGGATAGAGAATGCTGAAGCTGATTGCGTTTGTGCCGTGAGACTGATGCCCGATGATGTTGTGGATTTTGATAGTTATTTGGCTGAAAATGCTGATATATATGTTCCGAATTCTCCATGCCATGATTGTACCCATTTTTATTCCATCAAATGCCCTGCGTTTAGAGAGCTTTTGACAGAATGGGTAAGGTCTAAAGATAGTTTCAACATTATTCTTTACACACATTCCGTCAATGGTTGCAGCAATTATGAACATTATGCAAATTCTTTTGCTGAAATTCAATATAATGACGAAATTAGATAGAAGGTGGATAAAATGCAATCAAAAAGATTTGTTATCGTAGGTACAGGCGGCATAGGCACGTGGCTTGCTGCTGGTCTTGTACGTCTTTTGGAATGGAAAATGCCTGGTTCTGGTTTGATTCTCGTAGACGGAGACAACTACGAAGAGAAGAACAAGGAGCGCCAGGATTTTACAAAGTTAGGCAACAAGGCTGTTGTGAAAGCGGCCGAGTTGACGCCTCAGTTTCCCAAGACCACGATCATACCGGTACCAAAGTGGGTCGTGTCTGACGACAACACTGGAGTTTCCGCTGATAGTGATTCTCCCAGAATTAAGGCTTCCGACTTGTTGATTGACGGCGACGTTGTTTTTGCTGTCGTCGATAATTTTGCTGCTCGCAAGATACTTTTCGACGCCGCTGCAAAACTTATAAACGTCGATGTATTCACAGGCGGTAACGACGATGCTTTGTTCGGTTCCATCTATCATTACCAAAGAAGAGATGGCAAGAACATAACTGAACATCCTGTCGTTTTTCATCCTGAATATGAAAATCCTCCTGACAAAAATCCAGGCGAACTTTCTTGTCAGGAAAGATCTAAGCTTGAGGGCGGTACGCAATTATTGGCTACCAATATGGCGGTGGCCGCATTCATACTTGGTAGGGTTCATAAGACCATTGTTCTAGATCAAAGTCCCGAAGAAACCGAAATCTATTTTGATTTGGGTTTGGGAAAATCTGAGCCCTACAACAGAATGGTTTCGCAGGTCAATCAACCTGCGATGGTATAAAACAACAACACAATAGGAGAATAAAATGGATCAGTCAGCATCGCAGAATCAACCTTCTGCATCGCAAGGTATTGCCAATGTTCGCTTTGGTGTATACAATCAGCCAAGCAACATTGGAGGTAAAACAGTTTCTCAGGCAAGAGAGCAGTTTTCTCGACTGTGGGGCATTCCCACGGACGCTGTTGCCTACAAAGGCAAGGACAAACTTGATGAAAACTATGTCATCCAGCCAGGCGACAACGTGGAGTTCCACCGTCGCGCAGGCGAGAAGGGCTGATATAGTTCAAGGTTTGAGTGGGGGGGACCATAACCTTTCAAATGGTTTCCCCCACTCTTATATAAAGGCGATATTTAATACAATAGAAAGCAGTATTTTATGTTAAACGAAATAAAGATTGGTTATCCTGCTTTATGGATAAAAACCACTGAGTATTCTAGGGTTATTAGTAATATCGTGTCTTTTGATTTCAGAGACTATTATATGATAGATCCACAGCAAGGGTTTTCCAAGTACGTTGATTCAGATTGGAAACCGGTGCTCGTAGAATTTACTGACGAATCAGGCACAGTCGCTCATGTTCACACTTATGATTTATCTATTGCCGTAAATCATATAAAGAATAATACCGTTTCTGGAGGCAAGGCGCCTACGTTTTTGCTTCCCATACATGGCAAGCCAGAGGTTAATTTGTTTAGGTACGTGCCTATGGTGTATCAACTTGTTGAAAAGTATCGCAAGTCCTTTTGGACCGACACCATGTATGAAGAAATGCAGTTCATATTTCTTTCCGCTTTCGATGTGCCTGTTGATTATCCCAACCTTTTCAAAGTCATAGGTCATGGAGTTCCCACTTCCGAAGAGTTGTTCCACATTGTGGATCATATTAATGTGTCTTCACATGGTCGTTTTGTTAATCCAGAAACCGTAAAAGATCTCGTAAAATCTGGCATTGGTCTAACGGAAACTGATTTCATCGATTATTGTTTGACTTCAATAGTCGACAACGGTCTTTTGGATCCAAAGTACATATACGAGAGAAAGATGGCCACCGTTAAACAAAAGGGCATTCTTGAGATCATAAAGCCTCGGTTGACATTTGCCGAAATCGGTGGTCTTGATAACATCAAGAACATAATCAAACGTACCGCTTTCCTTAGGAACAATAGACAGAAAGCTGAGTCTTTTGGTGTGTCTCCAATCAGAAGAATATTGATGGTTGGTGTCCCCGGCACTGGCAAGTCGGCCATCTGTCAAGCTACCGCTAGTGAACTTGGGCTTGATCTTGCCAGAACCGGCATCAGCCAAGTCATGAATTCTTTTGTTGGTCAGTCAGAAGCCAACATGCGTGCGGTGTTTAATCAGATTAGAGCTATGACGCCTTTGTGCGTTTGGATTGACGAGTTTGGTCGTGATCTTTCTGGTGGTTCGAGTTCGTCACAAGTTGACGCCGGTACCACAGATCGTGTCCATGGCGAGTTCTTAACTGGATTACAGGAATTACCAGAAGATACATTTTTGATGTGTGCCGCAAATCAACTTGATAATTTGCGACCAGAGATGCTTCGCGCTGATCGTTTCGACAAGATAGTGTTCGTTGGTTTGCCATCTTACAGTGAGCGTGTAGAGATACTAAAGATATATTTGTCTGGTATAGATACCGATCACGAGTACGATTATGATGCCCTTGCAAGAGTAACCGAAAATTTCACCGGTGCAGAGATTTCTGCTTTGATTAAAGAAGTCAAGTTCTTTGTTGTTGCCGATGAATTTCGTGCAATCAACACCCAGGACATTATGGCTCATGCCCCTAATGTTAAGAACATAATTTGGAATAAACATAGAGATATGATAAAATCAATGTACAGTTATGCCTTGGCACAATGGGATTGGGCTTCTTCTGAACAACAGATCGATGCACAAAACGTACTATCTGGTCGTACCGTTGATCAGCCGCAGGTTACTTGGAAAATATAAGGAGACATATGTCAGACATGGATCAAATAGAATATCAGATGTCTCAGACTGCTGAGCCTGTTGTATCTGATATCTTACAGAAAGATTACGAGAAAGATCTTTACAAGAAATGGTTTAGGTCTAAAACTCAAAGTGGATTTTTGTCCATAAGGCCTTGGTATCAAGGTCTTAAGTTTAAGCTGGACATAGGTAAAACTTCGCCCGATGGCAAACTCATTTCTAGCACGATGGTATATTTAGATGCCATAGATTTTTCTGGTTATTTAAATTCTATTGCTATTGGTATAGGAAGCATAAATTTTCCCGCAAACAGCAAAACCGGTATTCCAACCGATGAAGGTTTTGTTTCTTACGGTGGAGGCATAATAGAGTCAAAACCTATTTCTAGGATTTTCAAGTCTCATTATTGGCAGAATTCCGATAATAGTTTTGATTCTTCTGCGTTTGTTTGGAAGTGCGGTCATTTTGCTGCTAGAAAAACTGAGTCAGGTGCATTCATCCCGGACATGAAATCTTCTTTGTCCGTTGATAGCATAAAGGTTACTAGATCAGAAATAGTCAGCATCTCTCATATGTTGAATCTTTCGTTGATATCTCACGTGGCAAACAAATCAGATTGGTATGCCGTATGACCGAACAGGGAAATTATGATACTGACTTTTCTACCATACAAATTGCAATTGATAATATGTTGAACGTTCTCGCCAAAGAAGTCACTTCGGTTCAAAAGGATATCGAACAGAGAGTAGAAGCAGTCGAAAAACAGATTGCTACTTTAGTTTTGGCGTACGGCGAACAGGCTGTTTTTATGGAAGCTTTGATAGGTCAGATAGCTTTTTCTACCGTTGAAGCCCAAAAGTCTTTTCGTGATACTTTGAAAGAGGCAAGAAAGTCTATGTTGGAGGTAATGCAGGATGGAACACAATCTTTTGTGGCAGACGGCGACAAAAAAATTGGACAAGCCATTGCAGACGTGGTTGCAGAAAAGCTATCTGACCTTGGTCAATGATCACGAATGCGTACTGTTTCTAGATAGATACAATCACGTTTTGTTAAATCATTTAAGTTATCTTTCTGAAATATACGCTTGTGTTAAAACTGTTTATCCGGAGTTTAGATCTTTGCATTTGGCTAATACTTCGTTTTTAGATTATCTTAAATCTCAAAAAATCGAACTTTATTCATTGGAGGCGTTATGATGGATATACATTCTCATATTAAGTCAGTTGATCATTTTGATCAAGTTTGGAATAAGAAGGTATCTTTGTTTAGTAAACATTTTGAGAATCGACCCGTTGTTGCTTGTCTTTATGATTTCAACATTACTTTCTTTTTGCGGGCTTTGGCTGATTCAATGATTGGTGTATCTGATCAGATACCTCAGTCTGATATAAATACACACGAAGCATATTGTAAAATGAATTTAGAAGCTTTTATGAATTGTCGTGATGTTGCGTTTAATTTTTACATGAGGTATCAACCAAGAAAGAAACCTGTTACTCAAAAGCGGTTAGATGCTTTTAATGTTTCGTATCAATCTCTTACTGCCGCGCAGAAGAAGGCTGTGGTTTTACCTTATTTTTTCAATGATTTTTTTAATATTATTTTTGGTTCTTTTTATCCTTCGGTTCGTATTTCTTTGTTAAGTTTTATGTTTAAGAATAAAATAATTGTTCCGGATAAGTCGAATAAGTTTGTAACAATTGTTCCTTACGATCCGAGTAACGAGCATATATTCACCATGAATAAATCTTCTACTTCCCTTGCGTATGACACGATGCTTTCTGATTCTAAAGATGTTTTTGATGTACTTAAGTCCATGCAGTCATACATTGAGAACCTAATTAAGGATAACAATTTTGTTCAAAACAGTTACGAATCTTTGTTGAAAAAAATGGAATTGCAAGATAAACAGGGAATTAATGGTTATTTAATGACTTGGCATTAAGGAGAATGTTATGGATAACGATAGCAGTGTTGCCGAAGCAAGTTTATTGGATTACGCTTTTATAGGTAAACCTCAGATAAATTTAGATGAGGTGACTTATTTGAAACTGGAGATTCCTTGTTCTCCCAGTGTCGATACAGGAGAACCGGCGGGGAACTTGCTTATACAATTAAATTCTGTTATGAATTTTTATGTGTATCCAATAAATCCTAATTATGTTAATAGTGCCGCGGAGTTGGATGAGGGTCATTCTATTGACGAAATTATCATATTTGATTTATTTAATACCGGTAGTTTTTATATTTCCAAAGCTAATATAATGAATGGAATTAAGTCTAATTCATTACCTTTGTATGTCCATATCAATAATGTTTGGAAATCTTCTCCGTTGATTAACACTGAATATCCACATGGATTTGTATACGCAGTCCAGATATCTTTTAGTGATCCATTTCAGGCTGATTATACGTTGAATTTTAAGCGTCACATATCTGAATTTTATGATGGCTGGGAAATTATGATAGGGCATATGTTTTATGTAGGCTCTATGAAAAATTTTGTCGTATCCAGTGATCAATCTAAGAATTTATCAGATAAACTTAGTAATGATATTGAGAAACTCACTAAGGCAATCAAGAAGATGAAGACAACAAATTTGTCGCCGAATAAGACTAAAGGTCATGAAGCATTTAGTGTTTTTAATAGTAAGGGTCAAAGTAACGCACCAATATTTCATACCGATATAATATTAGAGGAGGAAGAGTCCATGTCGCAGTTTTCAATATGTTCTTATTTTAGCTTGAAAACTCAAAACGTAGATATAGTCAGCAAGGATTATGCTTATGCAAATCGTCCGGAAAACATTTGCATTTGTACGCATTCTGCTTTATCTAAGCCTGACAAAGCATCTTATTGTGGCTTTGGTTTGACTCCAAACCAAACTATCTGTCCTTATTATAAGTCTAGTTCTGTGCTACGAAAGAAGTACACTTCTAAGGGTAAAGGATCATTATCTTTTGATCTTTATGAGCATACAGATTACAAGGGAAATAAGGTTTTTAATTTGATCAATCCTGAAAATGATCAGGTGTCTTATACTTTGGTTCCTCCCGTAGACGCACCTTATGATCAAGTAGTTTCTGAAATTGATTCTGTGGTCAATGAGGTTGTTTCTTCTTGTCCAGAGGAAGTGTCTTCCACGTTGGTTTCTCTTGAAGTGCCTCCTTCTACTGAGACACCCGTTGAGAAGAAAAGCTTTATATTGTCTCTTATATAGTGAGAGGAGTTTTTATGCCAGGCGTGTATAATATAGTGCAGTATTCACCTGACAATTCTAATTGGTTTCAGGTAAGGAACACATCAATAACTGGTTATTATTCTTGCGTAAGAGCAGCAAGTGAATTATTTCCAGAAGACAGTTTTGATTTTCTCGTTCAGTCATTAGTGTCTCTACAGTATGTTGTTCCTACTGAGCTGATTTACGATCAGCAGGACTATAATTTACAGATGCGTTCGAAACGGCATATACTGCCTATGGCAGTTAGATACGTAGACAAGTCTCAGTCTTATTATATTGAACGCCCACCATGCAGAATTAATGTTAAATACAAAAATGCGAGAGCGTCGCACAGCGCTCCGGAAGTTGAAGATTTGTTTATATGGGTACCTTGGACAATAACAATAATGCCAGTTACGTTCATAAATAAATATGATCCAGGCGATGTAAGGATTTATTATTCTCATTCTGCGTTGTCTTCTTCTACTCAAATGTATATTAATTCTTTGTTTCCCAATACGCATTCAGATGCAAGAATATGTTGGTCTGGTTCTTTTTCAAATTTATTGACTCATGTAAAAGATCAGTCCGACTTTAATACTTTTGATTATAGATACTGGCATTCTATGATTTTTAATGATTACATGTTAGGTGGATGGAACAATGACCTGATATCAAGACCATTGTATGCTTTGTCTGGTAGAACTAACGTGGGAGAAGCTGGGATAGTTAATCAGATCTTAGAAGGAGATTATAAATCTAAGTATCCTTTGGTAGATATGTACAGAAATCCTCAATCTTATCCTGAGTTTTACGATAGGTTGGTTTCTGTTGTAATTAACAAGTTTAATTTTTCTAGATCCAAGGCATTGGATGTTGTTTCAAATGCACAATATGATTCCTATATCAGTAATTACGATTACGTAAAATTATTGTCTTTTATGTCTTTATTGTCGTTGGAAGAGACTTTGTCTTTCTACAAACAAATTGGTGACGTTGTTAAGGATGTTGAGGTACAGAATAAGAAGAATAGCAAGAATAAAAAGAATGTTTATTCTCTACTTTCGTGTGTTGCCCAGAAGTTTTCTGAGGTTGTCAAAGAGTATTGTGCAGATATTGAGTTTGAACTTTTCAATCAAGAAGAGGATTTTCAGGATGCAATTAATGATCGACGGGAACAAGTTTTTGATGACATGGAAGATGTTTTTGATGACGAAGATCCTTCATTTAGTCCCGCACATACTATTGATCCTTTGCTTAGTAGCGTATTTCAGTCGCAATCTGTAAATAGGCCTATAACGATGGGTGAACTTGGTCTTTGTATTCAAGATCCGCTTGTTAAGGCAGTGGCTGCAAATGATCCTCGTTGCACCATAGAAAAAGCATCTTCTTATTATTCTAATTATACAATAGTTTATTTATTTAAAAATATCAATAGGTCTCAAGTTAAAAAAATGGATTTGTATAGAGTAGACGATGCGTATAGTATTCTTGAGAGTCAAGGATTTGATTTTGCGCCTTTAATGGAGTTTTATTCTCAGTTGAAGAATCAAACTTCAGATACTTTTTTTGTTCACGCTGATTGTAAAGAAAAGACATACACATTTTATACCAAACAAGATCTTATTAATTATTATGATAGTTTCAAGGCTAATTTGTTAGATAGGCTTGCTTCTCTTGGAAATTCTCCAAAATCTAAGCAAAAGCTTTCAAAGAGTAATTCACAGATAGTGCATCGTATTAATGAAGCGATGAATTATATTAGGGTTAGTTGAAATAGAAAGAGATATAACATAATGGATCCAGTAATTATTGCAGCTATACTGACCGCAATCGGCGCAATACTTGTTGCAGCGATTGAGGGTTTATTTGCTTATTATTTGTCTTAATAAACCAATATTCTATAGGAGATTATATGTCAAGTTTGATATCAATATTTGATGGTACTACCGCTTATCACAGCACGAACACAAACTTTAAGGTCGTCGTTACTGATCATAACGATGAGTCGGTTAGTTTTTCTGGCTATGATGCTGTTAGTTATCTGTTAGGTACAGTGTTTTCTGGGTTCAGTGGTAGTGTTCTTGATGGTAGAAATTCCGGTGTTTTACCTCCGGGCGTAAGAATTATTGACAGCAATTATGTACTGTTTGAGCGCCCCCCGTGTTATCAAAACATTTTTTACAACACCGATAAAGTACATTCTAAAATGTCTGATAGCACCATGCATGTGTACAGGATTCCTGTGCCATGGCAGATATATATTGCTAGGTTCGATTCTAATTATTATTTAACAGACGTAAACATGTTCTTTTCTTCTGCTTCATTGACTGAAGAAACACAGCAGTTATGTTTGCCACCATTGCCCAATTTTTATACAAACGGGCAATTGTGCAGACCCTTTTTTGCTGAGATGCAGGATGTAGAAAGATATCAGAAGAATATTTCTGGTGTTATTGCGTCAGCTTATGATTGGGTTTGGAACAATGGAACCAACAATGACTTGAATGAAGCTGTGGTTCACATTAACTTACAATCTGTATATCCTAAGTTGGAATCTACTGGGTTCAGTTTGGAATCTTACACTAGTGCTGTCAAGGACACGGTGTTTAAGCATGTATCTTATAATGACTATACGAGCATGTTTGCCAATCCGTATGGCGCGGTGTACTACGCCGCCCCTCAAGTTATGACGATACTTTCTGCGTGGGAAAAAATACCGTTAGAAGAAATTTTGAGTGTTGTTTGGCCCGCTTCTTCTGTTGAGCAGCATTTTCCTTCCAGTGCTTACAAGCCATCGGGTATAGGTGATGAATTGTATGAACATCCTTCTTATTACGATTGGCTAAACGATTGGGCTCATGATTATTACGAAGGAGAGGATCCAGAAGATATCGCGCACATGATTGAGAATGGAGATTATGACGGCGACGCATATTATCAGTACGTCCTTAATAGCGGTAAGATATCCCTTAAGCCGTATGTATACAATTATCTTACTTGTGAAAATGTATTGAAGAATATATCTTCGGAAAGTAGCACTTTGGTTGCGATAAAGTCTAGATACAATTCATTTGTTTCTGCCGCTTTCATACAGAAGGCTAAAAAGTCCAAAAAGACAGAAGTTTAAGTTATTACATAAGGCTTAACATATTCAACTATCAAAACTTAGGTCTATCCTTTACTAATTATATACACGTATATAAAGTTAAGTAAAGGTGCATAAAATGGCTAGAACGGTTGTTGTTGAACCATTTTTTAATAGGTCTGAAGTTGCTGAGATATTGAATATATCTGTTCTTACGGTTTCGAATAGAGAAAAAGCTGGCAAGTATCCTGTTCCCAAAAGAGATTTAAACAATTATAGGGTGTATACTTTAAATGACATATTTAATCTTCAGCTTATTACTTATAGTCACGTCGATCCTAAACCAGTAATATCCGTCATGTACGACAAGGGTTATACTGATCCTAAGATTTTGGGGCAAATTATTGACGAAGTTTTTTCAAAGAGAGTATGAACATGAGTAATGATAAATCAGAAGATTTGAGTTTAGTAGATAAGGTCGAAGAGCCAATATTTACGGATTCGGTTGTTGAGTTGAAGTCAGGTATATACAACTTGTTTATATCAATGTATAATAGTCTCATACTAGAAGTTGGTGTAGAGGAAGCCATACGCCAGTCTACTCAGTTTCTAGATGAAATATCATATAATTTTAAACAAATATTAATTGACCAAAAAGAGAGTAACAAAAATGATTGATCCAAGAAACCTAATCAACATCACAGGCGGTGTCGTAGCTGACCCCGAGTTAATCAATGACAAAATTGCCAAGTTTCGTTTGGCGGTTGATTACGCCGGCCAAGAAAAAGGCGGAGACAACAATTCTGGTTATTTTGATATTGTTTATTATCTCAAGGATGCAAACGGTTTTGCAAGTAAGAATGCATCTTTTATGCACGGTCAAATCTCTGATTCCAAGATCAAGAAAGGTTCTAAACTAACAATTGTTGGTCGTTTGGTTCAGGAAAGATGGAAGCAGGAAGATCAGAATAGAAGCAAGGTTGTCATAGTTGCTGAGCATATTTCTTATGCTGCTACTGCAGGTTCTTCAAAGTCTTCTAGCACTAACGAAACTGCTACGGTAGGTTCGTCTTCGGTTCCAGATAGCTTCTAATGCCGGATTTTGACGAAGATAATCTAAATTCGTTAATCCAAGAAGCTTTAGCCGAAAAAGGCACAAGTCAGTCTCATGCTTTTGCGGTTAATCACCTTGGTCATGGTGACTCGCAGCTTTTGTCTGTTGTCGCAAAAAGATTATCTGACTATTTGCCTGAATCTTCTATCGACGCTTTCTTACACGAACTAAGAGTCGATCTTGTTTCTGGTAAGTCTAAATCTACCATAAAAGATCTTCACACTGTTGTGTTAAATTGTAGAAAGTGCGCTATTGCTTCCAAGCCTGAATTGCCGAAATGGAATTCTACTAATCCTAAAGTTGCAATAGTGATCGAAAGTCCTTCACTTGATTCAAATTCAATCGGTTTCTTGGTTGACAAAATCAAACAGGTTGGGTTTAAATCCGATCAACTTTGTTTAACTTACGTCAACAGATGTCCAAAGAGTGTCAAATACGAAAATCAAGAAGTTATAAATTGTGCTCCTTATTTGCATTCTGAGTTACAGCTGTTGCGCCCAAGCGTTATAATTACAATGGGATCTTTAGCTACTTCTGTTTTATTTGGCACGGAAGTAAAAATAAAGGATTATCGTGGAAATTTAACGGCCTTGGGTTATTGGATGGTGATGCCCATGTATTCACCAGGCTATGCGTCAAAGTTTGAATCCATGACAGAACAGTTTATTGCTGATTTAGTACAGGTTTATAAATATATAAATAATATACACATCAAAAAGGAACCCCATCATGCAGGCAAAGCAGTATAATCGAAGTGACTTGTCGGCTTTTGAAGCTTTGGTTAACAAAGATATCAAAACACAGGTTACTTCATCTGAATTGGAAACTTTGGTTTTAAATATTGATAAATGGTTTTATTGTTTGTATTCAATAAAAAGAGATGTAGAGTACAATATTTCTTCTCGCGAGGCCGGTAGAAAGATATTGCTACAGCAAATGAAGGATAGAAATGCACCAAAAGAGGACATCCACAAATTACTGGCAACGGAATCTTTGTGGAGAGTAAATACTCTTAAGTTTTTGAATTCTTTAGAGAAGAAAATACTTTATGTCAAATTGCTTATGAAGGAAAGTATCTTACAAGATAAGGTCGTCTAGTGCCTAGTATATTATTGCATGTTCCAGAAACTATATCTTCTATAGATTCGACTATTTCTGAGGACAGTTCATATTATTTGCATACGCAGTTTTTGACGATGTTTCCTTCTTATGTTTCTTACACTACTTTAAATTACAGTTTGGATGAAATTTTAGATTTAATAAATACTTTTGCTGTGTTTCATTCTAAGATAGATATTTTTGAGTCTTCAAAACAACAGATATCTTCTAGAGTGCCCTTGGAGTTATTCAGATATAAACTTTTGGACGATGGAACATGGTACTATGTTAAGACTGTACCTTCTAAGCATAAAGAAGGAAAAATCGTAGAGGGCGCATTGTGGTCTAACGGAATGTATTATGTAGTTAGGACTCAAGGCACCGTGTCTGATGCTGGTCTTTATGTCAATGAGTATACAAAGGAGTTTTACGGTTACCCATGAGTTCAATAAGGTCTATTTTCTATCGCACAAGTTCGTTTATTAAGAATGTTTCTTGGGACTCTAATAGTGAGGTTCTTTTAGTTCAGTTTTCTAGTGGTTCTACTTGGATGTATCATGGAGTGCCTAAAGAAGTTTATGAATCTTTAGTTAGGTCTCCTTCTGTTGGAGAGTATTTTAACAAAAATATAAGGAATAAATATATTTGTCAAACTATAAATAAAAAGTCGAATATTAAGGAACATAAACAACATGGGAAAGAGAAACAAGAAGAAGAATAAATGGAGGAATAAAAATAGGCGTATACTTTTTGTAGATCTTTCTTGTAAAACAGTCACATCTTCTGAAGTAAATGATATTGCCCACAAGGTTTTTGGTTCTTTGTATTATAGCAGTTCTTCTGAATCTAGGCTGTAGTATGTTAGACTGTATTGCTATATGACTACCATAGTGGGTATACAGGGCGATAATTTTTCTGTGGTTTGTTCTGATTCGCGTATATCTACCGTTGATGATGAAGGTGTCATTTCTCAAATTACTACTTTGAAAGATGGAAACGGCAAAGTTGCAGTGAATGGAAAGTACCTTTTAGGTGCGGCGGGAGACATGAGGGCGATTAATCTTTTGCATCATGTTTATCAGCCTCCGGCTGTACCTCCGGCAACGGTCGGTAAAAAGTTAGATCAGTTTTTTACTTCTAAGGTTGTGCCTTCGATAAGAGAGTGTTTTGAACAACATGGATATGCTTTGCCTGATACCAATGAAAAAAAGCATATAGCAGAGAACGATTCTACTGTTTTGATTTCTGTTGCAGGAGTAATATACATACTTGATGGAGACTATTCTTGGACTTCTGATGCGCAGAATTTTTATGCTATAGGCACAGGGTCTTCTTATGCTCTGGGTGCCTTGCAGGTCATTAGAGGGAAAAGAAAGATATCCATAAATCAAGCTAAGACTTTGGCCCTTAAGGCCGTCAACGTCGCCGCAAGGTTTGATCCAGGCACTGGAGCTCCTTTTCATACTTTTGTGCAGGAAACGCCTAAAGTAGGCAAGAGACGTAGGTAGTTTGTGTATAATATCTATTTATAGATTATTATATATTTTAACTATTTTTATGGAGATTTAAATGGCACTTAAAGAGTCTTTGGTTTGCGAAGTTTGTAGTTCTACGTGGACACGGAACAAATCTAGGGGAAGAAAACCTAGGGTTTGTCCCGAGTGCATTAAAGATAATATCGTATTGCATGAGTGCAGTTCTGTAATGCCTGCTCAGTCTTCAAAAAAAGCTACAAAATGGGTTTGTCCCCTTTGTGGCAATAGCGTTACTGTGTTTGTGAATTTGGAGTATTCTCCTGTTTGTCAGAATCCCGTGTCACATTCTTCAAGAAAAATTGAAATGCAAATTAGTGGTCGGCAAGCGCAAGTAGCGGTTTAGTTTTGTTTTATAGAGTATTGATATAGCATAGTATAACAACTCTTAAACAAAAAGGAAGATCATGAATGATTTCAATGTTGATTCTGATGATAAAAATATTTCAGAAAAATTTGGCCAAAATATTATAAAGTTTATATCTAATTTGTTTAACATAAAAAATATTGCGAAAATATTTGAATTATTGTTACTTTTGGTTTTCACTTTGTTTTATCGAAAGAAGCCTTTGGTTGATTGGGAAGGAATGAGAGTGGATTAACAATGGTAACCAAAAGTAGCGAATACAACATATATTCAGTAACAGTGCCTATAACCTTGTACGTTGACGCTGCTTCTTCCAATAGAGCAGTCGACGTAGCATTGGAGGCTATATCTAACCCTTGCAATTTTACCATTGTAAGAAATGCAGAAGTAGATACTGCCAATATAAAGGTACAGAAAACAGAAATATTTTTATTGTAAATCAAAGTATTGAACTTATCATATAATATTTTCAACATCCAAACAACAAATAGGAGATCATCATGCCGATGGTTGCCAGCACCGAAACACAAGTCATCCAGAACCCGCAAAAGTTTGCGATGGCAGAGCCGACAAAGCTCGTTACTTTCCTTAAGGGTGAACCACCCTACAACGCAGGACGGGGTCGTCGTCGCAGTCCAGTAATTTCTGCGATATACAACGAGTTGATTCGGAACCGCAATGTTTGGGCTCATGTCAACATTCCGATAACCGACAAGAAGACAAAAGCCTCTATAATAGGTTCTCTTTATGCACGCGCGGCAAAAGACAATCTTGCCTTGTCATCGTCTAGCGTATTCAATGACGCTACAAAGATGTACGATCTTTGGGTAATGGTTTCGCCTAAGTAATAAGCTTCAGTTTTCTGCTGTGAGGGTCGTCGTATAAATCTTTAGTCGAAAGATAGATGAGTTCGTACATCTGTCTGTTCCTGGGTTGGGCGACTATAGAATTCCTTCCTATGACGATCCTCACAGTGGATTGAAATGCTCTTTTTTTTGTTGATTCAAAAAATATTTTTTATATTAGAAATTTAGATTATTGCTTTATAGTCTTGTTATAGCTCTTGCCACTTGTTTTGCATCTACGATTCCCATAAATGTTTTTGCGCTTCTAGATCCTGCTTTTGTGGAAAGACTGGGTATTTTTTCTTCAACTACATCTTGAACTTCTGAAGCTACGCCGGAAGAAAGTCGCACTTGATATCTTTCTTGATGCCTATAGTATTCGTCAACAAACGCCTCTTGTGCTTCTCCTGCCGTCAAAGCGGAGCCGTCACCGGAGGAGAAAAAGGTTCTTTGATTTGTCAAAGGTTGTATTATCAATAAATTCTTGTCTCATAGGACCCAGCAGGGGGTCCAGATCTCCGTAACCCACGGTCGCCAAATAGGCTGCTCTTGCCCTATAAGAAGCTTCTTCTATAAGGTCATCTGTTATAGGATTATTAAGATGCACACCATCTAGGTTGAAAAAGTCGGCTGTTTCTCTTGAATAATAATCCATTGATCCTGGCAAGAGATAGTGTGAGGCTAAGTCCATAAATTCTCGTTCTTTGACCGAGACTGAGCCCGTCTTAAACATATAATCAGAATCGCTTATCGCTTGCCACATGAACGTATCAGCTCTGGCCTCTTCCAATCCTCGTTCAACTACGGTTTCTAAGAACATTTGTTGCAATCTGTCCACCTGATTACTTATGTATGTGTCGCTCATCGTCATGATACCGCCGTCAAACCTATAATTGTTATTGACCATGTCGGCTATATTTTTTGATAGATTTTTTCCAGATCCCAAAAGAACGGAGCCTCGATAAACACCAGCTTGATGACTCGCAGCGTGTCCCATTTCGTGAAACGGAACGGAAAGACTTATCCTCATTTCGTGCATCGCTGAATAGGTGCGAATGTCGCCGGGCGGTGCGCCCCTATTGATACCTAAGTAGGTTTCGTCGGGCACGTTGTCGATTAGACTGGGGGTTACATAAAGCTGACTTTGTGCCGTTGTGCTTATTTTGTCAACAAGATTTTCAGAAGAAATAAATCTTTGAAAGTCTAGGTCAGTTACAGGTGTGTGCTTTGCGCGTCCTGCTCTTCCTTTTATATTTTCACCAAAAACGGCTTCTGTTTCTACGGTTCCTGGATCTGCGGTTATTATATTGACTGCCCCGCTCAAATTAACCGGTCTGCCCAGTTGAACTGATCCGCTTCTTCCAACTTTTTCAAAAGTTATGTTTCCAAATTTTAATTCAGAAAGATTTTTATTGAGTTCTTCAACATAAGAAGGGTCAATGGTAGTGTTACGCGTAGCCGTTTTGCCAACTAATATTCTGAAAGTGTTTTCATTCATATAGATACCTAGGCCTCAGATTACTGCTTTTTAAATTCTCATAATAAGTTTCGCCAAAGATTTGGCTTCAGATATTCCGGAAAAAGTTCTTTGACTTGACGCTGATCCACCTATCGCAATATCAAGTAAGGCTCTTGTATTATATACTCCTTTTTTCATTTGCTTTGGCGTAATTAAGCCCTTTGCTGCGAATTCTTCCATTTTGCTACGACCCCTTGAAATAGCTCCCTCTAAAAACTCTGGATCCACCTTACTTGATTTGTCGGATGGCTGAAGAATTGTTGGAACCCCATATTTTAAAGCAGCCTCTACATTTGACTTAGAATCATCAAACATAGCAACATAATTATATTTGTTTGCAGTTTGTTTCATCCAATTAACTTTCATAGTAGCAGCGGACATATCCTCACCTGCAACCGTATCTGGTCTAAAAAATACTTCATTTGGAACTATACCCATTTTTTCCAACAATCTCATTGTTGGCTCTTGAATTCTTGCGCTTCTTGCCGTCATTGCATTTAGCGAAATTCCAGATCCCTGTAGCCTTTGCAAAAACTTTATCATTTCTTCATTTGGTTCAATATCTTTAATTGCTAGTTTTTCCCATTCACCCCAAAATCCTTTTTTCATTGCAATTTCTTGTTTTTCAGGAAAATTAGTAAGTCCAAACATCTTTTTTGCTTCATTAAATGGAATTACTCTGTCAAATACAGCTGAGTTTTCTGCTGCTTCCATTGCAGGTGAATTAGTATAAACAGTTTTATCAAGATCTAGGGCAATTGCTGGAATCAATCCAGATCTCGTGGATATTGAAGTTCGACTACCAATATTAATTAAATTAAATTTATCACCTGGTCCGATATAATCTTCTAGTCTGCGCCATGCCTAAATAGTAATCTCAAAACAATCTTTATTTTTCCTATATAGGGTAAAATTGGGAAAAATTTTTCGAGGGGTTTTTCATTTTGGAGTTTTTTCCCTATTAGGGGATGTGGTATAATTTCTATCACGAAGTCAGATGCTCTGTATGGGGTTAGTAAATGAAACTGCTAGCCCCATACAAGAATGGATTAAATATGGGATTGTTTGATGAAATATATTTTGAACCCAGATTGCCCCTACCAAAGGATTTGGACAAAGAATTGTGTCCGGCAATAGAAAAATTTCTTGACGAAGACGTCTTTCAAACCAAAGATTTTGAGAACGTAATGACAAGATACGTTGTTACTATGAAGGGTGCGCTAAAAGAGATAAATAGATATAGTGAGAATACCAATTTTTATGAAGAATCAGAACCAATTTCAATTGACAAAAATATTACGTGCTACGGAATAATAAAGGTTTCTGAACATAAGAACTATTGGCTAGAGTATGAAATTGTTTTCAAAAACGGTATAATGGTTGGAGCAAAAGTATCTAACTGGCATGAAATGGAAGATTAAAATGACCGATGAAATAAATAATGATCAATATACTCAAATATATAAATCTATTTTTAATTCATTAAAAAATGATAAGTTAGAAGAAAAATTTGCTATAACAATGGCAAAAAAATTAACTGATTCAGTTTGGCAAATATGTCTTTTTCTAGGTAGAGAATCTAGATCTTATCAAAATACTATTGAAAACATAAAAGAAATAATAAAGAACAGTCTTGATAATAACACTTACGACCTGCACGAAAATGCCGATTGGTTTATAAATTAATTTTAATCAATTTTTGTACTAAAAATTTTTATATATGTTTTCCAATTTCTCAGAATTTGAAATAATTGGGCAAACAATATGCGAATTATCATACTATAATAGTAATTGCGGGTATAAGTTAATGGCAGACTGGCGTGTTTCCGACCCGCTCGTGAGAGTTCGATTCTCTCTGCCCGCTCAAAAAACTAGTGGTAGTCTTCATCGGGTTCAATTCTAGTTTGCCTATTTCTTTGATATAAGCCAACTCCAACTATACTTGCGGCTCCAGCAAATAAAAGACTTCTTGCATTGGTGTGTCCTTTAACTGCTTTTTTGGCGGCATCCAGGGACTCTGCAATTTTTTTAGTTGTATTACTAGTCCTCCTTGTAGAATCAGCTGGAGAAGGTATTGGAGGAGATTTAGGAGCAGTTTCTGCGGCGGTTTCTGCTGCGACCTTTGGAGCAACGTCGTCAGCTTTAGAAACAATGGGCTCTGCTTCGGTTGGCAAATCAGCTGGTTTACCATGCCTTAATCTTCCCTCTCTTCTTGCTGCTTTTTTTTCTTTTTTTTTGGCATCTCTAGCAGCAAAATCTTCAGCTTGTTTAGCTTTTTTGGCTGTTGCTCCTGGATTCATTATTTCAACTTGTTGTCGTTTATTCATATCTATTAATTCATCAATAGATTTACCCGGATTTTCTTTTTGTAAATCCTTTAAAGATCTTCCTCCAACAACTACATTTCTGCCAGAAACTTTTGCCTCATCTAAAATTGCTTGATCAGCAAATGTTTTATTGCTTTCTAATGTATTTCTAATTTTTGTAAGCGCTCCATGTGGATCATATTTGCCTGCGTCTTCTACTAAACCAGTTTCCATGCCTAAACGATTTATCGCTGCTACTCTAATATCATTTGGATCTAAATTTCTAACTCCAGGTCCAAGTCTTTCATCTAAAATACCACCTTCTCCTTTTATATCTCCAAAATGTGCAAGAAACTTTCTATACAGTTTTTCCGGATCAGAAGTAAATTCAGTTATTTTTTTATTGGCTGCGTCATCCATCTTTTTAGCTGTGGCTGCACTAGTTGTGAGTCTTCCAGTTTTACCAACTGTTACAGATTCTTCGCCAACATTTTTTAATGTAGTTCCTGATCCTGGTGGTGTAGGGCCTACTCTTTTTGTAGCTGGTTTTGGTTGAGGCTTTCTATGAGATGGATGTCTTCCCGCTATTTCCTCTGGACTGTGATGACCAAGCTTTTGATATTTTATTCCACCAGTACTTTCATCAAAAACTCCTCCTACTCCAATTTTTTCAGCTGGAAAACTGTCGGCCTCAAAAAAAACCGATCTTGCAACACCATCTTTGTTACCAATTAAAGGATCCATTTGAAATGAATCTAACATTTCTGGAGTAACTTTTGTTCTATAAAGATCTAAAGTGCCACCTTCCTTGAAAGTTTCAGGAGCAAAACCACCGGTTGTGGCATGAGAGGGATCTGTCCAATAAAATATTTTTCCAGCACCTTGTGGCGCGCGTGGGTCTTTATTAGATACTATTCCTGTTTCAGCAATGTTTTCAGCGTACTTGTTCGGAGCAAAGTGATAAAGATATCCTTCTTTTTCTATTGCTTCTCTTGTTGCGGGCCTTGCTAAATCATTAGCGTTTTTTTTAGCTTCTGCTTCAGCTTTCATGTTTTCAATCATTTTTTGGGCGCTCGGATTCTTATCCAGATCAGCATCTGGTCTAGGCCCTGCATCAGCAAACCTTGCCCTAAGATCTTCCATGTTTGGGCCTGCTGTGCTTGGTTGTGTCTCTGCAGCATTAAATTTTATTGGACCGCTAGATTCGGCCACATCATCGCCTACAAATTTTACTTTACCAAAGTCTTCGCCAAAGTCTATGATCTCATCATCTGGTGCCATAATTTACCTCTTATGTTGATAGTAACATATATATATTGCGCAAGGCAATTAAATATGTTACTATATATTAATAATTCTCAAATTATGGAGATTAAAAATGTCTAATCACTGGCTATCAGATATTAACTATCAAAAAAGCGTAGCTAAAAACATTAGTGAAGCCGCTAAAAAGGGATCTTCAAAAGCCATGCCATGTTGCGACGTATCAGATATGGACAGAGTAAGAATGTCCGCCGCCGAGAGAGAATTTGCTAATAGCTTATTGTCGATTGCTCAAAAGTACGGAAAGCTTTCCGACATGGACAACAACGGAATATGGGTTGGATATGTTTCCAAAGCTGAGAACGACGACTACGATATAGGTGTGCGTTGCGAGAACTGTGTACTGCACGAGTCAGAGTCCGTATGTAGAATTATTAAACAAAAGATAGAGCCAGGCGGACGCTGCCGTTTAGCGGCCATACCAGACGGATTGGTTAATATTGGTATGGACGAAGAAGATATGGACGATGAAGACTAATCTTCATGAAAGTTTGGATTGACCAAGACCTATGTACTGGCGATGGCCTGTGCACGGAACTAGCTCCGGCTGTATTCATGATGCATTCGGATGGACTTGCATACGTCAAGGATCCGAGCTGGCCAAATTTGCTTGGCCCAGATGGGAAAGGAAACGAACCAAAGCTAAAAATGACAGCAACGACCGAGTTTCCCGACACAATGCTTGATGAAGTTATTCAGTCGGCCGAAGACTGTCCTGGTGAATGCATTTTTATAGAAGAATGAACGCTCAACATCCTGTCGATGACAAAGATCAAATTGATCTATTGTCTAAGAGAAACAAGAAACGTTTTGGCAAGCTTTTGGATGGTTTATCACAAAAATATTCTGGAGTTGAAACAGAAAATTTTGAACTAAAAACAAAGAACGAAGAGCTTGAAAAAAAGCTACAAGAAGCTACATCGCCAAAAGAAATACAAAAAAAAGAACTATTATCAGAGTATGAATTAGCCTATAAGGAATATCAGGGAGCTCAAACAAATTATCAAGAAACAAAAGAACAACTTTATCCTCATTCTTCTAATACCTCTAATTACGGATCAGAAATCATTTGGTTTTCAGTTGTAGTTGGTTTAGTTTTTGATTTTTTATTATGGAAAGATATTTTTGTTGGTAAATTTGGAGAAGATATTTGGGCCGAAAGAGCCGAAAGGGCCTCCGCTGTTATCATGTCTTTTTCTTACGCTTTTGTATGTGCTCAACTAGGTGCAGCCTATGCAATAAGAATGCTCGTAAAAAAAAGAAAAAACAAACAAGATACAACTGACAAAGAAAAAGAAGTTTACAATAAATCAACGGCAAAAAATACAATGGGAATAAATTCTGTATTATTCTTGCTCTTGACAACACTTGCTACTGGAGCGAGATTTAGTCAACAAGAACTTGACTACTCAGACAAATTTATACTATCATTAGCTGCGACAACAATTGGATTAGTGATATCTGCTATAGCTTACTGGTATACTGATGTGTATGATCACTTTATAAAAGCCGCAAAAAACAGAGAATCAATGGCTAGAAAAAACTTTATTAAAGCTAGTAAAAAGGTAGAAAAAAATTCATGAATGACAAATTAAGAAAAATAGTTGCCAGATCTGCAACTGCGCTAGTAGCCTTGGGCATTTTGGCTTATATATTTTGGCCAGAGTCGCAAGAAATAGTCGAAGAGGTAGTCGAAACAACAATTGTTGAAACGACAACTACATCAGTAAAGATTGATGAATCTCCATGTCTAGTTCTTTTTATAAAAGACTCCGACAAATTTTTGATGGAGCAAACAAATTGCATTGACACATATGTAGATAGAGTTAACTCCGGATTCTATACTAATCTTAAACTGATTTGTAGATCTTCTGGAGATGGGCAAAGAACCAACAGAGAAGAGCTTTCGCAAAAAAGAGCAAAGGCTCTTGAATTTAATTTGATGAAGTTGGGAGTAGATTTTGAAAAAATAAAGTCTGAAGCCATAGCCGACGACTCCCCATACGCTGGCGTAGATCCCACTACTGAAGAAGGTAAAGTTTTAAATAGATCATGTGAAATAACCGGATTAAAATAGGAGCTTATATGAATTTTAATATTGATGAAGCTATAAAAGAACTGACAAAAGAGTTAAAAGAACTTAAAAAAATAAAGAAAGAAATTTTAAAAGCTGATAAAGAAATTGCCAAATGGGAAAAAGTATTAGCTAAATACGACGTTAAAGAAGCTGATTCTGTTGACACAGCGGGTTTGTAGTTAATTAGTTACTATACTCTTGATTATTAGTCAGGAGTGATAATGGAACAGTTAAAGAATATACTACTTAGGATAGTTGCGACCTTTGCCGCATCAGGTTTGGGTGTGGTTGGCGCGGGCACGATAGCTGGAGTGCCAATTTGGAAGGCTGTATTTATGGCTGGCATAGCGGGTGTGGCCACGGTCGTAGAGGGATTGTCACGTGCATTTCTGGACGATGGCAAACTGAGTGCCAAAGAAATCAACGAAGTATTCAACAAGGTGGACAAGAAGGCAAAGAAAGTCGCTGATGCAGAATGAAAAAAGCGATAGTAGCGGTGGCTATTTTGCTTTTATCTGGATGTGGATACGATGGAAGTTATCGCTACTCATGTCAAGATCCCATAAACTGGGAAAATGAAGAGTGCAATCCGCCGATATGCAAAGTTGATGGTGCGTGCTCAAAGGATCTTATTGGATTCGATTGGGAGGAAGAAACAGATGAGAAATAAGAAAAGGTTTAGTCCAGAAGAACTCGATGCGCGTTTAAAATTTGTAGTTGGTTGCGTTCTTGCGGGAGTGTTGGCAATGACAACTGCTGGAGTGCTGTATGCATTGGTGTTTGTTACTCAACCTATAGGTGTTCAATCAGAGAATGATAAAATGTTTTTTGGCGTGCTCTCAAGTGTTGCCACATTCATTACCGGTACGCTCGCTGGGTTGATGATCTCAACAGGAAGAAATAAGCACGAGGAGACCGAGACGACCACCGAAGATGGCGATCAGCAACCATGACGCAGGGGTATGTCACCGGCATAGACGTGTCTGAGTACCAGGGGGAAATAGCCTGGAAGAAGGTCGCCTCGTTCGGGTTTGATTTTGCATACATCAGAAGCAACGTGGGCACCAAGCAGGATTCCATGCTTGAGTACAACTCGAAGCGCGTAGCGAACAACAAGATACCGTTCGGCTACTACGTGTACGTGAAACCAGAACTTGACGCCGAGGAGCAGATATCAATTCTTCTCGACGCACACCGCAAGTACGGGGCGAACCTCGCTCCACAGATAGACGTAGAGCACCACGGCGACCTTCACCCAAGGCATGTGAGGAAATCCGTTGACCACATCATAAAGCGTGCGACCGAAGCACTCGGGAGACCCCCGACGGTGTACAGCGGCGATTGGTTCTGGAATTCGAGAGTCAAGTCGCGCAAGCACGGCAACTGCCCGCTATGGGTGGCGAAATACGTCCAGTACTCGCATAAGCAATTTGAGCAGAATAGTGTGCCGATGAACCCCGCCGACTGGGTCGATTGGGCATTATCTTTTGAACAGCCCAAACCACTGATGGGCTGGAAGGATTGGGACATATGGCAGTTCGCCGCTGGGTATAACAACTGCGGCAAGCGATACGGAATGGTCTCCAACGACCTTGATTTGAACATCATGAAGGCAGAATGCATGGCAAGGCTCAAGCTCGACTGAGCCCGAGAACATTAGCCGGCCTAATGATTTCGACAGGCCGCAATAAACATGACGATGAACCTGAAAGTGATGCTAGCTAACTAGTTTTTTATTAATCTCTTTCTTTAAATCTATAAAAGTAGAGTTCTTCATCAGAATCTGCAACCCAGCGTGAACCAGTGTGCTCGCATGAAAATTCGCGTGAGAATATAAGCCAATCTGGTCTGTCGAGCTTCTTTGTAATCCAACTTCCGTCCGGTCCATCCAAAGCACACGGTTGTTTGGTTGTATGAAAAACTGTCCACCCTCGCCCTCGAACACATGCCCACACTTGTGGCCTGCGGCGTACTCACCGTAGCCCGCCTGATATTGAGGACCCATGCACCAATCAAGCGTAAACATATATTTGGCTTTATGCTGCGTGTGATCCTTAAGCCATATCATGGCACCACGATTCTTGCAGTAGTCAATAATATTTACCGATGCATAATAAGAAATAGAATCCCACAGCTGTATCCAGTCCAACGGAAAAGCAGTTGGGGTATCAACCCACAGGCTGGTTAAATATTGAATCGGCACTCTTGCGTGCTGACTACCGTACTCGGTCATAACGCTGAATAGCCCGCAGCGTTGCGGTATTGAAGTGTACATAAATACTTCTACGGGAATGCGCTCGTTAGTTGGGTTCGGATCCTCATCATAAAGAAACGCTTTGTCCATGCCCGCATAAAACGTTGGTATATTTACATTAAGATAATTGCTCATTCCAATACCATTGATTATTTAATTCCGGATCGTAGATATATTCTTGTGGATTTTCTGAATCATATACATTTGGTTCCATAAATTAATTCTTTGTTGTCAAACTGTATATATCTAATAAAATATTTTCGACTTCTTCATAAGAAAATAATTGTCTTTCAGCCGTAGATATTTCAGTTAAAAAATTCTCTACGGACAATTTGATCTCATCAATCTTATCATCATTTTTACTACGAAACAATATTTTACTCACTGTCGTTTTTTAATACTTCATGAATGTAATGAACACCTAGGGCTACAACCGTGGCGATGATAGCCATCTTTCTTGTCTCGCCAGACAATGTAACAAACATTACAAAGCTACCAGCCAATGTGAAAGCCAATCCGGCTGTGGTCTCCCATACCTTTTTACCCAATCCAAACCAATTCATTTTTTTCATTTCTATACCCCCTTCTGTATAGTAATTAAATATACTGTTTCTTGTCAAAACAATATCTTCTTCGTCGCCTTCTGGACCCTCTATTCCACCACCCTCTTCCTCTTCTTCTTCTAGTTCTTCTTCCTTTCTAGCAGCGTCTCCAGAGCCCCCAGAAGCTTGACCCCCACCAGGACTACCCCCACCACCTGAAGACCCACCAGAAGGGCTCCTAGAGCCTCCAGAAGGCCCTGTAGAAGCCGCTGCGGTGCCTATTGTGGATATTACGGTGGCAGCTGCTATGATCGTTCTGCGATCCCCTACGTCTATGCTAGAGCCGGTTGGCACATACTCATCAAAGCCTTCTCCGTATATATTAATTTCTTCTTCAAAAGCTTCTTTAATTTCTTCTGGTGCTTCGGTCAAAGCCTCTGACAATTCAGACTTTTGTTCTTCAGTAAAAAGCTCTGGCTCTATAGCAGCGAATACTTCTTGAGCAGTTTCTGTAGAAACATTATCAAAGTTTTCATTTAAAATAATAGCTACGGCTACAGCTGCGGCTATAGGTTCATCATCTTTTTTAGTCAACGCCTCAATAACATTGCTTAGACCCTCAGTGCTTTTAACTGATTCAATAAGTTCTGTTGTTTTTTCTTCCGAAAGTTCTTCTAAAACTTCAGCCAATTTGTCCGGTTCAACTTGTTCCATTATTTCCGCAAGCTCTTCTGAACTAGCTTCATCTATTGCGTTCAAAACTTCTTCAGTTGTTGCGTCTTTTTCTATTACTACTTCATCTTGTGATGATTCTGTTTCTTCTTGTGTGGATTCTTCTTGGTCTGTTTCTTCTTGCTGCTGTTCTTCTTCTGGGGATTGCTCTGGCTCATCAGGAAGAGTCGTCGGAGTTGTTTCAGGCTCCTCAGGCTGAGGTTCCTTTTCCTCCTCAGGAATAGTAGTTTTTGGAACTGTAGTAGTAGTAGTAGTAGTTTCTTCTGGTTCAGGAAGAGTTGTTGTTGTAGTTGTTTCTGGAACAGTAGTTGTAGTGGTTTCCGGAACAGTTGTTGTTGTTGCGGGCGGAACGTAGACAGTTGTAGTGGTAGTCGTTTCTGGCGGAACATAGACAGTTGTGGTAGTTGTTGTTGCGGGCGGAACGTAAACGGTTGTTGTAGTTGTCGTTGTTGTAGTAGTCGTGGTTGTCGTCGGCGGAATCGTAGTTGTGGTCGTCGTTGTCGGCGGAACCGTAGTTGTCGTGGGCGGCAGCGTGGTTGTCGTGGTTGTCGTTGTCGTAGAGGTGGTTGTCGTGGTTGTCGTTGTCGTAGAGGTGGTTGTCGTGGTTGTCGTGGAGACTGGGTTTGGATCAACGACGCTTGCGACAGATGTTGAGTCGCTGATGCGCAGCATGTCGACAAAGTAGATGTCGCCGCCGCCTGAGGGAAGTGTGAAGCTCAAGATGATCTTGCCGTTGCCGTTGAAATAGATCTCTTTGTAATAGCCAGGAGCCTGGCAGGTTGAGCAGCCGGAGGTAAGAACCGAGTGGCTGATCGTAAATGACGCTGTTGTGTTGTCGGCGTATGTGACGGTGCCTGTCTCGTTGCCGTTCTTTGCACCAACGCGGAAGTAAAAGCTTCGAGGATTCAACGACGACGGAAGCGTAAATACGGCAGGCTGTGACGGATAATTTGCGTAGATTGCGTAACCTTGCGTGCCGTAGCCGTTGCTCAGGTTCGCGTAGTACCAACCGCCTTGGTTCGATGTCGTCAGGTTGCTGTTGTTGACAGTGACGGTAAGACCAGTAAGCGTTGGCCCGGGACCCTCGAATTGCTCTGTTGTCTCTGTGCCTTGACCCGCGGCGGGGATTGTCGTTGTCGTTGTTGTGGTTGTGGTAGGAGGAACGGTGGTTGTCGTTGTCGTTGTCGTTGTTGATGTGGTTGTTGTTGTTGGAGGGTTGTTGATCTCAACGGCAGACGATGATCCAATGCAGGGTTGGTGTCCAGAGTTAGCTGAGCATGTCTGCCAACCGAGAGAAGATGTCCAGCCAGTGTTTGATGTAAACGAGCCGTTCGTAAGAAGCTCGGTGCCGTCGAGAGTCAGCGACGCGGATTCGACCTGGGCGCCGTAGTTACCGGCCCAGAACTCTCCGTCTCGACCGATGATAAAGATACGAGCGGTGACGACGCTGTTCCAGCCAGCGCCAACGCCGGCTGCGGTGACAGAGACGCTGTAGCTGTTGAATGTTCCTCCGTCGGTGAGAGTGATGAACCCGGTGCTGTGCGAATAGATGCCACCTCCGCCGGCGCCAAGAAGCTCGATGCCAACAGCTACGGTGTCGGACGACACCTTCCAGTCCTGCACCTCTGCAGCCGAGATGGTCGCCGTCAGCGTGCTCGCCGAGGCGACGCTCGCCGAGATGTTTACGTCCTGCGAAACGACCGCCTGCTGCCAGGCGAACACGAGCTTGCCGTCGCCTGACGCGCGAACAGGGTTAGGGACGACCAGCGCCACGACGAGCGACAGCGAGTAGGCGAGTGCGGGCAGGAACGCAAGCCATCTATTGCGCAAAAATAGTCTTGGCATCTAGCCGCACCCCCCGGTATAGTTAGGCTAGACTAATAGTAATAAAAAAATAGAGTGAAGCGCATCCCGGGACACGCTTCACTCTTCATGTTTGCGGTTTAACCGCATCAATTTTCAATAAATAGTCTTCGTGGATTATGGGTTTAGAAGCATCGACTTTTAGCCAACCCCATTCCTCTCCTGATTTTACATCAACAATTTCAAAACCCAACTTTTGAAAATCGTCTACCAACATTCTACTTGTGAATCCAACAAAATGAAAATCATGAGGGTTTATTTGCTCTGCAAAAAATATTTGCTGCATAGCTCTATCTCCTTCTAGTGAATCCATTGTCAATATTTGTCTACATGCGCCAAGAAAATCTGGAACTTCAATCCTTATCATTCCACCTGGTTTTAATATCCTACACCATTCCTGTAAAGCTTTAGGATATTCTCTCCATGGAAAATGTTCTAAACATTCAGAGCTAAATACTACATCAGCGTAGTTATCTTGAAGGGGTATTTTTCTTGCATCACAAACAATATCAACAGGATGCCATGTATTATCCGCAGAGTATAATGGAAATGGATCAATATCAACATGAGTCCAATCAGGTCCAAGATACGTCCTCGTTCCTATAACCACTTTAATCCCAGAACCCTTTGGTATTGTTTCTAATCTCATATTATTCTTCCTCTACTCAATAAAATCAGTTGTTATTACATGGCCAACTATGTGTTCTTTTGGTGGAAGCTGTTTTCTAACCAATATTCTTTGCACCCACCTATCAGTTCCATCATACTTGGGCTGAAATGGTTTGCGACCATGTACGGTTTTATTATTATCTATAACCAAAAGATCACCAGTCTCTAAAACAATTTCTTGTACACATTTAGAAACCGCTTCAGCAAATTTGTCTATAGCCATACTGGCTAATATATTTGTTGGCTTCATAAGATCTTCATCATAGGTCATGTTGTATTCACTGCCTATTTTTTTAAGTATCTGAAGTGTTGTTTGTCTGTATTTTTTACCTGGAAGTTGAAAGCTTTTGTCAACAGAAGTTGTGTAAGCTGGATCCTGAAGATACTGAAGCATTTCGTTGCTTAACTGACAAACTATGTCTTCTACATTTGCGTAGGTTGTAACCGCAGTGGGATCACCCCTAAGACAAAGAAGCATGACATAATCTGGCTTATAAGGGTGAAAAGCCGCTTCGGTGTGCAACGCTAACTGAACCTTGGAAGAAGTAGATATCTGCATATACTCGGTTTTGTGAACGGGAACTATATTTTGTATCAACGCACCTGCTTGTTCTTGAACAAAACTTATTGGATAACCAAAAGAAAGCCCTTCAACTAAAAGTGTTTTACGAGCTTCTTCTAGTGCTGGAGAACTATAATATGGTTGAGCTGGCGTGCAAGGAACATCGCCTATTTTTACATGTTTAAATAATTGTACACCCATACCTACACATTATATCAGGCTTTTTAGGATCAAGAAGTATAGTTTTTGTAAATCTTGTGGTTGAATACTAAAAACATAATCTTTATCTGCGGCTTTAATGGTTACGCAATGAACATTCAGCAGGTCACCATTTGAAGTTATCGATGGAGTGGGCCTTGAAATACTAATATCAGTTATGGCTGGCATAAAGCCATCAAATACACCGTCTTCTGACATAGCTATATTATATCACTTCTTTTTTTGTTTTTTAAACGTACTCACATTTCTTGGAGCCTGACCCTTAACTCCTTTTTGCGGAGTGCCAGAAGCTCTTTTCCTTTTTACTGCGCTTCTTTTTTGCGCAGCCGTCATTCTTGCCGCTTTGGCCGCAGGCACGCACTTGGCGTATCCAGAACCACCTTTGCCAGAAGTTCCACAGGGCTGATACTTGCCCTTCTTTTTGGGCGCACCAATGTTAACCCACTTCTGATCAAACCACTTAGTGAGGCCAACGCCTTTAGGGCCTGGCATTATCTACTTCTTTTTTCTTTTTGAAGACTTACCAGATGAT